>Ga0209369_1000018_pt1 | contig 481653 bp, 462 predicted proteins | sample EBPBio142010_DNA_FD_185865 | JGI IMG/M metagenome (GOLD analysis project Ga0209369, IMG submission 185865) | Wastewater treatment Type I Accumulibacter community from EBPR Bioreactor in Madison, WI, USA - Reactor 1_10/4/2010_ DNA (SPAdes)... | ecosystem: Engineered > Bioreactor > EBPR >...
GCTCGATCACCTGCTTCACCGCTTCGGCCCGGAACTCATCTGTGTACTGCTTGCTGTTGCCCATAAACACCTCGGTCATTGCCATCAATTATGGCAACCGGATGTCTACGAAAGGCTGGCCGGTCCAACTCTCATCCAGGCCCGCATTACGCAATGCCTGCTCCATAGACTCGGAGAACGAATGCCTGAGCGAGTGCGGGCTAAAGTTGTCTGGAACCACTCCTTTTAGCTTTCTGCGAAGCTCAACACAAAGTGCGTAGATCCGTGAGATCGAAAGCGGATCTCCTTCATCACTAACTATCAGATACGGCGTGTCGGTCTTACTTCGTTCAAGCAAGACCTCTCTGTGCACCATGACGTAGTCGTTGATGAAGTGAGCCAGAAAAGGATCCAGTGCTAACGTGCGGGGAAGTCTCTTTACCCGAGGCCGTGGGCGCCGCTTATCGTCTGGATCGGGCGACCTACGGCGAACTTGGATGCTGGGAATTGCTCCGAAGGTCACATCTTCGACACGCAGGGACAACAGTTCTCCGCGCCTTAACCCACATAGCAGCATGAGCATGATCGCAACAAAATTGCGGTACTTCGCTGCTAGGGTGCCTCCCAGACCCCGAATCTTCGGGTGCAATAGCTCAGCGAGTGCAGATTGCTGGTCTGCCGTAAGCGCCTTTGCCGAAGGGTTTTGTGAGACTGGCTGCGCCGTCGCAGATTGGGTCAACCAGTCATGAACCAGGCCTTTGATCGCCACAATTCGATCGACCCTGCGATCGTCGCTCGCAAGTCTCGCAATGCACTCGTTGCACATCCACTTCAAATACGCATTGCAGGTAGCGAGTCTTAGGTTAAAGACACTGTTGCTTACGCGCTTCTTTGCATCTTTCGAATTGAAGTTGAGCCGTAGCGTCTCGACGAGGCCGGAAATAATTTCCGCCTCCGTGAAGCCCTGCCCGCCTTCTATTCGCTGACGAACGTCGATCGCGTTGTCTTCGGCCCAGCGGCATAACGGTACAAGCTCTGACAAAACCCGGCTTTGAGTCGTTGGAGCTTGCGACCTGCGTCCAAACAACCACTCATTCGCATCCGGAATGGGCAATCCATCCTTGTCCACCAGCATGGGCATCTCATGACCAGCCGGATGAATGATCGAAACAATGCGCATGCGCTGCCCTCCTGGAGCTAACTTTACACAGGAAGATGCAACTTTTTTATCGCGCACCGTAAAACAAAAAAAGCCGCTCCATCTTTACACATGGAGACGGCTTTTTTTTTCGCAAATAGCTTGTATTTATTGCAGTAAAGACTGCTCAATAGAGCTAGTTAATTTTACAGTCCTTAGTTTATACCTTTTAGAACGGAATATCGTCGTCTGCGAAATCGTCCATCGGCGGCGCCTGCTGCGGTGCCGGCGCCTGGCGACGCTGCGGTTGGCCACCGCCCTGGTTGCCGTAGTCCTGGCGCGGTGCGCGGGCCGGGCGATCACCGCCGCCGGCGCCACCGCCACCACCGCCCTCGCGGCCGCCCAGCATCTGCATCTCGTCGGCGATGATGTCGGTGGAGTACTTCTCCTGACCGTCCTGGCCGGTGTACTTGTCGTAGCGGAGCGAACCCTCGACGTACACCGAGCTGCCCTTGCGCAGGTATTCGCCGGCGATCTCGCCGAGCTTGCCGAAGAACACCACGCGGTGCCATTCGGTGCGCTCCTGCTGGTTGCCGTCCTTGTCCTTGCGCACGCTGGTGGTCGCCAGGCTGATGCGGGTGATCGCCATGCCGCCCTGGGTGTAGCGGGTTTCGGGATCGTTGCCGAGGTTGCCGACCAGGATGACTTTATTGATGCCGCGGGCCATATCGATATCCGTTCAGGGATGCCCGCCGAGCGCGGGCAAAGACCAGTGGAGTATACCCGGCGGGCCCCCACCGTCGGCCGCCGCCGCAGTCCTGCGTAGGAAATCCCCGCCATGTAACGCCTATAATTCAGCCACTTCCCGAATCCTGTCCCCATGGCCGTCGTCGAATCCCCCCGCCCCGCGCTCGGCCTGGCCGACATCCAGTCGCTCGCCCGCGCCGACATGGGAGCGGTCGACGCCCTGATCCGGGCCCGCCTGGCGTCCGATGTCGTCCTGATCAACCAGATCGCCGACCACATCATTTCGGCGGGCGGCAAGCGTTTGCGGCCCATGTTGGTGGTCCTGGCCGGGCTGGCCTGCGGGCCGAGCACGCCGGATCACCACCAGTTGGCGGCCATCGTCGAGTTCATCCACACCTCCACCTTGCTGCACGACGACGTGGTGGACGAATCGGACCTGCGTCGTGGCCGCAGCACGGCGAATGCCCTGTGGGGCAACGCGCCGAGCGTGCTGGTCGGCGATTTCCTGTACTCGCGCAGTTTCCAGCTGATGGTGGAACTGGACCGCATGGACGTGATGCGCCTGCTGGCCGACACGACCAACCGGATCGCCGAAGGCGAAGTGCTGCAGCTCCTGCACGTCCACAACCCCGACACCGACGAGGCCGCCTACCTGCGCGTGATCGAGCGCAAGACGGCCGTCCTGTTCGCGGCGGGCACGCAGCTTGGCGCACTGGCGTCCGGCGCCGACGCCGCCACGCAACGTCGCCTCTACGACTACGGCATGGCCTTGGGCTATGCCTTCCAGATTGCCGACGACGTGCTCGACTACACCGCCGATGCCGAGGCGCTGGGCAAGAACCTGGGCGATGACCTGGCCGAGGGCAAGGCGACCCTGCCGCTGATCCATGCCATCCGCCACTCGGATGCCGCCACCGCGGACCGCCTGCGCGCCATCGTGCAGGCCGGCGAAGCGGATGCGATGCCCGAGGTGCTGGCGGCGATCCGTGCGACCGGCGGGCTGGAGTACAGCCGCGAGCGCGCGCACCACTACGCGACGCTGGCCGAACAGGCCCTCGACGACCTGCCAGCCTCCGATGCGCTGGCCGCACTCCGCGGCCTGGCGCGCTACGCGGTCGAACGCGGGCACTGAGCGCGCCCGCGCCCGCTCAGCGGGCGAATACGTCGGCGAAGAAGTCCGCCATCATCCGGTAGGCGCGCTTTGCCGACGGCGCGTGATACACGCAACCCGGCGGATTCTGCGCATCGGATTCGGCGAAACAGTGCACCGCACCGCCGAAGCTGACGAACTGCCAGTCGGCGCCGGCCTTGCGCATCTCGTCCTGGAATGCGGTGATCTCCGCCGCGGACACATACGTGTCGTCGCCGCCGTTGAGCACCAGCACCGGTGACTTGACCGGGCCGGCCGCCGGCAGGTCGGTGGCGACCCCACCGTGCAGGCTGACCACGCCGGACAACGCATCGCCCGCACGGACGAGTTCCAGCACCGTGCTGCCACCGAAGCAATAGCCGAATGCGCCGATGCGGGTCGCGTCGACCAGCGTTCCGGGTTGCTGCTTCAGCACCTCGACCGCCTTCTGCACGCGGGCGCGCAGTTTCGGCCGGTCCGCGCGCATCGCGGTGGCCACCGGTCCGGCTTCTGCATCGGTCTTCGGGCGGATACCCTTGCCGTAGACATCGGCCACCAGCACCACGTAGTCGTCGCCGGCGACCAGGTGCGCTTTCTCGATCGCGGACGCGTTCACGCCTTTCCAGTTGGGCACCATCACCAGGTCGGGGCGCGGCTTCTTCACGGCATCGTCGTAGACGAGCACACCGGCGAACGTATCACCGCCGATCTTCCATTGCACCGGCTTGGCGACGGGCGCCGCCAGCAGTGCGGGCGACCACAGCAGGGACAGCAGGCAGGGCAAGAGCAACATGCGGCGGATCGCGCGACCTCCTTGGGGATGGCCCGCGAGTGTACGCCCGCCGTGTTCACGCGATCTGACGAGGCGTGCTGCCTTAGCCGGCACCCAGGCCGGGAATCGACGTGATCGCATCCGGGTCGAATCCGGCGAGTTCTGCGAAGTGCCTGCCGCGCGCCACGTAGTCGCGGTACTGACCGAAGCTGGGCGCACCAGGCGACAACAACACCACGCCCTCATCGCCCAACGCCGCGCGTGCGGCGGCGATCGCCTGCGGCAACGTCTCCACGCCGATCAGCCTGAACCCCGCCTCGCTTGCCACGGGCGCCAGCAAGGCGTGGATACGCGGGCCGTTGGCGCCCATCGTGATGATGGTGGCCGGCGCGTCTTGGCGCATGTGCGAAGCGAAATCGGACCAGTCCACCCCACGGTCGTGCCCGCCCACCAACAGCGCGATGCGCCGGCCGGCGAAGCACTCCAGCGCAGCGAGCGTGGCATGCGGCGTGGTGCTGATCGAATCGTTGACCCAGGTGATGCCGTCGCGCGTACCCATCGCCTGCAGGCGGTTGGGCAACGGACGGAACGACTGCGCATGCGCCGCCAGCGGCAGCGCATCGATGCCCCGCGCTTCCAGCGCGGTCAGCACGGCGCACAAGTTGCTGCGGTTGTGGCGCCCCGGCAGCGGCAGCGGGCGGGTGTCCATGACGAACACATCGCCGCGATACAGGTCGTCCTCGCGCAGGTGCCAGCCCTCGGCATGATTGAACCAGCGCACGTCACTGCGCGGCAGCTCCAGCGCAGCCAGGCGCGGATCGGCGGCATTGAGCACGGCGATGCGCGGGTGCGCACCGGTGACGAGCTCCAACTTGTCTTCGATGTAGCGCGCTTCGCTGCCGTGCCAGTCCAGGTGCTCGGGAAACAGGTTCAGTACGATCGCCACGTCCGGGCGTGCGCCGCTGTCGGCGACATCGCCGGTCTGGTAGCTGGACAGCTCGATGGCCCACTCGTCCGGCACCGGCTGCGGATCCAGCACTTCGAGCATCGGCAGGCCGATATTCCCGGCCAGCACCGTGCGTCTGCCTGCCGCACGCAGCAGGTGCGCCAGCAGCGAGGTGGTGGTGCTCTTGCCCTTGGTACCGGTGACGCAGAATGTGTGCGCGACCACGCCGTCGGTGCCTGCGTGCTCGCCGAACCACAGGCCGGTGCCGCCGATGAAACGCGTACCGGCGCCCGCCGCAGCCACCGCCGCGGGCGTGTTCGGGCTGATCCCGGGCGACTTGATGACGATCTCGAATGCCGACAGGCGTTCGGCGGTCACCTCGGTTTCCATCGAGAGCAGCGGATCGCCCAGCGCCGCGGCCTCTGCGGCTTCCTGCGCGTTGCAGAACAGCGTCAGCGGCAGCGAGGGAAGCCGCGCGCGCACCACGTGATGGGCGGCGCGACCTTCGCGCCCCCAACCCCATAGCGCAACACGCCGTCCCTCAAGCTGCGAAATTCGCACGCAGGCGCTCCCACAGCGCGGCGGGGATGCGGTGCTCGCCGCCAATCTCGAGCAACGGCGCCACGACCAGTTCCGATGCATCGAGTTGCGGGCGGATCTCGCGGTTGAAGCGCGCGACGATCACGTCCTCGCGCCACTCCGGCCGGTCGCCCAGCGTCGCCATCGCGGCGCGCGACTCCTGGCCTTCGCCGACGCACTCGAACGGCTTGTGGTCCTGGTACTCCAGCAACGCGTCGAAGCCGCCGGTCTGGTTGGCGTCATCCAGCAGGTTGCGGCCGAAGATGCCGACCAGGCGCGGCTTGGGCATGAACGGCGCCAGCGCGAGGAACACGAAGTGGCACTTCGGACACACCCCGCACCAACGGTTGGTGGGGCGCTCGCCGAGCAGATGGAAATTGCGGTTGCAGCTTGAGAAATGCGCGTCGTAATGGTCGGTGCGGGCGAACTGCCGCGCCACCGCGAGCTCCGACAACGGACGCAGCAGCGAGTAGTACTGCAGGTCGGCGGCCACGTGCGACTGCACGTGCGCGCCGAACGCGCTCTCGAACGCCCAGCCCTTCGACCACTGGTGGTTCACCTCGCCGGTGCCCGGGATCATGCTGCCGTAGCTGGCCGAGCGCTCGTTCGAGAACACCACCTGGTCCACGCCGTGCAGCAGCGCCGCCAGCACCATGATCGCCGAGTTGATCGCGGTGACCGGGATGTGTCCGTTCCACGCCCCCTGGCGGTTGTATTCGAACAGCTCCGGCGCCAGCGCGCGGCCGATGTTGAGCGTCGACAGGCCCGTGCGCGCCGCGCAGGCCGCGATCAGCTGCGAACCGCCGATCCAGGTGACGGTCTGCTCGATACCCGCGCCACGCAGGGCCTCGATGCTGACCAGCGAATCCTTGCCGCCGCCGATGGCGACCAGTGCGTGCTCGCGCAACCCCGCCGACGGCGCGGCCGACGGCGCCTGGGCGCCGACCGGGAAGCGCACGCGACCATGCAGGCTCAAACCATTCCGGTAGGCGAACTCGCCCAGCCCGTGCACGTACACCTGCTCCATCAGCACGGCGGTGGCCGCGTCGATCGCGTAGCCATCGATGCGGATCTCGTTCGGCACCGCCGCCTTGTAGTAGCTAACGCCGGTGATCAGGTGCAGCAGGCGCACGGCCTGTTCGACCGCCTGCGCACGCGTGGCGTCCAGCGCGAAGGGCGCGCCGGGGACCGTCACGGTTTCGGTCAGCTCCGGACCGTCGTCGAAGGCGTACACCAACCGCGCGACACCGGTCTCCGCATCGAAGGAACAGCGGACGAAACGGAAGGTGCGGATGCTGGATTTATCGAAATTACTCATGCGGTACCCGGAATGACGGTAGCGATCCGCCGCAGATAGCGGCGGCAGACGAAATACTCAAAGAAGAAGGCAGGGACGGCACCGAGCACGATCGCGAAACCCACCACCAGCCCCGCGAATGCCGCTGCTTCTCGCAGCATCCCCGCCACGGAATAGCCATCGAACGAAGCCAGCGCAATCATCACGCCCGTCGATAGGACGGCATACACCAGGAATGCCAATGCCACCACTCGCAACGTCATGCCCGCGGGTCGCCAAACCTGCTTCTCGATCCGCGATCGGCGCTCCTGCATGCCCACCATCCATGCGGCCAGAGCAGCGGACAATGCTGCGGGCAGTGAGAACGCCAGGATACTGTTAGCACCTTCGCCCAGCACGCGCTTCGGATCTCCCACGCCTAATAGCGCGGCTATCGCCAATGCCAAGGCGAGTGCGCTGCTGACAAGGATGAGCTCAGCGCGCGGCGTCATTATCCGCACCCGACTCGATCACTTCCTCCGCAGGCAAACCCCGCAAGTTGTAATGGCTCGCCATCACGAACCCGTACGCGCCGGCGTCGGAGAACAGCAGCACATCGCCCTCGGCCGTCGCGGACGCGAGCTTGCGGCGCTTGCCGAAGATGTCACTCGATTCGCAGATCGGCCCGACCACATCGAACGGCTCCTGCGCTGCATCGTCCAGTCGCGACAGGTTGGCCACGTCGTGCCACGCGTCGTACAGCGCCGGGCGGATCAGCGTATGCATACCCGCATCGCTGCCCACGCGGCGGATGCCCAGCTTCTCGACCACCTGGGTCACGTTCGCCAGCAACGCGCCCGACTCGGCCACCAGGAAGCGACCGGGTTCGATCACCAGCTGGTACGCCGGATAAGCGGCCTTGATCGCGGCCAGGCCTTCGCCCCAGGCAGCGAGGTCGAATGGCTCGTCGCCTTCGGCGTAGGGAATCGGCAGGCCACCACCGATGTCGATCGTCTCGATGGTGCCGATCTGGTCGGCCAGTCCGCCGAGCTCATCGGCGATCTGGTTCCAGTGCTGTGCGCTTTCCACGCCGCTGCCCAGGTGCGCATGCAGGCCGACGACGCGCATGTCGATCGCGCGGGCCGCTGCGAGGAAGGCCTCCAGCTTGGCCAGCGGCAAGCCGAACTTGGACGTCTTGCCGCCGGTCTTCACCTTGTCGTGATGGCCGTCGCCGCGCCCCAAGTCGACGCGCAGCCACAGGCGGCGACCGCGGAAGATCTCGGGCCACTGATGCAGCGCCTCGACATTGTCGAGGGTGACGTTGATGCCGCGTTCCAGCGCGAATGCGTACTCCTCGCGCGGCGCGAAGCTCGGCGTGAACAGCACGCGCTCCATCGGCAGCGCCGGCACGACATCGAACACGCGCTCCAGCTCGCCGCGCGACACGCACTCCAAGCCGAACCCTTCTTCCACCAGCGCCCGCAGGATGGCCGGGTGCGAATTGGCCTTGATCGCGAAGAAACGATGATCGACGGCCGTGATCGCAGCCAGCGCACGGGCACGGGCACGGACGATGTCCAGGTTGTAGACGTAGCGCGGCGTGCCGGCCTGCGCCAGCGACAGCAGCCGTTCGCGGGCGGCGGGCGCACTCCACCAGCGCACGCCACGATGGCGGACCGCGCCGTTGATCTCGCGCCAGCTGGGGCCGAACACGCTGGCCTCCTCGACGGGCATGGCACCGCTATCGATCAGCGCCTCGTGCAGCAGCGGCAGCATGCCGTCGGCATCGGCCTCGTCGATCACGAAAGTCAGGTTGAGGTCGTTGGACGACTGCGAGATCAGGTGCACACGCTCGCGACCGAACATCGCCCACACATCGGACAGCTTGTGCAGCAGCGACCGCATGCCGCGTCCGACCAGGGTGATGGCCGTGCACGGTGCGATCACCTTCACCCGGCAGATCTCCGCCAGGTCGGCCGACAGCGCGGCCAGCACATCGGTGTTCACCAGGTTCTCGCTGGGGTCCAGCGAGACGGTCACGTTGGTCTCCGACGAACCGATCAGGTCCACCGAAAGACCATGCTTCTTGAAGCGCGCGAACACGTCGGCCAGGAAGCCGACCTGCTGCCACATGCCGATGCCTTCCATCGACACCAGCACGATGCCGTTGCGGCGACTGATCGCCTTCACGCCCGGCACGGTCAGGGCGTTGCCGTCGATGGTGGTGCCCGGCAACTCCGGCCGCTCGGTATCGAGGATGGCCATTGCCACGCCGGCATCGCGGCACGGCTTGATAGAACGCGGATGCAGCACCTTCGCGCCGGTGGTCGCGATTTCCTGCGCTTCGTAGTAATCCAGTCGCGTCAGCAGGCGCGCATCGGGCACTTCGCGCGGATTCGCGCTGAACATGCCGGGCACGTCGGTCCAGATTTCCACGCGCTGCGCACCGAGCAGCGCACCGAAATACGCGGCGGACGTATCCGAGCCGCCGCGGCCGAGGATGGCCGTACCGCCATCCGCATGCCGCGAGATGAAACCTTGCGTGAGCAGCATCGTCGTCGGCTGGCCCGCGAACGCCTGGCGCCAGTCCTGGTCCGGCGCGGTGTTGCACGACACCGACAGCCGCTGCGCCCACGGGCTCTGGTTCGGCAGGAAGTTCGCCTGCAGCCAGTGCCGCGCATCGACCCAGCCGAAATCCAGCCCCTGCGCGCGCAGGTACGCCACGCCGAGCGTGGACGACAGCAGTTCGCCCTGCCCCAGCACCTCGGCCTGCCAGTCGAGCGCGCGGCTCGCGGCGCGCGGATCGGTCAGCAGGTTGCGCAGCGCCGCCAGGCGGTCGCCGAGCACGGCATCGGCGTCCAACTCCAGCTCCATAAGGAATTCGCGATGGCGCTGTTCCAGTTTCGCCACGCGTTCCGCGCTGTCGGCCGCGCCGTCGGCGATGGCGGTCAGCTCGTTGGTGACGCCGGACAACGCCGACACCACGACCAGCACGCGCGCGCCCTGTTCGTCCGCCCGCTGTTTCGCCAGTTTGCCGATCGTGTTCCAGCGATGGCGACGCGACACCGAGGTGCCGCCGAACTTGAGGACGATCCAACGATCAGACGCGGGGGTGGCAGAGGGCATGGATAGAATGGGGAGGGATGCCCGAACCCTTCGGGCGTGAACCGTCGATTCTAGCCGAAGCCCCCGCGCGCGACCGGACCGTACCGCATGCAACGAACCTCCCATCGCTACTTGCAGGTCGACGTCTTCGCCGACCGCCCCGGCGCGGGCAATCCGCTGGGCGTCGTACTGGACGCCGGTGGATGGGGCACGGCGCGCATGCAGGCGTTCGCCGCCTGGACCAACCTGTCGGAGACGATCTTCTTCCTGCCCCCGACCACACCCGACGCCAGCTACCGCATCCGCATCTTCACCCCGCGCCAGGAGCTGCCGTTCGCCGGCCATCCCAGCGTGGGCGCGGCATGGGTCGCGCTGCACGCTGGCCTGGTGCCCGCCTCCGCGAGGCTGGTGCAGGAATGCGCGGCGGGCCTGCTTCCCGTGCGGGTGGAGGGCGACGGCCCGCAACGGGCGATCCGCCTGCGTGCGCCGCGGGCGCACCCCGTGGAGGTCGCTGCCGCCCTGCCCGAGCGCGATGCCGTGCTCGCTCACTTGCCTGCGGCGGGCCTGCCCGCCGCGCTCTGGAACAACGGCCCGGCCTGGTGGCTGGTGGAACTGCGCGACGCGGCCGCCGTGCGCGCCCTGCAGCCGGACCTGCCGGCGATTGCCGCGCTGACACAGGCCGCGGGCGCGGTCGGGCTGGCCGTCTTCGGCCGCGCCGGCGCGCACGACGACCATGATCTGGCGGTACGCGCGTTCTGCCCCGCCGACAACATCCCGGAAGATCCGGTCACCGGCAGCGTCAACGCCTGCATCGCGGCCGCGCTGAGTGCCGCGGGCGCGTTGCCCGGCACTGCGGGCCGCTATCTGGCCAGCCAGGGCCGCGAACTCGGTCGCGATGGCCGCGTCCACTTGCAGGTGGATGACGAAGGCGAGGTCTGGATCGGCGGCCAGGTGCAATCGGTCATCGACGGCCAGGTGACTTGGTAAGCTGCGCGGCCCCCACGCGACAACGCCCCCATGACCCTCCGCCGCTACGTCCAGTTGGACGTGTTCGCCGACCGCCCCGGCGCGGGCAATCCGCTGGCCGTCGTTCTCGATGCCGCCGGCCTCGACGATGCCGCCATGCAGGCCATCGCCCGCTGGACGCGCCTGCCCGAAACGACGTTCGTGTTCGCGCCCACCCAACCGGGCGCGAGTTACGCCGTGCGCATGTTCAGTCCACGCCGCGAAGTGCCGTTCGCCGGCCACCCCAGCGTCGGCACCGCGCACGTGGTGCTGGAGGCGGGCCTGGCCGCGCCGGTCGACGGCCTGCTGATGCAGGAAGGCGTCGTGGGCGTGTTGCCGTTGCGTGTCGATGGCGACGGTGCGGACCGCACGATCGCCGTGCGCACGCCACGCGCGACGGTGATCAAGGAAGGCGATCCCTCGGGCGACCGTCTGCTGGGCGCCGCCCTGGAAGGCCTCGCGCCGGGCGTGCTGCCCCCCGCTCTCGTCGACGGCGGCCGCCGTTGGTGGCTCGCCGAAGTTCGCGACGAAGCCACGCTCCGCAGCGCCTCGCCGGATTGGGACGCGATCAGTGCGTTGGCGCGCGCTACCGAGAGCATGGGGGTCTGCGCCTATGCGCGGACGCCGGGCCGCGACTACGACCTGGCCGTGCGCGCCTTCGTCGGCGCGCCCGCCGCCTTCGAGGACGCGGCGTCAGGTGCGGCCAACGCGACGCTGGCCGCCTGGCTCGCGTCGCGCAACGCGTTGCCCGGCCGCGACGGACGCTACGTCGTCAGCCAGGGCCGCGAAGTCGGCTACGACGCGCGCCTGCAATTGCGCGTGGACACCAACGGCGATGTCTGGTCCGGCGGCCATGTGCGCACCATCGTGACCGGCCAGATCGACTGGTAACGCCTACTTCGCCTCGTACACGGGCTTGCCGTCCACCCAGGTCGAGCGGACGTGCAACGCATCGAGCTGTTCGCCCGGCACCGCCAGCGGATCCTCGTCGAGGATGACGAAGTCCGCACGCAGGCCGGGAGCGAGCTTGCCCACCTCCGCCTCGTCATGCGCCGCCCATGCCGCGTCGGCGGTGAAGCCGCGCAATGCCTCGGCCGCACTCAGGCGCTGGTCGGGCATCCACCCGCCTTCGGGAGCATCGTGCCCGTCCTGGCGCGTCACCGCGGCGTGCAGTCCGCGCCGCGGATCGACCGATTCCACCGGAAAATCCGATCCCAGCGCGAGTTTCGCCCCGCTGGCCTGCAGGCGCTGCCACGCATAGGCGCCCTTGATGCGTGTCGGGCCCAGGCGGTCCTGCGCCCAAGGCATGTCCGAGGTCGCATGCGTTGGTTGCATTGACGCGATCACGCCCAGCGCGGCGAACCGCGGGAATTCCTCCGGCGCCACCACCTGCGCGTGTTCGATCCGCCAGCGATGGTCGGTCTTCGCCGCGTCGCCCAGCACGCGGGTGTACGCATCCAGCACCAACCGGTTGCCGCGGTCGCCGATCGCATGCGTGGCCACCTGCACGTGGCAGCCGCGCGCCTTGCTCATCGCCGCTTCCAGCGCCGCCGGCTCGGTCACCAGCAGGCCGCGGTTGCCCGGGTCGTCGCTGTAGTCCTCCAGCAGCGCGGCGCCGCGGCTGCCGAGGGCGCCGTCGGCGTACAGCTTCACGCCCCGCATCTGCAGGCGGCCGCCCGCGTGGCGATACGGGCCGTGCGCGCACAGATCCGCCAGTGCGTCGCCATTGCCGTCGGCGTAGGTATCGATGCGCAGCGGCAGGCGGCCTTCATCGGCGAACTGCTTCATCAGCGCCAGGTCCTCGCGCGACACGCCCATGTCGTGCACTCCCGTCAGGCCATGGCGCACGGCGGCCTGCGTAGCCTTCTCCAGCGCCTGTCGGCGATAAGCCGCATCGGGCGCCGGCACCACCGCATTGACGAGCGACATGGCCGCATCGACGAACACGCCACTCGGCCGCCCGTCCACGCGTTCGATACGCCCGCCGTCGGGTTGCCAGTCGCCGGTCAACGGGCGCGACGCGCGTGCCGCTGCCACGCGCAACGCCGCGCTGTTCGCCCAGCCGGCATGGCCATCGACGCGCTCGAGCCACACCGGGCGGTCGGGAAACGCGGCATCCAGGTCGGCGGCGGTCGGGAAAGCCTTCTCGGGCCAGTCGTTCTGGTCCCAGCCGCTGCCCAGCAGCCATGCGTTGGTGGGCAGTTGCTTCTCGTACTCGCGCAATCGCGCGATCACGTCGGCCTTGTCACGCGCATCCACCAGGTCCGCGCGCATCAGCGCGTAGCCCAGGCCCATCACGTGGCCGTGCGCGTCGATCAGCCCGGGAATGACGGTCTTGCCGGCGGCGTCCACGCGACGCGCCTCGGGGTAGCGCGCGCGCAGTTCATCCGCACCGCCAACCGCGAGGATGCGGCCCTGCGCATCCCAGGCGATCGCCTGCGCGACCGGGTGCGCGGGATCGGAGGTGTGCACGCGCCCCGCCGTCAGCATGTGGACCTGCGCCTGGGCCAGGCCCGCGATGACCACGCACCCCACGCCGAACCCCGTCAACCACGCCAGACGCCGCATGCCGCTCTCCCGTATCGGTCCAGGGCGCGACTATGCGCAATGGCGCCGCGCACGGCAATAAAAAGAGGGGCCTTGCGGCCCCTCGGTTGCGGCATACCCCTGTCCTGCGACGCTGCGTCCGCAAAAGAACCGGTACGAAGGCTTATTCGGGACGGACATCCACGCGGATGCGGATGCGGTCGCCGGGATGATGGTCGGTGCGGGTGTGGTAGGTACGGTTGCCGTATTCGTAGGTCACATCGTACCCGCTGACGCGACCGTCGCCGTAATAGTCGTCGCCGTAACGGCTGTTGCCGGCAGGCACCGGGTCGCAGACGCGCACCTGTCCACGCTGCACGCGACGATCACGCTGCGCGTTGTCGTAGATCGAGCGCCCCGCCATGCCGCCCACCATCGAGCCGACCGCGGTACCGACATAGCGGCCGCTGCCGTCGCCGACCTTGCTGCCCAGCACCGCGCCGGCGATGCCGCCGATCACGGTGGCGACGGTGCGCCCCGATTCGTTGCTGCGGTCGGGATAGCGCCGATCGCCGTAGTAGCCGTCGTCGCTGTAACGATCATCGTTGTAACCGTCGTTGCGGTAGCCATCGCGATAGGTATCGCGTGCGTAGACATCGTCGGCCTCGCGGTAATAGCAACGCTGGCCCGTCGTCGTGTTGGCGTAGCCGTCATTGCGGCCATACCCGTTGTCGATGACCGGGTCCACGCGCACCACGCGCGCGTAGTCGTAATAGGGTTCGTCGCCGTAACGGTCCGTCGTGCCGTAGGAGCGCGTGGACTGCGCGGATGCCACGCCGGAAGCGAGCAGGCCGATGGCCAGCACGGTGGCGGATAGACGCTTCATGTCGGGTACTCCCCCACGCCGGATTGGCGTGCTGGCATGCTCGGCCGATGCGGGTGAAACATGGCTGAACTCAGCCGGTTTTCGCGGCCCGGTTTAGCCATTCGACAGCTTGCGCGGCGATGCCGGCCGCTTCGCGCCCCAGCAACGGCCCGACATGTGAATCTGAAACCGTTTGCAGCACCTCCGCGCCCCACGCCTCGGCCATCGCCCGCGTGATCGCAGGCGGCACCTCATCGTCATGCGCGGACACCACGCACAGCACCGGGCATGCGGGACGTTCCGCCGCGACACCACCATGGGCTTCGCGCAGCACGGCGCCGGACTCGTCGCGCCAGTGGCGGAACGCGTAAAGCGTCGTTGCGTCGTCCGCCTCGGGCAGTGCCCTGCGCGTGCCGGACAATCGCGCGTCGCGCCGCCACGGCACCCCATCGGGCCAGTCGCGTGCCGGCATATCCACGTGCCACGGCGCCGGCGGCAACGGATTCACCAGCACCACCGCTTCCGCGCCCTCAGCGGCACCCAGTGCCAGCAAGCCGCCCAGGCTCGCACCGACCAGCACGCGCGGCCGCGGCAAGGCCGCCAACGCCGCGCGCACCTGCGCCTGGTAATCCTCCAGTCGCGTGGCTGCCACGTCGCCGCGCACGGGCATGAGGTCGGGGGCCACCACCTGGAAGCCCGCCGCCTCGAACACGCCACGCCACACATTCCACTCCCAGCCGCCACCGCCCGCGCCATGCACGAACAAGGCGGCCCGCGTGTCCGTCAAAGCAGGGTCGCCTCCAGCGATACCGGCACCGACAGCGCGCGCGAGATCACGCAACCCGCCTTGGCCTGCTGGGCGATCTCCTCGAACTGCGCCGCGCTGATCCCCGGCACGCTCGCCGAGACGGTCAGCTTGATCGCGGTGATCGTCGGGCCCGGATCCATGCCCGGTTCCATCGTCGCCTCGGCGCGCGTCTGCAGCTTGTCGGGCGTGAAGCCCGCCTTGCCGAGCACCGCCGACAACGCCATGGTGAAGCAGCCGGCATGGGCGACCGCCAGCAGTTCTTCCGGATTGGTGCCCTTCTCGTCGCCGAAGCGGGTCTTGAACGAATAGTTCTGGCCTTCGAACAGGCCGCTCTGCGGCGTGCTCAGGCTGCCCTTGCCGGACTGCAGATCGCCAGCCCACACCGCATCCGCGTAACGCTTCAAAGCCATGGTCGTGCTCCTCGGGTCAGGGGAAGCGAAGGGTACACCGACGGATGTTCACGCCATGTACCGCAGTGCGACTTGACCCCTCCCCCGCACGCGCGGATGCTGACCGCCCGCCATGACCGCCCGCCGAGCGCACGCTCACGGGTCGCGCTCAGCCCGGACAGCCATGACGGCCCTTCGACCCAACCTACGGGAGGAACGGCCTCATGTCGTACAGCACACAACAGATCCGCAACGTGGCCCTGGCAGGCCACCCCGGCGCCGGCAAAACAACGCTCTTCGAAGCCCTGCTGCATGCCGGCGGCGCCCTCCAGGTGGCAGGCACCATCGAACGCGGCACCACGGTCTCCGACCACGACCCGATGGAGCGAACGCGCGGCCACTCCATCGATACCGCCATCGCCAGCACCGACCACGGCGGCATGCACGTCAACCTGATCGACACGCCCGGCTATCCGGAATTCCGCGGCCCGGCCCTGTCGGCGTTCTCCGCGGTGGAAACCGCATTGATCGTCGTCGATGCCGACAGCGGCGTCGCCCACGGCACCCGACGGCTGATGGATCGTGCGTCCCAGCGCAACCTCTGCCGCGCCATCGTCATCAACAAGATCGACCACGAGGGTGCGGACTGCGCCGGCGTGCTCGCTGCGCTGCGCGAGGAGTTCGGCGCCGAAGTGCTGCCGCTCAACCTGCCTGCCGACGGCGGCAAGGCGGTCATCGATTGTTTCTGGCAATCGACCGGCACGTCCGACCTGGGCGATGTCGCCGACTGGCACCAGAAGATCATCGACCAGGTAGTGGAGATCAACGAAACGGTGATGGAGCACTACCTGGACCTGGGCGAAGGCGGCCTGTCGGGCGAAGAACTGCATGACGCCTTCGAGCAGTGCCTGCGTGAAGGCCACCTGGTGCCGGTGTGCTTCGCCTCCGCGCGCATGGGCGTGGGCGTGAAGGAACTGCTGGACGTGGCCGAACGCCTGTTCCCGAATCCGGCTGAGGCCAATCCGCCACCGTTCGTGAAACTCAACGGCGCCGGTCCCCAGCCGATCGAGGCCCTGCCCGACCCGCGCGCGCATGTCATCGCCGACGTCTTCAAGATCGTCAACGATCCGTTCGTCGGCAAGCTGGGTATCTTCCGCGTGTACCAGGGCACGCTGAAGAAAGACACGCAGCTATTCGTCGACGACGGCAAGAAGCCGTTCAAGGTCGGCCACCTGTTCAAGCTCAAGGGCAAGGACCATGTGGAAGTCGACCAGGCCATCCCCGGCGACATCGCCGCCGTGGCGAAGGTCGAGGACCTGCATTTCGACGCCGTACTCCACGACAGCCACGACGAGGACCACATCCACCTGGCGCCGATCGATTTCCCCAAGCCGATGTTCGGCCTGGCGATCGAAGCCGCCAGCAAGGGCCAGGAGCAGAAACTGTCGACCGCCCTGCACAAGCTGTCCGAAGAGGATCCTGCGTTCGTCGTGGAGCACCAGCCGGAGTTGAACGAAACGGTGATCCGCGGGCTCTCCGACCTGCACCTGCGGGTGATGCTGGAGCGCTTGAAGGAACGGCACGGCGTGGAGGTGAAAACGCGGCCGCCGCGCATCGCCTATCGCGAGACCATCGGCGCCAAGGCCGAAGGCCATCACCGGCACAAGAAGCAGACCGGCGGTGCCGGGCAGTTCGGCGAGGTGTTCCTGCGGGTGGAACCGTTGCCGCGCGGCAGCGGCTTCCAGTTCGCCGATGAGGTCAAGGGCGGCACCATCCCCGGCCAGTTCATGCCCGCCGTGGAGAAAGGCGTGCGCCAGGCGCTGGGCGCGGGCGCGCTCGCGGGCTATCCGATCCAGGACGTGCGGGTGACGGTCTACGACGGCAAGCACCATCCGGTGGACAGCAAGGAAGTCGCGTTCGTCGCGGCGGGCAAGAAGGCGTTCCTCGATGCCGTTTCCAAAGCCCGACCACAGGTGCTGGAACCGGTCGTGGACCTGGAGGTCGCCGTGCCGGAAGCGCAGGTCGGCGACATCACCGGCGGCCTGGCCGGCAAGCGCGCGCGCATCAACGGCACCGATGCGGTGCGTGGCGAGATCGTGGTGAAGGCGCAGGTACCGCTGGCGGAACTGGACGGCTACGCGGCCGAGCTCAAGTCGATGACCGCGGGACAGGGACGCTACAGCCTGGACTTCAGCCATTACGAGCCGGTGCCGCCGAACGTGCAGCAGAAATTGGTGGAATCCTACAAGCCGCACCACGACGAAGAGTGAGTTGTGCAGGTGCGGCATCCGGTCGCAGACACGCGCCGGATGCCGCCCCCGGCGCACATCCGCACCCGGAATAAGGGCATTCCATGCGGTGATTTCCGCCACTTCGGGTGCCGAATCGAAAAAAAACCGAAAAAAAGCGGCTTTCGATGCCAATCGCTCTTGGCGGCGCGAATGCTTTGCCCTACATTTCGCTTGCCGATGCGATCGGCCCGATTACCCAACCACTCGACCGTAGAGACAGGACACATGGCAAAGAGCACCAAGAAGGCCGCGCCGAAAAAGGCCGCCAAGAAAGCTGCACCGAAGGCCGCCGCCAAGCCGGCCGCGCCGAAGCCGATCAAGGAAGCGCTGAGCAAGTCGGGCCTCGTCGCCCACATCGCCGAAGCGACCGCCGTCGCCGCCAAGGACGTCCGCGCCGTGCTGGCCTCGCTGGAAAGCGCCGTGCACGCCTCCGTCAACAAGAAGGGCGCTGGCGCCTTCACGCTGCCCGGCCTGCTGAAGATCACGGCCGTCAACGTGCCGGCCAAGCCGAAGCGCAAGGGCATCAACCCGTTCACCAAGGAAGAGCAGTGGTTCGCTGCCAAGCCCGCCACGGTGAAGGTCAAGGTTCGTCCGCTGAAGAAGCTGAAGGACGCCGCAGCCTGATCGCTGCGCACCTCGCGTGACCCGAACGGGACGGCCATGCCGTCCCGTTTTTTTTGGCGTGCCGTAAGTCACGCTTGCGAACGACCGTCATCGCCCGCAGATACTCTGCTTGGTCCCCAACGCAAGGTGCGCCACGCATGAAGATCCAGGGTTTCCTCGACCATCTGCTCAAATCCTCCAGCGGCCAGGGCAGCGTGCTCAATGCCGACTTCGGCAAGGGCGCGATCACCGGCGGCGCGCTCGGCCTGCTGCTCGGCAAGAACAAGACCTCGCGCAAGCTGGCCACGTATGGCGGGCTGGCGGCGATCGGCGTGATGGCGTACCGCGCCTACAACGACTACAAGCAGCAACAGGGCGGTTTCGCCGCTGGTGCGGGTCCGCAGACCGTGGACCGGTTGCCGCCCCCGCAAGCCGAGCTACACAGCCAGGCGATCCTGAAGGCGCTGGTGGCGGCCGCCAAGGCGGACGGCCATATCGACACGCGCGAACGCGAGGTGATCGAAGGCGAGTTCTCGCGCATCGGCACCGACGGCGAGTTGCAGCAGTGGCTGCATGCCGAACTGGAAAAGCCGCTGGACCCGTCCGAAGTCGCGCGCGCCGGCAGCACGCCGGAGATCGCCTCGGAGATGTACCTGGCCAGCCTGATGGTGGTCGACGAACAGAACTTCATGGAACGCGCCTACCTGGACGAATTGGCGAAGCAGCTGCGACTGGATCCGTCACTGAAGGCGCAACTGGAGCGCCAACTGGCGCAGCCGCAGCCGCCGCCGCTGCCCTGACCGATGCGCCCCGCCGCCCACCGCCTGCGCCGCCTGGCGTGGACACTGCTGTGGCTGGCGGCGCTACTCGCACTGCTCGCCTGGGCATGGGGCCGGCCCTTCATGGCCTCGCCGCGCATGCTGTGGGACGTCTCGCGCGCGCCGCCTCCGGCAATGCTTCCGGTACCGGTGGACGGCGTGCGTGCGAAACAGATCGCCGACACCTTCGGCGCGCCGCGCGACGCCGACCGCACGCACCAGGGCGTGGACATCTTCGCCACGCGCGGCACGCCCATCCGCAGCGCCACCCGCGGTGTCGTGGTCGCTGTCCGCGATAGCGGCCTCGGCGGCCGACAGGTGTGGGTGCTGGGCCCGGGTCGCGAACGGCACTACTACGCGCACCTCGACGACTGGGCGCCCGGCCTGTCCACCGGCCAGGTGATCCGCGCGGGCGACGTGCTGGGTTTCGTCGGCACGTCGGGCAATGCGCGCGGGACGCCGCCGCACCTGCACTACGGCATCTACGGCGCGCAGGGCGCCTACGATCCCCTGCCGCTGTTCCGGGCCGGCGCCGCGTCCACGACCGTTCGCTGAACCACGCCGGCCGGCGGAACAGTCCATCACGGCGCGCCCCCTCGTTAGGCCTGCCGGGCGCGCCTATCTTGGCCATGGTCCCCACCGCGCCACCGGCGCACGCCCCCATGCCCAACAACACCCACCGCTACCGCATCACCGTCACGCCCATCGAGGATGATGGCCTGCAATGCAATGGCCGCTGCACGATCGAATTCGAGCACGCCTGCCACGACGACTGGATGCGCATCCTCGAGAACATCCAGCGCCAGCGCGGCTTCAGCGGCGACGAGCGCGCCGCGCTGGTCGTCGGTACCAAGCTGCTGAGCGGGCTGATGCTCGACCACCGCAAGGACGCCGATGACCTGTTTGCGCCGTTGCGCCCACACATGGGCGAGTTCATCCGGACGCTGAAAGAACGCACCCGCGACGCCGGCTGACAGCGCGCACCGCGGTAAGCTGCGGCCATGAAAGCCCGTCATGCCGACCACGCCAGGGTGCTCGAGGACATCCCCAACATCGGGCCGTCCATCGCCGGCGATCTGCGCGGCATCGGCATCGCCACGCCGCAGGCGCTGGTGCAGCAGGACCCTTACGCCCTGTACGCACGCGTGAACGCGGCCACCGGCCAGCGCCATGATCCCTGCCTGTGCGACTGCTTCATCGCCGCGGTGCGTTTCATGGACGGCGGGCCGCCCACGCCATGGTGGCATTACACGGACGAACGCAAACAGCATTTCGCCCGGCACGCCGGCATCGCCGGTTAGGGTCCGGACAGGCGCGCCCGGCTATGGTGCGCCGACGTCTTCCGGAGCCCACCATGCGTACCCGACGCCACTTCCTGACCGCCACCCTCGTCGCGGGCGCCACGCTCGTGCTGGCGGGCTGCAGCACGCTCAACGCGGTCACCGGTTTGCTGGGCAACCAGATCAACTTCACCCAGCCGCAGTTGCAGCGCTACCTCAACCAGAGCTTCCCGCGCGAGTTCGACAAGCTTGGCGGCCTGGTCTCGGCCACGCTGACCAACCCGCGCCTGAGCATCCCGTCAGGCGACAACCGCTTGCGCCTGGATTTCGACATCGGCGTCAGCGCGCTGGGCGCGCGCGATGTCAGCCGCGGTCACTTCGCGCTGGCCAGCCGGCTGCGCTACAACCCGGCCACCCAGGGCCTGCATCTGGACAATCCGGAGATCCTGTCCGTCGACGTGCCCGGTGCGGGCTCGCTGATGTCCGGCGGCACCCGCCAGCTGGTCAACACGGTGCTGCAGGAATACGCACGCAACGAACCGGTCTACAAGATCGACAGCGACGTGCTGCGCCGCTTGCCGGCCAGCAAGCAGATCGGCAACCCCCAGATCGAGGATGGCCGCGTGGTCATCCCGCTGCAGTGAGAGGTGTCGCGATGATGAAATCGTTCCTGGCGATGCTCGCCCTGCTCGTCGCGCCGACGTTGGCGTCAGCGGCCACGCCGTCGGTGCTGCGCTTCGATGCAGGACAGCTGCAGACGGCCGCGCGCGCCGGCTTCCCGATGGAGGAATCGCTGCTCGAAGGCTTCGCCTCCCTGACGCTGAGCGATCCCGACGTGCGCATTCCCACGCCGGGCGAACGCGTCCGGCTGCAGATGAACTACGACATCGCCCTGGCCACTGGCGAACGCCTGGAGTACGGCAACGTCGTGGTCAGCAGCGGCCTGCGCTACGACCCGGCGACGCGCGGCCTGCACTTGGTGGATCCGCAACTGGAACACCTGGGCACCGGGGCCGGTGGACGCGGTCTGCCCGGCGGTTCGCGCGAGGTGCTGCAGGACCTGATCCGCGAATATGCCCGCACCCGTCCGCTCTACCAGCTCAGCGCCGAGGACCTCGCCCAGGTGCCGGGGACCCTGACAACCGATTCGCTGCGCATCCGCGACGGCCACGTCGAGCTGACATTGGACGCCGCCGCACGCTGACACGCCGCGACGGCGCGCCCTCACAGTTCGAAGCGGTAGCTCAGCTTCACGACCAGCTGTTCGTCGTTGCGCAGGCTGAAGCTGTCGCGCAACGCGTCGTCGGTGCCGTCCGTACCGGCCACTTGTTCATAGCCGCCGCGGGCGTACACCACGTACAGGTAGGACAGTGGCGCGAGTTCGTAGCGGTAGCGGACCTGGAAACCGAGGTTGCGCACCTGGAAGTCCTCGACCGTATCGCTGGCCGCCACCGCATGCCCGGCGGCATCGAAGCGCCACGCATCGTGCGCCCGTGCGCTGATGGCGATCGCCTCCAGCTTCACCCGTAGCTCCTGGCGGTTGTCGATGTTCCAGTCCAGGCCGGCACGCAGCTTGGTCTCGCGCCCGTCGAACGCGCCCACCAGATCGCCCTGCGCCGCGCCCTGCCAGATCAGCCAGTCGGGGCGACGCACCACGTTCAAACCGGCATTGATACTGAAAGCATCGTTGATGAAGTACGTGGCGCCGTACCAGAAGGCCGAGCCCAGCTTTCGGTTGCCCGCCAACCCACCGCCGAAGGCCTCAACCTCGACCTCGTGCGCCCAGTTGCCCTTGCGCGGGCGCTCGTACTCGAAATACGCATTCATGTTCGCCGGCAGGCGCACGATGCCGTTGCCGCGCAGCAGCGTGTCGTTGAGCCCGGCGCTGTTGACGTTGATCTGGGCGTATTCGTAACTGCCGTCGCGCAGCTGGCCTTCGCGGCTCATCCGGAACTGGTCGTTGAGCTTCTCGCCATGGTTGTTGTGGCTGCTGCTGACGCGCCAGCGCCAGTCCTTGGACGAATAGCGCGACGTGTCCGGCAGGTCGGTGAACCGCTTGCGCGCTTCCCAGTGCAGGTAATTGGTGCTGTTGCGCGACAGGTAACCGAAATCGTTGAGCTGCAGGTCGTTGCCGAAATGCATCGCGATCCACTGCTGGCGCCAGCCATGGTCCATTTCGTAATCGGCCCAGACGGTGGCGCCATAGTCCTGCACGGTGTCGCCGGCCTGCTCGATGCGGCTGCCCAGCAGGCGCGTGCGGATGTTCCAGCGCGCGGTCGGCCGCCAGTTGTGGTCCACGCCGAGCACGGTGGCCTCGCGGTCGCGGGCGTCGTCGTCCACGCGGGTCAGCATCGCGCCGAGGTTCTGCCGTTCGAAATCGCGCACCAGCCGCAGCGCGTGGTAGCTGCGTCCGCTGGCGCCGTCCTCATCGGCGGAGAACAGGCCGTAGTTGGCCTGGCCCAGGCTGCCGTTCAACTTGACCGCCGCGGTGATGTCGCCGGTGCTGCCCACGCGGCGCGTGTAGAGCTGCTGGCTGTCGTCGGAGGGCGTGGTCAGTTCGAAGATGCCCTGGTTCTCGGTGAAGAACGGGCGCTTGTCGCTGATGAAGGTCTCGGTGGCGCTGAAGTTCACCACCAGGTCGTCCGCTTCCACCTGGCCGAAGTCGGGATTGACGGTGGCCGACAGCTGGAAGCGGCCGTTCGGCTTCCAGAAGATATCCGCGCCGCCATTGAAATCGCTGCCGCCGCCGACGTTGTCGTACAGGCCGGACACGTAGGGCGTGATGGCCAGCAACGACTGGTCGTACCGCGCGACGGTGATCGGCGCGAAATCCGACAGGAAGCGCGGACGCTCGAAGCTGGCCTGCGGCCACGCCATGCGCTCGCCAGTGGAGCCGATCACGCGCGCCAGGAACACCTTCAGCGTGCGCTGCCCGTCCGTGCCGTCGCGCATCGGCGCGGTGTGCCACGGGATCAGCAGTTCGACCGACCAGCCCTGCTCGTCCTCGGTCACCGCATGCCGCCACTGGCCGTCCCAGTCGTCGCTGAACTGGTTTTCGTTGGTGATGATCTCGTCGGCGATGCCGCCGGTGGAGCTGACGGTGAAGGCATAGCCCGTGCGTCCGTCGCCGTCGAAATCGACGAAGGCGTTGACGCGGTCGACCTGCGCATCGAAATCGCGCTGCACCTTCTGCCGCGTGCGCGGCACGCCGGGCGGCTGGGTGTTGCGGAACGCGATCGCCAGGCCGTCGGGCGTGGCGAGCACCCAGGCCTCGGTGGCCAGCGAACCGGGTTCGCCGGTGAGCGGCTGGGTCTTGCGGAAGTCGGTGACGTGCCGCGCGTCCTGCCATTCGGCAGGATCGATGCGGCCGTCGATCTCGACGGCCTGGGCCACGGTGCAAGGCAGAGCCAGCGCGAGCAGGCTGGCGAATCGGGTGAGGGTCATGGCAGTCGGGTGGTGGTCCGGTGCGCGCACGTTATCGACGCGGGGCGGATGCCACACCTGCCTTCGGTCATTTCAACCTTTCGGCACCCTGCGGCATCCGTGCCTGGGAGAGATCAGCGCCCTTTCTTGGGCTGCAGCATGGTGCCCGTGCATTTCTTGCTGCCGCAGCGGCAGGCCCAGATCTTCTTCAGGCGCGCGGTGTGCGGTTCGTCCAGGGTGATGCCGTAGTTGTAGGTCAGCTCTTCGCCCGGCTTGATGGCGCGGATCGCCTCGATGAAGACCTTGTCCTTCTTGCGGTTCTTGCCGTCGTGCTCCTCGATCACCGCCTCGCAGTTCGGGTCGCAGCTGTGGTTGATCCAGCGCGCCTTGTTGCCCTTGTGGTTGGCGTCGATGACGTAATCGTCATTGAGGGTGAACAGGAAGGTGTGGCCGGTTTCCACGTCGCCGGCGTCATCGGCGTCGACTTCGTCGTGCGTGCGTCGCTTGCCCTTGTATTCCACCACCCGCTCGCCCTTCTCGATCGGGGCGATGGCGAACACGCCGTTGCCGTGGATGTCGGATTGGCGGGCTTCGATCTTGCGGGGCATGCGGGGGTCCGGTGGAAGGGAGGAAGGGGGATTCTCGCCCATGCGCATGGCGTTTCCCAACTTTCCCTCGCCTGAACGCTGCGGCTGCGGTGCGTGGCCGGTCTGTGCAGGGCGGCGCGTTCGATGCCCGTTCCCCTCACTGCGACCACCACCATGCGCGCCAGCCCGCTCCTGCTCGCCACCGCCCTGTGCCTCACCCTGTCCGCCTGCCAGCCGGCTGCAACGCCGACGGCGGCCCAACTGCCACCCCCCGCGCCTAGCGACGCCGACCTGCTCGCCCGCGGCGAATACCTGGTGCGGACCACGGGCTGCAACGACTGCCACACGCCGGGCTACGCCGAATCCGGTGGCACGACCGACAAGGCCGGCTGGCTGGTGGGTTCACCGATGGGCTTCCACGGGCCGTGGGGCACCACCTACCCGAGCAACCTGCGGCTGCGCATGCAGCAGCTCACCGAAGCGCAGTGGCTGGAATACAGCGCCAACCTGCGTACCCGCCCGATGATGCCGGACTTCGCCGTGCGCGCGATGACCGAGGAAGACCGTCGCGCGCTCTACCGCTTCGTGCATTCGCTCGGTGCCGCCGGCCAGCCCGCGCCCGAGGCGCTGCCGCCGGGACAGACCCCGCCGGCGCCCTACCTCGGCCTGGTGTTGCCAACCCCGCCGGCCGACGCGTCTGCGGCCCACTGAAGGCCTGCGGCCGCCTCACCAGGGGAAGAGGCGGCCGTTGAACATCCAGACCAGGCCCAGCGCCAGGCCGAACACCGTCCAGAACAGCTGGCCCAGCCCGCGGAACAGCTTCACCGCCAGATAGACGCCGCCGATGGCGAGCAGCACGCGCCAGAGGAAGCCCTGGTCCAGTCCGTGGGCCGAGGGGGCGGAACCGGAAGAGGCGTGGGTAGCGTTCATCGAAGCATTCCTGGAAGGGACTGTCCGGGAGTGGACGGGGCCCATGTTCCCGATGTGCGGGGCGCCGCATCAGTCGCAGCCGTCAACCATCGCAGGTGACATTCGTCAGCCGGAGCACCCTCGCCTGAACGGGCAAAACCCCGGGGTTTGAGCCGGGCGGCCTGAAAGCGTACAATTTCGGTACGTTTTCCGAGTTCCCTCCCCCATGCTCCGCGTCACCAAGCTGACCGACTACGCCACCGTGGTCCTGACCGTGCTCGCCGCCCGGCCGGGCGAGGTGCTCAGTGCCTCCGACCTGGCCGAGCATTCCGGCCTGGAAACCCCGACCGTCAGCAAGGTGCTGAAACCGCTGGCGCAGGCCGGCCTGGTGGAAGGCCTGCGTGGCGTGCACGGCGGCTACCGCCTGAGCCGCGACGCGGCCGAGATCACCCTGGTGGAAATCGTGGAAGCCATGGAAGGTCCGCTCGCGATGACCGAATGCAGCCAGAGCGAGAGCCAGTGCGGCATCGCCCACCAGTGCGGCGCGCGCGCGAACTGGCGCCTGATCAACGATGTGGTGGCCGACGCCCTGCGCGGCTTCACCCTGGCGCAGATGGTCGCGCCTCCTCCCTCTTCTTCCGACGACGTGCGCAGGCGATCCATCGCCGTGCAGGTCGCGACCCGCTGAACCGTAGGCAGCCCGATGGCCACCGAGAACGCTGAAATCCTGGAACAGCTGGGACGTCGCTACGACGCCGGCTTCATCACCGACATCGAATCCGATTCGTTGCCGCCCGGCCTGGACGAGGACGTCGTCCGCGCCCTGTCGGCGAAGAAGAACGAACCGGAATGGATGACCGAATGGCGCCTGGCCGCCTATCGCCACTGGCTGACGATGCAGGCCCCGCACTGGGCCAAGCTGAAGATCGGCCCGATCGATTTCCAGGCCATCAGCTACTACAGCGCACCGAAGGCGAAGTACGCCTCGCTGGACGAGGTACCGCAGGAACTGCTGGACACCTACGACAAGCTGGGCGTGCCGCTGCACGAGCGCGCCAAGCTGGCGGGCGTGGCGGTGGACGCGGTATTCGATTCCGTCTCGGTCGGCACCACCTTCCGCAAGGAACTGGCCGAGAAGGGCGTGATCTTCTGCTCGATGTCCGAAGCCATCCACGAACACCCCGAACTGGTGAAGCAGTACCTGGGCAGCGTGGTGCCGGTGGGCGACAACTATTTCGCCGCGCTCAATTCGGCGGTGTTCTCCGACGGCAGCTTCGTGTTCATCCCCAAGGGCGTGCGCTGCCCGATGGAACTGAGCACCTACTTCCGCATCAACGCGGGCCACACGGGCCAGTTCGAGCGCACGCTGATCATCTGCGAAGACAAGGCCTACGTCTCCTACCTGGAAGGCTGCACCGCGCCGATGCGCGATGAGAACCAGCTGCATGCCGCGGTGGTGGAACTGGTCGCGCTGGAAGACGCCGAGATCAAGTATTCGACGGTGCAGAACTGGTACCCGGGCGACGAGGAAGGCCGTGGCGGCATCTACAACTTCGTCACCAAGCGTGCCGAATGCCGGGGCGACCGCAGCAAGGTGACGTGGACGCAGGTGGAAACCGGTTCGGCGATCACCTGGAAATACCCGTCCTGTGTGCTGCTGGGCGACGACTCCGTGGGCGAGTTCCACTCGGTCGCGCTGACCCACCACCGCCAGCAGGCCGACACCGGCACCAAGATGATCCACGTGGGCAAGCGCACCAAGTCCAAGATCGTCAGCAAGGGCATCAGCGCCGGCCGCGGCCAGAACACCTACCGCGGCCTGGTGAAAGTGGACCGCAACGCCGACGGCGCGCGCAACTACACCCAGTGCGACAGCCTGCTGATCGGCAAGAAGTGCGGTGCGCACACCTTCCCCTACATCGAAGTGAAGAACCCCACCGCGACGCTGGAGCACGAGGCCACCACCTCGAAGATCTCCGACGACCAGCTGTTCTACTGCCGCGCACGCGGCATCGGCCAGGAAGACGCCGTCTCGATGATCGTCGACGGCTTCTGCAAGCAGGTGTTCCGCGAGCTGCCGATGGAGTTCGCGGTGGAAGCCAAGAAGCTGCTGGAAGTGTCGCTGGAAGGCAGCGTCGGGTAAGGCGGGCTAAGGCCCGCTATTGCAGCAAACACGTACATACACGGTGGGCCACGGCCCACCCTACGGGAAACGCACCATGTTGAAGATCGACAACCTCCACGCCAGCGTCGCCGGCAAGGACATCCTCAAGGGCCTCTCGTTGGAGGTGAAGCCGGGCGAAGTGCACGCCATCATGGGCCCCAACGGCGCCGGCAAGTCCACGCTGGGCAACATCCTGGCCGGCCGCGAGGGCTATGAGGTCACCGCCGGCAGCGTCGAGTTCGACGGCAAGCCGCTGCTGGAGCTGGAACCGGAAGAACGCGCCGCCGCCGGTGTGTTCCTGGCGTTCCAATACCCGGTCGAGATCCCGGGCGTGAACAACACCTACTTCCTGCGCGCGGCGCTCAATGCCCAGCGCAAGTCGCGCGGCGAGTCGGAACTGGATTCGATGCAGTTCCTCAAGCTGGTGCGCGAGAAGCTGGCGGTGCTGCACCTGAAGGACGAACTGCTGCATCGCGGCGTCAACGAAGGCTTCAGCGGGGGCGAGAAGAAGCGCAACGAGATCTTCCAGCTCGCCGTGCTGGAACCGAAGCTGGCGATCCTCGACGAGACCGACAGCGGCCTGGACATCGACGCGCTCAAGAACGTCGCCGATGGCGTCAATGCGCTGCGCTCGCCGGACCGCGCATTCGTGGTCATCACCCACTACCAGCGCCTGCTCGATTACATCAAGCCGGACGTAGTGCACGTGCTGGCCGGCGGCCGCATCGTCGAGACTGGCGGCCCGGAGCTGGCGCTGGAACTCGAACAGCACGGCTACGCCTGGATCAAGGACCGGGTCGCCCCGGAGCAGGCCGCCTGATGAGCGCGCTGCTCGATTCCCTGTCTGCCGGCTTCAGCGGCGACGCCGCGCGCCGCGCGGTGCTTGACGAGGCGCTGCGCGACGGCCTGCCCGGCCCGCGCACCGAAGCATGGAAGTACACCTCGCTGCGCCAGCTGGAGCGTCGCAGCTTCGCTGCCGTCGACGCGCTGCCGTCGCTGGACCCGATGCTGCTGGCTGACATCCCGGCACCGCGCGCGGTGTTCGTCAACGGCCGCTACTCGGTGGCGCTGTCGCTGACCACCGATTTGCCGGACGGCGTCAGCCTGCAGCTGCTGTCCGAGGCGCTCGCCGACGGCGGCGATGCGGCGCGCTTCCTGCAGCGTCGTTTCGAGCGCACCGACGAAGTCTTCGCCCGTCTCAATGCCGCATTGGCGACCGAAGGCCTGCTGCTGCGCGCCGAAGCCGGTGTGCGCAGCGAAAAGCCGCTCCACCTGGTCTTCATCGGCACCGACGACGGCGCCGATCGCGCCTGGCACCTGCGCAATCTGATCGAGCTGCGCGCGGGCGCCTCGCTGACGGTGGTGGAGCACCACCTTGCCGCCACGCCACACGCGCACTTCATCAACGCGCTCAGCCACGTGCATCTCGCTGCCGGCGCCACGCTGTCGCACGCCCGCGTGCAGACGGACAGCGACCGCGCCACCACGCTGCTCCGCACCGACGCGGTACTGGCACGCGACGCCGATTACCGGCGCGTGGACCTGGAACTGGGCGGCGCATTGTCCCGCCATGAACTCAACGTGCGCCTGGAAGGCGACAACGCGCGCCTGGCGGCAAACGGCGTGCTGCTGGCCGGTGGACGACGCCATGTCGATACCCGGCTGGGCATCGACCACATCGGACGCGATACCGCCTGCGAACTGACCTGGCGCGGACTCGGCGCCGGGCGCGGCCGCGCCGTGTTCCATGGCGGCATCCTGATCCGCGAGGGTGCGGATGGCACCGACGCCGCGCTGTCGAACAAGAACCTGCTGCTGTCGGACAACGCCGAAATCGACACCCAGCCGGTGCTCGAAATCCACGCAGACGAAGTGAAGGCTGCCCACGGCGCCACCGTCGGCCAGCTCGATACCAATGCCTTGTTCTACCTGCGCTCGCGCGGCCTGACCCAGCCGGAAGCGCGACAGCTGCTGACCACCGCGTTCTGCCGCGAGCCGCTGGGCGTGATCGAAGACGCCAACGTGCGCGATGCATTGCTCGCCCGCGTGGACGCCGCGCTGGCGGCAGTGGAGGCGGGATGAACCGCGAAGTCCTGACCGACGCCGGCACCGCCATCGATTGGGCACGCGTCCGCGAGGACTTCCCCCTGCTCGCGCGGCAGGTCAACGGCAAGCCGCTCATCTACCTGGACAGCGCCAACACCGGCCAGAAGCCGGTGTCGGTGATCCGGACGACCGACGACTTCTATCGCCAGCGCAACGCCAATGTCAGCCGCGCAGTGCACACGCTGGGCACGGAGGCGACGGAAGCCTACGAAGGCGCCCGCAAGACGCTGGCGCGCTTCCTCAACGTGCGTGCGGACGAACTGGTGTTGTGCAGCGGCACCACCTTCGCGATCAACCTCGTGGCGTACTCGTGGGCGCTGCCGCGCCTGAAGGCCGGCGACACGATCCTGGTGTCGCGCATGGAGCACCACGCCAACATCGTGCCCTGGCAACTGGTCGCCCAGCGCACCGGCGCGACCATCAAGGTCGCGGAGATCCATGCCGACGGCACGCTCGACCTCGATGCGCTGCACGCCGCGATGACCGGTGACGTGAAGCTGCTGGCGATCACCCACACGTCGAACGTGCTGGGTACGGTCAACCCGGTGCGCGAGATCTGCCGCGAGGCCCGCAAGCGCGGGATCACGACGGTCGTCGATGGTTCGCAGGCGGTGCCGCACCGCACGGTCGATATCGCCGCGATCGGCTGCGATTTCTACGCGCTGACCGGCCACAAGATGTGCGGCCCCACCGGCACCGGCGCGCTGTGGGCGCGCAAGGAACACCTGCAGGCCATGCCGCCGTTCATCGGCGGCGGGGAGATGATCAAGGAAGTCAGCTTCGATGGCACGGTGTTCAACGACCCGCCGCACAAGTTCGAAGCCGGCACGCCCAACATCGCGGGTTTCATCGGGCTCGGTGCAGCCGTGGACTACCTGGATGCGCTGGGCATGGCGAACGTCGAAGCCCGCGAAGCCGAGCTACTCGCGCACGCCACCGAGGAGCTGGACCGGATCCAGGGCCTGCGCATCTTCGGCCGTGCCCCCGAGAAGGCGGCGGTGATCTCGTTCCTGATCGAAGGCGCGCATGCGCACGACCTGGCCACGCTGCTGGACCTGGAGGGCGTCGCCGTCCGCTCCGGCCAGCACTGCGCGCATCCGCTGCTGCAGTTCTTCGGCGTCGCCGCCACCCTGCGGGCTTCGTTCGCGTTCTACAACTCGCACGAGGATGTCGAGCGCTTCATCGCGGCCCTGAAGAAAGCGCGCAGCCTGCTGGCCTGACGCTGGGGTAAAAGGGGTTGCCGCCCTACAATGAGCGGCATGGATACCCTGACCTTCCGCTCCGCCGTCCCCGCCGACATTCCGGCTCTCGTCGCCCTGGTGACCTCCGCCTACCGCGGTGATGTCAGCAAGCAGGGCTGGACCACCGAAGCCGACATGCTCGATGGCCAGCGCATCGATCCGGACGTGCTCGTCCGCGACATCGAACGCGACCGCAGCCGCATCCTGCTGGCCGAACGCGACGGCATGCTGTTGGCCTGCGCGCACGTGGCGGAGGATGAGGGTGCGGGCTACTTCGGCATGTTTTCCGTGCGGCCCGACCTGCAGGGCGGTGGCGTCGGCAAGGCCATGCTGGCGGAAGCCGAACGTGTGGCGCGCGATGAATGGCGGTTGCCCGCGATGCGGATGACGGTGATCGATATCCGTGACGAGTTGATCGCGTTCTACGAACGCCGCGGCTATGTGCGCACGGGCATCAAGAAACCCTTTCCCTATGGCGATGAGCGTTACGGCATCCCCAAGCGCGACGATCTGCGCTTCGAGATCCTGGAGAAGCCGCTGGCGGGGGCCATCGCGTGAGCGAGACCTGGACCTTCGTCTGCGCCACCGGCGAGCTGCTGCCCGGCGAGCTGAAGACGGTGTTCGACGAAGTGACCGGGACGCCCATCGTGGTGCTGAACCACGATGGCGACCTGTATGCGCTGGAAGACAAGTGCAGCCATGAGGATTTCGAGTTGTCCTCGGGCCACTTCGACCCCGCCGAGGCCAGTATCGAATGCGTCCTGCACGGGGCCCGATTCGACGTCCGCGACGGTCGCGCCCTGTGCGCCCCGGCCTACTCGCCGGTGGTCAAATTCCCGGTCCGGCTGGAGCACGGCGGCATCTGGACCCGGGACGATCGCGACTGACCTCCAGAATGTGAACATTCTGTTGTAATCGCAAATCATTCTCATTATCCTGTCGCACCCCTGCGGCAGATCGCCGCAGCCCGCCCCTCCGAGGCCCCGGTGCCGCGCGTCCTTCGCCCTATCCTGCCGACCGTCATCTGCCTGATCCTGGCATGCGTGATGCTGTTCGCGGGCGGGCTCTCGGCTGCCCCCCTGCAGGCGACCGCCGAGACGAACGCCCCGCAGACGGCGCCCGCGGCGAATGAAGACCTTGCGCAAAGTGCGAGCGACGGCGAGGCCGACCACGCCGCTTTGCCGATGCCCGCAGAATCCGAACCGGCGGCCGGCGCCACTCGCGCCCTCACGTCGCGATGCCCTCTCGGAGGGCGTTACCTCGCTGCGCCGATGCACGACGGTCCGCGCGCACGATCCCCCGCCTATCGCGGCTGCGGACCTCCTCGCTGACTCCCGGCTAGGCGCCGCGCGCTTCCGCGCGTTGCCCCGTTCCCGCTGCGCGCCGAACGCCGCGCACGGCCCGAACCCGCTTTCTCTCCCTCTGCCCCGTAGCTTTCGCCACCGGGTCATCCGCTCAAGCACACAAGGATGCCTATGAACCTCCGTCTCTCTCCCCTGACCGCCGCGCTGCTCATGGCGATCACCGCTCCTGCACTCGCCGCGCCCGGCGGCGACGTGCCCGCTGACGCCGCCATGCAGGCCAAGGAACTGGATACCGTCGAGGTGCACGGTGAGCGCGTCCAGAAAGCCAGCTCGCCGAAGTACACCGAAGACCTGGTCGACACGCCGCAGACGATCACCGTGGTGACCAGCGAAGTCATGGCGCAGCAGAACCTGCTCGGGTTGCGCGACGTTCTGAGCACGCTGCCTGGCATCACCTTCGGCGCTGGCGAGGGCGGCGGCGGCTATGGCGACAGCATCAACCTGCGCGGCTTCACCGCCAGCAGCGACATCACCACCGACGGCGTGCGCGACAGCGCGCAGTACACCCGCAGCGACAACTTCAACCTGGATTCGATCGAGCTCGTCAACGGCGCCAACTCGGCGATGTCCGGCGCGGGCTCCGTAGGCGGCAACATCAACCTGGTCAGCAAAGTGGCGCGTGAAGGCGACTTCAGCACGTTCACCGTGGGCGCCGGCACCGACAAGTATGGTCGCTTGACCGCCGACACCAATCAGGACTTCGAGAACGGCATCGCGGTTCGCCTCAACGCGATGGTCCACCAGAACGACGTGCCGGGCCGCGACCACGAGAGCTTCCAGCGCTGGGGCTTCGCGCCCTCGATCGCCTTCGGCCTCGGCTCCGACACACGCGTCACCCTGAGCTACCTGCACCAGAGCGACGACAATCTGCCGCAGTACGGCGTGCCGTATGCGCTCAACCCGTTCAACGACGGCCCGCTCCCGGGCGTCGACCGCGAGAGCTACTTCGGATACCGCAACATTTCCGAGCAGCAGATCGACATCGACATGCTCACGGGTTTGTTCGAACACGACTTCAACGACCAGGTCTCGGTGCGCAGCCTCGCCCGCCTGCAGAAGGTCGATCAGTTGAGCAACGTCACCGCCCTGCAGGGCGCATGGTGCCTGGACAACGGCACCAATCCGTATACCGGCGCGACCTGCTCACCCGCCGGCATGTGGAACCCCAATTCGGGTCCGCGCGGCTTCGTGCGAGACACGAGCAACTTCATGGCCATCAGCCAGACCGATCTGACGGCACGATTCGCCACCGGCTCGATCGAACACGCGCTGGTCGCGGGCGTGTCGTTCGCCAAGGAAGACTTCGACCTGGATACCGGCAGCGTCTTCAACACCTCGACCGGCACGGCCGTCACCGCGTTCCCGCTGGTCGACATCAACAACCCGTACAACGTCTGGACAGGGCCTGTTAACTACTACGCGACATCGAGGACCAAGGGCTCGCTCAACAACCAGGCGGTCTACCTGTTCGATACGATCAACTTCACGCCCCAGTTCGCACTCAATCTCGGCGCGCGTTACGAGCGCAACGAGGGCGACACGATCACGTGGACGGCCTCCACTGCGGCAGCGACGCGCGGCCAGTACCTGACCGCGCCCGCGCCGTCGGCGGGCAACAGCGACAACCTGTTCTCGTATCGTGCCGGCCTGGTGTACAAGCCGGCCGAGAACGGCTCCATCTACCTCGCCTACGCCAACAGCAAGACGCCATCGAAGGCATCGGTCAACGGCTCCTGCACGCTGACCAGCACGACGGGCGGCGCCAACTGCTCGGTCGATCCGGAAACCGCCGTCAATGTCGAGCTGGGAACGAAGTGGGACCTGTTCGGCACCCGCCTCGCGCTGACTGCCGCGATCTTCCGCAACGAACGCCAGAACTACCGCGTGGCCGATCCCGACCCACTCAATTTCACCGGTGAGCAGTCGCTGGATGGCAAGGCGCGCGTTGATGGCATTGCCCTGGGTGCGGCCGGCAACATTACCCGCGAGTGGTCGCTGTTCGCCAACTACACCTACCTAGACAGCGAAGTGCTGCACGGCGTGTCGAAGTTCTGCGCCGCCAACCCTGGCGCTGCGAATTGCGGCAACACGGCACTCTTCCCCGATCCGCTGAAGGGCAATCCGCTGACCAATACACCGAAGCACTCCATGAGCCTGTGGAGCACCTACCAGTTGAACGACTGGACCTTCGGTTACGGTGCGACGTACCAGGGTAGTTTCTACACGCAGAACAGCAGCCTGTTGGGCGATCTGGACCCCTACAAGACCGACGCCTACTGGGTGCATCGCGCGATGGTGGGTTACCGCGTCAACGACAGCCTGAGCCTGCAGCTCAACCTCAACAACCTGTTCGACGAGGAGTACTACACGCGCATCCGCAACAATGTCACGCTGACCAATGGCGTGATCACGGCCGGCAATGGCTGGGCCACGCCCGGCGAAGGCCGCTCGGCCGTCCTGACGGCCACGCTCAAGTTCTGAGAACGCAGGTCTGGCTGTACGCGCTCCACACCCCGCCCATGCACAATGGGCGGGGTTTTCTTTTCGAGGTGAACCGACATGCTGCTGGCGATTCCGGATGTCCTGACTCCCGCGCAGGTCGCGCAAGCACGGGCACGGCTGGATGCCGCCGATTGGGCGGACGGCCGCGTCACGGCGGGCTACCAGTCGGCCAAGGCAAAGGACAACGCGCAATTGCCGGAGGATTCACAGGCCGCGCGTGACGTCGGTGCGCTGATCCTGGACGCGCTCTCGCGCAACAGCACCTTCTTCTCGGCGGCGCTGCCGAGGCGCATCTATCCGCCGCTGTTCAATCGCTACGACGGTGGCCAGTCCTTCGGGTATCACGTCGACAACGCGATCCGCTACGACCGCAGCCGCGGCGGCGTGGACCCCGTGCGCACGGATCTTTCCGCCACGCTCTTCCTGAGTGCACCGGAAGACTACGACGGCGGCGAACTGATCATCGAAGACACCTTCGGCACCCAGAGCGTGAAGCTTCCGGCCGGCCACATGGTGCTCTACCCCGGCACCAGCCTGCACCGGGTGACGCCGGTGACGCGCGGCGCGCGCGTGGCTTCGTTCTTCTGGCTGCAGAGCATGGTGCGCGACGATGGCCACCGCCGGCTCATGTTCGAACTGGATGTCTCCATCCGTCGCCTGACTGCCGACGTGCCCGAGCACCCTGCGCTGGTGCAACTGACCGGCGTGTATCACAACTTGCTCAGGCAGTGGGCCGAGACCTGACGGGCACAAACAAGATCCAACCTCGTTTGCACTTGATAAGTATTCTCATTTAGAATGTTCATTACGGCCCGCCGATATGGCGTGCCACGGGGACATTCTTGAACCAGCTGCCTGACAAGCCGTTAGACGTGCACATCCCGGACATGGCGCATTCGCCGTGGCGCTGGATGGTGGTTTGGGCGGTCCTGGTCGTGGGTCTGGCCGCGCTGCTCGGCGCATACGTCCCCGCCTCCTCCGGCTTCGCGGGAGGCATGGTCGTCGAAGCGGCCAGCACGCCGGCCTTCGTCTTTCACGACATCCACACCCCCGACGAGCCGCGCGAAGAGCAGCACCGCGAGACGCCAGCGAAGAAGGCGCGGCTGACGGCACTCAAGGTGCTGACCCAACGCGCAGCAGGCCAGCCGCAGGGCACTGCTTTCCATCTGCAGGCTTCACCAACGCCGTCGGATACGAGTTCGCAAGCATCCCGGCGACGCCTGAACGCGCAGGGCGCGCCGCTGCGAATCGATCCCTCGCTGAGCCTCCATCACGGACAGGCGCCTCCGGCTGCCTGATCCGCATCGTGCGGCCTGCATGAGGCCGTCGCTGTACCTCGCTCTCCACAGCCGCGCATCCGCATAACGGCTGCCCCCTCCTTTCATCCCTCCTATAGACCCCATGAACGTCACTCGTACGTCCGTGCGCGCGCCGCTGCGCCGCAACCGCCTTGCCCTCGCCCTGCTTGCCCTCGCGACCGCGCCCGTCGTCGCCCAGACCGCACCGGATGCGTCCGGTGCCAACACGCTCGATACCGTGGTGGTGACCGCCTCTGGCTTCGAACAGAAAATCACCGACGCGCCCGCGAGCATCAGCGTGATCACGCGCGAGGAACTCGCCAAGCGCCCCTACATGAGCCTGCTGGACGCCGTGCGCGACCTGGAAGGCGTCGACGTGGGCGAAACGCGCGACAAGACCGGCCAAGGCTCGATTTCCATGCGCGGCATGGGTTCGGATTACACGCTGATCCTGGTCAACGGCAAGCGCCAGAACAACCATGGCGATATCTACCCGAACAACTTCGCCGGCAACCAGTTCAACCACATCCCACCGCTGGATGCGATCGAGCGCATCGAAGTGATCCGCGGCCCGATGTCCACGCTCTACGGTGCGGATGCGATGGGCGGCGTGATCAACGTGATCACCAAGAAGAACCTGGACACGTGGAGCGCCTCGGCCACGATCGGCCGCACCTTCGAGACCGACGACCAGTTCGGCGACGACACCACGGTGGATTTCTACGTCACGGGTCCGCTCGTCCGTGGCGTGCTGGACTTCAGCGCGCGCGGCAGCTGGTACGAGCGCGATGCGTCGAATCCGGTGTATGCCCCGGTGACCGATCCGGCAGGCGTCACCCACACCCGGCCGCTGGGTTTCGGCAGCGGTGGCAAGACGGTGGACAACACCAACAAGGCCGGCGGTTTCAGCCTGGATTGGACGCTATCGGACAACCAGACCCTGACGTTCGATTACGACACCTCGCGCCAGGAATACGACAACAGCACCAAGATCAACGACTCGGGGGCAGAGGAATATCCGGTCGGCACCGTCGACAGCATCGCCAGCATCTGGTCCGCAGGTAACGCCTGCCTTGGCGCGGCCGGCACGAACGCCAGTACCTGCGCGGCCAATGGCGGCACCTGGGGCCGGCGTGCGAATCCGCGCGTGGGCTACGGCCCCACCCAGGAATTCACGCGTGAAAGCTGGTCGCTCACGCACGAGGGCACGTGGGCGTTCGGCAACAGCCTCGTTTCGCTTGCGCACATCGCCACCAACAACGACGGCCGTACGCTGCCCTTCACCGTGGCTGAGCGCGAACAACTGCTGGCGATGATCGATGGCACGGGCGCCTACGCGGGTATGAGCCTGGCCGATCGGCGCGCGCTGGCGGAATCGACTTTCCTGCCGCGGCCCAAGCGCACCCTGGAGAGCCGCCAGTACACGCTGGATGCCAAGGTGGACATGCCGTGGCAGTGGCGTGGCGACCACACGTTGGTGTTGGGCACGCAGGTGATCCGCGGCGAACTGGAGGACGGCGTCTTCGGCATGGAGGCTGGCACCCCGAGCGCGGTGCAGGAGCACAACATGTACTCGGTGTTCGCTGAAGACACCTGGCGCGTGACAGAACCGCTGGCGATCACCGCCGGCTTGCGCTACGACGACCATGAAGTATTCGGGGACCACCTCAGCCCGCGCTTGTACGGCGTCTACACGGTGAGCGACCAGTGGACGGTGAAGGGCGGCATCAGCACCGGCTTCAAGACGCCGAAAACCACCCAGTTGTACGACGGCATCATCGGCTTTGGCGGCCAAGGCACGACGCCGTTGTTCGGCAACCCCGACCTGCAACCGGAAACCAGCACCAGCACGGAACTGGCCTTGTATTGGCAGCACCCGGATGGGCATGGCTTCAACGCGACCGTGTTCCGCAACGAATTCGACGACAAGCTCTCCACCGAGAGCTGCGGTGTGGGACTGGCGCTGGCCTGCCCCACCGGCGAGTACGCCGACCTCGGTTATGTCAGCGGCAGCGTGCCGGTGAACATCGACGAGGCCGTAGTGCAGGGCGCCGAGCTGGCCGGGCGCTGGCAGATCAGCGAGCGGTTCGGGTTCCGGGCCAACTACACCTACACGGACAGCGAGCAGAAGAGTGGTCCGTCGCGCGGCCTTCCGCTGGGCAACAGCGCCAAGCACATGGCCAACGCCACGCTCGATTGGCAGACGACCGACAGGTTCAACCTGTTCCTGAGCGCGGAAGTCCGCTCCAAGCGCTATCGCGGCGTGGACGCCGTCACCGGCGCCCCGCAGTACTGGAAGGACTATGAAGTGTTCCACCTGGGCGCTGCGTACAAGGCCACCGACTGGCTGACGATCAATGCCCGCATCAACAACCTGCTCGACCGCGACTTCACCAGCTACGAGTACTCGTTCGTCGACAACAACGACGGCACCTACACGCTTTCGGCCCAGGACGACTACAACAACAAGGACAAGGCACGCAGCGTCTGGTTGAGCTTCAACGTCAACTTCTGACGTCTCGGCGCGTTCCCCTCCGGGCCGGGAGGGGAACGCCCTTCAATTGAGAGCCATTCTCATCTGTGATGTAATGGCCGTCCTGCTTCCACGCTATCGAGACCCTGTTTGTCCCCAACCGCCTCCCCTGCCCTGCAACAGCAACGCCGCGGCTTCTGGCTGCGCACGCTGCACCAGTGGCACTGGATCAGCTCGGCAGTCTGCCTGGTGGGGATGCTGTTGTTCACAATCACCGGCATCACGCTCAACCACGCGGCGCGGATCGAGGCCAAGCCCGAGGTCAGCAACCGCACGGCCACGCTGCCGGCGACGGTGCTCGCGGGCCTGGGCGACCGGCAGGAAGGCAATGCGCCGCTTCCCCCGCCCGTCGCGGGCTGGCTGGAAGACGAACTCGCGATCGCCATCGGCGCACGGCAGGCCGAATGGTCCGATGTCGAGGTCTATCTCTCGATGCCCGGCCCGGGTACCGACGCCTGGCTGAGCATCGATCGCGAAACCGGCGCCGTGGAGTTCGAGCGCACGAACCGCGGCTGGATCTCCTACTTCAACGACCTGCACAAGGGCCGCAATGCCGGCACCGCGTGGAGCTGGTTCCTGGACATCTTCGCGGTCGCCTGCCTGGTGTTCTGCATCACCGGCTTGTTCCTGCTCTACCTGCACGGGCGCCAGCGCCGCATGACCTGGCCGATGGTCGGCCTGGGCCTGCTGGTACCGCTGCTGATCGCCCTGCTCTTCATCCATTGACCCCCTTCCACGAACCCACGAGTGACCGCATGTCGAAGATCGCCGTCCACACCACGCTGACCATCGCGCTCAGCGGCCTGCTGGCCACGCCGGCGTATGCCGCCACCCTGGACATCAGCGTCGAAGTTCCCAAGCTCAATGTCGCCGAGTACCACCGTCCTTACGTGGCGATCTGGGTCGAGGGCGCGGACCAGAAGGTCGCCGCCAATCTGTCGGTCTGGTACCAGCAACGCGATACCGCCGAAGGCCATGGCACGAAGTGGCTGCCCGACATGCGCCAGTGGTGGCGCAAGTCCGGCCGCACGTTGAAGGTGCCGGTGGATGGCGTGACGGGTCCGACCAAGCCGGTGGGCAAGCATGCGCTGAGCTTTACCGACAAGCAGCCCGAACTCGCCAAACTGGCGCCGGGTGAATACACCCTCGTCGTCGAAGCTGCGCGCGAAGTCGGCGGCCGCGAGCTGCTGAAGATCCCCTTCAGCTGGCCGGCCAAGAAACCGCCACAGACTGGCAAGGCGCAGGGCACCACCGAACTCGGTGCCGTCACGCTGACCGTCAAGCCCTGATTCCCTTCCACGTACGCAGCTGGAGATTCCGATGAAGCGTTCCCTCGCCGTGGCCATCGCCCTGGCCTCCGTCATTCCCGCCAGCGCCCTGGCGCACAAAGCCTGGATGATGCCGTCGCAGACGGTCATCGCCGGCACCAACCCGTGGATCACGGTCGATGCTGCCGTGTCCAACGACCTGTTCTATTTCAACCATGTGCCGCTGCGCACCGAAGGCCTGGTCATCACTGCGCCGGACGGCAGCGCCGCGGAAGCGCAGAACCTCGCCACCGGCAAATACCGCACCGTGTTCGATGTCGAACTGAAGCAGCAGGGCACCTACCGCATCGCGACCGTCAACAAGGGACTGATGGTCCGTTGGGAAGGCGCTGACGGCAAGCCGGCCGGCCTGCGTGGCGCCAAGCCCGAAGACCTCGCCACCAAGGTGCCGAAGGACGCGAAGAACCTGCAGGTCTCGCAGTCGCTCGGTCGGGTCGAAACCTTCGTCACCAACGGCTCGCCGAACGACACCGCGCTGAAGGCGACGGGTGAAGGTCTCGAACTGGTTCCGGTGACGCACCCCAACGATCTGTTCGCCGGTGAAGCGGCGAAGTTCAAGATGCTGGTCGATGGCAAGCCCGCCGCCGGGCTCGAGTTCGAGATCACCCGCGGTGGCACCCGTTATCGCAATGCGCAGGAAGAGATCAAGGTCACCACCGACGCCAACGGCGAATTCAGCGTGACGTGGCCGGAAGCCGGCATGTATTGGCTGGAAACCGGCACGGAAGACACCAAGACCACGATCCCGCAGGCCAAGCAGCGTCGCCTGAGCTACGTGGCCACGCTGGAAGTGCTGCCGCAGTAATCCGCACCACGCCGCCGGATCCGATCCGGCGGCGTTTCGGCATGAACGCGACTCTCCCCACTCCTCCTGCACCGAACGTGCCCGCGCAGGCCCTGCACGGGCAGACGATGGGCACGACCTGGTCCGTGCGCTTCCACACGTCTGCTCGCTGGGATCTCCACGCCTTGCATGATGCCGTGCAAGCGCGGCTGGATCGCGTGGTAGCGCAGATGAGCACCTGGGAGCCGGATTCGGACATCAGCCGCTTCAATCGTGCGGATGCCGGCACGTGGTTCCCGTTGCCCGAAGACTTCGCCAACGTGCTCGCCGCCGCACTGGACGTCGCCGCGCGTAGCGACGGCGCTTTCGACCCCACCGTGTCGCCGCTTGTCGCCGCGTGGGGTTTCGGCGCGCACGCCGGTGTCCGCGCGCGCCCGTCCGATGCTGCGCTTGCGCATGCACGGAGGAGTGTCGGCTGGAAGCAACTGTCGTTCGATCAAGTGGCCGGCCGCGCGCTCCAGCGCGGCGGCATCACCCTTGACCTCTCGGCCATCGCCAAGGGCTATGGCGTCGACCTGGTGGCTTCGCTGCTGCGCCAGCGCGGCATCGAGAGCGCCCTCGTCGAAGTCGGCGGCGAACTCTACGGTTACGGCCGCAAGGTCGATGGACAACCGTGGCGGGTGCTGGTCGAGTCTTCTCCCGACGAAGAAGCCGACAATGAGGGGCTGGAGCCCCGCGTGCTGGTTCTGGACGGCGTAGCGGTCGCGACGTCGGGCGATCGTTGGCACGCTTATGAGCGTGACGGTACCCGCTATTCGCACACCATCGATCCGCGCACCGGTGCCCCGGTTCACGATGTCGCAGCGGCCGTCACGGTCGTCGCGGAGACGGCGATGCACGCCGATGCCTGGGCGACGGCGCTGACCGTGATGGGCACCGATGCAGGTCTGGCACATGCCTCTGCGCTCGGCCTTGCCGCACGCTTCCTCGAACGGACGCCCGAAGGTCTACTGGAGCGCGCAACACCCGCCTTCGAACGGCATCTCGACCCATGAGTCCGCCACCTGCCGGATCCGGCCTCCGCGCTCGCGCGGGCAATGGCATCGCGCTGCTGGCGTTGGCTGCGGCCGGCGGACTCATGGCGTCATGGCAGGGCGGCGATTGGTGGTTGGCGACGCTCGCGACAAGCCGGTGGGCCGCGGCGGGCGTGGCGTTGCTCGCCTATGTCGGCCTGACGGCAGGATGGCTGTGGTTTGCACACCGGCGGGATCGCGCGATGTTGCCCGGCGATGCCGTGTCGCATGATGCGACATGGGTGGTGCACGCCAGCCAGACCGGCTTCGCTCTCGAGCTGGCGGACCTGACCGCGGCCTCGCTCCGCACGGCGGGCATGCCGGTGCAGCGCGCGGCGCTGGAACATCTGGATGGCGAACGATTGGCCGCCATCAGGCAGGCGTTGTTCGTCGTCAGCACGACCGGCGAAGGCGATCCGCCAGACCCGGCGTTGGGTTTCGTTCGCTCTGTGATGGGGAAATCCGCCACGCTGGCCAACTTGCGTTACGCCGTTCTTGCGTTGGGCGACCGGGAATACCAGCATTTCTGCGCCTTCGGACATCAACTCGACGACTGGCTGCGTCGGCACGCCGCACAGCCCTTGTTCGATCTCGTCGAAGTCGACAACGCCGACGATGGCGCGCTCCGTCACTGGCAGCATCACCTGGGGCAGATCAGCGGTGGCACCGACCTGCCCGACTGGGATGCACCTCGATACTCAAACTGGACACTGGTCGAACGCCTGGAGCTCAATCCCGGCAGTATCGGCGGCAGCGCCTTCCATCTCGCCCTTGCGCCTCCTTCAGGAACGGCGCCTGATTGGACGGCTGGCGATATCGTCGAGATCGGTCCACGGCATGCCCGCGCGGACGTCGACGCTTTCCTCGCATCGCGAGGTCTTCCTCCGGAAGCGCGCGTGACTTGGCAAGACGAGACCTTAACTCTGGCGGACGTGATCGCGCGCAGCCAATGGCCGTCGGCGACGCTCACTTCACCAGACACCACGCCGCAGTCATTGGCGGACGCCGCATTGCCGCTTCCGCACCGCGAGTACTCGATCGCCTCGATCCCAACGGACGGTACGTTGCAGCTGCTCGTACGCCTGATGATGCGCGATGACGGCTCGCCCGGTTTGGGAAGCGGTTGGCTTTGCCAACGCGCGGCACTCGGCGATGGCATCGCGTTGCGTATCCGCCGCAACCCCAACTTCCACGCACCGTCCGCAAACGTACCGATGATCCTGATCGGCAACGGCACCGGACTGGCAGGACTGCGCGCGCATCTGCGCGCGCGTTCGCACGCGGGCGCTCATCGCAACTGGTTGTTGTTCGGCGAACGGCAACGGACGCACGACTATTTCCATCGCGACGAACTCGAACACTGGCAGGCGGATGGACACTTGGAACGGCTGGACCTCGTGTTCTCCCGAGATGGCGACCCGCATCGCTATGTACAGCACGCACTGCGGGCGCATGCCGAGACGCTGCGCGAATGGATCGGTGCCGGCGCAGCGTTCTACGTCTGCGGCAGCCTGGAGGGCATGGCGCCCGGCGTTGACCAGGTGTTGCGCGATATGTTGGGCGACGCGCAGGTGGAAGACCTGCTGACCGCGGGCCGTTATCGTCGCGACGTCTACTGACCCGCCATCAAGGCGAAATATCGTCCGCCGTGAGTGTTTGGATGCGAATGGCGAGCAACTCCCCCCCGCCATGCAGTGCGTAACGCTTGCGGCCCTCAGTAGAGACGAGCAGCGCGGTATCCCCGCTCCATAGCGCCGGCAGATCGTCCACCACGTCGAACTCGGCCTGCCCGGCGAGCAGATGAATAGCCCAGGTAACGCCAGGCTCGGCGAAGAACAGCATCGGACCGACCAGCGGGCGGTGGAACAGTTCCGCACGCACCGTATCGCGCCGCCACATCAGGTTGAAATCGTGGGTGATTCCGTCGACGAGCTCACCTATCACGCCCTCTTCGCCGCGGAAACGGGTGCGCTCGTGTGGAGGTAACAGCTCAACACATCGGCCATCCTCGAAGCGCAGACGAAGTCCGTTTCCGCGCAGCAGTACCAGCTCCCGATCGATGCCAGGGAATGACGAGAACGCCGCATCACGCTCGATCTCCGCGATCGACAACCGCCAATGCCAAGCGGCATCATCGGGAACCCGCACGATCTCGCGCGTCCATCCCAGGCTGTTCTTCCAGCGCTCGCGCCGATACTCATTCGCTGGAATGACGTGCGATCTATCGAACATGGGACCCCCGAAGCCGAAGCGCGATTCTAGCGCTATCGGAATCGCCACCCATGTCGACGCATACCCCCCGGAAAGCACATCGCCCGGACGCGTTTCGCGCGCCCGGGCGATGTTTACCTCCGTGTCGGCTCCTGCCTGGCGCCAGGCTCCAGCCTGGCCCTTGCGCATTCATCGCGCGATAGGTACGTCCTTGTCGGCTTCCTGCCTGGTTCCCCCCGGCCTCCTGCCCCCTGCGCGAGGTGTCCACGTCCTGTGGAGCTGCCTCGCGCGGGAATTGATCAACGCCTGGCCACCGGCTTCGGCTTGGCTGCGCTCGCGGCAGCAGGCTTGGCTTGCGCCGCGCCACTGCGCAGTTCGATCCGGTCCCGGTTCTGCTCCACCAGACTCAGGCCGATGCCCTTCACCATGGCCAATTCTTCAGCGCTCTTGAACGGACCATTGGTCTTGCGGTACTCCACGATCGCAGCAGCCTTGGATGGCCCCACGCCGACCAGTACCCGGTCCAGCGCGGCGGCGTCGGCCGTATTGATGTTGACCCTCTCCGCCGCCAGCGCCGGCACGACCAACAGCAACGACAGCGCGATGGCCTTGGCAAACTGGATGAACGACTTCATGACGACTCTCCTTGTGACGTTGGACTCTCCATGGATGACGGACGCGTCGCCGTATCCGCCATGTTCCCGTCGCCTGCGACGGTGTGGAAAGTCTCCAGCGCCCACGGCAACCAAGGTATCGCCCCGGAGCGCGCGGGTCTGCCCGTAAACCCCCCGTCGCGATGTAGGAAAAGTCCTACCCGCCGGGGCGTAGAATGGGCGGTCACCGCATTCAGTGCCCGGAGTTGCCATGGATACCGCCAAAGTCGACCGATACGTTGCCGAGAAATGGGATGACGAGATCGTCCCGCAGTTGGTCGAATACATCCGGATCCCGAACAAGTCACCGATGTTCGACAAGGATTGGGTTGCTAATGGCTACATGGAGCAGGCGGTGCAGCTGATGGAACGCTGGGCCAAGGCCCAGTCGGTGCCCGGCATGCAGGTGGAGGTCGTCCGGCTGGAAGGTCGCACCCCCCTGATCTTCATCGAGATTCCGGCCACTGGCCCGGAGACCGGCGCCGACACGGTGTTGCTGTACGGTCACCTGGACAAGCAGCCGGAGATGACAGGCTGGGACGACGACCTGGGACCGTGGGTGCCGGTCATCAAGGGCGACAAGCTGTACGGCCGCGGCGGCGCCGACGACGGCTACGCGATCTTCGGTTCGCTGGCCGCCATCCAGGCGCTGCAACACCAAGGCGTGCCGCATGCACGCTGTGTGGTGCTGATCGAAGCCTGCGAGGAATCCGGCAGCTACGACCTGCCCGCCTACGTCGACCACCTCGCCGACCGCATCGGCAAGCCCTCACTGGTCGTGTGCCTGGACTCTGGTTGCGGCAACTATGAGCAACTGTGGTGCACGACCTCGCTGCGTGGCCTGGCCGGCGGCAACTTCACGGTCAAGGTACTCGAGGAAGGCGTGCACTCGGGAGATGCGTCCGGCGTCGTGCCTTCCAGCTTCCGCCTGCTGCGCCAGTTGCTGTCGCGTCTGGAAGACGAGCAGACCGGCCGCATCCTGCCGGATGGTCTACAGGTGGAAATTCCGGCCGCCCGCTTGGCCCAGGCGCAGGAGGCCGCGCGCGTGCTGGATACGGCGGTGTTCGACAAGTTCCCGTTCCTGCCCGGCATGACGCCGATGGCGGAAGACCTCGCCGAATTGGTGCTCAACCGCACGTGGCGCCCCGCCCTGTCCGTCACCGGCGTCGACGGCATGCCGCCGTTGTCCTCGGCGGGCAACGTGCTGCGCCCGCACACGTCGGTGAAACTGTCGCTGCGCCTGCCGCCGACCCTGGAAGGCAAGCAGGCCGGCCAGTTGCTGAAGGAACTGCTGGAAAAGGATCCACCCAACGGTGCGCAGGTCAGCCTGGACCTGGAGAAAGCCAGTACGGGCTGGAACGCGCCTGCGATGTCGCCTTGGCTGGAGAACGCCATTGATGCGTCCAGCCGTGAGTTCTTCGGCAAGCCCGCGATGTACATGGGCGAAGGCGGCACGATTCCCTTCATGGGCATGCTCGGCGAGAAGTTCCCTGGCGCGCAGTTCATGATCACCGGCGTGCTCGGCCCGCATTCCAACGCGCATGGCCCGAACGAATTCCTGCACATCCCGATGGGCAAGAAGGTCACCGCCTGCGTGGCGCGCGTGGTCGCCGAACATCATGCCGCCAGCGTGCGCGGCGAAACGACGGGCGTGGCGGCCGTGGCCGGCGGCGAGCAGCACGGCGATCACGGCTGCTGCTGATCGGCTGGCAGATTGAGGCATGAGAAACGCCGGGGAAACCCGGCGTTCTTGTGTCCACGATGCGCGGGGATAGCCCACCAGACTGAGGCCTGCTAGGCTCGCATCGCCCCACACCTTCCCAACCGGAGCGATTCGATGGAACAGATTTTTGGTGGCGGTATTCTCTGGACCCTGCTCATCGGCTTCCTCGCCGGCCTGCTCGCACGCGCGCTGAAACCCGGCGACGACAAGCTCGGCTTCTTCATGACCATCGTGCTCGGCATACTGGGCGCGCTCCTGGCCCGCTTTATCGGCGGCGCACTGGGCTGGTACAGCCCCGGCGAACCGACCGGCTTCATCGCTTCGGTGATCGGCGCCATCCTGCTGCTGGTGATCTACGGCTTCATCCGCAAGAAGAAGTGACCCGGGAAACAAAAGGCCCCGCTATGGCGGGGCCTTTTTTATTCGGCCGTGCACTACGGACGATCACTGGCTGCGGCCATAGACATCTTCGAACCGCACGATGTCGTCCTCGCCCAGGTAACTGCCGGACTGCACTTCGATCAGTTCAAGCGGCACCTTGCCTGGGTTCTCCAGGCGGTGCTTCACGCCCAGCGGGATGTAAGTGCTCTCATTTTCCGACAGCAGCAGCACCTCGTCGCCACGTGTCACGCGTGCGGTGCCACTGACCACGATCCAGTGTTCGGCGCGGTGGTGGTGCATCTGCAGGCTCAGCGCCGCGCCGGGCTTGACCTTGATGCGCTTCACCTGGTGTCGCCCGCCGTTGTCGACCGAGTCGTAGCTGCCCCATGGGCGATGCACTTCGCGGTGCAGGACCGCCTGGCTGCGCTGCTCTTCCTTTAGGCGCGACACGACCTGCTTGACGTCCTGCACGCGATCCTTGCGCGCGACCAACACTGCATCGTCGGTCTCGACCACCACGATGTCCTCCACGCCGACCAGAGCGACCAAGCGCTGCGCGTACGCGTAGCTATTGCGGCTGTCGACCGCGATCACGTCGCCGTGGTACGCGTTGCCGTCACCATCGCGTTCGGCCACGTCCCACAGGGCGGACCAACTGCCCACATCGTTCCAGCCGATATCCACGGGCAACACCATCGCGTCAGCGGTCTTCTCCATCACGGCATAGTCGATGGAGTCCGATGGACAGGCGGCGAATGCTTCCTTGTCGAGGCGGACGAAATCACCATCGTGGCGCGCCGCTGCGTGCGCCGCCTTCACCGCGTCGACGATGTCGGGGCGGAACCGCGAAAGCTCTTCGAGGTATCGGCTGGCGCGGAACAGGAACATGCCGCTGTTCCAGTAGTAGCCACCCGCGTCCAGATAGGACTGGGCGGTGGCGGTGTCGGGCTTCTCGACGAAGCGGGCAACCTTGCGCAATCCGTCGCCGATTTCGGCCTGGATGTAGCCGAACCCCGTCTCCGGCGCATCGGGCACGATGCCGAAGGTCACCAGCGCGCCGGCATCCGCCGCGGCCGACGCTTCGCGCACCGCGCGTTGGAAGCCGGCGACGTCGCGAACGACGTGATCGGAAGGCAGCACGAGCAATAGTGGATCGGCGCCATCCGCCATCGCCTGCAGCGCCGCTGCCGCGATCGCCGGTGCGGTGTTGCGGCCGACCGGCTCGAGAAGGATGGCCGGCACCGGCGCGCCCACCTGGCGTAGCTGCTCGGCGACGAGGAAACGGTGCTCCTCGTTGGCGACCACGATCGGCGCTAGGTCGGCCAGCGCTTCGGCCCGCCGCCAGGTGGCCTGCACCATGGTGTCGTCGCTGGCCAGCGGCAGGAACTGCTTGGGGTAGGCTTCGCGCGACAGCGGCCACAGGCGCGTGCCGGAGCCACCGGAAAGCAACACAGGTTGGAGTTTGGCCATGCCAGCCTCGCAAGTCGGTAGGGCGCCAGTTTACCCTGTAGCCCTTTATCGCCTGTGCCCGACCGCAACCGCATGAACCCTACGATTCAGGACCCTTCCGGGCGCGGCGCCCAGCGCTTGGACTGGGCGCGCGGAGCGCTCGGCGACCCTTACGCGCAGCTCGAGCGCGCATCGATGGATGCCGGCTTCCGCAGCTACTGGCGCAGCCTTGGCGATGGCCCCGGGCGCATCGTGATGGATTCGCCTCCCGGCCTGGAGGACGTGCGCCCCTGGTTGGCCATGCGCGAGCTGCTGGCGAGTGGCGGCGTACGTGTGCCCGAGGTGCTGGCCATCGACATCGAGCACGGTTTCCTTCTGCTCGAAGATCTGGGTGGTCCGACGCTCGCGCACGTGATCAGCGACGACAACGCCGACACCTGGTTCGATGCCGCGCTTGAGCAGCTGCTTCGCCTGCAGGCGATCACCCCGCCGGACGGCATGGGCGAGTTCGGCGAAGCGCTGTTGCAGCGCGACGCGGGCCTGTTCGACGAATGGTTCCTGCGTCGCCATCTGGGGCTGACGTTGGATTGCGGCGAAGCCGAGGGGCTGGAACTGGCGCAACGGCGCTTGATGGACAATGCGCTGATGCAGGCGCGCGTGCTGACCCATCGCGACTTCATGCCGCGCAACCTGATGCCGGTGGCACCCGGACCTGCGGTGCTGGATTTCCAGGACTGCGTGCGCGGACCGGTCGCGTACGACGCGATGAGCCTGTTCAAGGACGCGTTCCTGAGCTGGCCGCTGGAACGCGTGGATGGATGGTTGGCCCGTTACCACGCGCGCGCCACGCGTGCGGGCCTGCCGGTGCCGGAACTGAAAGTGTTCTTGCGCGACGCGGACTGGATGGGCATCCAGCGGCACCTGAAGATCCTCGGCATCTTCTCTCGCCTGCACTACCGCGACGGCAAGACCCGGTACCTGCCCGACGTGCCGCGTTTCATCCGTTATCTCGACGAGGTGCTCCCGCGATATCCGGAGCTGGCGGGCCTGCGCACATTGCTTGATGGCCGCATCAAGCCCGTCCTGCATGCCCGCGGTGAGATCGCATGAAGGCGCTGGTCTTCGCGGCTGGGCTCGGCGAACGCATGCGGCCATTGACCGACCATACGCCCAAGCCGCTGATCGAAGCCGGCGGCAAGCCGCTGATCGAATGGCACCTGGAAAAGCTGGGCGCCCTGGGAGTGCAAGACGTGGTGGTCAACACCAGCTGGCTGGCCGATCGCTTCCCCGAGGCACTCGGCGATGGCACGCGCTGGGGCCTGCGTCTCCACTACCTCTACGAAGGCGACACGCCATTGGAAACCGGCGGTGGCATGCTCAATGCGCGCCCGCTGCTGGGCGAAGCGCCGTTCCTGCTCGTCAACGGCGACATCTGGACCGATTTCGACTTCGCTCGATTGCCGCCTGAGCCGGCCGGGCTGGCGCACCTGGCGCTGGTGGATCCGCCCGCCTTCGCCCCGCGCGGGGATTTCGCACTGGATGCGGCGGGCACGCTGCATCGCGAGGGCGAACACCGGCTGACCTATGCGGGCCTGGGCATCTACCGTCCGGCCTTGCTCGACGGCTGGCAAACGCATGCGGCAGACCAGGTTCGCGATACCGCCGTCGGGAAGCCTCGGTTCCCGCTCCTGCCGTTGCTGCATGCCGGCATGGCGGATGGACGCATCACGGGAGAGCGCCTGTCAGGGCGCTGGACCGATGTCGGCACGCCCGAGCGATTGGCGGACCTGAACCGGGAACTCGCACCTTAGCGTCCACGGGTGCGACGGAAAGCGTCCATCGCACGTACTGTGGATCGTATGGATGCCCGTGTTCCCGACCACGCCCCCGCCACGGAAGCGCAGTTGCTCCGGCAGGCACGCCGTGGCGACCAGGCGGCGTTCGAATCGCTGTACCACGACCATGCGCGCGCAGTGCACGCGCTGGCGCTGCGGCTGACGGGCAACGCTGCGGAATCGGAAGACATCGTGCAGGAGACCTTCCTGCGGATGTTCGGCTTCCTGTCGGGCCTGCGCGAAAACACGCCGCTGCGGCCGTGGCTGAAACGCGTGGCAGCCAATCTGGCCATCGACCGATTGCGCCGACAACATCCTGCCGGCAAGGAGGCCGACCTCGCCGCCTTGGTGGACGAGACGCAGCTTTCGCCCGCCGACGCCGTCGACGCGGATGCGCTGTTGCGACGGTTGCCACCGCTCGCCCGTACTGTCTTATGGCTGCACGAAATGGAAGGCTGGTCGCACGAAGACCTTGCTCGCCGCTTCGGACGCACGCCCAGCTGGTCCAAGTCGCTGCTGTCGCGTTCGCTCGCGCGCATGCGCCATGAACTCGAATCCGATGGAGATGCTTCCGATGACCGCTGAATCGATTCAGGCGCGCTTGGCCGCACTCCCGGAGCCTGAACTGCCTCCCGCCCTGTGGCCACGCATCCATCTTGCGCGCGTGCGCCAGCGCGAACGGCGCAGGCGCGTCGTCGCGGGCGGCATGGCCGTGCTTGCCCTGGTCGCACTGCCTTTCGTCTACACGCGCGTCGCCACCCCTCCGGCCTCGTCGCCCGATGTGTTCGCAGCGACGCCGCGCGCGCCCCTGCATGAAGAGCCACTGCGCGCTGTCGACCGCGAGCTCCAGCACGCCTACGAGCGCGGCGCCAGCGAGCAGGAACTGCAATGGCTTTGGCAGCGACGCCAGGCGCTTGCGCGCCATGGCGCCGCTGCGCTTCCCCAACCCGTCGAAATCTGAGGCCTTCGCCATGAATACTCCCCGCATTCCCACGCGCGCCGTGTTGGCCGCGGCCCTGGTCGTTGGGGCGGTTGCGAGCAGCCACGCGCAATCGACCCGCGAACTGGATGCCGCCCTGCTGCAGATGTCGGAGCGCGGCGACCTCAAGGACACTGGCGGGCCCCAGGTGATCCAGAAACCGGCGCAGGTCCGATACGAACTCGGCGCGGTGATCGATGTGCGTACGGCACAGCGATCCGGATTGCCGGTGATGGCATTGACGCCCGACGGGCCCGCCGCGCGTCTCGGACTGAAGGTAGGCGACCGGCTGGTCGCGCTGAACGGCGTGCGGCTGGATGGTGCTTCGCCGCCGGCGCCACTGCTCGATCAGGCGATGCAACGAGGCGAAGGACGCGTGACCGCCGAAGTGCTGCGCGGCAGCACACCCACCAAGCTCAGCGGCACCGCGGGCGTGGTGGCCGTACCGGCTTACCGCATCGAGATCGGCGCGGATGCGAAGGGCACGTGCGGATTCGTGAGCGCACGAGCGGGCGCCGTCCCCAAGAGCCGCGACGTATTCCGCGCCGACATCACCACCGTCGATGGGCGCAGTACGCCGCTGGAGCCGGTCAACCGCCACCGTCTTGCAGTCGGTCGGCACGTGTTGGTCGTGCGCGAGCTGATCGACACGAATCGCCTGAGTTCTGCGCAGTTGGTGCAGATAGACAGGATGAAGCGCTTCGCCTTGGCGAAGGCTTACAAGCCGCTGGTGGTCGACGTCAAACCGAACACGAGCTACCGCATCGGCGCACGCCTGCTGCGCGACAAGCTCGACACCCAGAGCTTGCGCGACAACGCGTACTGGGAGCCCGTGGTGTGGGAGGAAGTCGCGGAACGGTGCCCCTGACTCAGGCAGTCGGCGGCCTTGCGCTGCCCAGGGTCTGCCGCAGGAACGGTACGGTGATGCGGCGTTGGGCGGCGAGCGAGGCCCGGTCGAGCGTGTCCAGCAACGCGACCAGCGCACCCAGGTCGCGCTGGGTATGGGTCAGCAGCCAGTCCAGCGCAGCATCGTCCAGCACCAGGCCGCGCCGGTGGGCGCGTTCGCGCAGGACGTCGCGACGCCCTTCATCGTCGAGCGGATCCAGCATGACGCGCATGCACTGCTGCAGGCGCGAGCGCAGATCCGGCAGACCGAGGCCGAGTTCGTCCGGAATGCCTCGCGCCGTGTAAAGCACGCTTTGCGCCTGCGCGCGTGCACGATTGTGGAAATCGAACAGCGCGACTTCATCCTCGCGGTTGCCCGCGATGGCTTCGAGGCCATCGAGCGCGATCACGTCGTAGCCGTCGAGGGCTTCCAGCGCATCGCGCGCCCGCCCAGCTGCCGCCATCATCGGCAAGTAGGCCGCACGGCGCCCCTGTTGTTCGGTGGCAGCGCATAACGCCAGTGCCAGGTGGGTTTTCCCGCTGCGCGGAGCGCCCGCGATGTAGGTCCACGTCGCGTCGGTCTGCGCAGCCAGCGCCTGCAGGCTGGGGAGCGCGCCGTCCGGCGGCCGGACGAACGTTTCGAATCGTTGGTCAGCGGGGTAGCGCAGTGCCAGGGGCAACTGCGGCCCCACGTTCGCACCGCCCGGGGTATTGCTCACGGCTCTTCGGTGCCCCGCTCGGATGCCTGTTCCAGGCTGCCCTTGTCGATGTAGGAGTCCAGCAGGATGGCCGGCCGGTCACCCGCGTAGAGGCGGCTCTGGGTGTAGCGCTCGTGGGCGAACCGCAGCAACACGTTCGCGATCGCCGCGATCGGCAACGCCAGCAGCATGCCCAGGAATCCGAACAATTGACCTCCCGCCATGATGGCGAAGATCACCGCCACCGGATGCAGGCCGATGCGATCACCGACGATGCGCGGCGTGAGCACGTAGCCCTCCAGCATCTGGCCGACGACGAACACGCCCATCACCATCGCCACCAGCGACCAGTCGCCACCGGATTGCACCAGGGCGGCAATCACGCCCAGCACGATGCCACTCGCGGTGCCCAGGTACGGCACGAAGCTGATCAAGCCGGCGATGATGCCGACCAGCAGGCCGACCTTCAGGCCCACCACCGAGAGGCCGATCGCATAGATCGCGCCGAGCGCCAGCATCACCAGGAACTGGCCGCGCAGGAACGCGCCGAGGACTTCGTTCGATTCCAGCGCCAGCCGATTGACCGTCGCAATGTGGTCGCGCGGCACCAGTGCGGCGATGCGCTCCACCAGCAGGTCCCAGTCGCGCAGGAAATAGAACGTCAGGATCGGCAGCAGCACCAGGTTGGCGATCCATGCCATCACCGCGAAACCGGAGCGGGAGAAATAACCGAACAGCGTCGCCGCGACGCCGCCGGCCTGCTGCCAGTGGCCACGCACCCATTCGGTCAGTCGGTCCGGGTCCAGCCAGGCGACCAGTTCCAGGCCCGTTCTGCGCTCGACCCACGGCAGCGCCGTCTGCACGAACCAGTCGCGATAGGCGGGCAGCGATTCGATCACCGTCACGACCTGCCGCTCGATCATCGGCACCAGGATCACCAGCGCGAGCACCAGCAACAGCAGCATCAGCGTGAACACCAGCACCACGGCGGTGGTCCGCGATCGCCCGGTGCGCTGCAGGCGATCGACCCACGGATCGCCCAGCCAGCCCAACAGCGCAGCGCAGACGAACGGGGTCAGCACTGGCGCCAGCAGCCAGATCAGCCAGCCGACGATCAGGGAGATGAACAGCCATTGCCAACGGCGGGCCAGCGTTCCTACCGGCGTGGAAGAAAGGTCCATGCGATCCCCTGGTCAGCGCATCTGGAAGGCCGGCGGCTCACCTTCGCCCCCGGTGAACGGTGCCTGGTCGCCCATCGTGCGGCGGAAGCCGGCCAAGCCGGAGACCAGTTCGAGATCCAGCTCCAGCGTGTCGCCGCTGGCCCGCACCGGCGTGATGCGGCGGACGACGGCCATCTTCTGCAGGTGGCCGGTCAAGCGCAGGTAGTCGTCGGTGCTGCGAACACCCGAGAACAGGACACGATACGTGCCCGCCGGACCGGCGGTACCACGCTTGCCGTAACGCTTGACCAGCGCATCGGCCGTGCCATCGGCACCGGATGACATGGCGCGCCGTGCGTCGGCGTCGGTCACGGACCACTTCGCCAGCACTTTGCCGGCATCGACAAACACCCAGTCGGCGGTCCAGCCGCTCTTGTCGCGATACAGCTTGCCGATCAACTGCATGGGCGGGCTGTAGCGCGAGGATGCGCGCGCCACGGCGGCGGTGTCCTGGCGCCAGATCGCGCCGACCAGCGCCTGCTCTGCGGCGCCGCCGCCCGGCAGGCCCAGGCTGTAACCACGCTCCACCGCACGATTGAGCAGCGGGCGCGCGGCGTTGGATTGCGGCAGGCCGACCAGGCGTGGACCACTGCCATCGTTGATGGCCAGCCAGACCACCGGCTTCGGCCGCGGTTGTGGCCAGATCGGCAGGCCGAGCGCGCCGGCGAGGCCATTCACCTGGTCTTCGTCGAAGCGCACGACCAGCGTGGTGCGGAACGTGGGGGCGCCGGAGGCCGACGTGCCCTGGTCCTGCCGGTAGTCGTAACCCTCCACATAGTCCTTGGCGTTGCGCAATTCGGCACCCACGCCAGGGCGCGACATGACGCCGCGGTCGCCCGACAGCTTGCTGAGCACGCTGCCCAGCGCGCGCGCGAAGCCGCCCTGACGCTCGGCCTCGCCCTGGCCGTTCACCGGCACTTCCGCTTGGTACAGGCCGCGCGCCGACACGGCGTCGCCCTCCGTGCGCAGGCCGGATTGGGCCTGCACCTGGGGCGTCGTGGTCAAAGCCGCCAGCAACACGGCGGCGACGAGGGCGAAACCAGAAATCCGGCGCATCGAGCGTCCTTGAGCTCTTCTGACCCCTCGAATTGTTGCCCGAATGGCATGCCCTCGCCAACGCCGGCCGTTCAGGCCAGCCGATTCCGGTGGCGATTCCTTTAAAATCACGCCTCTTGCCCCGCCGAAGACCGCCCGTGACCCAGCCGACGACGCCCGCCCCCACCCCGATGACCTATCGCGACGCGGGTGTCGACATCGACGCCGGCAACGAGCTGGTCGAGCGCATCAAGCCACTGGTCAAGCGCAGCTTCCGCCCCGAGGTGATGGGTGGCCTGGGTGGCTTTGGTGCGCTGTTCGACTTGTCGGGCAAGTATCGCGAACCGGTGCTGGTCTCCGGCACCGACGGCGTGGGCACCAAGCTCAAGCTCGCGCAGCAGCTGGGCCGCCACGACACGATCGGCATCGACCTGGTCGCCATGTGCGTCAACGACGTCCTCGTGCAGGGCGCCGAACCGCTGTTCTTCCTCGACTACTTCGCCACCGGCAAGCTCGACGTCGACACCACGGTGGCCGTGGTCGGTGGCATCGCGCGCGGCTGCGAACTCTCCGGCTGCGCATTGATCGGCGGCGAGACGGCGGAAATGCCCGACATGTATGGCCCGGGCGAATACGACCTCGCCGGCTTCTGCGTGGCCGCGGTGGAGAAATCGCGCCTGCTCGACGGCGCCAAGGTGCGTGCCGGCGACGTGTTGATCGGCATCGCCTCCAGCGGTCCGCATTCCAATGGTTATTCGCTGGTCCGCCGCATCTACGATCGCGCCGGCCGCCCTGCCGACATCGACGTCGGCGGCGTGAAGCTCGCCGATGCGCTGATGGCACCGACCACGCTCTACGTGAAGCCGATCCTGGAACTGCTGCAAGCGCACGACATGCACGGCATGGCGCACATCACCGGTGGCGGCCTGACCGAGAACATCATCCGCGTCGTTCCGGAGGGCCTGGGCCTGGAGATCGACGCCAGCGCATGGGCGCTGCCGCCGGTGTTCGACTGGCTGCAGCGCGAAGGCGCCGTCGAGAACAGCGAGATGTGGCGCACCTTCAACTGCGGCATCGGCTTCGTGCTCGTCGTGGCGCCGGACCAGGTGCCGGCCGTGCAGGCCGACCTGGCGCGCCTGCAACTGGCGCACTGGCAGATCGGCCAGGTGGTGCCCGCCCAGGGCGGCGAGCGCGTCCGCATCGGTTGAGCCGCGCGATGCCGCGCGCCAAGGGGATCGCCTTCGGCCTGACGCTGGTCGTGTTCGCGGCCAGTTGGATCGCGCCGCGCTGGCCCGTCGAACAGGCCATGCACAGCAGCCTCACGGTGCTCGGCCTGGGTTGGCTGTGGTGGCATGACCGTCGCTGGCCATTGCGGCCGGTGCACTTCGCGCTCATCTGCGGCTTCATCGTGGCGCACTGCATCGGCGCACGCTGGCTGTACTCGTACGTGCCTTACGACGCGTGGCTGCAATCCGCGATCGGTTGGTCGCCTGCAGAGGCATTCGGCTGGCAACGCAACCACTTCGACCGCTTCATCCACCTGATGTACGGCGTGTGCTTCGCACCGGCGGTTTGGCACTGGCTTCGCCAACGCTGGCCGGCACTGACGATGGGGCAGGCCTTCGGTATCGCGGTGATGCTCGTCATGTGCAGCAGCCTGGTCTACGAATGGCTGGAATGGGGCATCGCGCTGACGATGTCGCCGGACGCCGCCGAGTCCTACAACGGCCAGCAGGGCGATGTCTGGGATGCCCACGCCGACATGCTGCTGGCCACGCTCGGCGCCCTCGCGACCTGGCCGCTGGCGCGCACCGAGCGCAGGCAGGCCGCGCCATGACGGCCCGCATCGCGGTGCTGGCGTCCGGCAGGGGCAGCAACCTGCAGGCGATCCTTCGGGCCATCGAAACGGGCACGCTGGAAGCCGAGATCGTGGGCGTGTTCTCGGACCGTCCGGCTGCGCCCGCCCTGCAGTTGGTACCCGCTGTGGTCCGCTGGAGCGCCAAGCCCTCCGGCTTCGCCGATCGATCGGCCTACGAAGCCGCGCTGGCCGACGCGGTCGCCGCCTGCCGCCCGGACTGGGTCGTCTGCGCCGGCTACATGCGCATCCTCGGTGAAGGCTTCATCGCGCGCTTCCGCGGCAGGTTGCTGAATATCCACCCGTCGCTGCTGCCCAAATATCGCGGCCTGCACACCCACGCCCGCACATTGGAAGCCGGCGATGCCGAGCACGGAGCCAGCGTGCACTTCGTGGTGCCTGAACTCGATGCGGGGGCCGTCATTGGCCAGGTTCGGATCCCCATCACGGCCGGCGATACCCCGGAAACCCTGGCGGCGCGCCTGCTGCCGCGGGAGCACGCCCTGCTGGTGGCCGCCCTGCGGCTGGCGGCAGCGGGCGAGTTAGCTGAACAGGGGGATACGGCGTTCCGTCATGGTCAGCCGCTATTAAATCCCCTGTCTCTAGATTCAGCCGACCGTTTTAATCCCTAAGCTTCGCCCCCCCGAATGCTCTCCCACCTCCGCCTCCCCCTCCTTGGCCTGCTCCTGGCCGGACTGGCAGCGCCCGCGCAGGCGCTGGAGCCGTTCGTGGCCAGCTACCAGGCTTACAACGAAGGCAAGCTGGCAGGCAGCGCGAGCATGAAGGTCGCCCCGCGCGGCGGGGAGCAGTGGCAGATCGACCTCAACGTGAAAGGCACCCGCGGCTTCGCCCGCCTCGCCGGCTTGAACATCGAACAGAGCACCGTTTTCGACGTGGAGGGCGATTTGTTCCGCCCCCGCAGCCAGGCGACCGTGCGCCACGCCCTGCTGATGGGCAAGAAGATGGTCGGCACCTACGACTGGGCGAACCACACGGCGCAGTGGCAGGGCGACATCAAAAAGAACCGCAGGGCTCCGCTTTCCCTGCAGACCGGCGACCTGAGTGCGCTGCTGATGAACCTGGCCGTCATCCGCGACGCGGCACCGGGCCGCCAGCTCAACTACCGCGTGGTCGACAATGGCCGCATACGCGAATACGCGTACGCGGTGTCCGCCGAGCCAGAGACGGTCCAGGTGGACGATCTGAGCTACAGTGCCCTGCGCGTCAGCCGCACCAATGGCGGCAATGACGAAACCATTTTCTGGGTCGCCGACGGCGTCCCCACCCCCGTGCGCATCCTGCAGCGGGAAGACGGTCAGGACGGCATCGATCTGCGCCTGGTCGAATACCAAGGAGTGCCCTGAGCATGACCAAGAACGCCTTCCGCACCTCGCGCCTGTTGCTCGCCGCCACGCTGTTCGGCGCGGCGACTGCACCGGCGCTCGCCGTCGAGGCCTTCACCGCGAACTACAACGCAAGCGCCCTCGGCATGAGCGGCGAGGGCCAGATGGTCGTCGCGCCGCAGCCAGGCAATCGCTGGCAGTACACGTTGACCGTGCGCAACCAGGCGGTCGACCTCAGCCAGAAGACGGTGTTCGACGAGCAGGACGGCCGCATGCGTCCGTTGAACAGCAGCGACAGCTCACGGCTGCTGATCAAGAAGAAGAACGTCAACACCGTGTACGACTGGTCGAAAGCACAGGCCACGTGGACCGGCGACATCAAGCCCGATCGTGCCGGCCCGGTGAAACTGCAGGCGGGCGACATGGACGCCCTGCTGGTCAACCTGGCCATCGTGCGCGACGTCGCCGCTGGCAAGCCGCTCACCTACCGCATGGTCGAGAACGGGCGCGCCAAGGCGATGACCTACCAGGTCGCCGGCAAGGAGCGCATCACCGTCGGCGGCAAGCCGCAGGATGCCACCAAGGTCGTGCGCACCGACGGCGACAAGCAGACCATCGTGTGGGTAGTGGCCGACGCGCCCGTGCCCGCGCGCATCCTGCAGCGCGAGAACGGCCAGGACACCATCGACCTGACGCTGAAGTCCTGGCGCTGAGTCGTCGCCTTCCCGTCAGAAAAAAAGCCCGGCGTTGCCGGGCTTTTTTTTATTCCTTGGCCGGCGGTGCATCGGCCTGGAACACAGTCTTGCAATCCATCCGTATCGTGCCCGCCCCGCTGCGCCACGCGAACGTATTGCAGTGCCGCTGGCCGTCCTGCTTCTGCTCCACCACGACGGTGAAGATCGCCTGAGCGATCTCGCCCTGCGTCACCGTGCCGTCGCCGTTCCAGTCCATGTCCTGCGTCGTGATGCCATGGGTCGCCGCAGAACCCGTGTAGTGCAACCACGCGACCAGCGCCAGGAGCGCGACGACGATGCCGAGCAGGATCTTGCGCCGCAGCGGGAACCGCGGGCGGATGCCCGACAGTTTCGGATCAGCTCTGGTCACGACACGCGCCTGATCGTCGCGCCCAGCCCACCGAGCTTCTCTTCGATGTTTTCGTAGCCGCGATCCAGGTGGTAGATGCGGTCGATGGTGGTTTCGCCGTCAGCCACCAGGCCTGCCAGGATCAGCGATGCCGACGCGCGCAGGTCGGTCGCCATCACCGGCGCGCCACCCAACCGCTCGACGCCACGCACGATGGCCGTGTGGCCTTCGACGCGGATGTCGGCACCCAGGCGCAGCAGTTCGTTGACGTGCATGAAGCGGTTTTCGAAGATCGTCTCGTTGATCACGCCCACGCCGTCCGCCACGCAATTGAGCGCCATGAATTGCGCCTGCATGTCGGTGGGGAATGCGGGATACGGCGCCGTGGTCAGGCTGACGGCCTTCGGACGCTTGCCCTGCATGTCGAGGGTGATGCTGTCGGCGGTGGTCTCGATCTTCGCGCCGGCTTCGGTCAGCTTGTCGAGCACGGCTTCCAGCGTATCGGGGCGGGCATTGCGCACGACCACTTTGCCACCCGTCATCGCGCCGGCGACGAGGAAGGTACCGGTCTCGATACGGTCCGGCACCACCGAATGGCGGCCGCCGCCCAGGCGTTCGACGCCATGGATCACGATGCGCGAGGTGCCCGCGCCCTCGATCTTCGCGCCCAGCGCATTGAGGCATTCGGCCAGGTCGGTGACTTCCGGCTCCATCGCGGCGTTTTCCAGCACGGTGGTGCCTTCGGCCAGCGTGGCGGCCGCCATGACGTTCTCGGTGCCGGTCACGGTGACCATGTCGAACACGAAACGGGCGCCCTTCAGGCGTGCGGCACGGGCCTTGATGTAGCCGTTCTCGACGGTGATCTCGGCACCCAGCGCCTGCAGGCCCTTGATGTGCTGGTCGACCGGACGCGAACCGATCGCGCAACCGCCCGGCAGCGACACCACCGCCGCGCCATGACGCGCGACCAGGGGGCCCAGCACGAGAATGGAAGCGCGCATGGTCTTCACCAGCTCGTACGGCGCCACGAAGCGGCTGACGGTGGTCGGATCGACAGTGATGCCGCGTCCTTTCGCCAGCGTGCCTTCGTCGATGGTGATGCCGGCGCCCAGCTCACCCAGCAGTTTCACCGTGGTCACCACGTCGTGCAGGTGCGGCACGTTGGTGATCTCCACCGGCGCGTCCGCCAGCAGGGTCGCGCACAGGATGGGGAGCACGGCGTTCTTGGCGCCGGAGATGGTGACTTCGCCGTTGAGCGTGTTGCCGCCGGTGACGATGATCTTCTGCATGGACGTCCGGAAGGAAGGGTCGGAGAGGGAAAGTGGGGACGGAAGCGCGGGGCGTCAGTGCGCCGCGGCCGCTTCTTCGGGTGTCAGCGTGCGCAGCTGCAGGGCATGGATCTCGCCGCCCATGCGTTCGCCCAGGGTGGCGTACACCATGCGGTGGCGGGCCAGCGGCAGCTTGCCACGGAAGGCCTCGGCCACGACGGTGGCTTCGAAATGGACGCCATCGTCGTCCTGGACGTCAGCCTGGGCACCCGGCAAGCCGGATTCGATGAGTTTACGGATGGTTTCAGCGTCCAACGGGCTTTCCTAATAAAATACCCGGCCATTCTAACCGTCGGCGCCCCGTCCGCATGTCCCAGCCGAACGCCCTTTCCGGGTCCGTCCCGCCTGCCAGCCTGGCCGCCAGCGGACGCCGGGTCATCGAGATCGAGGCACGCGCACTGGATGCCCTCGCCGCCCGCATCGACGGTTCGTTCTCGACGGCCTGCGAGGCCATCCTCGCGGGGCAGGGTCGCGTGGTCTGCACGGGGATGGGCAAATCCGGCCACGTGGCGCGCAAGATCGCCGCCACGCTCGCGTCCACGGGCACCCCCGCCTTCTACGTCCATCCGGGCGAGGCGGGCCACGGCGACCTGGGCATGATCACCGACGCCGATGTGGTGCTGGCCTTGTCGTATTCCGGCGAATCGGACGAAGTGCTGATGCTGCTGCCGGTACTCAAGCGCCAGGGCAATACCGTCATCGCCATGACCGGTCGCCCGCAGTCCACGCTGGCGCGAGAAAGCGACATCCACCTCGATGTCAGCGTGCCGGCCGAAGCGTGCCCGCTGGATCTTGCCCCCACCAGCAGCACCACTGCCTCGCTGGCAATGGGCGATGCGCTGGCCGTGGCCCTGCTCGACGCCCGCGGCTTCACCGCCGACGACTTCGCCCGTTCCCATCCGGCCGGCAGCCTCGGTCGCCGCCTGCTGCTGCACATCACCGATGTCATGCATGCCGGCGACGACGTGCCTCGCGTGGATATCACCGCCACCCTCAGCGAGGCGCTGGTGGAGATGAGCCGCAAGCGCCTGGGCATGACCGCCGTGGTCGATGCCGAGGGGCACCTGGCAGGGCTCTTCACCGACGGCGACCTGCGCCGCACGCTCGACAACCCGGCCCTGGACCTGCGCAACGCGCGCATCGCCGACGTGATGACACGCCAGCCCAAGACGATCGGTGCGGACCAGCTTGCCGTGGAAGCGGCGCGCCTGATGGAGACCCACCAGATCAGCGGCCTGCTGGTGGTGGACGATGAACAGCGCCCGGTCGGCGCCCTCAACATTCACGACTTGTTGCGCGCCCGCGTGGTGTAACCGGGTGTCGTCAATGACCACCGGCTTGCCGTCCCCCCCTCCCCACCCCATCCTGTCCCCATGCCCCTGCGCCATCTCCACGACCTGACCGACGATGTGCTGGCCCGCGCCGCGCGCATCCGCCTGGCGTGCTTCGACGTCGACGGGACGCTGACCGATGGCCGCATCTTCCTGGACGGCGAGGGCCGTGAGCAGAAGGCGTTCCACGTGCAGGACGGCCAGGGCCTGGTGCTGCTGAAGCGGGCCGGTATCGAGGTCGCCTTCATCACCGCCCGCGGCGGCACCGTGGCCGTGGCCCGCGGTCGCGAGCTTGGCGTGCAGGTTTTCACCGGTACGAAGGACAAGCTGGCGAAGGTGCGCGAGCTTTGCGCGACGCTGGCGATCGGGTTGGACGAGGTGGCCTTCATGGGCGACGACCTGCCGGACGTGCCACCCTTCGATGCCGTAGGCCTGGCCATCGCACCCGCCGACGCGCACCCATGGACCGCCCGCCGCGCGCACTGGCAGACCCGCCGCGCCGCCGGCCAGGGCGCGGCCCGCGAGGCCTGCGACCTGCTGCTGGGCGCACAGGGCCACGCACCGGTGTTCGAAGGGGGCATGGCATGAGCTGGCGCGCCATCCTCGGCTTGGTCCTGCTGGTCGCCGCCATCGTCAGCGGCTGGTCGGCCTGGAAGAATCGCGACATTCCGCCGCCGAACCGCGTGCTGGCCGACCGCTCCGACTACGTCATGCGCGACTTCGAGATGATCGCGCTCAACGGCGAGGGCAAGGAGGCCGTGGCCGTGCGCGCGCCGCTGATGACCCGTGATCCCCGTGACGAGACCTACACCATCACCACCCCGCTGTTCCTGCTGCCGGAAGAAGAGGGGCGCTCGTGGGAACTGCGCTCGAAGACCGGCTGGCTGAGCGCCAAGGGTGAGGAGCTGCGCCTGCGCGGCGACGTGCACGGGACCTCGCCGGCCGGCAGCGCGCGGAAAGCGGATTTCCGCACCGCATCGCTGAACGTATTCCCCGACCGTGACCTCGCCCAGACCGATGACGAGGTGACGGTCACCCAGCCCGGCTCTAGACTGACCGGGCGTGGTTTCGAGACCAATCTCAAGACCAAGGCCTACGAATTCAAATCCCAGGTGAAATCCATCTATGAACCGCGTTCTGCTCGCTAGCGCCGCACTGCTGCTCCTGCTGCCTGCCGCAGGTGCGGTGGCCAAGTCCACGGACCGCAACCAAGCCATGTCGATCGATGCCGGCGGCCAGTCCGGCAACCTGGAAGGCGACGGCAAGACCGTGCTGTCGGGTGGCGTCGTGGTCACCCAGGGCTCGCTGGAGATCCGCTCGAGCGCGGCCGAGATCTACATGGCCGGCGGCGAGATCTCGCGCTCGGTATTCACCGGCAAGCAGGTGAAGATGAAACAGCAGATGGACAACGGCAGCTGGATGGACGCCCAGGCAGACCGTGTCGAATACGACATGAAGACCGAAACCATCACCTTCATCGGGAACTACACCGTCAAGTCGGACCGCGGATCCAACAGCGGCCAGCGCATGGTCTACAACACCAAGACCGGCAACATGCAGGCCGGCGGCGACGGTTCGCGCATCAAGACGGTGATCCAGCCGAAGTCCGCCGCACCCGCCCAGGGCAAGAACTGATGTTGATCGCGAAGGGACTGCGCAAGCGCTACAAGCAACGCGAGGTCGTCGCCGACTTCGGCCTGACCCTGCAGCCCGGCGAAGTCGTGGGCGTGCTCGGCCCGAACGGCGCCGGCAAGACCACCTGCTTCTACATGATCGTGGGCCTGGTCGCTGCCGATGCCGGCACCATCGAACTCGACGGCAAGGACATCACCGCCGAGCCGATGTACCGCCGCGCCAAGCTCGGCGTGGGCTACCTGCCGCAGGAGCCGTCGGTGTTCCGCAAGCTGTCGGTGAGCGACAACATCCGGCTGGTGCTGGAACTGCGCGAGGACCTGGATGCGGCCGGCATCGACCGCGAACTGGCTTCGCTGCTGGACGAACTGCAGATCACCCACGTGGCCGACCAGTTGGGCGCCAGCCTCTCCGGTGGCGAACGCCGGCGCGTCGAGATCGCGCGCGCCCTGGCCGCCCGTCCGCGCCTGATGCTGCTCGATGAACCCTTCGCAGGCGTCGATCCCATCTCGGTCGGCGAGATCCAGCGCATCGTGAAACACCTCAAGGATCGTGGCATCGGCGTCCTCATCACCGACCACAACGTGCGCGAAACCTTGGGAATCTGCGACCGGGCGTATATCCTCAATGCCGGTAGCGTTCTGGCGCAGGGGGCCCCGGACGCATTGCTGGCCAATCCGGACGTACGCCGGGTCTATCTGGGCGAGACCTTCCGCCTGTGATCCCCGTCGGCGGCCCTTGGCCGCCACGGGTTTCCAAGGTCGGGAATGAAGCCACGCCTTCAGACATCGCTGGGACAGCATCTGGTCATGACGCCGCAGTTGCGTCAGGCCATCCGGCTGCTGCAGATGTCGACCACGGAACTCGAAGTCGAACTGACCGAGGCCGTCGAAACCAATCCCCTCCTCGACTGGGTGGAATCCGACCAGGAACCCACTGCGTCCGGCGGCAATGAAAACGACGCCCCGCCCGCCGAACGCACGCGCAACGAGGACGGCGATGGCGAGGGCAGCGAAGCCCCCGACGACTGGTCGCCGGACGACGGCCCCTGGACCTCGTCTGGCGGCGGCTCCTTCGACGACGACGAGAACGGCAGCCCGGCCGAACGCGTGGTCGAGGCCGACACCTTGCACGGCCACCTGTTGTGGCAGCTCCACCTCTCCCACCTGTCCCCCCGCGACCGTACGATCGGTGCCGCACTGATCGACGCGCTGGAAGACGATGGCTACCTGCGCGAACCGCTCGCCGGCATCGCCGAAGCGTTGCGTCCCGAGATCGAGGCGGCCGAGGAGGACATCCTGGTCGTGCTGCACCAGGTGCAGCGCTTCGATCCCGTCGGCGTGGCGGCGCGTTCGCTCGGCGAATGCCTGCAACTGCAGCTGTCGGTGCTCAGCGATGACACGCCCGGCAAGGCACTGGCGATGAGGATCGCCGAGACCGCGCTGGAGCGCCTGCCCCGAAGCGGCGTGGCCGGCATCGCACAGGAAATGAAGCGCCCCGTCGCCGAGGTCGATGAGGCGGTGCAACTGCTGCGCACGCTCGATCCCAAACCCGGCGCCCAGGTCGGCGACCTGTCGCATGACACGTACGTCGTGCCCGACTGCGTGGTCTGGCGCCAGCGCGGCGTGTGGCGCACGGCGCTGGCCGGCAGCGCACTGCCGCGCATCACCATCCATCGCGGCTACGAGCAGATGATCCGCCAGTGCGGTGACAGCGATGCCGGTTATCTCAAGACGCAGCTCCAGGAAGCGCGCTGGCTGCTCAAGAGCGTCGAGGCGCGTGGCGAGACATTGCTCAAGGTGATGCGCTGCCTGCTGCACCAGCAGGCGGGCTTCCTGGAATTCGGCGAGCAGGCCTTGCGCCCGCTCACCCTGCGCGACGTGGCGGAAGACGTCGGCCTGCACGAATCGACCGTGTCGCGCGCCATCGCGCGCAAATACGTGCGCACGCCGCGCGGCACCCTGCCCATGCGCGCCTTCTTCGCCTCGGGCATCGATACCGAAGGCGGCGGCGAGGCGTCCAGCACCGCCATCCAGGCGATGATCCGGCGACTGGTGGATGCGGAGAACCCGCGCAAGCCGCTCTCCGACGCCAAACTGGCGGACCTGCTCAAGGCGTCCGGCATCCCGGTGGCACGCCGCACCGTGGCCAAGTACCGCGAAGCACTGAACATCCTGTCTTCACACGAACGCGTGCGCATCGCCTGAACCGCCGACCGGCGCAAACCGTTTTCGTGACCGCGTCCCGCTCCCCCAAAACACTTTTCTAACACCTCGCCGCGCGTGCGAAAAAAAAGCACGCGGACGGTTGATAGTTGTCGCCAACGGGTCCATCTTGTCCCTGAAGGCACCGCTTTCCATCGACCCAAAAAGGAGGATTTGCAGGAACCCCAGACACTGCTGCGTTGTCATTCCACATGACACGCGTTCCGCGCAACCGCGCGGCTCTACAGACCCGAAGGAGGCACACATGCGTATCGAGACTTACGGCCATGAAATCGAAGTCACTCCCGCCCTGCGCGAATATGTCGAGACCAAGCTGAAGCGGCTGGAACGCCACTTCGATCAACCCTTCGAAGTCCGTACGCAACTGGGGACCCGCAAGCCCGATTACCTGGCCGAAGCCACGATCAACGTCGCTGGCCGCACCCTGCACGCCGATGCCGGCGCGCAAACCATGTACGCCGCCATCGATGTCCTGGCCGACAAGCTCGATCGCCTGCTGGTGAAGCACAAGGAAAAACGCTCCGACGTCCAGCGCGTCGGCGTACGCGGCGAACTGATCGGCTGAGCCGTCGCGCGGCGATCGCCGCGCCCTGTCCCCGGGCCGCTCCGCGACGGAGCGGCCCCTTGCGGTCGCGAAGCACGCACCGGCCCTTTACACTGACCCGGCCGATTCCACCGTCCGCATGCGAACCGGCGCCCTCTTCCTGCCGGCCGCTTCCGCATGATGAATACCAGCATCACCGCCCGCGAACTGTTCGACCACCAGAAGGACAAGCTGGTCCTGCGCTGGCTGGCGGGCCAGAAAGGCGAGAAGCGCGTGCTGGAAGCCGGCGATACCCTCTCGCGGCGTCCCTCGCTGGCCGGCTATCTCAATGCCGTGTATCCGAACAAGGTGCAGATCCTGGGCACGGAAGAGCTGACCTGGCTCGACTCGCTGGATTCTCGCCAGCGCTGGGAAACCATCGAGAAGATCGTGCAGGCCAAGCCGCTGGCCCTGGTCATCAGCAAGAACCAGTCCTGCCCCGAGGACCTGCGCGAAGCCGCCAACGAGAACGATACGCCGCTGTGGGTCTCGCCCAAGCGCGGCCATGAACTGCTCAACCACATCTCCTACCACCTCGCGCGCACGCTGGCGCCGCGGGTGACGCTGCATGGCGTCTTCATGGAGATCTATTCGATCGGCGTGCTGATCACCGGCGAAGCCGGATCCGGCAAGAGCGAACTCGCGCTGGAGCTGCTCAGCCGCGGCCACCGCCTGGTCGCCGACGATGCACCCGAGTTCACCCAGATCGCGCCGGACGTGCTGGACGGCACCTGCCCCGAGCTGCTGCAGGACCTGCTGGAAGTGCGCGGCCTGGGCGTGCTCAACGTGCGCGAGATGTTCGGCGACACCGCCGTGAAGAAGAACAAGTACCTGCGCCTGATCGTCCACCTCACGCGCCCGATGACCGAGCCCAACCCGCACGGCTACGAGCGGCTGACCGGCGACTCCGGCACGCGCCATGTGCTGGACCTCGACGTGCCGCTGATCACCCTGCCGGTGATGCCCGGCCGCAACCTGGCCGTCCTCACCGAAGCGGCGACGCGCCTGCACATATTGCGCACCAAGGGCATCGACCCCGCCGCGATGTTCATCGCGCGCCATAGCAACTTGCTCGAGCGCAGCACCCCATGACGGACACCACCGCCCCGCAGGCCGATCCAGCGCACGACGAGCACGGCACGCCGGCCCCGCCCGCGCCGACCGTCGTCATCGTCAGCGGCCTGTCCGGTTCGGGGAAGTCGGTTGCGCTGAAGACCTTCGAGGACCTGGATTACTACTGCGTCGACAACCTGCCGGTGGACCTGCTGCCTTCGTTCGTGCGCAGCCTGATGCGCGAGGACGAACTTCCGCCGAAGATCGCCGTCGGCATCGACGTGCGCAGTCGCCAGAGCGACCTGTCCCGGCTGGCGCAGTGGCGCGCCGCGCTGGCGCAGTTGGGGCTGGAAGGCCGGTTGATCTTCTTCGACGCCAGCGACGAGGTCCTGCTGCGGCGATATTCCGACACCCGACGCCGGCATCCGCTGGGCCATGGCGGCCTGTCGCTGCAGGAAGCCATCCGGCAGGAGCGCGCCATCGTCGAGCCGTTGCGCGGCGAAGCCGATGTCATCATCGACACCAGCCAGCTCAACGTGCACCAGTTGCGGCGCCGGATCATCGCCGAGTTCGCCTTCAACAAGAGCGCGCAGCTGTCGCTGCTGTTCGAATCCTTCGCCTACAAGCGCGGCGTGCCGGCCGATGCCGACTTCGTGTTCGATGCCCGCGTGCTGCCCAACCCGCACTGGAACCCGGATCTGCGCCCGTACGCCGGCCGCGACCCCAAGGTGCGGGCGTTCCTGGATGCGCAACCGGAGGTCGCCGAGTACGTCGGCCAGGTGAGCGGCTTCCTGGACACCTGGCTGCCGCGCCTGCGCGGAGAAACCCGAAGTTACGTGACCATCGCTTTCGGCTGCACGGGCGGCAAGCACCGTTCGGTCTACCTGGCCGAGACGCTCGCCCGGCATGCCCGCGAGCAGGGCTGGGAAGAAGTCGCCACCTTCCACCGGGAACTGGACTGACGGGAACTGGACTGACGGGAGCAGGACTGACGAGAGCAGGGCTGACCGGAGACGGATTGACGCCCGAACTGGGCGCCGCACCGTTCCATCCGCGCCGCTTCCAGCGCGTCATGTCGGTCTGTTAACGTTCCTGCATGGCCTGTGGCATTCTTCTTGTGACTCATCCCGGCGTGGGTGCGGCGATCCTCGCCGTCGCCACGGCGCTGTTGCGGCAACTGCCCCTGAAGGCGGAGGCCTTCGAGGTGCCGTTCGATGCCGACCTGGAGGCGCTGCTCCCGCAGGCCTCCGCCGCGCTCCGGCGCGTGGACGGCGGCGACGGCGTGCTGGTGCTGACCGACCTGTACGGGGCCAGCCCCAGCAACCTGGCGGCCAAGCTGGCCCGCTTGGGGACGCCGGTCCGGCGCGTTTCCGCGCTGAGCCTGCCGATGCTGCTGCGGGTGATGAATTATTCGGAACAGGGACTGGACGAACTGCCGGCGACCGCTGCCGCCGGCGCACGCAATGGAGTCATTCACGACGATGCTTGAGCGCGAACTCACCATTTCAAACCGCCTGGGCCTGCACGCGCGCGCGACCGCCAAGCTCGTGCAGACGCTGTCCGGTTTCCGCTGCAACGCCACGCTGGCGGCCAAGGGCCGCGAGGTGAATGCCAAGAGCATCATGGGCGTCATGCTGCTGGCCGCCGGCCAGGGCACCCCGGTGACCGTCCGCATCGAGGGCGAGGACGAAGCCGCTGCAATGCAGGAAGTCGTCTCGCTGTTCGAGCGACGATTCGACGAGGACGCCTGAGTTGAGGGCGCTGCTGCCGGGCCACGGAGCGTCGCGCGGCAGCGCGCTGGGACGCGCCCGGGTCCGGCTGCCGCATGTCCTGGAGGTCGCCGAGCAGCGCATCCGCCAGGACCAGATCGACGATGAGCTGGCGCGGTTGCACGAAGCCGTCGACGCCACCCGCCGCGAGATGCACAGCCTGCGCGCGCGCCTGCATGGTGCGTTGGCCAAAGAGGTCGGCGAGTTCCTCGACCTGCACGCGTTGCTGCTCGACGACCCCGAACTGCTGCACGGCCTGGATCAACTGATCCGCACCGGCCGTTACGCCGCCGATTACGCCCTGCGCCTGCAACGCGACCGCCTGGCGGCCGTGTTCGACGGCATGGACGACGCGTACCTCAAGAGCCGCATGGACGATCTCGACCATGTGATCGGCCGCATCCATGCGCACCTGCACCAGCGTGCGACCGATACGCCCGGCGTGGCCGGCGAGATCCTGGTCAGCGACAACGTGGCGCCGTCGGAATTGGCGGAGCTCCAGCAACAGGGCGTCGTCGCCGTGGTCACGGCCGCGGGCAGCGCGCTGTCGCACAGCGCCATCCTCGCGCGCAGCCTGCACCTGCCGCTGGTGGTGGGCAACGCGCAGGCCCTGCAGCGCATCAACGACGGCGACGTGCTGCTGGTGGATGGCAGTACCGGCGAAGTCGTGGTCAACCCCGACCCGGACGACCTGCGCCGCTACCGAGAACGGTTGCGCGACGCTGCACGCGAAGCACGCGAGCTCGGCCGCCTGCGCTCCAAGCCCAGCCGGACCCGCGACGGTGTCGACATCGCGCTGTGGGCCAATGCGGAATCGCTGGAAGACGTCGCCAAAGCGCATGCACTGGGCGCCGCCGGCGTCGGCCTCTACCGCACCGAGTTCCTGTTCCTGCAACGCCGCGAACTGCCCAGCGAGGACGAGCAGTTCCAGGTCTACCGCGACCTCGCGCTGGGCATGAGCGGGCGGCCGGTGACGATCCGTACGCTCGACCTCGGCGCCGACAAGGCGGACCGCACCGGCCTGGTGGTGGGCGACGAGGACAATCCCGCACTCGGTCTGCGCGGCGTGCGGCTGTCCCTCGCGCATGCCGATGTGTTCGACACCCAGTTGCGCGCCATCCTGCGCGCCTCGGCCTACGGCCCGGTGCGCATCCTGGTGCCGATGGTCAGCGGCCGCGAGGAACTGCTGGAAGTGCGCCGGCGCCTGCGCCGCGTCGGCCTGCAACTGCGCAAGCAGGGGCACGAGGTCGCCGAACACGTCGAACTCGGCGCGATGATCGAAGTACCCGCGGCCGCGATCGCCTTCCACGGCTTCGTGGACGTGGTCGACTTCGTCTCGATCGGCACCAACGACCTCGTCCAGTACCTGCTCGCGGCCGATCGCAACAACGAAGCGCTCGGCGAACTGTATTCGCCGCTGCATCCGGGCGTGCTGCGCCTGCTCCGCCACGTCATCAGCATCGGCGCCGAGCACAAGGTGCCGGTGGCGATGTGTGGCGAGATCGCCGGCGATGCCACCCTCGCGCCGATGCTGCTGGCCCTGGGGCTGCGTGAGTTCAGCCTGCATCCGGCGACCTTGCTGGAACTGCGCAAGGCGATCCGCGAGAGCGACCTGTCGGACTTGCAGGCCCGCGCGGCGAAGCTGCTGCAGGCGCGCGACCGCGCCGGCATCGAGCGCTGGCTCAAGGCCGCCACCGCACCCTGATCCTTCCGTTGTGGGAGCGACGTCAGTCGCGATCGACCACCGCAGGTGCCTCATCGCGACTGACGTCGCTCCCACACCCCGCGCTTCGTTCCGGCCCTTCCTGCAGGGTGTCCATAAATCGCAGGCCGGGCGATAATGGCGGAATGAACGCTTGATGCCCCGGTCGCATCCGCCTGACGGATCGGCCCCATTCCGGAGTACCGAATGGTCGAGACCATCCGCCACGACAAGACCGCACGCCAGTTGCGCCTGCTCTCCGACGCGCTCGACAGCGGTCGGCTGGGGCCCGTGCGCCGGTTGGTCAACACCTTGTCGCCCGCGGAGATCGGCAACCTGCTGGAATCGCTGCCGCCGGGCAAGCGCGAAGTCGTCTGGGGCCTGGTCGATCCGGAAGACGACGGCGAGGTGCTGGTGCACGTCGGCGACGAGGTGCGCGAAAGTCTGCTGGCGGACATGGACACCGACGAGATCGTCGCCGCGGTCGAGGACCTCGACATCGACGATCTCGCGGACCTGGTCGAAGACCTGCCCGACACCGTCATCGACGAAGTCCTCAAGTCGATGGACCGCGAGAACCGCGAGCGCCTGGAACAGGTGCTGTCGTACGCGGAGGACACCGCCGGCCGCCTGATGAACCCGGACGTGGTCACCGTGCGCGCCGACGTCAACGTCGACGTGGTGCTGCGCTACCTGCGCCTGCGCGGCGAACTGCCGGACCACACCGACCACCTGTACGTGGTCAGCCGCCGCCACCAGTACCTCGGCCGCGTGCCGCTGGCCGCGCTGGTCACCCACGAGGACACCACGCCCATCAACCGACTGATCGACGACGAGCAGCCGGCCATCGACGTGGGCGAGAGCGCGCAGGAAGTGGCGCGCCAGTTCTCCGACCATGACTGGGTGTCGGCGCCGGTCGTGGACGACAACAACATCCTGCTCGGCCGCATCACCATCGACGACGTGGTCGACATCATCCGCGAGCAGGCCGAGCACCAGGCGCTGGGCGCCGCCGGCCTGGACGAGGACGAGGACCTGTTCTCGCCGGTCAAGCGCGCCGTGCGCGGCCGCGTGGTGTGGCTGGGCATCAACCTGTTCACCGCGTTCATGGCCGCCAGCGTGATCGGCCAGTTCGAGATGACGCTGGAGAAGATCGTCGCGCTCGCCGTGCTGATGCCCATCGTCGCCGGCATCGGCGGCAACGCCGCGGTGCAGGTGCTGACGCTGATGGTGCGCGGCCTGGCACTGGGCCAGGTGGGCGCGAGCAACGCGCGCATCCTGCTGTGGAAGGAAATCCGCGTGGCGTTGATCAACGGCGTGCTGATCGGCAGCATCGTCGGCATGATCGCCTTCGTCTGGTTCCGCAGCCCGCTGCTGTCGCTGGTGATCGCGATGGCACTCGTACTCAACTTCTGCGCCGCCGCCACCGCCGGCGTACTGCTGCCGCTGCTGCTCAAGCGGATGAACATCGACCCCGCCGTCGCCGGCACCGTCGTCGTCACAGCCGTGACCGACGTGATGGGTTTCTTCTGCTTCCTCGGCCTGGCGACGTTGATCCTGCTGCACTGAGGCCTGCGCATGGAGCGACTCGGCAAGACGCCCGCACGCGCCGCCGCTGCGCCCCGCCCCGCTTCCCCTCTCGTCGGTGCGACGGCGGTGGTGCTGTACGCGCTCTTCTTCGGCTGGGCGATCCGCGGCGGCAGGCTTCCGTTCGAAGCGGTGTTCGTGGCGCTCGGGATGTCGGCCATCACCTTCGTCGTCTACGCGCTGGACAAGCATGCGGCGCAGACGGGGCGGTGGCGCACGCCGGAGTCCACGCTGCACCTGCTCGAACTCGCCGGCGGCTGGCCCGGCGCATGGGTCGCGCAACAACTGCTGCGACACAAGTCGCGCAAGCCCGGTTACCGCGTCGCGTTCTGGCTCATGGTGGTGCTGCACAGCGCTGCCCTGGCCGCCTGGGTGTGGACGCGCGCGTGAACACGACGGGGTATCCTGCGCGCATCGTCGCCCCCGGATGCCTGCCTTCATGCGCCTTCCCTTTCGCTTCGCCCTCGCGTCCCTGCTGCTGGTCCTGATGAGCGCCTGCCAGACGGTCCCCACCTCGACCACCGGCGAATTCGTCTCGCGCGAGGTCGCGTTGAACGGCAAGACCTACCGCTACCAGGTCTTCGTGCCCGCCTCGCGCTTCCGTTCGGGGGCGGTGCCCACCGTGCTCTTCCTCAACGGCTCCGGCGAGCGCGGCAGCGACGGCGTGAAGCAGACGATGGCGGGCCTGGGGCCGTACCTGCGCCAGCACGCGGCGGACTTCCCGGGGCTGGTGGTGTTCCCGCAGGCGCCCGACGATACCGAATGGACCGAAGATGCCGGCCGGATCGCCTTCGCCACGCTCGAGGCGGCGATGCGCGAGTTCAAGGGCGACCCGGCGCGCGTCTATCTCACCGGCATGTCGATGGGCGGCTACGGCACCTGGGAACTCGCGCTCCAGCAGCCGACCCGCTTCGCCGCCCTGGTACCGATCTGCGGCGGCGTCACCGTGGACTGGACTGACGCGCGGCCCGGCCTGCGCGCGCACACGGTGGGCAACGCGGCCGACCCGTTCGCCGCCACCGCACAGCGCCTGAAGGACGTGCCGGTGTGGATCTTCCACGGCGGCAAGGACGACGTGGTGCCGCCGTCGCAGTCGCGCCGCATGGATGCCGCGCTGAAGGCCGTCGGCGCGCGCGACGCGCGCTACACCGAGTTCCCCGACGCCAACCACAACAGCTGGGATGCGACCTACGCCTACGCCCCGATGTGGGACTGGCTGTTCGCCCAGCGCCGGGGCCGCTGAGCATGGCGGAACTGGTCGAAGACTATTTCGCCGATGGCTGGCGCGAACGCACGCTGGCCTGCCCCTGCGGCTGGGAAGGCGACAGCCGCGGCATGGCGATGGAGCTGCACGACGCCGTCACCGACTACGCCTGCCCCGCCTGCGGCAACCTGCTGCTGATCGTCAGCCACCCCGACCTGGCCCAGGTCCGCCGGGCCGCCGCGGCCGGCAACGCGGAAGCCGCCGGCCAGTTGGCCATCATCGAAGAAGCCCTGGCCCGCTTCCCGCCCGCCGACTGAGCCGCGGCCCCGGTCACGCTTCGCCGACGCCGCGGGCCCTGGGCGCCATCGCACCCTCAACCGCCGCCGATCCCGGCCGATAACCCGGCATCCCCTGGTGGCTGACGGGCATCCGCCCATGGCCGTGCGAGCGACTTCCGATGGCTGACGTAGCCGACGACAACTCCGGAATTTCTGGCGGCCTCCGCCGGTTTTGGTCGCGCCGTCGCGAGGCCACCGAATCCTCATCGCACGAGCTCACCACGACGGGCACGGCCCGGTCACGGCCGGCGATCAGCAGCGCGCAGCTGCAGGCCCTGTTCGCCCATGCGGAAGAACCGGCCGCCCTGCTCTCCGCCTTCGCGTACGGCGTCGCCGGCCTGCCAGGCGAACTGCAGGGCATGGGCGAGCGCCTGCAGTCCGCGCACGCCGACGGCGATTGGCCGCGCTATGGCCGCGCGATGCGCCAGCTCATCGACAAGTACATCCGCACGATCCTGGACGAGCCGTTGTCCGGCGAAGCCGAGCAACTGCGCGACCTGCTGCACCAGTTGCTCGCGGGTGGCATCGAGCACCTGCTGCGCGACGACGCCGCCCTGCTGCCGCAGGCGCATGCCCTGGCCGACCGCGTCCGCCAATGGCAGCCGGCGCAACCGCTGGCGCCGGTGGGGGCGGACCTGAAGGAACTCTGCCTCCAGGTCGGCCTGCGCACGCACGAAGTCAACGACGCGCAGGAACTGATGCGCAGCCTGTTCGACCTGTTGCTGGAGAACGTCGGCGAACTGATCGAAGACGGCAGCTGGCTGCAGGACCAGATCGGCGCCGTGCGCCAGTTGCTGGCCGGTCCGCTCGACCGCACCTCGCTGGAGCAGACCCGCGCCGGCCTGCGCGAAGTGATCTACAAGCAGGGCCTGCTGAAGCAGGGGCTGGCCGAGTCGAAAGCCTCGATGAAGGACATGATGGTCACCTTCGTCGAACGCCTCGACGGCATGGCTAGCAGCACCGGCGAGTACCACGACCGCATCACCTTCCACGCACAGGCCATCCGCGAGAGCCGCAGCATCGCCGAACTCGGCAAGCGCATGGAAGACATCCTGCAGGACACGGCCGACGTGCAGGCGCAGGCGCTGCGTGCGCGCGACAGCCTGATCGAGGCACGCCGCGAGGTGGAAGCCGCCGAACAACGCGTCGCCGACCTGGAAGTGGAACTGCAATCGGTCTCCGAACTGGTCCGCGTCGACCAGCTGACGGATGCATTGAACCGCCGCGGCTTCGACGAACTGTTCAAGCGCGAATCCGTCCGCGCCCTGCGCAGCGGCCAGACCCTGAGCCTGGCGATGCTGGACCTGGACGACTTCCGCCACATCAACGCCGCGCACGGCCACCTCGGCGGCGACGCCGCGCTGTGCCACGTGGTGGTGATGGCGCGCGCCACGCTGCGCGCCAGCGATGCGATCGCGCGCTTCGGCGGCGAAGAATTCGTTCTGCTGCTGCCGGATACCAGCTTCCTGGAAGCCACCGGCACGCTGGAACGCCTGCGCGGCCGGCTGGCCCACAAGCCGTTGATCCACGATGGGCGCGGCGTGATGGTGACCTTCAGCGCCGGCGTCGCGCGCTGGCGGCCGGGCGAATCGCAGGACGAACTGCTCGCACGCGCCGACCGTGCCATGTACCAGGCCAAGCAGGCCGGCAAGGACCGCGTCGTCGCCGCCGAGGAATGACTCGGCGCGAGCGCGCCTCAGCCCAGCAGCGTCTCCAGCACCGCCATGCGCACGGCCACGCCGTTGCTCACCTGGCGCAGCACCAGCGATTGCGGACCGTCGGCGACTTCGTCGGTGATCTCCACGCCGCGGTTGATCGGGCCGGGATGCAGCACCACCGCATCCTTCGCCGCGCGGGTCAGGCGGGTGGCGTCGAGGCCGTAGTCGCGGTGGTAGTCCTCCAGCGAGGCCACCAGGCCTTCCTCCATGCGCTCGCGTTGCAGGCGCAGCATCATCACCGCGTCCACGCCGTCGAGCATGGCGTCGAAATCCTGGCCGACCTCGCAGCCGGCCAGCGTGCCGTCGTCCGGCAGCAGCGACTGCGGGCCGCACACGCGGATCTCGCCCGCGCCCAGCGTGCGCAATGCGTGCAGGTCCGAGCGCGCCACCCGCGAGTGCTTCACGTCGCCGACGATCAGCACCTTCATCTTCGAGAAGTCCGGCCCCTTCGCCTGGCGCAGCGTCAGCACGTCCAGCAAGCCCTGGGTGGGATGCGCGCTGCGTCCGTCGCCGGCGTTGATCAGTGCCGTGCCCTCGCCCGCCTCGGCGGCCAGCGCGGCGACCGCGCCGTCATCCGCGTGGCGGACGATGAAACCGCGTACACCCATCGCTTCCAGGTTGCGCAGCGTGTCGCGCGCGGTTTCGCCCTTGCGCGTGGACGAGGTGGACGCATCGAAGTTCAGCACGTCCGCGCCCAGCCGCTGCGCGGCGATGTGGAACGAACTGCGGGTACGGGTGGACGGTTCGAAGAACAGCGTGCAGACCGTGGTGCCGTCGAGCACCGTGCGCCGCGGCGTGCGCCCGAGCGCCGCATCGCGGATCTGGCCGGCGCGGTCGATCAACCGGCACAGGGTTTCGCGGGGCAACCCTTCCAGGGTCAGCAGGTGCCGCAGGCGTCCATCCGAATCGAGTTGTGGGGTCATGGGGCGTCGTGTGAGGGAAGTCAGGTCAGCTGGGTCGCGTCATGCGGCGCGGCCAGCCAGCGTTCGATGATGACGGCCGCGGCGACGGCATCCAGCGCCGCGGCATCGCGGCGGCGCTTGCGGCCTTCGGCACGGTCCTGCGCGAAACGTTGCGAGGCTTCGACGGAACTGGTGCGCTCGTCCACCAGCACCACCGGCAGGTTGTAGCGCACGCGCAGTTCGCGCGCGAAGGCATGGGCACGCTTGCGGATCGGCTGGTCGCCGCCGTCCAGCGTCATGGGGTCGCCGACCACGAGGCCGTCGGGTTTCCATTCGGCATGCAGCTTGTCGATGGCCGGCCAGTCGGGGCCGTGGCCATGCACGTCGATCACGGCCAGCGCGCGCGCGCCGGTGCCGAAGGCGCTGCCCACCGCCACGCCGATGCGGCGGGCGCCCACGTCGAATCCCAGTACGGTGCCGTCCAGCTTCATGCCACCTGCCTCCGTTCGGAAAAACGCATCCCATCCTGCACCCGCGGCCGTGGAGAACGCGTCGGCAAGGGCGCGCGCAGGTTCATGCGTGGCCGCTGTAATCGGTCAGCCGCGTCATGTCCACGCCGATCCGCTGGCCGGCTGCCTGCCAGCGCCGCTCCAGCGGCAGCGCGAACAGCAGCTCGGCATCCGCGGGCGCGGTCAGCCAGCTGTTCTCGCCCAGTTCGTATTCCAGTTGCCCGGCACCCCAACCCGCGCAGCCGAGCGCGACGATCGCATGCGCGGGGCCGTCGCCGGCCGCCATCGCTTCCAGGATGTCGCGGGAGGTCGTCAGGTAGAGGCCGTCGGCGACTTCCATCGTCGACTCCCAGGCGCGCAGGCCGTCGTGCAGCACGAAGCCGCGCTCCGGGTGCACCGGGCCACCGGCAAGGACGACCTGCCCGGCCAGCTGCGGGTCCTGCGCTTGCAGGTTCATCTGCCGCAGCACTTCGCCCAGCGTGTACTCGGAAGGCCGGTTCACCACCACGCCCATCGCACCTTCGTCGTCGTGCTGGCAGATCAGGGCCACGCTGCGGGCGAAGTTCGGGTCCGACAGCGCCGGCGACGCGATCAGCAGCTGGTTGGCCAGGGGCGTGGCGACGTCTTGCATGGCCGTCATTCTAGCCCGCCGCGCACGGGCGCGCCCCTGCGGACAGGCACGGTCCGCGATGCCGCCTAGAATGCGCTGTCCCCCTTCTTGCCTTCCCCATGTCCGGCTATTGCGACGTCGCCCACGGCCATCCGCTGCATGGCCCCTACCACGACCACGAATACGGCTTCCCGCAGCGCGAGGAAGCGGTGCTGTTCGAACGCCTGCTGCTGGAGATCAACCAGGCCGGCCTGAGTTGGGAAACCATGCTGCGCAAGCGCGAGGGTTTCCGCGCGGCCTACAGCGGCTTCAGCATTGACAAGGTCGCCAAATACGGCGAACGCGACCGCGCGCGGCTGATGGCCGACGCCGGCATCATCCGCAACCGCCTGAAGATCGAGGCGGCCATCCACAACGCCCAGGTCATCCAGGGCCTGCGCCGCAGCCACGGCGGGTTCGCCGAATGGCTGGATGCCCACCACCCGCTGGGCAAGGCCGAGTGGATCAAGCTGTTCAAGAAGACCTTCCGCTTCACCGGCGGCGAGATCACCAACGAGTTCCTGATGAGCCTGGGCTACCTGCCCGGCGCGCATCGCGAGGATTGCCCGGCCTTTCGCCGTGCCGCGAAACAGCGGCCGCCGTGGATGGCCCGCGCCGGGCATTGATCCACCGCAATTCCGGCGTTCCACGATGGTCGTATGCTGGCGCCCGACCCCGGACTCGATAATGTCCGTTTCGCGCCAGCCTTCCTTCCCATGTCCGAAGACCGCATCCGCAACGCCGCCCTGCGCGACCGCCTGACCACGCCGGAGGCCGCCGCCGCGCTGATCCAGCCCGGCGAGACCGTCGCGATGAGCGGCTTCACCGGTTCGGGCTATCCGAAGGCGGTGCCACTCGCCCTTGCCACCCGCATCGAACACGCGCACGCGGCGGGCCAGCCGTTCCAGATCAAGCTGATGACCGGCGCCTCCACCGCGCCGGAACTCGACGGCGCACTCGCGAAGGCCGATGCCATCGCGCTGCGCATGCCGTTCCAGAGCGACCCGGACGCGCGCAAGCGGATCAACGACGGCACCCTGGACTACATCGACATCCACCTCAGCCACGTCGCCCAGCACGTGTGGTTCGGCTTCTACGGCCCCATCGACACGGCCGTGGTGGAAGTCTCGGCGATCCGCGAAGACGGCACGCTGGTGCCGTCGACCTCGGTCGGCAACAACAAGACCTGGCTGGACCTGGCGAAGAAGGTGATCGTCGAGGTCAACGACTGGCAGCCGGCCGGCCTGGAGGGCATGCACGACATCTACTACGGCACCGCCCTGCCGCCGCACCGCAAGCCGATCCCGCTGGAACACGTGCAGGACCGTATCGGCGATACCGCGCTGCATTGCGACCCGGACAAGATCGTCGCCGTCGTGCGCACGCACGGCCCCGACCGCAACAGCCCGTTCAGTCCCATCGACGCGACCAGCGAGCGCATCGCCGCGCACCTGATCGAGTTCCTCAAGCACGAAGTCGCGCAGGGCCGCCTGCCGGCGAACCTGCTGCCGCTGCAATCGGGCGTGGGCAACATTCCCAACGCCGTGCTGGCGGGGCTGGCGAAGAGCGGCTTCCGCGGCCTCACGGCATTCACCGAGGTCATCCAGGACGGCATGCTCGACCTGCTGCGCGATGGCGTGCTCGATGTCGCTTCGTGCACCGGCTTCGCATTGAGCCCGGAGGCGAACGAGGTCTTCAAGCGCGACATCGCCTTTTACCGCGAGCGCATCATCCTGCGCACGCAGGAGATGTCGAACCACCCGGAACTGGTCCGCCGGCTCGGCTGCATCGGCATGAACGGCATGATCGAGGCCGACCTCTACGGCAACGTCAATTCCACCCACGTGATGGGCAGCCGCATCCAGAACGGCATCGGCGGCTCGGGCGACTTCGCCCGCAACGGTTTCATGTCGGTGTTCCTCAGCCCCAGCACTGCGAAAGGCGGCAGCATCTCCGCGCTGGTGCCGATGGTCAGCCACGTGGACCACACCGAACACGACGTCTCGGTGATCGTCACCGAACAAGGCCTGGCCGACCTGCGCGGCCTCACCCCCAAGCAGCGCGCCCGCACGCTGATCGACAACTGCAGCCACCCTGACTACCGCGACGCGTTGCAGGATTACGTCGACCGCGCCCTGCACCACAGCTACGGCAAGCACACTCCACACCTGCTACCCGAGGCGCTGTCGTGGCATCAGCGGTGGTTGGAATCGGGAACGATGAAAGCCTGAGCAGCTTCAGGCGTTCGCCATCCACATAGGTTGGGGTGAACGAAGTGAACCCCAACGTCGCACGTCATGCGCGGCGGTGATGTTCGCGTTCACAAGCTCACCCCAACCCGTGGCCCTGCCGCTTCGTCAGGCCTCGCCCGCAGCGGCATCCGAAATTCCACGAAACCATCGACGCCTTTCACTCGGCTGATCCAGCCTGTCGTAGTCCTGCGTGAAAGCATCCAGCAGCGCCGATGTAGGCGACTCATACCTCCAAAGCTTCTTCGCAAGCAGATATTGAAGGACCTCCAGTTGGGACAGGACCTCGTCATCCCCTTCGGTTGCCAGAGCAGCGTCGGCAAAACGGCGATACAAGTCCGCCAGCAGGTCGCTGCCCTCGCGGGAAGCAAGCGCTTCATGGAGGTATCGCTGGTCCACCACAGGATCGACCGATCCCGCATGTACGCCGTGCTCCGAGAGGAAGCCTTCCATCAGTTCCGACCGGCACGCGATCTCGGCCGCCAGAAGCCTGTAAATCCCGGCGAGCGCTTCGACCGCTGTCATGGGTGATCCTTTCTCCTGCACGCTGACCTCTGTGTCCACGACGAGTGTGGGGCTGGATCGAGCCGTCATCGCCGCCCACCCCATCCTACCCGTTCGCCGTCAGGCGTTCTGCTCCACCAGGCGCGGCGGCTTCATCACCCCCAGCACCCGCAGCGCGCGTGCCATGAACAGGCCACTGAAGAGGCCGTAGGTGCCGGCCACCACGGCGACGGCCGTCGTCGTCTCGAGGATGCCCGGCGTCATGGCGTGGACTACCGCCACGGCGTACTTGAAGAAGAAGATGCCCATCATCAGCGCCAGCGGCACCCAGCTGCCGGTCACGGTGAACTGCTTCGTCGATGCGTCGTAGGCCGCGCGGCGCGACGGAGCGCGCAGCATCGCGATGGCCACCACGGTGACCCACGCGCAGGCCCAGGCGACCAGCGCGGTGAGGTGGGCGTCGAACGTCGACCAGACCGAGTACAGCGACCAGGCCAGCATGGCGACCGGCAACACGATCAGGCGGCCGCGCGAGACCTGGCGCGTCCTGCTCTGCAGGTAACCCAGGTAGACCAGGCCGAAGAACAGGCCGAAGACCCAGAGGGGGGTGTGGGTGAGGATCTGCGTCATGGGGCAAGGGTCCGGGAGGGGCCGACACCGCGTCGGTTCATGCACATCTTCGGACCCACCCGCCCTGCCGTGAGGTGCCGGAAGTCAACACTTTCAGGTGCCGGAGGTCGTGCGGCCTCTCCGCGCGCCCCGCTGGCTCGGCGATGAGGCTTGCCGTCCCCGTCGCAGGGCTTCCCTGTGCCATGACGAAGGAATTTTCATCTCTGGCGCAGTTGTTTTTTGCCATGACGAAGAAAATGACGACGACACCGCTGTTCTTACTCTTGCCATGACAAGGAAAGTTTCTTCGGCATCGAAGCTCCTTGGTGCGATGACCGAGAACACTTCTTCGATGGCGAACCTTTCTGGTGCGGCATGGAAGAAGAAAGCATCGCCATCGATGCAATTTTCCTCGTTGTCGGTGTTTCCGGCCTCGGCAGGCGATCAGAGTGCGCAGCCGCGGCGGCTCATCGAAGCCTGGATCGTGTTGGCGCTGGAGGGGCTGTTGCGCATGGCGCGGCGAAGTTCTTCACAGGTCACATCCTTGAGGAACTGCTGGTAACGACCGACGAACGAGCTGTCGTGGAGGGTCACGTTGAGCCGTGACGGTGCCTCGAACGCGCGCTTGTCCTGGCGGGCGAAGAGGTCACGCTCGCCTGCTCGCAGCGGCGCCGCCGGTAGCGAGAGCAGCAGCGGCCCCTCGCCCTGCGATGGAAGCGGCGGCGCGTCGTGCGGTGCCGTCTCCGGAGGCGTCGCCGACATGCGCGGCGCGGGTCGCGGGCGTGCGGGCAGCGACGGCAGGTTCGGGCGCGACGCCACGGTGCGTGGAACCGCAGTCGGGCGCGCAATGAAGCGCAGACGCAAGCGATCGCTGTCCTCCGCCATCTGTCCCTGCCCCGGCGGTCGGGAGACCAGCAGCACAACGCCGACACATGCATGCACCAGCACGACCACGACGACGGCGACGATCCTGTCCCTGCGCATGCGTTCCATCCTGGTGGCGAGCGAGTGTGCGAATGGCTCGCCACCCTACCTGCACGACCACCGCGCCACGCATCGCGGCGCGAACACGTTCAGAACGAAGTCAGCCCCATGTAAGGGATGGGTTAAACGTCCATGAAAAGGGGCGGTCGCCCGCCCCTTTCCGTGCGACGCGTCGTGCGGAGGTCAGCGGACTTCCGCGATCTCCACGCCGTCCAGGCCCTGCGCCAGCGTGCGAGCGTCGCCGCCCTGGGCCAGCTTGATGCGCAGGCGCACTTCGTTCTGCGAATCGGCGTAGCGCAGCGCGTCCTCGTAGCTGATCTCGCCGGCCTGGTACAGCTCGAACAGGCTCTGGTCGAAGGTCTTCATGCCGAGGTTGGTGGATTCCTTCATCACTTCCTTCAGCTTGTGGATCTCGCCGTCGCGGATGTAGTCCTGGATCAGCGGCGTGCCGAGCAGGATCTCCATCGCCACGCGGCGGCCCTTGCCGTCCGGCGTCGGGATCAGCTGCTGCGCGACCACGCCCTTGAGGTTGAGCGAGAGGTCCATCAGCAGCTGGGTGCGGCGGTCTTCCGGGAAGAAGTTGATGATGCGGTCCATCGCCTGGTTGGCGTTGTTGGCGTGCAGCGTGCACAGCACCAGGTGGCCGGTTTCGGCGAAGGCGATGGCGTGGTCCATGCCTTCGCGCGTGCGCACCTCGCCGATCATGATCACGTCCGGCGCCTGGCGCAGGGTGTTCTTCAGTGCCGCATCCCAGCTGTCGGTGTCGATGCCGACTTCGCGCTGGGTGATGATGCAGCCCTCGTGCTTGTGCACGAACTCGATCGGGTCCTCGATCGTGATGATGTGGCCGGTGGAGTTCTGGTTGCGGTAACCGATCATCGCCGCCAGCGAGGTGGACTTACCGGTGCCGGTGGCGCCGACGAAGATGATGATGCCGCGCTTGGTCATCGCCAACGTCTTGATGACCGGCGGCAGGTTCAACTCTTCCACCGTCGGGATGCGGGTCTCGATCCGGCGCAGCACCATGCCCACCTGGTTGCGCTGGTAGAAGCAGCTCACGCGGAAGCGGCCCACGCCGGCGACGCCGATGGCGAAGTTGCACTCGTGGGTCTTTTCGAATTCCTCGCGCTGGCCCGGCGTCATGACGTTCAACACCAGGTCGCGCGACTGCTGCGAGGTCAGCGGCGTCTGCGTGATCGGCGAGATCTTGCCGTGCACCTTGATGGACGGCGGCATGCCGGACGTGATGAACAGGTCCGACGCCTTCTGGTGCGCCATCAGCTTGAGGAAGGAGGTGAAGTCGATGGTGCTCATGGGTCTGCTCCGTAGGCGAGGCGGCGGTCAGGCGGCGTGGCGCCGCGCGGGCCCTGCCGTCATTCGAACAACCGCTTGTCCTTCGCGTATTCCTTGGCCTGCTGCCGGGTGATCAGCGCGCGCTTCACCAGGTCCTGCAGGTGCTGGTCCAGGGTCATCATGCCGCTCTGCTGGCCGGTCTGGATGGCCGAGTACATCTGCGCCACCTTGTCCTCGCGGATCAGGTTGCGGATGGCCGGGGTGCCCACCATGATTTCCCATGCCGCGGTGCGGCCGCCGCCGATCTTCTTCAGCAGCGCCTGCGAGATCACCGCGCGCAGCGATTCGGACAGCATCGAACGCACCATCGGCTTCTCGCCGGCGGGGAACACGTCGATCACGCGGTCGATGGTCTTGGCCGCCGAGCTGGTGTGCAGGGTGGCGAACACCAGGTGGCCGGTTTCCGCGGCGGTCAGCGCCAGGCGGATGGTTTCCAGGTCGCGCAACTCGCCGACCAGGATGTAGTCGGGGTCTTCACGCAGCGCCGAACGCAGGGCTTCGTTGAAGCCGTGCGTGTCGCGGTGCACTTCGCGCTGGTTGATCAGGCACTTCTGCGAGGTGTGCACGAACTCGATCGGGTCCTCGACGCTGAGGATGTGCCCGTACTCGTTCTTGTTGATGTGGTCGATCATCGCCGCCAGCGTGGTCGACTTGCCCGAACCGGTCGGACCGGTGACCAGGATCAGGCCCTGCGGCTGCTGGATCAGTTCGCGGAACAGCGGCGGGCAGGCCAGGTCTTCCAGGGTCAGCACTTCCGACGGAATCGTACGGAAGACGGCACCGGCGCCGCGGTTCTGATTGAAGGCGTTGACGCGGAAGCGCGCCAGCGACGGGATCTCGAACGAGAAGTCGACCTCGAGGAATTCTTCGAAGTCGCGCCGCTGCTTGTCCGACATGATGTCGTAGACCAGCGCATGCACCTGCTTGTGGTCCAGCGCCGGGATGTTGATGCGGCGCACGTCGCCATCCACGCGGATCATCGGCGGCAAGCCGGCCGAGAGGTGGAGGTCCGAGGCCTTGTTCTTTACCGAGAACGCCAAGAGTTCGGCGATATCCATGACGCTGCTTCCCCAAGTTGCTGCGAACTGGAACGTTCATTCCCCGAAGGGCAGTATAGCGCCCTTGCCGTTCCCGCCAATGGTTGGATGAACATGCTCGCCGACACCCTCAGCGAGACCCTGCAACACCTTGAAAACGCAGCGAAAGCCGCACATCGGCCAAGCCCCGCGCTGTTGGCCGTCTCCAAGCTGCAACCGGCCGCCGCCGTGGCCGAACTGGCGCGCGCCGGACAGCGCGCCTTCGGCGAAAACTACGTGCAGGAAGCCCAGGCGAAGATCGGCGAACTGGCGGACATGGGCTTGGAATGGCACCTCATCGGCCACCTGCAATCGAACAAGGCCGAACTCGCGGCGCAGCTGTTCGATTGGGTGCAGACGGTAGACCGTCACAAATTGATCGGCGCTCTGTCACGCTATCGCCCTTCCGATCGTGCGCCGCTCAACGTGCTCGTGCAGGTGAACATCGATGATGAAGCCAGCAAGCATGGCTGCCAGCCGGAGGAGGTCGCCGCCCTCGCCGATGCGATCGCGGCCGAACCGCGCCTGCGCCTGCGCGGGCTGATGGCGATTCCCGCGCCCCATCCCGACACCGCCCGGCGCATCGACGCCTTCCGCCGCATGCAGGCATTGCAGGAACAACTGGCGGCGAAGCATCCCGGCGTGGATACCCTGTCGATGGGCATGAGTGAGGACTACGCGCTCGCCGTCGCGCACGGGGCCACGATTGTCCGCATCGGCACCGCCCTGTTCGGCGCGCGCCCGCCGCGACCCGCCTGACTCCTTTCGACTTTCCCGAGGCCTGACGCCATGACTCCTTCCACGTCGCGCGTACTGACGCATCCCCTGGCCTTCATCGGCGGCGGCAACATGGCGCGCAGCCTGATCGGCGGCCTACTCAAGCGCGGCGCGGATCCCTCCCGCATCCGCGTGGCCGAGCCCAACGAACCGCTGCGCGCCGCGCTGGCGGCCGACTTCGGCGTGCAGGTGTTCACCGAGGCCGGGGAAGCGGCCTACGGCGCGGATACCTGGCTGTTCGCGGTGAAGCCGCAGGTCATGCGCACGGTGTGCGAATCCCTCGCGCCGATGGCGCAGGCGCAGCGCCCGCTGGCCGTCTCCATCGCCGCCGGCATCACCGTCGCGCAGATGCAGCGCTGGCTGGGCGGTGGCGTGCCGGTGGTGCGCAGCATGCCCAATACGCCAGCCCTGCTCGGCGCCGGCGTCACCGGCCTGCATGCGAGCGACGAGGTCGATGCGACAGGCCGGGAACGCGCGGAACTGCTGCTCTCCGCCGCGGGCCCGACCGTCTGGATCGATGCCGAAGCGAAGATGGATGCCGTCACCGGCGTGTCCGGCAGCGGCCCGGCCTATGTCTTCCTGCTGGCCGAGGCGATGGAATCGGCGGCGGTGGCCGAAGGCCTGTCGGCCGACGCCGCACGCACGCTGGTGCTGCAGACCGTCCTGGGGGCGGCGCGCATGCTGACCGAGAGTGGTGAGACGCCGGCCGAGTTGCGCCGCCGCGTGACCTCGCCCAACGGCACCACGCAGGCGGCGATCGAGACCTTCCAGGCCGGCGGCTTCGAAGCCCTCGTTGCCCGGGCCGTGCGGGCGGCGACCGCACGGGGCGGCGAACTGTCCGCGGCGAACGATTGAGTCCGCATCCGGCCCGCTTGCAACCTCGTAACGTACCTACAGCACACAGGCACCGACGCCGATGAAACTCCTGATCGCCCCCCTCGTTCTCGCCCTGTCCCTGGTCGCCTGCTCGGGCGGTGAGACGCCGCGGGCCGCCGAATTCGTCCCACCGGCGCCCGCCGAAACCGACTTCGGCAGCCTGCGCGTGCGCTACAACGCGCTACCCACGCTGGCACTGAGCGAGCCCGTCGCGAAGCAGTACGGCGTGCAGCGCGATGCCGGTACCGCGCTGGTGCTGGTCGCCCTGCGCGAAGTGAAAGGCGCCGAGGAACTCGATGCCGACGGCGAGGTGAGCGTCACCGCGCACGACCTGTCGGGCGCGCGCCAGGTCGTCACGCTGCGCAAGGTCGACGCCGGCGAGTACACCGACCTGATCGGCACCGCGCGCATCTCGCCGCGCAACTCCTATCGCTTCGAGATCGTTGTGAAAGCCGGTGCCCGCACGGAGACGGTGACGTTCCAGCGGAATTTCTGAGGCGAAGCAACATCTTCCTGCAAAGGAAGCCTGCTGTGGGAGCGACGTAAGTCGCGATGGGCGACCGCGACGCTTCATCGCGACTTACGTCGCTCCCACGCCAGACCTTCCATACAGGGAGAATCGCCTCAGCGGTTGCGAGCCGACCACGCCTGCACGATCGCCGCGATCGCCCGCACACCATCGGTCAGCGCCGCCGGCCCGGGCTGCAGGATCAGCGGCGACTTGATCTCGTGCAGTTCGCCGTCGCGCACCGCGGGGATCGCCTCCCAGCCCGGACGTGCCGCCACGCGCTCGGGCCGGAACTTCTTGCCGCACCATGAGCCCAGGATGAGGTCGGGGGCGCGCCGCACCACCTCGCTGCCGTCGGCGAGGATGCGGTGCTTGGCCAGCGACTCGCGCGCCATCTCCGGGAACACGTCGTCGCCCCCGGCGATGCCGATCAGTTCGGATACCCAGCGGATACCGGTGATCTGCGGTTCGTCCCACTCCTCGAAGTAGACCGTCGGCCGGCGCGGCAGCCGCGCCGCCTGCGCACGGACATCGTCCAGTCCACGCGCGAGCGTGTCGGCGTACGTGTTGGCACGCGTCGCGGCACCCACCAGTGCGCCCAGCCGCCGCACGTAGTCGATGATGCCGTCCACGCTGCGGTGGTTGCTGATCCACACCTCCACGCCCTGCCGCACCAACTCGGCGGCGATATCGGCCTGGATGTCGGAAAAGCCGATGGCGAGATCCGGCTGCAGCTTCAGGATGTCGTCGATCTTCGCGCTGGTGAACGCGCTGACCTTCGGCTTTTCCTTGCGGGCTTGCGGCGGACGCACGGTGAACCCGCTGATGCCGACGATGCGGTCCTGCTCGTCCAGCGCGTACAGCGTCTCGGTCGGCTCTTCGGTCAGGCAGACGATGCGGCGTGGGCCCGTCATGGCGATACGCGTCCGGCGAGATCCCTCACGGGAACAGCATCCGCTTGCTCCACGCACCGGCGGCATCGCATTCGTAGCGCCAGCGCTCGTGCAGGCGGAACTGCGCGCCGTACCAGAACTCGATGGCGTCGGGCGCCACGCGATAGCCGCTCCAGCCCGCCGGCCGCGGCACGTCGCTGCCGGCGAAGCGTGCTTCGACCTCGGCCACGCGGCTGTCGAAGGCCTCGCGCGAGTCCAGCGTCTCGGACTGGATCGATGCCCACGCGCCCAGTTGGCTCTGCCGCGGACGGGAAGCGAAATACGCATCGGCCTCGGCATCGCCGACCAGCGTCACCGTGCCTTCCACGCGCACCTGGATGCCGGCCTCGCGCAGGCTACGCCACAGGAACAGCAACGCAGCGCGCGGATTGTCGTGCAGCTCGCGGCCCTTCTGGCTGTGCGTGTGCGTGTAGAAGACGAAACCGCGTTCGTCGAACGCCTTCAGCAACACCGTGCGCGCGGACGGATGGCCGTCCGGCGTGGCGGTCGCCACCGTCATCGCATTGGGTTCGACTTCGGTGCCCGCGGTCTTCGCTTCGCCGAACAGCGTGGCGAACGTGGACAGGGCCTCGGCGTACAGATCGGTCATGGCATCGCAACGGCAGCGCCCGCATCCCGGGCATGCGCTATTGTCGCGCGATGACGACACCCGTGCATCCCGAGGGTTTTCCCGCGCAGCTCGTCGACGACGCGCTGCGGACGGCACGCGCATCGCCGGCGACCCCTCCGGTGTTCGCCATCACCGGCCTGCAGGGCAGCGGCAAATCGACGCTGGCGGAGCAGGTCGCGGCCCGGGCGCGCGGCGAAGGCCTGCGCGTGGCGGTGCTGTCGCTGGACGACCTGTACCTGACCCGCGCGCAACGGCAGCGGCTCGCGGTCGAGGTGCATCCGTTGCTCGCCACGCGTGGCCCGCCCGGCACCCACGATGTGGCGCTGGGGTGTCGCGTACTGGATGGTTTGCGCAACGGCGAAGAGGTCGTCCTGCCACGCTTCGACAAGCTGGCCGACGATCGTGCGCCCGACGACGCCTGGACACGGATCGACGGCCGCGTCGACCTGGTGCTGCTCGAAGGCTGGTGCCTGAAGGCGGCGCCCGAGGACGACGCGGCGCTGGCCACGCCGATCAATGCGCTGGAGCGCGACGAGGACGCGGACGGCCGCTGGCGCCGCCATTGCAACGACGCCTTGCGCAACGATTACCCGGCGCTGTGGTCACGCATCGATGCACTGTGGTTCCTGCAGCCGCCCGGCTTCGACATCGTGCGGACCTGGCGCTGGCAACAGGAGCAAGCCCTCGTTGCGCGCGACCCGCAGCGGACCGGCATGGACCGCGCGCAACTGGACCGCTTCATCCAGCACTACGAACGCACCAGCCGGCACCTGCTGGCGACGCTGCCGGCGATCGCCGAACGCACGATCGCCCTGGACGAAACCCGCCGCCCGCTGTTGTAGGAGCGACGTCACGTCACCACGAAGCTGATCCGCAGGTTCACGCGCCACTCGGTGACGTTACCGCTGTCGTCGGTGACGACCTTGATCTCGTTCACCCAGGCACCCTTGATGTTCTTCACGGTCTCGGAGGTCTTCTTGAGGCCGACCTTCACCGCATCTTCCATGCTGGTCTTGGACGAAGCGTTGACCTCGATGATCTTGGCGACGGACATGGTGCGTTCCTCTTCGGTGGCCCGGCCGATGCCGGGCAGCCACCGTAGTCCCGCTGGTGTTAAGGCCGCGCCACGCGCGGGCGGTGCTAGCATCTGCCCATCATGAATCCGGCCCCCAACCTGATCCTCGTCGGCCCCACCGGCGCGGGCAAGACCTCCATCGGCAAGCGCGTGGCCGAGCGCTTCGGGCTGGCCTTCGTCGACGCGGACCAGGCCATCGTGGACCGCACCGGCGCCAGCATCGCGACGTTGTTCGAACACGTGGGCGAAGCCGGCTTTCGCGAACGCGAGAAAGCCACCCTGCGCGAGCTGCTCGCCGGCCACGGCCAGCTGGTGTCCACCGGCGGTGGCGCGGTGCTCGATGCCGACAACCGGACCCTGATGAAGCAGCGCGGCTACGTGGTCTACCTGCAGGTGAGCGTGGACGCGCAGTTGCGCCGCCTCGGCCGCTGCACCAATCGCCCGCTGCTGCAGCGGCCGGACCGCGAACAGGTGCTGCAGGAGATGGCCACGCTGCGCGAACCGCTGTACCGCGAGATCGCCGACCTGACCCTGGACACCGACGGGCTGACCCCGCCGGAAGCCACTGCCCGCCTGACCCAGCTGCTGGCGCACCGCTGGCAGCCCATCGAAGAGAACGCATGAACCACGCACGCACCGTCGATGTCGGCGGCGAGATTCCCTACACGATCACCATCGGGCCGGGCCTGCTGGGCGACGGCGCCGCGCTCGCGCGCCATGTGCGCGGCCGGCACGTGCTGCTGGTCAGCGATTCGGTGGTGGCGCCGCTGTACGCGGGCGCGGTGCGCGAGGCGCTGCATGCCGCGCGTCCGGACCTGGCGATCGGCACCTTCATCCTGCCGGCGGGCGAGGAGTCGAAGACGCTGGCCCACTTCGGCCATGCCATCGAGGCGCTGGCCACCCTGGGCGCCACCCGCGATGCCTGCGTGGTTGCCCTTGGCGGCGGCGTGGTCGGCGACCTCGCCGGGTTCGCGGCGGCGTGCTGGATGCGCGGCGTGGATTGCGTGCAAGTGCCCACGACGCTGCTGTCGATGGTGGATTCGTCGGTGGGCGGCAAGACCGCGGTCGACATCCCGCAGGGCAAGAACCTGGTGGGCGCGTTCCACCCGCCGCGCGCGGTGTTCGCCGATACCGCGGCGCTGGCCACCCTGCCCCCGCGCGAACTGCGCGCCGGCCTGGCCGAGGTGATCAAGTACGGCGCGATCCGCGATGCGCGCTTCTTCCAGTGGCTGGAACAGGAACGCGCAGCGCTGCTGGCGATGGACGGCGAGGCGCTGGCCCTGGCGATCGCGGCCAGCTGCGAACACAAGGCGGAGATCGTGGCCCGCGACCCGCTGGAGAAGGGCGAGCGCGCCCTGCTGAATTTCGGCCACACCTTCGGCCATGCCATCGAGACCGAACAGGGCTATGGCGGCCTGGGCAACGACAACCTCAACCATGGCGAGGCGGTGGCGGTGGGCATGGTGCTGGCGGCGCGACTGTCCGCGGACCTGGGCCTGGCACCCGCCGCGGACACGGATCGCCTGGAAGCCCTGCTGGCGGCCTACGGCCTGCCGGTCCGGACGCCGGCCGGCCTGGCGCCCGAGGCCCTGTTGGCCCGCATGCGCCTGGACAAGAAGAACCTCGCCGGCCGCCTGCGGCTGGTGCTGTGGCGCGGGCTCGGCCAGGCCGAGGTGGTGCCGGACGTGGACGAAAGCCGGGTGTTGGGCGTGCTGTCCGGCTAAAATGTCGCCATGCGCGTCTTCCTCCAGCAACGCCCCGACGCGGGCGAAGCGCCCCGCTACGTCCAGCTGACCCTCCAGCCCGATTTGTTCGGGGGCTGGGAGCTGTTGCGCGAAACCGGCCAGATCGGCGGCCGCGCCACCCTCAAGCGCGAGCAGTACCTGCTGCAGGACGAAGCCAACGCGGCTTTCGAGAAGGCGCGCGACAGCCACCTCAAGCGCGGCTTCCAGCTGATGTTCGCCCGCGGCGCCGACGCGCCCAAGTAACCCTTTCCCGGAACCACGATGACCGCTTTGAAGAACGATCGCTTCCTGCGCGCGCTGCGCCGCGAACCCGTGGACTGCACGCCCGTCTGGCTGATGCGCCAGGCCGGCCGCTACCTGCCGGAGTACCGCGCCACGCGCAAGGAAGCCGGTAGCTTCCTGGCGATGGCGAAGAACCCGGAGATCGCCTGCGAGGTGACGCTGCAGCCGCTGCGCCGCTACGACCTGGATGCGGCGATCCTGTTCTCGGACATCCTGACCGTGCCGGACGCGATGGGCCTGGGCCTGTATTTCGTCGAAGGCGAGGGCCCGAAGTTCGAGCGCACCGTGCGCAGCGCCGCCGACGCCGCCAAGCTCGGTGTGCCGGACATGGAAACCGAACTGCGCTACGTGATGGATGCGGTGCGGGTGATCCGCCGCGAACTGGACGGCAAGGTGCCGCTGATCGGCTTCTCCGGCAGTCCGTGGACGCTGGCCTGCTACATGGTGGAAGGCGGCGGCAGCAAGGACTTCGCCCGCATCAAGGCGATGGCGCTGAACGAACCGGCCGCGTTGCACCGCCTGCTGTCGGTCAACACCGATGCCGTGATCGCGTACCTCGCTGCGCAACGCGCCGCCGGCGCGCAGGCGTTGCAGGTGTTCGATACGTGGGGTGGCGTGCTGAGCCCGGCGATGTACCGCGAGTTCTCCCTGCCCTACCTGCAGCGCATCGCGCATGAACTCGACCGTGGCGAAGGCGCGGAGCGCACCCCGCTGATCCTGTTCGGCAAGGGCACCGCAGCCTACCTGGAAGCGCTGGCCGCCACCGGCGCCGAAGGCGTTGGCGTGGACTGGCTGGTCGAACTGGGCGATGCCGCGCGCCGCACCGGCGGCAAGGTCGCGCTGCAGGGCAACCTGGACCCGGCCACGCTGTACGGCTCGCCCGAGGCGATCCGCGCGGAAGTGAAGCGCACGCTGGACAGCTACCGCGACGGCAATGGCGGCTCGCGCGAGGGCCATGTGTTCAACCTGGGCCACGGCATGTCGCCGGACATGGATCCGGAACACGTCGCCGTCCTGGTCGATGCGGTCCATACGTTCAGTAGGCGATGAATCCCGCGCGGCCCTGCCGCGCCCCACCCGGAGTGACGCAATGGAATGCCGCCACCTGCTTGCCCCCGCCGCCGCCGGCCTGTTGCTGGTGGCCGGCGTGCGCGTGCGCGCCGAGGAAGCGGCGCCCCGCACGTTGCTGGTCGCCGGAGGCGATTTCCCCGCCTTGGTGATGGTGGTGCCTGGCGAACAGGCGGGCTTCGGCCGCGAGATGCTGCCCGGCTGCGACCGCATCCGCGCACGCCGCCTGGACGAACTCGCGCCCGGCTGGCGCACGCGGGTGGCGCGGGTGGAGCTGGACTGCGAGGACACGTTGGCCGACGACGCGCGCGACGCGCTCACCGCCATCACCGCACGTGCGGTGCTGCAGCCGGATCGCGTGCGGATGGCGGACCAGCCGGTCGCCGAAATCCGGCTGATGGATTCGCAGCGCTGGGGCGATCACCAGTACGTGGTCGATGCGCCTTACGCCACCGCGGCACCGGCGCTGCGCCGGCTCGTGGAAGAGGCGTGCCGCCAGCGCACGCTGGCGCAGGAAATGCCGCTGGAGACCTGCACGATGGTGGAGGCGGACGCCGGCTTCTACCTGCCGCACGACGAGGTCGGCGGCATCTGGATCCATGCCGATCCGGACGACGCCACCCGCACGCTGTACGTCGAAGCCTGGGCCGACTGAGCGGCGGCGTCAGCCCAGGCCGGAACGCGGACTCCTGAGTCGTGGCGTGGTGCCGTCGCTGCCCTCGCCCGGAAGCCGGTACTCGAAGCGGATCTCGCGCATGCCGTCGGGCACGGCGATCTCCATCATCTCGGGCGACACGCAACGCCCGCGCAGCACGTCGCGGATCGACTGCGCTTCGTTCCTCAGCCGCGCCGCGTCGTCTTCACGCCCGATGACGCTGGGCCGCAGGTAGACAGCCTCGTCGGCGATCCACATTTCCTCTTCCTGCCCGTCGTTGGTGCTGGCGAGGATCGCATCCGGTCGCGGGCCATCCGTGGGCATGGGTCGCGCCTGCAGCACTTGCCGGCACGCGCCGGTGTTCAAGATGCGGACATCCGCGGCGAAGCCCGCCAGGAGCATCTCCGCCTGCCGCTGCGCATCCTCGTCGGACGTCTCGTCGGCCTCCACGCTGTAGCGGATCTTGACGAAGTACAGATCGCGCACCGTCATCGCCAGCACCGAGCGGTAGCGCGTGTCGCGCATCGGCATTTCCATGATGAAGGAACGGGCCTTCAAGGCCAAGTGGCCGAGCATCCGCTCGCCCATGACCGGCGCGGTCGCGAAAGTGCGCGCTTCGCCCAGGCGCACCTCGCCTTCGTTGCGCTGGCGCGCGATCTGCACGATCTCGTCGATGCTCTGCTGGAACGCCCGCTCGAAGACCGGATCGAACATCACGCCGGCCGGATACAGGTACAGGTCCATCCAGCGATCCTGCTTGCGGGTGTCCTGATAACGTACCGCGACGCCCAGCTCGGGCTGCTCGAAGCGCTTCTCGCCGATGGATTCCCAATCGCCCACGCGCAGCGGGTACAGCGCGCGCGTGTCGGTGATGTAGTCGCCGAGCAGCGGCGGCTCCGGTTTCTCCGCCCACGCCGGAGCGGTCACCACCAGCAAGGCGACGATCCAACAGCACCGCTTCATCATGAGGACTCCCCCGGCTCGACGTTGGCCGAACGCGCTCGCAGCGAGGCGATCGTTGCCGCGAGCATGTCGCCAGTGACAGGCTTGCGGATGAACTCGTCAAAGCCCGCCTGCCGCGCTGCAGGTTCGGCTTCCGCGTCGGTGCGCGCGGTCAGTGCGATCAGCGGCGTCGCGATGCCCCGCATCCGCAGTTGCTGCGCCAAGGCCATCCCATCGAGTCCAGGCAGGTCGAGGTCGAGGAAGGCCACGTCGAAGGTCGTCGCGGCGACCTCCGTCAATGCCGCCAGGCCATGGGGTGCGTGCGTGACACGGTGTCCGCGCGCGCGCAGCAGGCCGGCCACGACGTCCGCGACGGTGGCATCGTCTTCGACCAGGAGGATCTCCAGCGATCCTGACTCTGCGTGCGCGTGCATGGCCTCGCCCGCGGAGGGAATGACGGCGCCATCGCCGCCGGATGATTGCAATCCGGGCAGGTCGACGAAGAAGCGGGTGCCCTTCCCGGGCGCGCTGTCGACGTTGATGCGGCCGCCCATCGCAACGGCGAGTTCCTGGCAGATCGCCAGCCCCAGACCGCTGCCGCCGTAGCGCGCGGTGGTCTGCGCGCCTTCGGCCTGTTCGAAGCGGCGGAACAGCCTTTCCTGCTGTTCGGCGTTGATGCCGGGGCCGGTGTCGCCGACTTCCAGGCGAACCCCTTGCCCCGCCATCGGCAGCGCACGCAGCGAGACGTGCCCGGCCTCGGTGAACTTGATCGCATTGCCCAGCAGGTTCAGCAGGATCTGGCGCAAACGGAGGGGGTCGCCTCGCACCGTGCGCGGCACGCCGGCGGCGATCCCATCGTGGAACGCGAGTCCGCGCTTGCCCGCTACCGGGCCCATCAAGGCCACCACGTCGCTGAGCAAGGCATGCAGGTCGAACTCGACCTGTTGCAGCTCCAATTTCCCCGCTTCGATCTTGGCCAGATCGAGCGCATCGTTGACCAGGCGCAGCAGGTGCATGCCGGCGCGCTGGATCGCATCGGTATAGCCCTTCTGTTGCGTATCCAGCGGTGTGGCCTGGAGCAGTTCGGTCATGCCCAGCACGCCGGTCATGGGTGTGCGGATCTCGTGGCCCAGCGTGGCCAGGAAGCGCGTCTTCGCCAGCGAGGCCTGTTCGGCGATCTCGCGCTTGTGCTCGGCCAGTTGCCACGCGCTCCGTCGGCGCACGCGGCGGCGGTAGGCCGCGCCGAGCGCGAGCAAGAGCAGAACACCCAGCACCGCGAACAGGGCCAGCCCCCACGCGCTGCGCCACCACGGCGGCAGCACGTGCACCGCCAGCACCTGCTCGCGCGCGGCATTGCCGGCGGCATCGAACGCCTGGATACGCAGGCGGTAGCGACCGGGCGTGAGCGCGGAGAACACGCGCTCGCCGCTGGCACCCTGGTCCACCCAACCGTTGTCGAACCCTTCGAGAAGCGAGCGGTAGCGGTTGCCGAGCGGATTCTCGTAGCTGAGCAGCCGCGTGCCGACGAGCAGTTCGTGGTCTTCGGGACGCAGCTCGATGCCTTCGCCTGCCGGCAGGTGGATCACGCTGTCGCCGCGGCTCACCTGCAGGCTGTCGAGCACGAGGTTCGGCGTCACCGGGCGCGGATCGGGCAGGTGCGTGTCGAGCAGCGCAACCGAACCATCCGCCGCGGTCGTGACCAGCAAACCCTCGGCGGTCATCAGCAGGCCGCGATCGTTGAGCTCCTGGCTCAGCAAGCCTTCGCGCACACCGAAGTTGCGCAGCAGCGCGCGCGAACCGCGCAGGTTCGCGTCGATGCGGAACAGGCCGCGGCGCGTGCCCAGCCAGACGCGACGTTGCGGGTCGACCGCCAGCCCGGTGGACTCCACGGCGGGCAATCCCTCGGCTGCGCCAATGCGGCGCTCGCGCGTCCACGTTCCGCCCTCGCGCCGCCATGCTTCCACGCCGGACATGCGATGCAGCCAGAGGCGGTCGGCATGTTCGAACGCGAAGGCGTACACGCGATCGTTCCCCATCTCCGGCACGCTGGCGAAGCGGCCGGCGGCAGCATCCCATTGCAGCATGCCCTGCGCGCCACCGACCCATGCACGCCCATCCGGCGCCACGGCGATGCCTTCGATGTCGGGCAGGCCGGTGCCGGCGTCCGGGTCCTTCACGATCGTGCGCAAGACGCGTCCATCGGCATCGCGCTGTTGCACGCTACCCATCTGCGTGACCAGCCAGACGCTGCCGTCCGCGCCTTCCACCAACCAATCGATCGATGTGGAATCGGGAACCGCGTCGTCGCCTTCGTGCGCCCACTCCGTGCGTGCGCCGGTCACCGGATCCACGCGCATGAGGCCGTTGCGATGACCGATCCACAATTGCCCGCGCCGATCCTGCAACACCGACGTCAACCGCAGCTCGGCGAGCGCCTGCGCGTGGTAAGCAAGCGGCGCGACATGGCCGTTGCGCGTATCCAGCCGCTCGACTTTGCCGGTGCTGCTGGCGATCCAGATGCCGTCGGTGCCGGCCTGCGACAGGCCTCGATAGAGACCCCCGCCCAGGCCTTGCGCGGTCGAGAACGCGGCGATACGACGCCAGTCCGAGCGCAGGTAGGCGAGGCCGCGCGTCGGCACCGGCACCCAGAGGCCGCCATCGGGCAAGGCGAGCACAGTCTGCAGCACGCGGCCGATGCCGACACCTTGCGCGTCGTAGTTCACCGGCGCGGGTGCACGATCGCCTTCGGTACGCCACAGTCCGCCCTGGCTGGCGAGCCAGTACTCGCCCTGGCCATCGCTCGCCAGCGCGATCACGGCATTGGGGCGCGCGAACATCGGCGACCACGGCGGCGACACCCAACGCCCGTCGGCCAGACGCCGGTGCACGCCATCGGACGCGCCCACCCACAGCGCGTCGGCATCGGCCGTGACCGAGTAGATGATCAGATCCTCGCCTGCGGGCAGGGCGACGCGCCGCACACGCCCGCCGTCGACCTTCGCCAGGCCGGACATCGTGCCCGCCCACAGCACACCCTTCGCATCGAAGGCCAGCGACAGCACGTTGTCCGACGGCAGGCCTTGCGGGTCGGCGGCGTCGGAGGCGAACCGCGTGATGCGGCCGTCGGCCGCCAGCCGGTGGAGTCCGCCGCCGAACGTACCGAACCAGACATCGTTGCCGCGACTGGTGATCGCGAAGACATCGTCGCTGCCCATCTGCGGATGGTCGGCCTGGCGGTAGTGCCGGAAGCCGGCACGGTCGGCCCCCATGACGCTGAGTCCGCCGTTCTCGGTCGCCACCCAAACCCTGTCCGCCGCATCGACGTGCAGCGCCTGCACCACATTGCCGGGAAGGGAAGCCGCATCGGCCGGATCATGGCGCCACACCTTGAAGCCGACGCCGTCATAACGCGCCAGGCCATCCCAGGTGGCGACCCACAGGTAGCCCGAACGATCGCGCGCGAGCGCAGGGATGGTGGCGGACGGCAGGCCGTCGCCGGCGCCCAGCAGGCGGAAGCGTGGAATCTCCGGCACCGTCGCCTGCACGGACGCGCAGACGAACCACAGCAGCAACAGCCATCCCGCGCGCATCGCCATTCCTGCCTGCCCTCGTCCCTGTCGACCGTTCCGGCATCGTCGCAACGGACCGTTGCACGTGCAAGCGGGGTATCTTCATGGGCCGGCCCCTAGAATCCGTCCCATGTCCGGATCGTCCGCCCGCCGCCTGCTGCTGAGTTCGCTCTTCCTGCTGGCCTTGTTGCCCGCCGCGGCGCGCGCGCGCGATGCGCTGGCCGAGTACCGGCTGGACCCGGTCCACACGCGCGTGATGTTCGCCATTTCGCATGCGGGGTTCTCCAAGGCCCTCGGTACCGTGTCCGGCAGCACCGGCACGCTGGTGTTCGATCCGGATGACTGGACCCGCGCGAGGGTCGACGTACGCGTGCCGATCGCCCGCGCGGACCTCGGCGACGCCGACTGGAACAAGGCCACGCTGGCGAAATCCCTGCTCGATGCCGAGGGTCATCCCGAAGCCCGCTTCGTCTCCGCCCGCGTCGAACCCGTCGATGCGACGCACGCCCGCGTGCACGGCGACCTGACCCTGCGCGGCGTCACGCGCGAGGTGGTCCTGGATGTGGTCCTCAACGCCGCCAAGCGCCATCCGATGCCGCCGTTCCGGCGCACGGTGGGCTTTTCCGCCACCACCACGCTGAGCCGCGCCGACTTCGGCATCACCGCATGGAAATCGGTGATCGGCGACGAGGTGGAACTGCGCATCGAAGCCGAGGCCACCTACGACGGCAAGGCCGACGATGATGCGCCGGCCACCGACACCCCGCCTTCCCCACCACCACCGCCGGAGCCGACGCCATGACCTTGAAGAACACCGACGACCGTTGGGGTGCGGTAAGCCAGTTGTTCCACTGGGTCATCGTCGTGCTGATCCTGGTGATGGCGTATATCGGCCTGACCATGGGCGACCTGCCCAACGGGCCGCGCAAGATCAACATCTACGCGCTGCACAAGTCGATCGGCCTGACGATCCTGGCGCTGGTCGTGCTGCGCGTGCTCTGGCGTGTGTACGCAGGCGCCCCGGCGCCCGTCGCCGGCACGCCCACGTGGCAGCAGCGCATCGCCTCGGTGACGCACGTGCTTCTGTATGCCCTGCTCTTCGCGATTCCGTTGTCCGGCTGGGTGCTCAATTCGTCGGCCGGCTATCCGCTGCAGTGGTTCAAGCTGTTCAACCTGCCGGCGATCACCGGCCGCAACGACGGTGTGCACGAAGCCGCCGAAGGCGCGCACGAGCTGCTGTTCTGGGTGCTGGTGGTGCTGGTGGTCGCCCACGCCGGTGCGGCGCTGTACCACCACTTGTTCCAGGGCGACACCACGCTCACCCGCATGCTGCCGGGACGCCGCAAGGCCCTTGCACTAGCACCCGTCGCGGCACCCGCTCCCTCTTCCCCCACTCCGCAGGATTCCCCCGATGAAAACCCCTGATCGCGCGCGCCTCGCGCTCGCCTCCCTGTTGCTCGCCACCGCGGGCCAGGCGGCGGCGGCCGACTACGTGCAGGCGCCTGGCTCGACGCTGGTGTTCGCCAGCAACTACCAGGGCGAAACCTTCACCGGCAAGTTCGGCAGCTTCGCCACCACGATGAGCTTCGACCCCAAGCAGCTGGCCACCAGCAAGCTGGACGTCGCCATCCAGTTGGCCGGCACGCAGACCGGCAACAAGGACCGCGACGACACGCTGGTGTCGAGCGATTTCTTCAACGTGGGCAAGTTCGCGCAGGCGCGCTACACGGCGACCAAGTTCCGCGCGCTGGGCGGCAACCAGTACGCGGCCGACGGCACGCTTACGCTGCGCGGCGCCAGCAAGCCGGTGACGCTCACGTTCACCTGGACGCCCGGCGCGCAGCCGGTGCTGACCGGAAAGGCGACGGTGAAGCGGCTGGACTTCGGCGTCGGCGGCGGCGACTGGGCGGACACCTCGACGATCCCGAACGAGGTCGCGATCAGTACGAAGGTCGTGTTGAAGCCGCGTTGATCCCTTGGGGCCGGCAGTCGCGCCGGTCGGTCGCATCCGCCGCCACGGTGATGCGGCCCAGCCCGTAACTGAGGGCGCCCAATACATCGCCCTCGCGATGGGTGCGATGGCACGCCAGGCAATCCGGGCGGGCGCGGATGGGTGCCATCGCGCGCTCGCCGCCTGGTCCTGCTTGCACCACGATATCGGTGCCACCGATCAACCGGACCAAGGCCTCGCGCTCCCACGCCTGCAGTGTGCGGGTCGATGTGGGTAATGCGGGCATGGCGGCATCGTCGTCGCGATGCTGGAAGCCCATGAACCCCGCGCGATGGACGATGGGGGGATCGTGCCGGGCGACGCCGACCAGTTCGACGTCGAACACGCAGCGCCCTTTCTCGCCTACGCCTTCGAACTGGTAGTGGCGCATGCGCGCCATCATCGGCGTGACCCGCCGCTTGCCGAATCCCTGGCTGTCGATGAAGGCCTCGACGAAAGCGTCGTGCATGCGGCGCAAGGCCGCGTCGTCTTCGCCCGGGGTTTGGCCGCGGGCGATCGGCGCGCCGATCGCGACCACGGCGAGCGCCAACACCCCCCATCGCATCCGACCCATCGGCGACCCCCCATGTAGAGACGGCGCCAGCCTAGCCCGCCACGCTCACGCCGGGATGCCGCGTGCAGCCACCGTTTCGCGGACGGACAGCTTCAGCGTTGCAGGAAGGCGGCCACGGCGTCGGCGCCGAACGGCCAGTCCAGCTCCGCACCGGTGTCGCTGCGATGCAGCACGGGTACGCGAATGCCATAACGTGTTTCCAGCACGTCGTCCTCGTCGATGAAAACGCTTTCGAACTCGGGAATCCGCGCATTCGCGAGCACGTCGAGGGCGAGGTCGCAGAGGTGGCAGTCGTCGCGCTGGTAGAGGATCAGGGGCATTGCAGGCAAGGAGTGAAAGGCGACGGGCGCGTACCTGCTTAGAATAGCCGCCTTTCCGCAGCGGCTCGCAGCATGGCAGTCAGTACGTTCGACCTGTTCAAGATCGGCATCGGTCCCAGTTCCTCGCATACCGTGGGGCCAATGCGCGCCGCGGCGCGCTTCGTCGCGCGCTGGCTGGTCGATGCCGGGCGCCTGCAGGACGTGGCGCGCATCCGTGCCGAAGTGTTCGGTTCGCTCGCCCTGACCGGGCGTGGGCACGGCACCGACAAGGCGGTGCTGATGGGCCTGGAAGGCCACTATCCCAACGAGATCGATCCCGACATCATCCCGCCGGCGCTGGAGCGCATCCGCAGCGGCAAGCGCATCCTGTTGGGCGGCACGCACGAGGTCGCCTTCGACGAGAAGCGCGACCTGCTGATGAACAAGCGGCAGAAGCTGCCGTACCACACCAACGGCATGCGCTTCACCGCGTACGACGCCCGCGACGAGGTGATCGCCACGCGTGATTACTACTCGGTCGGCGGCGGTTTCGTCGTCAACCAGGACGACGCGGCGGTGGACCGCATCGTCGCCGACGAGACGCCGCTGCCGTACCCGTTCAAGAGCGGCGACGAATTGCTGGCGCAATGCCAGCGCAGCGGCTTGAGCATCGCCGCGTTGATGTTCGAGAACGAGAAGGCCTGGCGCAGCGAGGACGAGATCCGCGACGGCCTGCGCGCGATCTGGAACGCGATGCAGTCGTGCATGGCGCGCGGCATCCGCGAGGAAGGCACGCTGCCCGGCGGCCTGCATGTGTCGCGTCGTGCACCGACGCTGCATCGCGAGTTGTCCAGCAAGCCGGAGGCCGCGATGCGTGATCCGCTGACCGTGCTGGACTGGGTGAACCTGTATGCGCTGGCCGTGAACGAGGAGAACGCCGCCGGCGGCCGCGTGGTTACCGCGCCCACCAACGGTGCGGCCGGCATCATCCCGGCGGTGCTGCACTACTACGATCGTTTCTGCCCGGGCAACAGCGAGCAGCGCGTGTTCGACTTCCTGCTCACCGCGGCGGCCATCGGCATCCTCTACAAGGAAAATGCCAGCATCAGCGGCGCCGAAGTCGGCTGCCAGGGCGAGGTGGGCGTGGCCTGTTCGATGGCGGCCGGCGGATTGGTCGCGGCACTGGGCGGCAGCCCGAGCCAGGTCGAGAACGCGGCGGAAATCGGCATGGAACACAACCTCGGCCTGACCTGCGACCCGATCGGTGGCCTGGTGCAGATCCCGTGCATCGAGCGCAACGCGATGGGCGCGGTGAAGGCGATCAACGCCAGCCGCATGGCGATGCGCGGCGACGGCAAGCACAAGGTGAGCCTGGACAAGGTCATCAAGACCATGCGCGACACCGGCCGCGACATGCAGGACAAGTACAAGGAAACCAGCCGCGGCGGGCTGGCGGTCAACGTCATCGAGTGCTGACGGCGTCGCAGGCGCGGGCGTCCTGCGCACAGGCGGCCTCGGCACGGTTGTCGCGCAGGGCCATGTCCTTGCCGATGGTGTAGCCGAACCAGACCACCATCAGGACCAGCAGCATCGCCATCACCAGCCAGGCCGGGAGCCTGGTGGAGGGCGTGTCCTTCGTCGTCTCACCGGAGGTTGCCGGCACGACGCCTGCATCGGCCGCCAGATCGCCTATCGCAACGTCCAGGGCCGAGGCCAGCGCCAGGCACGTGTCATGGGACGCACCCGCGCCGGATTCGATCCGCTGCAAGGTGCGGGTACTGAGGCCGGCGACCGTCGCCAGGTGTTCCTGAGACCAGGCGCGCTGCTCGCGCAGGGTCCTGATCCTTCGTGCATCCAGTTTCATTTCCATGGGCGTGGGGGCGTCGCTGCCAGTGTAAGCGGGGCCTGATCGTCGCCCGGTGACGCCGCGCCGACCACGACACCGACCCGCCACCGGCCCGACAGCCTTGCGAGGCTCGGCTTTCGCACCCTTTAGACACACCGTTGCGGGCCGATACGGTAGAGGTAAACAGACTTACCGGAGACGCGCCCTGTCCGATCACACGGACAAGACCCGCCGCGGCCGGCCTTCCTGGCGGTGTCGACTGGCGGCCTGGTGCCTGCCCCTGCTGGGCGGGATGGCCTTGCTTTGCCCGTCCGCACACGCGCTGGACCCCTCCAAGTCGTTCCATCACTACGTCCGCAACCACTGGAGCCTGGAGCAGGGCCTGCCCCAACTCAGCGTACTGGCGATCGCCCAGGACAAGCCGGGCTACCTCTGGTTCGGCACCCAGGCGGGCCTGAGCCGTTTCGACGGTGTGCGCTTCACCAACTTCGACCTGGACAACACGCCTGAATTGCCCAGCACCTGGATCCAGGCGCTGCGCACCGACCGCGACGGCCGCCTGTGGATCGGTACGCCGCAGGGATTGGCCGTACGGGAAGGCAACCGCATCCGCGCCGTGCCGCTGGCACCGGGCGAAGCGGCCGGGGTGACCGATGTGCTCGCCCTGTCGGCCGATGCCGCCGGACGGCTGCTGGTGGCGACCAGTCGCGGCGTGATGGTGGTCGCCGACGGTCGCCTGAAGATGTTGCACCCCCTCGCCGACGGCGGCGCACTGGCCCTGCACGTCGATGAGGACGGCACGCTGTGGGTGGGTGGCCGGGGTCGCGTCCATGTATTCGATGGCGACGGCGAGCGCACGCTGCCCCTACCGGACGCCGCATCGCTCAACACGATCACCTCGCTGACACGCCACGATGGCCGCCTGTGGGCGGGTACCGATGCGGGCCTGTTCGTCCTGATGGGGCGCCAATGGCATCGCCATGGCGACGTGGCGGCCGCCAGCGGCGGCATCCAGGCGCTGTACGAAGATCGCGACGGCATCCTGTGGGCGAGCACGCGCGACATCGTCTACCGCTTGCGCCGGGGCCGGCTGCTGGAGCGGATCCCCGGCGACGGGCCGCTGGCGGAGATCCGTGCGTTCTACGAAGACCGCGAATCCAACCTCTGGCTGGGCAGCAACAACGAGGGCGTCAGCCGCGCATGGAATGGCTGGACGCGCCGCTACAGCCGCGCCGAAGGATTGCTGCAGCCGCTGCTGTGGTCGACGGCGCAAGGTCCCGATGGCCGGATCTGGGTAGGCAGCGACGATGGTGTGAGCGTGCTTGAGGACGGCCGCTTCCGCCTGCTCGTGCCCGGGCCCGCGTTGCCGCATCCCGCCGCCTACAGCCTGTTGCCGGAAGACGGCCAGACCTGGATCGGCACGCGCGACGGCGTTGCGCTGTACCGCGACGGCCGGGTGCAGCGACCGCGCATGCTCGATGCCCTGGATGCCGCGCAGGTGAACGGCATCGTGCGCGACCGCCAGGGACGACTGTGGTTCGCCACCAGCACGGGGCTCTATCGTTGGGATGGCGGTGACCGCCTGCACCATTACGCCACGAAAGCCGGCTTGCGCGACGCACGCGTCCGCGTCCTGTTGGAAACGCGCGACGGGCGAATGCTGGTGGGTACGCAGAGCGGGCTGTACGAATTCATCGACGAGCGCCTGGTGCCGGTTCCACTCACCGGTACCGGCGTGGAGGCACCGCACATCGTCGCGCTGCATGAACTGGCCGGCGGCCAGTGGCTCGCCGGCGCGCTGTCCGAGGAAGTGATGCTGGTGTTCGATGGCCAGCGCTGGACGCGGCTCGACAAGACGCGGGGCATTCCCGCGAACGCGCCGTTCTTCTTCGCCGAAGACGGCAACGGTTTCCTCTGGGTCGGCGGGCTGCGCGGCATCTACCGGGTGCCGGTGGCCGACATCCTCGCGGCCACGCAGGACTCCGCCAAGCGCGTCACGGCGCGCACGCTGCTCAACGAACGCGGCGACCGCCATGGCGGCCAGAAGGGCGACTGCTGCAACGGTGCCGGCAACAGCCGCGGCTTCATGACCGACAACGCGGTGTGGTTGCCCACCCGCGACGGCGTCGTGGTGATGGCGACGGACCAGCCGCTGGACAACGATTACGTGCCCGAATCGGTGATCGAGCGCGTGCAGGTCCAGGGCCGGTGGCAGCCCGCCGATGCGGCGGCGACATGGTCGCTGCCCAACGCCGCACGCGACCTGCGGTTCGAATTCACCACGCTGAGCTTCCAGGCCTCGGACCACATCGACATCCGCTACCGGCTGAAAGGCTACGACGAAGCGTGGAAGCTGCTGGATGATCCGCACCAGCGCAGCGCGACCTACACCAACCTGCCTGCCGGGCGGTACGTGTTCGAAGTGCTCGGCACCAACAACAGCGGCGTCTCCGGGCGCGCGGCAGCGACCCAGGCGTTCACCATCGCGCCCTACTTCTACGAGAGCCCCTGGTTCTACGTGCTGCTGGCGATGGCGCTTGGCGTGCTGGTGCTGCTGTCCAACCGTTGGGTGCTGCGGCGACACCACAACCGCAACGTCGCCTTGGAGCGCCTCGTGCAGCAGCGCACGCTGGACCTGCAGCAGGCCAACCGCCAGCTCGAAGCGATCAGCCTCACCGATCCGCTGACCGCCCTGCACAACCGCCGCTACCTGACCCGCCAGCTACCGGCCGACATCGCGTACTACCAGCGCATGCCCAAGTTCGCCACGGGCGTGGACGTGCTGGCATTCGTGCTGCTCGACATCGACCACTTCAAGTCGATCAACGACGGCCACGGCCACCAGGCCGGCGACCACGTGCTGCAGACCGTCGCGCACCGCCTGCGCACCTTGTCGCGCGATGGCGACTACGTGATCCGTTGGGGCGGCGAGGAATTCCTGATGGTGTTCCGGCCGATGCCGCGGCACGACCTGCACGCGCTTGGCCGGCGCATCTGCACGGCCATCGCCAGCGAACCGGTGGATGTCGCCGGCACGCGCCTCCAGGTGACGGCCTCGCTCGGCGTGATCGGCTATCCGCCCTTTCCCGAAGCACCCGATCTACTGGGATGGGAGCAACTCGTCTCGCTGGCGGATCGCGCGCTGTATGAAGTGAAGGCCCACGGGCGGAATGGCTGGGCGCTTTACGAAGCCTCACCATCGCCTTCGCCATTGCCCGATGCCGACCACGTGCGACGCGATCCCGGCGAGCTCGTCCGGGATGGCCACCTCGCGCTGCGCGGCCCGCACCATCCCACCTCGCGCACGCCGCCCGATTGACGGGATCGCAACACATCCGCGATACGCTGTCGCCCCACGTTGCGGGTCCTCCCATGAAGACGGCTTCTTCGATGCTCGCCATCGCGGCGATGTCCCTCGCCGGCGCTTCCGTTGCCCAGACGGCATCACCCGCGCGCTATGGCGCGCGCCTGGAAGGCTTCGCCTATCCGCATCCGGTGAAGACCTACGCTTTCACGTCGCAGGACCAGCCGCTCGAGATGGCCTATCTCGATGTCGCGCCTCCCACGCCCAACGGGCGCACCCTCGTGCTGCTGCATGGCAAGAACTTCTGCGCTGCCACCTGGGACGCGACGATCGCGGCGCTGACGGATGCCGGCTATCGCGTGATCGCGCCGGACCAGATCGGCTTCTGCAAGTCGAGCAAACCGCAGCGCTACCAGTATTCCTTCGCCCAACTCGCCGGCAATACGCGAGGGCTGCTGGAACAGCTCGGCATCGAGCGCGCGACGGTGGTCGGCCACTCGATGGGTGGCATGCTGGCGGCGCGCTTCGCGCTGCAGTACCCACAGGCGACGGAGCGCCTGGTGCTGGTCAATCCGATCGGCCTGGAAGACTGGAAGGCCGAGGGCGTGCCCTGGCGAAGCATCGATGCGTGGCATGCGCGCGAGAAGAAGACGACATTCGACAGCATCCGCGACTACCAGCGCACCGTGTACTACGGCGGTGACTGGAAGCCGGCCTACGAACAGTGGGTACAGATGCTGGGCGGCATGTACGCCGGCGAGGGCCGCGAGGCCGTGGCGTGGAGCCAGGCGTTGACCTCGGACATGGTGTTCAACCAGCCGGTGGTGTACGAACTGCCGCAGATAACGGCCCCGACCACACTGCTGATCGGCCAGAAGGACCGCACCGCGATCGGCAAGGATCTGGCGCCTCCGGAGATCGCGAAGACGCTGGGCAACTATCCGGCACTGGGCAAACGGACCGCCGCCGCCATCCCCGGCGCCACGCTGGTCGAATTCAACGACCTTGGCCACTCGCCGCAGATCGAAGCACCCGCGCGCTTCAACGCGGCCTTGTTGTCCGCGCTGAAGTGATGGATGCCCGGGCGATCAGCGCGCCGTCGCGATCGCCAGCACGTCATCGAGCAACGCGGCGGCGGTGACGTCGGCGCCGGCGCCGGGACCTTGCACCACCAGCGGTTGCTCGTCGTAGCGGTCGCTGTAGATCGCCACCCGGTTGTCGGTGCCGCTGCCGCCGCACAGCGCGTGATCGGCCGGCAGCACCTGCAGGCCGACGCTTGCGCGTTCCGTGTCAAAACGCCCGACGAAGCGCAGCCGGCCACCGTTGCGGTACGCATCCTTGAAACGCGCCGCCAACGGCGCATCCAACTGACCAAGCGCGCCATCGACGCTGTCCAGGGGCAGCGCCGAAAGTTCGGCGGGCACCAGCGATTCCACCCGCACATCGGCCTGCTCCAACGGAAGGCCCGCGGCGCGCGCGAGGATCAGCAACTTGCGGCGCACATCCTCGCCGGACAGGTCGATACGCGGATCGGGTTCGGTATAGCCCGCCTGACGCGCCTGGCGGACGAAGCCGGAAAACGGACGCATGCCGTCGTACTGGTTGAACAACCAGGCCAGCGACCCGGACAGCACGCCTTCGACGCGGTGGATGCGGTCGCCGCCGGCCACGAGCGCGCGCAGGCTGCGCAGCAACGGCAGGCCCGCGCCGACCGTCGCGGCTTCGCCATACCGTGCGCCCGATGTCGCCCCTGCGTGTTCGATGGATTGCGCGCGTGACAGTGCACTGCCCGCGCCCAGCTTGTTGGCGGTCACAACATGCACGCCACGCGACAGCCACTCGGCGTGCCAGCCCGCGACGGCGTCGCTGGCGGTCGCATCGATGACGATGTCGCCCGCGTGCAGCGCCTCGGCTTCCGCCCATGGCGGCAGATCATCATCGCGTACGTCGGCGCGATTGGCTGCTTCCAGCGCGCGTTGCGGCGCGCCCGCGCAGTCGTGCAGGGCGCGGGAGTTCGCGAGCCAGGCCAGCGTCGGCAGCGGTACGTCTCGCGCCTGCAAGCGCTGGTAGCGCGCCACCAGCGCGCTGCCGACCACGCCCGTACCCAGCAGCGCGAGCCGCGGTGCGCGGCGTGCGGCGGTGCGCAGCGGGACGACCGTACTCATGCGTCGGCGAGCTTGCGTTTGGAGTCGGCCACGACCGCCTCGGCACGCGCAAGCGCCGCGGCGATATCGGCCAGCAGGTCGTCGGTGGCCTCGATGCCGACCGACAGGCGCAGCAGACCGTCGGAGATGCCGGCCTTGGCGCGCGCTTCCGGCGTCATCGCCGCGTGCGTCATCGTGGCCGGATGCGCCACCAGGCTTTCCACGCCGCCCAGTGATTCGGCCAGGGTGAAGTAGCGCAGGCCCTCGACGAAGGCACGCACGGCTTCTTCGCCACCTTCGAGCTCCAGGCTCAGCATCGCGCCGAAGCCCTTCTGCTGGCGCGCCGCCACCGCATGGCCGGGATGCGTGGCCAGGCCCGGGAAGTAGACCTTCGACACCGCAGGATTCGTCTCCAGCAACGCGGCGATGGCGTCGGCGTTCTCCTGGTGCGCGCGCAGGCGGGCGTCCAGCGTGCGCAGGCCACGCAGCGTCAGGAAACTGTCGAACGGCGAGCCGGTCAGGCCCAGCGCATTCGCCCACCACACCAACTGCTGATGGGTCTCCGCATCGCGCGCGATCACCGCGCCACCGACCACGTCGCTGTGACCGTTGATGTACTTGGTGGTGGAGTGCAGCACGAGGTCGGCACCGAACGCGATCGGCGTCTGCAGCGCCGGCGACAGGAAGGTGTTGTCCACCACCGTGCGCGCGCCCGCCTTGTGCGCAGCCTCGATGACGAAGCGCAGGTCGGTGATCCGCAGCAGCGGGTTGGACGGGGTTTCGATCAACACCAGCTTCGGCGACTGCGCCAGTGCATCGGCCAGCGAACGCGGATCGGTCAGATCAGCGGTAATCAGCTCGAAGTGGCCCTTCTTCGCCAGCGCATTGAACAGGCGCCAGCTGCCGCCGTACGCGTCGTGCGGCACGACCAGGCGGTCGCCCGGCTCCAGCAGCGCATTCAGCACCAGGGTGATCGCGCCCATGCCGGTGGCGGTGACGACGGCGCCCGCGCCGCCTTCCAGTTCGGCCAGCGCTTCGGCCAGCAGGTCGCGGGTCGGGTTGCCGCTGCGGGTGTAGTCGTATTCGCGCTTCTGCGCGAAGCCCGCGAAACTGAAGTTGGACGACAGCACGATCGGCGGCGTCACCGCGCCATAGGCGGTGTCGCGGTCGATCCCGGCGCGCACGGCGGCCGTGGCGGGACGACAGGGCGCGTCGGTATCGGTGGGGGTGTAGCTGCTCATGCGGAATCTCCGGCGGCGCGCAGGGCCGAGGTCAGGATGGAATCGATGCGGTCGGTTTCTTTCAGGAAGGCGTCGTGGCCGTAGGGCGAGCGCAGCACGCGCAACTGGCCCAGCGTACCGAGGCCTTCCACCAGCGCCACGGAATCGGACAGCGGCACCAGGCGGTCGCCTTCGACGGCGACCACCAGCGTGGGCACGCGCACGTCTGCGGGATCGACGCGGTGCAAATCGATGGATTCGGACAGGCGCACGTAGGCGTTCACCGGCGTACGTGCGACGTACTGCGCGCCGGCGGCATCCAGGTAATCCTCGGCAGCCACGCGCACGCGGCCGTTGACGATCTCGGGCGCCGCGTCGAAACGCTCGCCGAATTCCTCCGGCGTGCGATAGCTCAGCATCGCGAACTGGCGCGCCAGCGACAGGCCCTGCGCGTCCGCGCACTGCAGCTGGCCGAGCGTCACCGCGCGACGTTGCAGCGCGCGCCACGCGGCGGCATAGGGATGGGCGCGGTGCGCGCCGCTGACCGCGATCAGCTTCTCCACGCGCTCGGGGTGGCGCACCGCGAACTGCAGGCCCACCAGCGCGCCGTAGGAATAGCCGACGAAAGCCTGAAGGCGCGCGATGCCCAACGCCGACAGCAGCTTGGCGATGGCGTCGGCCTGGTCGGCCGTATCGATCGGGGCGTCGAGACGGCCGTCGGCGCCGACAAAGTCGAACGCGAGCAGCTGCCTGTGCGCCGGATCCAACGCACGGCCTTCGCCGACAAGCGCGTTGAGCCAACCGGCTTCGGCGAACACATCGCTCGCCGCGAGGTGGCGATGCGCGGAAATGCCGCCGGCGACGAACACCACCGGTGCGCCGACCACGCCCTGCAACTCGTAGCGCAGCGTGACCGCCCGGTTGCCGGCGTGGCGCATCGACAGCTCGACCACGACCTCGCCCCGCACGGCACGCGGTGCGTCGTCCTGGAACGAGGGAATCGCCGCACTGTCGATCGACGACGGTTCGGCAAGGCGGTTCAGCGCGGGACTGGCGTAACTCATGGCGGCTTCCGGTGGGCATCCCTCGCGGGACGGGACTACACCACCGAGCTTCGCGGAGCTCGCGTTCGCCGTGCTGAGGGCACGGTACGAACCATCTTCCGGCAGACGCAGAGGTCCCCGCAGGATTTGGCACCACCACGGCGCTTGCGCGTCGCTGGCTGCCCCGGCTTCTTCGGGCCTGTCCCTCTGCCGGTCTCGATGGTGAGCGTACTTTGCCGGGCGCCGGGGCAGATGTCAATCGCTTTATTCGGATGAAGCGATGGACTTTGAACCCGGTCACGCTGCCCCGCTCCCGTGGGATCACGCATAATTCGCGCCATGATCCGGAAATGCCTTATCGGCGGTCTCTGCGCGGCGCTGCTGGCCGCCTGCTCCACCGCCCCCATGCACACCTCAACGCCCCCGGCCCCCGCCCCCAAGACGGCGGCAGATGCCATCGTCCCGGAAGCCTGGGTCTCCGAGCCGGTGCCCGGGGACGAACTGGACTCCCTGGTCGCCTGGCCCACCGAAGACGGCAGCGTCTGGCTGATCGCCACCGCCAAGGCCACCCACCACCTGGCCCTGTACGACGCCGACACCGGACAGCGCCTACGCACGGTCGGCGGCCCGGGTTCGGCGGTCGGCCAGTTCAACCGCCCCAACGGCATTGCCGTGTTCGGCGACCTGCTGTTCGTGGCGGAAAGGGACAACCACCGCATCCAGGCCTTCCGCCTGCCCGAGTTCGCGCCGCTGGGTGCCTTCGGCGCCGACGCCCTGCGCGCGCCCTACGGCCTGTGGGTGCACGAAACCGCGCCGGGCGAGTTGGAGCTCCTGGTCACGGACAGCTTCATGGCCGATTTCCGCACCATGACGCTGCCGCCGATGGAGGCGCTGGACGGCCGCGTGAAGCGCTTCCGGGTACGCGTGGAAGAAGGCGGCAAGCTGGAAGCTGCGTTGGTGGAGCAGTTCGGCGACACCGGTCCGGCCGGCGCACTGCGCATGGTCGAGTCCATCGCCGGCGATGCCGTGCACGATCGCCTGATGATCGCCGAGGAAGATCGTCGGGTCGGCTCGACGTTGCGCGACTACTCGCTGGCCGGACGCTACCGCGGCCACAGCCTGCCCACGTTCGACGCCGATGCCGAAGGCGTTGCGCTCTGGGCGTGCAGTGCAGAGGACGGTTATTGGGTCGCGGTCGACCAGCTGACGCCAACCCGATTCCGGGTGTTCGATCGCGCCACCCTCGCCCCCGCCGGCGTCTTCTCCGGCCGCGTGACCGCCAACACCGACGGCGAGACGATCTACGCCATGCCGACCCAACGCTTTCCAGCGGGCGCACTGTTCGCGCTGCACAACGACGTGTCGCTGGCCGCGTTCGACCTGCGCGACATCGGCCACGCGCTGAAGCTCCGCGAAGACTGCCTGCGGTGAACGCTGTGCGGGCCATGGCAGCGCTCTGCGGCGCGGCCCTGCTGCTCGCCAGCGTCGGTGACCTGTCCGCCGCGCGTCTCTATCGCTGGAAGGACAAACAGGGGTACACCCAGTACGGCGACCAGCCGCCGCCGCCGGACCAACTGGCTGGCAACGCACTGGACGTGGTGCGCTTCCGCAATCCACCCAGCGCGCTGGTGCGGCTGCGCCTGGAGAAACAGGGTCTTCGCTACGAAGCCTGGGCCGACAACCTGATGCACGGGCCGGTGGAAGTGCAGTTGGGTTTCCGCCGCCAGCGCGACGTGCGCAGCGCCCCTGCCCTGCCCGCCCGCGCGGTGGTGCCGGCACGCAGCAGCGTGCTGGTGGCCAACATCAGCGTGACCGATCCGCTGCGCGGCGGGGATTTCGAACTGACCCTGGACGGCATGCCCGGCGATCCCGGCAGCCGGCCGCAGGACTACGACTACCGCCTGCCGTTCGACTACGGGCGCGTGCGCGTGGACCAGGGTCCCGGCGGCCGCTTCAGCCACAGCGATGCGCAGAACCTGCATGCGGTGGACTTCGCGGTGCCGGAAGGCACCCGGATCGTCGCCGCGCGCGAGGGGCTGGTGATGCAGGTCGAGTCCGACTTCGACAAGGCCGGCCTGAACCGCGAGAAATACGGCGGCCGCGCGAACTTCATCCGCATCCTGCACAGCGACGGCAGCATGGCGCTGTACGCGCACCTGAAGGCCGAGGGCGTGCAGGTGCGCGTCGGCCAGTACGTCCGCAAAGGCCAATACATCGGGCTATCCGGCAACACCGGCTTCTCGACCGCGCCGCACCTGCATTTCGTGGTGCAGGCCAACCGCGGCATGCGGCTGGAATCGGTGCCGTTCCGGATGTTCGGGCCGTTGGGGCAGCTGCAGTTCCCGTCGGCGCGCTGACCGGCGTCCGCGCCGGCACCCCGGTATAATCGCGCCCTTCCCGCCTTTTCCGTGCCCTTCCGGGCGCCCGCCCCATGTCCGATCCGAACAGCGCCGTGGCCAACGAAGCCACCCGTCGCCGCACCTTCGCCATCATTTCCCACCCCGACGCCGGCAAGACCACGCTGACGGAGAAGCTGCTGCTGTTCGGCGGCGCGATCCAGATGGCCGGCTCGGTGAAGGGTCGCAAGGCTGCGCGCCACGCGACCTCCGACTGGATGGCACTGGAAAAGGAGCGCGGCATCTCGGTCACCTCGTCGGTCATGCAGTTCCCGTACGAAGGCAAGATCGTCAACCTGCTCGACACGCCGGGCCACGCTGACTTCGGCGAGGACACCTACCGCGTGCTGACCGCGGTCGACAGCGCGCTGATGGTCATCGACGTGGCCAAGGGCGTGGAAGAGCGCACGATCAAGCTGATGGAAGTCTGCCGCCTGCGCGACACGCCCATCATGACCTTCATCAACAAGCTCGACCGCGAGGGCAAGGACCCGATCGACCTGCTGGACGAAGTCGAAAGCGTGCTGGGCATCCAGTGCGCACCGGTCACCTGGCCGATCGGCATGGGCCAGCGCCTGAAGGGCGTGGTGCACCTGCTCACCGGCGAAGTGCACCTGTACGAACCGGGCCGCAACTTCACCCGCCAGGATTCGACGATCTTCCCGTCGCTGGATGCGCCTGGTCTGGAGGAGAAGATCGGTGGGGAAATGCTGGCGCAACTGCGCGATGAGCTGGAGCTGGTGCAGGGCGCCAGCCATCCCTTCGACAAGCAGGCCTATCTCGACGGCAAGCAGACGCCGGTGTTCTTCGGCTCGGGCGTCAACAACTTCGGCGTGCAGCCGCTGCTGGATTTCTTCGTCGAGCACGCACCGTCGCCGCTGGCGCGCGAAACCACCGGCCGCGAAGTGCAGCCCGACGAGAACAAGCTCACCGGCTTCGTCTTCAAGATCCAGGCCAACATGGACCCGCAGCATCGCGACCGCGTGGCGTTCATGCGCGTGTGCTCGGGCCGCTTCGAGGCCGGCATGAAGACCTTCCACGTGCGCAGCGGCAAGGACATGAAGCTGGCCAACGCGCTGACCTTCATGGCCAGCGATCGCGAAATCGCCGCCGAGGCCTATCCCGGCGACGTGATCGGCATCCACAACCACGGCACGATCTCCATCGGCGATACGTTCACCGAGGGCGAGGCGCTGTCGTTCACCGGCATCCCGAACTTCGCGCCGGAGCTGTTCCGCCGCGCGCGCCTGCGCGATCTGCTGAAGCTCAAGCAGTTGCAGAAGGGCCTGGCGCAGCTGAGCGAGGAAGGCGCGACCCAGTTCTTCCGTCCGCTGATGAGCAACGACCTGATCCTGGGGGCGGTGGGTGTGCTGCAGTTCGACGTGGTGGCCTACCGGCTGAAGGACGAGTACGGCGTGGACGCGTCGTTCGAGAACGTCAGCGTCGCCACGGCGCGCTGGATCCGCTGCGACAACGCGAAGAAGCTGGAAGAGTTCCGCGACAAGAACGCGATGAACCTCGCCCTGGACGCGGCCGGCCAGCTGGTCTACCTGGCGCCGACGCGGGTCAACCTGCAACTGGCCCAGGAGCGTGCCCCGGACGTGCAGTTCCTGGCCACGCGCGAACACGCACACAGCGTCGATCTGGGCTGACCTCGGCGCTCCGGGCGTTTCGCTGGTTACGCCTGCAACCGCCCTGCCCCCCGGATTCCTCCCGTCACGCCGATCCGCTACGCTTCCCGGGCCGCCATCCGGCGGCCATATTCGGGGAGATCGGGGATGTATTTTCTAGGGGCTTTGCTGTTGCTGGTGGGCGCCATCTGGATGACCGTCAACGCCGCCAAGAAGGACGGCGCCGTAGCGGCGATCCTGTGCTTCATCTGCGGCTTCTACACCATCTACTACGGCATCAAGAACTTCGCCGAGAACAAGGTGCCGCTGATCCTGTTCCTGGTGGGCCTGGTGGTCTGCGTCGTGTTCCGTCCGGACATGGCGGCGATGAGCGGGGCCGCGGCGATCTGACCCGCCGTCCCTCGGCGGAGGGCTCCGGGCATACCGGAAGCCCTCCGGCTGCTGACCAACGGCAGCTCGGGTCATGCAGCCCGTGCTGCATTGCGGTAACGTGACTGCATGAGCCGATCCCCCTCGCTGAATTCCTTGCGCGAACGCAAGCGGGCCGACCATCTCGTCGACCTGCGCGACGAAATCGCCAGCGCCCTCACGCACGGGCTGGGCGCGGTCGCCGCGCTCGCCGGCGGTGCCGTCCTGATCACCCTCGCCGCGATTTACGGCGACGGCTGGCAGCTGGGCGCCTCGATCGTCTTCGGCATCACCCTGCTGCTGCTCTACACGGCCTCCACGCTGTACCACGCCATCCAGCACCCGGTGGCGAAGGGGCGCCTGAAGGTCTTCGACCACTGCGCCATCTATCTGCTGATCGCCGGCACCTACACGCCCTTCACGTTGATCGGCCTACGCGGGCCTTGGGGCTGGGGCTTGTTCGCGGCGATCTGGACGCTGGCCATTGCAGGCGTGGTCTTCAAGCTGTTCTACACCGGCCGCTTCAAATTGCTGTCGACCATCATCTACATCGCGATGGGGTGGCTGGTGGTCGTCGCGATCAAGCCGATGCTGCAGTCGATCGACGGCTGGACACTCGGCTGGCTGTTCGCCGGCGGTCTGTTCTATACGCTGGGCACGTTCTTCTACCACCGCGAATCGATCCGCTATTCGCACGCGATCTGGCATCTCTTCGTGATCGGCGGCAGCGTCTGCCACTTCGTCGCGGTGACCAAGCAAGTGCTCTGACCCGCGTGTGAAGCCATCGCGAGGTTCATGTCCCGCACATGAACCGATGACGGCCCATTTCGCGGCGCGTGAACGCACGGGCCCCAACCATGGGGCCATGAACGACGCGCCCCGCCCCCGCCGCCGTTTCGCCCTGCGCCCGCTGTCGCGGTCGCGCGCTGTGGTGCTCGGCGTGTTTGCTGCGCTCATCGTGGTCGGCGCCCTGCTCTTCGAATGGAATTGGTTGCGCGGCCCCATCGAACGCGTCGTGACCTGGAAGACCGGGCGTGCCTTCGATATCGGTGGCAATCTCGACGTCGACCTCGGTCGTGTGACCACGATCCGCGCCGATGCCCTGAGTTTCGGCAATGCGACGTGGTCGAAGACGCCCGCCATGGCCGTTGCGGATCGTGCGGAATTGAGCGTGGCGGTGTGGCCGCTGATCTTCAGCCGCGAGACGCGCCTGACGTCCATCCGCCTGACGCGGCCCCGACTGCGCCTTGAGTTCGGCCCCGACGGTACCGGCAACTGGGTCTTCGGCGACACCACCGGTGAAAGCCGTCTCCGTTACGACGGCCTGTGGATCGAAGGCGGACGACTGGTGTTCGTCGATCCCGAGCGGCGCACCGATCTCGACATCCAGTTGGACAGCGTCGCCGGCGACGGCCCAGCGTCACCGCCGGTGGACGTAAAGGGCAAAGGCCGGTGGGCCGGCAATGCCTTTACCGTGGCCGGACGCGTCGAGTCGCCGCTGGCGCTGCGCCAGACGGAAAAACCGTACCGCATCGATCTTCGTGCGACCGCCGGCCCCACACGGGCGCACGCGCGTGGCACGTTGCTCGATCCCTTCCGGCTCCGCGACTTCGACCTGCGCCTGATGCTCGCAGGCCAGAACATGGAAGACCTGTTCCCGCTGATCGGCGTGGCGACGCCCTCCTCGCCGCCCTACCGCCTGGACGGCCGCTTCACCCGCGACGGCAACACGTGGCGCTACGACGACTTCAACGGCATCGTCGGCGACAGCGATCTGGGCGGGTCGGCCAGCGTCACCGTCGGCCGCGAACGTCCGCTTCTGAAGGCGAGCCTGGTCTCCAGGCGCCTGGACTTCGATGACCTCGCCGGCTTCGTCGGCGCGCCACCGCAAACCGGCGGCGCGGAGGCGAGCAATGCCGAACAACGCAAGGAAGCCGCCGAACTCGCCGTCGACGCACGCGTGCTGCCGGACACCCCCTACGATCTGACCAAGCTGCGCGCGATGGATGCAGACGTGCGCTGGAAGGCACACCGCATCGATGCGCCGAAGCTGCCCATCGACGACATGGATGCGCACCTGTTGCTGGACGCCGGACTGCTGCGTCTGGAACCGCTGAATTTCGGCGTGGCGCAAGGCGACATCCGTTCGACGATCCGCATGGACGCCCGCAGCGACGTGATCCGCACGCGCGCCGACATCGCGGTGCGTGGCCTCGACCTCGGCAAGCTGTTCCCTACCGCGCAGCTGACGCAGAGCGCGATCGGTCGGATTGGCGGCAACGTATCGCTCACCGGCACCGGCAACTCGATCGCCGGCATCCTCGGCAGCGCGAATGGCGACATCGCACTCGGCATGGGGCGCGGCCAGGTCAGCAACCTGCTGATGGAACTCGCCGGCCTGGATATCGCCGAAGCGCTGAAATTCCTGCTGACGAAGGACAAGACGGTGGCAGTGCGGTGCGCATTCGGCGATTTCGCGGTGAAGGATGGCGTGATGCAGACACGCACGCTGGCCTTCGACACCACCGACACCATCATCGTCGGCAAGGGCCAGGTCAGCCTGAAGGAAGAAGCGCTGGATCTGGAGCTGAAGCCGCGACCGAAGGACCGCAGCATCTTCGCGCTGCGCTCGCCACTGATCATTGGCGGCACGTTCAAGGACCCGTCGTTCCGGCCCGACTTCAAACGCCTGGGCCTGCGCGGGGCGACCGCGCTGGTGCTGGCCAGCATCACGCCACCGGCCGCGCTGCTGGCAACGATTGAAGTAGGACCCGGCGAAGACAGCGGCTGCGGCGGGCAGTACGCGAAGTAGTCGTGCCGCTCAGCCGGCGATGTAACGCTGCAACTGGTCGAGTTCCACCTGCTGATCTTCGATGACCGCCTTCACCAGGTCGCCGATCGAGATCACGCCGACGATGGCATCGCCCTCACTCACCGGCAGATGGCGGATCCGGTGCGTGGTGACGACCTGCATGCAGTGGTCGACGGTGTCGTCGGGACCGACGGTGACCACCTTTGCCGTCATGATGTCGCGCACCGGGGTGTTCGACGATGAGCGCCCCTGCAACACGACCTTTCGCGCATAGTCGCGCTCGGAGACGATGCCGCATAGCCGCGGCCCCTGCATGGCCAGCACGGCACCCACGCCTTTCTCCGCCATCAGCTTGATGGCGTCCAGGACGGAGGCGTCGGGAGATACCGCGAAGACTTCAGGGGTCTTGGAACCCAGCAAATGACGAACCGTGCGCATGGCGATCTCCGGGGTGGGGAGCGGGTCGATCTGATGCAGGCAAGGATACTCCTGCCGCCCCGGGTTGCCACGTATCCACCAGGTACAGCGGCCGCTGCTTGGACTCCTCGTACAAGCGCCCCAGATACTCGCCGATCAATCCCAGCGCGACCAGCTGCATGCCTCCCAGGAACAGGATCACCGTCATCATCGTCGGCCAGCCGGCGACCGGGTCGCCCCATAGCAGCGCCTTGAGCACCACCCAGATCGCGAACGCGAAGGCGAGCACGGCGGTCATCACGCCCACGTAGGTCGCCACGCGCAGCGGTGCGGTGGAAAAGCTGGTGATGCCTTCCAGGGCGAAGTTCCACAGTTTCCAGAAGCCGAAGCTGCTCCGCCCCGCTACCCGTGCCTCGCGGTGATAGGGCACCGCGATCTGGTTGAAGCCGACCCAGCCGAACAGGCCCTTCATGAAGCGATGGCGTTCGCGCAGTTCGCGTAGCGCGGCCAATGCACGTGGCGACAGCAACCGGAAGTCACCGGTGTCGGCAGGAATCGGCGTCTTGGAAAGGCGCCCGATCACGCGGTAGAACGCATGCGCGGTGCCGCGTTTGATCCAGCTCTCCCCATCGCGCTCCATGCGCGTGCCATGCACGTTGTCGTACCCGGCCTGCCACTGCCGCACGAACTCGCCGATCAGTTCCGGCGGATCCTGCCCATCGGCATCGAGGATCAGGGCCGCACCGGCCTGCACACGATCCAGGCCTGCCGTCAGCGCCGCTTCTTTGCCGAAGTTGCGCGACAGGCGCAGGGCGGACACGCGCGGATCGTTCGCCACCAACGCCTGGAGCACCGCCCACGTGTCGTCCTGGCTGCCATCGTCGACGTACAGCACGCGCCCGTCGACGCCGGACAACGCATCCAGTGCCGCCGCGATGCGAGGCTGCAGCAGCGGGATCGCCTGAGCTTCGTTATAGGCCGCAATCACGACGGTCAGCAGGGGCGCTTGCATGGATTACAGACTCTCCAGATAGGCCTTGCCGCCCAACTGCCCCACCTGCCGCTGGATCCAGCGTGCACGGCGTTGCACATACGGGCCCGGGTTCGCGGCGTTGTAGCGCCGGGGCGCCGGGAGCACCGCCGCGAGGCGGGCGCTCTCGGCGGGTGCCAGGCGCGCCGCGTCCTTGTTGAAGAAGCGCACCGCGGCGGCCTGGCCGCCGTATACACCGTCGCCGAACTCGGCCACGTTGGCGTAGACCTCAAGAATGCGCGATTTCGGCCAGAGCGTCTCGATGAGCAGCGTGTACCAGACCTCCAGGCCCTTGCGTGCCCAGCGCAACACCCGGCTCTGGCCCTGCCACAGGAACAGGTTCTTGGCGACCTGCTGGCTGATGGTGCTGGCACCGCGCAGGCGCGTGGCCGGACGGCCACGCTTCTCGGCGCGCGCCGTCATCCGCTTGTTGTGGGCCTGTGCCTTCTCGATGGCGGCCAGGTCGAAGCCATGGTGGGCAGCGAAGTTCTGGTCTTCCGCGGCCACCAGCGAAACCGGCAGGCTCGCCGCCATCTGGTCCAGGTCGCGCCAGTCGTGTGCCAGGCGGAACTTCCATTCCCCTTCACCCCACGCTTCCATCTGCCGGATCGCCATGAAGGCCGTGAACGGCGGATCGACGAACCGTAGTACCGCCACCTGCAGGATGCTGGCCGCGGCAAAGAGGAAGGGCATTGCCAGCAACCAGCGGAACCAGCGGCGGCGGCGAGTGGGCGGGTGGACGTCGACCATGTTTAGTAATTAAGGTTACGCGAACGGCTCGTTCATTTATCGTTATTCTGGCTTTAGACCACTGCAAAGTCTCGCTGCCGATGAATACATCCCCGCAGGCACCCCTGTCCCAGGCCTTGGCCCAGTTGCTGGACCAAGGCACGCAGTGGGTCCAGCAAGGCCAGCAGGACCGCGCCGCCGACTGCTGGCGCCGGGCCATCGAGATCGCGCCCGACTGCGCACCCGCGCTGAACAGCCTGGGCGCTTACTGCCTGGCTCGCGGCAGGATAGACGAGGCGCAGGGGTTGCTGGAACGGGCGATCCTCCACGCGCCCGGCATGGCGATCGCCCACGCGAATCTCTCGCGCATCCATTCCCAGCGTGGCGACTCCCACGCGGCCTTGTCGGCGATCGATCTGGCGATCCGCGCGGAGCCGACCTCGTGGGGCCCGCACATGGAGAGGGCGCGCCTGTTGGAGTCCGTCGGGCGGGAGCGCGAGGCTTCAAAAGCCTGGGGCAGTGCGCTGGCCTACATGCCGGAGGCCGCGCGCCAGTCGCCCCATCTTCAAGCACTGATCCAGCAGGCCAGCAGCTCCGTCCAGGACAATCAGGCGCAGTTGCGCACGTTCCTGCAGGACCGCCTGAACGGCCTGACCGAGCAACGGGGCCACCGCGAGCTGGAGCGCTTCAACCATTGCCTCGACATCGTCACAGGGCGGCGCAGTTTCGTCACCGCGCGCCCGCTGATGCTGCCGTTCCCCCGCTTGCCCGCGATCCCGTTCTTCCATCCCGAGGATTACGACTGGACCTCGAAGGTTGAGGCCGCTTTCCCCGAGGTGCTTCGCGAGTTGCAGTCCCTGCTGGAACAGCAGCGCGATTTCGTGCCTTACGTGCAGACCCAGGAAGGCCAGCCAAAGGGGCAGTTCGCTGCGCTGGACCGCACGCTCGACTGGGGCGCCTATTTCCTTTGGAAGAACGGCCGACGCATCGACGCACAGGCAGACTTGTGCCCACGCACGGAAGCCGTCCTGCTGGAACATGCGCCGCTCAACACGATCTCCAACCGCGCACCGGTCGCATTCTTCTCGGCGCTGAAGCCGGGCACCCACATCCCGCCCCACAACGGTGCGACGAACACGCGCCTGACCGTGCACCTTCCCCTGATCATCCCGCGCGATTGCGCGTTGCGGGTCGGCGAGGAGACCCACGTCTGGAAGCCGGGCAAGCTGGTGATGTTCGATGACACGATCGAGCATGAGGCCTGGAACTTCAGCGACCAGCTGCGCGTGGTCCTGATCTTCGATGTCTGGCACCCGATGCTCACGGACTTGGAAAGGCGGCTGGTCGCCCATACCGTGGAAGGCATCATGGCCTACTACGGCGAAGGCGCCGACCTCGGAGAATTGTGAGCACCGACCTCGACACCTTGACCCGCTTCCTCCTTCCCGCCGCCGGCGTCCGCGGCGTGGCGGTCCGCCTGGACGAAACCTGGCAGACCGTTGCCGGCCGCCTCCACTACCCGGTGGCCGCCCGCGAACTGCTCGGCGAGGCCGTGGCCGCTGCCGCGCTGTTCACCGGGCACACGAAGGTCGACGGCCGCCTGTCGATCCAGCTCCGCAGCCAGGGCGCCCTGCGCACGCTCTTTGCCGAATGCACGGCGGCAGGTACGGTGCGCGGCATCGCCCAGGTGCAGGATGGCCTGGATGCACCCCGCGATCTCCAGGACCTTGGCGAAAACGCCCTGTTGGCCATCACCATCGAGAATCCCGGTCTGGACCCGCGTGAGCCCCAGCGCTACCAGAGCCTGGTCGGCCTGCAGGCCAGCCGGCTGGCCGAGGCGTTCGAGGACTACTTCCGTCAGTCCGAGCAACTGCCGACCCGCCTGTTGCTGGCCGTCGACGAAAGGCGTGCCAGTGGTCTGATGCTCCAGAAGCTGCCCGGGGACGAGGGCGACGCCGACGGCTGGAACCGCGCCGGCGCCCTGTTCGAGACCCTGGGCGAGCCCGAGCTGCTGGCCGTTCCCACCCGGGAACTGCTCCACCGGCTGTTCCACGAGGAAGCCCCGCAAATCCTGACAGAGAGCCCAGTTCGCTTCGGATGCTCTTGTTCCCGCGAGCGGGTTGCGAGCATGCTGCAATCGTTGGGGGAAGAAGAGGCGACCGCAGCGTTGGCCGATGGTGTGGCAGAAGTCCGTTGCGAGTTCTGTGGGCAGGAATACCGGTTCACCCCCTCGCAGATCGCGGAACTTTTCAGCCTCCCGCCGGTCGATGTAGAGGCGCCGGGTCGATTGCAATGATCCGGCGGTCGGGCAGCTGCCCCCGGGGACTTGTTAAAGAAACATAAACGGCATAGCATCAGTTCCCCTTCGGGAGGGGAACTCCGGGTTGTCCTTAGGAGTCTGAAGCGAGCCATGAACCTGCGTAGCCTGACACTGTCGCTTGCCCTGCTGCTCGCCTCCGGCGTAGCGGTGGATGCGCATGCGCAGAAGTCGCAGGCACGCAAGCCCGCCGCCGACCCCCAGGCCACGGCCCTTCCCATCTGGAACAACGACGGCAAGGTGGAAGCGGTCCTGCTGCTCGAGCCGACCGGCCAGGCCGAAGCCGGTGCCCGCTGGCGCCTGGGCCGCAACACGCTGACCACTGCCTTTGGCCTGGACAGCGGCGATGCCCTGGGCCTGGTCTGCAATCGCAAGGCCGGCGTGGTGGGAAATATCGGGAACCTTGCCAGCCACTGCATGCTCGCCACGCTTGGGGACGACGACGACGACACCGATAGTCAGCGCGTCGGCGCCTCGGCGATCCTGAGCCGCCCCGGCGGCAAGCTCGGACTGTCTGCAGGCACCGGCCGTGACACCCTGCCCGCCTGGCTGTCGTCCGGGCGCGCCGCAGGCCGCATCGAACAGAACGACCTGGCCGTGTTCGGTCAGAAAAACATCGGCCGCGAGGGTTTCGTGTCCATCGGCGGCGCCGTGGCCAAGGCGACCTTGGTTCCTGTGTCTGACGTGCCGGCCTTTGCAGACCGCTGGAATACGCGCAGCCTGACTGTGGGCGGTGGTTACGGCCCTTTCAGCGCCAACATCATCGGCCGCGTCGTTGACGTTCCTGGCCAGCCCGGCAAATGGGAAGGCCTGGGCTTGGGCGTGACCTGGCGGACACCTTGGAGCGGCCAGCTCACCGTGGGTGCAGAAAATGTCATCACCCGTGGCAAGAATCCCTTCTCGTTGACCAACGAGAATGCGGACGAAGGCACCGTGCCCTACGTCCGGTACGAGCAGGACCTCTGACGCAGCGTTTTCTGCCGGCAACCGCGTACCGCGTCGGACCGTGCGTCTCAATATCTTCTTGTTTCGTATTGGCTGCGCTCCCCTGAAAACGGCGCGACCTCTACACTAGCGTCCTCGACATACGACAGACGCTTGCAGATGAAAGTTGCGGACCGGCTGAATGCGGCCAAGAAACAGATCGAATCAGGCAACCTCGCGGAAGCCCGCAAGATCAACGCATCGATCCTCGCCGCCCGACCGCAGAACATCGCCGCACTGCTCCAGGCATCGCGCATCGAGGGACTGAGCGGCCGTTACCGACTGGCACGCGAGTACGCGCTGAAAGCCCTTGCGAGCCGTACGGGCGACGAGTCCGGCGGCGCGGCCTTCCTGCTGAGGCGCTTGCAGGCGTTCAATCTCGGCGGAGAAGCCATGGCGCTGATCGATGCGCTTGAAGGCAGCGCCGACATCGCGCCCCCGCTCTACGACGCGATCGGTACGGTACTGAACCAATTGAACCAACCCGAACGCGCACTGCGGGCCATCGACAAGGGGCTGGCGCTGGCCCCCGATGCCATCGAGCTCAAGCTCACGCGTGCGCATACGCTGGTATTTCTCGGTCGCTTCGAAGAAGCCGAGCGCGAGATGGACGCGTGCATGCAACGCGTGCCCGAGATCGGCTTCGGCTGGTGGACGCTGTCGCGGCTGCGCAAGCAGCGGCCGGACGCCAACCACGTCGACGCATTGCGCGCGCAGATTTCCCAGTCCGGCCATAACCCCGCGAACCTAGCGTTCCTCGCGTATGCGCTACATAAGGAATTGGACGACTTGGGCGACCACGACGGCGCGACGAAAGCCCTCGACATGGCGTGCCGCGCGAAACGCAGCCAGTTGAATTACTCGGATGCCGAAACCGAACACCTGTTCGCGAAACTGCGCGCCATGCCCGTCAACGCGCCAGTGCAGAGCGAAGCGGGTGCACGCACCCCCATCTTCATCGTCGGTATGCATCGTTCCGGCACCACGCTGCTGGAACAGTTCCTGGACGGACATTCGCACGTCCGCGGCCTGGGTGAACTCTACGAGTTCACCGCGCAGATGCGCCTGGCGACCGACCACTGGTGCAAGGGCGTGGTCGACTCGACGATCGTCGAGCGGGCGCCATCCATCGACTACTCGGCGGTTGGCAAGGGCTATCTGGAATCGGTGGCGTGGCGCTGTGGCGAGGAACCCTACTTCGTCGACAAGCTGCCCTCGAACTTCCTCAATATCGGCTTCATTTGCCAGGCGCTGCCACAGGCGAAGATCCTGCACATGGTTCGCGACCCGATGGAAAGCTGCTTCTCCAACTTGCGCGAACTGTTCTCGGACAACACCAACCAGTATTCCTACAGCCAGGGCGAACTGGCGACGTTCTTCGCCGGGTACGAAGGCTTGATGGCCCACTGGCACAAGGCGTTCCCCGGACGCATCCACGACGTATCGTATTCCGCCCTGACCCGCGACCCGGAAACAACGCTGCGCGCCGCGTCGGCGTTCTGCAAGTTGGATTTCGAGCCGGGCATGTTGGCCCTGGAAGCCAGCAATCGGGGCGTCACCACCGCCAGTGCCGTGCAGGTCCGCCAGGGTGTCGTGGCATTGGACAAGCCAAGATGGGCGCCATATGCCACGTATCTTGCCCCTCTGGGCGATGCGTTGCGGCACGCGCGTCGACAGACATGGAGTGGTCAGCCGCCATCGCCATGATGGCCACCTTCACCCCGCGTGCCGGCCAAGCCCCTGAATCAACGGCTTCAGGTACTCGCGGTAAGGGTCCCACTTCGGTACCTCACGGACGATCACAGGACTGCGCACCTGCACCGCGCTGGCCGTGGCGACGCTTTGGACGCGAGAGCGCGGGTCGACCATGTCGGGCAGGAAATCCAGCCCACAGTGCATAGCGACGCGGCGCATCACGCCTTCTGTGTCGCGGGTTAGCTCTGCGTAATGGATGTCGAGGATGCGGCCCGGGAACTTCGCATGCCAATGCGCCATGAGGTCCTGGTACATCAGATAGAACTCGGCGAGTTCGGCCTGATCGTAGGAATAGGGACTTGCGCCCGAGAACAGCTCGCGCAAGTTGGAGAAACAGGTCTCGACCGGGTCGCGCACCATGTGCAGGATCCGCGCGTCCGGTAGCGCCCGCAGGATGTAACCCACATTGAAGAAGTTCGCAGGCAGCTTGTCGGTCAGGTGGGTCTGGCCGGGCTCCAAGCGCCATTTGACGCCGCGAACGTAGTGCTCGGCGACTTCATTGAAGTCCATCGTCTCTGCGCGACGCACCATCTCCTCGTCGAGGAAACCGGTGCTCTGGTAGTTCGCCACGTAGCGCATGCTGGTGACGAAATCATGCAACTCGCCCGCATTGAGCATCGCCGGGTTGCCGCCCAGCAACTGCTCCAACAGGGTGGTACCGGAGCGGAACATGCCCACGATGAAGACCGGCGTAAAACCACGATCACTTTCCGTGCCCGCTGCATCCGGCATGGACGCCGCCTTCAGGCGGGCCATCAAGGTCTTGCTCTGCGCCGTGCTGTACTTCAGCTCCGCACGCTTCAACCTGCAACCCAAGGTCAGTGCTTCGCCCGCCCCTGCGATATCGCCGAGGTCATCCAGTTCCTTGTGGAGCGCGAATGCCAGGAACGCGCGCTCCGCGGGCGGACGGGCGACCTTCAATTCACGACGTAGCTCTTCCACATGATTGGATGCCGGCGTCTGCTTGCGTAAGCGGGCCAGCGTCCACCAGATCGCGGCCATGCCCTTGTTGTACATCATGCAATCGCGGAGGTCCTGTTCGGCCTCCTCGAAGCGTCCCAGGAACGTATTGATCTGCGCCCTCGCCAACAGCACGGGCGCATTTGCAGGCTGCCGGCTCAGCGCCAGATCAAGCAGATCCAGTGCGCGCTGCTGGTCGCCGAGGTAGCTCGCCTGCGCGGCGACCGCATGCAACTGGCGAGGATCCAATCTGTGGGCTTCGAAGCGCGGAATCAGTTCATGCAAGGCCCACGTCTGGTTGAAATTGCGCAGCCGGTTCAGCACTTTCACCATCAAGGCGGGCGAGAGCGCAGGCAGCGCATATGCCCTCAGCGCGTAATCGCACGCGGACCGGTAACTGCCGATCTTCGACTCGATATAGGACAGGTGGACCAGCGCTTCGGCATGCTCGCCTGTTTCGAGCACGCGCAGGAAACCCTTGCGCGCTTCGTTGAAATTGCCTGTTGCCGCCGCACGTTCCGCAGCCTGCATCAGCCTCGCCACATCATTCATCGATCCAGTTCCAGATTCCAAGCGCACACGGAGGGCTTGTGACATCTCCAATCTAGTGTCGGCTGCCCAAAAAACAAAGGGGCCGAAGCCCCTTTGTCTTTGACGCTGCAGCAGTGTTCCGATGGATCAGAACGTCTGCGTGTAGCGCAGGTACACCTGACGGCCGTACGCGTTGAACAGCAGGCTGTTGTAGCCGGGCGTGAAGGACTGGTCCAGACGCGGCTTCTTGTTCGTCACGTTGATCGCGCCCAGCGTGACCTTGCCGTTCCAGGGCGTCTTGTAGCTCGCCTGGAGGTCGTGGGTCACGTAGATGCCGCTGCACTTGTACGCGTAGCCAAGGTCCACGGTGTCCTGGCAGCTATAGCCGTAGTTCGTCTCGAACAGGTCGACATAGGCTTCCGGGGTGTAGTCGATCGCATTGACCGTCCACGACACCGAGAAATCACCCTTGCTCCAGGTGTTGAACAAGCTGGCGCGCCACTCGGGGTAATCCGAGAGGTTCACGAACTCGGTCGAACCGGAGATCGGCGACGAGATCTCGTAGCTGTTGACGAAGCTGACCTGCAGCTGGCTCTTCAGCTCGCCCCAGGTGCCGAAGTCGAAGTTCGTACCGGCGCGGAAATCCAGACCGTCGGTGTTCACCAGACCTTCGTTACCCCAACCAGCGCGAACCTGGATGATCGCCTGCGTGCCCGGATCGCGGGTAACGTACAGGTGCGACGGCAGGAACTGGCCCTGACGCTGACGGTTGATGACCGTCTGCGCGGAGTAGAAGCGCTGCTGGTTCTCGATCTCGATGTTGTAGTAATCGAGGCTCAGGTTCAGCCAGTCGGTGGGATCCCACACGACACCGGCGCTCCACTGGCTGGACTCTTCCGGTTCCAGTTCCGGCGTGGCGACGCGCAGGCCGTTGATCTGGATCGACGTGGTCGGGGCCACGCCCAGCTGGGTCGCGGTCGGGGCGTCCACCACCGTGTCAGCCGAGAACGAATCCAGCTGGTTGATGATGTTCAGCGGCGGAGCGCGGAAGCCTTCGCCGTACGACGCGCGCAGGGTCAGGTTGTCCAGCGGCTGGTAGCGGAACGAGATCTTGGGCGAGGTGCTGTCGCCGAAGTCCGAGTAGTCGTCGTAACGGGCCGCCAGATCGATCTCGAAGTTGCTCAGGATCGGGAAGATCCATTCGCCGTAGAACGAGGTCAGCGTGCGGTCGCCGAAGGACGAGTTACCCGACGAACCACCGACGTTGCCGGCAGCGGACTGCGCGTCATAGATGTCGGCGTAGTCGTCTTCACGGTATTCGGCACCCAGGGCCAGCACCGAGGTGCCGCCGCCCATTTCGAACAGGTCGAAGGTGGCCTGCGCGTAGATCTCGTCCTGCTTGTAGAAGCCGTTGCGCGAGGTCGTGGTGCGGATCTCGTTCAGGACGGCCTGCGAGTTACCGTCCGGATTGAAGACGTTGTAGGCGCCCGAGTTGAACAACTGGGTGGCGACCGGGATGTTGACGTAGTTGGAACCGAACGACTTGAAGCTCGATTCGTTACGACGCAGACCGAAATCCAGCGCGATCTTGTCGGTGGCCTGCCAGTTGAAGCCCAGGTTGAAGTCGTAGACGTTGGTGTCGTCGTAGTTGTCGCGCGGACCCAGCGCCGAGAAGCGGTGCTTGAGCAGCTGGTCAACACCGCGGGTGTTGTTCGGGCTGGTGGCGCTGACGAAGATGTATTCCGGCGTCGGCGCGAAACGGCCGAAGCTCTCCACGCGGGTCACGCTGCTGGAGAAGTAGACGTTCCAGTCATCGTTGATCTGGTAGTCGCCACGCGCGAACGCACCCTTCTGATCGATCGACGCGGTGTCGGCGGCAACCAGGTTGAAGTCGTACAAGCAGGTGGTGCCGGACAGGTAGAAGCCGGTGTTGGTGCAGCCGCCGGGCACCGCGCCGCGGTTGCGGGTCGGAGCGCGGTTGCCGTTCGCGTCCAGCGCGAAGTCGTAGTAGTTGTTCGAGTACGACGACGCACCACGACCCACCCACTCCAGATCGGAGATGTAGTTGATGCCGCGGCTGTTGTACGACACGCCGGCCAGCAGGCGGCCGCGGTCGCCGGAGACGCCGAACATGGCCGAAGCCTCTTCGGTGTCGCCGCCACGGTAGCTGTTGCCCTTGCCGATGGTCAGCTCAGCGCCGTTGAAGTCCTTGCGCGTGATGATGTTGACCACGCCACCCAGCGCGTCGGCGCCGTAGATGGCCGAGGCGCCGTCGGTCAGGATTTCGACGCGCTCGACAGCGGCGAGCGGGATCGAGTTCAGGTCCTGGCCAATGCCGCTCTGCGGCGAGGTCGGTGCACGACGGCCGTCGATCAGGATCAGCGTGCGACCGCCACCCAGACCACGCAGGCTGAGTTCGGAGAACGACTGGGCCGAGCTACCGGAAGCCGGCGTGAACGAACCGAACGAGTTGAACGTGGAGTTCTGCAGCAGTTCGGCGACGGAGACCTTGCCGCTGATCTCGATGTCCTGGCGGCTGATCACGGTGACCGGCAGCGCACCTTCGATGTCGGCGCGCTTGATGCGCGAACCCGTCACTTCGATGCGGTCAAGGGTCTTGGTGTCCGAACTGGAACTCTCGGCTTCCTGGGCGAACGCGTTGCCGGTAGCCAGCGATGCCGCGCTGACAAACAACGCAAACTTGATTGCGCTGGGCAGCTTCTTGAGGTTGGTCATTTAGAGGCTCTCTCTCCAAAGTTCAATTAAACGACCGAGATCTCGCGATCTCGGCCAATGGTTCAGACGCCAACGGCTGCGACTGGTGTCCGAAGGATAACGTAAATTTTACGGCGATGAAAAGAACCCGCTGATTTTCTGAGAAAAAAGCGTTTTTTCCAGCCCAATCAGTTACTTGGGAAACAGTTTCTGATGTAACGAAACTATCGGCTCGGCGCCGCACGTCGGGCGGCCATCGCGGCAAAGACGGCGAGGCCTATTCAGAAATGAAAACGGGACCGCGATGCTGCATCGCGGTCCCGAATACGTTACTTAAGCGCTCGCTTACTCGACTCGCACTTCGGCACTGCCGGAGAACGTCTCCACGCTCACGCGCGCGCTGCCATCGCCGTAGCGCGTCGTGAAGCTCGATCCGGGCCCGCGACGCTTCTCGATGGTGACGCCTGTTGCCTTGAGCGAGCCGCTGAAACTCTCTCCGCTCACCTGCGCGGACACGTTCTTCGGCAGCCGCAGGATCAGGTCGCCACTGACGGATTCCATGCTGATCTCGCCTGCAGGCGCCACGTCGGTGCTGACCTCGACGCGACCACTGACCGTGCTTGCGCCCAAGTCGCGGACTTTCTCGCCGTTGACGATCACTTCGATACGCCCGGACACCGTCTCCGCGTCGATCTCGCCGGCGAGGCGGCCACGCAACAGGATCGAACCGCTCACGGTGGCGACATCGACATCGTCGCTGTTGAGCGTCAGGGTGGCGTTGCCGCTTACGGTCTCGACGTCGGCCTTGCGCGGGGCGGCGGCGGCCACGACGCTGCCGCTCACCGTGCTGATGGACATCTCGCTGGACGCCAGTCCGGTGACATGCACATCGGCGGCCACCGACTCGACATCCAGATCGGCACGCAGCGGCACCATCACCACCAGATCGGTCGGACCGGTCTTTTCGCCACCCCAGCCATTGTTCTTCGGGTAGCGCACCTCGATGCTGACCTGCGGGCCGGAACCGTCGATGTCCAATTTCTCCACGCCCTTGCCGAGCGTGCCGGTCACCTGCACTTCGTTGCGCTCCCAACCGCGCACTTCGATGCGGCCCTTGAGGTTGCTGATGTCCACGCGGCCGCGCGCGTCCAACGGGCGGGTCTCGTTGATGGCGGTCTGGGCGAGTGCCGTGGGCGCGACCAGCGCCATCGCCAGCAGCAGGGAGAAGGAAAGTGTCGTACGCATGGGGAACTCCTCAGGTCATGGCCGCGCGCTGGGTCAACACCAGGCGGCGGGCGTAGGTACGGCGCAATTGGTCGAGCAGGAAGCGCGCGTTGGGATCGGTGGCGATGGCATGGCGGATCTCCGCCGCGCTCTCATCCAGCGCATGCAGCGCCGGGCCGTATTCGGGCGAACCCTTCGCCTGCACATCCAACTGCGCCAGCGCGCCGGTGTAGTCGCGGGTCAGAGCGGCGGCCTCGCGCTGGATCACCGCGTCGCCGGTAGGCGTACGCTGCAGCTGCCACGTCACGGTGACCGCCAACAGCACGGAGGCGGCCAGCGCGAACGGGGCCAGAACCCGTCGCTTCGGTGCGATAGCGTGCTGGGGTGCCGATGCCAGTCGCGCGGCGATATCGGGCCACAGGTCGCGCGTTGGCGGCGTGTCCTGGCGCAGCGCGCGCAGTTGCCAGCGCAGTGCGTCGTCGGACAGCGAAGTGGGGTCGTGGGGGCTCATGCGTGTACTCCTAAGCGCTCGCGCAGCAAGTGCCGCGCACGGTGCAACTGGGCTTTTGAACTGCCTACCGCCATGCCCAGCTCGGCGGCGATCTCTTCGTGCTTCCAGCCTTCGACGTCGTACAGGACCAGGACCGCGCGGGCGCGCGGCGGCAGGGTGGCGACGGCCCGCTCCAGGTCCATCGAAAGGGCCGTGGTCTGCCCCGCACTGTCGGCCAGACCCAGTCCCTCGATGGCGTCCTCGTCCTCGTCGAAGCGGGGACCGTTGCGGCGGCTGCGCAACTCCATCAGCGCGGTATTCACGGCCAGCCGATGCAGCCAGGTGCCGAAGGCGCTTTCGAACCGGAAGGCCGGCAGCGCCTGCCACGCGCGCACGAAAGCTTCCTGGGTCAGGTCCTCCGCGCGCACGCCGTGGAAACCGACCAGGCGTTGGATGACGCCATGCACGCGCCCGGCGTGGCGGCGGTAGAGCGCCTCGAAAGCCTGCGTGTCGCCACCTGCGGCAGACCGTGCCAAGGCACTGTCCACGGCGGCGGCCGCATCCGGCGAGGGGCTGTCGGCGATGGGTTCCATGACGGTTGCATTCAGCATACTGACTACGATGCCCGTTCGTGCAGGAAGGTTTAAGGGGCCGGAAACGCAGAAAGCCGCCCGGGGGCGGCTTTCCACGAGGCCGGTGGCGGCTGGCCTTACTTCTTCAGGCGGGCCGCGATGGCCGCACCCAGGTCGCCCGGCGAGCGCACCGTGGTGACGCCGGCGGCTTCCATCGCCGCGAACTTGCCTTCCGCCGTGCCCTTGCCGCCGCTGGCGATCGCACCGGCATGGCCCATGCGCTTGCCGGCCGGGGCCGACGCGCCGGCGATGAAGCCCACGACCGGCTTCTTGACGAACTGCTTGATGTACTCGGCGCCGGCTTCCTCGGCGTCGCCGCCGATCTCGCCGACCATGATGATGCCTTCGGTCTGCGGGTCTTCGTTGAACAGCTTCAGGCAGTCGACGAAGTTCAGGCCGTTGATCGGGTCGCCGCCGATGCCGATGCAGGTCGACTGGCCCAGGCCCACCTCGGTGGTCTGCTTGACCGCTTCATAGGTCAGCGTGCCCGAGCGCGAGACGATGCCGATCTTGCCCGGCATGTGGATGTGGCCGGGCATGATGCCGATCTTGCACTCGCCCGGCGTGATCACGCCGGGGCAGTTCGGGCCGACCAGCACGGTGTCCGGATGGGCGCGGGTCAGCACGTTCTTGACGCGCAGCATGTCCAGGACCGGAATGCCTTCGGTGATGCAGACGATGACCTTGATGCCGGCCGCGGCCGCTTCGAGGATGGCGTCGGCCGCGAACGGCGGCGGCACGTAGATGACGGACGCGTCGGCGCCCGTGCTCTTGACGGCATCGGCGACGGTGTCGAACACCGGCAGGTCGATGTGGGTCGTGCCGCCCTTGCCCGGGGTCACGCCGCCGACCACCTGGGTGCCGTACTCGATCATCTGGGTGGCGTGGAAGGTGCCCTGCTGGCCGGTGAAGCCCTGCACGATCACCTTCGTGTTCTTGTTGATCAAAACGCTCATGGAAGATTCCTGGTTCGGTGACGTGGATTAGGCGGCGGCCTTGACCGCTTCAACGACCTTCTTGGCGCCGTCGTTGATGTTGTCGGCCGGGATGATGGCCATGCCGCTGTCGCGCAGCAGCTGCTTGCCTTCTTCCACGTTCGTGCCTTCCAGGCGGACCACCACGGGCACCTTGACGCCCACTTCCTTCACCGCGGCGATGATGCCTTCGGCGATCATGTCGCAGCGGACGATGCCGCCGAAGATGTTCACGAAGATGCCCTCGACCTTGTCGGAGGACAGGATCAGCTTGAACGCCTCGATCACGCGCTGCTTGTTGGCACCGCCGCCGACGTCGAGGAAGTTCGCCGGCTCGCCGCCGTTGAGCTTGATGACGTCCATGGTGGCCATCGCCAGGCCGGCGCCGTTGACCATGCAGCCGATGTTGCCGTCCATGGTCACGTAGTTGATGTCCATCTCCGAGGCCAGCACTTCGGTCTCGTCTTCCTGGCTCTTGTCGCGCATGGCGACCAGGTCCTTGTGGCGGAAGCTGGCGTTGTCGTCGCTGTTGAACTTGCCGTCCAGCGCGTACAGGTTGCCGTCGTCCAGGATCGCCAGCGGGTTGATCTCGACCAGCGCCAGGTCCTTCTCGTTGAAGATGCGGTACAGGTTCACCATGATGTTGGCGAACTGGCCCGCCTGCTTGGCGGTCAGACCCATCTTGAAGCCGAACTCGCGGCCTTGGTACGGCTGCACGCCTTCGACGAAGTCGACGTTGAGGCTGTGGATCTTGTCCGGCGTCTCGGCCGCGACCTGCTCGATCTCCACGCCGCCCTCGGACGAAGCGATGTAGGTGATGGTGCGGGTGCCGCGGTCCACCAGGACCGACAGGTACAGCTCCTTGACGATCTCGCCAGCGGTGGTCACCAGCACCAGGTTGACCGGCAGCTCGACGCCGGCGGTCTGGTAGGTGGCCATCTTGGTGCCCAGCATCTTGGCGGCAGCCGCCTTCACGTCGTCGGTGGTCTTGCAGAACTTGACGCCGCCGGCCTTGCCGCGGCCGCCTGCGTGGATCTGGGCCTTGACCATCCAGGGGCCGTTGCCGAGGGACGTGGCGGCCGCGACCGCTTCGTCCGCCGTGGAGGCGACTTTGCCGGCCGGGACCGGGATGCCGTACTCGGCCAGCAGCTGCTTGGCCTGATATTCGTGGAAATTCATGCGTCACCGTGGGTAGGGAACAGAAGACATCGCCCACGGCCGGTGCCAGGGGCAGCGGCGTGGGCAAGCCCCCTATTGTCGCTGACCGGGGCGGGGGGCGCAAAACCTCGGGTCTAAGCCTTTGGTGGAAAAGGACTCGCTGGGCCATGCGGGGGCCGTCATGCCTATACTGGGGGCCTCGCTACAGGGGAAGTACGCGTTTGCGCCAGGCCCAGTCGCTCCTGTCCCGCATCGAATCGGTACCGCGCCGCGAGCTGTATTTCTTCGCGCTGTACCGGCTTCTGGAAGCGGGAATCCTGGCTGCACTGTTGTTCAGCCCCCTCGGCGAAGTACTGGGCCAGCCCAGGCACGCCGAGCTCGGCACGGCCGTCACCATCGGCTACCTGGTCCTTGCCCTCGTCCTGTTCTTCGTGGGCCGCAACGTCGGCTGGTTGACGTGGATCGTCTTTGCGAGCGTCTGCATCGACGTCGCGGCCGCCACCCTCGCAACCCATGCCCTGCCCGGCGCCACCGCCGGCATCGCGATGATGCTGCTGTTCAACGTCTCGGCGGCCGCCCTGCTGCTGCCCTCCACGCGCATGGCGTTGCTGGTGGCGTTGATCGCGATCGCGGCGCTGTTCGGCGAGTACTTCTTCACCCTGTCCCACGACAGCACGACGAGCCGCTCGGTGGCCGAGGTCATCATGTTCGCGGTCAGCTATCTGGCGCTGGCCTACCTGGCCCATCAGGCCGGGCAGAAAGCGCGGACGAGCCAGGCATTGGCGGACAAGCGCGGCGAGGAAGTCGCCAACCTGTTCGAGGTCAACGAACTGATCATCCGTCGCATGCGCACCGGCGTGCTGGTGGTCGATGCCGACAACCACATCAAACTGGCCAACGAAGCCGCGAGCCTGCTGCTGGGCGATGGGGCCGATGGCCAGGGCACGGATGGGAAAGGCGTTTCGCTGCTGCACGCCGCGCCCGAGCTTGCGCGTCGCCTGCAACGCTGGCGCAATGGCTGGCAGACCGACGAATCGCCGATGCAACTATCGCCGGAGCAACCGGAGGTCCAGCCCCGGTTCGCCCGCCTGCTGGCGGACAGCGAGACCTCGTTGATCTTCCTGGACGATGCCACCGTGGTCTCCCGCCGCGCCGAGTCCCTGACCCTGGCCGCCCTCGGCCGCTTCTCCGCCAGCCTCGCGCACGAAATCCGCAACCCGCTGGCCGCCATCAACTACGCCGTGCAGCTGCTTGAGGAATCCCAGCAGGTCACCGACGGCGATCGTCGCCTGCTGCAGATCATCCACCAGCAATGCCAGCGCACCAACGGCATCGTCGAAAGCGTGCTCGGCCTGGCCCGCCGCGAACGCGCCACACCGGAACACGTGGACCTCAACACGTTCGCCCGCCGGTTCGTCGACGAGTACCAGCAGACCCTGTCGATCGAGACCGATACGCTGGAGCCCATCATCGGCGCCCGGCCGGTTCCCGCGCTGGTCGATCCCCGCCACCTGCAGCAGGTCGTCACCGTGCTGGTGCAGAACGCGCTCAACTACGGCCGCTTGCCCGGCGAATCGGCGCGGGTGCGCCTGCGGGTGTTCAACGCGGAGGGTCGGCCGACCATCGACGTGATGGACCGCGGCCCGGGCATCCCGGAGGCGGTGGCCGCCCAGTTGTTCCGCCCTTTCTTCACCACCTCAGAGCATGGCACCGGCCTGGGCCTCTACATCGCCCGCGAACTGTGCCGCGCCAACCAGGCCACGCTGGAATACGTGCCCGTGCCCGGCGGCGGCAGTTGCTTCCGCATCACCCTCCCAGGCCCGCATGCGTTGTTGCCGGCTTGAGCGCGCCCCCACAGCGCTCGCCTATCATGATTAACATTCAGCCGTTACACTGGCCGTACAGGGGCATGAGGGGGATGCATGAATCAAAGCCGTAGCGCCCTGATCGTCGACGACGAACGCGATATTCGTGAGCTGCTGACGCTGACGCTGGGCCGCATGGGCCTGCGCATCGACACCGCAGCCAACGTGGGCGAAGCCCGCGAATTGCTGACCCGCAATACCTACGATCTCTGCTTCACCGACATGCGCCTGCCCGACGGCAACGGCATCGACCTGGTGGGCGAGATTTCGCGCAACTATCCGAATACGCCGGTGGCGATGATTACCGCCTTCGGCAATATCGAGCTGGCAGTCGAGGCCCTGAAAGCTGGCGCCTTCGACTTCGTCAGCAAGCCGGTCGACCTGGCCCTGCTGCGCGGCCTGGTGAAGCACGCACTGGAACTCAACAACGCCGAGCGCGCCCCGCCCCCGCCTCCCCCGCCGGAGCAGGCCAGCCGCTTGCTGGGCAACTCTGCCGCCATGGCGTCCCTGCGCGAAACGATCGGCAAGGTCGCCCGCAGCCAGGCGCCCGTCTACATCATGGGCGAGTCCGGCACCGGCAAGGAGCTCGTTGCCCGCACCATCCACGAGCAGGGCGCGCGCGCGTCGGGCCCGTTCGTGCCGGTGAACTGCGGCGCCATCCCCGCCGAGTTGATGGAAAGCGAGTTCTTCGGCCACAAGAAAGGCAGCTTCACCGGCGCCCATGCCGACAAGCAGGGCTTGTTCCAGGCGGCCAACGGCGGAACCCTCTTCCTCGACGAGGTCGCCGAACTGCCGCTGCCGATGCAGGTCAAGCTGCTGCGCGCGATCCAGGAGAAGGCCATCCGCCCGGTGGGTGCGTCCAGCGAAGTGCAGGTGGACGTCCGCATCCTGTCTGCCACCCACAAGGACCTCGGCGAGCTGGCGGCCGACGGTCGCTTCCGCCACGACCTGTACTACCGCATCAACGTGATCGAGTTGCGGGTGCCGCCGCTGCGTGAGCGCACCGGCGACCTGGCCCAGCTGACCAGCGCGATTCTCGAACGCCTGGCCAACCAGCATGGTCGGATGTCGCCCTCGGTATCGCCCGAGGCGATGGAGGCCTTGGGCCGCTATGCCTTCCCAGGCAACGTGCGCGAGTTGGAGAACATCCTCGAGCGCGCCCTCGCCATGTCCGAAGGCCACAGCATCGAGATCGACGACCTGTACCTACCCCAGGCCCCGGCCGGCAAGAAGTTCGGCGTCGATTTCAGTCCCGGCGAAGTCATCCGCGACGCCCCCGGCGCCGTGGACGTAGACCCCGCCGCAGGCGCCCTGCCCGACTACATCGAGCAACTCGAACGCGCCGCCATCCAGAAAGCGCTGGAAGAAAACCGCTGGAACAAGACCAAGGCCGCCGCCCAGCTTGGCATTACCTTCCGGGCGCTGCGCTACAAGTTGAAGAAGCTGGGGATGGAGTAGGCGACCAGGCATCCCGGCCGGGATGCCTGGTTACGCTCTCGGTAAGCGTCAGCGCGCTGAGGATTGCCTCGCCGCACCGGTCGAAAGCGCGCGCTGCCACACATCAAGGTAACGACGCACGTACATCAGGCGCGGGGATGGCGGCAACGTTTCTTCGTACTGCTTACTCAACGCAGTCGCATGCGCGGCATCGCCCTGAGCCAAAGCGCCGAGCTGCGCAAGAACGAGCATCTGCTCCTTGAGGAAGGGGCTGACTTGCTCATCTGAATAACTCAACACCTTAACGGCAGCGGGTAACACCCGACCCCAATCACGCGCAGCGCCCGCCGCCAGCGCATCCAGTACATCGAGCACCGCCTGAGGCTGCCCTTCGCGGGCGATCCATGCGGGCGATATCCATACACCGACTTGCTCTTCCGCGGGCAGCTGCGCCAACGTACCCTCTGCGATCGACGATGCGAGTCGCGTCCACAGCAGCAGATCCTCCTCCGGCACGCGTTGCGCAGACTGTTGCAGCAAAGCCATGGCCTGCGGCAGTAGGCTGGGGTCGTCACCGAACAATGACGTCGCAGGCTTTCGCTGCAGCAACGTCTCGCGCACCGCTAGTGCGGCCCGCTTCGACTTTGCGAAGCGTGAGTGAATGTCGTACTGGCTCAGGTCAGCGGACACCTCCCGCCTGCCATCCAGAACCTCCAGGACTGGCATGCCGCTATCTACAAGGTCGAGCAACGATAGAGCGGACTCCTGCTTGAAGCGACTTTTCGGCGCGTTCAACGACACGACCGGGAAAAAGTCCGAGTGAGGTCCCGCCCCCGCGACGCGCACAAAATTTGCCAGCACTTCAGGGCCGCCGATCCGCCGCATTGCGAACTCTTGCGGCGAGCGCAAGCCCACACGCGGAAGCTCCTGCATCAAGGGCCCCTGCATGATCGCCGCCCAGTTGGGCTCTGAGGGCTTGCCCGTGCGCGCCAGGATCAGGAAATCGCCCGCGTTAGTGACATACAGGTCGCTATCCGGAAACACCTGGATCAACGCAGCGATCATCGTACCCAGGAGCTCGTCGTTGAGCTCGTAGGCCTGCACCCACTGCACCAGCATGCCGTCCTGCTTCAGGTGACGACGAAGGAACTCGTAGAACTCCACGGTGAACAGGCTTGCGACGCCACTGACCCACGGATTCGAAGGTTCGGACACGATGACATCAAACTTCTTGTTGCCCATCGAGAAGTAAGTGCGCGCGTCGTCGATGTGGAGCTTCGAGCGCGGATCGTCGTACGCTCTAGCGACACGCGTTCCGAAATTGCGCGCCGCGTCGTGCATCGACTGCTCGATCTCGATCGTATGGACTTCCTTCGGCACCGAGCTACCCAACAACGTATGCGTCGTCAGGCCCGATCCCCAGCCGATCACCGCGATCTCCTCCGGCTTGGGATGCATCACTAGCGGCAGCGCACCGGCCATGATCATCGTGACCTCATCGGCGGTGGTCGTTCCCGCCATGTCCGGGATCAGAGAGGCGTCGGGCTTGCCGTTCGTGGAGATGTTGACGATACCGTCCGGACCCACGGAACTCGAGACCGTGGCGGTCTTCCCGTCATGCAAGTAGAGAATCTTCACTTGATCCGAAACGGTTGCGCGCGCGGTACGGAAAACACCGGCAACCAACGCGCGCGGATCATGCTGCCCCCATACCAGAGTGGCGCCGCCGACCACGAGTGTCGCGATGCTCGCCAACACCAGACCCAGCGAGCGGGGCTTGGGGCTGATCGCGTGCAACAGGTACAGGCCCAGCACCGCATCGGCAACACCCGCGAAGATGATCGACAGGCGAACGCCCATCAACGGGATGAGGACGTGCACCATCACCAGCACGCCGATGATGGCGCCCAGCGTATTGGTCGCATACACGCGGCCGATCTGCTTTTCGCCGCCCCCGCGCCGCAGTAGCGCCAGCGTGAAGAGCGGCAGCGTCATGCCAGCGAAGAAAGCGGCCGGGAACATCACCAGCAGGGAGATCAACGCGCTGCCGGCGCTGAACAAGGTGTATCCATTATCGGTCCGCGACAGCGATTGCATCATCCAACCGACCCAATGGAACGACCGGCCCAGCACCACCACCGAGACGAACGCGGCCAGGCCCATGAAAACCTGCGCGTAGGCCGCGTAACGGATGGCGTCGACGATGCGCGCGGCGTTGCGGCGCACCCACAACCCGCCGAACGCCAGGCCGAGGATGAAGGCTGCCAGCATCAGCTCGAACGAATGGATCGTGGTGCCGAGCGCCTGATTCAGCAGGCGAACCCAGCCAATCTCGTAAATGAAGGACGTCGCCCCGGTGATAAAGGAAGCGACCAGCACCACGACGGAGAGCCTGCGGATATCCACGCCACTCGCATCACCGCTGGCAATCGCCGGGGCGGCAGGCTCAGCCGTTGGAGACTCCGTTTGTGGATCGGAATCCACCGACTTCCAAACCAGCCAGGCGCCAAGACCCACAACGATGTTCAGCAGACCCGCAGTCATCATGGTGCCCGGCATACCCAGGGCCGGCAGCAGCAGGAACGCTGTCGCAAGCGCACCCAGCGCCGCGCCAAGACTGTTGCTGAAATAGAGCCCACCGAGCACTTCGCCGGCATTGTTGGGGGCCAACCGCAAATAGCCCGCACTAAGAATGGGAAAGGTCATTCCGAGCAGAATGCATTGGGGCACCATTAGCAACGCGCCGCTAAGCCACTGGTACGCATGACCCGCTAAGGACGAAGACAGCGTCGGCAGTACCGTTTGCTGGGAAAAGTCGACGTACGCAACAAATAGTGGATGGAAGACCAATCCAATGAAGCCGATGATCAGCTCGATGATGCCGTAAGCAAGAATCAGGTTGCGCCAACCCGTGCTGCGCCGACTGGCCAGCCAGGCACCCAGCGCCATGCCCCCCATGAAAATCCCGAGAACCAGCGTCTGGGCGTACGCGGCGTGGCCGAGGACCAACCCGAGGTAGTGCGACCAGATGGATTGGTAGATCAGCCCGGCGAAGCCGGACACGATGAACAGGCCGATCAGGGCACGGCCAAGCGCTGCGTTCCGCATATGAGTCCTAGAGACATTCCCCGCCGGCAGCATACTCAAGCCCGGTCACTACGTCACAGTGTCTACTCCGTCAACATCTACCCGGGCGCGTTCCCGGCATGAGGCCGGGTTGCGGCTCATCGACCAAAGTGACGCGGAGCGTCATAAAGTGACAAAATTTTCCCGTGACGGGCTGCGCAGTTGGAACATCCCTGCAACGAGGCGGCAAACGCGCCGATTTCCAATCTGTGATCGCCCGCAGGAATGACCCACGGTCCGGATACACATCACCCCAAAATGATGCGATAGTCCGCCCCGACTTCGGCGTCTGGGTTCCATACCGGGGAAGGTTTGGGGGAACCGCTGGGGGCTCTGAAAGTTGGCACACATCCTGCTCCATATACCTAGCCACGTGCAGCCGTAAGCGCGGCGCCCACGGTCCAACGCTAGGGACACGGGGCTTGTGTGTCCCTACCAACCAAGCCAAATCCTGAAAGGGGAATTGTTATGAAGAAGAACATGCAGGGCTTCACCCTGATCGAATTGATGATCGTCATCGCCATCCTGGGCATCCTGCTGGCCATCGCCATCCCGGCCTATCAGGATTACCTGGCCCGTGCCCGCGCCGCCGAAGGCCTGAACATGGCCGCCCCGGCCAAGCTGGCCGTGTCGGAAGCCACCCTGGGTTCGGCGAACGGCAAGACCCTGCCTGCAACGACGACCGCTGCCGGCTACACCGCCGCGACCTCGAAGTACGTGGCCAGCATCAAGATCGTCGCCGGCGTCATCACCGTGACCACCAAGAACACGGGCTGCGCCGCAGACCCGGTGTTCACCCTGACCCCGGCCGCGGGTGCCGGCAAGGTCAACTGGACCTGCACCTCGGGTTCGGCCTGCGCCCCGGCCTCCTGCCGCTAAGGCTGGCTGTACCGCGCTGTATCCAGGACCCCGGCGCAAGCCGGGGTTCCTGTTTCTGGGGCTGACATAATGCGCAGCCGCCCTTTCGGAACCGCCCGCTTGCCTTCGAATCCGGCTCTGCTCTCTGGCCCGCCGCGCGACACCGCCCGCTGGCGCTTTCGACTGGCAAGCCTGCTGACGGCCCTCCTCGCCGCCGCCATCTACTGGCCCGGCTTGGCGGGGGGATTCGTCTTCGACGACTTCAGCTTCATCGTGGCCAACAGGGACCTCCACGTCGAGCGCTGGGCGTTGGGCGACTGGGTACGAGCGGCGATGTCCTTCCCGTCCGCCCATCAGGGCCGCTGGCTGACCATGCTCAGCTTTGCCGCGAATCACATCGCCCATGGGCTGGATCCGTTCGGCTATAAGCTGGTCAACTTGGCCATTCATCTGCTCAATGGATGGCTGGTTTACAAGGTCTCGCGTGGATTGCTCGCTTTGTGGACCGCACAGCGCCCGGAACAGGCGCTCCCCTACCAAAGCCAGCACTGGGTGGCTCTGCTGGTGGCGGCACTTTGGCTGTGCCTACCGATCAACCTGACCGGCGTGTTGTATGTCTCGCAGCGCCTGGAATCGCTCTGCAATCTGTTCGTCCTCGCCGGCCTCGCCTGGTATCTACGCGAGCGTATGAATCTGTTGCTCGGTCGCGGCAGCCCTCTTCGCCTCGCCGCGGCACTGATCGTCCCCACCCTCCTGGGCCTGCTTGCCAAAGAATCGGCGATCCTGCTTCCGCTCTATACCGCCTGCATCGAGATCGTGTTCTTCCAGGACCCGAGAAGCCGCCCCCTGAGGCGACCCATCGTGCAACTTTATGCCGCGCTGTTGCTGGTTCCCCTGTTTGTTGGAATGTATTGGCTGTCGACCTGGCTCGGCACCGAACATAGCTATGCGCGTCCGTTCTCCATCACGGAACGCCTGCTCACCGAAAGCCGGGTAATGCTCCACTACATGCAGTGGACGCTCCTGCCCCAACCCAACGATCTGACCCTCTACCACGACGATATATCGCTATCGCAGGGTTTGATGTCTCCGCCGTCGACATCGCTGGCTATCCTGGTCATCCTCGGCCTAATGGCAGTTGCTGCGCTCCAGCGCCATCGGCGCCCTATGCTCAGCCTAGGCATCGCCTGGTTCTTCGGCGGACACCTTCTGACCGGCACCATCATCCCGCTGGAGTTGGTGTTTGAGCATCGCAACTACTTTCCCTCGATGGGTCTGCTGCTGGCCCTGGTTCCGACGCTCTACGCGCAGTTCGCTCCGCGCCGGGGAGCGCTGATCGCCGCCGCACTGGTGATGTTGGGCTTCTACACGTTCTCGACGGTGCTGCGTTCTGTGGAGTGGGGCGATCCAAGCCGCTTGGGGTTGTCGGAAGCGCGCAAACGACCGGAATCCCCCCGCGCCCAATACGAATTTGCCCACAATTATTTGACCCAGGCGGGAGAGGACAAGGCATCACCGCTACGGCAGGAAGCACGGCAGGCCCTGGAACGTTGCCGTCGAATGCCTGCGGCCGATACCCAGTGCGACGCAGCCCTTATCCTGGATGCCAATCGGACCAACCAGGTGCCGGATCCCGACTGGTGGGCCTCGTTGACCCACAAGCTTTCCGCACGCACGCCCAATATCAGCGACTATTCTGCTGTGATGGTCCTGATGCAGTGCCAAATCGCAGGACGCTGCTACTACCAGCCCGCCGAACTGGAAGCAGCGATCACTGTGGTGATGTCGCGCCCGCACCCAGGTCCGTTGTGGGTGGATCTCGCAGCACAGTTCGAAACCTTCTTGGCGCGGCGCCCGGAGCGGGCGCTCGCATTGTTCGCAGAAGTCGTGCGGCTGGAGCCTGGCAACACTGTCACGCTGAGCAACTTGGTTCGCGCACAGATCCTCTTCGGGCGCCTGGACGATGCCGAGCGCGGCTTGGACGCGATTCGGCGGGCCAACCGCGTGGGCGCGTACGATGACCTGGTATCCGGGCTGGAAGACGATCTGCGGCGAGCGAGGCTTGGACAAGCCTCGCCAGCGACCTCTCCACCCGCATCATCGGCCACCACCGCGCCACAGGACGCTCCGGCTCCATGAAGATCGTCATCCAGATTCCCTGTTACAACGAGGCCGAATCGCTGCCCGTAACGCTGTCACATCTCCCCAGAGCGTTGCCGGGATGCGACGAAGTCGAGTGGCTGGTTATCGATGACGGGTCGGCCGACGACACCGCGCTCGTTGCCCAAGAGCGAGGCGCGCAGCACGTTGTCCGCCACCCCGTGAACCAGGGCCTCGCCGCCGCGTTCATGACCGGCTTGCAGGCCGCCATCGACCGGGGTGCGGATATCATTGTCAACACGGATGCGGACAACCAGTACGACGCCCGCGATATCGAAGCCTTGATTCGTCCAATCCTGGATGGCAAGGCCGAAATGGTCATCGGCGCGAGGCCGATCGCGGACACAGAACACTTCTCCTGGATCAAGAAGAAGTTGCAGTCGCTGGGCAGCGCCGTCGTACGACTGGCCAGTGGAACCTCGGTGCGCGACGCGCCCTCCGGATTTCGCGCGTTCACCCGCGATGTGGCCATGCGGCTGAATGTCTTCAGCTCCTACACCTACACCCTGGAAACCATCATCCAGGCTGGCCAAAGCAATATCCGCGTCGTATCGATCCCGATCCGCACGAACCCGGATCTGCGACCGTCCCGCCTCGTGAGAAGCATTTCCCGCTACGTCTGGCGCTCGGCCTCCACGATCATCCGGATCTTCGCGACCTACCGGCCCCTCACATTCTTCTGGATGGCCTCGGGCGTCTTCTTCGCCGCGGGTCTCGGCATGGGCAGCTGGTACCTCTACTTCAAGTTCATCGGGGAAGGCGCAGGCCACGTACAGTCCGCGATCCTCGCCACAGCTTGCGTGATCATCGGCTTCCTGCTGGTCATGATGGGATTCATGGCCGACCTGATCGGCGTGAATCGCCGACTGCTCGAACGCATCGACTGGCGCCTGAAACGCCTGGAACAGCGCGCGGTGTCCAGGCCGTCGCAGGAGCGATCGCCGTGAACCTTCCGATCACTCAGCCGGCAGGAAACCACTACGACAAATACGGTACCCGCAACCCGATTGCGCGGCGCCTGATGCACGGTTTTCTGTCGGAATTCGATCGGTTGGCCGCACAGGTCCCCGCTGGCGACGCGCTTGAAGTCGGTTGCGGCGAAGGGGAACTCTCGATCAGGCTCGCTCGTAAAGGACGCCGTGTTAAGGGATGCGACATTGCGGGCGAGGTCGTCGACGAGGCACGTCGGCGCGCCGAACTGGCGGGAGTCGACATCAATTTCCGCGTCGAGAGTATCCAGAGCCTGACCTCGTTGGATGCCTGCCCACTGGTCGTCTGCTGCGAAGTACTCGAACACCTCGAGGATCCCGAAGCCGGGCTGGACACGCTGGCCCAGCTGGCATCCCCTTGGCTGCTGACCAGCGTGCCGCGCGAGCCGGTATGGCGAGCGATGAACATGGCTCGAGGCAAGTATCTCGCCCACTGGGGAAACACCCCTGGACACCTCAACCATTGGAGCCGCGCGAGCTTTCTGCAGTTCCTCGGCAGACGCTTCGACATCGTGCAGGTCGCCTCGCCCTTGCCATGGACGATGGCGCTGTGCCGGAGCCGATGAGGCCCTGGAAAAAGTCTGCGGCGGGTGCGTACCGCTGGCTGGGCCGTGGCTTGGCCATCGCGGCCGTGGTGTTCCTGGCGCTCCAGGGATGGAGGCACCGCCACACCGCGATGGGTGCGCTCGAAGAACTCTCAGTCGCCCGTATCGCCTCGGCGCTCTTGCTGTACATCGCGGCCTGCCTGGTGCTGTCACTGGCGTGGCCGTTGACATTGCGCGCGATAGGTTCTCCCGGCATCCCATTGCGTCCATTGGCGGCGCTGCATCTTCGTGCGCAGTTGTCGAAATACCTTCCAGGCGGCGTATTCCATTTCGCCCAGCGGCATCTAGAAAGCCTACGCTGGGGCTTTAGCCATCGAGAGCTCACCGTTGCACTGGCGGTTGAAGCCGCACTGCTTCTGGGCACAGCGTCGCTTGTCGCCATCGGTATCGCCGGAGATCCCCGACTTGCTCTGCTCCCGGACTGGCTACTGCCATTGACCTACGCGATGCCGCTCATACTTCCTGTCGCTTGGCTCGCGCTCCGAGTGTGGTCGCGCTGTGTCGACAATGGCATGCGGGGCATCATGTTGGTGCCGCTACTCTGCGTGGTCGGCATCGATCTGGTTTTTTTTCTTCTCAGCGGGCTCGCCTTGCTGACATTGGGCAACCTTGCAGGCGACGCTTCGTTCTGGCTTGGCTGGCTGGCGATGGCCTGGCTATGCGGCTATCTGGTCCCGGGAGCGCCTGGTGGCATCGGCATCAGGGAGGCGGTACTGGTGATGGGATTGGCGCACGCAATGGGCTCGGGGCAGGCCCTCGTCCTCGCGCTGGCGTACAGGGTCGTGACCCTGTCTGCCGACAGCGTATGCACCGTGCTCGGCTTCCTGCTGAACGGACGCGCCGCAAAGGCTGAGGGAAACTAGGCCCCACGGTGCCGCATCGCGTCACGTTGTGACGCAGCGCTCGTTCGGTGACCAAGCCAGCGCCCGGCCGCGCGATGCCTGCGCTAAAGTGTGTGCTGGCCCGCTTCTTGCAGGGTCATCAACAGCCGAAGCTCCAGGATCCGATCGCTATGAACGCTGTCGCCAGCACCACCGCCAATCTCGTGGGCATCACCGGTATCGCCCGTCGCCTGGTCATGGATGGCGCCATGGACGAGGCCGCCGCCCGCAGTGCGATGGCTAACGCCACGGAGGCCAAGGTTCCCTTGGCGCAATGGGTTGCCGAGAAGCGGCTGGTGGCGCCCGCCCACCTCGCGGCTGCCAACGCGATTGAGTTTGGGATGCCGTTGATCGATACCACCTCCTTCGATCCGGCACACAATGCACTAAAGCTGGTTAGCGAAGAGCTGATCCAGAAGCACCAGGTGCTGCCGCTGTTCAAGCGTGGAGGCAAGCTGTTCGTCGGTACCAGCAATCCCACCCAGACCGCGGCCCTGACGGAGATCCAGTTCCACACCAATTTGGTGGTGGAGCCCATTCTGGTAGATGAGGAGCAACTGCGCCGCACGCTGGATCAGTGGCTAAATGCTGCCAGCAGCCTGTCCAGCAGTTTTGCAGGAGGCGACGACGAGGGCCTGGACAATCTCGAGGTTGGGACGGACGACGACATGGGGGCGAGCGCCGACAGCGCAGTCGACGCCAAGGGCGACGACACGCCTGTCGTCAAGTTCGTCAATAAGGTGCTGGTGGATGCGATCAAGCGGGGCGCGTCCGACATCCACTTTGAGCCGTATGAGACGGACTACCGGGTGCGGCTGCGCATCGATGGCATCCTCAAGCAGGTCGCAAAGGCGCCGGTCAAGCTCAGTGCGCGCATCGCCGCGCGACTGAAAGTCATGTCGCAGCTGGATATCGCCGAAAAGCGTGTACCGCAGGATGGTCGCATCAAGCTGAACTTGTCCAAGACCAAACAGATCGACTTCCGTGTCAGCACGCTGCCTACGCTGTTCGGCGAGAAGATCGTGCTGCGTATCCTCGATGGCAGCGCGGCCAAACTGGGCATCGACAAACTCGGTTACGAGCCCGACCAGCAGAAGCTGTTCGAGGAGGCCATCCAGAAACCGTACGGCATGGTGCTCGTCACCGGCCCTACAGGCTCGGGCAAGACGGTGTCCCTGTATACGGCGCTGGGCATTCTGAACGATGAAATCCGCAATATCTCCACGGTCGAAGACCCGGTCGAAATCCGGCTTCCAGGCGTCAACCAGGTCCAGCAGAACACCAAGCGCGGCATGACCTTCGCCGCCGCCCTGCGCAGCTTCCTCCGCCAGGATCCGGACATCATCATGGTCGGCGAAATCCGCGACCTGGAGACCGCCGAGATCGCGATCAAGGCCGCACAGACCGGCCACATGGTGCTCTCGACCCTGCACACCAACGACGCGCCCCAGACCATCGCCCGCCTGATGAACATGGGCATCGCGCCGTACAACATCACCAGCTCGGTGACCCTGGTCATCGCCCAGCGCCTCGCTCGCCGCCTATGCTCCAAATGCAAGAAGCCGGTGGAGTTGCCGCACAACGCCCTGCTGGCAGAAGGCTTCACCGAGGCCGAAATCCAGGCTGGCTTCACGCTGTATGGTGCCGTCGGTTGCGACGAATGCACCGAAGGCTACAAGGGTCGTACCGGCATTTACCAAGTCATGCCCATGTCCGAGGAAATCCAGGCCATCGTGCTGGAGGGCGGAAACGCGATCCAGATCGCCGCCGTTGCCCAGCAGGCCGGCATCCGCGACCTGCGCCAGTCGGCCCTGATGAAAGTGCGCAACGGCGTTACCAGCCTGGCCGAGATCAACCGCGTGACGAAGGACTAGCGGGCGCTGCGCAAACCCTGCCCCCCGTCACACGGGGGGTGCTTCCCTCGGGGCCATAACCGGCTACCATGGGCAAAGACAGTCCGGGTGGGGAAAGCCGGACAGGGGAAAACCTAATGGCCGTCACTCGTTCCGCCGTCAAGAAAGCGCCCGCGCCCGTTCGCGAGAACCCGCTGAACCTGTTCGTCTGGGAAGGCACCGACAAGCGCGGCGTCAAGATGAAGGGCGAGCAATCGTCCAAGAATGCCAACTTCCTGCGCGCCGAGTTGCGCAAGCAAGGCATTACGCCCTCCGTTGTCAAGGTGAAGCCGAAGCCGCTGTTCGGCTCAGCGGGCAAGCCCGTATCGCCGAAGGAGGTTGCGTTCTTCAGCCGCCAGCTGGCCACCATGATGAAGTCGGGCGTGCCCATCGTGACGTCGTTGGAGATCATCGAAGGCGGCCAGAAGAACGTCCGCATGACGAAGATGATCGAGCAGATCCGCTTCGACATCGAAAGCGGCTCGTCCCTTTCTGAAGCGATAAGCAAGTTCCCCGTCCAGTTTGATGAGCTGTACCGCAACCTTGTGCGTGCAGGTGAAAGCGCGGGCGTGCTCGAGACGGTGCTGGATACCATCGCCAGCTACAAAGAGAACCTGGAAGCGCTGAAGGGCAAGATCAAGAAAGCGCTGTTCTACCCTGCGGTAGTGATCGCGGTCGCCCTTTTGGTGAGCGCGATCTTGCTGATCTTCGTGGTTCCCCAGTTCGAGGCAGTTTTCAAACAGTTTGGCGCAGACCTGCCCGCGTTCACCAAAGTCATCGTGGGCGCTTCGCGATTCATGGTGTCCAACTGGTACATCGTGTTTGGCGCCATATTCGCAGCGATCTTCGCATTCATTTATTTCAAGAAGCGATCCCTGGCGTTCCAGCACTTCCTCGACCGGGTGATTTTGAAGGTACCGGTGATCGGCCAGATCATGCATAACTCGGCCATTGCCCGCTTCTCGCGCACGCTGGCGGTGACCTTCAAGGCAGGTGTTCCGCTGGTCGAGGCTCTCGATACGGTCGCCGGCGCCACCGGCAATACGCTTTATGAGAAGGCAGTCTTTCGTATCCGCGATGACGTGGCGGTGGGCTACCCACTCAATATGTCCATGAAACAGGTGAACCTGTTCCCGCACATGGTGATCCAGATGACCGCGATCGGCGAAGAGGCCGGCGCGTTGGATACCATGCTGTTCAAGGTGGCGGAGTATTACGAGCAGGAAGTCAACAACGCGGTCGATGCGCTGTCCAGCCTGATCGAACCCTTCATCATGATCTTCATCGGCGGCGTGATCGGCGCTATGGTCATCGGCATGTACTTGCCCATCTTCAAGCTCGCGGCGACGATGTAAGCTAGCTCGATGGCATTCCTGGATCAGCACCCCGAACTGGGGTACCCGGTGGTGGCAGGCCTCGGCCTGCTGGTGGGCAGTTTCCTCAACGTCGTCATCCTGCGGCTGCCACGGCGGCTGGAGTGGGAGTGGAAGCGCGACGCCCGCGAGGTGCTCGAAGAGCCCGAGATCTACGATCCGCCCCCGCCGGGGATCGTGGTCGAGCGCTCGCACTGCCCGCACTGCAAGACACCGCTGTCCTGGTACGAGAACATCCCACTGTTCAGCTGGCTGGCCTTGCGCGGCAAGTGCCGTCACTGCAAGGCACCCATCTCGCCGCAATACCCGCTGGTCGAACTGCTGACCGCCTTGCTGGCCGTGGCGTCGGTATGGCGATTCGGGTTCGGCTGGCAGGGGTTCGGCGCCGCGTTGTTCAGCTGCTACCTGGTGGCCCTGAGCGGCATCGACCTGCGTACGCGGCTGCTGCCCGACCAGCTGACCCTGCCACTGATGTGGCTCGGTTTGATCGGCAGCCTGGATAACCTCTACATGCCGGCCAAGCCGGCGCTGCTGGGCGCTATCGCGGGCTATGTGTCGCTGTGGCTGGTCTGGTGGTTGTTCAAGCAGGTGACCGGCAAGGAAGGCATGGGCCGGGGCGATTTCAAGCTGCTGGCGGCCATCGGCGCATGGGTGGGGCTCAACGGCATCTTGCCGACCATCCTGCTCTCTTCGGTGGTCGGCGCCGTGATCGGCTCGGTGTGGCTGGGCCTGAAGGGCCGCGATCGCGCCACGCCCATTCCGTTCGGTCCCTATCTGGCCATCGCAGGCTGGATCGCGTTCTTCTGGGGCCCGCAGATCATCGACGCCTACCTGCGTTTCGCCGGCCTGAAGTAGACCGCGCGCGCCTCAGGCAGGCCCGGTCCGCACGCTCCATAATCGGCGCATGAGCCACTATTTCATCGGCCTGACGGGCGGCATCGCGTCGGGCAAGAGCGCACTCGAAAAGGCTTTCGCCGCCCATGGCATTACCGTGGCCGACGCCGACCTGCTGGCACGTGCCGTGGTGGAGCCGGGTGAGCCCGCCTTGGCGGCCGTGGCGGCGCATTTCGGCGACGGCGTGCTGCAGGCGGACGGACGGCTGGATCGCGCGGCTTTACGGGTGCGCGTGTTCAACGACGAAGCCGCGCGACGCGCGCTGGAAGCCATCCTCCACCCCGCCATCCGCGCTCGGCTGCAGGTGATCTGTGTCGCCGCCAGCAGCCCTTACGCAATCGCCATGGTGCCGCTGCTCGCCGAGGGCGGTGGGCGCTCGGCGTATCCGTGGCTCCACCGGATCCTGGTCGTGGATGCGCCGGTGGAAGTACAGCGCGTGCGCCTGATGCAACGCGATGGCATCGATGCCGCGCTGGCCGACAAGATGATGGCGGCGCAGGCCACGCGTGCGGAGCGGCTCGCCATTGCCGACGATATCGTGGTCAACGATGGCGATCTCGAGCATCTCGTTCGCGCGGCGGACGCGCTGCATGCGCGCTATCTCGCGCTGGCTGCCGCGACGACCACCTGACACTTCAGCGCTTACGCGGCAGGCCACAGCCCCCGGATCGCGGCGATGCCTTGTGCGCCATGCTGGCGTGCCTGGGTGATGTCCGCGGGCTGCAGGCCGCCGATGGCGTAGATGGGGAGCGAGACGTTCTCGCGCAGACCGGCGAAGCCGGCCCACCCCAGGGGGTCACCACCGGGGTGCGTCGCCGTGGGGAACACGCTGCCGACGACCGCGAAGTCGCACGCGAGCGCTTCGGCTTGGCGCAGGTCCGCAGCCGTGTGGCAGGACGCTGCGACCAGGGCGTCTTCCGGCAGGGGCCGGAAAACGAGTTCGGCGAGCTGCGAGGCACGCAGGTGGACGCCCACGCCCAGCGTGCGCGCCAGCTCGATATCGCCGTTGAGCAACACTTCCGCGCCAGCGGCACTGCAGCAGGCCACCGCTTTGCGGGCGAGCTGCTCCCACGCATCGCCAGACAGACTGCGCGCGCGGACGTGCACGCGGCGAATGCCCTGCGCCAAGGCGCGCTCGAGGGCCGCCAGCCAGAGGTCCGTGTCCGTGGGCTCGGGGGTGACCAGATACCGGTCCGGGTGTAGCAGCGCGGCCACGACCGGTCGGTCGGCGGGCGGCATGGCGTAGCGCATCAGCTTGTCGGGGACGACCCAGGCCAGCGCCTGCCCTTCATGTCCTCGCGGCGTGCCCTTCCAGCCGGTGAGATGGCGGACTTCGAGCTTGAGGCGCTTGTCCGGGTACTGCTGCGGCACGCTGATGACGTGCTCGCCCACCTGGGCTTCGATACCCAACTCTTCGCGCAACTCACGCACCAGCGCGTCTTCGGGGCTTTCACCGGGCTCGCGCTTGCCACCGGGAAACTCCCAACGCCCCGCCAGGTCCCGCCCCTCGGTGCGTCGGGCCAGCAGGATCCGGCCGCGGGCGTCGGTGATGACGGCGGCCATGACGTGGATCGAGCGCAACGGGGTCAGCATGGTGGAACTTTGCCGGGAACCGGCCGGTAGACGCAAATATCCCCGTGCTGAAAAAGAAAAAGCCGCGCAGTGCGCGGCTTTTCCAGGCGGTCCCGGGTGGGGACCTCAGGCCAACTGGCCGTGGCAGTGCTTGTACTTCTTGCCGCTGCCGCACGGGCACGGGTCGTTGCGGCCGACCTTGGGTGCGTCGCGATGCGCCGGCATCGGCCCGGACTGCACATAGCCGCCTTGCATGGCCGCGGCCTGTTGCGCCTGCTCCGCTTCCTCGTCGGCGCCGTAGCCACCCGCTTCCTGGTGCTGGAACTGCATCTGCCGCGCCTGCGCCTCGGCCATCGCGCGCTCCTGCGCCTCCAGTGCGGCGACTTCCTCTTCGCTGCGGATGCGCACGCGCGACAGCAGGGTCACGACTTCGCTCTTCACGCGCTCCAGCATGCCGGAGAACAGTTCGAAGGCTTCCTTCTTGTACTCCTGCTTCGGCTGCTTCTGCGCGTAGCCGCGCAGGTGGATGCCCTGGCGCAGGTAATCCATGCGCGCGAGGTGCTCCTTCCAGTTCTTGTCGAGCACGGTCAGCATGATGTGCTTCTCGAGCGCGCGCATGGTTTCGTCGCCGACCACCTGCGCCTTCTCGGCGAAGTGCGCGTCCATGCCTTCCTGCACGCGGCGCTCGATGGCCTCCGCGTCCAGTTCCTCGGCCTCTTCGCGCCAGCGGCTCACGGGCAACAGCACGCCCATTTCCTCGCCGAGCTCGCGCTCCAGGCCCTGCAGGTCCCACTGGTCGTCCACCGAGTTCGGCGGAACGAAGCGACCCACCAGCTCGGCCACCACGTCGCCGCGGATGCCGTCGATGTTGTCCTGCACCGTCTCGGCTTCGAGCAACTCATCGCGCTGGGCGTAGATCACCTTGCGCTGGTCGTTGTTGACGTCGTCGAAGTCGAGCAGGTTCTTGCGGATGTCGAAGTTGTGCGCTTCCACCTTGCGCTGCGCCTTCTCGATCTGCCGGCTGACCAGCTTGTCCTCGATGACGTCGTCTTCCTTCATGCCGATCAGCTTCATCGCCTTCTGGACCCAGTCCGAGGCGAAGATGCGCATCAGGTTGTCTTCCAGCGACAGGTAGAAGCGGGACGAGCCCGGATCGCCTTGGCGGCCCGAACGGCCACGCAGCTGGTTGTCGATGCGGCGGGATTCGTGGCGCTCGGTGCCCACGATGTGCAGGCCGCCGGCGGCCTTCACTTCATCATGGCGCTTCTGCCATTCGGCCTTCACCGCCGCGCGTGCGGCATCGTCGGCCTCTTCGCCCAGCGCTTCGTACTCGGCTTCCAGCGAACCGCCCAGCACGATGTCGGTACCGCGACCGGCCATGTTGGTGGCAATGGTGATCGCGCCCGGACGGCCTGCCTGCGCGACGATGTGCGCTTCGCGCTCGTGCTGCTTGGCGTTGAGCACCTCGTGCGGCACGCCGGCCTTGTTGAGGAAGTCGGACAGCATTTCCGACGTCTCGATCGAGGTCGTGCCGACGAGCACCGGCTGGCCGCGCTGGTAGCACTCCTGGATGTCGGCCAGCACCGCCTTGAACTTGCCCTGGCGGTTGAGGAACACCTGGTCGGGCGAATCCTTGCGCACGGTCGGGCGGTTGGTCGGGATCACGATCACTTCCAGGCCGTAGATGCTCTGGAACTCGAACGCTTCCGTGTCGGCCGTGCCGGTCATGCCGGACAGCTTCTTATACATGCGGAACAGGTTCTGGAACGTCACGCTGGCCAGCGTCTGGTTCTCGCGCTGGACCGGCACGCCTTCCTTGGCCTCGACCGCCTGGTGCAGGCCATCCGACCAGCGGCGGCCGGCCAGCGTACGGCCGGTGAATTCATCGACGATGACCACCTCGCCATCACGCACGATGTAGTCGACATCGCGCTGGTAGATGGCGTGCGCGCGCAACGCGGCATTGAGGTGGTGCACGACGGACAGGTTGTTGGCGCCATACAGCGGCTCTTCCTCGCTGATGATGCCGGCCGCGAGCAGCAGTTCCTCGGCGTGCTCCATGCCCGCTTCAGACAGGTGGACCTGTTTGCCCTTTTCGTCGACCCAATAGTCGCCTTCCGCTTCTTCGTTCTCTTGCTTGATCAGCTGGGGGACGATGCGATTGACGCGGATGTACAACTCGGGCGACTCGTCGGCCGGCCCGGAAATGATCAACGGCGTGCGCGCCTCGTCGATCAGGATCGAGTCCACTTCGTCGACGATGGCGTAGTGCAGCCCGCGCTGGAAGCGATCGTCCTTGGACATCGCCATGTTGTCGCGCAGGTAATCGAAACCGAATTCGTTGTTGGTGCCGTAGGTGATGTCGGAGGCATACGCGCCCTGCTTGTCGCCGTGCGGCATGCCCGGATAGACCACGCCCACGCTGAGGCCGAGCCAGTTGTACAGGCGGCCCATCCACGCGGAGTCGCGGCGCGCCAGGTAGTCGTTCACGGTGACGACGTGCACGCCCTTGCCTTCCAGCGCATTGAGGTAGGTCGGCAGCGTGGCGACCAGCGTCTTGCCTTCACCGGTGCGCATCTCGGCGATCTTGCCCAGGTGCAGCACCATGCCGCCGATCAGCTGCACGTCGTAATGGCGCATGCCCAGCACGCGCTGGCTGGCCTCGCGGCAGACCGCGAAGGCCTCGGGGAGGATCTTGTCCAGCGCCTCGCCGTTGCGGATGCGCTCCTGGAACTCCGGTGTCTTCGCCTTCAGTTGCTCGTCGGTGAGCTTGCACAGCTCCGGCTCCAGGGCATTGATCTTGTCGACGATGCGTTGCAGCTGCTTGAGCAGGCGCTCGTTGCGACTGCCGAAGACACGGGTAAGCAGGTTGTTGATCATGTAGGGAACCGGATGGGAAAAGGACGCCGGGGCGCCGCGCTGGCGGCAGGCCCAAAATGAAACAGGGCGCAAGGCGCCCTGTCTGGCAACACCGTATTGTAGCTTGGGGCGCCGCCGGGGGAATCAAGACCGGCGATAGGACCGCCGGTTCCCCGTTTGGTTCCGCAGGCGGCCTCAGCCGCGCTTGACCTGCCCGACCGGCGTCGGGCCTTCGCCCAGGAACTTGCGCGGATTGACCACGCGCCCGTTCTCCCACACCTCGAAATGCACGTGCGCACCGGTCGAACGGCCGGTGGAGCCCGCCTTGGCCACTTCCTGGCCCACGCGGACCAGATCGCCGGCCCGCACGCTGAGGCGCGAGTTGTGCGCGTAGCGGGTGACGTAGCCGTTGCCGTGGTCGACGTCGATCACGTTGCCATAGCCGCCCTTCACGCCGGCGAAGCTCACCACGCCGTCGGCCACCGACAGCACCGGATCGCCGACGCGTGCCTTGAAGTCGATGCCCTTGTGGTTCTGTCCACCGCCGCCGAACGGGTCGGCGCGGCCACCGAAGCCGGAGGTGATGTAGCTGTTGGCGATCGGCATGCGGCCCGGGGTCGCGTTCTTGTCCAGCTCGCGGTTGAACAGCAGGGCTTCGAGCACGGAGAGCTGGCGACCGGAAGCGGCGAACTGCCGCTCGAGGTTGTCCACGCCCTCCTTCAGGTCTGCCGGCTTCATGTCGTAGGAAACGTCGTTACCACCGACGCCCACCGGCTCGTTGAAGTCGAACTCGCCGTCCTGCAGCTGGCCCACGCGGGTCAGCCGCTCGCCCAGGGCGTTCAGGCGGTTGGCCTGCGCCTGCAGCTCGCCGAGCCGCGCGGCCATGGCATTGATTTCCTGCTGGGCGCCGCGGCGCACCTGCTCCAGTTCCGCATCGCGCTGGCCAGCCTGCGACTGCAGCAGCGACACCTGGCCCATGCCGATCGCGCTGCGGCCACCCACACCGACGAGCAGGCCGGCGGCGACGAGCACCGCGGCGCTCGCGAGCGGGCGCGCATGGAAGGCGAGGCGGATCCGGTATGCACCATGGGCGGACGCATGGGCCCACCAGGTGCGCGTATTGTTTACGATGGTCTTAAAGCTCATAGATACCGATGTCTGATTCGAAGTCCAAGCCGCGCCGCGCCGGCATCGCGCAACCTGCATTGCAGGCTGCCCTGACGGATGCCGCCACCGACCCGGTGCGTCGCGCCATGTGGCTCGACGCCTTGGAACAGCAGCTTCGCCCCTGCCTTCCGCCTGCCCTGGCGCCGCATTGCCGGTTGGCGAACGTGGCGGGCAAACGGCTCGTTTTTATCGTCGACTCCCCCGTCTGGCATGCCAGGCTTCGCCTGGCCGCACCCGAGCTGATCAACGTGGCCCAATCCATCGGACTGGCGGTCACCGAAGTCACCGCCAAGACGAGCCTCGCGCCGCAGGTGAAGCCTGCGCAGGGCCCGGTCGTACCCGTGTCGGAGGCTTCCCGTAGAGGACTGCAAGCGGCCCTCGACCTCCTGTCCGCACCGGACTCCGCCGGTACACCCCCCCAGAAGGGGAGCCATCGTGGCAGGCGGAAAATTTGACCCGGCCATCACGAAGGACGGGGCATGGTACCGGCCACCGCCTATCGGGTCGTTAGCCAAAGGTTAGGAAAATGTTATTTCCGGACCTGAAATCTGACCCAGTTCACAGTTTCGCCAAGGCGTAACCATTCGCACACCACCGCGTGATCGCGGTAGGAAACCGGGCGACAGCGGGATCACCGTCCGGAGCGGACGGGCGTCTCAGACCGCCAGGGCAGGCGTCGCATAGGTGACCGGCGACGGCGCGATGCCGTTCTCGAAGGTCACTTCTTCCCAGGCCGAGGACTCGGCCAGCAGCGCGCGCACCAGCTTGTTATTGAGTGCGTGGCCGGATTTGAAGCCCTCGTAGGCGCCCAGGATGGGGCGACCGGCGAGGTACAGGTCGCCGATGGCGTCCAGGATCTTGTGGCGGACGAATTCGTCCGTGTAGCGCAGGCCGTCCTCGTTGAGCACGCGGAACTCGTCCAGCACGATGGCGTTGTCCATCGAACCGCCCAGGCCCAGGTTGCGCTCACGCATGTATTCCAGGTCGCGCATGAAGCCGAACGTGCGGGCGCGCGCGACTTCCTTGATGTAGGCGCCCGTGGAGAAGTCCACCTCGGCGCGCGACTGCGAAGCCGGGATCATCGGGTGATCGAACTTCACCGTGAAACCCAGCTTGAAGCCGTCATAGGGCTCGAAACGCGCCACCTTGTCGCCTTCGACCACTTCGACCGGGCGGGTGATGCGGATGAAGCGCTTCGGGGCGTCCTGCTCGGCGATGCCGGCGGACTGGATCAGGAACACGAACGGGCCCGCCGAACCGTCCATGATCGGCAGCTCGGCCGAGGACAGCTCAACGTAGGCATTGTCGACACCCAGGCCGGCCATGGCCGACATCAGGTGCTCGACGGTCTGTACCTTGGCGCCCTCGCAGGTCAGGCCGGTGCACAGCGTGGTCTCGGTGACCAGCTCGGCGCTGGCCGGGATTTCCACCACCGGCTCCAGGTCGATGCGCCGGAACACGATGCCGGTGTCGACCGGCGCCGGACGCAGCGTCATGTAGACCTTCTCGCCGCTGTGCAGCCCCACGCCCGTCGCGCGGATCACGTTCTTGAGGGTGCGTTGCTGGGCCATCGAGTGGGGTCGCAGGTGGGGGAACCTTGGCGGGGCAGCGAGAATATCACGCAATTCGCTGAATCTTAACGAAAGAACCGCTCTGTCCCACGCCTGAAACAACACGCTGTTAAGGCGTTCCGGAAAGGGCTGCCGGGCCGGTGGGCCCGGCAGCGAAGGGACATGGCGTTGTCGTGCGGGTACCGCCCCTCCCCTCGCGGGGAGGGTGTTTCGTCAGTCGGCCTGGCGGCGCAGGAACGCCGGGATGTCCAGGTAATCCGACGGCAGGTCGGCCGCGACCGGCGCGGAAGCCGGCGCCGACGGTGCGGCCGAGGAGGCGCCGCGACGCAGGCCCAGGCCGCTGGTGGCAGCGCTGATCGGATCCATCGAGAAGCCGTCGTCGATCGGCATGCCGGTGGTGGCGTCGCGGACCAGCTTGATCGGCGCGCGCATCGGCTCGCGCAGGTCGCCGCCACGACCGACCGGCTGGCGGGCGGCGTTGCGGTTCAGGCCCGTGGCGACCACGGTGACGCGCACTTCGTCCTGCATGTCCGGGTCGAGCACGGTGCCGACCACCACGGTCGCGTCTTCCGAAGCGAAGCCTTCGATGGTGCGGCCCACTTCGTCGAACTCGGCCATCGTGAAGTCCGGGCCGGCGGTGATGTTGACCAGGATGCCGTTGGCACCGTTGAGGTTGACGTCGTCCAGCAGCGGGTTCTGGATCGCGGCCTCGGCGGCGGCCTGCGCGCGGTCGTCGCCGCGGGCGCTGCCGGTGCCCATCATGGCCAGGCCCATCTCGCTCATCACGGTGCGCACGTCGGCGAAGTCGACGTTGATCAGGCCGGGACGGACGATCAGGTCGGCGATGCCCTGCACCGCACCGAGCAGCACGTCATTGGCGGCGCGGAAGGCCTGGATCATCGTCGCGTTGCGGCCCAGCACGGTGATCAGCTTTTCGTTCGGGATGGTGATCAGCGAATCGCAGTGGTGGCTCAGTTCCTCGATGCCCTTCAGCGCGACCTGCATGCGGCGACGGCCTTCGAACGGGAACGGCTTGGTGACCACGGCGACGGTCAGGATGCCCATCTCCTTGGCCAGCTGCGCCACGACCGGCGCGGCACCGGTGCCAGTGCCGCCACCCATGCCGGCGGTGATGAACACCATGTCGGCGCCGTCCAGCGCGTCGATGATGCGCTCGCGGTCTTCCAGCGCGGCCTGGCGGCCGACTTCCGGATTCGCGCCCGCACCCAGGCCCTTGGTGACGTTGCTGCCGAGCTGCAGCTGCAGCTTGGCGCCGCAGTTCTTGATCGCCTGCGAATCGGTGTTGGCGGTGATGAACTCCACGCCATCCACGCTGCCGTTGACCATGTGCGCCACGGCGTTGCCGCCGCCGCCGCCCACGCCCACGACCTTGATCACTGCATTCGGGGCCATCTTTTCAACCAGTTCGAAATGTGCCATGTCCTTGTCCTCGTTTATTTAGTTATGTGGTGCTGGTGGAACGAACGTCGTGACGCTTACTCGACTCGCGGAATGCCGCCCTGCTCAGAACTCGCCGCGATACCAGTTCTGGAGTTTCTTGAACCAGCTGCCCGCCTTGCCCGTGGGCAACGACGGACGCCGGGGGTGTTCGATCTGGCTGCCCATCAGCAGCAGGCCCACGCCGGTGGCATGCACCGGGTTGCCGACCACTTCGCCCAGCCCGGTGACGTGCTGCGGGATGCCGACGCGCACGGGCATCTGCAGCATCTCTTCGGCCAGCTCAACGACGCCTTCCATCTTCGCGGCGCCACCGGTCAGCACCATGCCTGCGCGCACGCGCTCCTCGAAGCCCGACCGGCGCAGTTCGGCCTGCACCATCTCGAAGATCTCCTCGTAGCGCTGCTGCACGGCCTGCGCCAGCGCATGGCGCGGCAGGCGACGCGGCGGGCGGTCGCCCACGCTCGGCACCTGGATGCTTTCTTCGGCCGTGGCGAGCTGGGCCAGCGCGCAGGCGTAGCGCACCTTGATCTGCTCGGCTTCCGGCGTCGGCGTGCGCAGCATGTGCGCGATGTCGTTGGTGACCTGGTCGCCGGCGATCGGCAGCGAGGCCGTATGGCAGATCGCGCCCTGCACGAACACCGCCAGGTCGGTGGTGCCCGCGCCCATGTCGACCAGCACCACGCCGAGTTCGCGCTCGTCGCTGGTCAGCACCGCCACACTGGAGGCCAGCGAGGAAAAGATCAGGTCGTCGATCTGCAGGCCGCAGCGCTGCACGCACTTGCTGATGTTGGCGGCCGCGGACTGCGCGCAGAACACCAGGTGCGCATCCACTTCCAGGCGCACGCCGGTCATGCCGACCGGATTGCGAATGCCCTCCTGCGAGTTGTCGAGCTTGTACTCGCGCGGGATGGCGTGGAGGATCTTCTGGTCGGCCGGGATCGCCACGGCCTTCGCCGCTTCCAGCACGCGGTCCAGGTCGCCCCAGGTCACTTCGCCATCACGGATCGGCACGATGCCGGGCGAGTTCCGGCACTGCACGTGGTTGCCGGAGATCGACGCGTAGACCGAGCGGATCTCGCAGCCGGCCATCAGCTCGGCTTCTTCGATTGCGCGCTGGATCGACTGCACCGTGGATTCGATGTCCACGACGACGCCGCGCTTCAGGCCGCGCGATTCGTGCGAGCCGATGCCGATCACTTCGATCGGATTGCCCGGGGCGTATTCGCCGACCAGCGCCGTCACCTTGGACGTACCGATATCCAGCCCGACGATCAGCGATTTGTCACCCTTGCGATTCATGTCCTGCCCTGCGAATGACCACCTGCGGCCGCAACCGGCGCAGGCAGCGTGGAAGTTTCGGTGTGCGGCGCCCGCGGAGCGTCGCCCCAGCTGAGCGCGAAGCCATTCGTGTAGCGCAGGTCCGCACGCAGCAGTGGCTGCGCCTGCGCGGCCAGCAACTGCGGCAGCATCCGCGCGAAGCGGCCCAGGCGCGGACGCGCATCGGTGCGACCGACCACGACCTGCGTGCCGTTGCCGAGCAGCAGCGACCAGCTGCCGCGTGCGTCCATCACCAAGGTGGTGACGTCCAGCCCCATCGGTGCGAACAACTGCCGCGATTCGTTGTAGAGCGCGGTCACTTCCTGCACCTGCGATTCCGGACCGCCCAGTTGCGGCAGCTTGAGTCCGGCCAGCTCCTTCGGCATCGAGAACAGGCGGCCATGCTCGGAGAGCAGCTTGTCGTCGCCCCAGCGCGCGAACGGCTTGTGCTCGATCACGCGGATCTCCAGCACATCCGGCCAGCGCTTGCGCACTTCCGCACGCTCCACCCACGGCAGGCGCTCGACGGCGTGCTTGGCATCGTCGAGGCGCACCGCAAAAAACCCGCGCTTCGCGTGCGGCAACACCACGGCGCGCAGCTGCGCCGGATCCACGCGCGCGAATTCGCCCTGCACGCGTAGCGTGCTCAGCGGCCAGCGATCGGCGCCGATCCAGCCGTTCACCACGGCCACGACCGGCAGCGCCACCAAGGCCAGCGCGAGCAACCAGGCGAGGATGCGCAGGGCGGCGTTCATCAGCCCACCACCTCCGGCACCGTCTGTTCCAGGATGCGCCAGCACAGCGCCTCGAAGCCGATCCCGATGTTCGCCGCCGCCTTCGGCACCAACGAATGGCTGGTCATGCCCGGCGCCGTGTTGACCTCCATCAGCATGAAACGGCCGTCGGCGTGGCGCATCACGTCCACGCGACCCCATCCGCTGCATCCCGCGGCGCGGAAGCCTGCCAGGGCCAATGCGCGGATCGACGCTTCGTCGCCGCCGTCGTCGAGTCCCGGGCACAGGTACTGCGTGTCGTCGGCGATGTACTTGGCGTGGTAGTCGTACCAGTCGCCGGCCGGCACGATGCGCACCGATGGCAGCGCCACGTCGCCGAGGATGCCCACGGTGAACTCGCCGCCGGTGAGCATCTGCTCGGCGAGCAGTTCGCCGGCATACGTGCTGGCGAATGCCTGTGCGGGCGCGAGGTCGTCTTCACCCATCAGGCGGAAGACGCCGACGCTGGAGCCTTCCGCGGAGGGCTTCACGAATACCGGGAACCCCAGCGAACGCGCCGCGGCAGCGAGATCGCCACCGGCAGGGATGCGTTCGAAGCGGGCGGTCGGCAGGCCGGCGGCTTCCCACACCTGCTTGGTGCGGATCTTGTCCATCGTCAGCGCCGAGCCGAGCACGCCGGGGCCGGTGTACGGCACGCCGAGCGATTGCAGCAGGCCCTGCAGCACGCCGTTCTCGCCATCGCCGCCATGCAGGATGTTGAAAACGCGATCGACCTTGCCCGCACGGATGGCTTCGACCAACGCGGGAATGCCATCCACCGCGAAAGCCTGTACGCCGCGCGCCAGCAGCGCGTCGAGCACGTTCTGCCCGGAGTTCAGCGACACCTCGCGCTCGCTGGAAACGCCGCCCAGCAACACGGCGACGCGGCCGAAGCGGGCCGGGTCGTCGAAGCGCGGCGGCGGCACGGCGATGGCGGTCATGCGCCCTCCCGCCGATTGAAGCCGTGCGACGCGATGTGCTGCGACATGTGGCCGATGTCGCCGGCGCCCATCAGCAACAGCAGGTCGCCGTCCTGCAGTACATCCGGCAGCACGTCGACCAGGTCGGCGACCTGGCTGACCACGACCGGTTCGTTGCGGCCGCGTGCGCGGATCGCGCGTGCCAGCGACTTGGCGTCGGCACCGGCGATCGGCTGCTCGCCCGCGGGATAGACCTCGCTCAGCACCAGCGCGTCGGCTTCGGACAGCACCGCGGCGAACGCATCGAACTGGTCGCGCGTGCGGCTGTAGCGGTGCGGCTGGAACGCAACCACGAGGCGCTTGTGCGGCCAGCCGCCACGCGCAGCGGCGAACACGGCCGCCAGCTCCTTCGGGTGGTGGCCGTAGTCATCAACCAGCTGCACGCGCGCGCCCTGCGGCGTGGTGATTTCGCCCAGGTCGTTGAAGCGGCGACCGATGCCGGCGAACTTCTCGAGCGCAGAAGCGATGTTCTCCGGCGACACGCCCAGCTGCCAGCCCACTGCGGCGGCGGCCAGCGCGTTCAGTACGTTGTGGCGACCAGGCAACGCGAGGCTGACGCGGATGCTGGCGTCTTCGGGCAGACGCAGGGTGAAGTGCATGCGCCCACCCTCCTGCTCCACGTCCTCGGCGCGCACGTCGGCGTTCTCGGCGAAGCCGTAGCTCATCACGTGGCGCGGGGTTTCCGCGGCGATGGCCGCAACTTCGGGATCGTCGATGCACAGCACGGCCAGCCCGTAAAAAGGCAGGCGCTGCAGGAATTCGGCGAAGGCCGCCTTCACGCGCTCGAAGTCGTTGCCGTAGTTCTCCAGATGATCGGCATCGATGTTGGTGACGATGGAGATCAGCGGATTCAGGCGCAGGAAGCTGCCGTCGCTCTCGTCCGCCTCGGCCACCAACCACTGGCCATCGCCGAGCTTGGCATTGGCGCCCGCCGCCAGCAGCTGGCCGCCGATCACGAAGGTCGGATCCAGGCCGCCCTCGCTGAGGATCGCAGCCGCCAGGCTGGTGGTCGTGGTCTTGCCGTGCGTGCCTGCCACGGCGATGCCGCGACGGAAGCGCATCAGCTCGGCCAGCATCGCCGCGCGCGGCACGATCGGAATGCGCTGGCTGCGCGCTTCCATCAGCTCGGGGTTGTCGTGCTTGATCGCGCTGGAGACCACCACGCAATCGGTGCCCAGCACGTTGGAGGCGTTATGGCCGCGCATCACGCGCGCACCCAGCAACGTCAGACGGCGCGTGGCCGCGTTGTCGGCATTGTCCGAGCCCGACACCTCGTAACCCAGCGTGCACAGCACTTCGGCAATGCCGCTCATGCCGGAACCGCCGATGCCGACGAAGTGCACCCGGCGGAACTCCTTGGCCAGGTTGCCGGTGTGTTGCAGGCGGCGCTCGCGTGCAGCAGCCATCATCATGCCTGCGTCCTCATTTCAATGGCTTCCTCAAGAATGATGTCGGCGATGCGGTCGGCTGCATCGGTCTTCGCCAGCGTGCGCGCGGCTTCCGCCATCGACTGGCGGGTGGCGGCATCGTCGGCGAGCCGACGCAGCGTCGTCGCCAACGCATCGGCCAGGGCGTCGTCCTGCTTCAACAGCAGGGCTGCGCCGCGCTCGACCAGGTATTCGGCGTTGCGGGTCTGGTGGTCGTCCACGGCCTGCGGGAACGGCACCAGCACACTGCCCACGCCGACGGCACAGAGTTCTGCCAGCGTCGACGCGCCCGCGCGGCAGACGATGAGGTCCGTCCACGCATACGCCGCGGCCATGTCGGTGATGAAGGCTTCGACGCTCGCGGCGACACCGGCATCGGCGTAGGCCTTGGCGGCCTCGTCGCGCAGCTTCTCGCCGCACTGGTGGCGTACTTCGACGGCGCCCGCCGGCAATGTGGACAATGCACGCGGTACAGCCATGTTCAACGCGCGTGCGCCCTGGCTGCCGCCCAGCACCAACAGGCGCAGCGGACCATTGCGACCGGCCAGGCGTTCTGCCGGCGGCGCGACGGAGGCGATCTCTTCGCGCACCGGGTTGCCGACGACTTCCTCGCGGCCCGGAAACGCGCCCGGGAAGCCCGACATGATCCGGCGCGCGACCTTGGCGAGCATGCGGTTGGTGAAACCGGCGGCGCGATTCTGCTCATGCACCAGCAACGGTGTGCCCATCAAGCGCGCCGCCACGCCACCGGGTCCGGAGGCGAAACCACCGAAGCTGACCACGGCGCGAGGCGCGCGACGGCGCAACACGAAACCCGCGGCGCGGATCGCACGCAGCACACGCACCGGCGCGCCGAGCAGGGCGAGCTTGCCCTTGCCGCGCAGGCCGGTGATCGCGAGCGTGTCCAGTTCGATGCCGTGCTGCGGCACCAGCCGCGTTTCCATGGCGCCGTCCGCGCCCAGCCACACCACCGGCACGCCGCGCGCGCGCAGCACCTTGGCCACGGCCAGCGCGGGGAAGATATGACCGCCGGTACCACCGGCCATCATCATCACGGGCGCAGGGGAGGTCGCAGTGTTCATGCGATCCTCTCGAAGGTGGGTTCGACACGCGAACGCAGACGACTGGTACCACGCAGCGTCTCGGACAGCGACGGCGTCGGCTTCGGCGTTGCCGGCGCAGCATCGGCGGGCGTCCGCGATTCGGCACTCGGCGTGGTCTGCAGCGCTTCGCCACGCAGGGCGACCTGACGCTGGGTGCGCTCGAGTTCGTACGACACGCGCAGCAGCAGACCCATCGCCACGCACGTCATCAGGATGCTGGAGCCGCCCGAGGAAATCAGCGGCAACGTCAGGCCCTTGGTCGGCAGCAGGCCCAGGTTCACGCCCATCGACACGAAGCTCTGCATGCCGATCCACAGCGCGACACCGAAGGCGACGTAGCCGGCGAAGTGCCTGCGCATCTCCACGCAGCGCAGGCCGATCACGAAGGCGCGACCAACCAGCAGCGCGTACAGCGCGATGACCAGGCAGACGCCGACGAAGCCGAGTTCCTCGCCGATCACCGAGAAGATGAAGTCGGTATGCACTTCCGGCAGGTAGTTGAGCTTGAGCACGGAACCGCCCAGGCCGATCCCCGACCATTCACCGCGACCGATCGCCATCAGCGCGTTGGTCAGCTGGTAGCCGCTGCCGAACGGATCGGCCCACGGGTCGGAGAACGAGGTGAGGCGACGCATGCGGTACGGTTCGGCGATCGCGATCACGGCGAGGATCGGCAGGCCGACCAACACCGGGCCGAACATGCGCGGCATGTTCACGCCACCCAGCACCAGCATGCCGGCGGTGATCGCCAGCAGCAGCGAGGACGAACCGAAGTCCGGCTGCATCAGCAGCAGCGCGACCAGCAGCACCACCACGCCCAGTGGCTTGAGCATCGCGGCCCAGGTCGCGTTGACCTCGTCGCGGAAGCGCACCAGGTAGCTGGCCAGCCAGACGATGAAGAACACCTTCACCACTTCCACGACCTGGAAGTTGGACACGCCCAGGTTGATCCAGCGGTGCGCGCCTTTCACGCTGACACCCAGGCCCGGCACGAACACCATCAACAGCAGCACCACGCAACCGAGCAGCAGCAGATGGTTGCGTGCCTCGATGCTCTTGAGTTCGGTACGCGTGACCCACCATGCCAGGCCCGCGCCCGCCACCAAGAACATGCCGTGGCGGATCAGGTAGTAGAACGGATTGCCGTGCTGGTAGATGGACGCCGATGCGACCATCACCACGCCCAACGACGCCAGCGCCAGCATGGCGCCGAGCAACCAGGGGTCGAAACGGCCCCCGATGGCTTCCAGTCGCGTGGCTTGGCGCGGCGTGTCGTTCATCAGCGCACCTTCAGCGTGGCCAGGCCGACGAGGACGAGCACGACGGAGATGATCCAGAAGCGCACGATCACGCGCGGCTCGGGCCAGCCCTTCAGCTCGAAGTGGTGGTGGATCGGCGCCATCCGGAACACGCGCTTGCCGGTCAGCTTGAACGACGCGACCTGGATCATCACCGACAGCGTCTCGATGACGAAGATGCCGCCCATGATCACCAGCACCAGTTCCTGGCGGACGATCACGGCGATGGTGCCCAGCACTGCGCCCAGCGCCAGCGCGCCGATGTCGCCCATGAACACCATCGCGGGATAGGTGTTGAACCACAGGAAACCAAGCCCGGCACCGGCGATCGCGGCGCAGATGATCGTCAGCTCACCGGCGCCCGGTACCTGCGGGATCTGCAGGTAGTTCGAGAACACCGCATTGCCCGACGCGTAGGCGAACACGCCCAGTGCGCACGCCACCAGCACGGTGGGCATGATGGCCAGGCCGTCCAGGCCGTCGGTCAGGTTGACCGCGTTGGAGAAGCCGACGATCCAGAAGTACGCGATGGCGACGAAGCCGATGCCGGCCAGCGGCATCGCGATGGACTTGAAGAACGGCACGTAGAAGGTCGTCGCCGCCGGCACGTCCGCGTACAGATACAGGTACAGGCCGGCGGCCAGGCCGAAGATCGACTGCAGCAGGTATTTCCAGCGCGACTTGAGGCCGTTCGGATCGCGACGGACGATCTTGATCCAGTCGTCGTACCAGCCGATCACGCCGAAGCAGACCATGACCAGCAGCACCACCCACACGTACTTGTTGCGCAGGTCGCCCCACAGCAGCACCGAGGCCGCCACGGTGATCAGGATCAGCGCGCCGCCCATCGTCGGCGTACCGGCCTTGGAGAAATGCGACTGCGGGCCGTCCTTGCGGATCGGCTGGCCACCCTTCAGCTGGCCGAGCTTGCGGATCACCGCCGGACCCAGCCACAGCGACAGCGCCAGCGACGTCAGCGCGGCCAGGATGCCGCGGAACGTCAGGTAGCCGAACAGGCCGAAGAAATTCTCCAGGCTCTGCAGCCAGCGAGCCAGTTCAAGCAACATGCGGTTTGTCCTCCCCGGTGGACAGCAAGGCGGCGACGATCCGGTCCATCGCGCTGCCGCGCGATCCCTTGACCAGACAGCGCACGCCGGCCCGCAGGTCGGCGCGCAGGGCGTCCGTCAGCGAGGCGTGATCGTCGAATGGATGCGCGCCTTCGCCGAACGCGGCGGCGGCGGCGGCGCTGAGCGGCCCCAGCGTGTACAACCGGCGGATGCCAGCACTCTTGGCCCGGCGTCCGGCTTCGGCATGCAGCGCCTCGGCGTCCGCGCCGAGTTCGCGCATGTCGCCCAGCACCAGCCAGCCCTCGCCTCGCGCCTGCGCGCTGGCCGCCGCGAGCGTGTCGATGGCCGCCATCAGCGAGCCCGGATTCGCGTTGTAGCTGTCGTCGATCACCACGGCGCCGTTAGCCAGCGTGCGGGCGACCTGGCGGCCCGCCACCGGCTGCGCGGCGGACAGGCCTTCAGCGATCGTCGCCAGCGACACGCCGCAGGCCATCGCGATGGCGGCGGCGGCGAGCGCGTTCAACACGTTGTGGCGACCCGGCAGGTGGAGGGCCACCGGCACTTCGCCATGCGGCGCCACCAGGATGAACTCCGTGCCATCGGCGCCGGGACGCAGCGCGCGCGCCGTGAGGTCGGCGGTCGCTTCCAAACCGAACCGCAGGATGCGGCGGTCCGGCACGCGACTGGCGAAGTACTCGGCGAAGGCATCGTCGGCGTTGATCACCGCGGTGCCGTCGGCCGGCAGCGCTTCGTAGATCGCGCCCTTGGTCTCGGCCACGCCCATCAGCGAACCCATGCGTTCCAGGTGGGCGGCGGCGATGTTGTTCACCAGCGCCACTTCCGGCGTCACGATGTCCGTCAGGTAGGCGATGTCGCCCGGCTTGCCGGCCCCCATCTCGTACACCGAGAAATCGGCGTCGTCGGGCGCATCGATGACCGCCATCGGCAGGCCGATCTCGTTGTTGCGGTTGCCCGGGTTGAAATAGGTGACGCCAGCGCGCTGCAGGATGGCCACCACCAGCGTTTTCACCGTCGTCTTGCCGTTGCTGCCGGTGATGGCGACCGCCTTCTCCACGCGGTCACGCTGCAGGCCGGCCGCGATGCGTGCCAGGGCCAGCAACGTGTCGGGTACGACGACCTGCGGCACATCGACCTTCACTTCATGGTCCACCAGCACGGCAGCCGCGCCCCGCATGGAGGCGTCGTAAGCGAAATCGTGGCCGTCGAAACGCTCGCCGCGCAGCGCCACGTACAGACTGCCGGGCACCAGCGTGCGGGTATCGTTCGTCAGCGAGCCGATCACCAGATCGTCGCCGAGCAGTTCGCCGCCTGCCCAGTGCGCCAGCAATGACAAGGGAAGACGCTTCATGCGCGTTCCTCCAGAGCCTTGCGTGCCACGGCGGTGTCGTCGAACGGATGCTTCACGCCCTGGATGTCCTGGTAGGGCTCGTGGCCCTTGCCGGCCACCAGCACGATGTCGTCGGCGCCGGCCAATGCGATGGCGTGTGCGATCGCCATGCCGCGGTCGCGCTGCACCGTGGCCGCAGCCGGACGCGCGAAGCCGGCGAGGATGTCGGCCACGATGCGGTCGCCGTCCTCGGTGCGCGGGTTGTCGTCGGTGACGATCACGACGTCCGCCAGGCGCTCGGCGATCTCCGCCATCTGCGGACGCTTGCCCGCATCGCGGTCGCCGCCGCAGCCGAACACGCAGATCAGTCGACCCTGGACATGATCGCGCAAGCTGGCCAGGGCCTGTTCGAGCGCGTCCGGCGTATGCGCGTAGTCGATCACGACCAGCGGCCGGCGCTGGCCCGATGCATCGGTGTCGCCGCCCAGGCGGTTCATGCGGCCATGGATGGGCAGCAGGCGCGACAGCGTGCGCGCGATCTCGGACGGCGTATCGCCGAGCGCGTGCAGCACACCGGCGACGGCCAGCAGATTGTCGACATTGAAGCGGCCCAGCAGGCGCGACTGCACCGGCTGCTGCTCGTCGCCGATCACCAGGTCGAAGGCGATGCCGTTGCCATCCAGCCGCAGCCCATCGGCGCGCACGGCGGCCTCGGCCTGGCCGCGCGAACTCACGCCCACGCGTTGCAGGCCATGCGGCAGGCGGGCGAACAGGTCGCGGCCATACGTATCGTCGAGGTTGATGACGCCCGCCTTCAAGCCGTTGCGCGTGAACAGCAGCGACTTGGCCGCGCCGTAGCGCTCCATGTCGCCGTGGTAGTCCAGGTGGTCACGGGTGAGATTGGTGAACACGCCCACGTCGAAATGCACCGCATCGACGCGACCCTGGTCGAGCGCGTGCGAGCTGACTTCCATCGCGACGGCTTTCGCGCCGGCATCGCGGAACTGCGCCAGCAGTGCATGCATCTGCAGCACCAGCGGCGTGGTGAAACCGGTGGGCACCACTTCGCCGTACATGCCGGCACCGAGCGTGCCGACCGTCGCGCAACGGACGCCGCGCAGGTGCCACGCCTGCGCCAGCAACTGGACCGTGGACGTCTTCCCGTTGGTGCCGGTGACGCCCACCATCTTCATGTCGTGAGACGGCGCCGCGTGGAACCGGTCCGCCATCGCGCCCATGCGTGCGCGCAGGCCCGGCACCGGGATCGCATCGCGCGGCGCTTCCAGCCCATCCGGTACCGGCAGCTCGAACAGGACGGCGCTGGCGCCGTTCTCCTTCGCCTGCACGGCGAAGTTGAGCCCGTGCGCGCCGAAGCCGGCGATCGCGACGAACGCATCGCCCGGCTGCACGGCACGGCTGTCCAGGGTAAGCCCACGCACGACGATATCGCGCGGCACGTCCACGTCGGGCAGCAGTTCGGCGAGGGCCATCATCCGCCTCATCGCGCCGCTCCCGTCGCTGGCAACGCAGCGTGCGGCGCGTCGAAGGCGGAAGGGTCCGTCATGTCGATGGCGTCATCCACCACCGTTGCCGGCACGGCAGCCGGCGCAACGGCGCCCGGCTTCTGCGTGTTCTTGGCCTGCGCGGCAAGCCAGGTCTCGATATCGTCCGGCGGCACGTCCATCAGGCGCAGCGCACCATCCATCACGTCGTGGAACACCGGCGCGGCAACGAGGCCACCGTAATAGCCGCCTTCCTGCGAATCGTTGATCACCACGACGGCGGCGAAGCGCGGATTGCTGGCCGGCACCAGGCCAGCGAAGAACGAGGCGTAGCGTCCTTTCGCGTAGCCGCCGCCGGCCGCGATGCGGGCGGTACCGGTCTTGCCCGCCACGCGATAACCCAGCACCCCGGCGCGCTTGGCGCCGCCCTGGGTCACGACCGTTTCCATCATGCCGACGACTTCGCGTGCGATCGCCGGTTCCAGGACCTGCGGTGCCTCCGCACGCTGGCCCTTCACGAAGGTCGGTGTCACCAGCCGGCCGCCATTGCCCAGCGCCGAGTACGCGCGCGCGATCTGCAGCGGCGTCACAGCCAGGCCGTAGCCGTACGACATGGTCGCCTTCTGCAGGCCGTTCCAACGATCCGGCGGCGCAAGCACGCCGGCCGATTCGCCCGGAAAGCCGCTACCCGGCTTCTGTCCGTAGCCGAAGCTGTGGATGCTGTCGTAGAAGTAGGTGTTCTGCAGCTTCTCTGCGATCTTGATCGAACCGATGTTCGAACTCTTGGTGATCACACCGGTGACGGTCAGCACGCCGTTGTTACGCGGCACGTCGCGGATGGTGTAGCGGCTGTTCAACGCCATGTAGCCGGGGTTGGTGTTGATCAGCGTGGAAGGCGTGACCACGCCGGCCTTCAATGCCGTCGACACGGTCAGCGGCTTCATCGTCGAACCCGGCTCGATCATGTCGGTCAGCGCGCGGTTGCGCCGCGCATCCGGCTTCACCCGCTCGATCGCGTTCGGGTTGTAGGTCGGCAGGTTGACCATCGCGAGCACTTCGCCGGTGGCGACGTCCATGATCACGATCGAGCCGCTGCTGGCCTGGTGTTCGAGCAGCGCGTTGCGCAACTCGCGGTGCGCGAGGTACTGGATGCGGCGATCGATGCTGAGCGTCAGGTCCTTGCCCGGCTGCGCGGAGCGGATCAGGTCCACGTTCTCGACGATGCGGCCGCGATTGTCGCGGATCACCTTCTGCGCACCCGGCGTGCCGCTGAGCCATTCGTCGAAGGCCAGTTCCAGCCCTTCCTGGCCGCGGTCGTCGATGTTGGTGAAGCCCAGCACGTGGGCCATCGCCGGGCCCTGCGGATAGAAGCGACGGAACTCGCGCTGCGAGAACACGCCGGGAATCTTGTGCGCCAGGATCTTCTGCGCCTCGTCCGGATTGATCCGGCGCTTGAGGTACAGGAATTCCTTGTCGGCCTTCTGCGACAGCCGGTTGGTCAGGTGGTCGAGCGGCACGCCCAGCGCCTGCGCCAGCTCGGGCAAGCGGTCGGGCGCCTTCAGCAGTTCCTGCGGATTGCCCCACACCGATTCCACCGGCGAGGACACCGCCACCGGCTCGCCGTTGCGGTCGGTGATCATGCCGCGCGAGGTCGGGATCGGGATCTCGCGCAGGAAGCGCGCATCGCCCTGGCGCTGGTAGAAATCGTGGTTGATCAGCTGCACGTACGCCGCGCGCCCGACCAGGCTGATCGAGCACAGGCCCATGGCGCCCAGCACCAGTGCCAGGCGGCCGCGCAAGTTGAAGCGCGCGCGGTTGCGGTTCTTGGCCGGCGCGGCGTTCATGGACGCACCACCACGATGTCGGCCGCTTCCGGCGACTTCATGCCCAGGCGCACGCGGGCGATCTGGTCGATGCGGGTCGCTTCGGCGACGGTCGCCTGCTCCAGCTGCAGGCGACCGAATTCGACGTTCAATTCGTCGCGCGCGCGCTCCAGCCGCGTCACCTCGTCGAACAGCACGCGGTGGCGGTGGCGTGCATAGACCACCCCGATCGCCGAGGCGATGCTGGCCAACACCAGGACGACGAGCAGGAAGCGCGTCATGCCGCGACCTCCAGCTTCTCGGCCACGCGCAGCACCGCGCTGCGGGCACGCGGATTCGTCGACACCTCGTCGGGCTCGCCTTTCTGGCCGCTGCCGATGGCGCGCAGCGTGGGCACGAAGTCCACCGCGACGGGCAGACGGCGGTTGGCCGGCGGCGCCTTCGCGTGCTTGTTGATGAACTGCTTGACGATGCGGTCTTCCAGCGAGTGGAAGCTGATGACGGCGAGCCGGCCACCGACCTTGAGTCGCGCCAGCGCGGCATCGAGACCGGCTTCCAGATCCGCCAGTTCGCGGTTGATGTGGATGCGGATGCCCTGGAAGCTGCGCGTGGCCGGGTGGATCTTCTCGCCGCGCGGCATCACCGATGCGATCACCGCGGCCAGGTCGCCGGTGCGGGTGAACGGCTGGGTGGCGCGGCGGGCGACGATGGCGCGCGCGATGCGGCGGCTCTGCTTTTCCTCGCCATAGGTCCACAGCACGTCGGCGATCTCGCGTTCGTCGGCGCGTGCGATCCATGCCGCTGCGCTCTCGCCGGACTCGGGGTCCATGCGCATGTCCAGCGGGCCATCCTTGCCGAAGCTGAAGCCGCGCTCGGCGACGTCGAGTTGGGGCGAGGACACGCCCAGGTCCAGCAGCACGCCGTCCAGGCCGCCTGCGGTTTCGTCCCATTGGGCCAGGGACGCGAAGCTGCCGCGGAAGATCGACACGCGCGCATCGCCCGCGAACGTCTGTTCGGCATGCGCGATCGCTTCGGGATCCTTGTCCATCAACAGCAGCCGGCCTCCCGGGCCGAGTTGTTGCAGCACGCCGCGCGCGTGGCCTCCGCGCCCGAAGGTGCCGTCCAGGTACGTTCCGTCCTCTTTCACCTGCAGCCCTTCCATGACCTGCGTGTACAACACCGGCAAGTGCAGCGCTGGGAGGTGACCGGCCGGCGCGGACTGCCGCTTGCCGTCACCCGTCCTCACAAGCGCAGCTCGAGCATGTGTGCGCTCAGATCGTCGTCAGTGAGGGTCTGACGGATCTGCGCGTGGTGCGCCTGCTCACTCCAGAGCTCGAACTTCTCGCCCATGCCCAGCAGCACGGCTTTCTTCTCGATACCCACCGCGCTGCGGTGGCTGGCGGGGATGCTGATGCGGCCGTTGCCATCCAGTTCCACCGGAGAGGCCGCGCCGATCAGCTTCAATTGCAGGCTGCGGTGGGCGCGCTGGGTGCTGGGCAACTTGTTGACGTCATCGCGGACGCGCTGCCAGACCTTCTCGGGATACAGATAGAGGCTGCCGGCTTCGAACGGGTTGTAGGTGATCACCAGGCGGTTGCCGCAGTCGCGCGCGACAACATCGCGGTACGCGGTGGGCACCGCGAGCCGTCCCTTGTCGTCCACTGTGATGGCGGTCTCACCTTGAAACACAACCCCTGCCCTTCGATCTGCCGCTGGACGGTCATTGAACCACGAAAAACCACTAAAACCCGGGTTTTCCCTCTGTTGCCCACCTTAGCACCGCGCACAAGGTTGTCAACAGGAAACCGAAGGGGAAATCGCTTGGCGGATCAATGGCTTGCAGCGAACTTCAGAGACTTGTTCAAGCCTTATCCACAAGTCGCTGTTTCGTCTCAAATTTTGAGATTGGGCGATGATTCAGTGAGGTGACCGTCGCTTCACATGACGCGCCTGTTGTCGGAGGTGCGCGGAGTGGAAGTGCGCAGACTGGGGGTCCAGAATCGGGGCATGTGCCTGGTCGCGCTCGCCTGGAACGTCCACCCCCGCTGGCGGCTTGTGCTGGCCGGGAATCGGGACGAATTCCATGCCCGCCCCACCGCAGGGCTGGCCCACTGGGCGGAACCGGCGGACATCCTGGCCGGCCGCGACCTGCAGTCGGGAGGCACGTGGGCCGGCACCGACCGGCGAGGCCGGGTGGCCGTGGTCACCAACGTGCGCGACCCGGCCATCGTCGTCCCGGGCGCACCCTCCCGGGGCCAGCTCGCCACCGGATTCCTGACCTCGCCCGACGGCGCCGACCATCGCAGCGCCGGCCTGCTGGTGGCAGCGGAGTCCTTCGCCCCCTTCAACCTGGTACTGGTCGACGCGACGACCTGCGAGTACCTCAGCAACTACCCCACACCCCGCCGCATTCCGTTGGCACCGGGCGTGCACGGGCTCTCCAACGGCGACCTCGACGAGCCCTGGCCGAAAACGGTGGCGCTGAAGGCGCGGCTGGCGACCTGGATCGCCGCCGGCGACGACGGTGTCGATCCTTTATGGAAGGCGTTGGCGGACGAAACACCCGCACCCGACGACCGCCTTCCCGATACCGGCGTGGGCGTAGAACTCGAACGCAGGCTCTCGCCCGCCTTCATCCGCGATGCCCGCTACGGCACCCGCGCGAGCACGCTCATCGCGATCGACCACGCGGGCCATGGCTGGATCAGCGAGCGGCGCTTCGGTCCGGACGGCGTGTTCGAGGGCGAGACGACGTTGCGGATCGGCGCAGAGGCGTAGCGCCATCGCGAACTACGTCGCTCCCAGCTCAGAACGAGCGCAACCGCCTTTGCTAGCCCCCTGAGTCAGGGGGCGGCGAGCGCACCGCGCGAGCGGGGGTGTGGAGGCCAACGGCCGGGGCCCGAGGTTTGCGTCGCAAACCTTGGGGCTTTCCAAAGCGCCGTTGGCGCTTTGGAAAGCGGCGGAGCCGGCCGGTAAGCCGGGTTCTGTCGTGGACAGTCATTCCTCTAGGCGCAACGTCACCGTTACGCTCAAGCAACCTACCCGGAGACACTGCGGGCCGCAGCATAGCCTCCCTATTTGGTCTTGCTCCCGGTGGGGTTTGCCGTGCCGGTCCGTTGCCGGACTCGCGGTGCGCTCTTACCGCACCATTTCACCCTTGCCGTCCTGCCGAAGCAGTCTTAGGCGGTATCTTTCTGTTGCACTTTCCGTCGGCTCGCGCCGCCCAGGCGTTACCTGGCACCGTGCCCTGTGGAGCCCGGACTTTCCTCGGCATTGTTTCCAATGACGCGACTGTCTGGCCGACTCCGCCGACGCGCATTCTACGGCTTCGCCGTCGAATACCCCAATGTCTGCTGTGCAGACATGGGGGCCGGCTGCGCGCTCAGAGGGCTGGCACCGCGCCCTATAGCGCTTTGCGCGGCGCGCCAGTGATTCCCGCCATCAGCGCCGCTGCACCATCGAGGACGTCCATGGGAAGCGGCCCGGACGCCAGGATGAAGTCGTTGTAGGCGCGCGTGTCGAATCGCACCCCCAAGCGCTGCCGGGCCTTCTCGCGCGAAGCAACGATCTGCTGCTTGCCGACCATGAAACTGCAGGCCTGCCCCGGGTACACGCAATAGCGGTCGATCTCGCGCTCGGCGGCGTCGCGATGTTCGCCGGCGTTGGCCACCATCCAGTCGATGGCCTGCTGGCGAGTCCAGCGCGCGTGATGGATGCCGGTGTCGACGACCACGCGGCAGGCGCGGAACAGTTGGCCTTGCAGGTAACCGATGCGCCCGACCGGATCGCCGTCATAGGCACCGAGCTCATCCGCCAGTTGTTCGGCATACAACGCCCAGCCCTCGGTCCAGGCCGAGAAACGCACCGACCGCCGGAACAGCGACAGCCCGCCAGCCTCACGCAGGACACTGTCCTGGAAATGGTGCCCGGGTATCCCCTCATGGTGCAGCAGGGTCGGGATGCGCCACAGGGCGTTCTCCGCGACCGAGCGCAGGTTGAGGTAGATGGTCGAGGGCTGGGCGGGATCGTCGCTGGCGCTGTAGAAAGCGCCCGGCGCGCCGTCCTGGATCGCGGGCGAGATGCGCTGCACCTCGACCGGTCGATCCGGAATCACGTGGAAACCACGCGGCAGCAAACCCTTGACCCGACCCAGGTGCGCGCGGGCGTAGTCGATGATCGCCTGGCGTCCCGCTTCCGTATCCGGCTTGAGGAAGCGCGGGTCGCGATCCAGGGCGGCCATGCGCTCACCCACCGATCCACGGGTCAGGCCCTGGGCATGCAGCAGCTGATCGATCTCGGCCGACAGTTCCGCCACCCAAGCCAGGCCGAGTTGATGCAGCTCGCCCGGCGCGTAGCTGGCCGTGGTGTTCGAATGCAGGGCCGAGGCGTAGTAAGCCTCGCCATCCGGCTTGGCCCAGATGCCTGCACGATCGTCTGCGCGGGGCAGCAAGGCCGCCAGCGCCTCGCCCTGGCGTTGCAGGGCAGGCACGATACGCTCGACGAAGATCGCGGAGGCGCGACTGTCCAGATCGGCAATGCCGGCATCGCGCGCACGCGCGAGCGCCGACGTCGTCAATGCATTGCCGGTCGGCGAGGCATCGCGCAAGGTCGCGAGCTGTTTCAGGGTCTTGGCCAGAATGAAATCCGGCGGGATGACACCCAGACCTGCGTCGTGGCGGATCTGTTCGGTCTCCTGGTCCAGGGCCACCGCGAACTGGCCGAGCCTGTCCAGATAGCGGTCAGCATCCACCGCGTCCTTCATGGGTGAGCGTCCGCCGATATCCTCCGGCAGCCAGAAGTAGGCGCCGTTCATCTGGCTGACGACGTAGGGGCTGGGTCGCAGGTTGACGTCGGAAAAGCCGTAGCGCCCGTACTGGTCCGCCATGGCCTCGTAGACGAAGCGGGCTGTGTCGTAGTCCAGGGCCGCGGCGGCCGACAGTGCGGCACGGTCGATCCTGCCCAGTTCGTCCAGGCGCCGCACCGTCGCCTGCCGGTGACGCGCGCGTGCGGCCAGCGAATAGTCGGCCAGACGGTCCGGCCCACCCTCCTCTGCCTTCAGAGCCTGGGCATGGCGTTGCAGCAGGTCCGCCAGACGGACGTCCTCGGCTGGCGCATCCCCCGTCGTGTCGGAGACAGGCATCGAACTGGCCATGCGCGCGGCCAGGGGCCACGTCATGCCGAGCGCCACGGCGCCGACCAACAGTTCACGACGACGCATCAGATTCACCTCCAAAGCAAGGCGTCCCGAGCCTCCCGTGCCGAGAGGCTGGAACGCAGAACGAGATCACGCAGTCTCTCCGAACAGGCAACGCGCTCAAGGCCTACTGCGCCGCCTCGCTCGACATCAGCCAGCGGTCGATCTTGGCTTCCAGCACGTCCAGCGGCAGGGCACCGGTATCCAGCACCTGGTCGTGGAAACGCCGGATGTCGAAATCCGGGCCCAACCGTTCGGTCGCGCGGCGACGCAGTTCCTGCAACTTCAGTTCACCCACCTTGTAGGCGCAGGCCTGGCCCGGATTGGTGATGTAGCGGTCGATCTCGACCGCCACGTCGCGCGGTGCCATGGAGGTGTTGGCCAGCATGTAGTCGATCGCGCGTTGACGGTCCCAGCGCAGCGCGTGGAGACCGGTGTCCACCACCAGGCGCACGGCGCGCAGCATTTCCATGTCCAGGTGGCCGAACCATTGGTAGGGGTCGGTGAACATGCCCAGTTCCTGGCCCAGGGATTCGGCATACAGGCCCCAGCCCTCGGTGTAGGCGGTGGCCGGCACCTGGCCGAAACGCAACAGCTCCGGCAGGCTCTCGTCCTCCTGGACCAGCGAGATCTGGTAGTGGTGGCCCGGCACGCCTTCGTGCAGCTGCAAGGTCTCCAGGGTCGGGATGGGACGCGTGTTCAACATGGCCATGTTGAAGTACAGGACGCCGGGCTCCGACGCGTCCGGCGGACCGGCGCGGTAGTAGCCCGTGCCCCTCTGGTCCCCCAGCGCCGGCAGCGGACGCAGCTCGAATTCGGCACGCGGACGACGCGAGAACAGTTCAGGCATCCGCTCCCAGACCTTTTTCTCGATGCGTTCGAAGTGGTCGATGAGGTCTTTCGGTTCGGAATAGTAGAACTCGGGCCCGGTGCGGACGTGTTCGAAGAAGGCCGGCAGGTCACCGTCGAAGCCGGCCGCCTGACGCGCCTGTTCCATCGCAGCGCGGATCCTGGCGACTTCGGCCACGCCGAGCTGGTGGATCTGCTGCGCGCTCATCGTGGTGGTGGTGTGTTTGGCCAGCAGGGACGCATAGACCCGCTCGCCGTCCTTCATCGCCCACAGGCCTGCGCCATCGGTGGCGCCCGGCAGATAGCGTTCGCGCAGGAACGTGCGCCATCTCTCGTAGGCCGGCGTGGCGCGGCCCTCGATGGTCCGACGATAGGCGGCCTCCAGACGCGCGCGGTCCGCCGGTCCCATGGCATCGGGGAAACGCGTTACGGGGGCGTAGAAGGGATTCTCCTCGACCGGCAGCTTCAGGAAGGCCTCGACCTGCGCCAGGACGTTGTTCACCACCACCTTGGGCGGGTGATAGCCCTGGGCCATGCCCTGCTCCATTCGATCGACCGTGCGGTGCATGAAGTCGGTGAAGCCCTCGAGCTGGGCCAGCCCCACTTCGTAGTCTTCGACCGTCTTGAAGCGCGCGCCCGACAGGTAGTCCGGGAACTCGACGTGCAAACCGAAGGAGGCGTTCAGCGGCACCAGGTTGCGGATCGCATGGACGCCGCTGTCGATCTCGCCGAGCGCCTGCTCGGCCTGGTAGCGGAACGCGTCGTAGGCAATCTGGTCCTTCTCGGCCAGGGAGGCGCGGTCGATGCCGGCCAGGCCCGACAGTTCGGCACGCTTGTTCGTCGCCAGCTGCCGGGCGAAGGCCTCGCTCTGGGGGTCGACGAAAACGGCCCCGGTCGGGGGCAGGCCGCGCTCGGCGAGACGCAGTGGATTCAGCGCGTCATCGGCCTTCTGGCTCTCCGCCACCAGCAGGCCAAAACGCTCACGGGCGTCCGCCGGGGTCCACGCGATCGCGGCGGGCGATGCAGCCACGACGACCAGCATCGCGACGGCGGCCACGAGCAGTTCACGCATTCTCATCTTCATCCCCTTTCATTCGAGGCCAACCAACACGGCCCACTATCGCGCGCCATACAACTCTTTTCTCGGCGCGCCGGTGATCTCGGCAGCGAGCTTGGCGGCCGCCGACGGCGGCAGGTGGGCGTTGAGCAGCGCGTAGACGCGACGACCCTCGGCGAGCTGCGCCGTCTCGTCGTCCGGCGCGCCCTGCACCATGACGACAAACTCGCCCTTGCGCTGGTTGTCGTCGGCATCGACGCGCGCCTGCAGCTCGGCCAGGGTGCCGTCGAGGACGGTTTCGAACAGCTTGGTCAGTTCGCGCGCCAGCACGGCCGGCCGGTCGTCGCCGAACGCGGTGCGCATGTCCGCCAGCGACTCCGCGATGCGGTGCGAGGACTCGTAGAACACCAGCGTGCGGGCTTCGCCTGCCAGGCGCTGGAGTTGCTCGCGCCGCGCAGATGCCTTGGCCGGCAGGAAGCCTTCGAACGTGAAGCGGTCGCTCGGCAACCCCGCCACGCTCAAGGCGGCGATCGCGGCGCAGGCGCCGGGCAACGGGCTGACCTTGATGCCGGCCGCGCGCGCGGCGCGCACCAGGCGGAACCCGGGGTCGCTGACCAGCGGCGTGCCGGCGTCGCTGACCAGCGCCAGCGAATCGCCCGCCAGCAGGCGTTCGACGATCCGCTGCGCCAGGGCATCCTCGTTGTGTTCATGCAGCGCCACCAGCGGCGTGGAGACGCCGAAGTGCGCCAGCAACTGGCCGCTCCGCCGTGTGTCTTCGGCGCAGATGGCGGCGACCGAGCGCAGCACCTCCAGCGCACGTGGGGTCAGGTCGCCCAGGTTGCCGATCGGGGTGGCGACGATGAACAGGGTTCCGGCGGGCATTCCAGTGGGGTTCCTTGGCTGAGGGTAGAATCGTAGCCGGTTCCCCTGCCTGAAGCCGACGATGCCCATGGACCTGCACGATGCCCGCACGATCTCCACTCGCGTGCGCCTAGGACGGACCCTCGCCGCGCTGATGCTGGCCTTCGTGCTGGTCAGTTGCGCCACCACGTCGGGAACGGGACCGGCCACCTCGACGGCTCGCGTCTCGCCCGCGTTCGCCAGCGCCGCCACCCTCGCCCGCCAGGACGGTGCGCTCAGTGGCCAGGCCCGCAGCGACAACGCGCGCGAGATCGATCGCCTGCTCGGCACGCTCGACGACGCCACCCTCGCCCGCGATGCCGCCACGCTGCCGGCCGGCGACCCGCTGTACAACTTCGCCGGGCGCGCACTGCAGCGTCGCGGCCTGCCCCTGCCGCGCCCGTTCGATCGTGGCAACCAATGGCATTTCGACGCCGGCAATCGCCCTGCCGCGGATGCGGACGGCTATCGCCCGCCGATGAAGCTGGCCGTGCTGCTGCCGCTGTCGGGCAACCTGGCCACCGCGGCCGCACCGGTGCGCGACGGACTGCTGGCCGGCTACTACGGCGAGCGCCGCCGCCGTCCGGAGATCCAGTTCTACGACACCACCGGCACGGCCGCCGGTGCAACGGCGGCGTATGCGCGCGCCGCCGCGGAAGGCGCGGACTTCGTGGTCGGCCCGCTGGGTCGCGATGAAGTGAGCGCCTTGTTCCAGCAAACCAATCTCGCGGTGCCGATGCTGGTGCTCAACCGCGGCACCGTGCCGCCGCCTGATGGCAAGGCCGGCTTCTCGCTGGCGCCGGAAGACGACGGCATCGCCGCCGCCGAGTACGTGCGGGCGCGCGAGCGCAAGACCGTGCTGATCATCGAAGGCAGCGACGACAACGGCCGTCGCGCCTCGCAGGCGTTCCGCGAACGTTTCGTCGAGCGCGGCGGCAAGGTCGCACGCGTGATCAGCGTGCCCGAGACCCCGGGCGACCTGTCCGCGCCGCTCGCCGCCGCCGCGCAGGAAGGCGTGGATGCCGTGTTCCTGGCGGTGCGTGGCGGTACCGCGCGCAGCCTGACGCCGCAGCTCGCGCTGGCCGGCCTGGGCGGCAAGACCCGCGTGGGGACTTCGCAGCTGACCTCGGGCACCGGCAAGGCGGAAGACGATGCGGCGCTGGACGGCATCGTGTTCCCCACCGAGACCTGGACCTCGCGCGGTGTGCCCGCGCTGCCGGCGGCGAGCATGACCGGCGAACGCGTGCCGACGGCGCGTGGCCCGGCTGCCCGCCTGTTCGCCTTCGGTTACGACGCCTGGTTGTTGACGGCGTATCTGGAAAAGCTCGCGCTGGGCGCCAACACCGACATCCGTGGCGCCACCGGCCGCCTGCAACTCGATGGTTTCGGCAACGTCGTGCGCGCGCCGTCGTGGTCGACCTTCAGCGGCGGCCAGGCCGTGCCCGTCGCGGATGGCGGCTGACCGCCGTACCGACGGGCGCACGGCCGAAGCTGCGGCCCGCGCCCTGCTGCTGAAGGCAGGACTCATCGAGATCGCCGCGAACGCGAGCTACCGCGGCGGTGAACTGGACCTGGTGATGCTCGACGGCACCGTCGCCGGCAACGCAACCGTGGTGTTCGTCGAAGTCCGCTACCGGCGCTCTCGCGCCTTCGGCTGTGGTGCGGCCTCGGTCGACACGGGCAAGCGCCGCAGGTTGATCCATGCGGCGCTGCGTTTCCTGCAGGATCATCCGAAGTACGCCGATGCGCCGTGCCGGTTCGACGTCATCGACGCCGACGGCGATCCCACCGCGCCTCGCCTGGAGTGGATCCGCGACGCGTTCCGCGCGGACGACGCCTGACTCCTACAGGCCTGCGGACAGGGCCAGTTCCCGCGCCACCGCACCACGCCGTGCGATGCCTGCGCGCGGGGTTTCCTGCAGTCGCACCGCCAGCGCCGCGGCCGCGGCGCGCAGTTCGGGGATGGCCGTGATTTCCCACAGCTGCCCACGCAACAGCGGGCCGAGGCAGAACAGCCCGCGTATGATGTCGCCCTGACGATCGCGCACCTGCAGGTCGTCGCCCGCCTGCACGCCGAGACCATGCGGATCCGCCGCCAGCAGGCCTGCCTCGACCAGGTGCGAGACCAACGGATGCGTGCTGCGGACGATGTCGGTATCGAGTCCTGTCGCGCGGATGATGTAGTCGTACTGCTCGACATCGACGGGGTCCTGGCCACGCCCGCGCAGCAGCACTTCCGCGCCCTGCGCACGCAGGCCGGCGCGCAGCAGGCGGGCGGCGCGCACGCGCAGTTGGCCACTGGCCTGCAACGCGGACAGGGTGTCGGCGACGCGCAGCGCGATGCGATGGCGCGCCACTTCCCAGTACGAACGCAGGTGGCGCAGGAAGCGCGCACGTTCGCCAGCAGGCAGGCTGCGCCAGAACGCTTGGGTGTGCGGTCGCAGCGCATCCACGACGCTGCGCCAGTCCGGCGCCACACGCACGACCGAACGCACCGCCGCGAGCAGCCCACGCACGCTGCGCCCACGCAGGGCGATCTGCACGCTGGGGGGAAGCTCGATCGCCTCGCCCGGCACCGCTGCATGGGCCTGGGGCAGCAATCCGTGGCGCGAGATCGCGGTCAACGCGCCGCGATGCCCGCGCGCAACGAGCGTGGCCGCCACGTCGGCCATCGTCAGGCCGGTGCCGACGATCAGCACGCGCGCATCGGTGGGAATACGATCCAGCGCATCGTCCTGCCACGGCCAGCCGATGTAGCGTGCGCTATGCGCCAGCCGCGGGCCGATGCCGGCCAACCGTTGCGGCGGCAGCGCACCGACGGCGAGCACCACGCGATCGCTGGCGAAATAGCCGCCATCGTCCAGATGCACGCGGAAGCCGTCGCCGACGCGACTGACCGCGACGGCCTCCTGCCGCACCAGCGACAGATTCCCGGCCGTTTCGTTGGCCTCGCGCAGGCGTTCCGCAAGATAGTCGCCGTACGCGACGCGCGGCAGGAACTCGTCCTTGCCCCGTTCGCCCAGGCTCAACCAGCGCGCGAACCCGCCGGCATCGTCGTACTGCGCACCGAGATGTCCTGCCCGCACGTTCAGCAGATGCTCGGGGCGGGCCTCGCCATACGCGACGCCGCGCGCGAACGTCTCGTCCACACCGACCAGGCAAACGTCCGGCGCGCTGGCGTCGGTCGATGCCAGCAAGGTCGCCAGCGTGCTGCCGCTGAATCCCGCTCCCACGATGGTGATGCGCATGGTGTCTCTCCGGTCGGTTGGGCCGGCGTTTTCTATCAGGCGCGTTCGCGAAGGTTGTAAGGAATCGGTTAGCGCGGCCGTGCCGGAAGACGACGCGGGGCACATGCTTCCCCGCAGCCGTTGATTTACCGGGCCTGACGCGCCCTTGCGCGCGAACATGGCGATCCGACATCAGCACATGCCGCTACAGCATCAATGCAGGACGCCGCACGACGAATCCGTAGAATGCGCCCATGGATGCAACGCTGCCCCCCGACCTGCACGCCGCGATGTCGGCCCGACTAAGTGATGGCTGGCTGACCGGCGATGCCTGCCGTCCGTTCGGCGGCGATGATTCGCGCCGATGGGCCATGCCTGCCGCCGTCGCGTTGCCACGCACGCCCGACGATGTGGTCGCGCTGGTGCGCGCATGCCGCATGCACGGCGTGCCGATCGTCGCGCGCGGCGCCGGCACCGGCACCACCGGCGCGGCGATACCCACGCAGGGCGGCGTGGTGGTGTCGTTTTCGCGGATGAACCGCATCCTCGAGGTACGCGCAGCCGATCGCTGCGTGGTGGTGGAACCCGGCGTGTTGAACGGCGAGCTGCAGCAGGCGCTGGTGCCGCAGGGCCTGTTCTGGCCACCGGACCCGTCCAGCGCGGACCTTTGCAGCGTGGGCGGCAATCTTGCGACCAACGCCGGGGGTCCGCGCGCGGTGAAGTACGGCACCGCGCGCGACAATGTCCTGGGGCTGGTTGCGGTGACGGGCGCGGGCGAGCTGATCCGCTGCGGCGGCGCCTACACCAAGGATGCGACCGGTTACGACCTCACCCATCTGATCGTCGGCAGCGAAGGTACGTTGGCGTTGATCGTCGAAGCGACGCTGAAGCTCGCGCCCCGTGCGCGCGCCCAGGCCGGTTTGCGTGTGCTCTATCGCGATGCTGCCACCGCCGCGGCGGCGGTCTCGCGGATCATGGCGCGGCCGGCGACACCGGCCATGCTCGAGTTCATGGATCGCAGCGCGATCGCGCTGATCCGCCGCAACGGCAGCGACGTGCCCGAGGCGGGCGCGATGTTGCTGGTCGAAGCCGACGGCGACGACGACACGCTGCCCTATGCGCTGCAGGCGCTCGCCGAGGCGGCGGAGGGCGACGGCATGATCGCGCTGGATGTCGCCACCGACGGCAGCGCGCGCGACCGACTGTGGGCCGCGCGTCGTGCGCTTTCGCCGGCGCTGCGTACGATCAAGCCCGGCAAGATCAACGAAGACGTGGTGGTACCGGTGTCGCGCATCCCCGACCTGGTGGCCGCCATGGAGGCGCTGGCGTCGGACGTGGACCTGCCCATCGTCGTGTTCGGCCATGCCGGCAATGGCAACCTGCACGTCAACATCATGTACGACGACAGCGACGCCGCCGAGACGGCGCGCGCGCACGCCGCATTGCCGAAGGTCTTCACGCAGGTGCTGGCGCTCGGCGGCACGCTGTCGGGCGAACACGGCATCGGCCTGAGCAAGCGCGATTTCATGGCCGACGCGTTCACCACCGCCACGCTGGATGCGATGCGCGCGGTGAAGGCGGCGCTGGATCCGGATGGCATCCTCAATCCGGGCAAGGTATTACCGCCACGCCAGGGTTGAATGCGGGAGCGTCGCTAGACGCTGTCGAAGTGGTCGTAGCCCCGTCGCACCGGCTGCCAGGGTTGCCCATCACGCCGCAGCGCTTGCACCGTTTCGCCTTCCACGATGCGGCCGATGCGCGTCATCGGCAGGTCGAGCTGCGACGCCAGCGCGAGGATGCGCTCGCGTTCTTCTGTGGGTGCGGTGAAGCACAGCTCATAGTCATCGCCACCACCGGCCTGCAGGGCGACGCGATCCGTTTCGCTGAAGGCATTCTGCAGTGCGTCTGACGCGGGAAGCGCGTCGACATCGACACGGGCTGCGACGCTGCTACGCGCGCACACATGGCCGAGGTCGGCGAGCAGCCCATCGGAAACATCGACGCACGCGGTCGCGATGCCGACCAGGGCGCGACCGGCGTCAACGCGCGGCGTCGGACGATCCAGACGCCAACGCAACAGGGGTGACGAGAGACGCTCCAAGTGAGCGAGACCGCCGGCGGCATCGCCGAGCGTGCCGGTGATCCAGACGTCGTCGCCGACGCGCGCACCGTCGCGGCGCAAGGCGCGGCCGGGCGCGACCAGGCCCATCGCCGTCACCGACACTGACAGCGGTCCGCGTGTCGTATCGCCACCCACCAGCGCGATGCCATGCCGCGCGGCGAGCGCGAGGAAGCCATCAAGGAATGCATCGATCCACGTCGGATCGGACTGCGGCAACGACAGCGACAGCGTGCACCAGGCGGGTTCCGCACCCATCGCCGCCAGGTCGGAGAGATTCACCGCCAGCGCTTTCCAACCGATATCGGCGGGCGAGGTGCCTTCCGGGAAATGCACGCCAATGTTCAACGTATCGGCGGTGACGACCAGCTGCCTGTCCGGCGGCGGTGCCAACAACGCAGCGTCGTCGCCGATGCCGAGCACGATGTCGTCGCGCGTGCCCGCGCGAGCGCGGATGCGGGCGATCAGGTCGAACTCGCCGGCGCCCATGGCGTCAGCCGTGCAGGCAGGTCACGTCGTGCGCGCCGCCCTTCGCCACGTCAGCGCCGCGCCTGCGCCTCGGCCGGGCGCCAGTCGACGGCGGCATGGTCGAGCACGCCGTTGACGTAGGTGTGCCCATGTTCGGCACCGAAACGCTTGGTGGTTTCGATGGCCTCATTGATGACCACGCGGTACGGCACGTCCAGGCGATGGATCAGTTCGTATGCGGCGATGCGCAGCACGGCGCGCTCGATGGGGTCGACTTCTTCGACGGCACGATCGAGGAAGGGCAGCAGCGCCTCGTCCAGCGACGCGCGGTGCCGCACGACGCCGCGCACCAGGTCCTCGAAATACTCGAGGTCGGCGATCTCGTGCGCCTGTTCGTGCGCGAACTGCGCGATCACCTGGCCGACCTCGCCCCCCGACATCTGCCACGCGTAGACGGCCTGCAAGGCGCGGCGACGGGCGCGCGCACGGGTGACCGGATCGACGCCGTCCTTGCGGTTGGAATGGGGATGTCGGCTCACGGTGGCTCCTGTGCTGCGTGTTCGTTACGTTCGGAAGATCAGGACAGCTGCGCGAGCAGGTGCGCCATCTCGATGGCGGCCAGTGCCGCTTCTTCACCCTTGTTGCCGTGGCTGCCACCGGCGCGCGCTTCCGCGTCCTCGATGCGCTCCACCGCCAGCACGCCGTTCAGCACGGGCACGCCGGTATCCAGTTGCACGCGCATCAGGCCTTCGGCGCAGCGATCGGCGACATGCTCGTAGTGGCGCGTGTCGCCACGGATCACGCAACCCAGGGCGATGATCGCGGCGTGCTTGCTGCCTGCCGCAAGACGCGCGGCGGCGACGGGGATTTCCCAGGCGCCCGGCACGCGGACCACGTCGACGGATGCCTCGCCCACGCCATTGCCGGCCAGGCTCTGGCGCGCACCGGCCACCAGCACATCGGTGATGCGCGGGTTCCAGCGGCTGGCGATGATCGCGAAGCGGGCGCCGTCGGGCGCGCGCAGATCGCCTTCGTAGTGGGACATGGCGGGTTCCTTGGGGGTGGGGAAGTCTACCAGCCGGGGCGACCGGCCGGTCCGGGGGTCATGGCTGGACGTACTCGACCACATCGAGGCCGAACCCGGCCAGACCCACCTGCCGGCGCGGCGTACCGAGCACGCGCAGCCGGCCCAGGCCCAGGTCGGCCAGGATCTGCGCGCCGGCGCCGTTGCGTCGCCACTGGCCCACGTCCTTGGCATTGGCGCGCACTTCAGGCTGTTTGCGCAGGCGGGCCAGCAGGGCCTCGGCGTTGCGGGGCTCGGAGAGCACCACCATCACGCCCTGCCCTTCGGCCGCGATCGCGCGCAGCGCATCGGTCGCATGCACGCCGAAATCGTCGCGCCGCCAGTGCAGCAGGTCGCTCAACGGGTTCTCCACCTGCACGCGCACCAACGTCGGCGTGGCCTTGTCGGGCGCGCCGCGAACCAGGGCGAAATGCAGGTCGTGGGCGATGCGATCGCGGTAGGTCACCAACCGGAACGGACCGAACTCGGTCTCGATCTCGCGCTCGTCGATACGCTCCACGGTGTGTTCCGTGGCCAGCCGATAGGCGATCAGGTCGGCGATCGATCCCATCTTCAGGCCGTGCTCGCGCGCGAACACTTCCAGTTCCGGACGCCGCGCCATGGTGCCGTCCGGGTTCAGCACTTCGACCAGTACGCCGGCCGGCTCCAGGCCCGCGAGCAACGGCAGGTCGTTGGCGGCTTCGGTATGGCCGGCGCGGGTGAGTACGCCACCAGGTTGGGCGATCAACGGAAAGATGTGGCCGGGTTGGCTGAGGTCGGTGGGCTTCGCATCGGGACGCACCGCGGTGCGCACCGTGTGCGCGCGATCGTAGGCGGAGATGCCGGTGGTGACGCCCTCGGCCGCCTCGATGCTGACGGTGAAGTTGGTGTGGAACTGCGCCGTGTTGGTCTGCACCATCGGCGCCAGGCCCAGTTGCGTGCAGCGCTCGCGGGTCAGCGACAGGCAGACCAGGCCGCGCGCGTGGGTGACCATGAAGTTGATGTCGGACGGCTTGACCAGCTCGGCCGCCATGATCAGGTCGCCTTCGTTCTCGCGGTCCTCGTCGTCGACGATGACGACCATGCGGCCGTTGCGGATTTCTTCCAGCAACTCGGGAATCGGGGCGAAGTTCATGCGCCGCTCCTCTCGCCCAGCAGGCGCTCGACATAGCGCGCGACCAGGTCGATTTCCAGGTTCACCGCATCACCGACGGCGGTCTGCGAGAACGCGGTGTGCGACACCGTGTGCGGGATCAGCGCGACTTCGAAGCCCTCGCCGTCCACTTCGTTGACCGTCAGGCTCACGCCATCGACGCAGATCGAGCCCTTCTTCGCGATGTACTTCAACAGCGATGCCGGGGCGGCGAATCGCCAGCGCTGCGCGCGCGCATCCTCGTGCACCGACAGCACGCGGCCGACGCCGTCGACATGGCCGCTGACCAGGTGGCCGCCGAGGCGGTCGGTCGGGCGCATCGCCCGCTCCAGGTTCACCAGCGCGCCTGCGGCCAGGCCGCCGAGCGTCGTCAGCGAGAGGGTTTCGGTGGAGGCGTCGGCCTGGAAGCTGGCGGTGTCGAACGCGATCACGGTCAGGCATACGCCGTTGACCGCGATGCTCTCGCCCAGCTGCACCGCGTCGAACGGCAGCGTGCCCACGGCCACGGTCAGGCGGACGTCGCCGCCGACGGGTTCCAGCGCCGCGATGCGGCCGACGCCTTCGATGATGCCGGTGAACATCAGCAGGCCTCCTGCAGGAGGACGGGGAAAGCGGTGGGAAGCGTGGAAGGCATGCAACGTCTCTCGCGAAAGCAAAGCGGAGACGCCTCCGGGCGCGAAGGCAGGCGCACGACGCCGCGCTTCCGCGCGGTTCGGCGATGCCGTCTTCTTTCATCCGGACTATGACCGTCGGCTCCGGCATCTGACCGGATCTGCTGACCCTTCGGCTGGACCGAAGGCGCTCGCGGGCTCATGGGCGCCCCACGGGACGCGCCACCTACCGCCGGTGGGGAATCGCACCCCGCCCTGAAGACGTCGTTGGTGGTGTGCCGGCGAACCGGCCCGCGCATTCTACACCGCGCCTCCGGCGCAGGCCGGCGAACGGAGTGTTCCGCGGCGGTTTCAGGCCGGCTTGCGGCGCAGGTGCAGGATCAGCGGCCAGCGCATGGTGCGCACCCGCTGCGGATCGCCCCAGACCTCGGCCAGGGCCGGCGTGTGGGCGTAGACCGGATCCTCGCCCGTGGCCGCGCGGTAGCTGCCCGTGGCCGACAGGCTGCCGAAATAACCCAGCAGGGTAGGCAGGTTCCATTCGGCGGTCAGCCACAGCCGCGGCGTGGGGATGATCTCGAACGGCCACACGTAGTCGCCGTAGCCCATGTCCACGTCGGCGCGTTCCGGCGGCCAGTACGGGTCGATGTCGTCGCGGACCTTCTCGGCCGCTTCGGCCAGATCGTCCTCGAAGATGATGTCCTGGTAGGTCCAGGCCGCCAGCACGCCGCCCGGGCGCAGTACGCGCTCGCAGGTAGCGAAGAAGCGGTAGCGGTCGAACCAGTGCAGCGCCTGCGCCACGGCGACCAGGCCCACGCTGGCGTCCGGCAACGCGGTCGTCTCCGCCGGTTCGACGGCCAGGCTGACGTTGCCGCCCGCTTGCCCCTGTGCCCAATGGCGCTCGATCTGCGCCGCGCTGGGGTCGGTGGCGTGCACATGGGCGAAACGGGTCGCCAGGCCGCGCGTGGCCTGTCCGCTGCCGGCGCCCGGCTCCCACACATGGGCAGTCGCGGGCACGGCGTCGGCGATCACGTCGTACAACGCATCGGGATACGTGGGGCGGGAGGCGACGTAGACGTCGGCGACCCCGGAAAAATGGTCCTTGAAGGCCACCATGGCGAGCGTCAGCGGGCAGGTTGCAGCAGGAGGCGGTGATCTTCGCCAATCATGCGGCTGTCCACAATCTCCAGCTTCAGCCGCTCCGCCATCGCCTGGATGCCCAGGCCGCCGAACAGCGGCCGTGCCTGGTCGCCCAGCAGCACCGGCGCCATGTACAACAGCACCTCGTCGGCCAAACCGGCCGCCAGGAACGCGCCGGCCAGGGTGGCGCCGGCTTCCACGTGGAGTTCGTTCACCCCGCGCTGCGCCAGCAGCTCCAGCACTGCCTTGAGATCGAAGTTGCTGCCCGTCGCCGGCGCCACCACGCGCTGCACGTCGGTTTCGCGCGGCGGTTTGGCGTCGGCGGTATGCACGTACAGCGTCGGCGCGCCGCCCTGGCGCACGTTGCCACGGGCGACGGTCGCCAGCCCGGGGTCCAGCACCACGCGCAGTGGCGGGTCGAACGCGGTGTCGTCGCCGAAGCGCACCGTCAGCGACGGATCATCGGCCAGCACCGTGCCGGCGCCGGTCAGGATCGCACCGGCGCGGGCGCGCCAGCGCATCACGTCGCGGCGCGAGGCCTCGCCGCTGATCCACTTCGAATCGCCGTTGGCCATCGCCGTGCGGCCATCCAGGCTGGTCGCCAGCTTGATCCGCACCCACGGCCTCCCTCGTTCGATCCGCGACAGGAACCCGCGATTCAAGCGCCGCGCCTGGGCTTCCATCAGGCCCGACTGCACGGCGATGCCGGCCGCGGTCAGCTTGTCGAAACCCGCACCATCCACCTGCGGGAAGGGGTCTCGCATGGCCGCGACCACGCGGCCCACGCCCGCGGCGATCAGCGCATCGGCGCAGGGGCCGGTGCGTCCGGTGTGCGCGCAAGGCTCCAGGGTGACGTAGGCGGTCGCACCACGCGCACGATCTCCGGCCGCCTGCAAGGCGAACACTTCGGCATGCGGCTCGCCTGCCTTCTGGTGCCATCCCTCGCCGACGATCTCTTCGCCCTGCGCGATCACGCAACCCACCATGGGGTTAGGCCGCGTTGTGTAGGCACCGCGCTCTGCCAGGCGCAGCGCCCGCGCCATGGACTGGTGGTCGAAGGCGGAGAAGACGATGGACATGCGTCAGCCGTGCGACGAAGGGGCGCCAGTATGCGCCACCCGCTCGGCGGGCACGATCGACATGATCACGACCGGCGTACCGTGCAACACCGTGCGCTCTTCGACCTGCCAACCGAGCGCGGCATAGAAGTCCTCGTGCCACAGCGTGAACAGCCGTAACACCGCAACGCCCTCGCCGGCCGCATGCGCGACAGCCGCGTCGACCAGCACGCGTCCGCCACCCCGCCCTCGCGTCTCGGGCCGCATGTAGAGACTGCCCAGCCATGGACTGCCGCGGTCCTGCAATGCCGGTGCATCCTCGACCAGCAGGCTGACCGACCCCAGCAGCGTGTCGCCGTCCATGAGCAGCAGCGTGGTAGGCAACGACGTGCGCGTCGCATGATCGGCCAGTTCGGTCGTCGCCGCTTCCAGCGTCCAGTCGTCGTAGAGCGGCCCCCACTCGGCGTGGTGCCAGGCGGCGAGGTCCGGAATGTACTGCGGGTGCAGGCCGATCGCGTCGATGCGCACGGCTCAGCGCTTCTTGTTCTTGTCCGCGTGCTTGTCGAACGGGACGACATCGCCGCCCAGCAGCGAGAGCTGCCCGGCACCGGCCGGCAGGTCGCGCTCCAGCTTCTCGATCTCCTCGCGGAAATCGGCGACATCCTCGAAGCTGCGGTACACCGACGCGAAGCGCACGTAACCCACGTGGTCGAGCTTGCGCAGCTCGTTCATCACGAACTCGCCGATCTTGCGCGAGGCGATCTCGCGCTCGCCGCTCATGCGGATGCTGTGCACCACCGCGCGCACGGCGGCCTCGATCTGCTCTTCCGACACCGGCCGCTTCTGCAGCGCGCGGTCGAAGCCGGCGCGCAGTTTGCGCGCATCGAACGCATCACGACGGCCATCGCCCTTGATGACCGCCGGCAGCTTGATCTCGATGTTCTCCAGCGTCGAGAACCGCTCCCCGCAGGCCTCGCACTCGCGACGGCGCCGGATCGTGGCGCCGTCCTCGGACACGCGCGAATCGATCACGCGGGTGTCGGTGTGCTGGCAGAAGGGGCAGTGCATCGTCGTCGGTCAGCCGTAAACCGGATACTTGCGGCACTGCGCGGTGACGCTATCGCGCACCCTGGCCAGCACCGCTTCGTCGCTCGGCGCGTCGAGCACGTCGCAGATCCAGTTGGCCAGGTCGATGCAGTCCTGTTCGCCATAGCCGCGCGTGGTCACGGCCGGGGTGCCGATGCGCAGGCCCGAGGTCACGAAGGGCTTGCGCGGATCGTTCGGCACGGAGTTCTTGTTGACGGTGATGTGCGCCTTGCCCAGCGCCTCTTCCGCGTCCTTGCCGCTGACGTCCTTGCCGATCATGTCGACCAGCATCAGGTGGTTCTCGGTGCCGCCGGAGACGATCTTGTAACCGCGCGCGATGATCGTCTTCGCCATCGCCTGGGCGTTCTTCACGACCTGCGCCTGGTAGCTCTTGAACTCCGGCTCCAGCGCCTCCTTGAAGGCCACGGCCTTGGCCGCGATGACGTGCATCAGCGGACCACCCTGGATGCCCGGGAAGACGATGCTCTGCAGCTTCTTCTCGATCTCTTCGCCGGCACCCTTGGCCACGATGATGCCGCCGCGCGGGCCGCGCAGCGTCTTGTGGGTGGTCGAGGTGACCACGTGCGCGTGCGGCAGCGGGTTCGGATAGACGCCGGCGGCGACCAGGCCCGCGACGTGCGCCATATCGACGAACAGGTAGGCGCCGACCTTGTCGGCGATGGCGCGGAAACGTGCCCAGTCCACCACCTGCGAATAGGCGGAGAAACCGGCCACGACCATCTTCGGCTTGTGCTCCAGCGCCAGCTTCTCGACTTCGTCGTAGTCGATCAGGCCCTGGTCGTTCACGCCGTACTGGACGGCGTTGAAGATCTTGCCCGAGGCGTTGACCTTGGCGCCGTGGGTCAGGTGGCCACCGTGGGCCAGGCTCATGCCCAGGATGGTGTCGCCCGGCTGCAGCAGGGCGAAGTACACGGCCTGGTTGGCCTGCGAGCCGGAATGCGGCTGCACGTTGGCGTAGTCGGCGCCGAACAGCTGCTTCACGCGGTCGATCGCCAGTTGCTCGGCGATGTCGACGTACTCGCAGCCGCCGTAGTAGCGCTTGTGCGGGTAACCCTCGGCGTACTTGTTGGTCAGCACGCTGCCCTGTGCTTCCAGCACGCGCGGGCTGGCGTAGTTCTCGCTGGCGATCAGCTCGACGTGATCCTCCTGCCGGCGCGCCTCATGGGCGATGGCCTGGGCCAGTTCGGGATCGTAGGTTTCGATGCGGGCGTCGCGCGGGAACATCGGGTCTCCGGGGCTAGAGCGGGCGGGGTTCCCGATTGTATCCCGCCGGGGGGGCCGGCCACGACCCGCCCTCTCCCCTGCCCGGAAAAGGAAAAGCGCGCCGGAGCGCGCTTTTCCCGTGGCAGGAGGGGTCCGGCTCAGTGGTGCAGGATCAGGTCGGCGATGATGCCGGTGGCGATGGCCACCATCAGCATGTTGCCTCGGTCGTCCCGCACCCAGTGGTAGCCACGGGGCGGACGACGCAGGTCGTAGTAGTCGTAATCGTTCACCACATAGACCGGGCCACGGTAGTAGTCGCGGTAGCGCTGGCCCTTAGCCCAGCGGTGGTAACCGGGCGCCGGGCGATAGACGACGCGCGGCGGCGGCGCGTAGTAGCGGCGATCGTCGTAACGGCGGTCGTAGCGATCATCGTAACGGCGACCATCCCGGTAACCGCTGCGGTAGGCATGGCGCTGGTCGCGGCGGTCGTCGCGGCGATCATGGCGATCGTCACGGCGGTCATCGCGCCAGTCGCGATCGTAATGCTGGCGGCCACGGTCACGGCCGCGGTCGTCATCGCGCGCCAGCGCCGGGGCGGTGGTGGCGATCGCCAGCACGGCGATGGCCAGGCCCTGGAAGAATCGACGGCTGTTCATGGCAACTCCGTTGTTAGGGGTACGTGAGGCCATGATGCGCATTGCGTCTGAACCGTTTCCCGCTGGAAAACGGTTACGCGACAACAGTCCCAAAACGCTCGGATCCCGTTCAGCCAGCGGCCCCGGCGGCCTGAACGGCTATACTGGGCGCCTTCCCCATTTTCACCTGCTCGCCTGCCGGTCCCCGGTCGGGTGACGGGCCCTGCGTACCGGAGCCTGCATGTCCTCGCAATACATCTACACCATGAACCGGGTCAGCAAGGTGGTCCCGCCGAAGCGGCAGATCATCAAGGACATTTCGCTGTCCTTCTATCCCGGCGCGAAGATCGGCTTGTTGGGCCTGAACGGCGCGGGCAAGTCCACCGTGCTGAAGATCATGGCGGGCGTCGACAAGGATTTCGAAGGCGAAGCGCGCCCGCAGCCCGGCATCAAGGTCGGCTACCTGGCGCAGGAGCCGGAACTGAATCCCGAGCACACCGTCCGCCAGGCCGTCGAGGAAGGCGTGGGCGACGTGCTGCAGGCCCAGGCGGCGCTGGAAGCGGTCTACGCCGCGTATGCCGAGGAAGGCGCGGACTTCGACGCGCTCGCCAAGGAGCAGGAACGCCTGGAGGCGATCCTCGCCGCCGGCGACGCGCACACCCTGGAGAATCAGTTGGATGTCGCGGCCGATGCGCTGCGCCTGCCGCCGTGGGACGCCATCGTCGGCAAGCTGTCCGGCGGTGAGAAGCGTCGCGTCGCACTGTGCCGCCTGCTGCTGCAGAAGCCGGACATGCTGCTGCTCGACGAACCGACCAACCACCTCGATGCCGAGTCGGTCGAGTGGCTGGAACAATTCCTCGCCCGCTACACCGGCACCGTGGTGGCCGTCACCCACGATCGCTACTTCCTCGACAACGCCGCCGAATGGATCCTCGAGCTGGACCGCGGTCGCGGCATTCCGTGGAAGGGCAACTACACCGACTGGCTGGTGCAGAAAGACGAGCGCCTGAAGCAGGAAGAGAACCAGGAAAAGGCGCGCCAGAAGGCCATCCAGAAAGAACTGGAATGGTCGCGCCAGAACGCCAAGGGCGGCCGCTCGAAGGGCAAGGCCCGCTTGGCCCGCCTGGAAGAACTGCAGTCGGTCGACTACCAGCGTCGCAACGAAACCAACGAGATCTTCATCCCGCCGGGTGAGCGCCTGGGCAACAACGTCATTGAGTTCAAGAACGTTTCGAAGAAGTTCGGCGACCGCCTGCTGATCGACAACCTGAGCTTCCTGGTGCCCGGCGGCGCCATCGTCGGCATCATCGGCCCGAACGGCGCCGGCAAGTCGACGCTGTTCAAGATGATCACCGGCCAGGAAAAGCCGGATTCCGGCACGATCACCACCGGTCCGACCGTGCAGCTGGCCTATGTCGACCAGAGCCGCGACAAGCTGGAAGGCAACCACAACGTCTTCCAGGAAATCTCGGGCGGCCTGGACATCCTCAACATCAACGGCGTGGAGATCCAGTCGCGCGCGTACATCGGCCGCTTCAACTTCAAGGGCCAGGACCAGCAGAAGATGGTCGGCTCGCTGTCCGGTGGTGAGCGCGGGCGCCTGCACATGGCCAAGACGCTGCTGCAGGGCGGCAACGTGCTGCTGCTCGACGAACCGTCGAACGACCTGGACATCGAAACCCTGCGTGCGCTGGAAGACGCGCTGCTGGAATTCCCCGGCAACACGTTCGTCATTTCGCACGACCGCTGGTTCCTGGACCGAATCGCCACGCACATCCTCGCCTTCGAAGGCGACTCGCACGTGGAGTTCTTCCAGGGCAACTATCGCGAGTACGAGGAAGACAAGAAGCGTCGCCTGGGCGAAGAAGGCGCGCGTCCGCACCGCCTGCGATTCAAGGCGCTGAAGTAAGCCACCCGAGGCTTGCTGGGCACCCCAACAAAAAAGCCGGCGAAAGCCGGCTTTCTTGTTCGCGCGCCAGATGGATCAATGGGTCATCGCGACGAATACGTAAGCAGCGGCCAGGGTGATCAGGCCCTGCACCAGCATGAAGCCCCCCAGGCCCACCAGCGTACGCAATGCGGTGGTCCAGCCCGAGTGGTTGCGGAACAACTGGACGAGCGAGAACACGGCGTAGAGGGACGCCAGCGCGACGGACCATTCCTGGGCATTCGGTACCCAGTTCCGCACGAGGATGGCCAGCGCCATGAAGACGAACGTCTGTACCGTCAGGAAGGCGGTCACCACGAGCCATTCGGGGTAGTTGAGGCCCCTGCCGCGGAACGCGAGCCAGAACGCAGCGGCCTCGAATGGCAGGAGGAAGAGGGTGACGGCGGTGAGGTGGGCGTTGATCCAGTCCTTCACCATGTTGAAGGTGCCCATCGCGACAGCGGGATCGACGCCCGAACCCGGCTGCATGGCGCCCGATTCCGAAAAGCCTGCCTGCATCGCGGAGCCCAGCAGGTCGCCACCCAGCAGATACTTGCCGAGCAGCACCACGGCGGCGGCCGAGATCATCAGCAGCAGCAGAGGTTTCACCTGCTTCGCACGCCGCCCTTCCAGATAGCCGCGGATCAGATGCCCTGGCCGCAGCATCAGCTCCTTGAGCGAATAGAGAATGCCGCGATCCATGTGGAGCACGCTGTGCTCCAGCTCGTGGCCGAGGAAATGCCAGTCGATGCGGTGCACCGGCGTGGGTTGCCCGCAGGCGGGACAGAACTTCTGTTGGAGATCGGCGACGGCTCGGCCGCAGTTGATGCAGATGCTCGCGTCGCCCATGCCGGTCCCCTTTCCGTGGTCGGCGGATTCTAGGTGAAGCGCCGCGCGAACGTCCAACAAGCCCGCCCCAGTCGCCCCATCGGAGGGAAAACATGCACCGCGAAGGTGCCGGTTAAAGCGGTTGCGAGGTTCGCCGATAGCGCTTCAATGACGACCATGCGCGAACGCACGGTCACCCCCCCATGCAAGGAGCCCCATGAACGCACGCGCCGCCGCCCCCACCGACGACGCCGGTATCGACGACCACATCCAGTCCGTCTCCGGACTGTCGGACGCGCTGCTGAAGCAACTGCGGCAATCGCTGCAGAAGATCGACGAGATCAACCGCATCACCCGCATCATCTCGATGAATGCCCGCATCGAGGCCGTGCGCATCGGCGCGGCCGGGCGCAGCTTCGGGGTGATCGCCGAAGAGATGGACACGCTCTCGCGCCGCGTCAGCGATACCGCGCAGGAGATCGACCGCATGGCCGGCCGCACCAGCACCGACCTGCGCGAACGGCTGGAACAGCTGCAAACCGACGTGCGCCGCACGCGCCTCACCGACCTGGCGCTGGCCAACATCGACCTGATCGATCGCAATCTCTACGAGCGCAGCTGCGACGTGCGCTGGTGGGCCACCGATGCGGCCGTGGTCGCCGCCGTGCACGATCCGCAGCCGGCGGCCCTCGCCCACGCCAGCCAGCGCCTCGGGCAGATCCTGGATTCGTACACGGTCTACTTCGACCTGGTGCTCGCCGACCTGCACGGCAACGTGATCGCCAACGGGCGACCGCGGCAGTACCGCTCGGTGGGCCAATCGGTGGCCCAGCAGCCCTGGTTCCAGTCGGCGATGGCGACGCAGAGCGGCGAGGCGTTCGGCTTCCAGTCGATGCATGCCAGTCCGCTGGCCGGCGGCGAACGCGTGCTGGTCTATTCCTGCACCGTGCGCGAGGGCGGGCGCGTGCAGGGCCGGCCGCTGGGCGTGCTGGGCATCGTGTTCCGCTGGGACGCGCTGGCGCAGACCATCGTCGAACACACGCCGCTGTCCGATGCCGAGTGGAGTCGCAGCCGTGTCTGCATCGTCGACGGCCAAGGGCAGGTGCTGGCCGACACGCAGTCCGTCGGCGCCGCACCCCGACTCGACTTCCCTGGTCGCGCCACGCTGTTCGCCGAACCCCGCGCCGCCACCGAACTTGTGCTCGACGGTCGGCCGCACTGCATCGCGCAGGCCGCGTCACCCGGCTACGAAACCTACCGCACCGGCTGGCACTGCGTGATCCTGCAAGGCACCGGTTGAGCCGGCGCGAGGGCTCAGGCGAGCCACACCTCGCCGTCGCGGATCTGTACCGCGACGGCATGCAGGGCATCGCCCCGGCACGGCCCGGCGACACAGTCGCCGCGCTGCAATTCGAAGGAAGCGCCATGGGCCGCGCAGACCAGATGCCCGTCCTTGCTCTTCAGGAACTGACCCGGCGCCCAGTCCAGGCGGCGACCGGCATGCGGGCAGACGTTGAGCCATGCACGGACCGCATCGCCATCGCGATGGAGGATGAGGGATTCCGCATCGTCGCCGATCGTGGCCTCAACTTCGGCAAAACCACCGTCGGCGATGTCATTCAGTGCAGTCAGTCGCATACGGCTTAACGAAGTTCTCACACGGTCATGTAACGGTCATCCGATACTGCGCGTACCGGCCCCCGCCGCATTCTGTCACGACGCAACGCCATGTACGCACGCCACTTTCAGTTCAACGCCTTCCGCAACGCGTTCGCGCCCCGCAAGCCGCGCCATCCGCTGCTGCGCCTGGGTATCGGCCTGCTGGGCCTGGCCGTGCTGGCGGTGCTGGTGTTCTTCAGCGTGTTCGTGGGTGCGGCGATGATCGCCGGCGGCCTGCTGTACAAGCTGCTGCGCCAGCGTGGCAGGCCGGTCGCGCGCGACAACGCGATGGAAGGCGAATACCAGGTGGTCAGCAAACCGGTCCTGCCGCTGCCGCGCTGAGCGACGCCTGCGCGGGACGTGGTTCCCGCCTACACTCTGCGGCCCTCGATTCGCTGGACCGCCGCATGTCCGACATCATCCCGACCCCGCCGGTGCCTCGCGTCCCCGTACGCGGTGGCGGTACCTTTCCGGTGCGGCGCATCTTCTGCGTGGGCCGCAACTTCGCCGACCACGCACGCGAGATGGGTGCGGCCGCTCCTGCATCGAAGGCCGAGCGCGGCACGCCCGTGTTCTTCCACAAGCCGGCCGATGCCATCGTCACCGGCAACGTGGACGTACCCTACCCGCCCGGCACGAACGACCTGCACCATGAGGTCGAGCTGGTCGCCGCGCTGGGCGTTGACGCACCCGCGGGCGAGCTGTCGCGCGAGGCGGCGCAGGCCCTGGTCATCGCCTACGGCGTCGGCCTGGACCTGACCCGTCGCGACCTGCAGGGCGCCGCCAAGGCCAAGGGCCTGCCGTGGGATACCGGCAAGGGCTTCGATCATTCGGCCCCCATCAGCGAACTGGTCGCCGCCGCGGATGCCGGCGCGCTCGATGCCCGCACGCTGACCCTGCGCGTGAACGGCGATGTCCGCCAGCAGGGCGCGCTGCACGACCTGATCTGGGACGTGCCCGACATCCTGCACGAGCTGTCGAAGCTCTATGCGCTGAAGGCCGGTGACCTGGTCTTCATGGGGACGCCGGCGGGCGTTGCGGCGCTGGTACCGGGTGATGCGTTCGTGGCCTCGCTCGATGGCGTGGTGGAGTTGCGCGGGCGAATCGCGGGTTGATGCCCTGCCTTGCGTCATCGACGCACGGGGTTATAGTCCACGCCAGTGGCGTGTCGGCGCCGTTCACGGAGATCCCTCGATGGGCATGGTCAGCGAGTTCAAGGAATTCATCGCACGCGGCAATGTGGTCGACCTCGCCGTCGGCGTGGTGATCGGCGCGGCGTTCGGCAAGATCGTCACGACGCTCGTGGACAAGATCATCATGCCGCCGATCGGGCTGCTGGTCGGTGGCGTGGATTTCTCGAAGTGGGCATGGACGCTCAAGGAAGCCACGATCGACGCCGCCGGCAAGGAAGTCCCCGCCGTGGTCATCGGCATCGGCGAGTTCCTCAACACGGTGATCCAGTTCGTCATCGTCGCGTTCGCGATCTTCCTGCTGGTCAAAGCGGTCAACCGCCTGCACCGCAAGCCCGAGGCCGCGCCCGCCGCGCCACCCGAGGACGTGCTGCTGCTGCGCGAGATCCGCGACGCGCTGAAGAAATAACGAACGCGGCGTTCCGGATCGGCAACGCCGTCGACGGAAACACGGGGCCACGGGCTGCTAAGCTCGTGGCCTTCGTTTTTCCGGGACTTTCCATGCGCCTTGCTCCGTTGCTGCTCGCCCTGGCCGTCACCGCCCCCGCTTTCGCCGCGTCGCGCGAAACCCGCATCCCCGACGCCGCCCTCGCCACCGCCGCACAACTCCGCGAGCAGGCGCTCGCCGACCGCACCGGCTGGAACGTCGTCGAATCGCTGACGACGGAAGTGGGCCCGCGCCTGGCCGGCAGCGAGGCCGATGCGAAAGCCGTGGCATGGGCACAGGCGAAGTTCAAGGCGCTCGGCTTCGACAAGGTGTGGATCGAACCGGTGACGTTTCCGAAGTGGGTGCGTCGCAGCGAGCGGGCCGCCGTACTCGGTGGACACGCGCAACCGCTGACCGTCACCGCACTCGGCGGCAGTCCGAAGGGCACGGTGGAGGCAGAGATCGTCCGCTTCGCCGACCTGGCTGCGCTGGAAGCGGCGCCCGCGGGATCCCTGGCCGGGAAGATCGCGTTCGTCGATTACCAGATGACCTCCGCGCGCGATGGCAGCGACTATCGCAACGGCGGCGCGATCCGCTCGAAGGGCCCGTCGGCCGCGATCCGCAAGGGCGCGATCGCGTTCCTGATGCGCTCGGCCGGCACGGATAACCACCGCGTCGCGCATACCGGCATCACCCGGTTCGACGAAGGCCTGACGCCGGTGCCGTCGGCATCGCTGACCATCCCGGATGCCGACCAGTTGGCGCGCCTGCTGCAACGCGGTCCGGTGCGCGTGTCGCTCGCGCTGGATTGCGGTTGGGACGGCGAGTACACCTCGCACAATGTGATCGGCGAGATCACCGGGCGCAGCCTGCCGAAGGAGGTCGTGGTGATCGGCGGCCACCTGGACTCGTGGGACCTCGGCACCGGCGCGATCGACGACGGCGCCGGCATCGCCATCACGATGGCCGCCGGCCACCTGATCGGCCAGCTGAAGCAGGCGCCGAAACGCACGATCCGCGTGATCGCGTTCGCCAACGAGGAGCAGGGCCTGTACGGCGGCAAGGCGTATGCGGAGAAGCACCTGGGCGACATCACGCGCCACCAGATCGGCGCGGAGAGCGATTTCGGCGCCGGTCGCATCTATGCATTCAACACCGGCGCGCCGGACCACGCGCGCAAGGCCACCGAGCAGATTGCGCAGGCGCTGGCACCGCTGGGCATCGAGTACGTACCCGGCAAGGGCAGCGCGGGCCCGGACATCAGCCCGTTCGCAGCAAAGGGCATGGCCTGGGCGTGGCTGGCGCAGGATGGCAGCGACTATTTCGACCTGCACCACAACGCAGACGACACGCTCGACAAGATCGACCCGGCCGCGCTGGCGCAGAACGTGGCGGCTTATGCGGTGTTCGCCTACCTGGCGGCGGACGCCGAGGGCGACTTCGGCAGCCAGCTCAAAGAAACCGCGGCCACCGAGTGAGGCTCAGCGGGCGCGCTGCGCCCACTGCGCCAGGAACACCGCCGTCGCGGCGGCCACGTTGAGGCTCTCGACGGCGCCGCTGCCGGGGATCGACAGGCGCGTATCGCAGGCATCGGCGAGGCGTGCATCCATGCCCTCGCCCTCCGCACCCATCACGTAGACGAGGCGCTGCGGCAGCCTGGCGGCGAACAAGTCGTCGCCACCGCGCACGACGGTGGCGGCCAGCGAGAAACCTGCATTGCGCAGCTGGGCGGCGGCGTTGTCCGCCTGTCCCATGCGCACCAGAGGCACCTGCTCGGCGCCGCCCTCGGCCACGCGTGCGGCCGCGCCGGAGATCGCCAGCGTCGAATCACGCGGCAGCAGGATGCCGGCCACGCCGAAGTGCGCGGCCGAGCGCAGGATCGCGCCGAAGTTGTGCGGGTTGCCCACGCCATCGAGCCACAACGCGGCGACGGGCTTGCCTTCGGGCAATGCGCGCAGCCAGTCGGACATCGGCAGCGGCTCGACCTTGCGCACGTCGGCCACGATACCTTCGTGGTGCGTACTGGCCGCGAGCCGGTCGAGATCGCCCTCTTCCACCACGCGGTAGCCGACGCGCTGCTTCACGCACCACGCCAGCAATGGCTTCAGGGCCTGGATGCGCGACTCGGTCAGGTAGACCTTGCGGATCGCGTCCGCGCGCCGCGCGAAGACCGCCTGCACCGCATTGAGGCCGTACAGGCGAAGTTCGTCGCGTGCGCCGCCCGCAGGGCGCTCGTCGCGCGGCGCAGGCGCTTGCGGCGGCCTCGCCTCCGCATCGCGCGGCGGCCGCCGCCGGTCGGGCGGATTGCCCGGTGGACGCGGCGGTCGATTGTTCCAGGGATTGCTCACGTCAGGCCCGCTGCTTCCAGAAGTCCGCGTTGCGGATGCCCAGCGCGTCCGGATCGAACGTGGGGTCCAGGCCCTGCTTCTTCTGGCGCTCGTAGTCGCGCAGCGCGATCAACGCCGGCTTCTGCAGGATCAGGATGGCGATGACGTTCAACCATGCCATCAGGCCGACGCCGATGTCGCCCAGCGTCCAGGCCATCGCGGCGTTGTGGTACGCACCGAAGATCACCATGCCCACGATGCCCACGCGCAGCAGCAACGTCGCCAGCGGGTGGGTCTTCTTGGTGCCGGCCAGGTAGGTCAGGTTGGTTTCGGCCATGTAGTAATAGGCCATGATGGTGGTGAACGCGAAGAAGAACAGCGCCACCGCCACGAAACCCGCGCCCCAGCCGGGCAGCACCGATTCCACCGCGGCCTGGGTGAACTGCGCGCCCTCCGACGGCTGTACGCCCGGCACGCCGGAGAAGATCTCGACCAGCGTGTCCTTGCCGTTCTCGGTGACGGTCTTGAACGTGTTGTACATGCCCGTCGACAGCAGCAGGAACGCTGTCGAGGTGCAGACGAGCATGGTGTCGAAGTAAATCGCGAACGCCTGCACGTAGCCCTGCTTGGCCGGGTGCGAGACCTCGGCGGCCGCGGCGGCATGCGGGCCCGTGCCCTGGCCGGCTTCGTTGGCGTAAATGCCTCGCTTCACGCCCCAGATGATCGCCTGGCCGATGATCGCGCCGAATGCCGCATGCGCACCGAAGGCACTGGAGAAGATGTCGGCGAACATCGCCGGCACCTTGCCGGCATTGGCGATCATCACGATCACGGCCATCAGGATGAAGCCCAGCGCCATGAACGGCACCACGACTTCGGCGAACGTGGCGATGCGCTTGATGCCGCCGAAGATGATGATGGCCAGCACGGCCGCCACGGCGATGCCGATCCACAGTTTCAGGCTTGCCGCGCCACCCACCGCTTCACAGCCGCCGGCGCCACACAGCACGTTGGTCGCGCTGTCGGCGATGGCGTTGGCCTGCACGCCCGGCAGCAACAGGCCGGTAGCGATGACGGTCGCCACGGCGAAGGCGACGGCGTACCACTTCAGGCCCATCGCCTTTTCGATGTAGTAGGCCGGACCGCCGCGATAGCGCCCCTCGCCATCCTTTTCCTTGTAGATCTGCGCCAGAGTGCATTCGACGTACGACGTGGACGCGCCCAGGAAGCCCATCACCCACATCCAGAACACCGCACCGGGGCCGCCGTAGGCGATCGCGGTGGCAACGCCGGCGATGTTGCCGATGCCCATGCGGCCGGCCATCGAAATGGCCAGGGCCTGGAAGGAGGACACGCCCGCCTCGGATTTCTGCCCGGTGACGGTCAGCCGGCACATCTCGGCGAAGCCGCGGACCTGCATCACGCGGGTGCGGAGGGTGAACCACAGGCCGGCACCCAGGCACAGCGCGATCAGCGCGTTGCTCCAGATGATGCCGTTCAACCAGTTGAAAAAGGCTTCCACGGGGATGCGTCTCCGTCGTTCGTGCGTGCGCTGGGATTCGGGAAGGCGGCGCAGGGCGCCGCCGGGTCCCTGCAAGATAACCGCAACACGCGCCGCTGCGCAGTCCCCGCCGGCGTTTCAGCCCGGCCAGACCCGCCCGAACAGCCTCAGGTCGTGCAGGCCGTCCGCCTTCTGGATCGCGGCCCGCCGACAGCCTTCCTCGGCGAAGCCGTTCTTTTCCAGCACCCGCGCGGAGCCCGGGTTGGTATCCAGCACGTTGGCCTCGATGCGGCGCAGCGACAGCGCAGGCACCACCCAGCCCAGATAGGCCGCCACCACGCGCGTCATGTGGCCCTGGCCCCAGTGCGCGCGTCCGAGCCAGTAGCCCAGTTCCGCGGCATGACCGCGCTCGCCCGCGTGCGGGCGCACACCGATACCGCCGCAGGCTCCGCCATTGATCTCGATCGCGAACACCGGATGCCGGAAGTCCACCACATGGCCGGCCAGGAAGGCCTCGCCGTCAGCGCGCGTGTATGGATGAGGGAAACGCTCGCTCAGGCCACGCGGTACCTGCGGATCGTCGGCGTGGCGCAGCAGGGCATCGAGATCGTCCGGCCGCCATGCACGCAGCAGGAAGCCGTCGCCCGCGATGCGCACGTCCGCATGCGGGCGCGCGCCGGTGTCAGCCATGGCCGCCGACGGAGGGCGTCTCGGCCTCCAGCTTGCTCAACTCATGCGCCACGGCTTCCGGCGAACGCGTGAACGGCGCGAGCAACGCGTAGAACGCCGGCACCACGTACAGCGACAGCAGCGTGGAGAAAGTCACGCCGAAGATCACCACGATGCCGATGGTGGCGCGGCTGGCCGAACCCGGGCCGCCGGCGAGCACCAGCGGCACCGCGCCGACGACGGTGGCCACCGACGTCATCAGGATCGGGCGCAGGCGCACGCGTGCGGATTCGGCGATCGCCTGCGCCACGCTGGCGCCGTCGTCGCGCAGCTGGTTGGCGAACTCGACGATCAGGATGCCGTTCTTCGCCGCCAGGCCGATCAGCATCACGATGCCGATCTGGCTGAAGAGGTTCAGCGTGCCTCCGGTGACCCACAAGCCGATGAGCGCGCCCAGCACCGCCAACGGCACCGTCAGCATGATCACCAGCGGATGGACGAAGCTCTCGAACTGCGCAGCCAGCACCAGGTAGACGATCAGCAGCGCCAACGTGAACGTCAGCAGGATTGCGCCGCCCGCCTCCTGGTACTCGCGCGACTCGCCCTTCCAGTCGATCTGGGCGTAGTCCGGCAGCTCTTCCGATACGGCTTGCCGCGTCCATTCCAGCGCCTCGCCCATCGTGTAGCCCGGCGCGAGGCCGGCGCTGATGGTGATGGCGCGCAGGCGGTTGAAGCGGTTGAACGTGCCCGGCTCGGCGATCTCGGTGAGCGTCACGAGGTTCGACAGCGGGATCAGCGCGCCATCGCTGCCGCGCACGTAGGTCTGCGCCAGGTCTTCGGTATTGGCGCGCTTCTCGCGGCCGGCCTGCAGCATGACGTCGTATTCCTCGCCGTTGTCCACGTACGTGGTCACCTGGCGCGAACCCATCATCGTTTCCAGCGTGCGGCCGATCTCCTGCACCGACACACCCAAGTCGGCGGCGCGGTCGCGGTCGATGTTCACGCGCATCTGCGGGCGCGTTTCCTTGTAGTCCGAATCCGGATCCTGGATGCCCGGGTTGGATTCCATCCGCTGCAGGATGCGGTCGCGCCACTGCGCCAGTTCGGCGTAGTCGGGGCCACCCAGCACCAGTTGGTAGCGCTGGCCGCGGCTGCCGACCAGGCCACCGGCCACGTTGGCGCGCGCCTGTACGCCCGGCAGCTTGGAGAGTTCGGCACGCAACCCGTTGACGACGTCATCGGTGGTGGCCTTGCGCTCATGCCAGTCCTGCAGGAACACGATGACCTGGCCGGTATGCATGTCGTCGCTGCCGCCGAAGCCGCGCGGCACGCGCGAGTTGGCGCGCTCGATCGGTTTGTCGCCGCCGACCTGCCCCATCACGATGCGCTCCACCTGCTGCATCTGGTTGACCATGTAGTCGAAGCCGGCGCCTTCCGGTCCGTCCACCATCACGAAGAAGCGGCCGCGGTCCTCCGCCGGCGCCAGTTCGCTGGGCACGCGCAGGCCGAGCACGACGATCGCCACGCCACAGAGCGCCATCGCCAGCAGCACCAGGCCGAGGATGCGCTTGCCGCTCAGCGATACCAGGCGCTCCACGTGGTGGCCATAGCCGGTGCTGACGCGGTTGAGCGTGCGGTTGGTCCAGGCATTCAATCCGCGCGGCTCGGTGTGCGGCTTCACCAGCTTGGACGACATCATCGGCGTCAGCGTCAGCGCGACGAAGGCAGAAATCGCCACCGCCGCCGCCAATGCGACCGACAGCTCGCGGAACAGCCGGCCAGTGTTGCCTTCCATGAAGCCCACCGGCAGGAACACCGCCACCAGCACCGCCGTGGTCGCGATCACCGCGAACGCGACCTGCGTGGTCCCGCGGCGCGCCGCGACCAGGGCCGGTTCGCCCAGGTCGGCACGGCGCTGCACGTTCTCCAGCACCACGATGGCGTCGTCCACCACCAGGCCGATGCAGAGCACCAGCGCGAGCAGGGTCAGCAGGTTGATCGAGAAGCCGAACGCATACAGCGCGATGAACGCCGAGATCAGGCACACCGGCACCGTCACCGCGGGGATCAGCGCGGCACGTAGGCTGCCGAGGAACAACCAGATCACCAGGAACACCAGCACCATCGCCTCGCCCAACGTCCAGTACACGCGTTCGATGGAGGCTTCGATGAAGGTGGTGCTGTCGAACGCGACGAAGATGTCCGTGCCTTCCGGCAGCGTCTGCTGGATCACCTCGGCCTCGGCGCGCGCCGCGCGGGCCACGTCCAGCGCATTCGCGGTCGAGGTGCGCACGATGCCCAGTCCGACGTTCGGCACGGCGTTGCTGCGCAGGTAGGAGCGGCGCTCTTCCGCGCCCAGTTCCACCTGCGCCACATCGCCCAGCCGCACCACATAGCCGTCCGTACCCTTGCGCAGCGGCAGCTGCGCGAATTGTTCGGGGCGCTGGTAACCGCGCTCGACGCGCAGAGTGAAGTCGCGCGTCTGCGATTCGATGCGGCCTGCCGGCAGTTCGACGTTCTGCGCACGCAGCGCGGCCTCCACATCGCTGGTGGTCACGCCGCGCGCGGCCATCGCCTCGCGGTCCAGCCAGATGCGCATCGCATAGCGCTGGCCGCCGCCCAGCTGCACGCGGGCCACGCCATCGAGCGCGGACAGGCGGTCCAGCACATAGCGGTCGGCGTAGTCGGTCAGCTCCATCGTGTCCATCACGGTGGAGCGCATGTTCAACCAGATGATGACGTCGGCGTCGGCCTCGACTTTCGAGATCTGCGGCGGATCGGCCTCTTCCGGCAGGCGGTTCATCACCCGGCTGACGCGGTCGCGCACGTCGTTCGCCGCGGCCTCGATGTCGCGGCTGAGGTTGAACTCGATGGTGACGTCGGCGCGGCCGTTGCGGCTGCTCGACTGGATGGTCTTGATGCCCTCGATGCCGGACAGGCCGTCCTCGAGGATCTGGGTGATGCGCGTCTCGACCACCGCGGCCGACGCGCCCGGGTAGTTCACTTCCACCGACACGATCGGCGGATCGATGTTGGGCAGTTCGCGCAGGGTCAGGCGCAGGAAGGACATCACGCCCAGCACGACCAGCAGCAGGCTGACCACCACCGCGAAGACGGGGCGCTTGATCGACAGATCGGAGAGCTTCATGGCGCTCAGCCCTTGCCGTCGGCGGCGGGCGCGTCCTGCTTCGGCGGCGCGACCGGTGCGGCATCCGCCACCTTCACGCCGGGGCGCAGCTTGCCGGTGCCGTCGATGACGATGCGGTCACCCGCGGCCACGCCTTTCAGGATTTCCACCTGTCCGTCACGGCGTACACCGGCGGTGACCGGTGCCTGCTCGACGCTGCCGTCGGCCTTCACGCGGTACACGAAGGAGTCGCGCCCCACCTGCACCACCGCGATCTCCGGAATCACCAGCGCCTGCCGCTCGGGACGGAACAGGCGCACGTCGAGCAGCATGCCGGGGCGCAGCTTGCGGTCGTCGTTGGGGAACACGGCGCGCACGGTCACCGCGCGCGTGGTGGGATCGATGCGCGCATCGACGGTCTCGACCTTGCCTTCGAACGTCTCGCCCGGGAACGCGGTCGCGCCCGCCGTGACGGCATTGCCCACGCCGACCGTGGCCAGCGCGGCTTCCGGCACCTGGAAATCCACGTACATGCGCGAGACGTCATCCAGCGTGGCGATGGTGCTGTTGGCGGTGATCAGCGAACCGGGGCTGACCTGGCGGATGCCCAGCACGCCGGCGAACGGCGCGCGCACGCTGCGGTCGCCGATGTCGGCGCGCGCCTGGCGCACGCGGGCGGCGGCGGCGTCGCGCAGGGCGAGCTGCGTATCCAGCTGCGAGCGCGCGATCAGTTGCTGGTCGGCCAGTTCCTTCTGCCGGCGGTACAGGCGATCGGCTTCCGCATAGGTCGCCTCGGCCTGGACCAGCGCGGCGTGCGCGGCGTCGCCTTTCAGGGTGACCAGCGTCTGCCCCGCGGAAACCTGTTGACCGCTTTCGAAATGCACGTCCTGGACGATCTCGCTGACCTTGGCGGTCAGCGTCACCGACTCACGCGCCTTGGCCGTGCCGAGGGCCTGCAGCGTGTCGTTCCATGCCGACGGCTGGACGACGCGGGTGGTGACCGGAATGGGGCGCTCGGCCGCGTTGCCGTTCGCCTTCGCCTGCGGCTCCGAGCCGCCGCACGCGGCGAGCAGCAGGAGCGGCAGGACGACCGCAAGGCGGAGGGTTCCGGATCGGCTGAGCATGGATCATCCCGTAATCATCGTTATCCACGCAGTTTAGCGAGCCCGCGTGACATACGCTGCCGTCGATGCGGCGATTCGTGCCTGAAACGCGCCGAAGGGCGCGCGGTGCACACAGCCGACCATGACCAATGACCCTTGCGACGACCGCCCGTCAGTCGAGCCCGAGATGGGCCAGCACCTGCAGGGCCAGCGCCTCCGGATCGGCGCCGCCGGCATCCAGGTGCAGGTCGGGATGTTCCGGCGCCTCGTACGGCGAATCGATGCCGGTGAAGTTGGGGATCAGCCCGGCGCGCGCCTTCTTGTACAGCCCCTTCACGTCGCGCGACTCGGCCACGGACAGCGGCACGTCGACGAAGACCTCGACGAACTCGCCAGCGTCGAAGCGCTCGCGCGCCATCCGGCGCTCGGCGCGGAACGGCGAGATGAAGCTCACCAGCACGATCAGGCCGGCGTCGGTCATCAGCTTCGCCACCTCGGCGACGCGGCGGATGTTCTCCACGCGGTCCTCGTCGGTGAACCCGAGGTCGCGGTTCAGCCCGTGGCGCACGTTGTCGCCGTCCAGCAGGAAGCTGTGGTAACCCAGCGCATGCAGGCGCTTGTCCACCAGGTTGGCGATGGTCGACTTGCCCGCGCCGGACAGGCCGGTGAACCAGAGCACCTTCGGCGCTTGGCCCTTCTGGCGCGCACGCGCGGCCTTGTCCACATCGACGTGCTGCCAGTGCACGTTGCCGGCGCGGCGCAGGGCGAAGTCCAGCGTGCCGGCACCGGCCGTCGCATTGTCGTAGCGATCGATCAGGATGAAGCCGCCGAGTGCGCGGTTGCGCGCATAGGCCTCGAAGGCGATCGGTTCGTCGAGGCTGAGGTTGCAGTAGCCCACCTCGTTGAGCTCGAGCCGCTTGGCGGCCAGGTGCTCCTGGGTGTTCACGTCGATGCGGTGCTTGATCTCGGTGACCGTGGCCGACACGGTGCGCGCACCGATCTTCAGCAGGTAGGGCCGGCCCGGCAGCAGCGGCGCATCCGACATCCACAGCAGGTGGGCGGCGAACTGGTCCGCCACTTCGGGCGGGTCGCCGGCGGCGGCGATCACGTCACCGCGGCTGATGTCGATCTCGTCGGCCAGGGTCAGCGTGACGGCCTGCCCGGCCGATGCCGACGCGACCTCGCCGTTGGCATCCAGCACCTGGGCGACGCGCGTACGGCGCGACGATGGCAGCACGACCACCTCGTCACCGGGCTTCACCTGCCCCGCGGCGATCGTGCCGGCATAGCCGCGGAAGTTCTGGTGCGGGCGATTGACCCACTGCACCGGCAGGCGCAGGCCGTCGCCGCTTTCCTGTGCCTCCACCTGCACCTGCTCCAGGTGCTCCAGCAGTGCGGGACCGGCGTACCAGGGCGTGCGCGCCGAACGCGACGACAGGTTGTCGCCTTCCAGCGCCGACAGCGGGATGCAGGTGACCTCCGCGATGCCCAGGCGCTGCGCCAGCGCGCGGTAGTCGGCGGCGATGCGCGCGAACACCGCTTCGTCGAAGCCCACCAGGTCCATCTTGTTCACCGCCAGCACCACGTGGCGGATGCCGAGCAGCGAGACGATGTAGCTGTGCCGATGGGTCTGGGTCAGCAGGCCCTTGCGCGCGTCCACCAGCACCACCGCCAGGTCCGCGGTGGACGCGCCGGTGGCCATGTTGCGGGTGTACTGCTCGTGGCCCGGGCAGTCGGCGACGATGAACTTGCGCTGGTCGGTGTCGAAGTAGCGGTAGGCCACGTCGATGGTGATGCCCTGCTCGCGCTCGGCGGCCAGGCCGTCCAGCAGCAGCGCGTAGTCTATGCGCTCGCCCTGGGTGCCGTGCTTGCGGCTGTCCTTCTCCAGTGCAGCCAATTGGTCGTCGAACAGCCGCTTGCTGTCGTACAGCAGGCGGCCGATCAGGGTGCTCTTGCCGTCGTCCACGCTGCCGCAGGTGATGAAGCGCAGCAGCGGCTTGGCTTCGTGCTGCTTGAGGTAGCCGGCGATGTCGGTAGGGGCATTCATCAGAAATAGCCCTCCAGCTTCTTCTTCTCCATCGACGCGCCCGGATCGTGGTCGATCACCCGACCCTGCCGCTCGGAGCTGGTGGTGACGAGCATCTCGGCGATGATCTTCTCCAGCGAGTCGGCCTCGGACTCGATCGCGCCGGTCAGCGGATAGCAGCCCAGCGTGCGGAAGCGCACCCGCCGCTGCTGCGGCACTTCGCCTTCGCGCAGCGGCAGGCGGTCGTCGTCGACCATCAGCAGCGCGCCGTCGCGTTCGACGACGGGCCGCTCGGCGGCGAAGTACAGCGGGACCACCGGGATGTTCTCGCGGTAGATGTAGAGCCAGATGTCCAGCTCGGTCCAGTTCGACAGCGGGAACACGCGCACGCTCTCGCCGGTGTTGATGCGGGCGTTGTAGAGGTTCCACAGCTCCGGACGCTGGTTCTTCGGGTCCCAGCGGTGCTTGTCGTTGCGGAACGAGAACACGCGCTCCTTGGCGCGCGACTTCTCCTCGTCGCGGCGCGCACCGCCGATGGCCGCGTCGAAGCGGTAGTGGTCCAGCGCCTGTTTCAGGCCCTGGGTCTTCATGACGTCGGTGTGGACGGTGGCGCCGTGGGTGATCGGGCCGATGTCGCGGGCGATGCCATCCGGATTGATGTGCACGCGCAGGTCCACGCCGGTCTCGGCGGCGCGCAGGTCGCGAAAGGCGATCATCTCGCGGAACTTCCAGCGCGTGTCGACGTGCAGCAGCGGGATCGGCGGCCGGGCCGGGGCGAACGCCTTCAGCAGCAGGTGCAGCAGCACCGAACTGTCCTTGCCCACCGAATACAGCAGCACCGGATTGCGGAACTCGGCAGCGACCTCCCTGAGGATGTGGATGCTTTCCGCTTCCAGGCGGTCGAGGTGGGACAGGCGGTGTACGGCGGTCATCGAGGGGCGCGGCAGGGCTGGAATCCGGACGCGCTAGCCTAGCAGGGCTTCGCTTGATGGCCGGGAGGGCCGCCAGTATTCGGCCGCGGGCTCATGCCGGCGAAATAAGCGGGGGACATAAGGCCATAACCATGCGTCCTTTCTGCCCGCGGGAACGGGTTCCTAACATCGACCGTCCCAGTCGCGCCCGTGGGCCCTGCCGATGTCCGCAACCCAGCCTGTCCTCGCCCCCATCCCCCTCGCGGAGGAGCGGCGGGCGCTGCTGGCCCAGGCGGTGGCCGGCCTGGATGGCGCGAGCCTGTGGTGGATCTCCGGCTATACCGCTGGATTGGCGCAGGCCCAACTGGCGCCGCAGGCCTCGCCTGCCACGTTGCCGAAAGCGATCGCCCCGGCCACCGGTGCGCAGGCCGCGCAGCGCCTGACCATCGTCTACGGCAGCCAGACCGGCAACGCACGCCGTGCCGCCGAGGCGCTGTCCCACCAGGCCGAAGCCGCCGGACTGTCGGTCCGGTTGCTGCGCGCCGACGCGTACCCGCAGCGCGAGCTGGCCAGCGAGCGCCTTCTCTATATCGTCATCAGCACCCAGGGCGAAGGCGACCCGCCGGACGACAGCATCGGCCTGGTCGAATTCCTGCGCGGCAAGCGCGCGCCGAAGCTGCCGGAATTGAAGTACGCCGTGCTCGGCTTGGGCGATTCCAGCTATGCCGACTTCTGCGGCATCGCGTCGCGGCTGGATGCACGCCTGGCCGAACTCGGCGGCAGCCGGCTGTTCGCCGCGGGCCTGGCCGACCTCGACATCGACACCGTCGCCACGCCATGGCGCGAGCAGGCCCTGGCCCACGCCCGCGACCTGCTGAAGGCACCGGCGGCGGCCACGACCCCGTTGGCGACCGTCACCCCGCTGCGCCCGGGTCACGCCGCCGCGTGGTCGCACGAGCACCCGTTCCCGGCCGAGCTGCTGCTCAACCAGCGCATCAGCGGCCGTGATTTCAAGGGACCGCGCTTCGGCCAGCACGGCGCTGCTGACAAGGACGTGCGCCATATCGAGCTGTCGCTGGACGGCAGCGGCCTGCAGTACGAGCCCGGCGATGCGCTGGGCATTCGTCATCGCAATCCTTCCGCGCTCGTCGATGCGGTGCTCGATGCGCTGCACCTCGACGGCAACGCCGCCGTCAGCGAAGGCAGCGACACCATGCCGCTGCGCGAGTGGCTGGCCGCGCGCCGCGAACTGACCCGGCTGTCGCGCCCGTTCCTGGCCACGCATGCGGCGCATGCGCAGGCGGACGAGCTCAACGCGCTGCTCGCACCCGCGCAGAACGCCGCGCTGGCGCAACTGTCCAACACGCACCAGCTGATCGACGTGCTGCGCCGTTGGCCGGCCGGCTGGAGCGCGCAGGAGCTGGTCGCCGCGCTCCGCCCGCTCGCGCCGCGCCTGTACTCGATCGCCTCCAGCCGCAAGCGCGTCGGCGAGGAAGCGCACTTGACCGTCGACGTGCTGGGCTACGAAGCCTTCGGCCACGCGCATGGTGGCGCGGCCAGCGGTTTCCTGGCGGCGCTGGACGAAGGCGACCAGGTACCGGTGTACATCGAGGCCAACGAGCGCTTCCGCGTGCCGGCCGACGGCAGCCGCGACATCCTGATGATCGGTCCGGGCACCGGCGTGGCGCCGTTCCGCGGCTTCGTGCAGGAGCGCGCGGAGACCGGTGCGCGCGGCCGCAACTGGCTGTTCTTCGGTGCCCCGCACTTCAACCACGGCTTCTTCTACCAGAGCGAATGGCAGGACGCGCTGCGCAGCGGCGAACTGCATCGCCTGGACCTGGCGTTCTCGCGCGACCAGGCCCGAAAGATCTACGTGCAGGACCGCCTGCGCGAGCGCGGCCGCGAGGTCTACGACTGGCTGCAGAACGGCGCGCACCTGTACGTCTGCGGCGCCATCGGCATGGGCAAGGACGTGCATGCCGCCTTGCACGCGATCGTCGTCGAGCACGGCGGGCTGGACGAAGACGCCGCCCGTGAGTACCTGACCTCCCTACAGACCGACGGCCGCTACGGCCGCGACGTGTATTGACGGAATCCCCTGATGAGCAACCATTCCGTCGAAGACATCAAATCCGAGAGCCACCGCCTCCGCGGCAGCCTGCTCGACAGCCTGGCCGACCCGGTCACCGGCGCGCTGCGCGAATCGGACCAGACCCTGATCAAGTACCACGGCAGCTACCAGCAGGACGACCGCGACCTGCGCGACGAGCGTCGCCGGCAGAAGCTGGAGCCGGCCTATCAGTTCATGATCCGCACGCGCACGCCCGGCGGCCTGGTCACGCCGGAGCAGTGGCTGAAGCTGGACGCGATCGCCACGCAATACGCCAACCACTCGCTGCGCATCACCACGCGGCAGGCGTTCCAGTACCACGGTGTCATCAAGCGCGAACTGAAAGCCACGATGCAGGCCATCAACGCCGCGTTGATCGACACGCTGGCCGCCTGCGGCGACGTCAACCGCAACGTGCTGGTCGCGGCCAATCCGCTGGAATCTCGCGCGCATGCCGAGGTGCAGGCGTGGGCGACGAAGCTGTCCGAGCACCTGCTGCCGAACACCCGCGCCTATTACGAGATCTGGCTGGACGAGGAACGCGTGGCCGGCAGCGGCGAGGAAGAGGAGCCCATCTACGGCGCCACCTACCTGCCGCGCAAGTTCAAGATCGGTTTCGCGGTGCCGCCCGTCAACGACGTGGACGTGTTCGCCAACGACCTCGGCTTCATCGCCCTCCTCGAAGACGGCGTGCTGACCGGTTTCAACCTGGTGATCGGCGGCGGCATGGGCGCGACCCATGGCGATGCGGAGACCTATCCGCGCGTCGGCAACGTGGTCGGCTTCATCACGCCCGAGCAGTTGCTCGATGTCGCCACGGCCGTCGTCACCACCCAGCGTGACCTCGGCAACCGCGAGCTGCGCAAGCGCGCGCGCTTCAAGTACACCATCGACGACCATGGCCTGGACAAGGTGGTCGGCGAGATCGAACGCCGCAGTGGCGTGGCCCTGCAGCCCGTGCGCGCCTTCCGCTTCGACCACAACGGCGACCGCTACGGCTGGGTGGAAGGCGAGGACGGGCGCTGGCACCTGACCCTGCACCTGTTCGCCGGCCGCATCGCCGACACCGCGCATGCGACCCACCTGACCGGCTTGCGCGAGATCGCCAACGTGCTCCGTGGCGGCGCTGTTGAACAGCATTTCCGGATGACGCCGAACCAGAACCTGGTGATCGCCGGCGTCCCCGCGGGCGAACGCGAACGTATCGACGCACTGGCCAGGACGCACGGACTCGACGCCGGCCAGCGCCTGGGCACGGCCCTGCAGCGCGCGGCCGTGGCCTGCGTGTCGCTGCCCACCTGCGGCCTGGCGATGGCCGAAGCCGAGCGCTACCTGCCCGACTTCACCGACCGCCTGCAGCCGCTGCTGGAAAAGCACGGCCTGCGCGATGCGCCGATCCTGCTGCGCATCTCCGGGTGCCCGAACGGGTGCTCGCGTCCCTACCTCGCCGAGATCGCCCTCGTCGGCAAGGCGCCTGGGCGCTACAACCTGATGCTCGGCGGCGACGCGCGCGGCCAGCGCCTCAACACGCTGTACCGCGAGAACATCGACGAAGCCGCGATCCTCGACACCCTCGACGGCCTGTTCGCGCGCTACGCCGGTGAACGCGCCGATGGCGAAGGCTTCGGCGACTTCCTCCACCGCAGCGGCGTGGTCGCCCTGCCGTCTTACCCCACCCACCGACAGATCGCACTGGAACTGCACGCATGAGCGCCCCCGCCCTTTCCCTGGACACCGACCAGATCGCCGAGCACAACGCCTGGCTGGAAACGCAGACGGCCGAGCAGCGCGTCGCCTGGGCACTCAAGCACGGCCCGGCGGAAGCGGCGATGTCCTCGAGCTTCGGCGCGCAAGCCGCGGTGCTGCTGCACATGGTGTCGCAGCAGAAGCCGGACGTGCCGGTGATCCTGATCGACACCGGCTACCTGTTCCCGGAGACCTACCGCTTCGCCGACGAACTGGTCGAGCGCCTGAAACTCAACCTGCAGGTCTTCCGTCCGCTGGTCAGCCGCGCCTGGATGGAGGCCCGCCATGGCCGCCTGTGGGAACAGGGCCTGGTCGGCATCGAGCAGTACAACAGCCTGCGCAAGGTGGAACCGATGAAGCGCGCGCTGAAGGACCTGGGCGTGGGCACCTGGTTCACCGGCCTGCGCCGCACGCAGTCGACCAGCCGTGCGAATGCACCGGTACTGCAGCAGCGCGAGGCCCGCTGGAAGATCAACCCCATCGTCGACTGGACCGACCGCGACGTCTGGCAGTACATGAAGCAGCACGACCTGCCCTACCACCCGTTGTGGGAACAGGGCTACGTCTCGATCGGCGACTTCCACACCACGCGCCGCTGGGAACCCGGCATGCGTGAGGAAGACACCCGCTTCAACGGCCTGAAGCGCGAGTGCGGCATCCACGTCGAGGTCTGATGGCGACCCCGGCGGCCTGACGCATTCGCGCCGGGCCAGCCCCGTTTCATCGCCGGATCGCCGGGTCCGTCGCGGCCCCCCTTCCCTCTGCGGATGACCCCGTTATCCTCCACGGCACTCCCCAAGCCGTGGTGTCCGACGTGTTCCCCAGCCTGCTCCTGATCATCCGCATCCTCGTTGCCTGGTTCGGCGCGATCCTGATGGCGGGCTTCGTGTGGAACGGCATCTTCGACCGGACGTTCGTGTCCGGCGGCGCCAGTTGGCTGTTCAACCTGGCCGCGACCTTGGTGATGATCTCGGTGCTGATCGGCCTGATCAGCCACCTGCGCCGCATCTGGCTGATCACCGGGCGCTTGGACAGCGCCGCGCTGTCGAGCCGCCAGCGCCGGCAGATCGAAGTGCCGCTGGATACCACTGCGGCCTTCGCCCTGATCGAAGGCGTGCTGCGCGAACTGCCGCGCGCCGAGGAGCTGGAAAGTGCCCCCGACAGCCTGCAGGTGCGGGTCAAGGTGCGCCGCGTGGACAGCTTCGACGGCCCCAGCCAGCCTTCGCGCTTCAACATCATGGCCCGCTTCGCGGTGAAGCGCGACCTGGTGCAGGCGACGGTCACGCCGGGCAACGGCACCAGCAGCATCACCCTGATGGTGGGCCCGGATGCCAGCGCGTGGCTCGACCTGTTCGTGCTCGACGATGGCGTCAACGTGGAGAACGCCGAAGCCGTCACCCGCGCCATCACCCGCCGCGTCGCCGACCAGCGCCGGCAGGAACAGGCCGATGTCGTGAAGACCGTCAGCGAGAAGGAACTGACCGTGGCGCGCCTGAACCTGCTCAACGCGCAAGTGGAACCGCACTTCCTCTACAACACGCTGGCCAGCGCGCAGGTGCTGACCCGCACCGATCCCCCGCGCGCCGACATCATGCTCGGCCACCTGATCCAATACCTGCGCAGTTCGCTGCCGCGCACCGACGACACGCTGTCCACGTTGGGCGAGGAACTGGAGCGCACCCAGGCCTACCTGGAAATCCTGAAGATCCGCATGGGCTCGCGCCTGAACCTGCAGGTGGAAGTGCCCGATGCGCTGAAGTCGGTGCCCATGCCCTCGATGATGCTGCAGACGCTGGTCGAGAACGCCATCAAGCATGGCCTGGAACCGAAGACCGGCGGCGGCACCATCTGGATCCTCGCGCGCCGGCACGACGACCACGCCACGCTCACCGTCGCCGACGATGGCCAGGGCTTCGGCGGCCAGAGCGCCGGCACCGGCATCGGCCTGAAGAACCTGCGCGAACGCCTGCGCCTGACCTTCGGCAACGACGCCTCGTTCGCCATCGTGTCCAACTTCCCCAGTGGCGTCGCCGCCACGCTGACGCTGCCGCTCGACGGCAAGGCAGGTGCCGCATGAACTTCCGGGGCGTGATCGCCGAAGACGAGGAGCTGCTGCGCACCGCGCTGTCCTCGCTGTTGAAGGAGGCCTGGCCGCAGCTGGAGATCGTGGCCGAATGCGAAGACGGCGCCAGCGCGTTGGAATCGATCGCCGAACTGCAGCCGGATGTGGCCTTCCTCGATATCCGCATGCCCGGCCTCACCGGCATCGAAGTCGCACGCGGCCTGGCCGATGCCAGCCCGCGCACGCAGGTGGTGTTCGTCACCGCCTACGACCAGTACGCGGTCGACGCGTTCGAACAGGGCGCCATCGACTACCTGCTGAAGCCGATCACCCGGGAACGCCTGCTGGCCACCGTGCAGCGCATCCAGGCACGCGCGGCCGCCGGGCACCCCGACGGCGCCACGCTGGACGCCTTGCTTCGCCACCTGTCCGCGCGCGAGATGCCGTCGTCCAAGCCGCCGCTGGTGTGGATCACGGCCAGCGCAGGCAAGGACACCAAGCTGATCATGGTGGACGACGTGGCCTACTTCCAGGCCGACAACAAATACACCACGGTGATGACGGCCGAAGGCGAATCGCTGTTGCGCACGCCGCTGCGCGAACTGCTCGATTCGCTGGACGCCACCACCTTCAAGCAGATCCACCGCTCCACGATCGTCAACATGAAGGCCGTGGCCTCGGTCAGCCGCGACGACACCGGTCGCGGCCGGCTGAAGCTCAAGAACCGACCGGAAACGCTGACCGTCAGCCAGCCCTTCATGAGCCTGTTCCGCAACATGTAGCGCCGACGTAAACCCTGCCGCCTTGTGCGGCATCCAACGTGGCATCGCCGGCATGGCGCTCACGCGCCGTGGTGGGCATGCCCTTGCCGAATGGAAACCGAGGAATCGCCATGCGCATCATCACGTCCCTGATGTCCTGCCTGCTGGCCCTGGCAGGATGCAACGAGAAACCCAGCGTCACCACGATCCACCACAGCAGCGAGAACGGCGTGGACACGCTCTTCAGCAAGACCACGTTGCGCGATGGCGTGGCGAGGTTCGAGTGCTTCGCCAGCGAGAGCGGGCAATGCCACTACCGCGTCTACACCGAGCAATGCCCGGCACTCGCGCACGGCGAGAATCCCGCGGCATGCGCACGTACGCCGCTCGAGGATTTCACCCTGGCGCCCGGCAAGACGCACGAGATCCGTGGCCTGCCGGCGGGCTATCGCGAATGCGTCGGTGCGCTGGCGGACGCCGGCTGCGGATGACGTGCCGGCGTCATCCGCCGCAGCGCGCGCCTTCCATCGACTTGCCACCGCAGGCGAGGCACTTGCGGTACTTCTGCCGCTGCCTGTCGTAGCGCACGCGCGACATCATGCCGCCGCAGGCGCAACGCAATTCGTGGCCGCGCGCCCAGCGGTAGAGCCGCCAGGTGGAATGCAACGCCCAGGCCGTGCCCAGCAGGATCGCGAGCAGGAACGCGAGCGACGCCAATCTTTGCGGCGTGATCTCGCCCAGCGTGCGCCCGGTGCGGGTGACGGCTTCGGCGGTGGCGAAGCCGCCCACGGCGATCGCCGCCGCCGGCACGTACATGCGCACGACCATCTTGGAAATGCGGTTCATGGGGATGCCGACACATGCCCGGGAAGATGCCGCCAGCGTCGCCCGGACGCCGGCTTCCGTCAATCACGCCAACGGGTGATCGCTCAGCTGGTGATGGTCTGGGTCAGCGCCTGCCACGTGGGCGGCTCGGGCCAGTCCGGATCCTGGTTGCCGTCGATCACACGGCGCAGGTCGCGGCGATCGATCTGTGGCGCCAGCGCACGCACCAGATCGAGTGCGTAATCACGCAGCACGCGTTCGCGCGGCAGCACGGCCCACGCGATGCATTCCTTCACTTCCGCCGGCGCCGGCCACGCGCGCAGGTCGGTGTCCGCTGCGCTGACCGCCATCTCCGCCAGCAGGCCCACGCCCAATCCGGCACGGACATAGGTCTTGATCAGATCGGCATCCAGCGCGGTGAGCGCGATGTTGGGTTCCAGCCCGACCTTGGCGAACGCACGCTGCAAGGACGAACCGGGACGCGTCGAGGATTCGTAACTGATCAACGGCTGCTCGGCCAGGTCGGCCATGGCCGGCACGCCGCCCGCCTGTTCCAGCGCATGCCCGCGCGGCACCAGCACCAGGCGCCGCCAGCGGTACAGCGGCACCGCGATGCCGGCCTGCGGCTGGTCGCCGGCGGTGCTGACCACCGCCATGTCGGCATCGCCCTGGGTCAGCAGGTCGAGCGCGGTGCTCTCCGGCGCCTGCTGCAGGTGGACGCTGACCTGCGGGTAATCGCGCTTGATCTGGGCGATGGCCGGCGGCAGCACGAAACGCGCCTGCGTATGCGTGGTGACCAGCACCAGCTGGCCCTGGCTCTCGCGGCGCTGGTTGGCGGCGTAGGTGCGGATGTTGTTGGCTTCGGCCAGCACCAGGCGCGACCGCTCGATCACTTCCTGGCCGGCCGGCGTCACGCTCTCCAGGCTGCGGCCCTTGCGGACGAACAGCAGGAAGCCGAGTTCGTCCTCCAGTTGCTTGAGCTGCTTGGACAGGCCGGGCTGGGTGGCATGCACGCGCGCCGCCGCCAGCGTGATGTTCAGGTCGGCATCGGCGATCGCCACCAGGTAGCGGAGTTGGGTCAGCGTCATCGGCGTGGGGCGCGGATCGGCCCACCGGAGGGGGCCTTGGACTGTAGAGGATTTCCCCGGACCGTAGCCGGCAGCGCTTATAACCGCAAGGCATATGATGTTGTTGGGATGTCATTTCCGGCGGCTATGACCGGGCAGTACGGTCAACAGCCCATCCCTGCCCGCCCTGCCCGTGAGCGCTCCGCTGTTTCCCCTGTTCGCCGACCTGCAAGGCCGCCAGGTACTGGTCGTGGGCGGCGGCGCCGTCGCGGAACGCAAGACCGACGCGCTGCTCCGCACCGGAGCGCGGGTGCGGGTGGTCGCACCCACGCTGACGGCCGCACTGGCCGGATGGCACGCAGCAGGCCGGATCGCGTGGCGGGAAGCGGTGTTCGAACCCACCGAGCTCGATGACGCCTGGCTGGTGGTCGCCGCCACCGGCGACCGGGCCGTCAACCGGGCCGTCGCCGCCGCCGCGGAAGCCCGCCGGCTGTTGGCCAACGTGGTCGACGACGCGATGCTGTCCAGCTTCCAGGTGCCCGCCATCGTGGAGCGCGGGCCGCTCCAGGTCGCCATTTCCAGTGGTGGCGGCGCGCCGATGCTGGCACGGCACCTGCGTCGCCAACTGGAAACCCTGCTGGACGACTCGTGGGCGTCGCTCGCCGCGTTGTTCACGCGCCAGCGCCATCGCATCCGCCAGCGCTTCCCGCGTACGGCCGACCGGCGGCGGTTCTTCGAGAAAGTGCTGGCGGGTCCGTTGCCGCGCCTGTTCCGCCAACACCTGCACGCGCAGGCGGAACAACACTTCCTCGCCACGCTCGACGAAACCACGGCGCAAACGCGCAGCGGAACCGTTGCGGTGGTGGGCGCGGGCCCCGGCGATGCCGGCCTGCTGACGCTCAACGCGCTGCGCGCGATGAACGAGGCCGACGTGATCCTGCACGACCGGCTCGTCAGCGAAGACGTGCTGCGCCTCGGCCGCCGCGACGCGACCTACCTCGAAGTCGGCAAGTCGGCGAACGGCCACAGCACGCGCCAGGACGATATCCACGCACTGATGCTGGAGCATGCGCGCGCGGGCAAGCGCGTGGTGCGCTTGAAGGGCGGCGATCCGTTCGTGTTCGGACGCGGCGGCGAAGAGTTGGAATTCCTGCGCGCGCACGGCATTCCCTACGAGGTCGTGCCCGGCATCACCGCCGCCGTCGCGTGCGCGGCGTATGCGGGCATCCCGCTCACGCATCGCGACCATGCGCAGGCCGTGCGATTGGTCACCGCCCACTGCAAGGATTCGCTGGACACGCTCGACTGGGCCGCGCTGGCGCAGGAGCGGCAGACGCTGGCCGTGTACATGGGGGTGGCCGGGCTCGAAGGCCTGCGCGACCGCCTGCTCGCGCACGGGCGCGCGCCGTCCACGCCGTTCGCCATCGTGGAGAACGGCTCCCGCCGCGAGCAACGCGTGCTGAACGGTACGCTGGCCGATCTGCCGGAAACCGCGCGTTCTCATCAGGTGCGCTCGCCCGCCCTGCTGATCCTGGGCGAAGTGGCCGCGCTGGCCGGCACGCTGCACTGGTTCGGGCAGCCACCGATCGGCACGGCCCACCCCACACATTCCCGCAACCTTCCGGCGCCCACACTGCAGGCCGCCTGACCGTTCCCACCTGGAGATTCCATGGCCATCTACGACAGCATCCTGGACACCGTCGGTCGCACCCCGGTCGTCAAACTGCACCGCATCGCGCCGGAGCACGTCACCCTCTACGCGAAGGTGGAGTCGTTCAATCCCGGCGGCTCGGTGAAGGACCGCCTGGCGCTGGCGATCATCCTCGACGCCGAAGCCAAGGGCCTGCTGAAGCCTGGCGACACCATCATCGAAGCGACTTCCGGCAACACCGGCGTGGCGCTGGCGATGGTGGCCGCCGCGCGCGGCTACAAGTTCGTCGCCACGATGGTGGAGACGTTCTCGATCGAACGCCGCAAGCTGATGCGCGCCTACGGTGCCAAGGTGATCCTGACGCCGGCCGCCGAGCGTGGCAGCGGCATGGTGCGGCGCGCCGAGGAACTGGCGAAGAAGCACGGCTGGTTCCTCGCCCGCCAGTTCGCCAATCCGGCCAATCCGGCCTACCACCGCCAGACCACGGCGGCGGAAATCCTGCGCGATTTCGCCGGCCGTCGACTGGACCATTTCGTCACCGGCTGGGGCACGGGCGGCACGCTGACCGGCGTAGGCGAAGTGCTCAAGGTCGCGCGTCCTGAAGTGCGCATCACCGCCTCCGAACCGGCAGGCGCTTCGCTGCTGCTCGGCAAGGAATGGCAGCCGCACAAGATCCAGGGCTGGACGCCGGACTTCGTGCCGGAGGTGCTCAACCGCGAGGTCGTCGACGAGATCCTGCCGGTCACCGACGTGGAGGCGATCGCGACCTCGCGCCGCCTCGCCGCCGAGGAAGGCATCTTCGTCGGCATCTCCGCCGGCGCCACCGTGGCGGCCGCGCTGCAGGTCGCGCAGAAGGCCAAGCCGGGCGACGTGCTGCTGGCGGTGCTGCCGGATACCGGCGAGCGCTACTTCTCCACACCGCTGTTCGAAGGCGTCAACGAAGGCTCCGACGACGAATGGCTGGCCTCGCTGGGCGACGCGGCGCTGCCGTAATCGGCGTCAGGACGACGGCGGCGCGACGCAATCGCGCCGCCACGTCCATTCCATCGCCTTGCCGTCGTCGCGCCCGTCATCGACGCGCGCATGCAGCGTATCGGCGTCCGGTCGCGAGTAGATCACGCGCTTCGGGAAGTCATGCGCGGGGTTGGCGAACACGACGCGATCCGCTTCCACCCGCTCCGCCGGAAATGCGGTGACGGCGCTGCCGTCGGGCTGCGCAAGGAATACCCAGCGCCCGTCCCGTTGCGCGATGCGCATGAACTCGAAGCCGATCGCTTTGCCGTCACGCGTATCACGGTGCATGCCGACCAGCAGCCCGCCGCGCGGCACCATCCAGGTTTCTTCGCTGAAGGTCTTTCCGCTCGCGCCGCACCAGTGGCCGGCGAGCCAGTCCAGGTCGCCGGCCAGCGCCGGCGTGGCCATCAGGACTGTCGACAGGCTCAGGAAGGATTTCACCAGGCGCTTCATGGGTACGCTCCTCCGATGGACCACGTATCGCGCAACCTTAGCAGGCAACGGACCGGATGGATCGGAATGCCCGTGCAGTAGCGCAGGACACTAGCCTTCGTACAGCTCCAGCGGCAGGTCGTCCGGATCGGCGAAGAAGGTGAAGCGGCGGCCGGTGTATTCGTCCACGCGCACCGGCTCGCTTGCCACGCCGTGCGTGCTCAGATGCACGACGGCGGCATCGAGGTCGGCCACCCGCAGGGCGAGATGGCGCAGGCCGCAGGCTTCCGGTCGCGACACGCGCGGCGGCGGCGAGGGGAACGAGAACAGCTCGACCTGCGTGCCATCGGGCAGCGCCAGGTCGAGCTTCCAGGAATCGCGTTGCGACCGGTAGTGCTCGGCGACGACGCGCAGACCGAGCACCTCGACATAGAAGCGCTTCGACCGCGCGTAGTCGGACGCGATGATCGCGACGTGGTGCAGGCCCTGCAGGTCCATCTCAGTGCGCCGCGGCGGCATCCGCGCCGCCACCGCCGCCGGAGGGCGCCTTGCCGCCGCGCATCAGCAGCACCAGCGGCATCGACACCAGCGTCAGCAGCATCATCAACTTGAAGTCGTTGAGATAACCGATGGCCGCGGCCTGCCGGTTGACCTCGGCATTGAGCAGGGCCAGGCCGGTGGCCGTGGACGGATCCATCGCCGCAGGCAGCAGCGTGGTTTCCGCACCGAACGCCGGAATGCGCGCACCGATCTCCGCGTGGTTCACCTGCATCGCGCGCGACAGCATCGTCATCACCACCGAGATGCCGACCGACGAGCCGATGTTGCGCACCAGGCTGAAAAGGCCGGCGGCTTCGGTGCGCTGGTGCGGCTCCAACGTGGCGTAGGCCACCGTCGAGATCGGCACGAACACCAGGCCCAGGCCCATGCCCTGGACGACGCCGAGCCAGACGATGGAGTGCATGGACGCGTTCGGCCCGAACTGGGTCATGCCGTGCAGCGAGGCCACCATCAGGCCCATGCCGACCAGGATCGGCCAGCGCGCATCGATGCGGCCCAGCAGGCGGCCGACGATCATCATGCTGAACATCGTGCCCACGCCACGCGGCGCCAGCACCAGGCCGATGGTCAGGACCGGATAGTTCATCAGCGTGCTGAGGTACGGCGGCAGCAGCGCCAGCGTCGCGAACAGCACGATGCCGACGACGAAGATCAGCGCGCAGCCGACCGCGAAGTTGGCGTTCTTAAGCAGGCCCAGGTCGAGCAGCGCGTGGTCACGCTTGCGCCACCACCACAGGCCGTAGGTATAGAGCGCGAGGAAGGCGATCGCGGCTTCGATCTGGATCTCGACGCTGCCGAACCAGTCCTCGCTCTGCCCACGGTCCAGGAACAGCTGCAGTGCGCCGATGCCCAGCGCCAGCAGCGCGAGCCCGATGCCGTCCAGCGGCCGCTCGTGCGGCACGTCCTTCTTGACGCTGGCCATGATGCCGACCAACGCGAGGATGCCGATCGGCAGGTTGATCAGGAACACCCAGTGCCAGCTGTAGTTCTGGGTCAGGAAACCGCCCAGTGGCGGGCCGAGGATCGGGCCCACCATGATGCCCATGCCCCACATCGCCATCGCCGCGCCATGCTTCTCCTTCGGGAAGGCATCGAGCAGCAGTGACTGCGAGATCGGCACGAGCGAAGCGCCGAACACGCCCTGCAGCACGCGGAAAAGCACCATTTCGCCGATGCCGCTGGCGATGCCGCACAGCAGCGAGGCGACGGTGAAACCGCTGACCGCGATGATCAGCAGGCGGCGACGGCCGAGGCGACCGGCCAGCCAGCCCGTCACCGGCGTCAGGATCGCGGCGGCGACGATGTAGCTGGTCAGCACCCACGACACCTGGTCCTGGGTGGCCGACAGCGAGCCCTGCATGTCCGGCAGCGCGACGTTGGCGATGGTGGTGTCCAGCGCCTGCATCAGCGTGGCCAGCATCACCGAGCCGACCAGCAGCGTGCGCTTGCCGGTATCGTCCTGCGCGGGTGCAGCGGGAACGGCGGTTGTGCTCATGGGAAATTCCGTAAGCGATCGGCGTGCGGACGGCACGACGATCCAGAGGTCACCCGGGGCGCGGCGTCAGCGGGGCCGGGCCCCACCACAGTGCCCTCGCCCGCATCCGCGCACGCCCGGGATGACATGGAAACAGGGACTCAGCGCGCGGCGGTGGCGCGGCTGGACGCCGTGCCGCCGTCGCGCAGTTCGACATGCACGTCGGCGCTCATGCCGGCGCGCAGCTGCGGCGCATCGGTGGCGGCGCCATCGATCTCGAGGCGCACGGGAATGCGCTGCACGATCTTCACCCAGTTGCCGGTGGCGTTCTGCGGCGGCAGCACGCTGAACTCGGCGCCCGATGCCGGCGCAATGGAAGCGACGTGCGCCTTCCACTTCACGCCCGGATAGCTGTCCACTTCGATCGTCGCGTGCTGGCCGACCTTCATCCTTTCCAGCTCGGTTTCCTTGAAGTTGGCTTCCACCCAGATCGGCGAGGTCGCCACCAGCGGCATCGCCGTCTGGCCGACGTTGATGTACTCGCCCACCTGCAGGTCGTGCAGGCCGACGATGCCGTCGACCGGCGCGCGTACTTCGGCGTGGCCCAGGTCGAGGCGGGCCTTCGCCAGCATCGCCATCGCGGCGCGGTACTCGGGCAGGTCCTGCGTGGGCGTGCCCGGGCTGCCGCTCAGCGAGGCGGTCGCTTCGGACTGGCTGGCGATGGCGTCGGCCAGGTCGGTGCGCGCTTCGGCGACCGCGTGGCGCGCGTCGTCCAGCATCTTGCGCGAGACCAGCTGCTGGCTGGCGAGCTGCTGCATGCGTTGCAGGTCGCGCTGCGCCCAGGTCAGCGTTTCGCGCGCGGCCTGGATCGAGGTGCCCGTGCCGACCACCTTGGCGCGGCTCGCGTTGGCGGAGTTCGCCATGCGCGCGACCAGCGCTTCGTTCTGGGTGACGGCGATCGTCAACGGATCGGCATCGATGCGGAACAGCAGGTCGCCCTTCTTCACTGGCTGGTTCTGCTGCACGGCGACTTCGACCACGCGCCCGCCGACCTGCGGCGCGATCAGGATGCGCTCGGCCTTGATGTAGGCGTTGTCGGTGCTGACTTCGCGACCGGAGGCGACGTATTCCCAGCCGAAGAAGCCGGCGACGGCCAGCGGCCCGGCGATCCACAGCCACACGGGCACGCGACGGCGCTTCGGCGCGGAGGGTTTTGCGGCGTTCTCGCCGGCTTCGTTGATCTTGCTGGTCATGGTGGGATTCAACTCTTGCGGAGGGAGGACTCGCCGCGGCTGGCGCGGTCGAGCTGGGAGAGGTTTTCGCGGATCTGGCCGAGCACCTTGAGGGCCGTGGCGAGCTCATCGGCATCGATACCGGCCAGGCAGTCCTCGCGGACCGACACGGCCACGGCTTCGATGTCGTGCATCACCGCATCCGACGGCGGCAGCAGGTGCAGGCGCCACACGCGGCGGTCGTCCGGATCGCTGCGGCGCTCGACGAAGCCCGCCTTCTGCAGACGGTCGATGACGCGCCCGACGGCGATCGGCTCCATGTCGAGCAGGTCGGCCAGTTCCGACTGGGTGATGCCCTCGCTCTGGTGGATGCGCTTGAGCGCGCGCCACTGCACGCGGGTCAGGCCCAGGTGGGAAGCACGCCGGTCGAACACCCGGCCGAACAACCGGCTCAGGTCCGCGATCAGGTAACCGATGGTGCTGTTGCCGGAAGGGGTCTTCATGGCTGCCTATGATATAGCTGCTTAGGCAATAATATTCCAGGCAAGCGCATTCCGTTCAGCCTGGCGACGGCCAGATGCCTGTCCTGCAAGGTCCGACCCTGCCGTATCCTGAACGGATGCGACCTTCCACCCTCGCCCTGCTCGCTTCCAATGCCCTGACCCTGGCGCTGGCGCTGATCTTCGATTGGGAGACCGGGTGGCTGGTCTGGCCCTACTGGATCCAGAGCGTCGTGATCGGCTGGTACGCCCGCAAGCGGATGTTGGCCTTGCGCGACTTCACCACCGAGGGCTTCACCTCGGGCGGCCAGCGCGTCAGCGAGGACGAAGCCGGCAAGCGTTCGACGGCCAGCTTCTTCTCGCTGCACTACGGCTTCTTCCACGCCGTCTATTTCGTCTTCCTGTGCGTGCACCACACCGTGGCGAATCCCCGCGACATCGCGCTGCTGGCGTTCTGTGGGTTGTCGTTCGTCTATTCGCAGCAGCAGACCTACGCCGTGCAGCACGCCGCCGACGTGGAGGGCAAACCCAGCCTGGGCGCGCTGATGTTCCTGCCCTACCTGCGCGTGATCCCGATGCACCTGATCATCCTGGCCAGCGCCGCGCTTGGCAGCGGCCTGCTGATGACGCTGTGCTTCACCGTGCTGAAGACGGCCTCCGACCTGACGATGGACTACGCCGATCGGCGGATGGCGGAGAACGCCGCGAAACGGGCACGAGCAGGCGCGTAACGAAAAACGCCGGCTTTCGCCGGCGTTTCGTCCATCACGGGCTGCCGGAGGGCAGCCATCGCTCACGGGCTGCCGGAGGGCAGCCATCGCTGAGCGCAGGCGCTCAGCCCTCCCACTTGCCCAGCGCGGCCAGGCCGTTTTCCTTGGCGCGCTCGTACACCACGGCCTGTGCCTTGGCGAAGTTGCCCTTCAGGTCCTGCGACCACAGCTTCAGCGCGGCCTGCTGCATGGCGCGGCCGTACGAGAAGCTGAGCGGCCACGGCAGGCTGCCGAGCTGGTTCATCGCATTGAGATGCGCGGTGGACTGCTCGTCGGTCTGGCCGCCGGACAGGAACACGATGCCCGGCAGGATCGCCGGCACGGTGCTCTTCAGGCACATCACGGTGGATTCGGCCACTTCGTCGACATCGGCCTGCTCGTCGCTGTCCTTGCCGGCGATGACCATCGAGGCCTTCAGGATGGTGCCTTCCAGCAGCACGTTCTGCTCGTACAGCGCGCCGAACAGCGAACGCAGCACGGCTTCGGTCACTTCGTAGCAGACTTCGATGTTGTGGTCGCCGTCCATCAGCACTTCCGGCTCCACCATCGGGACCAGGCCGCATTCCTGGCACAGCGCGGCATAGCGGGCCAGCGCGTGGGCGTTGGCTTCGATGCAGGTGCCGGACGGGATGTCTTCACCGATGGTGATCACTGCTCGCCACTTGGCGAAGCGTGCACCCAGCTTGTAGTACTCCTTGAGGCGGTCGCGCAGGCCGTCGAGGCCTTCGGTGACCACTTCGCCGGGGCAACCGGCCAGGGCATGCGTGCCCTTGTCCACCTTGATGCCCGGGATGATGCCGTGCTCGCTCATGTACTTGGCGAACGGCACGCCGTCCTTGGTGGACTGGCGGATGGTTTCGTCGTACAGGATGGCGCCCGAGATGTAGTCGGACAGCTTCGGCGTGGTGAGCAGCAACTCGCGGTAGGCGCGACGGTTCTCTTCCGTGTTCTCGATGCCTACGCCCTGGAACCGCTTGGCGATGGTGGTGGTGGACTCGTCGATCGCGATGATGCCCTTGCCCGCGGCCACCATGGCCTGGGCGGTTTCGGCAAGCTGTTCGATGCTCATGGGGTTCCTGGAGAAGCGGCGGGAAAGATACCAATTGTAGCCCGCTTGGCGGTGCCCGCGGGTGACGACGCACGGGGCGCGCCACCGCCGCGCCCGCATCCGGACGCTGCTGGACCTCGCCCCGTCCGGGGAAACCGGTTACAGCTCGCCCAGGCCCTCGGCCTTGCCGCGCTCGCCCATCTGCAGCAGGCGCAGCGTATTGGTGGCGCCGTGCTGCTCCATGTGGTCGCCGCTGGTGAAGATCACGCGGTCGCCCTCGGCCAGCAGCGCACGGTCGTGCAGCACGCGCATGGCGTCGCGCGCCGCCTCGCGCGGCGCCAGGCCGCGGCTGTCGAACGCGATCGGGAACACGTCGCGGATCATCGCCATCTTGCGGCGCGCACCGTCATGGCGCGAGAACGCGTAGATCGGCGCGCTCGAGCGGAAGCGCGACAGGAAGCGCGCGGTGCCGCCGGACTCGGTCATCGCAACGATCGCGCGCACGCCGATGTGCTCGGAGAGGAACATCGTCGCCATCGCGATCGCCTGGTCGGCGCGCTCGAGGTTGCGCGGCGCCTTCTCGAAATCGGTGTCCATCTCGAACTGCTTCTCGGCGCCGAGGCAGATGCGCGCCATCGCCTCCACCGCGCGCACCGGGTAGCTGCCGGCCGCGGTTTCGGCGGAGAGCATCACTGCGTCGGTGCCGTCGATCACGGCGTTGGCCACGTCGAGCACTTCGGCGCGGGTCGGGATCGGGCTGTCCACCATCGACTGGAGCATCTGCGTGGCGGTGATCACCACTTTGTTCTGCGCCAGCGATTCGCGAATGATCTTCTTCTGCAGGCCCGGCAGTTCGGCATCACCGATCTCCACGCCCAGGTCGCCGCGCGCCACCATCACCACATCGCTGGCATCGACGATCTCGGTCAGGTTCTCGATGGCTTCGGTGCGCTCGATCTTCGACACCAGCGCGGCATCGCAACCGTGCTGGCGCGCGATGCGGCGGGCCTCGTTCATGTCTTCGGCGTTGCGGCAGAACGACACGGCGATGAAATCCACGCCGATGTTCTCGGCGACGTAGGCGATCAGCTCGCGGTCGCGCTCGGTCAGCGCGCCCAGCGACAGGCCACCGCCCTGCTTGTTGAGGCCCTTGCGGTCGGACAGCACGCCATCGTTCAACACCGTGCAGACGATGCGCTCGCCATCGACCTGCACGACCTGCAGCTGCATCAGCCCATCGTCGAGCAGCAGCACGTCATCGGCACCCACGTCGCCCGGCAGGCCGAGGTAGCTGACGCCGACCTGGTGGATGTCGCCGGGAGGCGCATCCGCGCTGGCGACCAGGTCGAAGCGGTCACCCTTCTTCAGCACGATCTTGCCTTCGGCGAATCGTTCGATGCGGATCTTCGGACCCGGCAGGTCGGCGAGGATGCCGACTTCGGCGCCCACGCGCTGCGCGGCGAGGCGCACGGCGGCCGCACGCTTGGCCTGGCCCGAAGGATCGCCATGCGAAAAATTCAACCGCACCACGTTGACGCCGGCACGGAACAATTCCTCGAGTACGCCGGGCGGGTCCGTCGCCGGTCCGAGGGTGGCGAGGATCTTGGTACGGCGCTGGCGTTCGGTCATGGTGCGGATTCCCTGAAATCGCCGCAAACGCTACCACAGCGATTGAACACCGCAACGACCGGCGATCATCATGCCCGCATGCTGTCCCGGGACAGCATGCACGGCGTTATCGCACGCTGATCGAAACCGCTGTTTTCAAGCACTTTCACGCGATCCGGCCACGCCGCGCTACTGGTATTTTTTTGGTCTGAGCGGCATGGCGGGATGTTGCGCGCGCACACCCGACTGCGCAAACGCATCGGATGAAACGCGCGTTTGATCGCGTTACTCAGGCGAACAGCGGCGCCAGCTGCGCAGGCGATTTCGCCAGATGATCCGCGCCCGCATCACGCAGTTCCTGCTCGCCACCGAAGCCCCACAGCACGCCCACGTTGCGCATGCCGTGCTGGCGCGCGCCTTCGATATCCATGCGGCGGTCGCCGATCATCCAGCAAGCCTCCGGCGTCAGCGCGAGCCGGCGAAGGGCTTCGCCGATGAGATCCGCCTTGTGACTCAGGCGACCGTCGGCGGTGGCGCCGATGATCTCCTCGAAGCGGTGGCCGAACGGCAGGTGCGCGAGGATCTTGCGCGCATGCGGTTCGTTCTTCGCGGTGACCACGGCCAACCGGTGGCCGTCCGCGTGCAAGGCGTCGATCGCTTCGCCGATGCCGGCGTAGACCTGGTGCTCGAGCCAGCCATGCGATTCGAAGCGCTCGAGGTAATGCTCCACTGCGGCCTCCACCTTCGCCGGATCGCCCAGCAGCGGCATGAAGCTGGTGCGCAGCGACGGGCCGATCCAGCCACGCAGTTCGGCGTCGGTGGGCACCGGATGCTCGAGCTGCGACAGCGCATGCGCGATGCAGCGGGTGATGCCGACGGCCGAATCGATCAGCGTGCCGTCGAGATCGAAGAACAGCGTGGGACGGCTCACGCGCCGCGCGCCTCCAGGGCCGCGACGGCGGGCAGCGTCTTGCCTTCCAGGAACTCCAGGAACGCACCGCCACCGGTGGAGATGTAGCTGACGTCGTCTGCGATGCCGTATTTGTCGACCGCCGCCAGCGTGTCGCCGCCACCGGCGATGGAGAACGCCGCGGACTGCGCGATCGCGCGCGCCAGCGTTTCCGTGCCCTTGCCGAAGGCATCGAATTCGAACACGCCGACGGGACCGTTCCAGACCACCGTGCCGGAGGACTTGATGAGCTCGGCGTACCGCTGCGCGGTCTCCGGGCCGATATCGAGGATCAGATCGTCGGCCGCCACGGCATCCACCGCCTTGACCGTCGCCGGCGCATCGGCCGAGAAGGCCGTCGCGACCACGACGTCGGAAGGCAGCGGGATGTCGGCGCCGCGCGACTTCGCATCGGCATCGATCTTCTTCGCGGTATCGATCAGGTCCGCTTCGTACAGCGACTTGCCCACCGCATGGCCTTCGGCGGCGATGAAGGTATTGGCGATGCCGCCACCGACGATCAGCTGGTCGACCTTGCCGACCAGGCTGGTCAACAGTTCAAGCTTGGTGGACACCTTGCTGCCGGCCACGATGGCGAGCAGCGGGCGTGCCGGGTTCGCCAGCGCCTTGTCCAGCGCATCCAGTTCGGCCATCAGCAGCGGACCGCCCGCCGCAACGGCGGCGAAGCGGATCACGCCATGCGTGGAGGCCTGTGCGCGGTGGGCGGTGCCGAACGCGTCCATGACGAAGACGTCGCACAGCGCGGCGTACTTCTTCGACAGCGCTTCGTCATCCTTGCCCTCGCCGACGTTCATGCGGCAGTTCTCGAGCAGGACGACCTGGCCCGGCTGCACGTCGACGCCGTCCACCCAGTCCTTCACCAGCGGCACGTCCACGCCGAGCAATTCGGAAAGTCGTGCGGCGACCGGCGCCAGCGAGTCGGCTTCGCTCCACACACCCTCTTTCGGGCGACCCAGGTGCGAGGTGACCATCACGGCCGCGCCCTTCTGCAGCGCCAGCTTCAGCGTGGGCAGCGACGCGGTGATGCGCTGCTCGGAGGTGATCCGGCCTGCGTCGATCGGCACGTTCAGATCCTGGCGGATCAGCACGCGCTTGCCGGTCAGGTCGAGGTCGGTCATGCGGACGATGGGCATCGGGGGGTCCTGGGCAGCCGGAAAGACGCCTATTGTCCCGGCTGCGCGCAGGCACCGCAAACCGCGGACGAGCTCAGGCGGCGGGCCGGCTGCGTAGCAGGCTGAAGGCGAACGCCGCGACGAGCACGGCGCCCAGCAACAGCAAGCCCCACAACAACCAGGCCTTCCAGTCGCGCGGCGTCGGCGGCGGCACCAGGGCCACTTCGCCTGCCAGTGCCATCGCCGGCGACAGGTAGGCGGGTGCGGGCTGCCAGTCCTCGCCGCGGTCGCGCCGAAGCGCATCCACCAGTTCCGGCATCGGCACGGAGGCCCGGCGCGCGGCCGCACTGCCGGCCACCAACGCGTACGGCGGCGTGCCCTGTGCCAGGAACACCATCACCTCGGGCCGGTAACCCAGGCGCAGCGTCGGTGCTTGATCGGGCAGCGGTCCCCGGCTGCGCAGCCGCCATTCGCGGTCGCGCACTGGTCCGCTGGACAGCGGCTGGTCGGGCGAGGCGCTCGGACGGTCGCCATCGACGCGATACGCCACCCACGGACCCGCCTGCAGGCGCCATGGCGCGTCCTCCGCATCGCGGCTTTCGAGCGTCCATTCGCCCACCGCGAAATCGTCCATCGCCAGGTCGACCAGCGCGATCGGATAACGCCCGTCGCTGCGGTAGACGAAACCGTCGACGCCCTGTTCGCTCACGCGCCGACCTTGCAGCTCCGACCACGCCACCGTCTGCTGCAGGTGCACGGCATCCAGCCGCACGCGGATCTCTCGGATCGGCAGCGCTGCCGCCGCGTCCAGCGGCACGAAGCGCACGTAGCGGAAGCCGGCGCGGATCGGCGCTTCGTCGTGCAACAGGCGCTGCGTGCCCCGCTGCAATTCCATCAGCGTCACGCGCGTTTCCAGCACGTCCCATGCCTGGAGGTCGTGGCTGCCTTCCACCCTGAAACGCGCCTCGCGCGGCTCGCCAGGGTCCCACGTGATCTCCAGCGCTTCCGGGTTGTCGCGGATCCCGCTGAGGTCCACGAGGAACGCACGCCCGGTATCGGCCGCGGGCGTACCCCCGCTGGCCTCGATGCGGACGATGCGCCCGTGCTCACCGAACTGCGCGGAAACGCTCGAGGGCTCTCCCGCGCCCGATGCAGGCGTGGGCAGCGGGAACCACGGCACCACGATGCGCCGTGCCGGCAGGGCCGTCGGCTGCTCGGGCCCGAACAACGCGGCGGCCACGGGCTTGCCCTGCGCGTCGAGCACGTTGACGTCGCGCAGGTCAGGCCACGCGGTGGTGGCATACACGCTGCGATCGAGCTCCACACGGTAGGCCCCGGCGCGCTCGGCCGACAGCGCCAATGGCCAGCGCTTGGCGTAGGCGCCTTCCGGTTTCGACTGCGCGGAGGCGACCGGCGATGCCGCCATCAGGACCAGTGCGGTCAGCAGGAACATCCTCATGCGGCCGCCTCCTCCGAATCGGCGCGACGCGGCGGCGCCGGCGCCAGATAACCCACCACCGTGCACAGCAGGCCGTAGGCGATGAACGAACCAATGCCGAGCAGGTTGCCGAGGTGCTGGCGGTCCACCGTCAGCAATTTCAGCAGTACCACGCCCATCAGCAGCGCGCCGGCCAGCCACAGCATGCGCTGTCCACGACGCGAACCGATCACCCAACTCAACACGCCCAGCACGCTCCACACGATCGTCAGGCTGGTCTGCGCGAGGCTGCTCGACAGCAGTCCGTCGCTCCACGGCACACCACCCCAATGGTGGACGGCATGCAGCACGACGGAGGTGATCCAGACGAAGGCGGCCGTCGACAGCAGCACGATCTGCGTGGGCGCGATGCTGCGGTCTTCGGGCATCCACCAGCGCAGCAGCAACACGAGCACGGCGAGCTGCGCGAGCTCCATCGGGTTCACCACGGGAATCCAGGGCAGCGGCATCGCGTTGCCGGCGATGAACAGCGACCCCACCCACCACAGGCCAAGCGCCGCGAACAACACGCCCAGCAGCGGCGTGCGCCAGCCATCGAAGCGTTCGCCCAGCGGCGCCGACAACCAGCCCCAGCGGAACAGTGCCAGCGCGACCACGACCAACCACGGCAGCGCGATCAGGCCGGCCGTCCAACCCTGGCCCATGCCTTCCAGCCAATCGGGCAACCACGCCATCAGCAGGCTGGCGACCATCGGCCACACCAGCCACCAGACGAACTGCGCCGCACCCGCGAGGCGATGCTCGCTGTCGCGCAGGCACAGCAGGCTGCGAATGCCGAGTACCGCATAGGCCAGCCATGCCCATGCACCATGACCCGCGAAGGGCTGCTGGTGCACGTCCGCCTGCCACAGGGCCAGCGGCACCGCGGAAGCCAATGCTGCCAGCGTCGTCCACGCCAGCCCGCTCGAAGGACGACGGCGATGCACCTCGGCGGCCAGCCACCCCGTCAACGCGGCGAACGCGAGCATCGCATCGGGTTCGTCCCGATGGCCCAGGTAGCGATTGATCTCGATCACGCCATTACCCAGCCACCACGCCAGACCCCAGGCGTAGTAGAGCCCTGCGATGGCGCCCACGCGTCCGCGATAGCTACACGCACTGGCCAGGCCGGCCAGCGCGATCAACAGCGCGCTCATGAAGGGCGCATTGGCGAACATCGGGCTACCGATGGCTTCGAACCCGCTGCTCGGCGTCCAGGCATCCGCACGCGCGATGAAGAAGGCGAACGCCGCCGCCATCTGCAGGCCTGCGCCCGTCAGTTGCGGCAACAGGCGCGACTGCCGCAGACCGAGCCAGACCAGCGCCGCGCCTTCCAGGGCGAACACGCAGGCGGTGGCCTGCGCCGACAGCGCCAGCGGTACCGCCAGCGTGGCGAAACCGACCGCCAGCAGGGCATACGACTGCGCAAGGACGTCATAGTTTTCGCGACGGCGCAGCAGCCACGACAACCCGGCATACAGCACGCCCAGACCCAGCGCGCAGAACGCCAACGGCAGGCGGCTGTCCTCGAACGCGCCACCCTGCATCAGCCCGGCCTGCAGCGAGAACGCGACCAGCGGCATGCCGAACACCAGGCAGCCGTCGATGAAGTCGCGCCGGCTGGCCGGCTGGCGGCGCGCGAACAGCAGCGGGATCAGCAGGTAGAACACGAAGAACAACGCCAGGAACGGCTGCGTGGTGCCGTACTTCTCCGGCGCGTAATCGAACAGGCCCCACGCGGTACCGATGCCGAAGGTGAAGGCGAACCCGAGCAGGTTCAGCAGGCGCCAGGACTTGTACCAGGCGATGCCAACGATCGCCGCGTTGAGCACGGCGTAGTAAGAGAACAGGGCGACGTGGTTGCCGCTGCCCGTCGACAGCCAGATCGGCGCGAGGAAGCCCGCCAGCAAGGCGAAAACCGCCAGCGCCTTCGCATCCTGCAGTACGGCCAGCATGCCGGCGCCTGCGACCAGCGCGATGCTGAGCGCGAACGCCGCGCCGACCGACATCAGGCCGAAGATCTTGAAGGCGGCGAACACCACCAACAGCAGCACGCCGATCGCGCCACCCTGCAGGCTCAGCGCGAACACGCGGTTGCTCTCGCGCTTGCGCCAGGCGAACACCAGCGCACCCAGCGCGGCGGCCGCAACGCCGGCGAGGCGAAGTTCCGGCGGAAGCGTGAACCAGCCCTGGTCCGCGCCGTACTTCAGCAGCGCGGCGACGCCGGCGAACAGCACCAGCATGCCGATCTTCACCGGCACGTTGCCGACGGTGAACCAGCGCTGCACCGCGCGGACCGCGGTGGTGGCGAAATCCGGACGCGAGGGCGCGACGGGACGCGGCGGCCGGGGCGGCAGCGGCGGCGTGGCGGGTGCCGGCCTCGGCGCTTCCGGAACGGGCGGGATCGGCGGCGGCCCGGCCGTCTGGCTCGGTGCCGTGGGCGCAGCGGCGGGTGTTGGGCGCGGTGGCGGCGCGGGCGCGGCGTCGCGCATCAGGTCCGCGAGCGTGGGCCCGTCGTCCACGACGGGCGCCACAGGCGCAGCCACCGTGCTGGCGGGCGCAGGTTCGGCGACACGCGCGGTGCGCAGCTGCGCAACCTGCGCTTCGAGCGTCGTGACGCGGCGCTTCAGGCCGCTGACCGACACCAGCGCGACGATGAGCAGGACAGGCATGGCAAATACGGCCAGCCCCACCAGGACCAACAACCCGACCACGTCATCCATTCCCCGACCTCGCCTGTGCGTGTTTCCGGTGCAAGGACGCGGAATGCCGCGTCCTCCGGCCGTCCGTGCAGCCGCGTCCGCAGCCTCGGGCATGGCCCGGGGATTTGCAAGATTCCGATCCGCGGGTGGCCGAGGACGGCGCGCCCGGTATCACTTGGCGATACCCGGAAACGACACGGGCGCCCTGGGGCGCCCGTGTCGGGAGGCGGGACGGCCTGTCAGGCCGCTACGCGGGCTTACTTGCCAGCGACCACGCGGACCATTTCCAGGCACTTGTTGGAGTAGCCCCACTCGTTGTCGTACCAGCTGACGATCTTGACGAAGGTCGGGTCCAGCGCGATGCCGGCCTCGGCGTCGAAGATCGAGGTGCGGGTGTCGCCGCGGAAGTCGGTGGCGACCACCTTGTCCTCGGTGTAGCCCAGGATGCCCTTCAGCGCGCCCTGGCTCTGCGCCTTCATCTCGGCCTTGATCTCTTCGTACGTGGCCGGGTTCTCGAGTTCGGCGGTCAGGTCGACCACCGACACGTCGCTGGTCGGCACGCGGAACGACATGCCCGTGAGCTTCTTGTTGAGCGACGGGATCACCACGCCGACGGCCTTCGCCGCGCCGGTGCTGGACGGAATGATGTTCTCGAGGATGCCGCGGCCGCCACGCCAGTCCTTGTTGCTCGGGCCGTCGACCGTCTTCTGCGTTGCGGTCGCCGCGTGCACGGTGGTCATCAGGCCACGCTTGATGCCCCACTTGTCGTGCAGCACCTTGGCGATCGGCGCCAGGCAGTTGGTCGTGCACGACGCGTTGGAAATGATCGCTTCGCCGTTGTAGGTCTTGTCGTTGACGCCATAGACGAACATCGGCGTGTCGTCCTTCGACGGGGCCGACAGGATGACCTTCTTCGCGCCGGCATCGAGGTGCTTCTGCGCGGTGGCCTTGTCGAGGAACAGGCCGGTGGACTCGATGACGACGTCGGCGCCGACTTCATCCCACTTCAGGTTGGCCGGGTCGCGCTCCTGGGTCAGGCGGATCTTCTTGCCGTTGACGAACAGCGCGCCGTCCTCGACCTTCACGTCGCCGTCGAAACGACCGTGCACGGAGTCGTACTGCAGCATGTACGCCAGGTAGTCCGGTTCCAGCAGATCGTTGATGGCGACGATCTCGATGTCGTTGCCGAAATTCTGCACGGCGGAACGCAGCACGTTGCGTCCGATGCGGCCGAAGCCGTTGATACCCACCTTGATCGACATTGCTCAGGACTCCTGCGGCCGCGCCTGGCGCGGCGGGGTTGACGGGGGCCGACATTCTAACAGGCCGCCCCGCCGGCACGTCCCCGCGGGCATTGATCAGGATCAAGGCGGCATGAGGAACGCGGGCAGAGACTGGCGCCACATTCCAACGAGCGTCACCACCATGAAGAAGACCCTGATTCCGATCGCCCTCGCCCTCGCCTTCGGCGCCGCCGCTCCCGCCTTCGCCCAGTCCAAGGGCGACTGGACCCTGGGCGTCGGCGTGCACCAGGTGAACCCGAAGTCCGACAACGGCACCCTGGCCGGCGGCACGCTGCCGCTCGACATCGACAGCGACGTCAAGCCGACCATCACCTTCGAATACTTCCTGCGCGACAACCTGGGCCTGGAAGTGCTGGCCGCGCTGCCGTTCCAGCACGACATCGCCGTCGACGGCGTCGGTACCGTGGGCAGCACCAAGCACCTGCCGCCGACCGTGTCGCTGCAGTACCACTTCAACAGCAAGGGCAAGGTGTCGCCGTTCCTCGGTGCCGGCCTGAACTACACCACGTTCTTCAGCGAAGACACCAAGGGCGCGCTGGAAGGCACCGATCTGAAGCTGGACGACTCCTGGGGCCTGGCCGCGCACGCGGGCATCGACATCAAGGTCAGCGAGCGCGGCGCCGTGCGCGTGGATGCGCGCTGGATCGACATCGATACCGAGGTCAAGGTGGATGGCGCCAAGCTGGGTACCGCGAACATCGACCCGCTCGTGTACGGCGTGGCTTATGTCGTGAAGTTCTGAGCCGCGATCCGCACGCAACGCGCAATGGGGACGGCCCGTGTCGGTTAAAGTACCGGCATGGTCCGTCCCCTTCTTATCGCCGCCACCCTCGTTGTTTTCCTCGCCGGCGCCTTGCTGCCCGCGCCTGCCCTCGCTTGGGGGCCGATGGGCCACCGCCTGGTGGCGCAACTGGCCTGGGACGACCTGACACCCGCGGCGCGCCGCCAGGCGGAGATGCTGCTGGAGGGCGAACCGGATGCGACGTTGCCCGGCATCGCGAGCTGGGCCGACGACTTGCGCGACAGCGATCCCGTGCTCGGCAAGACGACGTCGCGCTGGCACTTCGTCAACATCGGCGAACACGACTGCGCTTACGAACAAGTCCGCGATTGTCCCAACGGCAACTGCGTCGTCGAAGCCATCAGGGCGCAGGCTGCGATCCTGGCCGACACCAAGCGCACGCGCGCGGAGCGGTTGCAGGCACTGAAGTTCGTCGTGCACTTCGTCGGCGACGTGCACCAGCCGCTGCATGCCGGCTACGGCCGCGACAAGGGCGGCAACGACGTGCAGATCAACTTCAACGACCGCGGCACCAACCTGCACACGCTGTGGGACAGCCGCATGCTGCTCTCCACGGGCCGCAGCGAAGCCGACTACCTGCGTCGCCTGCGCGCGCTGCCGCGTCCGGACGTGGGCGCCATCGCGTTGCCGCCGCCGTCGGCCGACTGGGCCGAGCAATCGTGCCGCGTGGTGACGCAGCCCGGCTTCTACCCACGGCGCGCCAAGCTGGAACAGAGTTACGTGGACCAGCACCTGCCCGTCGTCGAGCAGCAATTGCGCGCCGGCGGCGTGGCCCTGGCGAAGGTACTCAACGCCGCGCTTTCCCGAGGATAGATTCCACCCGCACGGAGTTCACCATGGCCCTGATACGCGGTTTACTGTTCGCCTTCGCTGTCGCGTTCGCCAGTCTCGCGCATGCGCAAGAGCGCACTGCGCTCACCGTGTTCGCCGCCGCCAGCCTGAAGGAATCGCTGGACGAGGCCGCCGCGGCCTACCAGAAGCAGACCGGCGTACCGGTGCGCGTGTCGTATGCGGCGAGTTCGGCGCTCGCGCGCCAGATCGAACAGGGCGCGCCCGCCGATGCCTTCTTCTCCGCCGACCTGGAATGGATGGACTACCTGCAACAGCGCGACAAGCTCGAACCGGCCACGCGACGCAATTTGCTGGGTAACCAGTTGGTGCTGGTCGCACCGAAAGCAAGCAAGGCGCGCGTCGACCTGAAGCGGCCCGCCACCGTCCTCGCCGCGCTCGGCGACGGTCGCCTGGCGGTAGGCCAGACGCAGACCGTGCCGGCGGGCAAGTACGCCAAGGCCTCGCTGGAGTCGCTGTCGTTGTGGAACGGCGTCAAGGCACGGCTCGCCGAATCCGAGAGCGTGCGCGCGGCGCTGATGCTGGTGGCGCGCGGCGAAACGCCGTTGGGCATCGTGTACGCCTCCGATGCGAAAGCGGAACCGGCCGTGCGCGTGGTGGCGACGTTCCCCGAAGACAGCCATCCGCCAATCATCTATCCGGTCGCCGCCCTGCGGGGCCCGCGATCGGCGCAGGCGACGCAGTTCGTGCAATGGCTGGCCTCCCCCGCGGCCGACGCGATCTTCACGCGGCGCGGCTTCGCGGTGAAGGATTGACGCCTTCGTGTTCGATACGTTCACCGCGGAAGAACTCACCGCGATCCGGCTCAGCCTGAAGGTGGCGCTGGTGGCGGCGCTCGCCAGCCTGCCGTTCGGCGTGCTGGTCGGCTGGGTGCTGGCGCGCACGCGCTTCCCGGGCAAGGCGTTGCTGGATGCCGTGGTGCACCTGCCGCTGGTGCTGCCGCCGGTGGTGATGGGTTACGGATTGCTGGTGACGCTGGGCACGCAGGGCGCCATCGGCGCTTTCCTGAAGGAGCACCTGGGCCTCGTGTTCGCGTTCCGCTGGACCGGCGCGGCGCTGGCGTGCGCGGTGATGGGCTTCCCGCTGATGGTGCGCGCGATCCGCTTGTCGCTCGAAGCCACCGACCGCCGCCTGGAGCAAGCCGCGTCCACCCTGGGCGCCGGCCCGTGGCGCGTCTTCTTCACCGTCACCCTGCCGCTGGCCTGGCCCGGTCTGGTCGCCGGCAGCGTGCTGGCCTTCGCGAAAGCGCTTGGCGAATTCGGCGCCACCATCACCTTCGTCTCCAACATCCCCGGCGAGACACAGACGCTGTCCTCCGCGATCTATGGCCTGATGCAGGTGCCCGGTGGTGAAGCCGGCATCTGGCGTCTCGCGGCGGTCGCCGTGGCGATCTCGCTGGCCGCGCTGCTGTTCTCGGAGTGGCTGGTGCGCCGGCACCACACGCGCCAGGGCGAGGACAGCTGATGCTGCACCTGGACATCGAACTGCGGCGCGGACACTTCCATCGCCACGTGCGCATCCAGGACGACGCGCGCGTGATCGCCCTGGTGGGGCCGTCCGGCGCGGGCAAGACCTCCGTGCTCAATGCCATCGCGGGACTGGTGACGCCCGTGGCCGGGCGCATCGACGTGGACGGCCACTGCCTGTTCGACAGCACGCAGCGCATCGACGTGCCGGTGCACCAACGCCGCATCGGTTATGTCTTCCAGGATGCGCGGCTGTTCCCGCACCTGGACGTGCGCCGCAACCTGCTCTACGGGCGCCACGGCGGGCGGGGCGCCCCCCGCTTCGGATTCGATGCCGTCGTGGAGTTGCTCGGCATCGCACCGCTGCTCGGTCGCCGCACACGCAATCTGTCCGGTGGCGAAGCGCAGCGCGTCGCGATCGGTCGCGCGTTGCTGTCACAGCCCTCGTTGCTGCTGTTCGACGAGCCGCTGTCCTCGCTTGACCAGGCCCGCCGCGAAGAACTGATCCCCTACATGCAGCGCGTGCGCGACGAGATCCGCCTGCCCATCGTCTACGTCAGCCACCATCCGGACGAAGTACGCCGCGTGGCTGACTCCACGCACACCCTCGACTGACGCCGTCCCATCTTTAGGGCACGCACAAGCACCCGATATCAGCGCTTGGCCGATGCCACGCGTTGCCTGCCCTCGCGGATCTCGAAGGTGAACGCATAGGCCAGGGAGACCGGCACGACACGCGCCTGCACGCGCTCTCCGGCGCAGCCGTATCCGTTCCAGTCCCGATCGCGACTCATGGCGTCCGGATAGTCGCAGAACATCGCGGGCTCGAAGCTCCATCCCGCCACCGCGGAGAGCGCCGCATCGCGCAACAGCGGCTGCGCATCGCCATCCACGCAGCCTGCCTGACGCAGCGGCACGACCTGCGTCGTCCTGCCCTTGTCATCCACCACGAACGCCACGCACAGGGTGAGCGACGGCAGTTCGCGCGGCATGCCGGCCAACGGGAATGCGGGGCCGGCCGTGTCGACGGGCACCGGGTAGACGAAGGCCTGGTGTGCCGCCATCTCGTAGCGACCCGCCGAGTCCGGCAACAGCAAGCGTTGGTCGACACGGTCGATGCGATGCGCGCAGCCGCTAGCCAAGCACGCTGCGACGGCGCAGGCGAGGAAACGCATCACGGCTTGCCGGCGATGCGCTGCCCGCAGGACACCTTGCGACGGTCGTCGCCATCGAACTTCAACTCATCGCATTCCAAGGTCCTGAGGGATGTCGACTGCGACATGTCGAGCGTGCTCCACGCCGTGGGCGGATCGGTATCCGACGATCCTTCGTCGCGTCCGTCCGGATCGCCGTCGACGTCGTAGCGGATCGGCACGCGCACCCAGCCTTCGCCGCGCATGCCATGCTCCGTCGGCGGCTCGAACGTCCACTGCCTGGCGGCGGCAAGCGAGGCTTCATCGAACAGCCCGGCGGGCTCGGAGGATTCCACGATCGCCTCGCGGACGCGGCCGTCGGGTCCCACGCGCAACTTCAACACCACCAGGCCACTCTGGCCGCGCGCCTTCGCTTCCTCCGGGTAGGCCGGTGCGGGCTGTTTCGGCACGCTGGCCGCGTCCGGCCCGGGCGCGCCGTCGTGCCGGCTGACGATCATCGACAGCGCGAACGTCGAACTGCCATCCGGCGGAGTCACCTCGATGCGCATTTCCTGATCGAGCCTACCCAGCAATACCGGTTTGGATAAGGGCTTGTCGTCTACGCTGATATCCCCGCTCAGCTTCACCTGGCCGGGCTGTTGCGTCGGGTCCACAGTCAGTTCGATGCGCCAAGCGCGCCCAGCCTTTGTCGTAGAAGCGAAACCCACCTTGCGGCCCGGCCAGTCGCGCAGGACAACGTCCTGGCGTTCGCCATCGACCTCCAGCGTCGCACCAATCCGGTAGTGGAAGTCGTGTGCGCCCTGCGCCTGTGCGGCGGGCTGCGCGGCCCACGCGGCGATGCCGGTGCCTGCGACCAGCAGCATGACCAGGGTGGCGGCGGCGAACCGGCGGGTTCGGCTGCGCAAAGGGTGCTTCAGCATGGCGATCCTCTCCTTGAGTGGGTGGTGTTGCGTCCAATGGCAGCCCACGGGCAACGGGATGCCCACCAGATGCGCCTTCAGCATCGCTTCGCCGTAGATGCGGCGCTCGCCGGGATGGCGTGCGACCACGGCCGCATCGCAGGCGAACTCCTGGTCCAGGCGGTGCAGGCGCGACGCGAGGTGCATCAGCGGGTTGAACCAGAACACGCTGCGCAGCAGCGCGGCGAGCAGATTGCCGAACAAGTCGCCGCGACGGATGTGCAGGCGCTCGTGGCACAGCACCAATGCGCGCTCAGCATCCGTGTAGCGGTGATCGAAATCCGCCGGCAGCAGGATCTTGGGCCGCAGCAGACCGTACGCCGCCGGAAGGCCCGCACACTCGCTCGCGCGCAGCACGCCCGGCGCGGCTTCCGTCATCGGCCCCACGGCACGGATGAAGCGCCGCTGCTGCGCGGCCAATCGCGCGACCATGAGGAGGGCACCGGCGCCCCAGAACGCAAGCAGCAACGCCGGTAGCGCGGGCCATGACGCGTTCGCTTCGACGGCCGCCACCGATGCCGGCTGCAGGACGACAACCTGCGGCAGCACCCACTGCGTCTCGGCGTGACGGGCCGGCACCAGGACCGCCACGCAGGCCAGCGGTACGCAGATCCACAGCGCATGCGCAGCCGCGGCGCCGAGATGACGACGCAGCGGGACACGGAGGGCCAGCACCAGCAGGATGGCCAGCGTGCTGGCGATGGTCGCTTCGAGCAGGGCCATCATCGCGTCATTCGCCATCGTCGAGCTCCGCGATCAGACGCTTCAATTCGGCGATGTCGGCCGAGGAGAGTTTGCGCTGCTCGCTGAAGTGCGCGACCAGCGGCGCCACACGCCCCCCGAACAGGCGGTCCACCAGCCCCGCGCTCTGCTCCGCCAGCCAGGCATCGCGACTGAGGACGGGCGAATACAGATAGCGACGGCCCTCCTTCTCGGCCTGGATCGCGCCCTTGTTGAGCAGGCGGTTAAGCAGGGTCTTCACGGTCGGCTCCGCCCATTCCGCGCGGCCGGCCAAGGCAGCGACCACCTCGTCCGCGCTCGCGGGATGGCGCTTCCACAACACGTCCATCACCACCGCTTCCGCATCGCTGATCGACATACGTTTACGCCTGTAATTTTTATTGATTACGCCCGTAAACGAAACCCGTGTCAAGCCCTCCCGCGCGCCCATTCGTCGGCGCATCACCTGGCTTCGCCTAAGCTGCGCACATGACCCCACGCCACCTGACCGATCTCGACGAAGCCGTCGACCTGATCCTGGCCCACACCTACGGGCCGCTGCGCATGGGCGCGCCGCTCGGCATCGGCAAGCCGCACCGGTTGCTCAATGCGCTTTACCGGCGCGGCGTAGCGGACCCGTCGCGCCCGTGGTCGCTCTACACCGCGCTGTCGCTCGATCCGCCTACGGGTGGCAGCGGACTGGAGGGGCGATTCGTGAAGCCGTTCGCCACGCGGCATTTCGGCGACGACTTCCCGCGGCTGGACTACGTGCAGGCGATGAAGCGTGATGCGCTCCCCGCGCACATGGAGGTGGAGGAGTTCTACATGCAGGGCGGCGCGCTGCTACGCTCTACCACCGCGCAACGCCTGTACGCCAGCCTGAACTACACGCACGTTGCCCGGGCGCTCGCCGACCGCGCGCTCAATGTGATCGTGCAAAAGGTCGCGCGTGAACCAGGCGGCACGCGGCTCTCGTTCTCGTGCAACAACGACCTGACCCAGGATGCCGTCGATGCCATCGTGGCGCGCGGCCTGCCGCGCCCCTTGCTGGTGGCCGAAGTCGATCCGCAGTTGCCGTGGATCGGCGGCACGGCGGCGGTGGACGAAGCCTACTTCGACATCGTCATCGCACCGCCCGGCCCTTATCCGCATCTGTTCGGATTGCCACGCCAGCCGGTGTCCGATGCCGAATACGCGATCGGCCTCTATGCGAGCGCACTGGTGCGGGACGGCGGCACGCTGCAGATCGGCATCGGCGCGCTTGCCGATGCGCTATGCCACGCACTGGTGCTGCGCCACACCGACAACGCCACTTACCGGCGCATCCTGGCTGCCCTCGATCCCGCGTTGGAGCAACACCCGGCCGTACTCGCCAGCGGCGGCCTCGACCCGTTCGCCATCGGCCTGTACGGCTGCAGCGAGATGGTCAACGAGGGCTTCAAGCGATTGGTCGAAACCGGCGTGATCAGGCGCAAGGTGGTGGATGACGAAGCGCTGATGCGGCGCATCGCCGACGGCACGGCCAACCTGGGCGACCAGGCGCGGCTGGAGCGCGACGGCGAGTACCTGCATGGCGCGTTCTACCTCGGATCGCCCGCGTTCTACCAATGGTTACGCGACCTGCCGGACGACCAGCGCCGTGCCATCGGCATGCGCCGCATCAGCCTGATCAACGAACTGCAGCGCGACCACGAACCACTCGCCCGCCTGCAGCGCCACGACGCCCGCTTCTTCAACTCCTGCATGATGGTCACCGCGCTTGGTGCCGCCGTCTCTGATGGACTGGAAGACGGCCGGGTGGTCTCCGGCGTCGGCGGCCAGTACAACTTCGTCGACATGTCCAGCACCCTGGATAACGCACGCAGCGCGCTGATGTTCCGCGCCGTGCGCGACGACGCCGGCGCGCCCGCTTCCAACGTCCGCTGGAATTACGGCCACACCACCATTCCCCGCCACCTGCGCGACCTGTACGTCAACGAGTACGGCATCGCGGACCTGCGCGGCAAGAACGACGAGGATTGCGTGATCGCGATGGGCGGCATCACTGATGCGCGCTTCCAGTCCACGCTGGTGGAACGGGCCAAGCGCGAAGGCAAGCTGCGCGACGGCTTTCATGCGCCTGGCCACTGGATCGACAACACGCCGGTGCATTTGTCCGCGCGCCTGCGCGCCTTCCGCCACGACGGCACGTTGCCGGACTATCCGCTGGGCAGCGACTTCACCGAGGTCGAACAGCGCATCGTCAAAGCCCTGGGTTGGCTGAAGGCCAACACCGCCACCTCGTGGAAGAAGATCGCGACGGTGGTGAAGGCGCTGGCGGCGCGGCCCGACGACGAGGCCGCAATGGCGCGCATGGCGCTGGCGCAACCGGCGACGCTGGGCGAACGCCTCGAAGCCAAGCTACTGGCGCTCGGGCTGCGCGAGACGCGCTGATCGCGGGCAAGAAAAAGCCGGGCGATGCCCGGCTTCTTCTCGTTCCTGCGATGCGCCCTGCTCAGAGCGACGTCGCGGCCTCGACCACCGCCTCGGCGGTGATGCCGAAGTGCTTGTACAGCGCGTCGGCCGGCGCGGAGGCGCCGAACGTGGTCATGCCGATCACCGCACCGTCCAGGCCCACGTACTTGCCCCAGAAATCGGCGATCGCCGCTTCCACCGCTACGCGCTTGCGCACGGCCTTGGGCAGCACGGCCTCGCGGTAAGCCGCGTCCTGGCGATCGAACACATCGGTCGACGGCATCGACACCACGCGCGTCTTGATGCCCTGCGCATCCAGCGTGGCCTTGGCCTGCGTGGCCAGGCCCACTTCCGAACCGGTGGCGATCAGGATGACGTCCGGCGTGCCATCGGCATCGGCCAGCACGTAGCCGCCGCGTGCGATATCGCCCACCTGCGCCTCGGTGCGCGGCTGGTGCGGCAGGTTCTGGCGCGAGAACACCAGGCAGCTCGGGCCGTCCTGGCGGACGATGGCCTGCTTCCACGCCACCGCCGATTCCACCGCGTCGCACGGACGCCACACGTCGTTGTTCGGGATGTAGCGCAGCGAGGCCAGGTGCTCGACCGGCTGGTGCGTGGGACCGTCTTCGCCCAGGCCGATGGAGTCGTGCGTGTACACGTGGATCGCATGCGCCGGGATCAGCGCGCTCATCCGCACGCCGTTGCGCGCGTAGTCGCTGAACACCAGGAAGGTGGCGTCGAACGGCACGAAGCCGCCGTGCAGCGCCAGGCCGTTCGCGATCGCGGTCATGCCGAACTCGCGCACGCCGTAGTACACGTAGTTGGCGTTCGGGTCGGTGGTGGAGACCGACTTGCTGGCTTTCCACAGCGTGAGGTTGGAGTGCGCCAGGTCGGCCGAGCCGCCGACCAGTTCCGGCAGCAGCGGCGCGAACGCTTCGATGGCGTTCTGCGAAGCCTTGCGCGAGGCGATCACCGGGCCTTCGGCCTGCACCTTGGCGATGTAGGCATCGGCCTGGGCAACGAAGTCGGCGGGCAGTTCGCCCGATGCACGGCGCTCGAGCTCGGCCGCCTGCTCCGGGTACTGCGCGGTGTAGGCAGCGAGCAGCGCGTTCCAGTCGGCTTCCAGCGCCTTGCCGGCGTCGACCTTGTTCCAGCCGGCGTAGATGTCGGCCGGAACTTCGAACGGACCATACGGCCATTCCAGCGCGACGCGCGTGGCCTCCAGTTCGTCCTTGCCCAGCGGTGCACCGTGGCTGGATTCCTTGCCGGCCTTGTTCGGCGAACCGAAACCGATCGTGGTGCGGCAGCAGATCAGCGTGGGCTTGTCGGTGGCCTTCAGCGCGGTGTCGATCGCGGTCTTGATCTCGACCGGGTCGTGGCCGTTAACGTTGCGCACGACCTGCCAGCCGTAGGCTTCGAAGCGGGCCGGCGTGTCGTCGGTGAACCAGCCATCGGTGTTGCCGTCGATGGAAATCTTGTTGTCGTCCCAGAAGCAGACCAGCTTGCCCAGGCCCCAGGTGCCGGCGAGCGAGGCGGCTTCATGCGACACGCCTTCCATCAGGCAGCCGTCACCCATGAACACGAAGGTGCGGTGATCGATGAGGTCGTGGCCTTCGCGGTTGAAGCGCTGCGCCAGCAGCTTCTCGGCCAGCGCGAAGCCGACCCCGTTGGCGAAGCCCTGGCCGAGCGGGCCGGTGGTGGTTTCCACGCCCGGGGTCTCGTGGCGCTCCGGATGGCCGGCGGTCTTGCTGTGCAGCTGGCGGAAATTCTTCAGTTCCTGCAGCGGCAGGTCGTAGCCGGCCAAGTGCAGCAGCGCGTATTGCAGCATCGAGCCGTGGCCGTTGGACAGGATGAAGCGGTCGCGGTTGAACCAGTGCGGGTTCGACGGGCTGTGGCGGTAGTAGTCGTTCCACAGCACTTCGGCGATGTCGGCCATGCCCATGGGCATGCCGGGATGGCCGGAGTTGGCGGCCTGCACCGCGTCGGCGGCGAGGAAACGGATGGCGTTGGCGAGCTGGCGGCGGGTGGGCGTCGTCATGGGGAGTCGGAACAGGGGGCGGCGCCCGGCGGGCTGCGGGCCGCCCATTGTCCCACCCCCCGCCCGCCCTGTCGCGGTTGCAGCGTGCTTTCCGCGGTGTTAGCCCGGCTGGCCCGGCAGTTTCACGTCAGTGCGTTCGCCCTTGGCCACCAGTGAGGCCAGGGTCAGGTCGCCGGTGACGTTCAGCGTGGTGCGGCACATGTCGAGGAAGTGGTTCACGCCCAGGATCAGGCCGATGCCGATGGGATTCACGCCCACCATGGCGCAGATCAGCGCCACCACCGGCAGCGAACCGGACGGCACGCCAGCCGTGCCGATGCCGCCCAGGATGCACACCAGCATCACCATGAACTGCTGGCCCAGCGACAGGTCCACGCCGAAGAACTGGGCCAGGAAGATCACCGTCACGCCCTCGAACAGCGCCGTGCCGTTCTGGTTGGCGGTGGCGCCCACCGTCAGCACGAAGCGCGACACCGTGCGCGGCAGGCCCAGCTTCTCATCGGCCACGCGCAGCGCGGTGGGCAGGGTCGCGTTGCTCGACGCGGTGGAGAACGCCATCACCATCGCTTCCTGCGCGCCGCGGAAGAACGTCAGCGGCGAATAGCCGGCGAGTTTCAGCGCGACCGAGTAACTGACCAGCAGGTGCAGGCCCAACGCCAGCACGACCACGCCCACATAGGCACCCAGTCGTACCAACAGATCGAAGCCGAAGATCGCGGCCAGGTTGAACATGAAGCAGGCCACCGCGTACGGGGCGAGCCGGATCACCAGGCCGATCAGCGTCATCGAGATCTCGAACACGCCCTCGATGCCGCGCTTGAGGATGCCGGTGTTCTCCGACGGGGTCAGCACCAGACCGACACCGAACATCACCGCGAAGAACATCAGCGAGAGGATCGCCGCGTTGCTCGACGCCGCACCAATCACGTTGTCGGGCACGATCGACAGCAGCATGTCCATGCCGGTCGGCTGGCTGCCGACGCTGGCGACGATCTCCTTCGTGCGCTCGGCGTTCTCGGCGATCAGTTGCTGCGCCAGCGCAGGATCCACGCCCACGCCCGGCTTCAGCAGGTTCACCAGCACCAGGCCCAGCAGCACGGCGACCGCGGAGAGCAGCACGGTGTAGGCCAGCGTCTTCCAGCCGATCCGCCCCAGCGCGCGGATGTCACCCATCTCGGCGATGCCGCAGACCAGCGCCGAGAACAACAGCGGCACGATCAGCATGAAGATCAGGTTGAGGAAGATCTTGCTGAACGGCGTGGTGACGTACTTCGTGACGTCCTGCACCCAGCCCGCGTCGCCCTGGCCGGAGGCATGCACGATGAGCCCGACGATCAGGCCTACGCCGAAGCCGATGGCCATCTTCCAGTGCAAAGGGAGCTTGGCGCGGGTGGCGGGCGCGGCGTCGGTCATCGGCGGGTCCTGCGAAGGCAAAGTCGGGAGCTTAGCAAACCCGGCAGCGCACTCCGTCGATACACGGCGGGCCGAACCGGACAGGTGGGGACGGCATCGTCGCCATCGCCAAGGAGAGGACGAACATGCGTCCGCTTTCCCTCATCGCGGATAGAGCGGCGGCAGGGGTTCGTCCACGGCGACGGGAGCCGCCGTCTTCCAGTCGGGACCGCCGCGGAACGCTTCTCGCAGCGCCGCCCTCGCCTGGCCCGCATCGCCGCCGGCCCAACGGGCGCGGCGCAGCAGTTCCACCGCCGTGCGCTGTGAAGACGAGGCGAGTCGGCGATGCAGATCGTCGAGATCGACAGCGGTGGGGCGCGCCATGCCGCGCAACACGTCCTCGATGTCGTCGAGATCGCCCGCATCCAGTGCACGCTTGAGGTCGGCCGCGGTGTGCGTGGCCGGTACCGCGGTGTTCGGTGCCCCGGCTTCGGCACGCACACGCGTGCGTTGGCCCGACGAAGCGGTAGCGCGCCGCGTCAGCGCCCACACCAATGTGACCAGCCACAACACCGCGAACCCGGCGGCCAGCCAGGGCCACAGGTGGGGCGGAACGCGGCGTTCGCCCTCCAGCAGGATGTCGTCGCCAGCGCCGGTGGTCGTCGTGGCCGCACCGCGCGCCGCGCTCGTGGCCGGGACGGACGAGGGCGCACCGCTTCCGACCAGGACGGGCAGGGTCAGGTCGGGCAGCGTCGCGCGCCGCGCCGCGCCCGCGCGCACGTCCCACCACGCCATCGCCGTGCCCGGGATCACCAGCGTGCCCGCCTGCGAGGGCACGATCGAATAGCGGCGCGTCAGCGTCACTTGCGGCGTACCGCCCACGAAACGTTCGTCGAACTGCGGCGGCTCGGCGAAAACCTGTGCGCCCGGAACCGACGGCGCGGGAACCTCCGGCAACTGCGCCTGGGTGGCCCCGATGACCGTCGTCTCGATGGTGAGCGTGCCCGCTTCCCCCGAGCGCAACTGCTGCGGCACCGCGGTGTAACGCAGGCGCAGGTCGCGCACCGGCAGCCAGGGCTGCGGCGCACCGGCCGGTTGCGCGCGCACCTGCAGCGCGCGCGGTGCGCCGGTGATGTTGACCTCGCGGCTGTTGCCGCCCAACAGGTCGTCCATCCAGCCGCCGGCACCGCGTCCTTCGAAGCGTGCACCCGGCAGCGTCAGCGCGCCGCTGCGTTCGGGCACCAGCAGGAAGCGACGCTCGGCGGTGCTGTAGCGCCGTCCGTCGATCTCGCGGCTGGACTGCACGATGTCGCCGACGCGCTGCAGCAGCGCGCCGTCGGGCGGGTCGAGATCGAGTTGTCCCGACACCAGCGGCGTGGCGTAGTACAGCCGCACCGTCACGCCGACCGACTGCTGCACGTAGGGGCTGGGATCGTCCACTTCGGTTTCGACGAACACCAGGCCGTTGGACGCCGCGCGCGCCGTCGCCGTGGCGCCGACCTCCAACGTCAGCGGTGCCGTGCGCTCATTGCCCACCTGCAGCGCGGGAATGGCCAGCGTGCCGGCGCGTCGCGGCCGCAACGTCAGCGAGAACGTCGTGCTGGTGTTCATGCGTCCGTTCACCAGCCGCACGCTGCGGCTGTCGGATTGGCCTTCCACTTCGAAATCGCGCATCAGCGGCGTGAGATCCGGGGTGGCGGACACCGCATCGGTCTCCACGTTGAGCGTGACCGCCTGCCCGAGCACGACCTGCGGCTGCTCCAGCCACGCGCGGGTCGCCGCGAGCAGCGAGGTTGGCCACAACATCAGCACGGCCAGCAGGATCCCGATGCGGTACTTCATTGCCCTTCCTTCTGCCGGCGGTCGTGTTCGAGCCGGAACTTCGCCTTGAGCAGCGAACCGGGCTCGTCCGGCACGCGCTTCAGCCATGCATCGACCGCCTGCCGACGCTCGCGCTGCTCCGCGGTTTCGGTCTGCACGGCAGGCGCGTTCTTCGATGGCTTCCCTGCATGCTGTCCGTCCTGTTTGCCCATTGCCGCGCGCATGCGTTCGCGTTGCGCCGCATCGGCGGCGGCCTGCGCTGCCGGATCGGGCGACGGCTTGGGCGGCGTACGTTGCGGCGGCGCGCTCTTGCCCGCCTGCGCCTGGCCGGGCTTGCCCGAGGGCGATGTCGATGCGTCTTGCGGCGACGGCGATGCCTTCTGTTGCTGGCCTGCCTTCTTTCCGTCCGATGCATCGCCCTTCGCGCCCGAGGACGCCTGATCGCCACTGCCCTGCTGCCCGGGCTTGCCCTGCCCGTCGCCCGGCGAAGGCGGCCGCTTGCGCGCGGCGTCCACGGCGGTGCGATTGGCGACCGCATCGGCCATGCCGGGCTGCAATCGCAGTGCGCGGTCGTAGGCCGCCACGGCATCGTCGTAACGCTGCTGCTTGGCCAGCGCATTGCCCAGGTTGTACTGACCCTCGGCCGTGTCGATGCCGGTGAAGGACTGCTCCGCCGATGCGTAATCGCCCTGGCGGTAGGCGTCAGCGCCTCGCTGCAACTGCGCATGCGCGGCCTGGTCGCTGCGCTGCCACCAATCGACCCCGGCAGCGCGCGCGGGCGATGCCATCGGCAGCCACAGTGCACCCACCAGTACGAGTGCCGCACCACGACGGAACCACAACAGCGCGAGCGCCATCAACGGGATCAGCAGCCAGTAGCCCTCGTCGCGCCATGCCTTGCCGCCGCCAGGCGCGGTGGACACGCCCACGGCATCCAGTGCCGGCGCTGCGATGCCGAGCGCGGCGAAGTCCCCATCGTCGGTCGAGGCCGGTTCGTACCGGCCTCCCCCTGCGGCGGCCAGCGCACGCAGGGAACCCGCATCCAGCGTCGCATGGCCGATCGTGCCATCGGTCCCGCGATAGGCGGCGCCGGCCGACGTGCCCAGCCCGAGTACGGACACGGTGTATCCCTTCGCGCGCGCCGCGGCAGCCGCCGTGGTCGCATCTCCATCGGCCCGGTCGGTGAGCACGAGGATGTCGCCGTTGCGGAAGTCCGCCTGCGACAGCAGGCGCGCTGCCCAGGCAATGCCGCGATCGGCGCGCTGGCCATCCACCGGCATGATCTCGGGCGAAAGCTCGTCGAGATACAGGCGGATATTGGCCGCGTCGTCGGTCATCGGGGCGACCGTGAACGCATCGTCCGCATACACCACCAGCGCCACGGGGCTACCCGCGCGCGCATCGAGCAAGCGCGCGAGCTTGGCTCGCACCTGCAACAGGCGCGACGGCGGCAGGTCCGACGTGGTGATCCGGCTGGACAAGTCCAGCACCAGCACCAATGGGCGCTGGGCTTGCCACAACGGCTGTTCGCCCTGTCGCCAGCTTGGTCCCGCCAGTGCCAGCACGGCCAATGCATAGGCCAGCGCGGCAGCGATCATGCCGGTGCGCGCGCTTCGACCACCCCGCACGAGCAGGTGCCGCAGCAGGTGCGGATCGACATGGCCCTGCCAGGCATTCAGGCGATGTCGTTGCGCGCGCCACCACCACGCCAGCAGCGGCAGCGCGAGCAAGGCCCACAGCCAGTGCGGGCGCAGGAAATGCAGTGCGTTCCAGAAAGCGCTCATCCGCGCCTCCCCGGCCACGCGAATGCCAGTAGCGCGAAGCCCAGCGCGGCGGCCAACGGCCACGCATAGCGCTCGATGCGCGGACGCACGGCCTTGCCCGCCTGCTGCACCGGCTCCAGACGGTCCAACTCGGCGTAGATGCCGGCGAGTTCGCCGGTATCGCGTGCGCGATAGAAGCGGCCGCCGGTTTGTGCGGCGACATCACGGAGGGTCGCCTCGTCGATGTCTTCCGGCGAGCTGGCCGGCATCGGCAAAGGAATGCCGAACAGGCTCATTCCGCCATCGCTGCCGAAGGCGATGGTATGGATGCGCACGCGCTCCTCCTTCGCCAGTTCCGCCGCTTTCTGTGGCGTCAGCACGCCGGCGGAGTTCACGCCATCGGTCAGCAGGATCAGCACGCGCTGGCCTTCCTGCTGCGTGCGTAGTCGACGCACCGCCAGCGCGATGGCATCGCCGATCGCGGTCTCGCGGCCAGCGAGCCCGGCCACGGCATCGCGCAACTGCTCACGCACGGTCTGCAGGTCGCGGGTCAGCGGGGTCATCGCGTAGGCGCGTTGGCCGAAGACCAGCAGGCCGACGCGATCACCGTCGCGGCGGTCGAGGAAGTCGGCGAGCACGGCCTTCGCTGCGGTAAGCCGATCGACGACAGCGCCGCCGAGCTCCATGTCGGGCTCGGTCATGCTGCCCGAGAGGTCGACGGCCAGCATCAGGTCGCGCCCGCTCACCGGCGGCGTCACGGCGTCGCCGAATTGTTGGGGCCGCGCCACGGCAGCACACAACAGGAACCACACCAGCCACGCCATCGCCGCGCCACGGCCCTGCAGCCCCCGACCCCCCTGTGCGGCGATCGCCTGCACGGCGTTGCCATACGGCACTTTGAGGGCATCCGTCTGCGCGCGACGTGGGGGCAATGCCCAGCGCACCAGCCAAGGCAACGGAAACACCAGCCACGCCCAAGGCCAGGCGAAGCCGGCGTAGCCGTCCTGCAGAAGTTGCAGTGTCGGCAGCGAAAGGCTCATCGTTTCGCCGCCATCAGGTCGAGGAAACGCATGCGTGCCGCGGCCAGCGCCGCCGCCAACTCGACAGGATCGACGTCGCGGCGATAGCCGCCATCGAGCAGCAATCGGCCCGGGCCTGCGCTGAAAGCATGACCCTGCTGGCCATCGAGGAACTGAAGCCAGGCCTCGCCTTCGAGTCGATCCGCGGAAGACGACACGCGGCGCGCCGCGCGGCGCAGCAGTTCCGATGCGGCGGCCACCTGCTCGGCCGGCGTCCGTCCCTGCGCAACCGCATCGAACCAGCGCTGCCACCGTTGGCGACGCCGACGCCGATGCCAACGCCACGCGACGAAACACAGCACCGCGGTCACGACGAGCGCAGCCACCAGCCACCACCCGGGTGCCGGCGGCCACCACGAGGGCGCCGGCGGCACGTGCACATCGCGCAACACCAGCGTGTCCGGCACCATGCTCAGGCCACCTGCGGTTGCGCGCGACCCAGCGCGACGAGCCAGGCATCGCTGGCGGCATCGGTCGACAACGTGCGCACCTGCACGCCACGCGCGGGCAAGCGGTCCAACGCACGCGCGAGCGGTGCCTGGAATTCGCTTCGCCAAGCATCGCGCTGCGCCTGGCTGGCGAGATCCAGCTCGACGCGCCGCTCGCCCGCCGCGAAAGGCAGCGATCGTGCGGGCGGATCGGTTTCCAGCGGGTCCGTCAGCAACAGCACGACGACATCATGATGGGCCGCGAGCGCCGTCCAGCGTGTATCGGGAATGGCGGCCACGCTATGCGGCTCCGCCAGCACCAGCAAGCGCGAGCCGGGGCGAAGCAGACGCGCCGCATGATCGAGGGCGAACGCCAGACCGACATCGTCCGCCGGTGGCTTCGCATACCAACGCACCAATGCATCCAGCACCCGCAACGCACCGCGCGTACCCGAGGCGGGAGGCACCGGCGCTTCGGTCGCGCTACCGCGCAGGATCGCCATGCGGTCGCCCTCGCGCACCGCCTGCCACGCTGCGACCGCGCCTGCGCGCGCCGCCTGCACGGACTTGAAGCGCAGGCGCGTGCCGAAGTAGAGCAACGGGGAGGTGTCGGCGACGATCAGCGTCAGCCGTTCGCGTTCGGCCTGGAAGAGCTTGGTGTGGGTGCGCCCGCTACGCGCCGTCAGCCGCCAGTCGATGTGGCGAACATCGTCGCCCGCCACGTACTCGCGGGACTCGGCGTACTCCATCCCGCGTCCACGCAGTGGCGACGCCGAAGGTCCGGTGACGGAATGCCGGCCGCGCCGCGCGGGCGGCCGCCGCTGCGCGCTGGCCCGCAGCGCGATCAGTTCTTGCAAGGTGGGAACGATGCCGTCGCTCATGGAGGTGTCGGAAGTCGAATCGCCCACTCAAGGCAGGGGCACGACGTCCAGCAAGGCCTTCACCAGCCGATCGCCATCCCAGCCCTCTGCGGTGGCTTCATAGCTCGGCAGTACTCGGTGGCGGAGGACGTCCGGCGCGATCGCACGGATGTCGTCGGGCGTCACGTAGTCGCGCCCCGCCAGCCAGGCCCGCGCGCGCGCGCAGCGCTCCAGCGCAATGGAACCGCGCGGACTGGCACCCCACGCGATGCGGCGCGCCAGCGCAGCGTCGTAGCGCGACGCATCACGCGAGGCGAGGACCAGTTCGATGAGGTAGCGCTCCAGTGCCGGCGCCAGATGCAGATCCAGGACCTGCGCACGGGCACGGAAGACGTCATCCAGCGGCATGCGCTCGACGACGGCCGAAACGGCCTGCATTTCGTCGCGTGCGCGATCACGCGCAAGCCGGAGGATGTCAGCCTCCGCCGCCGCCTCGGGGTAGCCGATCTTCACGTGCATGAGGAAACGGTCGAGCTGGGCTTCGGGCAGCGGGAACGTGCCTTCCTGCTCGATCGGATTCTGCGTGGCCATCACCAGGAACAAGGCCGGTAGCGGATAGGTATGGCGTCCCACCGTCACCTGCCGTTCGCCCATCGCTTCGAGCAGGGCGGACTGGACCTTGGCGGGCGCTCGGTTGATCTCGTCGGCCAACAGCAACGGATGGAACACAGGGCCGGGCTGGAATTCGAATCGGCCTTCCTGCGGACGCCAGACCTCGGTACCGGTGAGGTCGGCAGGCAGCAGGTCGGGCGTGAATTGCACGCGTGCGAATTCGGCCTGCAGCCGTGAGGCCAGCGCGCGGATGGCCGTGGTCTTCGCCAGGCCCGGCGCACCTTCCACGAGCAGATGGCCGTCGGCCAGGAGAGCGATCAGCAACCGCTCAACCAGGGCAGCCTGCCCGACGATGGTATGCGACAAGTCTTCGCGCAATCGCGCAATCGCCCCGTGCAGCGATGCGCCGGCATCTACCGGCAGATCAGGATGGGCAGGGGAGGAATCCATGGGATGGCCGGAAGTCGGTATGGAGGCCGATTTTGACCCAACCCCGGCCGGAAGGTTCACAGGACCATCGGCACGCGACGTCCCGATTCAGATACGAGATACGCGCAAAGAAGAAGGGGGCCCAGGGCCCCCTTCTTCCAAATCCGCCGGACCGGCTGCGCTCAGCGGCGCTCGGCCACTCGCAGGACCTTCGGGGTGACGAAGATCAGCAGCTCGGCCTTCTCCTTGCTGCGACCCTTCTTCTTGAACAGGTTGCCCAGGAAGGGGATGTCGCCCAGGAACGGCACCTTGGCCACGCTGGCGCGGTCGCTGAACTCGTACACGCCACCGATCACCACGGTCTGGCCGTCTTCGATCAGTACGGCGGTATTGATTTCGCGACGAGCCAGTTCGGGGACGGAGCCGTAGATGCCCAGGTCGACGAACTGGACCACTTCGTCCTTCTTGACGTTGAGGTTCAGGAAGACACGGTTGTCGTCAGTGATGGTAGGCAGCACCTTCAGTTCGAGCAGGGCTTCCTTGAACTGCACGGTCGGCACGCTGTTGGTGCCGGTGCCACTGCCGGTGACGGTCAGGTAGCCGACTTCGCGGCCCTGCTTGATCACCGCTTCGCGCTGGTTGGTGGTCACCAGGCGCGGGTTGGAGATCACTTCGCCACGGCCCTCTTCCTGCAACGCGGAAAGTTCCAGGTCCAGGTCGAAGTTACGGCCCAGCAGCGTGTAGGCAATGCTCGCCGCCGTGTTGTCGATGAAGCCACTGGCCGGCAGGTTCACGTTCATGTCGCGCGGCAGGATACGGTCGTCGCCGTTGCCCACGTTGACGTTGTCGGTGATGTTGCCGCCGATGATCTGCGTGCGATCACCCGAGCGACGACCACTGATGCCGAAACGCGCACCCAGATCACGGGCGAAGGTATCGGTCGCGATGACGATCCGGCCTTCGATGATGACCTGGTCGACCGGGCGATCGATCACCGCGATCAGCTCGCGCATCTGCGCGACCTTCTTCGGGATATCGCTGATCATCAGGGTGTTGGTGCGCTCGTCCGCGACCAGGCGGCCGCGCTGCGACAGGAAGCCGTTCTCGTTCTGCGCGTTGCCGCTGCTGCCGCCGCCGCCACCGCCGCCATTGCCGACGCCCTTGGCTTCGGTCAATGCCTTGAAGATCGCGCTGGCCGAGTGGTAGTTGACCTGCACGTAGTCGGTGATCAGGTCCTCGCGATTCTCGATCGCGATGCGTGCATCTTCCTTGTCCTGCTCGAACTTGGCCAGCTCGGGCTGCGGGGCGACCCACACCACGTTGCCATCGCGTCGCTTGTCCAGGCCCTTGGCACGCAGGACGATGTCCAGCGCCTGGTCCCATGGGACATTGACCAGGCGAAGGGTAACGTTACCCTGCACCGTGTCGGACGCCACGATATTGAGGTTGGATTCCTCGGCGATCAGCTGCAGGACGGTGCGCACCGGCACATCCTGGAAGTTGAAAGTCACCGGCCGGCCACTGTAGCGGCGAGCCTCGCTGGCGACCTTCTGCGCCGCCGCGACGATGGCCGACGAGCTGGTGCCGGCCGAAGCGCTTGCACCGCCCACGGCCTTCTGGCCTGCCCGCGGCACGATCTCCACGACGTACTCGTTGCCGGACTGGTACGCCAGCGATTCGAATTCGCCTCGCGTGCTCAGCACGAGCTGTGTGCCGCCGGCCTTGGACTGCGCCTCAACGCGCTGGACCGGCGTCGCGAAGTCGACCACGTTGAGCGGTCGCTGCAACGAGGCCGGAAGCGTCGCATTGCCGACGTCCACGACGATGCTGTCGCCCTGGTTGCGGAGATCCGGCGAGGCGCCCTGCCCGTCGAACTTGACGATCAGGCGTCCCGCGCCGTCCTCACCTCGGCGGAAATCGATATTGGAAACCGACACCGCTTGCGCCGTCTTGGCGGAGGCGGCGGGTGCGTTTGCCTGCTCACCCGGGGGCGTGGCGCCGGCGGCGCTGGCGGCAGCCAGCAGGCCGATGGCCAGTCCCAGAGAGCAGGCCCGGAGGGTGGCCAGGCGCCGGGACGGCCGCAGGCGGTAGGCGTTCGAAGCGGTCATCGTGTATCCCCCAATCATTGATCTTCAAGCGCAATCGACGCCGGCCGTTCCAGCCAGCCACCCGCGCCATCCGGCACTAGTTCGACAAGTTCCAACCCATCTTCGCGGACCGAAGTGACCCGGCCATCGCTCTGCCCCAGGTAATTCCCCGGACGTACCCGGTAGGTGACCTTGTCGGGCCCCATCACCAGCGCCACCAGAGCTGCGCCTTTGCCGATCGTGCCGACCATGTCCAGGCTGTCCAGCGGATATTGCTCCAGCGTCTCCTTGCGGCGATTGGGATCGGGTCGCAACCCGCCCCCTTCCGCGTTGTTCCAGGCGTCGCTGAAAGGATCACGAAGGGTTTGTGCGGCATATTCGAACGTTTCGAACTGCTGCATCACCGGCAGTGGATCCAGGGGGGGCGCCGGACGCGCACGAACGTCCGTGACCCAGGTTTCCAGGTTCGGGGCATCCCCTGGCGTACTGGTGACGCCGCGGGCGCACCCGCCCGCGAACACCAGCGCACCCAGCAGGAGCCAGCGCAAATCAGTGCGGATCATGGTGCTCCCCCTGCGGCAGGTGCGGGTGCGGGTGCCGGCTGCCCTTTGGCAGCGGCGGCAGCCGCGGCTTCCTGGTCCGCCACTTCCTTCTCATCCAGGTACCGGTAGGTCTTGACCGTGCCCGACAACTCGAGCGCGCCTCGGTTGATCCCACCCTTGCCCGCCTTCGGCTGCAGCGAGATGTCGTGCATGGTCAGGATGACCACGCGCGGCAACGAGGCGACGCCGCTGACGAACGCACCGAACTGGTGATAGTTGCCCACCATGCGCAGCTGGATTGGCTTCTCGGCGTAAAACTCCTTCAGCGTTTCCGGCTCCGGCTGGAACAGCTCGTTGGCCAGTCCGCTGGAGAGCGCCGTCTGCGAGATGTCGATGATCAGATCCGGCATCTCGGTCTTGCTCGGCAACTGGCGCAGCATCTGCTGCAGCACCTGCTCCATCTGTGCAAGCTGCTGCTTCAGCGGCTCCAGATTGGCGGCCTTGGCCTGCTCTTTCTCGAAGTCCTGGCGCAGGCGCACTTCTTCCTGCACCAAGCCGTCCAACGTCTCCGTCTTGCCCTTGATGAAGAGGAAATAGGAGAAGGCGAGGATGAACAACGCGAGGATCACGCAGAAGCCGATCTTCGCGTTCTGCGGCCACCCGCCGATGTTGTTGAAGTCCAGGTTGTTGAGCGACGTCTTCTTCTTCTGGCTCATGATGCGCTCCCGGTGGCCGGGGGAGTGTTACCTGCCGGCGTGGCGGGCGGCGGAGTCGTCGGCGCGGGGGCAGTTGGCGGTGTCGTGGGTGCGGGCGTGGCCGGCGCGGGTGACTGGCCTTCCAGCGGCGCCGGGGTGGGACCCGGGGCCACCGGCGCGTCGCCCGCTGCATTGCTCGCCGCTTCCTGTTCGGCTGTCGGGTTCGCCAGGCGCACCGTCAGCTTGAAGACATACGGCAGCGCGCGGCTGGCACCCGTATTGGTCAGCGTTTTGACCTCTTCGGGCTTGGCTTCGATGATCGCCAGTTCCGGCTTGGTCATCCAGCCCGAGGTCTCGAGGTTACGCATGTAGGTACTGACCCGCGCATTGGACTGCGCACGCCCTTCCAGCGTCAGGACCTCGCCATCCTGCTTGATGTTGCCGAGCATGACGCCGTCGGGAATGGTGCGCACCAGCGAATCGAACAGGTGCACCATCTGCGAGCGGTTGGCCTGCAGTTTCTCGATGACTTCCTTGCGCGCCAGCAACCGGCGCTTCTGCTCGTCCAGGCGCTCGATTTCCTTGTTCTGGGCCTGGACCTTGGCGATCTCGGCCTTCAGGAAATCGTTGCGCTCGGTCTGTCCCGCCACCTGGCGGTCGTAGTGGAACCACAGCAGGAAAGAGAGCAGCAGGCCAGCGGCGGCCGCCGCGCCCAGCATCACGTAGAAGTCACGCTGCCGCTGGACGCGGCGCTCCGCGCGCCACGGGAGTAGGTTGATTCTTGCCATCAGTCGAAGCTCCTCAAAGCCAAGCCGGTGGCGATCATCAGCGCGGGAGCGTCCTGCGCGAGCGCGTGCGCCTGCACGCGCGGGCCCAGGGTCATCTGCGCCAACGGATTGGCGACAACCGTGGGCACGCCCAGTTGCTCTTCAACCATTTCCGGCAGGCCGGGCAGCGCGGCGCAGCCTCCGGCAAGAACGATCTGGTCGACGCGATTGAACTCGCTGCCTGCGTAGAAGAACTGCAGCAGACGGCTGATCTGCTGGACCGTCGCCTCCTTGAAAGGCTCCAGCACTTCGACTTCGTAGCTTTCGGGCAGGCCGCCCTGGCGCTTGGCCAGGCCAGCTTCCTCATACGTAAGACCGTAGCGGCGCATCACCTCGTCGGTGAGCTGCTTGCCGCCGAATACCTGTTCGCGGCTGTACAGGCTGCGACCGCGACGCAGGACGTTGAGGGTGGTCATCGTGGCGCCGATGTCGACCAGCGCAACGACGCCATCCTGGGGCACCGGCAGGTCGTTGGCCATCAAGGCAAACGCGTTCTCGACCGCGAAAGCCTCCACATCCATGATCCTGGCCGTCAGTCCGCCCAGTTCGAGCGCGGACTGGCGCAGCTCGACGTTCTCCGAGCGCGATGCGGCCAGCAGGACCTGCACCATCTCGGGATTGTTGGGCATAGGGCCCAGCACCTCGAAATCGATGTTCACTTCCTCGATCGGGTACGGGATGTAGTTGACGGCCTCAAGCTCGACCTGGGCCTCCAGGTCGCTCTCGTCCAGGTCGGCGGGCATCGGGATGATCTTGGTGATCACCGCCGAGCCGGCAACGGCCGCGGCCGCGTATTTGGCCTTGCTGCCGGCACGGTTCACCGCCCGGCGGATGGCCTCGCCGACGGCCTCGACCTCGACGATGTTCTTCTCGACCACGGCATTGGGCGGCAGCGGCTCGACGGCGTAGTGCTCAACCCGGAAACGGTTGCCCACGCGGGAGAGCTGCAGCAGTTTCACCGCAGTCGAACTGATGTCGACGCCGATCAGCGGCGACTGGCTTTTTGGGAGTAGCCCCACGGTCTTTCCCCTTCCGACGGGCACAAGGCGCACGACGCGCGCCCACATTAATAACCAAGTTTTTACGCTTGGCAACCGCCGTTGACGTGGCTGTGCGGCTTGTCACGTTTCACGAGGGTTGTTCCCCAAGTCCCTGTTCCCCTTGGGATCACCTGTGGCAATCCCAGCGGTCATCTATACTCTGCCGCCACGAATTCTGCAATCGGAAAGCTCTGGATGTCCCGGTTCCGTCGTCTTCTCCGTTGGACCCTCATCACGTTCCTGATACTTGCCCTGGCCGGCGCAGTCGGTCTGGGGGTGCTGTATTACACGGTCTCGTCCAAGGTCCCGGACGTCCAGGCCCTGCGGAACGTCGAACTGCAGGAACCCCTCTACATCTATGCCAGCGACGGCCGCTTGATGGGCCTGTACGGGGAGATCCGCCGGTATCCGGTCCGGATCGACCAGGTGCCGCCCCGCGTCAAGCAAGCCTTCCTCGCCGCCGAGGACAGCAAGTTCTACGAGCACAACGGCGTGGACCCGACCGGCATCGCGCGCGCGGTCTGGCAGATCGCCAGCCGCAAGGAAGGCCGCGTGGCCGGTGGCAGCACCATCACCCAGCAGGTCGCCCGGCAGTGGTTCCTCAGCTCGGAATACAGCTATACCCGCAAGCTGGTGGAAATGATGCTGGCGGTCCGCATCGAGAAGATGCTGACCAAGGACGAGATCCTGGAGCTCTACCTCAACAAGAGCTTCTTCGGTAACCGCTCCTACGGCGTGGCCGCAGCGGCCGAGTACTACTACGGCAAGACGCTGGACCAGCTGACGCTGGCCGAGGCCGCCACGCTGGTGAGCGCACTGAAGTTCCCCTCCAGCGGCAACCCGATCAGCAACCCCGGCCGCAACCAGCAGCGCAGCGCGTATGTCGTGGAGCGCATGCGCGAGGACGGCTATATCACCGCGGCGGAAGCCGCGGCGGCCAAGGCGGAGCCGATGCACGCCAAGCCGCACGAGCGGCCGATCGAGGTCTACGCGCCTTACGTGTCCGAAATGGTGCGCCAGGAAATGATCGCGCGCTTCGGCCCCGAGGCGCTGACCAAGGGCTACCACGTCACCACCACCTTGGACGCTCCCCTCCAGGATGCGGCCAACGCGGCCGTCCGCGATGGATTGGGCCTGTACGATCACCGCCATGGCTGGAACGGCGTCGAGCGGCATTTCGATGTGGCGGCCGACGCGGATCCCGCCGCGCTCGCTACGCACCTGCGTGGTGTTCCTGCGCAGAACGGCCTGCAGCCCGTCGTCGTCGCGCGCACGAACGAAGATGGCAGCGCCACGGTCGTCATGGCCGACGGCAAGGAGCTCACCCTGCCTGCCGCCGCCAGCAAGTGGACCGGCCGCACGCCCGCCAAGCTGTTCAAACGCGGCGACCTGACCCGCATCAAGGCCGGCAAGGAAGAAGGCAGCTACGTGATCGACCAGATCCCGCGTGCCCAGGCAGCACTGGTGTCGCTGGATGCCAACAACGGCGCATTGCGCGCGCTCGTGGGCGGTTACAGCTTCGCGGGCAACAAGTTCAATCGCGCCACCCAGGCCCGTCGGCAGCCCGGCTCCAGCTTCAAACCGTTCCTGTATGCCGCGTCGTTCGAGAAGGGATTCAACCCGGCCTCGATCGTGCTCGACGCGCCGGTCGTCTTCCGCGACCGACGCGGCCACATGTGGCGCCCGCAGAACGATGGCGGCGGCTTCCGCGGCCCGATGCGACTGCGCGAGGCCCTGGTGCAATCGCGCAACCTGGTGTCCGTCCGTCTGCTGGATGGCATTGGCGTGCCCTTCGCACGCACCTACATCAGCCAGTTCGGCTTCGAGGAGGCCGAGCTGCCGCCCAACCTCTCGATGTCGCTCGGCACTGCATCCCTCACGCCGCTGTCGATGGCGCGCGCCTATGCGGTATTCGCCAACGGCGGATCGCGGGTGACGCCCTGGTTCATCGATGAAGTGAAGGACCGCGAGGGCAACGTGGTGTTCAAGGAGAACGCCGCGGTCGCTTGCCGTGGTTGTGGCCAGGGCCAGTACGGCAGCAGCACGCCGGCGAGCCAGGTGGTCGACGGCTTCAACTTCGGCCCCGCTGGCGCTGCAAAACCCGCGACTCCTGCCGGCGCGGAGAAACCGAAGACCGAGCAGAAGCCGGCCGATCCGAATGCCGTCAGCGCGCCGCGCGCGATCGACGAGCGGACGGCCTACCAGCTCGTATCGATGATGCGCGACGTGGTCCAGCGCGGCACGGGCACCGCCGCCAAGGTGTTGGGTCGTGAGGATGTGGGCGGCAAGACCGGTTCCACCAACGATCATCGCGATGCGTGGTTCGGCGGCTTCGGTGGCCAGTACGCCACCGTTGTCTGGGTTGGCCGCGACAACTTCCAGTCGCTGGGCTATCGCGAGTACGGTGGCAAGGCCGCGCTGCCGATCTGGATCGATTACATGCGAGTGGCGCTCAAGGACAAGCCGGTAGCGTCGAACGATCCCCCGGATGGCATGGTCCAGGCCACGCTCAACGGCGTCACCGAGTGGGTGAAGGTCGAAGACATGGAGCGCCTGCAGGACTACGACCTGTACGGGCCCGAAGACGCCGTACCGGACGAAGAGGCCTTCGACATCTTCTGATCCCCTGCGGGTGAAGGCTCGATGACGGCGTCGCCGCGCCGTCATCGACATCACAGGAGCATGGTGTACATTCGGCGCAGGTTCGACGCGGAGGCCTGCCATGCACCACGCTCGTCAACACGCCGAAACCCGCACCCGCGAGCGTCGCCAGCGGCTCGCCCATGAGGCGGCGCGGCTGATGGCCGAAGGCGGCATCCGCGATTTCCACCAGGCCAAGCTCAAGGCGGCCAGCCGGCTCGGCATCCACGACGACGCTTCGCTCCCGCGGAACCGCGAGATCGAGGACGCCTTGCGCACCTATCAGCGCCTGTTCGTCGGCGATGCGCACGCCGAAGGCCTGCGTCGTCGGCGCGAGGCCGCACAGCGTGCGATGGAGTTCTTGACTGCTTTCTCGCCGCGGCTGATCGGTACGGTGCTGGATGGCACGGCCGACGGCAACGCGCCCGTACAGCTGCATGTCCACAGCGACGACCCCGACGCGGTCACCCGCTTCCTTGAAGAGCACCGCATCCCGGCCGAAGCGCGCACCCGCCGCCTGCGCATGGACCGGGAACGTGTCGCCGACCTGCCGGTGTGGGTGTTCAGCGCCGAGGACTTGAGCTTCGACCTGACCGTATTGCCGCACGACGCCTTGCGTCAGGCGCCACTGTCCACGGTCGATGAAAAACCGATGAAGCGCGCCTCCGCTGCACAGCTGCGCGAATTGCTGGCGGAAGCAGAGATCGCGGGTTACGAGTCCGAGGCTTTCCGCTGAGGCCTCGGCGCGATGGCGCGGCAGGACGCCCTGCTCGACCTGCCGACGGTACCCGTGCGCTGAGCTGCGCTCAGTCTTTCACGCGCCGCATTTCGCTGGCCACCTTGTAGCGGCCGAACGCCAGCAAGGCCTGCGTGAAGGTCTCCAACGTCGCATCGTCCTCGCAGGCGAGGACCACGTGGTAGCACCCCTCGCCAGCGATCTTGCTCGCGCTCTCGACTTCGTCGCGCGCCTGCAGGAAGGCCTCGAAGTCATCGAATCGCGGCGTATCCATGAACACCGTGACGAAGTAACGCCGCAGGTCGCCGCGCACGACGGTGAAGCGGCGGATCGTGCCGTCGTCGACCATCTGTTGCACGCGAGTCGCCACCGCCTGCCCGGTCAGGTGCACCTGGCGGCCGAGCGCCTGCCAGCTGGCGCGCGCATCGCGTCCGAGGTGGCCCAGGAGGGTCCGGCTCATCTTGTCCAGTGGCATGTCTTTCAAACCTCAAGCAGGAGGGCGCGGATTCTTGCGGACTGCAATTCACGCGAATGGCGCGAGTTCCTAGCATGTGCGCACCGTCCCTCCCGAGGCAACGCATGAGCACCGCCCTGATCGTCATCGATGTGCAGAACGACTACTTCCCTGGCGGCGCGTTTCCGCTATGGAATGCAGAACGCGCCCTGGACGCCACCCTAGCCGCGATCACCGGCGCGAAGGAACGCGGCGAATTCATCGTGTTGGTCCAGCACGTTTCTGCCTCGTCCGAGGCCGGCTTCTTCAAGCCCGGCGGCGTGGGCACGGACATCCATCCGCGCATCCTTGCCGCCGCACCCGATGCGCCGGTGGTGGTGAAACAGTTCGCCGACAGCTTCCACCAGACCTCGCTCGCCGGGTTGCTGGCGGAAGCGGGTACGACGCACCTGCGGATCGCCGGAATGATGACGCAGAACTGCGTGGCGTTCACCGCCGTGTCGCCGGAGGCGGCGCGCTACCGCGTCAGCGTGCTGTCCGACTGCACGACCACGGTCGACGAGGCCGTCCACGGGTTCGCCCTGCATGCCCTGTCCACGCGCGTCGAGATCGGCCCCGCCGCCTGACCGCGAAAATGCAGAAGGCCCCTTTCGGGGCCTTCTGGCTGCCTTGCGGGAGGATCAACGCTTCCCGGTGGGCACGTAGTCGCGCGGCGCATAACCGGTGTAGATCTGGCGCGGACGGCCGATCTTCGCTTCCGGATCGACCTGCTGTTCCAGCCAGTGCGACACCCAGCCGGCGGTGCGGCCGATGGCGAACATGACGGTGAACATCTCGGTCGGGATCTTTAGTGCCTTGTAGATGATGCCGCTGTAGAAATCGACGTTCGGGTAGAGCTTGCGCTGGATGAAGTACTCGTCCTTCAGCGCGGCCTCTTCCAGCCGCATCGCCACTTCCAGCAGCGGATCGTCCACGCCGAGTTCGCCCAGCACCTTGTGGGTCATCTCGCGGATGATCTTGGCGCGCGGATCGAAGTTCTTGTAGACGCGGTGGCCGAAGCCCATCAGGCGGAAGCCCGACTCCTTGTCCTTCGCCTTGGCGACGGCCGAGGCGACGTTCTTCGCATCGCCGATCTCCTCGAGCATCTTCAGCACGGCTTCGTTGGCGCCGCCGTGCGCGGGGCCCCACAGCGCGGTGATGCCGGCGGCGACGGACGCATACGGATTGGCACCGGTCGAACCGACCAGGCGTACCGTCGACGTCGACGCGTTCTGCTCGTGGTCGGCGTGCAGGATGAACAGCAGGTCCAGCGCCTTGGCGACGACCGGGTTCAGTTCCAGCGGCTCGCTCGGCACTTCGAACATCATGTGCAGGAAGCGGTCGACGTAGTCGAGGTTGTTGCGCGGGTAGCGGATCGGCCAGCCGATCGAATAGCGGTAGGCGGCGGCCGCCAGGGTCGGCATCTTCGCCAGCAGGCGGATCGCGGCCAGGCGACGCTGTTCCGGGTCTTCCAGGTCCAGCGTGTCGTGGTAGAACGCCGACAGCGAGGCGACCGTGCCGGCCAGCATGGCCATCGGGTGCGCGTCGTAATGGAAGCCGTGCAGGAAGTTCTTCAGCGACTCATGCATCATCGTGTGATGCGTGACTTCGTGCTCGAACTTGGCGAATTCGTCCGGCGTCGGCAGTTCGCCGTTCATCAGCAGGTACGAGACTTCCAGGAAGTTCGAGTGCTGCGCCAGCTGTTCGATCGGGTAACCGCGGTACAGCAGCACGCCGTTGTCACCATCGATGTAGGTGATGGCTGACTTGCAGCTGGCGGTGGCGGTGAAACCCGAGTCGTAGGTGAAAAGACCGGTTTCCTTGGTCAGCTTGGCGATGTCGACGCAGTCGTTGCCAAGCGTGGGTTTCAGGACGGGCAGGACGACGGACTTGTCGCCCGCATTCAGCGTGACCTGGTCGAGTTCGGACACAGTGTGCGCTCCTTCGTGGGGAAACGCCGGCCGGAGGCCCGGTCGGCGTGTGACGGGAGTCCAGGGAGTGAACCTTGGATGACCCGAATTATCGCACACAGGTTCTGGAGCCGTCGCTCGACAGGGGACCAAAGTCAGACCAAAGAATGAGGCCGCGAACGCAACCGTGCGTTCCGATCAGGCGCGATACGCAGCGCGCGCAAACGCGAACGGCCGCGCACGAGGCGCGGCCGCAGGCAGATCAGGCGAACGACGGTTCGATCAGCGCGCGTAGCGCTTCTGGAACTTGTCGATACGGCCGCTGGTGTCGATGACCTTGTGCTTGCCCGTGTAGAACGGGTGCGAGGCCGAGGAGATTTCGACCTTGACCAGCGGGTATTCGTTACCGTCTTCCCACTTCGTGGTTTCCTTACTGCCCAGCGTGGAGCGCGTCAGGATCTTGAAATCGGAGGTCACGTCGTGGAAGACGACTTCGCGGTAATTCGGGTGGATGTCGGCCTTCATGGCGGTAACACCGTGTAGCGGGAATGGAAGAGCGGCATTGTAGCCCGCCCTCCCCCGTCGGCGCAACCCGGCCCTCAGCCGGCCGCCAGCGCGTCCCGGATCAGGTCCTGGAACCGGCCCTGGTCATAGCGCAGCAGGATGTTGGCCTGGTCTGGCCGGCCGCCCTCGCGACGCCAGTCGACCACCGAGGCGCCACGGGCATGCGCGCCCTGCAGCTCGATCGCCAGAGGACGCTCGGCCAGCTCCAGCGCGCCCTCCGGGGCGAGCACGAAGGCCATCGCCAGGGCGTCGGCGGCGAACCAGTGGTCACCCCGCCGATCGGCCGACCACAACCGCGTCTTCTCGGAAATGCGGTCGTAGAACCGGGCACGATCGCTATCGGCGGCGAGCCATGACGCGACCTGGTCGTGCGGCAGGCCGTGGGCGATCGTGGCTTCCCAGTCGGCCAGGTCGTAGCGCTCGAACGCCTGCAGCGTGATGTGCGCCGCTTCGGGATCGAAGTAGAAATTGAACTCCGCCGCGGGCGTGATGTTGCCGTGGCAGGTGACCGCGCCCCCCATCACCACGAAGCGGGCCACGCGCTGCGGCAGCGTGGGGTCCAGCTTCAGCGCCAGCGCGATATTGGTCAGCGGCCCCAGTGCGACCAGCACCAGACGGCCGGCGTGTTCATGGGACAAGCGCAGGATCGCAAGCGCCGCATGCTCCCCTTCCACTTGGCGCGCGGCCGGCGTGAAGCCGACGTCGCCGAATCCATCCTGGCCGTGCACGTAGCCGGCATCCGGCGAGGGGTGCAGCAGCGGGGCCGGTGCGCCGGCGAACACGGGGATATCCTCGCGGCCCGCCACTTCGCACAGCTTCAACGCATTGCGCACGGTGTACTGCAGGCCCACGTTGCCGGCCGCGATGGTCAGGCCGACGATGTCATGGCGCGCATCGTTGAACGCCATCAGCAGCGCGAGGGCATCGTCGACGCCGGGATCGGTGTCGATGAGCAGGGGAATCTTGTCCGTCATCAGGCTTCGCTTCTTCTCTCGGGGGTCGAGTCTCGCACCGATGGATGACCAGCGGAAGCCGCGCTGCATCATGCCGAAGCGTAGCGCGCCGCGCCGCCGACCCAACGATGGATCACGCGATCGGCAACCGCGGGGTCCTCGGCCAGCAACCGTTCCGCCAACGCATGCACCTGCGGCAGCAAGCCGGCGTCGCGGGCGAGATCGGCCACGCGGAAAGCGGCGAGCCCGGTCTGGCGGGTGCCCAGCAGTTCGCCCGGGCCACGCAGTTCGAGGTCCTTCTCGGCGATGACGAAGCCATCGTTGGTCTGGCGCATCGTCGCCAGGCGGTGCTTGGCCATTGCCGACAGTGGCGGCTGGTACATCAGCACGCAGCTGGACGCGGTCGCGCCGCGCCCCACCCGGCCCCGCAACTGGTGCAGCTGGGCCAGACCCAGGCGCTCCGCGTTCTCGATGATCATCAGCGAGGCATTGGGCACGTCCACACCGACCTCGATCACGGTCGTCGCCACCAGCAGGTCGGCCTCGCCCTCCTTGAAGCGGCGCATCGTGGCCTGCTTGTCGGCCGCCTTCATGCGGCCGTGCACCAGCGCCACACGCAATGCGGGCAACGAGGCGGAGAGCGCTTCGTACGTGGTCTGCGCGGCTTGCGCGACGACTTCATCGCTGTCGTCGATCAGGGTGCAGACCCAGTAGGCCTGTCGCCCCTCGGCGCACGCGGCACGGATGCGCTCGACCAGTTCCGGCCGGCGCTCCGCACTGAGCGCGACGGTCTGCACCGGCGTGCGGCCCGGTGGAAGTTCATCGATGGCGGAGACGTCCAGGTCGGCATAGGCGGCCATCGCCAGCGTGCGCGGGATCGGCGTGGCGGTCATCACCAACTGGTGCGGCACGCGGTTCCCACCCGCGCCCTTGTCGCGCAGCGCAAGTCGCTGGTGCACGCCGAAACGGTGCTGTTCGTCGACGATGGCCAGTCCCAGGTCATGGAAGACCACGGTCTCCTGCATCAGCGCGTGCGTGCCTACGACGACCTGGGCCTCACCCGATGCCACCTGGGCCAGCACCTGCGCGCGCGCCTTGCCGGTCACCTTGCCGGCCAGCCAGGCCACGCGCACGCCCAGGGGCTCCAGCCAGGCCTTGAGGTTGGCCAGATGCTGCTCGGCCAAGAGTTCGGTGGGTGCGGCCAATGCGACCTGCTTGCCGGCTTCCACCGCCAGCATGCCGGCCAGTGCGGCCACCACGGTCTTGCCGCTGCTTATGTTAGCAAGCCCATATCAAGGAAATCGTTCAGACTAGCGGCGCCGGTCCCGACAGGGCAGGTAGCCCACTATTCACTAGCCTCGATTTGCTCGAACAACTGGCTCAGTGGGAGCCCGAGCGCCGTTGAGATCCTGACGATCGTTGAAAGCCGGCAATCCTTGAGCCCTTGCTCGATATGGCCCAGTTGGGTGCGATGCATACCCAATTCATCGGCCAAGGCTTCCTGAGAATAGCCCAAACGCATCCTTGCAGCCTTCACTGCCCTGCCCAGCCTGACCTGAATTCCCGCGCCTGCCATGGCGCGAAGGGTCCGACTCGTAGCATTTTCGGTCTACAGTATTTACGGTAGCATTCTGGGAGCAACGATATCCAGGTGAACCAAATGAACCTGTTCCTTGTCGCGCCGGATCTGGACCTCACTCTAGAGCTCTCCATAGCACCCGACTCTCTCGACGCGGTGTCCCGCTACTTGTCGGCAGTGAAAGACGGCTGGGAACACGAGAACTTCTGCAAGCGCCTTGCGGAGGAGATAAGTCGAGGACTTCCGGAAGTGATCGATTGGAAGTTCAAGCCACCTACCAAAGCCCAGCAAGCTTTCGCTCGAACACTATGCCGCCAGTTGGGAATTTCACTACCCACTGATGCCGCCACGATGCGTGGAGAGATGCATAGATTCATCGAGTTCAACTCGCAGCGGCTTCGCGACTGACTCAACGCTAGGTGCTGCGAATAGGAGAGCGGAGCGCTCAGCTATGACTATGCCAGTGGAACGCACAAGAAACCTCATCCAAGCCGGTGCATTCCTTCGGGATCTTTCCGCCAACCAACATGTACCCAGAGAGATTCGAACAGAAGCATATAGATTGCTCCGTCACTTTCCTTCAGTGTCGGACGTTGCCGCGATCGCCGAAAACGAGGCGCGTCTCCTAGAAGTAGCGAAGTCTCACCTCTTGCAGAACTACCTCGTAGCCGACTTTGACCCTGAATGGGTGCGGGGATACATGTCAGGCCCGCACATTGGAGGCTAGAGACGTGGCAATGGTCAGCGAACAACAGTTGGAGCGCTGTTTCGAGCTCGGGCTCAAGAGCTTCGTCAATGAGGCTCAGTTCTTCACTTGCCTACTGAACGCCATGGTCTACGTACATGCTCCCGTCTCGGATGACTCCAAGAATGTTCGACTAATCCAGTTCCGCCATCCAGACGGATTCGACGCCATTCCCTTCTTTACATCGGCGCATCGATCCGAACGGGCCGCCTCCCGTGCCGTAAGAACAATTCACCTGCCTTGCGCAGAACTTCTCAAGGCAACCCTCGGCGCAACTCTCATGGTCAACCCAAACGATGGTGGCGCAGTGCTATATCCGGAGGAAGTCCGCGTACTGTTGAGAACGGGAACTCTTGACACCTTCGAGAAGGTGGAATCAGAAAATGGCTTTGCTGTTCGTCCAGCAGAGAATTTACCTAGCGCGCTCGTGGAGACGCTCCGTATGGGTGTCGCCCAAAGCCCGTTCATCAAAACCATGTTTGTTTTAGAGAAGCGGCCGATCGATGGAAGCTCCGCACCCATGACGCTACTTCTATACCTAGGCGTAGAGCTTAAGCATATGGAGCGCGGCGCCCGAGCTGTCATCTCGGCGATCCATAACATGAATCCTAGAATCGACCAGATCATTGATGTGGCGGTCTACGATGCAGCTGGTCCGAAGCCTGAGTTTATCAACCAGGTAGGCGCGATCTGCATGCTGTCGCCAAATAGATAAGCAATTATGGACATGGCGAAGTCCTACGAGCTCCAACGTACAAACTCGTCGCGCCTATCTATAGCCGAGTTAGTCCACGCGACATTTCAAGCGTTAGCCTGAGTGCGGAAGACTCCCAAAGCTGCGCATCGTTAAGCTGAGGAAAAACGTCTTGCACGCGTTGAAGGCTGAAGAATGTCGCCTGCCCCCAAGGGAGGTAGTCGCCTCCGCCGTGAGGCCTAAACTTCAACACGTCACCATCCATCTTCACCTGCGCCGCTCTAACCCATGAGCTTGGCTGATCGAACTGTGAGGGTGTTTCCCCCACGAAGATGAAGACCACAAGAGGGTCCCACGTAGAAACTTGCTGGGCCAAAGTCTGCCCAAGCTCATCACGTACCGCATCGCTCCACTGGCGGCGGTACTTAACCTCGACCAGCCAATGAGTTGTCCGCTCCCTATTGGCCGCAAAGAAGTCTGGCAATTTGCGTAGTGCTATAGGTAGGCCCAAACCAACGTACTGATCCATGGGAAGATCCGCCACCTCCCTAACGGTCTCCTCAATGCCAAGGGGCACGACTGTAAGTCCCGCCTGTGCAAACAACGATCGCACAAGAGATTGCGTTACAGCACCTTTGAGTCGGTTCTGGTAGTTCATGCAATCAGCACCCAGGACATGGAGCAAAAAAAGACCGCAGGTGGCGGCACGAGGTCCGCACAGCAACGCATCCTTCAAATTCCATTAGAAACAGTCAATATCCGAACGCCTCGCCCAGCCGATCGCGCCATTGACTGCGCATGAGCCCGGCAAAGTACCCTACCCCAAACCCAGCATTCCACTTGCGCGACCGGCGATGAATTGTTCTATAGAACTCTTCATGGACCCCTTCGCTTGTTGATCCGCTTCGCCAACACTTTCACACGATTAGCGTGAGGATCGAACAAGGAACTTAGCGCACCCTCCAGCAAATCCAGTGCATCAATCACTTCTTGCTGTGTCAAAGCGCCCGAATGGACTCCCGCATTACCTATCCATTTGACAGCCAATAGAAGCTCGCTAGCTTCGGGATTCTTAACCGAGAGAAGCTCAATTCTTCGATGCAGCGTCAGGCGCTGTCGCTTGCCCTTGGCCGTAACAGACTTTTGGATTCTGAGTTGATCCAAGAGTCTTTCGGTTGCTGTACGAATGTGTGCAGAAGAGGAAGTAGGATCTCCCCACGCATGCGCAAATGCCATCTTTAGCTCTGATCTTACTTCAGATTTGCATTGCTCCGGAACGATGATAAGCGCAGGTGATGGATCGAAGTACTCAGGAGTATAGAACTCCTGATAGTCGTAACTCTGCCCTATCGGCTGCAATCCACCCCTACCCTTTATCGTTGCTACCTCAAGGCAGTCGGTGTTATCGCAAACTGCGAGCGCGACAAACCTTAAGGTTGTCCAGTCCGGATCCCACGCAGGATGATCTTGTGCGGCAACTGACTCGGCCGTTGCCTTGGCTGATATGGAGTCTTTGTCAATCCTTAAGTGACCTGCTTTGCATGTTGGGCAGGGCCACGCAGGTGACCTCTGTTTCGTAAAGGAGTCCCGCAAGTTTCTCTGGTTAACTGGCATAGAGGTCTACATGCCCAACAGTTGAGCTCTGGGTCGGTTTACGTCAGCAACTCACAGCCTACCGAACGTTGGATTAGTCACTTCGTGCTGCGCGATCTTAGGGCCAGTCTGGTCGTACTAACAAGCCTAGCTGCAACCGAAGAGGTCAACAGCTACGGAGATGGATGATGTCCACTCTGGATTGGAAGCGAACATTGACGAGACCGGAATACTGTTGCGGTGAGTGAAGGCTGCGCTCAGCTCCTGCCTGTCATCCGCTGCATGACGTTGTCCCTGCCTGCAAGCAGATGGAACAGCGCCGCCAGGATGTGCAGCCCGATGACCCAGTAGAAGGCCTCGCCGATCCAGACGTGGGCCGATTCGAGGAAGGCGGCCAAGGCTTCGTGCGGTCCGAAGAACGACGGGATGACACGCTCGGTGAAAGGCAGTCCGATGCCCTTCCCTTCTGCGAGCCGCGCCACGATGCCGGTCAACGGTTGCACGATCAGGAACGCGTACAGCAGCACGTGGGTCGTCTTCGACAGCAGCGCAGACCACGCGGACGGCGGCGGCACGATCGGCGGCAACGGCGCCTTCATGCGATGGACCAACCGGGGAAGCGTGAGCATCAGGATGACCATGCCGACCAGGAAGTGGGACTCGACGGCCAGGATGCGCTCGTCCGAGCCGCGTTCGAACAGCTTCCTTGCATTGATGCTGGCGTAGGCGATGACCACCAGCGCGAACGTCGTCCAGTGCAGCCGACGGGCGAGGCGCGAGTAGTATGTCGGTGCAGCGGTGATAACGATGGCGTCGCGTGTGGATTCGGTACTCATGGCGCGACTCCGGCGGACAAGTGCTCGTAGAGGATGGTGGCGCCCACCGCGATCAGTACCAGGCCGCCCAGCGCTTCGGCCCACTTGCCGATCAGCGTGCTGAGAACGCGACCGGCCATGATCCCGATGGTGACGAGCGCAAACGTACACAAGCCAATGACCGTGCTGACTACCAGGATGTTCACCTGCACGAAGGCCAGGCCCACGCCGACCGCCATCGCATCGATGCTGGTCGCCAGGCCAGTAAGCGCGATGCTCCACATCGAGCCGGAGGGCGCCGCGTCTTCTTTCTCGTCCTTGGCGAAGAAGGCCTTGTAGAGCATGTGCAGGCCCAGCGCGAACAGCAACGCGAAGGCGACCCAGTGATCCCATTGCTCGATGAATTTCGCCGCCGCCGAGCCCAGCAGCCAGCCGATCATCGGCGTGATGGCTTCGACGACGCCGAAGATGAGGCCGATGCGCAGCGCTTGCGGCCAGGTCGGCTTGACCATGCCGGCGCCTTTGGCCAACGCAGCAGCGAATGCATCGGTGGACATGGCCAGACCGAGCAGAAGGATGGAAACGGGATTCATGGGGGACGAGCACCTGCGGTCGGGACTTTGCGGACGAACGAACATCGCCGCGCCCGACCGGGGTCACGTCGATATCCGTTGGTCTCGCCACCCAATCGGTCCGCGCGCCATGGCCTAGTGAAGCCAATCATGTTGACGTGCGGGCTCCCACGGTCCGTGGTAGCTGGCTACTCCCCAAGGGAATGATCGTTCCTCATGGAGGAAGATCGGGGCGCAGGATATCGAGCCTGCTGCGCTGCCGCAAGCCCGGGGCCGAGCGCTGGGGGCGACCAACGACGCTCGGAAGGCAAATTACAGGACTGAGCTGACCGGAGCCCCGGCCTGAATACTCAGGCTAGACGCCGATCCGCTGATAGAGCCAGATTCTGAAAGAACCTCAAGTTCCCAAAAGTTCTTCCATTGTTTCTTCCATATGAAAGATTCCCCTTTGAGATTTTAAAGTCGTTAATTCTTGTCAGAACGATGTAGTAGACATTAGGGCTACTTGTTCGCGGTTTATGAACAAAGTTCGTAATCTGCGCGTCAACTTCGTAGAGCGCAGCCTTCTTCCCAACATTTGACTCAAATGATTTGGTTCGCTCTTTGCCAAGATCCGAAATGACGAGGCGTTGTTCGCCTGGCGTTATCAAGGGCGACAGCCAAGCTCTCTCCGTTCTAGAGCCGCCAGAGTTCCGCTTGTAGACGAGGTATTGGCTGGGGCTGTCTTGATAGGCATGAAGAAGGTATCTACCGGAAGATGAGTCTGCGCCAGGCGGTGCATCCTGCACCAACATACATAGCCTGAGAACATCCTTTAAGAGCAAGTAAGTTGAGTGAAGCGGCGGTATGTTCGGCTGACCGCTATTTGATAGCCTGAAAAACTTCGCCTCTAGCCAATTGTCTTGGTAGAAGCCATACGACGCAAAGTTCTCATTGAAAATGTTCAACGATGAAAGATTGATGTGAACATCTGCGTGCTTTGATGTGCCGTGATAAAGAACCTCGCTTCGCAGCAGAGATATGGGGTTCTGCACATTGCGGGAGTTCAGTTCTTGAAGAATTGCAAGAGAAAAAGCATTGGCTATAGTCGCCTCGAACTGGTATTCAGAAAATGGAGTTCCCGTTAGAAACTCCGGCATAGCCATGAATGCTTGCTCAAATATCAATGCACTCTCCAGTCTGGCCAAACTACCCGCTCCCGGCTTACCCAAACACATATGTTGGGCGCCCCTCGACACAAATTGATCTTAGGGCTGTGCGATGCGACTAACAAGCCGCGCAATCCCTAGTTTCGCGAACGAGCAAGAATGCAGTTGGGGTCCCCCTCCGGGCTGGACGCGGCGACTGCAGTAAGCGTTACCAGGCCAACTAGGCCCCACAGATGGACCAGTCGGCACCATCGGGAATGGCCATGGCAACCCGGCCGACGGCTTGCTTCTTGGCTCGGTCAATGGGCAAAAATGGAATACTTCAAACGCCGTTCTCACCAACGCTTGAAGGGCGACCGATGGTGATAGATCTTGTTGGCATGTCGGTCGAAGATGACTGAGTAATGGTTACGCAGTCTTTCGAAAAGGGTGACCGCTAGTGAGCCCTCCTTTCCGTCTTTGCGAGAAACCGCATAGCGATGCAGTGCGCCCAATACGGTATCGGGTACACAGCAGCAGGGCGTCGCTCCCTTGGACACGATGTTGACCTCTGGTGCCTGTAACGGTCGACGCTGGTTCTTGGCTTCCAGCTCGGTGTAGGCGCGGGTCACCGCCTCCTGTACGTCCGCCCTCGAAACCTTTGAACGGTTCTCCTCAACATGTATCGCGATCTCTGCGTCATCAGCAATCTTCAGGGCCGTCTCGAGAATCTCGCAAAGCAGGTCGGTGTAGGTCTTGGCGTACTCGCTCGGGCTAGTCAGCGGCGCCAGGGCGACCATGACCCTGACAGGTGAGGCGGCGATAAGCTTGACCACGGCCTCACGCTGGGACCATGTCGCATCACTCCAATGCAACCCCTTCTGGATGATAGACAGCGGATCGGCTGTCCCGAACGCATCTCCGGCCTCTTCGGCGAACAGCGTCCGTAGTTCTGTATCCAACCGGCCAGGCTCCAGAACGTCGGCAAGGCAGAGCGCGAGAAGCCGTGTGCCATCCGGATGGACGATCTCGGCCTCATCAACGAACCACGAAGCAGGTCGCAGCTGGATGACGGGCCTAGGCTCAAATGATTTGGCGATGTCATTCTCGTCGCATACCTTCTGCCAGGCAGCGCGCAGTCGATGCGCCAGACGCGGTTCGATGCTGGATACATAGTTGACCGTGCCATCCAGACGATTGACGTTGTGCTGTTCGGTGCCCCCCTCGCCGCCCCGCGATAGATGCTCCAGGAAGCCGAACTTCTCGATGTAGTAGAGCTCCTGCCTGAGCTTGTGCTTCATCGCGCGCGGGGCGTGGGGCGCGGCCTTGTCGGCCACGCTCAGGCCGGTGACGTAGTGCTTCTGGCCGAGCTTTGAGGTGCGGAACTTGCTCTTGTTCAGTCGGAAGAAGTGACGCTTGAGTACCGTTTCGATGATCTCTCGTGTGGGCAGTTCGCCATCGCCGGACAACGTAATGTCATCGGCATAGCGTGTGTAGGTGAGCCCCCACTCCTTGGCCAACGCATTCAAATCGTGGTCCAGGGGTGTTGCCACCAGGTTGGCGATCATCGGGCTGGCGTTAAGTCCCAAAGGAAGCGTGCCTTCGATGGTCAGGAAGCGCCCCAAAGCGTTGGTCACTGCCGGCTGCAAGCCTGCCGCTTCCAGGGCGAGCTCGACGCGCGCCAACGTGATGGAGGGAAAGAAGTCCTGAATATCTGCGCTAAGTAGCCGCTTGGCACCCACGTGGCGTCTTGCGTTGTGTCGTGTGGATCGGCCTTTGACGTAGCCAAAGGCGGCCTCATGGGGAAACAGGGAGCCGGGCCGGGAGAGGTAACGCTCCAGTACCCGTGCGGCAGACTTGTGGGCATGCTTGATGACCGGGCTGTGCGCTTCCCACACGACGCGGTACTTGCTCAGATCAAAGCTATCGAGCGAGAGCGTGACGATCCCCCGAGCGTCCTCAACAGGCACCGAGGGCAATGCACGGACGGCCCGCTTGGGGATCAGATGCCGGCGATAGATGCGCTCAGGCTCGCTGTTGTCTGCGATGAACGTGAAGATCTGCGTCGCAACGCCCAGCGCTTTGGCCAGTTGCTCAACGTTGGCCGGTCGAGCCAACTGCGGGATGTAGTCATCAAGGCTCATAGCAGGGGTGGGCGCCGTGCTGGAGAAGCAAGTGATACCGCGATGGCGGACGCGACTCGCGCCCTGAACCACAGGCAGGGACGCCCACCCCTGACTCGATAATATCAGCCGGCGGGGCTCCCGCTAGCTGCATGCATTCGGCTTTGCCGGAAGAGGATCGCAACGGCACTCAGGGCCTGCGCGGCGGCGTTGATGCATCTGCGACAATGCGACTTCCTTGCCCTGGAGATGCCAGCTGATGTCGTTCAAATCCGTCCTGATCGCGCTTGGATTCAGTCTGCTCGTTGCGGTAGGCCCGGTGATGGCTCAAACCCCTACCCGCGCTGCCGCCTTGGCGCCTGCCGGCGCACCGGCTCTGGGACCGGTAACGGCGCCGGTCACGATCGTGGAGTTCTTCGACCCGGCCTGCGAGTCCTGCCGCGCGATGTATCCCCACGTGAAGCAACTGCTGGCCGCCCATCCCAAGGACGTGCGCCTGGTGATCCGCTACGTACCCTTCCATGGGCAGGTATCCAAGGAGGCGATTGGTGTGCTGGAAGCAGCCCGGGAACAGAAGAAGTTTGAGCCGGTGCTGGAGACCTTGATGCGAAACCAGCCTGTGTGGGCCAGCCATGGCGCGTCGGATCCGAAGAAGGTGTGGGAGTTCGCTCTCGCCGCGGGCCTGGACCGCGCACGCGCACAGCGCTATCTGGCGACCGGAGCCGTCGAGACCCTGATCAAACGCGAAGTGGCCGCCGTGGAAGCGGCCGACATTCGCGGCACGCCGACATTCTTCGTCAACGGCAAGCTGCTGTCCGAACTGGGTCCTCAGCAATTGAGCGCGCTCGTGGCAACCGAACTCCAGCGCACCCGTAAGAAGCCCTGATCTTGGCGCGGCCTGCCGAGGTATTCGGCAGGCCGTGACGACGTAGAGAAGGATCACGACGTGGTGCCGCCGCGACCGTGATGTCATCAGCTTGAGGCTGTGGCGTTATGACCTGTCCCTGTAGGCCAGCAGACGCAGCGCGTTGAAGACCACCAACAATGTGGAGCCTTCGTGCACGGCCACCGCCGGACCGATACCGAGACCGAAGATCGTGGCCGGCACGAGGAAGGCGACGATGCCGAGGCTGACGAAGACGTTCTGCCGGATGATGCCGCGCGTGTGACGACTCAAGCCCACGGCGAATGGCAGGTGCTTCAGGTCATCGGCCATCAACGCCACATCGGCCGTTTCCAGGGCAACGTCCGAGCCGGCCGCGCCCATGGCGATGCCGACGGTGGCGTTGGCCATCGCGGGCGCATCGTTGACGCCGTCGCCGACCATGGCGACCTTGTCCTGATCGCGCAGCTTGCGGATCGCCTCGACCTTGTCTTCGGGCATCAGGTCGCCCCACGCCTCATCCAGACCGACCTCCTTGGCCACGGCCTGGGCCACCTTCTGGTGATCGCCAGAGATCATGATCATGCGCTCGATGCCCATGGCCTTCAGGCGCACCAGCGCCTGCTTGGCCGCCTCGCGCGGCGTGTCCATCAAGCCGATCGCGCCGAGCTCCCGATCCCCCAACCGCACGACCATGGTCGTCCTGCCCTGCTCGCGTAACGCGGCGATGGCCGCCGCCGCGGCGGCGCCCAGGGCGGGAACTCCATCCGCGCCGAACATCTCGGCCTTGCCGATCCATACCGGCTGATCGCCCAGACGGGCTTTGACGCCGCGGCCGATCAGGTTTTCCAGATCCGAGGCTGTCGGCAACTTGCCCGCATCCAACCGGCTGCGACCATCACGCGCGATCGCGGCCGCCAGCGGATGATCACTCAGCGACTCCACCGCAACGGCTACCTGCAGCAGCTCGGTCTCCGAGGCGCCGTCCACCGGCACCACATCGATGATGCGCGGGCGCCCTTCGGTCAGGGTGCCGGTCTTGTCGAAGGCCATCGCCTTCAACGAACCCAGATCCTCTAGCGGCGCGCCGCCCTTGATCAGCACGCCCCCACGCGCCGCGCGGGCGATACCGGACAGGACCGCGCTCGGGGTGGCGATGGCCAACGCGCACGGACTGGCGGCCACCAGCACGGCCATGGCGCGATAGAAGCTGTCGCGGAACGGCTCATCCACCACCACCCAGGCAAACAGCAGTAGGAACGCCAGCACCAGTACCGCAGGTACGAAGATCCGCTCGAAGCGATCGGTGAAGCGCTGGGTGGCCGACTTGCGTGTCTCGGCCTCGCTCACCATCTTCACCACCCGCGCCAGCGCGGAATCCTCGGCGCGCTTGGTCACTTCCACTTCGATCGCGCCGGCCCCATTGATGGTGCCTGCGAAGACCCGACTGGCCGCATCGACGCTGTCGGGCCGGCTTCGTGCCAGCGCGGCATCCTCCACCGGCCGCTTGTCCACCGGGATGGACTCGCCGGTCACCGGTGCCTGGTTGATGCTGGAGTTGCCCTTCAGCAGGAACCCATCGGCCGGCAGACGCTCATTGGGACGCACCAGTACCCGATCACCAAGTTGCAGGTCGCCGACCGGAATCTCGGTGGTGGTCTCGCCGCGGATGACGATCGCCGTGTCGGGTGCGAGTTCGGCTAGCGCCTCGATGGCGCGCTTGGCGCGTCCCATCGCGTAGTGCTCCAACGCATGACCCAAGCTGAAAAGGAACAGCAGCAACGCACCTTCGGCCCAGGAGCCTAGCGCGGCGGCGCCGGCGGCGGCGACCAGCATCAAGGTGTCGATTTCAAAGCGCTTGAGCTTGAGGTTGTCGTAGGCCTCGAGCAGCGTGTAGGCACCGCCAAAGACGTACGCACCGATGTAGCAGGCCGTGGACAACCACCCCGGCAATGAGGCGGCGAACTTCTCGATCAGAAAGCCCGCCAGCAGCAATGCACCGCACGTCAGGGCGAAGATCAGCTCGGCGTTGGGGCCGAGCAAGCCGCCGGCGTGGTCGTGGTCGTGCTTCTCCCCCCCGTGCTCGCCCTCTTTGCCGTCATGCGTATGACCGGCGTGATCCTCATGCTGGGACGGCTTGCCCGTCGCCACGCGTGCAACGCCCATGCGCTTCAAGGAGGCTTCCAGTCCGCCCTCGTCGATCTTTTCGCGCTCGAACTCCAGGTACACCGTACCGGCCGAGCTAGCGCGAGCTTCCAGTACGCCAAACACCGAGCTCATCTGTTCGGCCACGTTGCGGGCGCGTCGCTCATGCCCGATGCCGGTGACCGTCCAGGTCACGTGACCGAAGCTTTCCGTGACGCGTGCACCCGCGGCCTGGGCCAGCTCGCGAATGCGAGCCAGCGACATCACCTGCGGATCGAAGTGCACGCACAGTTGGCCCGGCCCCTCCCCCTCGGCAGGTCGAATGTGGACGCGGTCAACGCCGGGCCGCGCGAGCAGTTCGCTCTGCAGGCGCTCGATGCACGCATCGGCGGCATCCCGCACGTGGGGAAGCACAACGGGAATGTCCAGGCGCAACTTGCCAGGGGAGGTATCCATATCGATCTCGTCAGTGCTGCGCAGATGAACCTGAGTGTCCACAGCGCAGGTGAGTGCCACGCGACAGCACGGTCGTTGCGACCGGCGCACGCGATCCCAAAGTAGGGGCTACGCCAAGGCGGCGTGCGCCCGCGCGATCACGCGATGGGTGGGCGTAAGGGGTGCGTAGAGCGCTGGGCCAGCGCCAGGACCGCAGCGATGGGCGTATAGGCCTGACCGGGGATGAGCGGCCCAGGTGCCGGGAAGTCCGGCAGAATCACCGCGTGTGCGCATACGTCCGAATGATGGAACAGGCTGTGTGCGCCTTTGGCGTCTTCACCGGGCACATCGCCGCTGGCGTCGTGCGCGTGCTGAGTGGCGCTGAGATGAGTGGTTTGGTGCTCAAGGCCATGCAACTGCCCGAGCTGGGTCAAGACCGGATGGGCCTGCACTGCCACCGCGACCAGCCACAACACGCCCAAGGCGAGCCAGGTTTTGGCGTTGGCGGTCAGGATGCGCACTCGGTGGCCCCGGCTTGCACGAATGACCCGACGATACCGAACACCCTCGCGTCCGCCAAGCGCTGTTACACCGTAACGCCTTAACAAGAAGCGCTGTTTTCTGAATTACGTGATTGTCTAACGCGCAATGGGCTGACTACCATACCCCCACTATGAAACGCGCCCTGCGCCAACTCAGCCGTCTCCTGCGCCTCCCGGCGCTGGCACTGCTGTTGTTCGCGGTGGTGGCCAATCCGGTGCTGGCGGCCGTGGGCGATATCCACGAGTCGGCCCAGGCCGTGGCCGATCATGCCGATCCGGAGCACTGCGATGTCAGCGATGACGCCACCAGCGCGGTGGTTGATCAGGATGCCGGCGATCAGGACGAGGGTTCGGCCGGCGATCTGCTGCACGCGCTGGTCCATGGCGCCCATGCGTGCGGCCACCCGGTGGCTATTCCCTCGCCCGCCCTTGTGGTCGATCCGCTCGCTCCTCAGGCGATCGCGCCTGTGCACGAGATCCAGCCGCTGGATTCCCTGCAGCCGCTGTCCCTAACCCGTCCCCCGATTACGGCCTAACGCTGCACGCCGGCTTGCCGGTGCATCGTTCTTTCGCCTAATCGGAGATACCTCATGTGGTTGCGACTGGCAGCGTGCGCTGCCTTTTTGGTCGTGCCCGTTGCGTACGCGCAGACGGGGACGGCGCCCTCTTCTACCCTTTCGTTGGACGACGCCATTGCGCGCGTTGCCACGACACACCCTGACCTGCGCATCTTCGACGGACGTCGTCAGGTCCTGGATGCCAATCTGGCATCGGCGGCCCTCAAGCCCCCGATGACCCTCGGCGCAACCATCGAAAACACGCTCGGCACCGGCAACTATCGCGGTTTCAGCGAGGCCGAGCTCACGGTCACCCTGGCTGGGGTGATCGAGCGCGGCGGCAAGCTCAACGCCCGGCAAGCCCTGGCGCTGGCCAACATTGATACGTTGGCGCCGCAGCGTGAGATGGCAAGGCTGGACCTGCTGGCCGAGACGGCGCAGCGTTATCTGGCGGTCACCGCGGCGACCAAGCGCAAGAGCATCGCCGAGTTGGACATTGTTCAACGTAGGCGCGCTGTCGATGCAGCACGTACCCGCCTGACCGCAGGTGCGTCACCTGAGTCCGTCGTGCTCACCGCACAGGCGGCCTTGGCCACGGCCGAGCTGGATCGGGATCGTGCCATTGCCGATGAAGCGGCCACGCGCCAGAACCTGGCGGCCCTGTGGAATGAGCGTACGCCCAGCTTCACCGTGGCGGCGGGCAATCCCTTGGTGCTGCCGGAACTGCAGAGCTTCGATGCACTGAGTGAGTATCTGCAGAACACACCCGAGCTTGCTGAGTTGGCGGGCGTGGAGCGTGTACGTGAAGCCCAACTACGTCTGGCTCGTACGCAAGCTACGCCTGATCTGCAGTGGCAGGCCGGTGGACGCTACAACCGTGCTACGAGCGATGTGGGGTTCATGGCCGGCATCAGCATTCCGCTGGGGTCGGCACGCCGCGCCGCACCGGGCATCCGTGCTGCTGAAGCCGAACTGGCGATGACGCCGATCGAACGCGAGTCCCTGCGCATCGATCTGTACTCCGCGCTCACCAACGCCTACGGCAATTACTCCACGGCACGGTTGGAAGTCGGCCGCCTGCGTACCGACGTGATTCCACGCTTGGAGAAGGCTGAGAAGGCCGCCGAGTACGCGTGGAAAGCCGGTGCGATCAGCTATCTGGAGTGGTCGCAGCTGCAGGCGCAACGCGTGGAAGCCAGCGTGCGCCAACTGCAAGTGGCCGTCGACGCACAAGCTGCCCTGATCGAGATCCAGCGCCTGACCGGGCAGCCGATCGTCGCCAGCGGCACCACCACCCCATAAGGATTTCCAAATGAAGAACGTTGCAAAGATTGCAGCTCCGACGTTGCTGCTGGGCGCTGTCCTGATGCTGGCCGCTTGCGGTGGTTCCAAGGACGCCGCGGAAGAGAAAACGGCGCCTGCCAAAGAGGCCAGCGCAGAGGGTGATGATCACGGCGCCGAAGGCGAAGCCGGGCACGAGGAAGGGGAAGCTGGCCACGGTGAGGAAGCCGGCGGTCATGCAGAAGAAGGTGCCGAGAAGACCACGATCCCGCAGGAAGAAGCTGACAAGAGTGGCGTGAAAGTGGCCAAGGTCAGTGAGGGTGCCATCAAGAACGAGTTGGAAGTCCAAGGCGTGCTGACGCCGATGGAAGGCGGCGTGGCCCAGGTCACTGCGCGCTATCCCGGTGTGGTGCGTGCCCTGCGCGCCAATGTGGGCGATACCGTGCGTCAAGGCCAAGCGCTGGCCGTGGTTCACAGCAATCTCAGCCTCACCACCTACACCATCACCGCACCGATCAGCGGCGTCGTCCTCAGTCGACAAGGAAGTGTCGGTGGCGTAGCCGCCGAAGGCCAGCCGCTGTTTGAGATCGGCGATCTGTCCAAGGTGTGGGTCGACCTGCATGTGTTCGGGGCCGATGCGCAGTACCTGCGTCCGGGCGTGGCCGTCACGGTCAGTCGCCTGTACGACAACGTCAGCGCTACGACGACCATCGAACGCGTGCTGCCCAGCACGTCAACGGCGAGCCAGAGCCTGGTCGCCCGTGCCGCACTGCCCAACGAGGATGGCTTCTGGCGTCCAGGCACCGCGGTCAAGGCGCAAATCACGATGTCCACCAGCGATGCGGGCGTCGTGATTCCGCAGTCGGCCATCCAGAGCATGGACGGCAAGGACGTGGTGTTTGTGCGTGACGGCGATACCTACACGGCGCGGCCGGTGAAGCTGGGTGATCGTGACTCCACGCAAGTGGCCGTGCTGGAAGGCGTGAAGGCCGGCGAGGACATCGTGGTGACCCAGAGCTACCTGGTCAAGGCGGACATCGAAAAGTCCGGCGCGACACACGCGCACTAAAGGAGACCGTCATGCTCGAAAAAATCATAAAAGTCGCGATTAATCATCGCTGGCTGGTCATGACGTTGACGGTGGCCTTGATCGCCATCGGCATCTGGAGTGCCCGTCAGATCCCTATCGATGTCACCCCCGACATCACCAACGTCCAGGTTCAGATCAACACCGAAGCGGCCGGTTACTCGCCACTGGAGGCCGAGCAACGCGTCACGTTCCCCATCGAGACGGCCATGGCCGGTCTGCCGAAGATGGAGTACTTCCGCTCGATCTCCCGCTACGGGCTGTCCCAGGTCACCGTCGTGTTCAAGGACGGGACGGACATTTACTTTGCGCGTCAGCAGGTCTCCGAGCGCGTGGCGCAAGTGAAGGCGCAAATGCCCGAAGGTATCGAACCCACCCTGGGTCCGATTGCCACCGGTATGGGCGAGATCTTCTCCTACACCATCGATGCCGATCCCAAAGCCCGCAAACCCGATGGCACGCCCTACACCGCCACCGATCTGCGTACGCTGCAAGACTGGGTGATTCGTCCGCAACTACGCAACGTTCCGGGTGTGACCGAAGTCAACACCATGGGCGGCTTCAAGCGTGAGGTTCACGTCACGCCTGATCCTGCCAAGCTGCGCTCGCTGGACCTGACCTTTGAAGATGTAGTGACGGCCCTGCAGGCCAACAACCAGAACGTGGGCGCCGGCTACATCGAACGTAACGGCCAGCAGTTCCTGGTGCGTGTGCCGGCACAGGTCTCGGACATTCCTGCCATTCAGAAGATCGTCGTCACCCGTCGTGACGGTGTGCCCATTCGGGTTCGTGATCTGGCCAATGTGGCCGACGGTGAAGAACTGCGTACTGGTGCGGCAACCCAGAACGGCCACGAGGTCGTGCTCGGCTCGGTGGTCATGCTCGTGGGCTCCAACAGCCGTGACGTCTCCCAAGCCGCGGCCGCCAAGCTTCAGGAAGCGGCCAAGAGTCTGCCCAAGGGCGTTACTGCCACGCCGGTGTACGACCGTACCTCGCTGGTGGATCGCACGATTACCACGGTCGCCAAGAACCTGATCGAAGGCGCGTTGCTGGTCATCGTCATCCTGTTCCTGCTGCTAGGCAACTTCCGAGCTGCTCTGATCACGGCTGCGGTGATTCCACTGTCGATGCTGTTCACCTTGACCGGTATGGAGCGCGGTGGCGTGTCGGCCAACCTGATGAGCCTGGGCGCACTGGACTTCGGTCTGATCGTCGACGGCGCGGTCATCATCATCGAGAACTGCCTGCGTCGCTTTGGCGAACGTCAGCATGAACTCGGGCGTGAGATGACGCTGGAAGAGCGTTTTGAAGTGGCCTCCAGCGCATCGGCCGAAGTGATCCGACCGAGCTTGTTCGGTCTGGGCATCATCACCGCCGTCTACCTGCCGATCTTTGCCCTGACCGGTGTGGAAGGAAAGATGTTCCACCCGATGGCCATCACCGTGGTGCTGGCGCTGACGGGCGCGATGATCCTGTCCCTGACCTTCGTGCCCGCTGCCGTGGCGATGTTGCTCGGTGGCAAGGTCGAAGAGAAAGAGAACTGGCTGATGCGCTGGTTCCGTGGGCGCTACGAACCTTTGCTGGATCTGAGCCTGCGTAGCGGCAAGCTGGTGGCCATCGGTGCGATCGCCCTGCTGGTTGGCAGTGGGCTGCTCGCCTCTCGCATGGGTAGCGAGTTTGTTCCCAGCTTGGATGAGGGCGACTTCGCGCTTCAGGCCATGCGTATTCCCGGCACCAGCATGACCCAGTCCTTGGGCATGCAACGCATCGTGGAAGAACGTTTGCTGCAGTTCCCAGAAGTGGAGCGAGTGTGGTCGAAGATTGGTACGGCTGAGGTCGCCTCCGACCCGATGCCGCCGTCGGTGGCTGACACCTTCGTGATGGTCAAGCCGCGTGATCAGTGGCCCAACCCGCGCAAGCTCAAGGCGGACCTGGTGGCGGAAGTTGAGGCGGAGATGAAGAAGATCCCCGGCAACAACTACGAGTTCACCCAGCCGATCCAAATGCGTACCAACGAGCTGATTTCGGGCGTGCGCGCGGACGTGGCGATCAACCTGTACGGCGATGACCTGGATACGTTGCTGGAAGTGGGCCAGAAGATCGAGGCCGCCGCCCGCAAGGTACCCGGTGCAGCTGACGTTCGCCTGGAACAGGCTGCTGGCCTGCCCATGCTCTCGGTGCTGCCCGATCGGGATGCCTTGGCACGCTATGGCCTGAATCCGGCTGACGTGCAGCGCAACGTGGCCACGGCCATCGGTGGTGAGGTGGCGGGCCAGCTGTTTGAAGGCGATCGACGCTTCGACATTGTCGTGCGTCTGCCGGAACAGCAGCGCCTGGATCCCACCGCGCTCTCGGCATTGCCCATCTCGCTGACGGCGGCCATCGCGGCCAACCAGGCTGATGAGTCGGTGGGTACGCAGGCCAACGCCGCGCAGGCGCAGGTCGTCCCGCTGAGTTCAGTGGCGCGCGTAGAGATCTCCGAGGGCGCCAACCAGATCAACCGCGAAAACGGCAAGCGACGCATCATCGTGACCGCCAACGTTCGCGATCGAGACCTGGGTAGCTTCGTCTCGGAACTGCAGTCGACTATCGACAAGCAGGTCACGGTACCGACCGGGTACTGGATCGAGTACGGCGGCAGCTTCGAGCAGTTGATCTCGGCCAGTAAGCGTCTGTCCATCGTCGTGCCGGTGACCCTGGTGCTGATCTTCGCCTTGCTGTTCATGGCCTTTGGTTCGGCCAAGGACGCGCTCATCGTCTTCAGCGGGGTCCCGCTGGCCTTGACCGGTGGCGTACTGGCGCTGGCACTGCGCGGAATTCCGCTGTCGATCTCGGCAGGCGTGGGCTTTATCGCCCTGTCCGGTGTGGCGGTGCTCAACGGCCTAGTGATGATCAGCTTCATCCGAAGCTTGCGCGAGAGCGGACAACCCATGGCCGAAGCCATTCGGGAAGGTGCGCTCACACGTCTGCGCCCCGTCCTGATGACGGCATTGGTCGCATCGTTGGGCTTCGTCCCGATGGCGCTCAATGTCGGTGCGGGTTCGGAAGTGCAGCGTCCGCTGGCCACCGTGGTCATTGGCGGAATCATCTCCTCCACGTTGCTGACGCTGGTGGTACTGCCGGTGTTCTACCGGTGGGTGCACACCCGCTTCAATCGCACCCCGGCGCACATGAAATCGTGACAGGGCACGGCGGCGGTGTACGCACCGCCGCCATACCCCGTTCCTAGCCGCTCTTTTGCATCTGTTCTTAGGAGAACACGCATGAGCACAGGGCATGATCATGGAACGTCCGAGATCCGGTACGAGAAGCCCCTATGGTGGGCGCTCGGCCTGACTTCCACGTTCCTCATCGCCGAGATCATCGGCGGTCTGGTAACAAATAGCTTGGCGCTGCTATCCGATGCGGCGCACATGATGACCGATGTCATCGCCCTCACCGTGTCGCTGATCGCGGTGCGTATGAGTCGACGTCCGGCTGATGCTCGCCGCACCTATGGCTATGCCCGTATGGAAGCCATCGGCGCGATCATCAACGGCGGTCTGTTGTTCGTGGTTGCCGGTTACATCCTGTGGGAGGCGGTCGGGCGCTTTCGTGAGCCGCCTGAAGTTGCGTCCACGGGCATGTTGGTCATCGCCACCCTGGGTCTGATCGTCAACCTGATCTCTATGCGTCTGCTACGGGCCGGCAGTGGCACCAGCCTGAATGTGAAGGGTGCCTACCTGGAGGTCTGGAGCGACATGCTCGGATCGGTGGGTGTGATCATTGGTGCGATTGTCATCAAGGTCACGGGCTGGACGCTGGTCGATCCGATCATTGCGGTGTTGATCGGCCTGTGGGTGCTACCCCGTACCTGGACCCTGCTCAAGCAGGCCGGCCATATCCTGATGCAGGGTGTGCCGGAAGGCATGGACGTAGCGGCCATCCGTAAGCGGCTTATCGAGATGCCGGCCGTGCAGGAGGTCCATGATCTGCACGTGTGGTCGCTGGGGACTGGGCAGGTCGTGCTGACGGCTCACATCGTTCTGGCGGCGGGAGTGCCCGATCCGGACACGATCCAAGTCGAACTCTCCCGGGTGATCGAGCAGCAGTTCGATATCCATGATGTGACTTTGCAGGTGGAACGCACTTCGTGCAGAAGCGAGGTGGGCCATGCCTGACCGGAATCGAGCGAGTTTCCGCAAGGTGTTCGCCCGATTCCAAGACACATCGCTCCGAGGTTCAACAAGCGCACACCGTCCGCGTTGGCGGGTGGCGCTGAGCCTGGAGCTGGTCATCCTGATGGTTGCCGTCTTCTTTGCGTTCACCGCAAACGGCGCCTTCTGGGCCAGTGTCAAAGAATCAGGCGTCCTGAGCGGCGCGAGAGAACTGCGTTTCTACATCGGGGTGACCGCCGCCCTGGTCGGCTTGCATGCGTTGCTGTTCGGCTTGGTGCTCAACCGTTGGATTGCCCGACCTGTTCTGGCGGTCCTGCTGGTGGCCACCGCTTCGGCGGCCTACTTCGCTAGCACGTATGCGGTCTATCTGGATCCGAGCATGGTCCGGAACGTGATCAGAACCGATACGCAGGAGGCGCGCGAGTTACTGACGTGGGACATGCTGGGAACCGTCCTGTTGATGGGCGTGCTGCCTGCTGCCGCGTTGTGGCTGGTGCACTTTCCTCGGGTGTCGATCAAGCGAGCGTTGTTGCGGCGGACGTTGTTCCTGGGCGCGATGTTTCTGATTGCATGCGTCGGGGTGATGGCGACGTTCCAGGATCTGTCATCGCTGATGCGCAATGACAAAGCGCTGCGCTACCTGATCGCGCCGGGCAACTACCTGGCGTCCATCACGCGCGTGCTCAGCCAAGAGGCCGGGAGCCCAAAGCTGCCGCGCCAGGTCGTGGCGGCCGATGCCCGGCAGCAGGCGCACGCGCCCTCGACCAAGTCCCACCTGTTGGTGGTCGTGGTTGGCGAGACCGTGCGCGCCCAGAACTGGGGCTTAAACGGCTACGAACGGCAGACCACGCCTCAGCTGTCGAAGTTGAACGTCATCAACTTCAGCGACGTCACTGCGTGCGGGTCCAACACGGAAGTCTCCGTGCCCTGCATGTTCTCCCTTGCTGGCCGGCGCAACTACGACCGCGAGAACATCGTGGGTTCCGAGTCGCTGCTACACGTGCTGGAGCGGGCCGGCGTCAAGACGTTGTGGCGGGACAACCAGACCGGCTGCAAGGGCGTCTGCGATGGTTTGTCCTTCGAGTCCTACCGCAAGCCGCCGGAGAGCTCGCTGTGCGATGACCAGGCCTGCCGTGATGCGGTGATGCTGCAAGGTTTGCACGATGTGATCGATGACAACCCCGGCGACACGGTGGTGGTTCTGCATCAACTGGGCAATCACGGGCCGGCGTACTTCAAACGCTATCCGGAAGCACTCCGTCAGTTTCGGCCTGACTGTCGTTCCTCGGATCTGGGCAGCTGCACGCGGCAAGAGATCGTCAACGCCTACGACAACGCCATCCTGGAAACGGATGACTTCCTGTCCAAGACGATCCAGATGCTCTCGCAAGACACCACGCACGACACGGCGATGATCTATGTCTCCGATCACGGCGAGTCGCTGGGCGAAGGCAACGTCTATCTGCACGGCTTGCCCTACTCCATTGCGCCGGACACCCAGATCAAGGTGCCGATGGTGGCCTGGCTTTCACCGGGCATGGCCAGCGGTAAAGGCGTCAACACCGCGTGCGTGCGTAGTCGGGCAAGCCAGCCGATCAGTCACGACAACCTGTTCCATTCCGTGCTCGGTCTGATGCAGGTCAGCACTACGGCTTACGACCCGAAGCTCGATGTGTTTTCGGGATGCCAGACCACGGCAGGAGCCTCGCCATGAGGCTCCCGTATTGCCCCTCACCTCTCGCCCGGCACCTGTTGCCAGGCCTTCGGCCGCTTCGAACCACGCGCTTGAAGCAGTCACTCACTTCTTCTCAAGGAGTCTCCCATGGCTGACGGTTATGGCCACCTGCCGCGTGGCCCCAAGCGTTTGATGATGGCGGCACGTTGGTCTGCTCAAGGACTGCGTGCGGCTTGGCTGCATGAGTCTTCTTTTCGTCTCGAGGTAGTGCTCGCCCTGGTGCTTGCGCCTTTGGGCCTGCTGCTGGGCGAGACCGGTGTAGAGCGTGCACTGCTGGCCACCACGGTCTTGCTGGTGCTACCGGTCGAACTACTTAACTCAGCGATCGAAGCAGTCATCGAGCGCTACGGCCCCGAGCACCACGAACTGGCCGGCCGCGCCAAAGACATGGGCTCGGCTGCGGTTTTCATGACGTTGGCGGTTACCGCCCTGACATGGCTGGCCATCTTGGCCAGCTGATGTCACCGGGCTGGAGGTTGATATGGCGTACATACTTTTTGGAGCACTGCTCTTTGCTGTGGGCTGGGGCCTGAAATCGGCGATGTCGGTTCCACACCCTGATGGCCTGACCGTCATCCTCAGCAGCACCGTCGTGCTGGTGGGCTCGCTGTTCTGGGTAGTAGTGACGCTGCACGCGCTGGATCTGCTGGTGGCGTTCAGACGCGACGATCGCCGGTACCTGTCTGAGTTCGCTGCGGCGATGCGGCCACGACTGCGTGAGTTGCTGGTGGCAACGCCGGTGATGTTGCTCGGCTTGCTCATCGCCTATCGATCCGTGGGCACCGCCGGCACCGTGGTCGCCGCTTTGGAGGCGCCGTTCTACGCGCTCGCCATCGCGTCGGCGCTGATGGCCAGACCCCTGCAGGCCACGCCCGTGCGTCGGCGACGCACGGGCATCGTGCTGAGCGTGATTTACGGCGCCCTGTTCGCGATCACGGCTGTCTTGCAATCAGTCGTGGCCACCCGTACGGGCATGCAGGGCGCCGCGCCGTGGCTGGGGGTGACGTCGGCCCTGGCCGCGATCGCGGCCTTTGTGTCGGCGGCCAAGTTCAGATCCTCGATCGAGCAGGCACGCGCTCTGTCATCGCCGGTGATCGAGAGCCTCGGCAATCCCTTTCCCAGTCATCAGAACGGGCCGTCCTCTCCCGACAGCCCATCGTCGCGTTTGCGCAAAGGTCCGTCCCCGCCGCATGGCGGGCGAAAGCGTCGACGCCGCTTCTAGATCGCGCGATCCCGCACTGAAGTTCTTGAGTCCTTTTCATCTGTTTGCACGAGCGATACGCCGATGCGTCATTCCCTTAGCGACCTTTCTCCCGGCCAAACCTGGCTCTTGATCCTGCTGGTCATCACGGCGCTGTTGGCGGGCCTGGGGCTACGCGAGCCGATGCCCGCGGATGAGCCCCGCTTTGTGCTGGCGGCCAAGACCATGGTGGAAACCGGCCAATGGCTGTTCCCCTACCGAGGTATTGAGCTCTACGCCGAGAAGCCGCCCACCTTCATGTGGCTGCAGGCGGCCAGTTATGTCTTGGTGCGCAGCTGGGATGTGGCGTTCCTGCTGCCCTCCCTGCTGGCGGCGCTGCTGACGTTGTGGCTGACGGGCGACATTGCCCGGCGCCTGTGGGGCAAGCGCACGACCGACTACACCGTGTTGGGCCTGTTCGTCTGCCTGCAGTTCGTGCTGCAAGCCAAGCGCGCGCAGATCGACATGGTGCTGGTGGGCATGACCACGCTCTCGCTATGGGCGCTGGTGCGCTACCTGCTTGAAAAGCCCAGCCCCTGGCTGCTGATGGTGGGCACCTTCGCCGCTGGCTTGGGCACGGTCACCAAGGGCGTGGGCTTTCTGCCGTTGTTGGTGTTCGTGCCTTGGCTGTGGGTGCGGTGGAAGTCGCCCCACCTCCTGCCCTCGCACCGAGGGGTGCATGTGCTGGCCGGCATTGCGGGTTTTGTGCTGGGCGCGGGTGTGTGGCTGGTACCGATGCTGGCCACGGTGGCGGCCTCATCGGATCCGGCCCTGCACACCTACGCGCGGGAAATGCTGTTCAAGCAGACCGGCACCCGCTACGCCAATGCCTGGCACCACGTAAAACCCGCTTGGTACTACCTACAGACCATGCTCACGCTGTGGCTGCCAGGCGTGCTGCTCGCGCCGTGGTTGCTGCCGGCGTGGTGGCGGCGTGTGCGTCGCGTGGACCCGCGTTACGCGCTACTGCTCGGTTGGGCGCTGCTGGTGCTGGTCTTCTTCAGTGCCAGCCCGGGCAAGCGCGAGGTCTACATCTTCCCGATGCTGCCCGCCCTGGCCATCGCGGCCGCTCCCTTGTTGGCGGGTTTGCTGCGTCGTCGCGGCGTTCGCGCCGTGCTGTGGTCCTACTTGTCGGTAGTGGTCACCGTTACCGCTGCCCTGGGGCTGTGGTTGCTGACCGCCTCACCCGAGCGCGTGCATGGCCTGCTCGACGGCCGCGGCATGGACATGGGCACGGTCAAGCAGGTCAGTGGATGGCTGCTGGGCTTCACCGTCGTGAGCCTGGTTGTGATGCTCGCCGCACGCCGGTGCGTGGTGCTTGCGCTGGTGGCCGTCACCGCCTCGCTGTGGATCACCTATGGCGTGGGGCTCATGCCGGCGCTCAGTCCGGACAGTTCTGCCAAAGCACTGATGCAGCGCGTGGAAACGACCATCGATCTGGATGCCGAGCTGGCCATGCTCGGCTGGCGCGAACAGCACCTGCTCCAGGCCGAGCGATCGGTTACCGAGTTCGGCTTCAAGAAGCCCTGGGTGGAGCAGTGGCAGCAGGCGCACGCCTGGCTCCTGCAGGACCCCACACGACGCTGGCTGTTCCTGCGCAAGGAAGCCATCGGGCCTTGCCTGGATCCAACGCAGGTCATCGACATCGGCGCCTCCAATCGACGCGCCTGGATTCTGGCACCGGGTACGGCCTGGATCCCGGACTGCGAGGTTCCGGCCACGTGGTCAGCCGATGTCAGTGAAGACTGAGTCCTCCTTCTCCTTTCCCGCACGCCCTTCTACTGAGTCCTTCGCCATGCAAAGCCCGTCGCTGCCCCGGATGCCCAGTCTGTCGGTCGTCATTCCCGTCTTCAATGAACGCGGCAACATCGGCCCGCTCGTGCAGGAGGTGGTGCACCACCTGCGCGGCAAGATCGCCTTCGACATCATCTGTGTGGACGATCGCTCCGACGATGACACACGCGAGGTGCTCGGCTGGCTAAAAGCCGAGGTGCCCGAACTGCGGGTGTTGCTGCACCATCAACGCAGTGGGCAAAGCACCGCCATCCGCAATGGCGTCAAGCACGCGTTCTCGCCCTGGATCGCCACGCTCGATGGCGATGGCCAGAACGATCCAGCCGATATCCTCAAACTGCTAGCGGCTCGCCAAGCCGCGTCACCGCAGGTGCGGCTGTTCGCCGGCTGGCGCACCGAGCGCAAGGACACGGCCAGCAAGCGCTGGGCTTCGCGATGGGCTAATCGCATCCGGCAATCGCTGCTGCGGGATGACACGCCCGATACCGGCTGTGGCATCAAGCTGTTCGACCGCGCTGCCTTCTTGGACCTGCCCTACTTCGACCACATGCACCGCTACCTGCCGGCACTGATGCAGCGCGCCGGCTGGAAGACCCTCAGTGTGCCGGTCTCCCACCGATCGCGGGGATCGGGCCAGTCCAAGTACACCAACCTAGGCCGTGCCCTGGTGGGCATCCGTGACCTGATGGGCGTGGCTTGGCTGATCCAGCGCAGCCACGTGACCGCCACCAGCGAGCTCAGTGCCGGCTCCAAGTCATGAGCGTCATGGACCAGGAAATCCTGTGGCTGAGCTGGACGGGCTTGCACACCACGCCCTGGAAGCTCATTGGCCTGACTGGCGCGGCCTTGTTCGGCGTGCGCTGGCTGGTCCAGTTCGTGGCGTCCAGACGCGCCGGCCGGCCGGTGATCCCGCGCTTGTTCTGGTACATGAGCTTGTGCGGCAGCCTGATGGCCTTGAGCTACTTCCTGTTCTCTTCCAAGCAAGATGCCGTGGGCGTCGTGCAGAACCTGCTGCCCGCCTTTACCGCCGCCTACAGCCTGTATTTGGATATCCGCGTGCACCGAAGGCACGACCGGGCTGGTCGCCAGGGCCAGCAAGCACCGGGTGAAGCGGGCGCGCTGGATCGCCTCAATGACTGAGGAGGTCTCCGCATTCGACACGCGCCCTAGGCCTGTCCCAGAGGCGGCAAGTCCGCCCAACACTCCCATCTCTCTGCCCGCTCACTTCAACGTCTGGTGGGGCCTACTGTTACCGGCCGCCACCCTGATGACGCTCACCGTCGTCCTGACTGGTGAGTGGGACATGCGCGTGGCCTCTTGGGTCTACGCCTGGGGCGACAACGCGTGGAGCTACAAGAACGGGTTCTGGACGGAGCAGATCATCCACAAGGCCGGACGAGCTGTTACCACTGTCGGTGTGCTGACGGTCCTTGTCCTGATCGCCATGACCTACCTTCGCCCGCGCCTTCGGGGCTGGCGAGGACCGGCGATCAGGCTGTTCACCGCGATCGCGATTTCTACGGCGCTGGTGTCCATCCTGAAGCGATACTCGGGGTTGGACTGTCCGTGGAGCATTGCAGGCTTGGGGGGAAGCAACCCCTATCTCACCCTCTTCGACTTCAGGCCATTGAAGAGCGGCTGTTTCCCCTCCGGACACGCTAGCAGTGGATACGCGTGGCTTGCCTTGTACTTCTTCTTTGCCGAGGTCCGCGTCAAGCATAGATGGACAGGGCTGGCGGTGGGCATGACTGTAGGACTTCTGTTTGGCATTGGTCAGCAACTACGGGGAGCGCACTTTCTCTCGCACGATGTCGTGACCGCGCTGATCTGCTGGGTCGTGCCTGCGAGTCTATTCATGCTGCGAGCGCGTCATCGTCAGCCACCACGGGGTGCAGCGGGCTGAGTGCACGACTTTTTCGACGTTATGTCAGCCAATTCCGGATAAAGAATATCGACTCTCAATGAATGTCAACTCTCGTCCAGAAGCGGGGATATCGATACCGATACGAGTCTAGTTCTTGGCTAGGAGGGGTATCGCACGGATATACAGAAGCATCGCGGCCAGTTCGACAATGGTTTGGGTCACGATGACGGCTGGGATGATCGGTAAGGCGTCGGGCACGGCGAGCGCCAACGGCAAAACTACCAACGAGTTGCGAGTTGCTGCTGCAAAGCCGACCGCTCGGCCTGCTGGTGCTGGCAGCTTGAATGCGCGTGCCACGACCAGTCCCAAGATGGGCGCGATGATCGCGAAGGCTAGATAGAAAGGTAGCGCGTCCATAGCAGCGCTTACTGCTAAGCTCAGTTGGGGCGTCACAGCCGCAATGACGATCAGTAGCACAAGTGCCGTGGCTGGCACAGGAAGAAGCCCACCTACACGTGTGAGCGTCGCAATGCCGCTGAACTTTGGAGATAGCGCTTGCAGGGTGGCAGCCAGCGCCATCGGCATGACGATCAAGATGACGAACGCGTGCAGGAACGGTCCTGGTTTTACCAAGCTCGAGGACTCAGCCCCTAGCAGCAGATTCAGATACACCGGCAACAGCAGCATCTGCACAATCAACAGCACGGGTGTGGCGGCCAGCAGTAACGAGGAATCAGACTTCCCAAGGTGCGAGAACGTCACGACATAGTCGATGCACGGACAAAGCAGCACGAACAGCATCGCGATGCGGATCAGAGGATCCCCAGGGAACAACGGCAAGGCCAAGGCCACCAACATCGGTATCACGATGAAGTTTGCCACCAGCAAGGCGCCCATGAAGCGTACGTTCCGCAGCGAGTCCCGGATGCGCGACAGGGGAACCTGGAGGAAGGTCACGAAGAGCATGACGCCCAGTGCAGGGTTGATCGCCGACTCAAGCGCCTCTGTGCCAGGCACCAGCATCGCCAGTACGAATCCGAGCACCAGCGCCACAAAGTAGATGGGCGTCTGGACGTGCTCAAGCCGCTCGCGCGTCAGCTCCCGATTCATGGGGCAGCTACCTCGGATTTGGCGGGCCGATTAGCCAGCCAGAAGCCGACAGCCAGAATCAACGCGGTGGTGATCTGCGCGCCGATGCCCTCAACTGTCGGATACAAGCCCAGCAACTCGACCCGCGGACCACCGTCGAGCCAAGAGATGGGCAAGTAGCCTGCTTCCTGCAGCGCCGAGACGGCCTTGCCGATGAGCACTACAGCCAGCACGGCAATCAGCAGCGAGCTGTACCGGAAGAACTGGCCGATCGGCAAGCGCCGGCTGTATCGCATCATCAACCAGGCAATGACGACCAGAACGATGGATGCCGAAAGGCCGCCAGCGATAACGCTGCTGGCATTGCCTTGGCTCCAGATGGCGGCATAGAACAAGATGGTCTCAAACACTTCCCGATAGACCACCACGAAGATCAGACCCAGCAGGAACAGACCCGACTTCCGGCTCAGCGCCTGACCCAACTTATCGCGTACGTAGCGTTGCCAGTTCTCCGCATGGCTCTTGCCGTGCATCCAAATGCCCACCCACACCAGCACCACCGCCGCCAGCAACGATCCGAACCCCTCGGACAGTTCTCGGCTGGCCCCGCTGATGGAGATGACCCAAGTGGCCAGCACCCACGTCACGATGCCGGCCCCTAATGCCGACACCCAGCCTGCATGGACCCATGGCAGCATTTCGGTCCGCTCGGCTTTGCGCAGCAGTGCGATCATCGCGATAACAATCAGCAACGCCTCCAGCCCTTCGCGGAGCAGGATGGTGAAAGCCGCCACGAAGCTGGCTACGGCCGATGTCTGGCCCTGATCTAGCACCTGTTCGGCTAGGGCGAAGAGATCGTCCAGGGCCGTGACCTGGCCTTGGAGTTCATCGGCAGCCACATTGGCCGCAATACCCGATCGCACGCGCGCCATGGCCGCTTCGATCTTCACCATCAAGGCGTTGTCGCGTGCCGCCAGCAGCGGCTCCACTGGCTCAAATCCGTCCAGATACGCAGACAGTGCCAAATCCTTGGCCTGTGTAGGTTGTCCGGCGCGGTAGGCCGTCATCGCCTCCTCAAGCAATTTGCGCGAGGTCGCCAACGCCGAGCTGACATCCTGTGCCTGTGAGGCGTCCGGATGACGACGCAAGTACGCCACGATGGCTGAGGCCTGTTCTGCCGATCCCACCGTTGTGCCCAATGCGGCGGGCGTAGTGCTGACGTAGGCATCGAAGTTGAGCTTGGCGCGCAGCGCCGCATCGCCTTCAATCAGCTTCTTTCCGGCATCGACCTGATCTTCCGGATACGCCATGGCCCCTACGTAGGTCGCCAGTGCCCAGCGATCCTCGACCGGCAAGCTCGCGTAGCTCACCATCGAGGTGCCTTCCAGGCCTTGGTCGATGACCTGGTAAAGGGCAAAGACGCTGCGCTCCTCGGCGCGCGCGCGATCGGTGAAATCAATCGGTGGGGGATCCAAGCCTGCACCGGCGGGTCCATCACCTGCACCCGAGGGGCCATGGCAGGCCGCACACAGCTGCGCGTAGAGAACCTTGCCACGTCCGTAATTGGGCGATTGCATTGGAAGCAGGGGAATCGGATAGGCCTTCACCAGGAGCGCAGCCAGCGCACGCGCTTGCTCTGCGATCTGCTCAGGCGCAGCTTTTGCCTGGATTGCCCCCTGCAGTGCAGTCGCATCTTGCTTCAACTGCGCGGATTCGGCTTTAGCGGGCAGCTGACCGATGGCCTCGGCAGCGGTCGCCGAGAATTCCTTCATCTCGGCGTACTCAACCTCGTTGACCACCTCGCCCTCGCGGACGGCCTCCCGATAGTCGACGGCGATGTAGTCCAGTAGCCGCCACGTCGTGGGCACGTTCTTCTCGGACGCAAAGGAGACATTGCTATGCAGGAGCGCCGCCAGGCCTGCAAGCACGAGGACGATCGATCGAAAGGTCATGTAGGTATCAACAGTAGGGAGAGGGGCCGGCTGGCGGCTATGCGTGATGGCGGCGGCTGATCACGGCAGTTCGTCAGGTCCCGTGGGACGTCCAGTGCATTGCGCGAACAACTTGATCGCCTTGTCGCAGTAGATGCAGTGCCCATGGCAACAGTCGTGCATCAAGAACGCGACAAGATCCGAGAGCGCGGGGAAGTCCGCGCTGTAGATGATCGATTTGCCCTCTCGGCGAGCCAGCGTTAACCCAGCCTGCTCCAGTTCCTTGAGGTGAAATGACACCCGGGAGGGTTGTGCGCCATCGAGCGCGGCGGCGATCGCGCCTGCAGACATGCCGTCCGCGCCGGCCACGACGAGCATGCGAACGATGCGCAGACGATCCGCATGGGCGATGGCCCCGAATCCCCGTAGCGCCGCGGTCTCGTTCATTTCAATATTTCAACATATGATGAAATATTAGGATGACGGCCACAGCCGCAAACGTCAACTGAGACTCATTCTTGATTGGGGCCGGGCCTACTTGGCTGGCCCTTTCCTCGTAGTGATGCAAGGTGCTCTGGCGAGGCGGCAGCACGCTGGAGCGTGGATGCGGCCTATCGGTTGCGCGATCGTCGCGGTCGTTTGTTCGGCCGCTTCCTGAAGGTTGGCAACGCGTCCTGCGTGACCCGCTTGCCCTTGGGATCGGGCGTGGCGATATCGCCCATGCCCACCGCGGACAGCTCCTTGAGCATCAGCATCACGGTGGGAGATCGCCGAATCTCACCGGTGGCCATCGCCACTTGATAGTTGGAGGCAGCGATGTAACAGCACAGCGCGCTCACCAGCTGCAGAGCGATCACCCAGGCCTGCGCCAGCACCGGTACATCGCCGGCGACGACCAGCCAAATCATGTACAGGCTGCCCACGCTCATCAGCAGCAGCGCGGCACACAAAACAAGGGCCCGTGTCTTGGGCGCCGCCACATGGGGGCGTCCGAGCTTGGTCGCGATCCGCGCCACGGCCAGCAGATACACCGGCAGACCCGACACGGCGATCTGCAGCAGCGAGAGCGAGGTGGCTGTACCTGCCAGCCAGAGGCCGGCGATTGTCAGGACCCCCGCTAATAGCATGTCGGCTAGCGAAGGACGCAGCGCGTGCCAGAAGCGTTTCAGGGAGGCCAGATCCCCCTGCGTGGCCGCGAGCCTGACGTCCCATCCGTGCAGCGCGAGCAAGGTAAGGAAGACCGCCCCGATCACCGATCCCAGCCACGCCAGCGCGAAGTGCATCCCGCTCCAGGGCATCACGAAGGCACCGACCGTGCCCAGGCCCACGCCCAGCATGAAGATGGCCGACAGCGCGTAGATCACGTCGCGGTTCCTGACAGGACGCGTGCGTACGCCTTCACTGCGGCCACCGCGAATGCAGGTCGTCGATGACATAGCGGTGGGCATGCTGCTTTCCGCCCTGCCCCAGATGGGCGTGACCCTCGGGCAGCTCCTCGTGGGTATGTGTGATCTGTTCGGGATCACGAGAGCTCCACACCCAGCGGGCCAGCACTGCGCTCAGCAAGGCCACCATGGACAAAATCCCCAACGCTGCTGCAAATCCCAGCTTGGCGCCCAGGAAACCTGCGATCGGGTACGCCAGCAGCCAACACACGTGCGAGAGGGAAAACTGTGCGGCGAACAGGAACGGCAGATCCTCTTCGGCGCCGGAACGACGGATGAGTCGGCCACCGGGCGTTACCAGGCCCGCGTACGACATGCCCAGCAGCAGCCAGATGCCCGCCACGACCGGCCAGGCAGGCTTGCCGCCGACACTGAACCAGTACACGGTGGCCGCGCTCAGCACCACCGTCATCGCCGTGGCGGCCGAGAGCATGATGCGGCGATCGGCGATGCGATCGAGCAGGCGCGGCAGGCACAGAGCCACCAGCATCGAGCCCACGCCGAAGGCGGCCAACAGCCAGGCCACCTCCCGCTCGCCGCCTTGCAACACCGTGCGCGCGACCACGACCGTGTTGACGAACACCATCGCCCCGCCGGCGGCGGCGCAGAGATTGAGCAGCAGCAAGCCGCGCAGGCGTGGCGTGCGCAGGTAGATCTTCATGCCGCGGATGGCCCGCGCGTAGGGACCACCGGCGCTGGCGCTGCGCGTACCGACAGGGAACGTCGTCCACATCACCAGCAGCGCCGACAGCAGGAAGCCGGCCGAGGTGCCCACGAACAATCCTTGGAACGCGATTACCGTCAGCAGCGCGGCGGCCAGGGCCGGACTGAGCAGACTCTCCAGGTCGTAGGCCAGCCGCGAGAGCGACAAGGCCCGGGTGTACTTGGCCTCATCGGGCAGGATCTGCGGGATGACCGACTGGAACAGGGGCGTAAAGCACGCCGAGGCCGACTGCAGCACGGCGATCAGCACGTAGATCTGCCAGATCTCGGTGACGAACGGCAGCGCCAGTGCGACCAGGGCCCGGATCACGTCCAGCCCGATCAGCACGATCTTGCGCCGGTGCGGCGGCACCACCGCACCGGAGACCGGCGAGAGCAGCACGTACACGATCATCTTGATGGCCAGGGCCAGGCCGAGCACCTGCCCGGCCTGATCGCCGGCCAGGTCGTAGGCCAGCAAGGCCAGCGCCACGGTCGCCAAGCCCGTGCCCAGCAAGGCGATGACCTGGGCGGCAAAGAGCTTACGGAAAGTGAGGTTGGTCAGGACATCCAACATGGGAAGACCTCAGCAGTGGTGGCGGCAGTACGGGTATCGCTACAGCCTCTGACGTTCGAAATAGATGCCGGAGTAGGCATTCACTTCGTAGTCCGGCTCGAAGGGCACGCGCAGATGGCGCTCGGGTAGCTCCCAGCGATCGCGTATCTGATAGCCGCGTTCGGCCATCTGTTGCACCAGCGCGGCATCGGACTGGACCCGATACGGACACACCGCCACACCCAGGTTCTGCAAGGTGAAGAACTCGCGGGTGGCATGCAGCGGCGTGAGGTTGAACAGGACATGGCGCGGCGGCGCGATCAGCCGGTCCAGCAACTCGGGCAGGCTGTACTCCAGGTACTGCAGTGCGCCGGTACTGATCAGGACATCGCAGCCGTCGGCGACCTCAGGAATGTGGACGAAGCGCAACTGACCCGACCGATCCCGTCGCGCGGACAACAGCCGACCAGCCTGCAGCACCTTGTCCAGGTCATGGACGTTCCAGATCAGTCCGGCCGGATAGTCGATGTAGCGACCAAAGCCGTAGTAGGCCAAGCCTACGTGTCCGCCCAGATCGAAGATGCGCCTGGCGCCATCAGCAATGAGCTGATGGATCCAGTACAGCGCCGGGTAGTCGCAGGCACGCAGCCGGTTGAGCTGCTGGCGGTACATGATCGTGACCTGATCCAGGTCGTAGCTGGCGGGCAAGACCTCCGAGGACAGGCGCTCGGCATCGAGCAGCGCGTCCTCGTAGCTGCGGTAGATGCCGTAGTACAGATTGCCGTGCTCGTAGGGCTTGGAGAAATACCGTCGATACATCGGTTTGCCGACACGCCGGAGTCCGGGCAGCTCCATCACCTCGCGTGCCAGGCGAACCACGGCGTGCTTGATGCGCCCTTGGTCTGCGCTAGATTGAGCGGACATACCTCACCTCGACAGAGAAGGTGTCCCAAGGCGATCGGGAAGCCGACCGCCTGGGACGGCGAACGATCAGTTGGTCTTCTTGGCTTCCGGGGCCGGCTTCTTGGCGCCGTCGGCCTTGGCCGGCTTTTCCGGCACGCCGCACTTCTGCTTGAGCGCCTTGACTTCAGGGAAGGCGGAGTCGTCGGTGAAACGCTTGGTGTCCTTCAGATCCTCACAGGTCTTGGGGATTTCCTTCTCTTCGTCGTGCGCGCCCGGATGGGCCAGGGCCGACAGCGAGACCAGCGACAGCGCAACCAGGCCGGCAATGGACAGTGAACGAGCTTTCATCTTCAGTTCCTTCGTGATCGGCGCGTGGCCGAGGATGGGTAGGTGTCGCGAGGACCCAGGCTCGCGACGGTGGGTCGAGGCGATGCCACGACCCGCTTAAGGCGCCTGGCCGCCACGGGGTTACATCACGCGCTTGATCTGGGCGTAGTCGCCGGCCGTACGCAGGGTGATCGTCACCGTGGCCTCGCTGCGGTTACGCCAGAACCAGCCGTGGCTGCCGTTGAAGGCCGCTTCCAGCACGCCTTCGTCGGCGGCCACGCCGCGTCCTTTTTCGTAGCTGGTGGATTCGCCGCCGGTACCGCCATCGCCATGGGTGTCGAAGTTCACGACACCGCCCTGCGCGGTCCAGGTGAAGTTCGCCTTTTGACCGGCTGTCATCGCCAACTTGACCTCCGCGCCTTCTCCTGGCGCCAGAACGACCTGCATCTGATCGCGCCATTGCGTGGTGTCCACGGCCGGTGCTGCCGCCGCTGCCGGTGCTGCGGGGCTGGCGGATGAGGCGGCCGATGAGATCGGCGCGCCTGCCGCGGCCGCGGCCGCATCACGTGCGGCATCGGCGGCGGCTTCTTCAGCCAACTGACCCTTGATCTCACCCATCTCGGTTAGCCCGAGCATGCGGCCGACACCGGTGGGGTCGATGGCGTACTCGGACGGCAGCACGACGGTGACCAACAGGACGACGGCCACGATGAAGGCGATGATGGTCGAGCGCAGCAACTGGCGCGAGGACGGCAGATCGGTGTTGAGAGGCTTGCTGTTGTACATGGTGTGTTCTCGCAATGTCTTGAATTAGGAAACGAAGTAGCCAGTGAGCTGCATGCCGATCAGGATGAAACCGGCGCACATCATCGCGACGTTGGCGGTATAGGCGTGCTTCCAGAAGCCGCGCGAGCGGCGCCAGTAGCCCATCACAATCAGGATTGCGCCCAAGGCCAGCAGCTGGCCGATTTCCACGCCGACGTTGAAGGCCAACAGGTTGGGCACCAGACCATCGGGAGAGATGTCGTACTCGATGATCTTGGTCGACAGGCCAAAGCCGTGGAACAGACCGAAGATCAACGTGGCCGCCTTGGTGTTGGGTTGAAAACCCAGCCAGCGTTGGTAGGCGCCCATGTTGTCCAGCGCCTTGTAGACCACCGACAGGCCGATGATCGCGTCGATCAGGAAGCTGTTGATGCCCACGTTGAAGTACACGCCCAACAGCATCGTGGTGGAGTGACCCACCGCGAACAGCGTGACGTACAAGGCGATCTGCTTCATGCGGTACAGGAAGAAGATCACGCCCAGCAGGAACAGGATGTGGTCGTACCCGGTGGCCATGTGCTTGGCGCCCAGGTAGGCAAACGACAGCAGGTGCACCCCGCTGATTTCCTGGATGTAGCCCTTATCACCTTCGGCTACGGCATGGGCCAGCGCGCCGTTGGCGGTGAACAACAACAGCAGCAGGCCCGCCAACAGAACCAGCGTGCGCGTGGTGGAGGCGGAGATCATGCCGCCCCATCCGGAGGGTTTGTAGAGAAGTGAGTTCATTCGCATCTATAGGTATGTGGAAGGGATCAGGAGGGGGTGGAGCGCACGCGCGCCCCACCCCACTGGATTACGGGGCGCTCGGAACGTGCTCGACTTTCGGCGGCGCCTCGGCGCGCGGCTCTTCCTTGCGATGGACCATGCGGTACAACGCCGGCAGGACCAGCAAGGTGAGCAAGGTGGAGGAGATGATGCCGCCGATGACCACCGTGGCCAGCGGACGCTGCACCTCGGCACCGGTGCCGACGTTGAGCGCCATCGGCACGAAGCCCAGGCTGGCCACCAGCGCAGTCATCAACACCGGCCGCAGGCGCGTCAACGCTCCTTCGACCACCGCCTCGTGCAAGGACTTGCCGTCCTCACGCAACTTGCGGATGAAGGTGATCATCACCAGGCCGTTGAGCACCGCCACACCGGACAGGGCGATAAAGCCCACGCCTGCCGAGATGGAGAACGGGATGCCGCGTAGCACCAATGCCATCACACCGCCGGTCAGCGCCAGTGGCACACCGCTGAAGACGATCGCCGAGTCCTTGGCCGATCCAAAGGCCATGAACAGCAGGCCGAAGATCATGACCAGCACCACGGGTACCACGACCGTCAAACGCTCACTGGCCGAGATCAACTGCTCGAACGTACCGCCGTACTCGATCCAATAACCGTCAGGCAGCTCCACTTCGCTGGCTACCTTGCCGCGCAGCTCTTCGACAAAGGAGCCCAGATCGCGACCCCGCACATTGGAGGTGATCACTACGCGGCGCTTGCCGTTCTCGCGACTGACCTGGTTGGGCCCCAGCTCAATGGCGATCTTGGCTACCGCACCCAACGGGACCGAGGATGGCAACGCCATGCCTTGAGTACTGGCATCACGCTGTGCCGGCACCATGATCGGCAGTGCAGCGAGCACCTTCAGATCCTGGCGCTTGCCTTCGGGCAGTCGCACGACGATGTCAAAGCGTCGATCACCCTGGAACAGCTGGCCCGCGTTGGCGCCGCCCAGGGCGGCAGCCACCGTGTCCTGGATGTCGGCCACGGCCAAGCCGTAGCGCGCCAAGGCGGCACGGTCCGGGTCGATGACCAACAGCGGCAGGCCGGTGACCTGCTCCAGCTTCACGTCGGCATTGCCTTCGATTCGACTGGCCACGTCTTCGACCTGCGAGCCCAGGGCTTCCAGCTGCGCCATGTCATCGCCGAAGACCTTGACCGCCACTTCCGCGCGCACGCCGGCGATGAGCTCGTTCATGCGCATCTGCACCGGCTGGGTGAACTCATAGTTGTTGCCGGGGATGGCGCGAACGGCCTTCTCCAGCTCGGCTACCAGCTCGGCCTTGGGCTTGCGCGGATTGGGCCACTCATCCCGATCCTTGAGCATGATGAAGGTGTCGGCCACCGAGGGTGGCATCGGATCGGTGGCCACCTCGGCCGTACCGAGCTTGGCCACGACCTTGTCGACCTCCGGGAAGGCCTTGATGACCGTCTCCAACTGCTCCTGCATGCCCACGGCCTGGGTCAGGCTGGTGCCGGGAATGCGCAAGGCGTGCAAGGCGATATCACCCTCGTCCAGGTTCGGAATGAACTCCGTGCCCAGTCGCGTGGCCAGCACACCGCACAGCACCACCAACACTGCTGCCGCCGAGACCACCGCCACCCGCATAGCCAATGCCTTTTCCAGCAATGGGCCGTACAGGCGCGACATACCGCGCATGATCTTGGTTTCCTTCTCCTCGACCTTGCCGGTGACGAACTGGGCCACCGCGGCCGGAACGAAGGTCAGCGACAAGGCCATCGCCGCGGTCAGCGCCATCACCACGGTAATCGCCATCGGGTGGAACGTCTTACCTTCCACACCGGTCAGGGCGAAGATCGGCAGATACACCGCCGCGATGATGAACAAGCCGAACAGGCTGGGCTTGATGACCTCGGCACTGGCCACGGCGGCCAGATCGAATCGCTCCTCACGGGTGAGCAGACGGCCCAACTGGTGCTGCCGTTCGCCGAAGCGACGCAGGCAGTTCTCCACGATGATCACCGCACCGTCCACGATCAGACCGAAGTCCAGTGCACCCAGGCTCATCAGGTTGGCCGAGACCCGGTTCTGCACCATGCCGGTGATGGTCAGCAGCATCGCCACCGGAATGACCGCCGCGGTGATCAGCGCCGCGCGGATATTGCCCAACAGCAGGAACAGCACCGCGATGACCAGCAGCGCGCCCTCGAGCAGGTTCTTCTGCACGGTGGCGATACTGCGATCGACCAGGTTGGTGCGATCGTAGATCGCCTTGGCAGTCACGCCCTTGGGCAGGCCGGCTTCGATCTGCTTGAGCTTCTCGCCAGCGCGCTGGGCCACTTCGCGACTGTTCTCGCCTACCAGCATGAATACCGTACCCAGCACGACCTCATGGCCGTCCTTGGTCGCCGCACCGGTGCGCAGTTCCGAGCCGATATGCACATCGGCCACGTCCTGCACCTTGAGCGGCAGTCCTTCGCGGGTCGCCACCACCACCTGACGCAGGCCGGCCTCATCGCCGATCTGACCGGGGATGCGGATCAGGTTCTGCTCACCGCCCCGCTCGATATAGCCGGCGCCGGTACTGGCGTTGTTGCGCTCCACCGCCGTGAGCAGGTCATCGATACTCAAATCGAAGGCCAGCAACTTGGCAGGATCCGGCGTGATGTGGAACTGCTGGACATTGCCGCCGATGGTGTTGACCTCGGTGACGCCTTTCAGATTACGCAGCTGCGGGCGAATGACCCAGTCCTGCAACGTACGTAGATCGGTCGATGTCCACTCGGTGCCATCGGGCTTCCTGGCGCCGGCATCGGCCTCGACCGTGTACATGAAGATCTCACCCAGACCGGTGGCGACCGGACCGAGCGTGGGCTTCACGTCAGCGGGTAATTGCGAGGCGGCTTGTTGGAGCCGTTCGCTGACCTGCTGTCGGGCGAAGTAGATGTTGGTACCGTCTTCGAACACCACCGTGACCTGGGACAGGCCATAGCGGGAGATCGAGCGGGTGTATTGCATGCCGGCCATGCCGGCCAAGGCGGTCTCAACGGGAAACGTTACCCGTTGCTCGGCTTCAAGCGGTGAGTAGCCGGGCGCCTCGCTGTTGACCTGGACCTGCACATTGGTGATGTCAGGCACGGCGTCGATGGGCAGACGCCCATAGTTCCAGACGCCCAGCGCACTGACGGCTAACACCAACAGCAGGACCAGCCAGCGATGCGCGATCGCGGCTCTTATGACGCGTTCTAGCATTGTCCTGTCCTCAGTGGTCGTGGCTGGCGCCAGACTTGTCGACGTCCGCCTTGATCAGAAAGCTCTGCTCACTGACGTAGGGCGTGTTGGGTTTCAGACCCCCAAGCACTTCGACAAACTCACCATCGCGTGCGCCCAGTTCGAGCATGCGCACCTCGTAGGTCTCCCCTACCTGGGCAAAGACCACGGTGAAATCGCGAAAGCGTTGAAGGCCCGACTCTTTGACCGCCAGCGGGACCTCGCGCGAGGCCACCGTCACCTCTGCCGAGACCGCCATGCCCGGGCGCCAGCGCCCTTCGGCGTTGGGCAGGGTCACGCGTGCCACCACCGTCTGGCCGGTGGCCAGCGGCAGCAGCGTCTCGATCGTGCCTTCGGCACTGGTACCGCCCGTGGCCGAGGAGACCTTGACCTGCTGGCCGGGCGTGATCTTTTCCGCATCCGGACCAATGGCGCGCAAGTCGACCCACACATCCGACATGTTGGCGATCTCCACCAGCGTGTTGGTATCGGCCACATCGCCCACGTTGGTCGGGCGTTGCAACACAATGCCATCGAAGGGCGCGGTGACGGCGTAGGTGCGCATGCTGTCGTTGCCCTCGACCGTGACCAGCGTCTGGCCACGCTTGACGCGATCGCCCTGCTGGACCTGGACCGAGCGCACGATGCCGGGGAAGCGTGCCTTGACCTGCGCGCGCCGGTTGTCATCCACGGCCACATTGCCCATCACCTGGATGGTCTCGCGGATCACCACCGGTCCGGCGTTCTCGACGACCACGCCGCCGTCTTTGGCGGCTTGGGCCGGGATCGTCGTGCGGCCTTCATAGGAGTCGTAAGTCCAAGTATGGGTTTTCCCCGCGTACTGGGCTTTGACTTCCACATCGAAGGAATGCGGCTCGGTCACCTGGCCGCTGCCGGTCAGGTACTGGTCTTCAGGCGTGAAGGTGAAGATATTGGTTTCCCCGTCCAATCGCTTGAGCGTCACGGTGGGAACCACTTCGCTTGGCTTGATCAGCTTTCCATCTTTGTAGGCATACAAACGATACTGAGGTGGAACGTTAGTTTCGAAGATCGTGACTTCGATGGCGAAATCCCCATCACGCAGCATGCGGCCGCGATTGGGACCGCGCTCGTAGTCGCCGCTGGCCGGGGCCGCTTCAGCGGCGGCTTCACCGGCCTTGGATGCCGGTTCACCGCCGCACGCCACCAACAGCAAAGGCAACAGCAAGAGAGTGAGATGACGACTCATGGAAAGGTGTCCTGGGTGGTTGCGGTGAGCCGATCGAGCTCCACCAGCAAGGTGTGATAGCGCGCATAGGCCTCGACGAGGCGCTCGCGCAGTTCAAAGAGCGTGGTCTGCGCCTGGGAGAGCGAGAGAAATGAGAACCGCCCTGCTTCGAAGCCGCGCCGGGTAAAGGCCAGGGCTTGCTCGGCTTTGGGCACCACACGTCCGCGCAACGACTCGACCTCGGTGCGTGCATGGCCCAGTTCCTGGTACTTCTCAAAGACCAGTTGATGGCGCTCGAACTGCTCGGCTTTTCGGCGCGCTTCGATGGCCGCCAGTTGCGCGTCGGCTTCGGCGATGGAGTACCCCGCCCGCGTGCGGCTGCCCAACGGTACGGACACCGACATCACCAGACCTTGATCACTGGGCCCTTCCAGACGACGCACGCCGACGTTGAAGTTCAGATCGGGTTTGCGAGCCGCCTCAGCGATACGACGACGGGCTTCGGCCAGGCGAGCCTCACGCGAGAAGGCTTGCTGATCGATCGTGTTCGGCAAGCGCGCCAGCAGCGTGTCCAGCGGTTCGACCTCGGGCAGATCGGTCAGATCAGCAGCCACCGTGTCGAAGTCCGGGATCGTGTCGCCCCAGGTCGCGGCCAAGGTGGTGCGGGCGCTGCTGAGCTCGTGCTCGGCATGCTCACGATCCAGCTCTGCGTTGGCCACGACGATTTCAGCCGCACGCAGATCCGACTCGGGGTTGCGTGCGGCCCAGACCCAGCCTGCTACCTCGCGGCGCGTACGCTCGGCTTGGCGAACGCGTTCGTTGGCAAAGTCCAGGCGCTGCTGATCCACTGCGACTTCGATGAAGCGGGCCGCCGTGCGACTGGTCAGTTCGATACGCGTGGCGTCGGCAGCGGTTTGCTGCTGATCGATCTCGGCAGCGCCCAAGGCCTGGCGAGCGGCGCGCTTGCCGCCCAACTCGATCAGACGGCCGATCCGCAAGGTGCTTTCGGCCGAATTCACTCCGCTGAGTGAACCGGTACCGCCCACGTTCTCCAGTTCGCCGGTGACGAAGTACTGCGGGGCCAAGCCCTCGCGCTCGGCGCGGGCACGGACGGCATCGAGTTGAGCTGCTTCGGCCGCTAGGGCCGGATTTGCACCTAAGGCGCGGGAAACCGCCTCCTGCAAGCGCAGAGGTTCAGTGGCGTGTGCCCATGGCACAACACCACAGGCTCCGGCCAAGGCCAGAACCCATGCATAACACAAGTTCACGGAACATCTCCGATTGGTTGATGGACAGACGTACTCAGGCCGCGCTAACGGCGGCCGGCCCTGTCATCAGGCAATCGGAGGTCTAAACGGCGAAGAGAGTCGCTGGGGAAGCGAAGAAGCCGGCGTCCACTGCAGACGCTGAGAGGCAGCCACTTCGACGGGCGGCAGGCGGAAACTGGTGAGCAGGCCGGAGGAAGAACCCGAATCGGCCTGGTGCATCAGCAGGTGCGTGCCCGAGGCGTGGTCTTGGTCGTGATCGGCATCGAGGGCATCGCCAGGATGGCCGTGGCCGTGCTCGCTCGCGACTTCGGCCGCATGCGCGGCCCCGTGGATTTCACCCACGAAATTCAGTGCCGGCCGCACGAGAACGCCCAGCACCAGCAGCAACAGCATGCTGACGTGCAAGACACTCTTGGCGCGGGCGGAAAACCGGATCACTGCATTAGCCTACGGGGTTAAGGACGGGCCTGTCCAGCACAGACGTTCGGGAAAGCAGCACCCACCAACGGTCTGCGATCAACGGGCATAACGGGTCAGCAAGTCCATGATGGCGCCGGCTTCCTTGGCCCGCTCGGCCTCGGTTTCGGCGGTCACCACATGCTCGCTCAGATGACCGGCGAGCACTTCCATCATCAGCGCATGCATGGCGCCCTTAGCCGCGGCAATCTGGATCAGCAGATCACCGCAGTCGCCTTCGGCTTCCAGTGCGCGCTCCAATGCCGCGACCTGACCGCCGATGCGGCGAACGCGGGTGAGCAGCTTCTTTTTGTCGCGGTGGGTATGCGCCATGGAAGCGATCATATACCCTATGGGGGTATCCAGCAACCCATCCCTGCCCCGTCATGAACCTCGATGCCCTGGCCGCTACGCGGCGCCATTCCCACGCCTTCGACCAAGGCAACCCGCTCGCCGAGCGCAACACGCGTCGGGCCATGATCCTGACCCTGATCATGATGGTCGTGGAGATCACCGGAGGCTGGTGGTACAACTCGATGGCCGTGTTGGCCGATGGATGGCACATGAGCTCCCACGCGTTGGCACTGGGCCTGTCGGTCTTCGCCTACGCCTGTGCGCGCCGCTTCGCGCAGGACCGTCGCTTTGCCTTCGGCACGTGGAAGATCGAAATCCTGGGCGGTTACACCAGCGCAATCCTGCTGCTGGGTGTGGCAGGCCTGATGGCCTTCCAGTCCATCGAGCGCCTGTTCCGCCCCAGCACCATCCACTACGAGCAGGCCATTGCCATTGCCATCGTGGGCCTGGCGGTCAACCTGCTGTGCGCCTGGTGGCTGCGGGATCACCATGATCACGGGCACGGGCACGACGATCACCATCACCATCACCATCACCATGAGCATCATGGCGATCACGGACACAGCGCCCATCACGATCTGAACCAGCGCTCGGCTTACCTGCATGTCATCGCCGATGCGGCGACCTCCGTGTTGGCGATCATCGCGCTGCTGGGTGGCATGTACTTCGGTGCGGCCTGGCTGGACCCGGTGATGGGGCTAGTGGGCGCGGCCCTGGTCTCGGTGTGGGCCTGGGGCCTGATTCGCCAGACCAGCAAGGTCTTGCTCGATGCGCAGATGGATGCTCCCGTAGTGGAAGAAATCCGCGAAGCCATCGAGCAAGGCTCGGTGCCGGCGCGTATCAGCGATCTGCACGTCTGGCAGGTAGGCCGTGGCAAGTTCGCCTGTGTGGCCGAGGTCGTGACCGAAGATCCCGTGCATCCGGATCATTTCAAGCATGCCTTGGCCATTCACGAGGAGATCGTGCACGTGACCATCGAGGCGCGGACCGCGCTCAGTGAAACGCCGCGATGAGCCGCCCCTCCCCTTGCACGGACATCTGCCAGTTCGATCGGAAGACCGACGTATGCGTGGGCTGCTTTCGCACCACCGAGGAGATCCGCAGTTGGCGCAAGTACACCGAGCACAAGCGACGCAGCATTCTGTCGCACGTGCCGCGGCGGCGGGCCAAGATCCAGGCACGTCGCGGCCAGCCGTCATAGCTTTGCGCACGAGCGCAGCGACGGCTACAGCACCTGCAGGGTAATCAGCGTCAGCACGAGGTAACGGCCCACCTTGGCCAGCGTCACCAGCAGCAGGAAGCGCCAGAGCGGCTCTTTCATGACCCCGGCGGCCAAGGTCAGCGGATCACCAATGATCGGCACCCAGCTCAGCAGCAACGACCAACTGCCATAGCGCTGGTAGCGGCGCTGGGCGCGCTCCAGGGCCGAGGCCGATACCGGAAACCAGCGACTGGTGCGAAAGCGCAGCAGTTGCTCGCCCAACCACCAGTTCACCACCGAACCGAGCACATTGCCGGCGCTTGCGACAAGCAATAGTGCCCACACCGGATAGCCGGCGACCAGCAAACTCACCAGCACGGCTTCGGACTGTGCCGGCACTAGCGTGGCGGCCAAGAACGCAGCCAAGAATAAACCCAAGTAGATCATCAGGTCAGCAATCGATGGGCCTGGGAATACAGTCTCTGTTGACTGACAGCATAGCCCACGATCAGTGGCGCCCGAGAGTGGCATGTTCTGACTTTTTGTAGGAGTTCTCTCAGCTACGAGTGCGGTGTTGTCCGACTTGAACGTGACAACCGATGCAGGTGAGTCTGGCCTTGCCCAGCGCAGCACCGTTTCGGTCGCTCAGTTGCGTCATGCACCCCGTGAGCAAGGGTGACGGGTACTGATGTTCTGTCGCATTTGTCTGCTTGCGATCTGAATTCACGCATTTATGTTGCAATGAGCTTGCTAGAGGACTTCTCTTCGCTCTAACGGCTCTACTCCTGCGCGGGCCGCAAGCTACCGCCTACTGGCACATTCGCGGCTAAGCAGGCACTAGATGGCGATCATGCGTTCATGTAGGTGTCTGGCCTACCACACATCACTAACATCAGCGAACTAGCGTGCTGCGTGCTGAGCAGGCGGCGGGCTCCAGCAACTACTTCCGACGTCGCATGGAGGAACTAACGATGGGCCGATTCACTACGGTACTAGTTGGTCTACTCGCAGTCTTGGCCGCTAGTACGTCATTACACGCACAGAATGCCAGTGTCGAATCCACGCATGTCAACGGCGCCGCACAACAGCAGGAGATGCTGCAACAGGACGTGGCCTTGCAATTGGCCTCGATCAAATCGCGCCAGGATCTCGAGCAATATCTACGCAACTCGGGAAGCGCTTCGCCACTGGCCGCGCTCTCGGAATCGGGCAAGCGTCGCTTCATCGCCAGTCTGAAGTTCAATGAAAGCGGCATCACGAGCTTCAGTTACGGCGACCTGCAGACTGAACTCAACGCCTCGCAGATCTATCAGGTGATGAGCCTGTTTGGTGCCCAGCACACCGTGGCCATGATGCGGAATGTGCGCATCCAGAACGCAGTCGATGAGCAAATCATGCGTCCATTGGGCGGCCCGCCAGGTCCCGTGTGCCCTTCTCAGCCTTGTGACTACGAAGGCTACGAGTGCGCCAAGAAGGCGACCTGTTCCTACAACATCAACACGATCTGCATGAGAAATTGCTAGTCTTTCGGCTACCGGATGCTCAGGAAGATCCATGCACAGGATCCAGCAGCAGTTCTGCGCACTGTTTCTCATCGGCATCGGCGCCTTGAGCGCTTGGCCGGCCAACACCTTGGCTGGCCAAACGCTTGATGGGCGCTACGACCGCTTCATGGAGGTCCACGAGCAGACCCGCGGCCAGTCCACGGCCGAGCGTGCGACGGCGATGTCGGCCGCCTTCGACAATGGCTTCGCCGCCGCGCTGGCGCGTGATCCGGCCAGCATGGATAGTCAGGATCTGGCGACCCTCTTCAATGCGGCGAACATCGCCCACGCTTACTCGATCCAGGCCACGCACTTGCAGGCGATGCAGCGCGCCTTCGGCGAACTCCAAGCACGGGCTTTGGTCGAGCGACGCAGCTTCTCGGATATGCACGCGGCCCTTATGGCCTCGCGTCAGTTTGAGCAAGCCTCGGCTTTGGAGAAGACATTTCCCCAGTGGAACGTCGAACCGGCGCCGACGCTGGCGACCTCATCAAGCTCGGGGAAGACCGCGCTCGCGGTGCAAGAATCGGGTAACACCCTGACGCGCACCACGTTGGCGGTGGACCAGGGTGCCCGCGTGGTCGTCATCTCCCACCCCCTGTGTCACTTTTCCCGCAATGCCATGGCCGCCATTGAGGCGGACCCCGCCCTGTCTAAGGCCATGGCCCGCTCGCTCTGGCTGGCCCCGGTGGACCGAAAGCTCAATCTTGACGTGCTTCAGCAATGGAACCGCGAGCATCCGGAGCACCCCATGGTCATCGCTTTCGACCGGGCGGAGTGGCCTAACTTCGATTCGTGGTCCACGCCCATGTTCTACTTTCTACGCGACGGCAAGCTGGTATCGGTTGTAGAAGGGTGGCCCAGCGAGGGCAACAAGGAAGCCTTGCTCAAGGCCGCCAACCAGATAGGCCTGTAACTCCTCAGAGCACGCGCAGGATTCCCCGCGCTTCTGCGCTCCCGGCGACGCGCAAAGATCGCTAGGACGTACGACCGGTACACGCTGCTATAGCGCGGGCCACTTGTGCGCTAAATCCATCTAGCGCCCGGCTGCTGCCACTATGTGATCCATGATCCACCTCCTCCGTGGAAGCGGGTTGACCGGCGCGGCCTTGTTCGGTTTGCGATGGCTGGTCAAGTTCGTGGCCTCCAAGCGCGTGGGCCGACTCTCAGACTAGACGAACCGTGTGGCCAATGGATCCGGGCCCTATGCCTCGCACTCCCGCCGAGTGAGCATGTCAGGATCGACGCGTGGTTATCTAGCCTAGTTCTCTCGTAGCGCGAAGCGGCCCTAGAAGCCTCCAGCCCCCCTCAAAATCTCAATTCAAAGGGAGCTAGATCTGGTTTAATGGCGGCATGACCGCGCCCCCCCTGACCGAAGCTCGCCACTCGCTCAATGCGGTCTGCCCTTATTTCACCATGTTCCCTCTGAGCTTCCCCTTTCGGGCGCTCAGACAAGCATCACCACGCGCGGTCGTCCTGGACCCGTTCTGCGGTCGGGGAACCAGCAACTACGCGGCACGCTTTCTGGGACTACGCAGCTACGGAATCGATACGTCACCAGTGGCTGTTGCTATCGCCAAGGCTAAATTGGCCGACACCACACATACGGCGGTGATGGAGCTGGCCCGTCAGATTCTGACCGAGCATCAGGACTATGAAGTGCCAGAGGGAGAGTTTTGGGAAGGCGCTTATGATCCGGACACGCTGGATCAAATATGCCGTTTGCGTGCAGGACTGAAGCGTCGCCGAACTGAAGAGGCAGCATTGTTGCGAGGAATCGTTCTTGGTTGCTTGCATGGTCCGCTGGCCAAAGATCCTGAAAAATCGGGTTACTTCTCGAATCAGATGCCGCGGACCTTCGCCAGCAAGCCCGCGTATTCGGTGCGTTACTGGACTAGTCGAAATCTTCTGCCTCCTAAGATTGACGTCCTGAAGCCCATCGAACGTCGACTGGCGCGTATCGCTGCCGAAGAGCTCCCCAAGCGAAAGCATCACGGCTTGATTACGCAGGGCGACAGCACTCACGCCACGTCCTATGCGAAAGTCCAGGACAATCTCTCTTACGTCGTAACGTCGCCGCCCTACTACGGGCTCGTGACCTATGTGCAAGACCAATGGCTACGAAATTGGTTCGTCGGAGGCCCTGAGACAATCGACTACGGTCGAGGCAAGCAACTGTCGCATGAGTCGCCCGAAGCCTTCGCCAAGTCACTCGGAAAGGTGTGGAACCATTGTGGCGATCGACTCAAGCCGGACGGCAAAATGATCGTCCGCTTTGGCTCCATACGGTCGCGCGATCATGCGCCCTTGGATATTCTCCGACAGTCATTGGCCTCGTCCAGGCACGATTGGCGGATCGAGGGCTGGCTCGATGTCGGTACCGCGGATGCCGGCAAGCGACAGGCCGACACTATGGGTACACTCTCAAGCCCGACCACCGAATTTGACGTCACCATAGGTTTTTCCAGGGCCCGGCGATGAGTGTTAGGTCTTCGCCGTCGCGCACCCGTGGACATGCGTCTTGTAGGCAATAGTGCCGCGCAGGCTCGCCAGCAGAACAACCTCATGACTGCTACTGAGCAAATACGCGTGAGCCCGTATCCGGAAGCCCCCCAGTCTTCCATGCAGGGGTACGGCGCGCTGCCACTACGCTCTCCAGCGTAGCGTGACCGCTCTGGTGCTTTCAGCCACAGGCACGTCAAAGCGCTGAGTCTTGTCGCAGTACTGGTGGACAAACCCTTTGATTGCTCGGGCAGTGCGTACCACATCAACATCATCGGGAAGGTGGTAAGACAGGTCGTCAGACACGAAGACAATGGCCTTAGCGCGTGCACGCGAGATTGCCACATTGGTCCGGTTGAGGCCGAGCAGAAACTCCTCTTCGGCCTCAATCACATCGGGATCACCCACACCGAAGGACACCAGAATCAGATCGCGCTCGCCCCCCTGAAAGCGCTCGACCGTGTCCACAGCCCGCTCGATCAGCTCTCCTTCCTCAGCCGGAAAGGCCTGTCGCAGGCTACGAATTACTGCAGCGCGCTGAGCACGATGCGGCGTGACGATACCAAGGGTCTGCGTCCAAAAATGGATCGCGTCGAGGCCCGATACCGGCGGGTTCGAGCGCCCGCTCAGACCCTTTTGCAACGTCTCACGTGCCAAAAGTGCCGTAGCGACTACCAAGCCAGCCTCAAAATCGTTGGCCTGACCGGCTTTGCCATCAGCGTAGGTCACTGCCAGCGTGGACACGGCCGGATCCAGCAGCTTGGGGAACAGATCGCTCCAGGGCAGCGTGTCTGGCCAGTCAACAGGTTCCGCTAGCGGAACAGCCAGTGCCAACCGAGAATCGGGGAACTTGGCAGCCAACTTGGTCGGATAGCCCAGTTCCCGAGCAAAGCGCACCAGTCCCTCGGCCGAGCGATAGTTTTCCAAGAGGGGATATGCCTCTATCTCTCCAAAGCGCACCTGGAAGTAGTCCAGAATGCTTCCAACGAGGTGCTCACACCCCTTCGGAGATTCAACCTTTGAGATGGGGGGCATCTGCAGACGATCACCGAGGAGCACCAGTCGACCGCTGGGAGCCAGTTCGGCCAACGCGCCTATCGCGGAGGCGACATCTACTTGACTGGCTTCGTCGACCATCACCAGGTCGAACATCTCCAGCGCTGGCACCGCGGCAGACTTTTTCCCTCGGGGCGAAGGGAGGTTGGCCAGATTGAACAACTGCGCGGTCACGGCAAAAACAATGGTGGGCTTGTCCCCCTCCTCCATCTCCGCTCGCAGCACCTCAAGGCTCTTCCTATCGCATCTGCGGTAGTCGAGCAGCGCCTCAAGATCAGGCTCGCCGAGCTCACGCCGTTCAATCCAGCGTACCCGGGCTGCATCAGGGCCCAGTGCCAGCAACAGCGGTAACAGATCGGAGTAGAAGTTCTCGACGGTCTGGTAGTTGGGACCTGTAATCAGCAGCTTCTGGGGCATCTGACGCGTCACCGCCAGCCACAACTCGGCGGCTGCCAAGCCGGCGCCCGTAGTGGTCTTGCCCGTCCCAGGGGGACCCCAGATCAGCGACAGGCAACGACGCAAACCCGCCTGAATCGCATCCTCTTGACTCTCGTTGATCAGGTGACCTTGTTCGCGTAGCCACTGGATTGCCGCATTGATCTCCGCTTCGCTCCAATCTGACCTCTGGACGGCGACATTGGGAGCATCCCAAAGCACGCTGGCGCCCCGCATGGGCGCGTCCTTAGATGGCTTTGGCGGGGCAACCGTTTGTTTGCCTAGCGCCGTCAGCGCCTGGCTGTGCGGGTAAGCGATCACCGGATTGCCCAGGCTACGGATGAATTGCTCCTTTCGATAGGCCCCTTCGGCGAAGGGAGGTGCCTCGACCAAAGAACAGTCCGTGTCCAGGTTCAATCCATCAGCCTCCAAGGCATCGGCCACCGCCGCGTAGTAGCCCGGCTCGACAACCACGCGTGCGTTGACTCGATCGAGGTGAAGTATGGTGCACTTCAGCGCTTCGGCCATCGCGATGTACTTCTGATAACCCAACTCATCATGCGATCCGGTCAGGTACTTGCTCACACGCTGGTTCAAGATCCCGGGCACGGCGTTGAAGAACAAGGTCACCGAATCGCCGGTTTTAAGCTTGCTGTTACAGGAGGTCTCCGTGATCGTGTACACGCGCAGATCGTCGATTTTTTCTAGAGCGTAGTCCTTGAGCGCTTGACGCTCCTGTGCGCCGCTCAAACGCTTGACGAGCCGAATACTGCGATAGCCGGCCTCAAGCTCATCCGCATCATTTGCATAGCCGACCTTGCTACTAGTCGCCTCGATCTGCTGTTCGAGCTTGGCGTGCAGAATCAATAGCTGTCCATCCACGCTGACGCCTCGATAGGTCGGCAGCTTCATCAACTCCAGCGGAGGAGCGTTAGCGGTGAGCTGGCCTTTGTATTGCCGCTGTATGCAGATGGTGACCTTCATCAGCAGCATGACCAAGCTGCGAAGGGTTTGGTTGTAGGCCGCCACCTGGTCCTGGTGGTTAGCATGATGCTGAGGCTCCCAGATGTCGTAGATGCGCTCTTTTGGGATCGCATCACTCAGGGGCTCGTGCAGAAACGGCGGAATCTTGACGTGATCAGTCTCCGGCAGCAGCGCCTCACCTACGGCCAGGAGAGTTTGAACATAGGGGATCGGCAAAATCTCCAGACGCCGGATCGCATCGCGCACGAATGAAACCGCCGGCGTTAGCGCGTACTCGGGGTGAGCGATGACCTGCTCTGGCGGAAACAACCACACCAGTCCGTTCAAGCGCGTATCGCCCAGAAGCCGGTGCAAGTGGCGGCCAACCACCGTACGGAAGTGCTCGAACTGGCGTGCATCCCAGAAATAAACTTGCAGGGTGGCCTTCTTCAGATCCTCGTGGTCTGGGTCGGCCTGCGCCTTGTCGATCAGGTCGGCGAGGTAGTACATGACCCGCTGGAGCCCTTTGAACTCCTCATCCATCTCACGGCGTTCAACGGTCCAAGCTTCAGGACGCTGCTTCGGCTCGTCTGTAGGCACATACGGTTTGGGTTCGCTGCCGTAGTTGCGCTGCGCGCGGTAGTTGCCGTACACCGAGAAGCCCGTGGTGAATCCTGTGGCGGCATCGAAGTTAAGAAAAATGTACGCGCTCAGATGCGAGTATCGCGGCAGGCTTGCGCACTGGCGTCCGGTACTGGCGCGCGTGGCGGCCAACAGGTGTGCCGCACGACGCGGGAGCAGTTGGCGCTCGGCGGCTAGTCGGTTGTGGGCCTGGAAAACCGGCGCATCGGGCGACTGCTGTGATAGCGATTGCACCGTACTGACGCCCGCATCGCTCAAGGTACGCGCCATTCCTCGGGAGACGTCCGGAATGCGTGAAAGCAGGTCGTCGGATTCCACCTTAACCGAGCAGTGTTCAGCGTGTACGACTTCCTTGATCTGCGTTTTTGGATCCTTGCGCGCCCAAGGCTCGTGGGCATAAAAATCACACATGCCACAGTAAGGCCCTATATGTGGCGCCAATCTTTTCCATTCCTCACGCCCAGCCACTTCCACCAGGTCTTCGCGGAATATCTTTCGCATACTGATGACGTACTGATCGAACTCCACCATTTCCAAGCGGCCCAGCAAGGCTGCCATGCGCTCCTCAATCGGCACGGTGCTCAGGGTGGACATCGGCGCAGCATCGGGCGCATCCAGTGTCCACAGGGCTGGCTGATCGATCACCACGTACTTCTCGCCCAACCCCTCATGCTGAATCCACAGGGCGAGCAGTACGGCGTAGAGGGTTACCTCGATGGCGTAGCTGGCATTGACGTGCTCGCTACGCTTGATATCAATAGGTAGCAAACGCAGGCGCGCATCGTCTCTGGCCAGCGGCGTTGTCGAGCCATCGGGATTAACCTGACGCGCATGACGTTGCTGGGGTAATGGCATCGTCGCATCCAGTGCCAGCACAACATCCGGACGCAGGTCGGCTAGACGTGGCAAGTTAGACGCTACTGCAGCCTGTATACCCAGGGCGGCATAGAAGGCCGAACTCAGGTGCGAGGATTGAAATTCGCCCTCAACGAACACATAGGGCGCCACCACCCCATTCTTCAATGCATCCCGGAAGGCGGTTTTGCCGCCGGCCTTGGCCTTAGCTTTGCCCTTGGGCGCAAAGTTGCGCATGGCTCCGGGGAACGCGTGCTCGAGCTCTTCGAACCGCTGACCTTCCAGATCCCGCCCAGATCGCGTCAACGCCACGATACCTGGCCGCCACTTGGCCGGTGGGGGCATGCCCAACGCCTGCATGGTGGGGTGCGCATGCAGGGGCGCGTAGATGGACAGGTACAACTGGCGTCGACAGTTGGTGCGCAGAAACTGGGAAATGACGCCCTTGGATACGCGGGGATCTGCAGGAAGGGATTGCTCGTGCATCACAAGGGCGTCCTAGTTGAAGAGCCAGTTACACAAAGCGGACCTGAGCGGCCGGAGCGTACAGCTTTACCCGTGCAAGTCCCTGCTCGGCGCCAGAGCGGGTCGTATACCCCTCTGAGCTGCAGATGATCTCGTGATTGGGCGCTTTCAGGCGGAAGTACCACTGCTGATTGTTGCGGCTTTGCCACACTTCAAAGATCGGAATAGCGGACATCGGAACCTCTCCTTTCTGCTTCACTGAATCAAGTGAACCGGTAGGCAGACGAAGATCACCGCGGGGCAAGGTACCGGTACTCCTTGCCACCGCTGACAGATGAATCCTCTCGTCTCACGAGATACCCAGCCTCTGTCAGTTGCTTGAGTTTGTTGCTTACGTTGTTTGCCGCGCCGAGTTCATATGGCGCCTTGATCAGCATCGCCGTGGTGACTTCACCTTCGGTCATGGCGATATCGAAAACGGGTTTTAAGCCAGCGCTCGGAGGCGGCCCGATCAAAGACCACGTGCCTTGCTCGTCCCACACCACCATCGCCATACCCAGCTTGTGCGCAGCCGCATCCACGTTCTCCAGCAAATCCATGTTTGCCGCGCCGCTGATCGAAAAGGCCTTCTCACCGGCATACCGCTTGGCCAAGGCCACGAAGCTTTCGCGAGGGAATGACGCATCCAGCCGGGCCACCCCGGTCAAGTCAATGCGGTACAACACAGCGCCCGGCGTACGTTCAAGCGCCTCGAGTAACTTCGGGTACACCTCACGCCCTTCCTCACGGCCCCAGGCATCGGAGCGCTCCAAGAACTGCCTCAGAGGGAGGGTCGCGATCTGATTCATTATGTTCAGTGAAACAGAATTGAGGGGCCTAGTCAAGCGCGTACCGGAAGATCCAGTGGGTGCCTGGCAAAGGGGCCACTGCCGCACCGGTCCGTGCCTGGGTGATGACATACCCGCCCGCTGGCCCGGGCTCAAACCTCACGCGCATATCGGGCAGCCGAAGCTCAAGACGAGGTTCAGGCAGCCTCAGCAGGCGTTTGGCACTTTGGGTGATGCCGCACCCGGCCTCCTCGCCATGGCGTGAGATACCCGAGTTCACGGCATAAAGCAGCAACGCCTGATCATCCAAGGCGCCTTGGGGAGCCTGCTTGGCTAACAAGGCCGGCCGCAGCGTTTGAAGAATCCCCAGTCCTGCGTCAGCGACGACCACTTCAACCAGACGTCTTGAGCCCTGACGGGGCGTGTATACCTGCAGCGCCGCGTAGCCGGGGCTAGGCGAAGCACTGTGCGTGCGGACATTGCCGATCAACTCAGCAAAGCACGTAAAGGCCGTGTTGGCTAAAGCCTCCCGCACCTGGGGCAACGCGCACGCCGCCAGTTTCCCGGACAAACGCTCAGCGACGCTTCGGTCCATGGGACCACTGATCGGGATCCGAACAATCTCCTCCAGTGCCTCGCTCTGACCGCGACGAGCTTGCGACTGCCCTGCAGGCTCCAGCCCAACGACAGACACTGAAGGGGTCAGTTGCTCGAACACGCCTACCCGGTCCAGGTACGCGCCCAGACCCCAGGTAGCCAGATCGTGCAACTCGACAGGTAGCCCCTGATCGCCGAGTGCGTCGAGATAGGCACGCAGGCGTACACACGCAGCGATCGTCAGCTTCGTTTCTTGGCCGAAATGTAGCGCCAGCCCCTGCCCGCCGCGCACTACTTGGGACAGCCGCCCGTCCAGTTGTCCGGCGTCATACCATCCACTGTTCAAGAAGACCTTTTGCAAAGCGCTACCCGGTCCTTCGGAAACACTGCCGAGTAGTGTGGCATGTCCGGAGCACAAGGTCCGACGGTCAAGCACCCAGCGATTGTTTCCCGCAGCAAGCCATAAACTACGTGTACTTCCTTCGCTCGGACGCACATGCAGTACGCCCTCGTTGACGGCCGCCGCCAGGAGCCCTCGCCCGGCGCTCCCGGCGTGTGCGAAACCTGCGGCTCCGCCATGGTCGCCAAGTGCGGCCCGCGGCTAATGCACCACTGGGCGCACGCCAGCCGACGTGACTGCGATCCGTGGTGGGAGAACGAGACTCCTTGGCACCGTGCCTGGAAGGCGCTCTTCCCTGAGTCGTGCCGCGAGATCAGCCATGTCGCGCCCAACGGCGAAATTCATCGCGCGGACATCAAGACGCCTGCCGGAATCGTGATCGAAGTTCAACACTCGTCGATGACGGATGGAGAGCGTCTTTCACGTGAGCGCTTCTATGGAAATCTGGTTTGGGTGATCAACGGCAGTACGTTCGTGGATAACTTCCAGATCCACCACATGCTGCCCGACCCAACTTCAGACATTGCCCAGGACCTGATCTGGTATCCCGCTGCGCCGCGCATGGAAGGTGCAAACCGGGGAATCTTCCTGCGCCTGTCTGAGTGCCTGAAACAAAACCCGCTGGCCACCAAGAAAGCGCCAGGCGGAGGATTCATACACCCCCTACGCGACATCGAGAGAGAAGTTTCTCAGGTCTACCGTGGCCATCACCAGTACGTATGGATCCGACCGCGACGCACCTGGCTAGATGCGACCTGCCCCGTCTACATAGATTTCGGCCAAGACTGGCTCGCACGGCTGGACATCTACGACGAAACAGGGCTGCCTTGCATCTATCGCGTAAGAAAGCGCACGTTTCTGCACGACGCTATGGTCGAAACAGAAGCTCGTTCGATAGCAACCCGCTCCAGTCCGATTGACGAGAACACACAGAGCGCTTCTTGATGCGTCCTATGAAAAACACAACGCGCACCGAACGAGAGATCTTTGCTGACTTAGAGGCGCTTTGCCTACAGCCCGGCTTTGTCCATGCGCTGGCCTACCTTTGCTTCAGAGACAACATGATTCTGTATGAGAAGGATGTCACGGTCGATGACCTGCGTGAGGTTTCTGGTCCCGACAGATTGATGCGGACTGAGCTCACCACCTTGCACGGCCTGATGGTCAAGGCACCCATTGATTGGACGTTGCCATCACGGGAACTTCAGCAGCGGTACGTAGACCACGCTGAAAGCCTACTCCTGGAGCTACATCATGTGCTATCGGCTGCCTTTGATATCGGCGAGGTAGCCGAAGCACTCAAGCAAGGAAAGGACGTCAATCCCTTCGATTCGGGTGCCGTCATGCGAGAGCCCATCTTCTACGCAGCCGAGTCGGCGTACGACTTTCAGTACTTGGATTTAGCAGTCCGGCGCTATGAGGCCGACAACGATTGGCTCCAGCGAAACCGCGGCTTCACGATCGGTCAGGCCTGCCAGGTGGCCGATAGCATCAGCCTCCAGTGCCAGGTGCGCTTTGAGTCCTTGCGTGAGGAAATGCGCGATCGCCCGGCCGACCAGTGGACCATGGTGCCCGGCTTTTCCTTCACAGCTTCGGACATCGCGGCGCACTGCGGCCTAGACACAGGCTTGGTCGAGCGGGTCCTAGACGCGTTCACACTTCCCGATAGCGCAAACAATGCCTCCTTTTCAAGCCTACAGGACTTCAATCACGTCACAGCAACGCCTTTGATTCGACAGCCCGATGGCCAGTACATGTCACTGCAAAACTACGCGCTTGCAGAGGCAATATACGATTCACCATTTCATTGGATGCTGACAGACAAGTCCTACCGCGCACAGCAGGACAAGAACCGCGGAGCATTCACCGAGAACTTTGTAGCCGAGCGCCTTGCAAGCGTATTCGGAGCAGAGAACGTCTTTCTCAACGTTGATCTTTGGGAAGCCAAAGGCAAGAAGGCTGGCGAGATCGACGTACTGGTGCTGTGGGCTGACAGAGCCATCATCGTCCAGGCCAAGTCAAAGAGACTGACCATCGAAGCCCGCAAGGGGAATGACCAAGTCATCCGAGACGACTTTCAGAAGGGCGTTCAGGATGCTTATGACCAAGGCTTGCTATGCGCGGAGTGCTTGGGAGACGCGAAGTATCAAGTCACGCTATCGGATGGGTCAGAAGTCGTACTACCCCCTCAGATTAACGAGATCTTCGTTTTCTGTGTCGTCAGTGACCACTACCCCGCTCTTACCTTCCAATCTCGTCAGTTCCTGAAAACGCGCGATGTACCGCGCGTGCGCGCTGCGTTCATCACCGACGTATTTCTCATTGATGTACTGACAGAGCTACTCACCAGTCCCTTGCATTTGCTGAGCTACATCGCCCGCCGGACGCGGTACGGAGATCGACTGATGGCTGCTCAGGAGATGACCATCCTGGGCTATCACCTTCGGCACAACCTCTGGTTTGATGACGAGCAGAAACTGGTGCACATGGATGAGGGGTTCTCGCTCGGCATTGACATCGCTATGGCCGCGCGACGACGCGCACTACCTGGCGCCGCGACGCCACCAGGGCTACTGACCCACCATGAAGGAACGACGCTAAGCCGCATCTTGCAAGAGATTCAAGTCAGACCTGAGCCTGCGGTTCTTGATCAGGGATTCCAACTGTTGGAGTTAGATGGCCCAACGCGGGACGATCTCAACCGGCTGATTGACGGGCAGGCGCAGCAGGCCGCCCGTGATGGCAAGCCGCACAGCCTCGCGCTCATGTTCGCGGATAAGAGTGGACTCACGGTGCTGATCAGTGCGGAAAATGACCTAGAGGCGTCTCAGAGGCTGGCCGTGCTGACGACGCGCCGAAAATACCTGCAGAAGGCCGACCTATGGTTCGGCCTGTGCCTGGCCCCAGACCAGGCCCGGCTAAGATTCGGCATGCGACTGGCAGAACCTTGGCATCAGGATGATCAACTCGATGCCGCTGTGGCCCGAGAGGAACAGGTCCCGCCAGTGTCACGGAATGCCGCCATGAGGCAAGTGCTTCGAGGCGGAGAAGGCAACCAAAAAATCGGTCGAAATGATCCTTGCCCATGCGGTAGCGGACGAAAGTGGAAGAAGTGCTGCGGCCCATGAATTCCGAGTAGTCGCTGGCGCCGTGCGCCCTATCGCAACTTCTTCTTTCCGCCTTTCGGGTTAGCAGGAGCGCCTCGTCGAGATAGCTCCGCCCGCAGCGCAGCGTTCTCCGCCTTGGCTACTGCGAGCTCTGATTCGGCTTCTTCCAAGCTCGTTCGCAGCTCATGTGTGTGGTCTTTATGCGTACTGGCATGGACTGCTCGCTGATAGGCCACTTGAGAGGACAAGCTCCTGTGCCCCAGCCTATGAGCGGTGCCGTGCATGACATCCTCCATCGCGGTCGAGTAGCCGCCCGCGCGCCGCGAGGAAAGATCGTCGCGCGTGGAATCCTCTGCATACTTGCGACGAAACGAGTGAACGCCCGCGCCGCGACCGGCCTCAACCCCAATTTTCCTGAAAGCAGAGCCAATCATCTGCGTTATCGTCTTGTTGCCCAGGGGCGTGCCGGTTTTCCCACTCACGAAGAGTCGACCCTTCGCTTCTTTCTCACTCCATCCCCCCTGAATCAGCCAGCGCTCTCGCCATTGAATGAATCGTGAGATGCGTAGAGCAAGCGTTAGAGGAACGCCAAATGAGTCAGAGTGTCCGCCTTTCTGAATCGCGGGTCGGATCGGAACGCCATCGCCAGGCATTTTCTCATTCGGATGCGTTGGAAAGTCACCGCTCTCCAGAAACGTCATTGTGCCGGCACGCCAACCTACACGTGATGCGAGCTCAAGAATGATGAGGTTTCGCTCAGCGATGAAAGGGTCGTTTGCCTCGGACAGGACTTCCGCGACCTTCCTTTTGTCTTGGCCGCTCGCAAAGTACTGAGCACCCGATCGATTCCCCAATCTCCCGAACAGCAGCGGATAGGCATTCTTGTCCAGACCACTTTTCCGTTTACTGTTAGCCGAGGGCATGTTGAGTGTCGATTTGATCGGCGCGTCTTCGCCGGGCCCAAGAATCGTTCCGCATCGCTCCGTCCGCTCTGCCCAAGCGTAGTAGCGGTAGATCCACTTGAGCTGGATATTGACCGTTCGCTTTGCTGCGTTCTCATTCCCCTTGCCACGCACCGATGCTTTCACCCGCTTAAGCGCAAGATCTTTGAATCCCCGTAGCTTGGCATTGTCGGCATCCTTCCAACTGGCGCTTGTGCCGTCCAGAAATCGCAGCCACGCCAGCAACGCGTATGACACTGCTTGCACCTTGGATGTGTACGCTTGGCTCGATCCACTCTTGGCCTCGGTCTCGGCGACATAGCACACGTAGTCATGAAACTCGTCCATGAGACGTAGCTTCGCGTTGTAGAAGACTGGCAAACGCTCAGTGCCGACTCCTACCCACTCCACCAAAGCTTCAGTCCTCGTCACCGAGCATCTCCATGATCTCCATGACAGTGGACATACCTACTTGGCGATTCATCAGAAGGCTACCGGCGCTGCCATGCTGGCGAGCACCGGCGTCTGAGACATCCCCAATGCCGCGTATTCTCATGTCGTGTTCGGCAAGAACGAATCCATCGTTGGTATCAACCAGCGCCTGTAGCCTTACATCTGCATCTAAACCCACCGCGCGGGGCAGGTACAAGTAGCAGTGACCCTCTCCCCCCTCCCGTGCCAAGCGCCCACGCAACTGGTGTAGCTGCGACAGACCAAAGCGTTCTGCATGGACGATAACGACGCCTCGCAGATTGGCAATGTTCAAGCCCACCTCAACCACGGTTGTGGCGACTAAGATGCGGGCAGCGCCCGTTGCCATGTCTTCGAAAGCCTGGTGTACATCCGCCTCACCCGAGGCCCCATGCAGGGCGCGCACTAATCCAGGGAACATGGTGCTCCACTTATGTGCCACGCGCGCCACCGATGGAAGGTCAGGCCCTTCATCGTCCTCCCCCTCCTCCCTCCGAGGACACACGATCAGAACTCGAGCGCCTGCATTCAGCAGGCTCCTGAGATGCTCAACCATGTCCGATGTGCCGTTTCGATGCACAATCTGGGTACGGATGTCTTGCGGACTGTGGCGTTCCGTCAATCGCAGCACATCCAACTTCCCGTACAGCAGCATGGCCTGTGTGCGAGGAATAGGAGTGGCGCTGATCTCGACAACATGCGTTCCATCCTTTACCAAGGCACGTCGCTGCTCCACCGAGAAGCGATGCTGCTCATCGATGACGCACACATCCAAGTGGCCAATGTCACGAAACAGTAGGGCCGTTGTTCCGACGAGCCAACGCGCGTTCGTCATCGCTCGATCATTCGTCTTCCCGGTAACCAGGGCGGCATCGAACTCAGGAAATAGACGACAGATCTCCTGATGAGCCTGCACAGCCAGTCGTTCGTTGGGCAGGAGAACGGCCGCGCGTGCAGCCGAACGGACAGCGGAGGCAACCGCCATTTGGTAGACGATCGACTTCCCCATGCCGACATCGGCATTGATTAAGGTAGAGGACGCCTCTGTCCCACCAAAGCGCTCTGTCAGGCGATCGACCGCCCTAGCCTGCTCGTGCGTGAGGACAAAAGGCGCACGCGATGCGAGATCCTGCCAAGGCGAGAGGGCCAGCGGCTTTCTCACCGCGACTGGACACTGCTTGGCTGCCCTAAGATCCCCCACCGTGATGAGCGCTGACAAACGCTCAAGGTGCCATTGCGCGCGCTCTCCCACGTCCGGCGACGAAGGGAAGTGGGCTCTAACCAGCAAGTCCTCTAGGGTTCCTTCGGGCCTTCCCAGCAGTCTTCTCAGTTGCCCGTCGCTCACAAAGGCTCGTGCCCTTGCTCGGAGTTCTGCAGCACACAGGGGGATGGTAGACGGCAGTAGAGCTGCCATGACTCGACGGGCCATGGCCAGGGACAGCACCCGCGCCTTGCCTGGGTAGTGGGGCACTACCGCACCAATCAGACTCTGATCCAGCAATGTCGGATTGTTCAAATAGACATGCGCGCCCACCTGGGTAAGCGTACCCGCGAGTGCGATCGGCCCCTCGGACTCTTCGAGTGTCTTCTGCAGCGTTCGCGCATCGCCGAAGACCGAGAAACGTAGCTGCATCCCCTCCTCATCAAGGAGTGCCCCTTGCGCTTGCGGGCTGCGCTTGCCTCCCCAGCGCCCTGCACCCCACTTCGTACGCATGTTGCCTGCGTAACGTCCCACAACTACAACTTCCTGTCCCTGGCCGGTAAGGCCAAAGAAGCGCTCAATGGGTACTCGCGCATCTAGATAGCGCGACGGAAGGTAGAGCGGTACCTGCCACCGCTCCACCAGGCCCGTGGACTGGAGCTTTTTAAAGCCCTTCGCGGGCTCTATACCCGCACCCAGAGCCACAGCAAGTGCCAGGCCAGGAGCGAGGTCATGATGGTGATACATGGCGGTGATTTGCTGTCTCTGTTCTGGCGGCATCATCTATCGAACCGACTTGAGGCTCGTCGTCTTACGCAAGGTCTTAGTTAGCGCTGCGATTTGCTCATGTGCCTGAGCCAGTTCGCGCTCTTTCTCCCTTAGCAGCCCCAAGGTTCCCTGGTGCGCCCTCTTCTCGGCACCGAGATCTCTCCGGGCCGTGCGGACTTCGGCTCTTGCCTGACGATACCCCAGTAGTGCTCCGGCGCGCTTAGCGCGCTCGACCTCCGCCTTCTCCTTTGCATCTTCCACAGCAAGCTCAGGATTCAAGGCTCTCCGACAAGCTTCGGCTGTGACCTCCAACTGGCGAAGCAACTGGTTGATAGCCAGATGCAGCGAGGCATTAGATTTGAGCGTTTGGAACGCCGTCTTGCGAAGAAGCGGTTCGGACTCACGGACCGCCGCAGAGTTCTGACTACCATCCCAGGCACTGAAGCTCCGAAGACTGGTCGGATACCACTCAAGCTGTTTTGGATGCTCCGAGCCGACGCACACGGGAACTCCATCACGCGCCCAGCGCGTCATGAGATCCTTCTTTGCACTCATGGCAAGATCTGCCTGAGCACGCAAGCGACGTGAAACATGCTGATCAGAGACACTCATTCCGGCACCTTCTTTCCTGGTGGCTTGGTCAGTGGGCATCGCTGACGTTGGATAAGCGACAGTTCCAACTCTACAAGCTCTCGAGAGCACGAGGCGGTGGCGCGAAGAACTTGCGCTTCTCGCGGGTCGGTTGCCAGAGCTGCCTGCTCATCCAGGCGCTTGGCATCCTGCTCCACGTTCAGCAAAAAGGAGCTCGATGTACTGTGAAATACACAGGCGCCGCAGATATCCACTCCTGCCAGCTCCCTACGAATTGTCCCCTCCTTGCTACAACGCCCTCTCAAGCCGACCCGCGCGCCAGATTCTTCCGCCCAACAGACCCCATGAGACATCGGGGTTGGCGCGTACCCCCTGCTCTTAAACTGCTTTCGGATTTCGCTTTTCAGGGTCGCTGGGTCGCGATCAGGAAACTCGACGTGCCGCCAGATGCGCTGAATCCAACGATGTACACGCCTCGTCATTGGCCCCCCGGCACCGTCGGAAGTTAGCATCGCATCCAACTGCGCATCCGCGTAGTGGCGCTGGGCTTCTGACATCTCTTGCTCTGGGAAACAATCCGCTCTGTGCCGATGTAGTGCCTCAATTCGATCTGCCTTGTCTCGCATGGCTGGGTCGGTGATGTAGACCCTGGTCGTTTCGAGATCAAAGTGTGCAAGGAACTCCGACAAGGCCTGCAACTTGGGGTGTTCCCATCGATAGAAGTACACCAGCGCAAAGAAACGTCGGAACATGTGAGTCTTGCGTTCAGAATCAGCAACTCCCGCCAGCGAATACAGTTCCCCGCTGTGTTCGTCAAAGGAAAAACCAAACATGGCGCTCGCATCCCCGAGAAGCGCCGCGCTGCCGGGGAAGGAGAACAGCTTCTGGGCACGCCTATCCTGATCCGAGGTTCCGACCTCCTCGCCGGGAAGAGCGGCGGCCCTCAATCTTGTCAGCACGTCCACTGCATGCACCGTCAGCGCTGATGCCGGCATCTTCATCCAGGCATTCCAGGTCTTCTCGATGTAGATGTCCAGGGCATATGCATCGATATCGGGATCAATCTTCTCAAGGCACGCCGCGTAGATGCCCCATGGCCGACTCCCCTCTCCGACTACCTCATTCTTTCTTCTTGCTTGCGTAATGGCAATCAGGACGAAAGCCGCCGTCAAGAGATTCTTCACCAGCAGGGAGATGCTCTCACCGGTTGCAGTGGTGAACGAGGCCACTTCATAGGGAAAGTCCACACGCGACTTTAGCTCTGCGTATCGTTCACGTATCGCTGCATTCACGCGCGTGCTGACGTTCGCCTCGCCTTTGTACTCAGATGCTGTCCCAACAAGCGTCTCTCGCCAGAACGCCACGAGCTCGATAACTGCATCAGCCTTGTTGTAAAGCCACTCAAGCGACTCCGCTAGCAACTTAGCAGCATCCTCCACCGTCAAGTTGGCGGTCCGCCCATCCGGAATCCCGTTGGCAAGGCGCGCATGAAGCCGGGCGTTAGCGAAGGGTTCAAAGCTCAGCCTGTCAAGCGTCGCGGGAAGAATGCAAAGTCCATTCAGTGCACCGAAGCAGTTCTTGAACGACGCCTCGGACCAGGGCTGCATATCGTCGCTTCTCCGTTCCGCCCCGACTGTCACCTTCTGCATCAGACCAGCTATTTCCTTACGGAGGAACATCGGATACTCCCGCGATGTGACTACGTATCCAAGGTAAGAGGAGAGTCGCTCCGAAGAGATGCTGCAAGTCGCCCCATCATGAGATGAAGCAACCTGCAGAAGTAGGGCTTTATCGTCTTCGCAGCGCCTGACTAGCTCCCTCAGCTCGGCCTCCGTGTTTAGGGCGCTGAACCACCCCTTGGGTTGCAACTCGAGCGCCAGCCTCCTCATATCGTCCAAGGTCACATCGGCCAACTTGTAGATCCGATTCTTCACGCACCATGCGAAAAACCTGGACGTATGATTGAGCGAGTTGACCGCTTTACCTAGAGCGTCATGCCCGGTCCCGGCTGACAGAACGTTGCAAAATTGCGCGCGCGCAACATCTACCCAGTGCGGAAATTTCCCAAGAGTGAAGCTTTCCGAGAAGGGTCCGTCAGGACCATTGGCTGGCAGCGGAATTCGGGAGAGGTCGATGAGCCTAATCTTGTCACCGTTGGCCACCCGTAGAACCGGGTCATTCCAATCGCTTAGAATCCTTCTATCTCGTGCAACTCCCGTGGGCCAAGCGCCCTCATCTGAATCTCGGTTTGGCGATGGCGCAATCAAACCAGCGTCAACTTTCACGCCTTTTTTCATACCCTCTGCTCCAGCAAACACGCATACTCGGAGTCCGAGATGAGTGCCCAGAGTGCGGCTGTAAACTCGATCCGTGGAAGATGGACCTTGGAGAATCTCTCCGATGATTCAGCGCGTAATCTTTGCCAGTTCTGTGCGTAGTAGGCCCTCTGTCGAATGAGATGCATGACCCTGATCTTGTCCAGTACCAAAGGCTGCTCTGGGTCAACCATCCAGACGTCACACTCCGGCGGCATCAGACGATCCGTCACCGCACTGTCACTCACGGGAAATAGCAGCCTCTTGTCCACGTACGAAAGAGGCATCCCGCTCTTTGTCACCGCATCCTCGCCACCAGCGGCCCACACAATCGAGGCGCTTAGCACCTTCTGGAACTTCGCAATGTTGGCTGAGTTCAATACCCGAAATACGGTGCCGTCAAGATAGCCCGCAGTTGTCCTGATGCTTGTGTGCCCCAGGCGTCCTTGTGTCGCATGTGGATCGTCATGGCTAAGATAGTCAGCACCCGCGCTCTGATTTCGAAGCTGCTCCCGTGTAAAGTGCGGAAGCTCGTAGTAGGCAATGAATCTCGACAGAATTTTATGGTCTGTACCTCGCCCAAAGACTCGACGGCCCACCCCTTTCTCGATGAAGGTAACAAACAAGCCTGGCGATTCGCGAGACCAGTAGCGATCGACGTTGGCGTTGTGCTCAATCATAAGATCGATGCCAGCCTGAAGGAGCTTATCGACCGGCTCCACACTGGCGTTTTCCATCTCTCCATTTTTTCCCTTCAATGACTGGAACTCCAATCGCGCCCCCTCGCGACGAACCCCATTAGCCTCCAGATGCTTCACCGTGTCGCGATTCCATGAAGTGACTATCTGTATCTTCATTTCAATTGCCAACTGAACCCAGCGTGGCACCCACCAGATCATTTGAATGGCAAAAGAGTAGAATGGTGATGAACGACCTCCGCACCAGTTCACCAGTTCTGGGTACTCTTCGCTGATCCGTCCGAATGCGCGGTTGAAGCGACCTTGGTGGACATTCGAACGAAGCTCCCTATCGCGAGCCTCTCGATAAAGCTCGTGCTTCTGAGCGGCAAAGAAGGTGACTCTTGCAATGTCCTCAGTGGCAGCACCTCTCAGCCATTGCCGGAAATCCTCTCGCCCGTCACCAAGCCCCTTCATTTGATCCACGTAGGACCGGAAAGAGTCATCAACGCCCATCTCACCGGCGCGAAGCATGAATTTCCGCCAGTTGATGAACTCTGCTAATGCATGGTCACACGCATTCTCGATACGCTTCAGCCTATCTTCCAAGTGTTCCGCAGCACGCTCTCTACTCAGTGCGCCATCACCTCCTACGACGTGAATGATTGGAGGGCGGTTCTCCGGCGATATCGCTCCAGGATCGGCAACCTCACTGATGAGTCCGCGACTTCTTCTCGCCCAGTGCTTCGTGCTATCCAGTTGAACCTTGCTCGCACGAGTTCCTAGCGATTGAAATGCGCCATGAAAGGCCTCTTGGAACGCGCTCAGGTAGCCGCTTCTTGACCGCGGCTCTAGAGGGCGGGCATCACAACATGAGATCAGTGCATTGGTGAGAACTTGGAGATCATCTTCCTGAAGAATGTCAGATCGTGAGCTTAGGATTGCACGAACCCTAGCTTGCGAAATGCACGACGTCGCGCAGATCCATTCAACGTGACGCATCAGCCTTTGGAAGTACTGATGACTTACGGGAGTTGGCATCGCATCCAACACTTCCGTCAAGAGGCCGCCCTGCCGAACTCCCAGTTGTTCGAAGTCCACAACGTACCCTGGGTATGTCCTACGTCCGTGGGGGTTGTTCTCTGTCGGGAGGAAGACTAAGTTGCCTTGGCACGCTTTGAATTTGACGGCGGCCGCGTTCATTCTCTCTTGAAGTGCCGCCCACTCCCCGGTTCCAGGGCCGCCGGGAAGTCGCAGCCGTAGCTGCGAGAAGATGACAACCAGGCGCGCTCGTGGCCCCTTTGGCGTTACGCTTATCGCGCTGCTAGAGAAGCCGCGGGCTTCGGCTTGTTCGATGATTGCGCTGGCATGGCAGACTTTCGCTTCGTTACGCTTCTCGCAGATTGCATAGTCTGCGAGGAATGCTTCCATCTTCTTAATCACCGCTTCCATTCTAGAGGGCGGATAAACCCGCCCCACTAGACGCGTCACCAGGGCTTTCAGTGAAGAGCGGGGAAACGCTTCGCTTTCCAAACACTGTGTAGCTCCGACCCACACGAGATCAGCCTGCTCTTTCAATGTGGATTGAATGCGCTCCAGAAGCTTTTCAGTCCATCCACCTGCTGGCCGAAGCAAGGGGATTTGGATCGCGCCACATTTGGTGTGGACAGCCACCGTTGCCTTGATGTCTTTTGGACGGCGCGCCCGAGCGCCTTCCCGCCAGGACTCCTGGATGGCATCTAGTAAGTACGCCAGGAACAACTTGACATGCCATCGAAGGGCACCCCGCTTACTCTGAGCGCTTAAGGTAAGCCCCGCCCTCTTTCCTTCAGGCTTTGGTAGCCTATTGGAGCTCTTCTGCATCGAAAAGGTCTTCTGTGTACGCCCATCGATGCTAACATTCCTGTCCCGACGTCGCCCTGCACCAACCGCAGCATCGGCGATGGCTTGCCGATGTCGTCGCGGATCTGCGCGAACACACGTTGCTGCGCGCCCGTGAGCGAGAACGGCAGCGCTTTCACCAATGCCTTCACCAGTGCGCCCTTGCCCTTCAGCGCGGGCGCGCGATGCTGTTGCAGGGCCAGTCGCTGCCGTCGCAGGCTGAGGTGATGGGCCAGCAGTTCCTCGATCGCCAGCCTGCGCTGCGCCGGATGCGTCCCCAGGGCGAGCGCGGCCACGTCCGCGTCGCGCGGCGGGCGGTGCATCGCCAGCAGGGCTTCGCGCAGCGACGGCAGTCCCAGGCCTGCCAACAGCGACGGGGGCAACAGTTCCAGCGCGTCGGCGTCAGGAAGGCGCTCCAATGCCTGGCCAATGAGCTTGCGCACGGTCGCAGGCCCCAGGCCTTCGACGGCGGGATAGATCGGGTCCAGCGCGTCGCCGAGCGCGGCCTCGTCTCCGTCGCCCAGCACCCGGTAGCTGGGATGGATGATCTCCAGTCCGTGCTGTCCCGGCTTCGGGGTGCCATAGCAGCGGATGCGCGTGCCCACGGCGAACTGCGCCACCTGCGCGGCACGGAAATGGAAGAAGCGCAGCACCAGCGTCCCGTGCCCCTCGTCGCCGACCGCCACCCGGAGCACGGGGCGATAGCGGAAGCCGCGCTCCACCGCTTCCACCCGCCCCTCGACCTGCGCGGGCACGCCCGGCTGCAGCAGGCGGATGGGCGTCAGCGTGGTGCGGTCCTCGTAGCGCAGCGGCAGGTGCAGCCACAGGTCCTGCATCGTCGCCAGGCCACGCGCGGCGAGCTTCTCGGCCACGCGCGGGCCGACGCCGGGCAGGCGGCTCAAGGGTTCGGCGGAGAGATCGACGACGGGGACGTTGCGACGCACGGGCATCGCACAAGGATGCCGCGATCGGCGGCAAACAAAAACCCCGGCATCTCACGATGCCGGGGCCCACGTCCAACGCGTCGCCGCGCGGATCAGAACTTCACGGCCACTTCCATCCCGTAGGTGCGCGGCTCGCTGATGGTCGCGCCCACGACGCCGAGCGGACCGCGGCCATAGGTGTTCAGGCCCTTCACATACTGGTTGTCGAAGATATTGTTGCCGTAGACGGCCCAGCTCCAGGTACCTTGCGGCGATGTCCAGCCGACCCGCACATCGGTACGTTCGCGCGGCTCGCCGATGTCCAGCAGTGCGTTCACGCCGCAGTCGCCCTGCAAGTCCGAACCCGCGTTGCAGCGCGTGCGCCCACGGTAGGCATGGCGCGCGGAGAACCGCAGGTCGCCGCTGTCGCCCAGGCTCATCTTGTAGGCCGCGCCGACCGAGGCGGTGAAACGCGGCTCGCCGGTCGGCTCGCCATCCAGGTCCACGCCCTCCGGCGTGACGTAGTCCTTGTACTTGGAATCGATCCATTCGGCCTGCGCGTCCAACGTGAACGCATCGGTCACCTTCCAGCGCATGTCGAAATCGATGCCGGTCGCCTCAAGGTCGCCGGTGTCGAACACGAAGCGCGGGATGTCGACCGGATTGTTGGGGTCGGGATCGATCAGCCGGATCGACTGGCGGTTGTCGTAGCGGTAGTGGAACAACGACGCGTTGTAGGAGAAGCGACCGAAGGACTGCTTGATGCCCACCTCCGCGTTCCATACGTCCTCGTTCTCGAACGCCGGCCCGATCTGCAGCGCGTTGAAGCCGCCGGCCTTGTAGCCCTTGGCCAGCGAGCCGAACACCATCGCCTTGTCGTTGAAGTGGTAGTCCACGACGAAGCGCGGGCTGAAGTCGCTCCAGCTCCGCTTGTCGCGCACCAGCACGCCCTTGTTGACCATCGCCGGCGGATCGATGAAGGCCATGTCGAACGTCAGCGTCTCGCGGGTGATCGGGATGCCCATCTGCGCCAGCGCGTCGAAGAAGCCCAACGATTCCAGCAGCGCCAGTTTGGCTTCCAGCTCAGGCGCGCTGCGCGGCGTATTGAGCCAGGTGAAGTCCTTCTCGTCGCGGGTATAGCGCAGGCCGAAGGTCAGGTTGAGCTTGTCGGTTGCGCGCCAGATCACGTCGCCGAAGGCCGCATAGGCCATCGTCGACAGCGTGTTGGTGAAGCGCTCGTTCCAGCGGTCGCCGACCAGCGAGATCGGGATGCCCGCCATCTGCGCCAGTACCGAGGTGAAGCCGAACAGGCTGCCATCCGGCGTGGGTGCGATGCCCAGGTTGCGGACGATGTTGTCGACTGCCTCGGTATTCGTGTTCACCTCGCTGGTCTGGTCGGCGTCTTCCTTGAAGAAGCTGGCACCGGCCACCCAGTCCAGCCGCGCATTGCTGCCGGCGAACTTGAACTCCTGGTAGAAGGTCTCGTTGCTCTCGGTGTTGACCGAATCGATGTACAGGTCGGCACGGTTGGTACCGTCCTCCTCGGTCTGGTTCAACGAATCGTACTGCCGCCACGACGTGGTCGACGTCAGGTGGCCCCAGTTCAGTGCGTGGTCGAGGATCAGGGTGACGCCGTCGAACGTACGCCACTCGGCGTTGGTCGCGTCACTGTAGGTCGGCACCTCCCGAGGATCGAAGTAATCATCCGGGTCCACCGGCACCGGCGGGCGTTGCGGATAGGCCGGTAGCGGCACGATGCCGGTGGTCACGCGGCCGTTCTGGTCGAGGCTCTCATGGTCCCAGCTGATCAGCGCGGTCGTGTTCTCGCCCAGGCCCACCTGCCAGGCGGCGCGCGTGGCCCACACATTCTCGCCACCCAGGTCCTTGCCGGTGGCGCCATCCTGGAACCAGCCATCGCTGTGGTTGAACAACGCGTTGAAACGCAGGGCCGAGTTGTCGCCGGTCGGGAGGTTCCACATCGCATCGGCGTACTGTTTGCCGTAGTTGCCGAGGCGAAGGCGCAGGCGGGCCTCGGTCTCGTTCTGCGGACGACGGGTCACCAGCGAGATTGCGCCGGCGGCCGTGTTGCGGCCGAACAGCGTGCCCTGCGGGCCCTTCAGCACTTCGATGCGCTCGACATCGACGAAGGGCAGCAGCACGCCGCCACCGCGGCCGCCGTAGACGCCATCGACGAACACGCCCACCGCCGGATCGGTGCCGATGCCGAAGTCGCTGGTTTCCACGCCACGCAGGCGGAACGACGGCTGGGTGGGCTGCACCGCATCGACGACCAGGCCCGGCACGAACGCGTCGATGTCGCCGAGGTTGTCCGCCGCCACGTCGTCGAGCAGTTGCTGGTCGACGACCTGCAGCGCGATCGGCACGTCCTGCAGCTCCTGCTGCCGGCTCTGCGCGGTGACGACGATGGTGTCCAGGTTGGTGGCGTCCTGCTCGGCCTGCGGCGTCGATTGCGCCCACGCCGTGCCGCCGGTCCCCAGCACCACGCAGCCGCCGAACAGCGCGCGCCGCAGCCCGATCACCAGATTCCGTTGCGTCACTTTCATCACTCCCTCCCAAGAAGCGTTAGTGCGGACGCCGGCCTCACCGCACCGGCAGCATGTTCACGGATTTCCCACGGCGACCCCGCAACTCCCCGGTTGCGCGTTGATCCAGTCGCGTATCAATTGCAGGCCCTCGCGATGCACGACCGAGCGCCCCAGCTCCGGCATCATGATCGCGGGATCGTCGCTGTCCATGCGGAACTCGAAGATGGACGCCGCGGCGTTGCCCGGCTCGATGTCGTGCAGGCGATTGCCGGTGCCTTTGCCGGCGGCGATCGGCTGCTTGCAGAAGCCGAGCTTCAAGCGGTCCTGCGTGCCAGCGTCCAGCCAGAGCCCCGACGTGATCGCCGGGCCGGTCGCGCTGTGGCAATGGCCGCAGTTGACGTCGAGGTAGGCGCGCGCGCGCGCATCCAGCGACGCCGTGGCGTCCATCGCGTCTGCCAGCCGCGGCGGGCCCGCCGGCACGCCGGTCAGGTAGCCGACGCGCGCCAGGCGTGCGAGCTGGTTCTCTCGGCCGCCCGCGTATTCGAAGCCGCGGTTGAGGTGGCGCGCCTTCGGCCCGATCGGCAGCAGCTTGCGCGACTTGTTGTCGGTGATGTGGCAGCCGCCGCACTGGTTCTGGTCGGGCACCTGGTAGTTCACCGCCTCGCGCGCGCCGGCCGCATCCACCAGTTCCAGCGCCACCAGTTCGCCGGTGCGCTTGAGCGTGGCTTCGGTCTGCGCGTCGTTCCATACGTAAGGCAGGGCGACCCAGCCCTCCGCGCGATGCACCAGCAGGCGGGTCTCGATCAGGCGCACCTTGGCGAGATCGAGGGCTTCGCCTTCGAGCGAAGACTGCGACGGCGGCGTGCGCGCGACCGACTTGCCATCCCAGGCCTGTCCCGCCGGCAGCGGGTAGTAGAAGGTCTTGCTGAGGATCGTGCCGACCGGGAAATCGAAACTCTGCTGGGCCTTGTACGTCGCCGATGTTCCCTCGGGCATCCACACCGTGCGCAACTTGTGCGCGTAGTCGCTGAAGAGCGGCGTGTTGAGGTCGTAAGGCACCACGCCTTGATTGAGGCGCAGCTTCCCGTCTTCGATGCGGAGCACGCCCCACTCGTCCAGGGACTTCGGCTGTCCTTCCGCGAAGAAATGCACGCGTGCCCCGGGGCCGCAGGCGACCAATCCGAGGCAGAACGCCGCCACGGCGAACAGTGAGCCGATGCGGTATCGCCCAGGCATGCCTTATCCGCGCTTGAGGTCGACGGCGGGCAACCGGGGCAGCTCGCAGTCGTGGGCCTTCGCATCCTTGCTGGGGTTCTTGTAGCCGCCAGGGCCATCGGCGTTGATGACGCCGCTGACACCGCGCAGGCAGATCTGCGGACCCGCGACCTTGCCGTCCACCTGGCGGTCCTTGTTGAAGTAGCCGTCCCACAGCACGTCGGGGAAGCTGCCGCCCAGGCCGTAGGTCGCCACCTTCAACGCCTTCAGGTCGAAGCCGTCCGGCGAGTCGCCGCCGCCGGACAGCGTGTTGTCGTGGATGTAGATGCGCTCCGGGTACGGATCGAAGTTCGGCGACGCGCTGCTGTCCTTGTAGCCGGTCGAGTACACGCTGGAGACGATGATGTTGGCGGTGGCGTTGTCGCGGATCTCGTTGCCGAAGACTTCGATGTCGTCGTTGGAGTTGATCACGATGCCCGACCCCGCCGGCACGCTGGCCACGGGCGTGCCCTTCGCGCCGAAATTCTCGTGGTTGTTCGCGATGACCTTGTTGTTGTAGACGCGGATGTTGCCGCCCTGCTGCGACAGACCGGGCATGTTGAACACCAGGATGCCGCCCGTGTTACCGGTGGCCACGTTGTCATAGACATCGGCATTGATGGTGTTCTCCACCTCGATGCCGGCCACGTTCTGCTCGGCGCGGCTGCGCCGCACGATGACGCCGTCGGACTGGCCCACGTAGATGCCGGCATCCGACGCGCCGATCGACACGGTGTCCTCGATCAGCACGTTCTTGGTCAGCACCGGATAGATGCCGTACGCGCCGTTCTTCGTACTGGGGCCACCGGTCCACTGCACCTTCACGCCGCGCACGGTGATGTTGGACGACTCGCTGATCTTCAGGCCGTCGCCCTTCGAGTCCTCGATGGTGAGGTGCTCGATGGTGAAGTCGTCGCCGTTGACCAGCAGGCCCTCGGCACCGGCTTTCTGGCCCTTGAAGCTCAGCACGCTCTTGTCCATGCCGGCCCCGCGGATCGTCACCCCGCTCGCGCGCAAGGTCAGGCTGCGGTCGAACTGGTGGCGGCCGGCCGGGATCTCGATGACATCACCCGGCTTGGCGTCCAGCAGGCGCTCCTGCAGGGTGGTGGCGAACGCCGCGTCGGCGGCGGCCACGGTCGCCGTCTCGGGTGCCTTGGGCTGGCAGCCCGCCGCCAACAGCGCCAGCGCGCCGGCCACTGCCAAGGAAATGTTGCGCTGCATGAGTCTCCCCTCCCATACGCCTGCGTAGTGGGGGCCAGTCTCGTGTGCCATGGCGCCCCACACGGAGGGCAGGAGCGGCATACTAAGGGGGGGAAAGCGGACAAGCTGGAGGGGCTGCGATGCGCTGGAAAACCGGACTCGGCAACCGCCTGTCGGTCGCCAACCTGCCCACCAACATGCTGTGCGGCCTGGTGCTGCTGGCCGGCGAATTCGGCGTGAATGCCGAAAGCTGGTTTTCCGGCATGCGCCTGAACGTGCAGGAGATCCACGACCCGCAAGCGCGCGTGTCGTACCGCCAGGCGAGCGAGATCATTCGCCGAGCATTACCCACGCTGCCGATCGATGGCGTCGGCTTGGCCATGGGCGAAAAGCAGAACGGCGGCAACTTCGGCCTGCTCGGCCTGGCGATGAAGACCGCGCCGACGTTCGGCGATGCCGTGCAGATCGGCCTGGAGTACCAGCGCAACCTTGGCCCGCTGATGGACCTGGACCTGCAGGATCGCGATGACGGCGCGCTCGCCGTGGTCGCCACCGCGCCAGAGGAAGCGGCCGACCTGCTGCCCTTCCTGTGCGAAGAGATGTTCGCCAGTACGTTGATGCTGGCGCGCGAACTGGCGGGTCCCGAGTTCCGCCCGCTCCGCCTGGAACTCGGCTATCCCGCCCCGCGCTACGCAGCGCGCTATGCCGACCTGTTCGGCTGCGAGATCCGCTTCGACCAGATGCAGCACGCGATGGTGGTGGATCGTCGCTGGCTGGAATTGCCTTTCGCCAGCTACAACCCCGTCACTTCACGACAGGCGCTGGCGCTGTGCCAGGCGCAACTCGCGGCGATGTCGTTGCGCGGCGAAACCACGGCGGCGGTGGAGCGGCAACTGCGTCCACGGTTGCGCGAGAATCCGCAGATGACCGATGTCGCCGCGGCGCTGCACTTGAGCGAGCGCACGCTGCGCCGCCAGTTGGCCGAAGAGAGCACGAGCTTCAGCGCGGTGCACGACCGCGTGCGCACCGAGCGCGCGCTCGAACTGTTGCAGGACCCCGATCTGACCATCGCGGTCGTCGGCAGCCAGATCGGCTTCACCGATGTGCGGGAGTTCCGGCGCGCGTTCAAACGCTGGACCGGGCATACACCGAGCGAGGCCCGGTTGCCGGGCCCCATCGGATAGACGAGGTCAGTCGAGCACCATTACCGCATCGACTTCGAATGCGGCGCCCTTCGGCAGGCCGGACACCTCGATGGTCGAGCGCGCCGGATACGGCGCCGCGAAGTACTCCTGCATCACGGCGTTGACCGCGGCGAACTGCGACAGGTCGGTCAGGTACAGCCCGAGGCGCACGATGCGATCGAGCGAACCGCCCGCCGCTTCGGCGACCGCCTTGAGGTTGTCGAACGCACGACGCGCCTGCGCCGCGATATCGCCGTCGACCAGGTTGCCGGTGGCGGGATCCAGCGGGATCTGTCCCGAGAAATACACGGTGCCGCCGGCACGCACGGCCTGCGAATAGGGGCCGATGGCCGCCGGTGCGCGGTCGGTGTGGATGATCTGCTTGGACATGCGCGATTCCTGTGAGGATGACGGGATTCTACGTAGGGCGGGCCTTGGCCCGCCATCGCGACCGATCGGATCACGATGGCATTGATGGGAAAGACGACACAAGCGGATCAAGCCGACGCAAGTACAGGCACCAGGACGGCGGGCCAAGGCCCGCCCTACGTCACTGCCGGCGCACGCCGTGCACGACGTTGAGGCGCCGCAAGCGGCGCATCACTTCGGCCAGATGGTTGCGGTCGCGTACCTGGATGGAGAAACGCAGCACGGCCATGTTGATGTCGCGCTCGAGGTATTCCACGCGCTCGATGTTGGACTGGCTCTTCGCCACTGCCGCCGCGACCTGCGCGAGCACGCCCGGGCGGTTCTCGACGTCGATGAGCAGGGCCGCATCGTAATCGCCGGTGACGTTGGCGTCCCAGGCGATCGGTACCCAGCGCTCCGGCGACTTGCGGAACTCGGCGACATTCGGGCAATCCAGCCGATGCACCACGATGCCCTTGCCGGCCGTGTGGTAGCCCATGATCTCGTCGCCCGGGATGGGCTGGCAGCACTGCGCGAAACTGACCACGCCGCGCTCGCCGCCGGTGATCAGGATCTTCTCCTGCGAATGCTTGGAGTGGCCGCCGGCACGCAGCTCGGCGAATGCCGTCAGCGCCTGCGCCGCCTGTGCCGGCATCCAGTTGCCCAGCGCGACATCGGCCAGGAACGCTTCCAGGCGCGGGTATTTGTGTTCGCTGAGGAAGGCTTCGAGGCGCTGCTGCGGCAGGCGTTCCAGCGAGCTGTCGAGGTCTTCCAGCGCTCGGTCCAGCATGCGGTGGCCGAGCTGCACCGCGTCTTCGTGCTCCAGTTGCTTCAACTGGTGGCGGATCGCGGTGCGCGCCTTGCTGGTCACCACGAACTCGAGCCACTGCGGCTTCGGCGCGGCCGACTTGGCGGTGATGATCTCCACGCTCTGGCCGCTGCTGAGCCGGGTGCGCAACGGCACCAGCTTCTTGTCCACGCGCGAGGCCACCGCCTGGTTGCCGACGTCGGTGTGCACGGCATAGGCGAAGTCCAGCGCGGTCGCGTTGCGCGGCAGCGACAGGATCTTGCCCTTGGGGGTGAACAGGTAGACCTCGTCCGGGAAGAGGTCGACCTTGACGTTCTCCAGGAACTCCAGCGACGACCCCGCCGCACGCTGGTTGTCGATCAGCTCGACGATCCAGGCATGTGCGCGGTTCTGCGCGCTGTTGGGCGAATCCGTGCCGTACTTGTAGGTCCAGTGCGCCGCGATGCCGCGCTCGGCGATCAAATCCATCTCGGTCGTGCGGATCTGCACTTCGATCGGCGAACCGTAGGGGCCGAACAACACCGTGTGCAGCGACTGGTAGCCGTTGGCTTTCGGGATCGCGATGAAGTCGCGGAAGCGCCCGTCCAGCGGCTTGTACTGCGCATGCACTGCGCCGAGCGCGTGGTAGCACGACGGTACCGAATCGACGACGACGCGGAAACCGAACACGTCCATTACCCGGTCGAAGCTTTTCCCTTCGCCGCGCATCTTGTTGTAGATGCTCCAGGGCGTCTTGACCCGGCTGACCAGGCGATGCTCGATGCCTTCCTTCGCCAACCGCTGCGAGAGGTGCGCCTCGATCTGCGCCATCGATTCGCGACGCATGACGGGCTGGCTGCGGATGTGCTTGTCGATCACCGCATGCCGCCACGGGTGCAGCGCGCGGAAACCGAGGTCCTGCAGTTCGGACTTCACCAGGTTCATGCCCAGCCGCTGGGCGATGGGCGCATAGATTTCCAGCGTCTCGCGGGCGATGCGCGAACGCGCCTCCGCGCTCTGCGCGCCCAGCGTGCGCATGTTGTGCAGGCGGTCGGCCAGCTTGATCATGATCACGCGCAGGTCGCGCGACATGGCCAGCAGCATCTTGCGGAAGCTCTCGGCGGCCGCTTCCTGGCGGTCACGGAACTTCAGCTTGTCCAGCTTGGTGACGCCGTCCACCAGCTCGGCCACGTTCGCGCCGAACTCGCCGGCGATCTCCTCGCCCGTGAGCGGCGTGTCCTCGATGGTGTCGTGCAGGATCGCCGCGATCAGCGTCTCCGCATCCATGCCCAGCTCAGCCAGCACGCCCGCCACGGCCACCGGGTGGGTGATGTAGGGCTCGCCCGACTTGCGGGTCTGCCCCGCGTGCGCGGCGGCGCCGACTTCCCATGCCCGGCGCAACAGCGGCAGCTGGTCTTTCGGCAGGTAGGCCGCGGTCTTTTCGAACTGCACCACGTAGTCCGGCGTCCCGTCGTCGTGCGACGGTGCGGATGTGCGAAGTGCCTTGACGGTGCGGCCAGAACTCATGCCGCCAGCCTATGCCAGTCGGGTCGGAACGGCAACGCGCGAACGAGGGTCCATGAACGCACAAGGCCCGCTTTCGCGGGCCTTGGGTCATCGTCCGTTTCGATCGAAACGTTGGACGGCGTGAATCTCAGTCGTCGCCCTTGGACAGGTCGTCGTCGGCGACCACTTCCGCAGCGGCCCATTCCAGCGCTTCGCGCTCGGCACGCTCGCGCTCGGCCTTCTCGACGCGGTCGATCAGTTCATTGTCGATCTTGCGCGCAGCGATCTCGCGCAGCGCCAGCACGGTGGGCTTGTCCTGCGCTTCGGTGTTGTCGATCTGGGCATCGACGCCGTTGGCGAGCTGGCGGGCGCGCTTGGCGGCCATGGTGACCAGGTCGAAACGGTTGTTGACGACTTCCAGGCAATCTTCGACGGTGATGCGGGCCATGCGGGCTCCCGGCGACCGGTCGGGTCGCGCAGTGAATACGGAAAGGGGCGGCGATTGTAGGCAGCCACGCCCGGCAATGCAAGCCTTTCCTTGAAAATCAATCGGTTATGGATGAAATCCCGCGCGACGGCGGCATCAATCGGCGAGCAGGGCCGCAATCAGGCCGGCGTGGCGGACATCCTGGGCCTCCCGACGCAGCCGACTGGCGGTGAAGATGGCATGCATCTGGCCCACGGCATCGTCGAACACGTCGTTGACGATCACGTAGTCGAACTCGCCGTAGTGCGACATCTCTTCGCGGGCTGCCGCCAGGCGTCGCTGGATGACCTCCTCGCTGTCCTGCCCACGGGCGCGCATGCGCTGCTCCAGCGCCTGTCGCGAGGGCGGGAGGATGAACACGCTGACGGCATCGGGCACTTTCTCGCGCACCTGGCGCGCGCCCTGCCAATCGATTTCCAGCAACACATCCTTGCCTGCCGCCAATTGCGGTTCCACCGACTGGCGGGCGGTGCCCTTCCAGTCGCCGTGCACGCGGGCGTACTCGAAGAAGTCGCCGGCGCGGATCATCGATTCGAATTCGTCCGCGCTGATGAAGTGGTAGTGCTGCGCATGGCGTTCGCCGGGCCGCGCGCCGCGCGAGGTGAACGAGATGGACAGCGCGATCTCGTCATCGCGGGCCAGCACCGCGTTGACGATGCTGCTCTTGCCCGCCCCGGAGGGCGCCGCGACGATGTAGAGGGTTCCGCGCTTCATTCGATGTTCTGCGCCTGTTCGCGAATCTGGTCGATCAGCACTTTCAGCTCCACCGCGATGTTGGTGGTGCGGATGTCCACGGACTTGGAGCCTAGCGTATTGGCTTCGCGGTTGAACTCCTGCAGCAGGAAGTCCAGCCGGCGACCCACCGGCTCCTTCTGGGTGAACACGCGCCGGATCTCCTTGACGTGGCTGTCGAGGCGGTCGAGCTCCTCGTCCACGTCCAGCTTCTGCAGCCACAGCACCAGCTCTTGCTCCAGCCTGCCTTGCTCCATGTTCTGGGCCACGTCGGCCAGGCGCGCTTCCAGTTTCTGCCGCTGGCCCGCGCGGATCTGCGGGATCAGCGTGCGCACTTCGCCCGCCCGCGCGGCGATCCCATCCACGCGCTCGAGGATCGCTTCCACCAGCTTGCCGCCCTCGCGTTCGCGCGCGGCGACGAACTGGTCCAATGCGCCGTCCAGCAAGGCCAGCGCTTCGGCCTGCAAGGCCTCCATGTCCACGCCCTTGCTCTGCAGCACGCCCGGGAACTGCAGCAGGTCGGTCAGTTCGGTGCGCAGGTTGGGCAGGCGCGAAGAAAGGTCTTGCGCCAGTTCGGACAGCTGCGCCACCACGCGCGGATTGAGCTGCAGCGCGCCGCCGCCCTCGGGCGCACGCAGGCGCAGGGTGAGGTCCAGCTTGCCGCGGGAGACGCGCGCCGCGACGCGCTCGCGCAGCGCGGGCTCGAGCACGCGCAGCTCGTCGGGCAGGCGCACGCCCAATTCGAGGAAGCGGTGGTTGACCGCGCGCAGTTCGGCCGTGAGCGTGCCGCCCTCGGTGGTGCGTTCGGCGCTGGCGAACGCCGTCATGCTGCGGATCATGCGGGAGCCCATCGGGTCAATGAGCGGCGCATCTTAGCAGCCTGCACGCCGGGGTCCGGGCCGGTCCATTGGGGGGCTGGTAAACTTCGCCCCCCTTATCGCGGATGCCCCCATGTCCTTCTCCCGCCCCAGCGGCCGCCAGCCCGACCAGATGCGCGACGTCAGCATCCTGCGCAACTACACCCGGCATGCGGAAGGCTCCGTGCTGGTCAGCTTCGGCCACACCCGCGTGCTGTGCACCGCCAGCGTGGACAACAAGGTGCCCGGCTTCCTGCGCGGCAAGGGCGAAGGCTGGGTCACCGCCGAGTACGGCATGCTGCCGCGTTCGACCCATACGCGCAGCGATCGCGAAGCATCGCGCGGCAAGCAGGGCGGGCGGACGCTGGAGATCCAGCGCCTGATCGGGCGCACCCTGCGCGCCTGCGTGGACCGCGGCGCGTTGGGCGAGCGCACCATCACCCTGGACTGCGACGTGCTGCAGGCCGACGGCGGCACCCGCACGGCCGCCATCACCGGCGCCTACGTCGCGATGGTGGATGCGGTGAACTGGCTGAAGGCCCGCAACGAGATCAAGCGCGATGTGATCCATGGTGCGGTTGCGGCCGTATCGGTGGGCATCTACCGCGGCGTGCCGGTGCTCGACCTCGACTATCCCGAGGACAGCGACTGCGATACCGACATGAACCTCGTGATGAACGACGGCGGCGGCTTCATCGAGCTGCAGGGCACGGCCGAGGGCCACGCCTTCCGCCGCGACGAACTGGATGCGCTGCTCGCGCTCGGCGAGAAGGGCATCGGCGAACTGTTCGCCGCCCAGCGCGCCGCGCTCGAGGGCTGATGCCATGGCGCGCCTGAGCCTGGTCACCCTGTTGGTGGACGACTACGACCGCGCCATCGCGCACTATCGCGACGCGCTGGGTTTCGAGGTGCGCGAAGACACCGACCTCGGCGGTGGCAAGCGCTGGGTGCGTGTCGCGCCCGCCGGCGAAGGCGCCACCGATCTGCTGCTCGCCGTGGCCAGCACCGACGAACAGCGCGCGCGCATCGGCGACCAGACCGGCGGGCGCGTCGGCTTCTTCCTGCAAACCGACGATTTCTGGCGCGACCACGCGCGGATGTCGGCGGCGGGCATCGAGTTCATGGAAGCACCGCGCGAGGAGAGCTACGCCACCGTCGTCGTGTTCCGCGATGCCTATGGCAATCGCTGGGACTTGCTGCAACCGAAGGGATGACCGCATGAAACTCGTCCTCGCCTCCTCCAATACCGGCAAGCTGGAAGAACTCCGCAGCCTGCTGGCCGATACCGGCATCGAACTGGTCGCCCAGTCCGACCTCGGCGTCGAGGATGCCGACGAAACCGGCACCACCTTCGTCGAGAACGCCCTGATCAAGGCCCGCCACGCCAGCCTGCAGACCGGCCTGCCCGCATTGGCCGACGACTCCGGCATCTGCGTGGATGCGCTCAACGGCGCGCCCGGCCTCTACTCGGCGCGTTATGCCGGCGGCCATGGCGACGCACAGCGCAATATCGACAAGTTGCTGGAGGCGCTGCACGACGTCGCCGGCGAGCAGCGCGGCGCGCACTTCTACTGCGTGCTGGTGCTGCTGCGCCACGCGCACGACCCCCAGCCGCTGATCGTCGAAGGCGAATGGCGCGGACGCATCCTGCACGAGCGTCGCGGCACCGGCGGCCATGGCTACGACCCGGTGTTCTTCGACCCGCAGCACGGCCAGTCCGCCGCGGAGATGCCGCTGGGCGAGAAGAACCGCATCAGCCATCGCGGCAAGGCGCTGGCCGGGCTGAAGCAACGCCTGCTCGACCTTCCCTGATCCATGCTGATTCCCCCGCCCCTCGCGCTCTACGTGCACATGCCGTGGTGCGTGCGCAAATGTCCTTACTGCGATTTCAATTCGCACCAGGGCAAGGGCGAACTGCCGTTCGACGGTTACATCGACGCCCTGCTCCGCGACCTCGACCACGACCTGCCGCTGGTCTGGGGCCGCACCGTGCACAGCGTCTTCTTCGGCGGCGGCACGCCCAGCTTGTTCCCGCCTGACGCGATCGATCGCTTCCTGCAGGCTGCCAGCAGTCGGTTGCGCTTCGCGCCCGGCCTGGAGGTGACGCTGGAGACCAACCCCGGCACGGCCGAGCACGGCCGTTTCGAGAACTACCGCGCCGCCGGCGTGAACCGCATCAGCTTCGGTATCCAGAGTTTCGATGATGCGAGCCTTGAGAAACTCGGCCGCATCCACGACAGCCGGGAAGCCGAGCATGCGGTGAAGCTGGCGCAGGATGCCGGCCTGGACAATCTCAACCTCGACCTGATGTATGCGCTGCCAGGGCAGACGCTGGCCATGGCCGAATACGACCTGCAGCGTGCGTTCGCCCTGCAACCTGCCCATATCTCGCACTACCAGCTCACGCTGGAACCGAACACGGTCTTCTTCGCCCGGCCGCCACAGGGCATCCCCGACGATGACCACGCCTGGGACATGCAGGAGCACTGCCAGGCGCTGCTGGCCGATGCCGGCTACCAGCACTACGAGGTCAGCGCCTATGCCCGTCCGGGACGCCGCTGCGCACACAACCTCAATTATTGGCGTTACGGGGATTACATCGGCATCGGGGCCGGCGCGCACGGCAAGATCACCGTGGGTGCAACGCAGCAGATCCTGCGGCGCTGGAAGGTCAAGCATCCCACCGCCTACCTGGCCGCGGCGGGCACGCCCGCGGCCATCGGCGGGGACGACGACATCACGCCCGAGCGCCGGCCCTTCGAGTTCATGCTCAACGCGCTGCGCCTGCAGGAAGGCTTCGCCCTGGCCGATTTCGAAGCCACGACCGGGCTGGGTCGCGACACCATCGCCGCCCCTTTGGCACGCGCATTGCAACAGGGCTGGGTGAGCCTGACCGACACCCATGTCCACCCGACCTCACTCGGCCGCCGTTTCACGAACGATGTGATCGAACTCTTCCTCGACGCGTGACGGCGACGCTCCGACCGGGGCGATGGATGGATGCGCGGGCTGCACGGGGTGTGATAATGATGGCGCCACAGGGGAGCCCGCCGCACCGATGACCGCGCCACGACCGCCTTCGCCCGCTGCCGCGCCGACCACGATTGCATCGGCCGCGCTGCCTCCGCGCGTGCGCCGCGTGCTGCAGAACCTGTTCGACCACGTCTCCACGGATTTCATCACCGCGCTCAATGCGATGCTGGTGGAATTCGAGCAGCAGCTGTTCAAGCACGCCGACCAGGCCCGCAGCAACCATTTGCAGGCGCAGGTCTTCGTCGACCTGCGCGCATTGCAGAAGCACCGCACCGAGCTGGCGCCGCACTACATGTTCGGACTCGAGGCCGAACTGGCTTCGATCCGCACACCGCGCACGGCGAGCGACGCACCCTCGTCCGCTCGTCTGGATTACCAGACCCTGACCCTGGTCGAAGACGCGGTGATGGACCAGGAGATCGTGCTGCGCGAAGTCGCGCGCCGGCACGAGCAGCGCGGCAACGCGCAGATCCTGATGCTGGGCCAGCGTTTCGGCGTGCTCGCCGGACAGCCGGCCTATGAGGCGGAATCGCTGCCGCTGGGCCCGAACCGCCTCTGCCACGTGCTGAAGGAAGCCGCGGATTGCCTCCAGCTGTCGCTGGATGCGCAACTCGTGCTGTACCGCACCTTCGACCAGAAGGTGATGCTGAACTACGCCGAATGGGCCGGCACGGTGAACCAGTTCCTTTCGCGCGAAGGCATCCTGCCCGGCCTGGTGTACCAGCCGCGACGCATGCGCGCGCAGGACGCCATCCGTCGGAATCCGCGCGACGAGGGCGATGGCGCAGCGCGTCCCATGACGGGCTGGAATGGCCAGGGCACGGCCTCGCACTGGGCCACGCTCACGCCGGAACAGCTACAGGCGGTCGCGGGCGCCCTGACGGGCAGCAGCATCCCTGACGTGGGCAGTGGCAGCGCGCCGCCGCCGCTCCCACCGCGCGACACCACGCCCACGGATGCTGGCACCGCCACCGCCCCCGCCACCGATGCCGCGGGCTCGTTCGAGGTGCTGCAGAAACTGCTGGCCATCCGTCGTGGCGGCTTGCAGGCCGATGCCCAGGCGTTGGCGGGCGGAGCCGGCGCCCCGGGTACTCCCGGAATGTTGACCCAGGAACCCGTCGACACCACATCATCAGGGGCGTCGGTTGCCGGAGGCATGGGCGGCCATGCCGTGTCCGGCCAGGGTGGCGCGGCAGGTGCCGGCGCGCACGCGGCAACACCCCGTCTGCTCCCCACGCCCGACGTACTGAGTACGTTGCAAGGCATGCAGGCCACGCCGCTTCCCGCCCGGACGCCCGACCAACCACGGCGCACCGTGCAGGACCTGCAGCAAGCCATGCTCGCCGCCGCGCGCGCGCAGCACGGCCCCAACGCCACGCTCGCCAGCGCGGACTCGGACACCTTCGAATTGCTGGACCTGCTCTACAACGAGATCGAACGCGAGGTGCAGCACGACGCCCCGGCCGCCGACATGCTCGTGCGGCTGCAGGTGCCGGTGGTCCAGGCCGCATTGCGCGACCGCAACTTCTTCCTGCGTGCGCAGCACCCCGCGCGCGACCTGCTCAACACCGTCGCGGAGTCCGGCGCGACCTGGCTGGGCGAAGACGACGTGGATCCGCACCTGGTGCAGAAGCTGCACAAGGCCGTAGAAACCGTCGTGGAGACGTACGAAGGCGATGAAGCCGTCTTCGAGGACGCCCACCGCGATGTGCAGCAGCACCTGCAGGCCGCCGTGCGCAAGGCCGAACTGGCCGAGCGCCGGCAGGTCGAGGCCGCGCGCGGCAAGGACCGGCTGGAGATCGCCAAGCAACGCGCCGCCGAGACCATCGAATCCGCGATGGCCGAGGCCAAGCCGCAGAAATTCGTGCAGGCCCTGCTCAGCCAAGCCTGGGCCGACGTGCTCACGCTTACCCAGTTGCGCAACGGCGAGACCTCCGGCGAGTGGGCCGACCAGCTGCAGACCACGCTGGAGATCGTCGCCGCCACCACCACCGCGCAGGGTGCCAACCCCGTGTTGGCCGGGAAGGTGGAGAAGTCGCTGGTCCAGGTGGGCTACCACGAGGACGAAGCAGCCGCGATCGCGCGCCGCCTGTCGAGCGTCGAGGAAGACGAGACCACCTCGCGCACCGAACTCACCGCGCGGCTGAAGGCGCGCGCGCGTCTCGGCGGGCAGAACGAGGTCAAGAAGAAGCCCACGCAGCCGCGCACGCCGCAGGAACAGGAGTGCTACGACTACCTGCGCACGCTGCCGTTCGGCACCTGGTTCGAGTTCACCCGCAACCAGCAGGGCGACGTACAGCGCCAGCGACTGTCGTGGTTCAGCCCGGTCACCGGCAACGCGCTGTTCGTCAACCAGCGCGGGCAGCGCGTGGGCGAGCATTCGCTGGATACGCTGGCGCACCTGATGGCCAAGGGCCAGGCGCAAGTGGTCACCGAAGACCGCGGCCGCCTGATCGATCGCGCATGGAACGCCACGCTCAACGCGCTGCGCAGCCTGACCGGCCGCCGCGGCGACGCCGAACCCGCAGGAGACGCCGCATGATGCGCGAGTTCCGCCGCGCCCGCCGGCGCAACGTGCCCAAGCCGGTCGCCGTGTTCGACCTGATGACCGAACAAGTCATCGGCCGCCTGGGCAACCTGTCCGAATCGGGCATGCTGCTGGTGGCGACCGAACCGGTGACCGAGGACGCGCTGTACCAGTTGCGCTTCCACCTGCGCGACGACCGTGGCCAGGACGTGCCGATCGACGTCGGTGCCCACCTGCTGTGGTCCGCGCCTGCCAATACGCCCGGCCAGGCCTTCGCCGGCCTGCGCTTCCTGACCATCGACCGCGAGCCGCTGGAACGCCTGCGACAGTGGGTGAACGCCGGGCCGGAAGCCGAATAGGACCCGCGCCGCGGCCTGCACGCGCCGGATGCGGCAAAATGGCGGTTCTCCCGCAAGAGCCTCCGCCATGAACGCACCCGCCGATCTCGCCGCCCGCCTCGTCCCGCTTTATGCGGACCACCTGGCGTTGATGAAGCAGCGCGCGGACGAGGCACTGTCGCGTGGCGGTTTCGATCATCTGGTCGTGCCCAGCGGCACGCAGCACTGGCAGGTATTCGACGACCGCGACTATCCGTACGCGGTGAACCCGCAATTCAAGGCCTGGCTGCCGATGACGCGCCTGCCCTACAGCTGGCTGGTGTACACGCCGGGCGAACGGCCGAAGGTGATCTTCTACCAGCCGTTCGACTACTGGCACGTGGTGCCGGATGCGCCCAGCGGCTGGTGGGTGGACCACTTCGACATCCAGATCATCCGCAAGCCCGACGAGGCGATCGCATTGCTGCCGCCGGCCGCGCGCAGCGCGATCCTCGGCGAGCCGCAGAGTGCGCTCGGCGACTACACGCCGAACAACCCCGAGCCCGTCATCCAGTACCTGGAGTACCAGCGCTCCTACAAGACGCCGTACGAGATCGCGCTGATGCGGCAGGCGCAGCGCCTGGCCGTGCGCGGCCACCGCGCGGCGGAAGCTGCGTTCCGCGCGGGCGAGAGCGAGTTCGGCATCCACATGGCCTACTGCACCGCGGTCGGCCAGGACGCCAACGACCTGCCGTACGGCAACATCATCGGCTTGAATGAACACGCGGCCGTGCTGCACTACACCGAGTTGCAGCGTGTCGCCCCGGCGCCGCTGCGCAGCTTCCTGATCGACGCCGGCGCCAGTTTCCATGGCTATGCCAGCGACATCACCCGAACCTACGCGTACGACACCGCCAGCGAGTTCCAGGCGATGATCGATGCCGTCGACACCGCGCAGCAGGCGATGTGCGCCGGCGTGCGTAGCGGCGTGGACTACAAGCAATTGCACGTGGACGCGCACCTCACCCTGATGGGCATCCTGAAGGAGTTCGGCGTGATCACCGTGTCGCCGGAAGCGGCGCTGGCCACCGGCGTCAGCGCCGCCTTTTTCCCGCACGGCCTGGGTCATCCGATCGGCCTGCAGGTGCACGACGTCGCGGGCTTCGCGGCAACGGATCGCGGCGGCCGCATCGAGCGCCCCGCCGGCCACCCCTACCTGCGCATGACCCGCGTGCTGGAACCGGGCATGGTGGTGACGATCGAACCCGGTCTGTACTTCATCGACCTGCTGCTGGAGGAAGTGAAGAAGAACGGCCACGCCGCCAGCGTGGACTGGGCGCGCGTCGATGCCTTCCGCCCGTACGGCGGCATCCGCATCGAGGACGAAGTGCTCTGCACGGACGGCGACGCCGACAATCTGACCCGGCCGGCATTCGCGGAAGCGCGCTGAACCAGGCGACGGAACGGCACGCATGATGTTCATGATCGGCCAGGGAGAGCAGGTGGTATCGGTCGGCCCGCCCGAACCGCACCATTGCCCGCGTTGCGACGAAGTGCGCGAGTTCGAGCCACAGTTCACGTACAAGTACGGCCGCTTCGACCTGCTGTTCGGGTTCGTCTACGGCCGGCGCTACCAGCTCGCTTGCCCCGTCTGCCAGCACGGCTGGGTGCTCGACACGAAGGAAGCCGAGCGGCTGTACGGCCGCCCCGATATCCCCTTGCGCCTGCGCTACGGCCTGGTATTCCTATTGGGTGTGTTCGCAGCGCTGGGTGCGGCTTCACTGGCGATGCCACCGGCGGGCTGACACACTCGAGCCTTCCGCACCAGCACGACATCCACGGAGGTCCACATGGAACGCGTCACCGGCATCGGCGGCATCTTCTTCAAATCGGCGGATCCCAAGGCGCTCAGCGCGTGGTATCGCGACCACCTGGGCCTGGATGTCTCGGACTGGGGCGGCGCGATTTTTCCGTGGGGCGGTGAAGGCAGCCCGGCCGGCATGACCATCTGGAGTCCGTTCAAGCAGGACACCACTTACATGGCGCCCAGCACGTCGAGCTTCATGATCAATTTCCGCGTGGCTGACCTGGACGCGTTGCTGGCCGCGCTGCGCGAGGAAGGCTGCAACGTGGTCGGCGACCCTCAGGTGTCCGAACAGGGCAAGTTCGGCTGGGTGCTGGACCCCGAAGGCAACAAGGTCGAGTTGTGGGAACCGCCCGCAGGGCAATAACGGAGGCATGAGGCCATGACGGCATCCGATTACCTGTTGATTTCCCGCGGACAGTGGGACGACACCGCCTCGCCGCAAGACGTACAGGACGCGATCGACCGCTTCTACACCTGGTACGAACGCGGCCTGGCCGAAGGCGTGCTGAAGCCCGGCAGCCGCTTGGAGAACCGTGGCAAGCGCGTCACCCGCGACGGCATCACCGACGGACCATTCGCCGAAGCGAAGGAGCTGGTGGGCGGCTACTGGTTCATCGTGGCCGATTCGCTCGAAGACGCCGCACGGATCGCCTCGGAGAATCCCTGCCTGGCCTTCGGACTGACGCTGGAGATCCGGCCGCTGGAAGCGGCGCGTGCCCGCGCCGAGATCGTGACCAATGAAACACCCGCGGCCTGGCGTTCCCGCGGCGGTTGATCCGCGCCGATGACCGCGACCCGCGCGACGCTCCAGGGCGGCTGCCATTGCGGCGCGATCACCCTCGCGTTCTCCACCGCGCTGGTACCCGCGGACACGGCGCCACGCGCCTGCGACTGCAGCTTCTGCCGCGCGCATGGCGCGGCATGGGTGTCGGACGCGAACGCGCAGCTGATCATCCATGCACATCGTCCTGAACGTCTGCGCCGCTACCGACAGGGCTCGCTGGCCGCGCAATTCCTGCTGTGCGGCGAGTGCGGCGTGCTGGTCGCGGTGGTGTTCGAGGAGGGCGACGGCAGTTACGCGGCGGTCAACACCCGGTGCCTGGAGGTGCGCGACGCCTTCGCGCCCACGGCATCGGTCTCGCCGCAGCGGCTGTCGCCTGAGGAGAAGCTCGCGCGCTGGCGTCAGCTGTGGATTGGAGAAGTAGGCGTGCAGATGATGTAAGCCGCCCTCAGGCGGACGCCATCGCCGCTTCGATCTCGTCGGCGCTACGCGCCAGTGCATCGGTCAGCACGACCGGACCGTCGGCGGTGACCAGCACGTCGTCCTCGGTGCGTATGCCGATGCCGCGCCATTTCGCGTCGACCGTGGTGTCGTCGTGCGAGACGTAAAGGCCGGGCTCGATCGTGAAGGCCATGCCGGGTTCCAGCAGGCGCGAATCACCGTCGATGCGGTAGTCGCCGACATCGTGCACGTCCAGGCCCAGCCAATGGCCGGTCTTGTGCCGGTAGAACCGGCGGTAGTTGCCCTCGGCCAGGTGCTTCTCCAGCTTGCCCTTCAGCAGGCCGAGCCGCAGCAGGCCCTCGGTGAGCGTTTCCACCGCGGCCACGTGGCCCGCTTCGTAGGGCACGCCCACGCGTGCGCAACCCAGCGCGGCGCGCTGCGCGTCGCCCACCAGGTCGTGCAGCGCGCGCTGCGCCGGCGTGAAGCGGCCGTTGACCGGGAACGTGCGGGTGATGTCCGAGGCATAGCCGCGGTATTCGGCACCCGCGTCGATCAGCACCAGGTCGCCATCGCGCGCCTGCGCGGTGTTGGCGCGGTAGTGCAGCACGCAGGCGTTATGGCCGGCGCCGACGATGCTGTTGTAGGCCGGCCAGGCGTCGTTCGCGCGGAACACGCGCTCCAGGTCCGCCTGCAGTTCGTATTCGCGGATGCCGGGCCGCGCGGCGCGCATCGCGGCCTGGTGCGCCTGCACGCTGATGTCGGCGGCACGCTGCATCAGCTTGATCTCGTCCTTCGACTTGAACAGGCGCAGGTCGTGCAGCAGGTGGCCGAGTTCGAGGAACTCGTGCGGCGGCTGCGCGCCCTGGCGCACCTGTGCGCGCACGTGGCGCACCCAGCCGATCAGCTTGAGGTCGAAGTCGGCATCGCGGCCGAAGTGGTAGTACACCCGCGAACGGCCTTCGAGCAGCCCCGGCAGGATCTCGTCGAGATCGTCGATGGGATAGGCATCGTCCATCCCGTAGTCGTTGACCGCGCCGTCCTGGCCGGCGCGCGGACCGTCCCAGCCCTCGCGTTCGGGATCGCGCTCGCGGCAGAACAGGATCGCTTCGCCATGCTTGCGGCCCGGCACCAATACCAACACCGCATCCGGCTCGGGGAAACCGCACAGGTACCAGAAGTCGGAATCCTGCCGGTACGGGTAATGGGTGTCGTGGCTGCGGATGCGCTCGGGCGCGGCGGGCAGCACCAGGATGGCGTCATTGCCGGCCATCCGCATCAGCTGCCGGCGCCGTCGGGCGAACTCCGCCGCGGTGATGCCGGTCAGCGCCTTCATCAGTTCAGGCTCCGGCGATGCCGGGGCCCGAGGACGCAATCACCGTGCAGCAGCAAGGCCGCGACGCGGACGAACTCTTCCAGTTCGGCCAGCGCGTCCTCGTCCTCCTCGTCCTCGCTGCTTTCGGCCGAGGCCTTGGCGAGGCGCGCGAGATCCTGCAGCGCCTCCTGGCCTTCCTCGGACAGCGGCGGCATCGCACCGGCGGCGAGCCCGAACGCGCCGAGGAAGCCGCGACACCAGCCGAACAGCGCTTCGGCGCGCTCGTCGAGCGGGCGGTCCGCACCGGGCAACAGCAGATCGAAAGAGAAACCGCGATCCTCGAGCTGGACGACGGCCGCTTCGCGCAACTGGTCCAGGACACTCCCCGGAGCGGGTGCGGGCAACGCATCGTCGGCCAGGGCGCGGGCCAGCCAGGTACCGTCGGCGGCACCGCCACCGGCGAGCCAGCCGCACAATGCGCCGTGCAGTTCCGAGGCGTCCGTCGCCAGCCCCAGCTGGCGGGAAGCCGCGTCGACGGCGGCGATATCGGGAAGGTCGGGCATAGAAGAACGCAATCCGCTGCAGGTTTCGGACAACCCCACGATTGTACCAACGAAAAGCCGCATCCCGGCTTGTTGTGCATGTGTACGCATGCCTACACTCCGATATCACCTTGGCCCGGACGGTACGTCCACCCCCATGCTGCCTCTTCCTGTCGCTGCAGTCCTCGCAACGGCTTCCCCGCTGTCGTCCCAGCCCCTGGTCATGGTGCTCGCGGGCGCGGTGCTGCTGGGCGTGGTGGTGATCGGCACGCGGCCATGGTGGCAGGGATGGCTGGCGGCGCGGCAGGCGCAACCGGAGCCGCCGCGCAGCGAAACGCTGCGCAATCGCGACGAACGCCTGAAACTGGCCCTGTGGGCCTCGGGCGAGCAGTTCTGGGACTACGACCTGGTGCAGCGCCGGTTGTACCGCATGCGCGCGGACGAGACCGCCGTGCAGACCGCCGACATCACCGTCCTGACCCGCCAGGGCGAAGTGCCGACGATCCACGAAGAGGATCTTCCATTGGTGATGGAGCGCCTGCGCCTGCACCTGCAGGGCAAGTCGCCGATCTTCACTTCCGAGCACCGCATGGACATGCTGGGCAACGGCACGTGGGTATGGGTGCGCGCGCGCGGCCGTGTGGTGGAGCGCGATGCGGAAGGGCAACCGGTACGCATCGCAGGCACCGCGCGCGACATCACCGCCAGCCGCAACGCCGAGTACGAACACCGCATCGCCGGCGAAGTGATGCGCAGCATGAACGAAGCCGTCGCCGTGCTGGACTGGGCCCACCAGTTCATCACGATCAACCCGGCCTTCACCCGCATCACCGGCTACGCCGAAGACGAGATCATCGGCCAGCCGATGACCATGCTGGACAGCGACCAGCACGAGGACGCCTTCTTCGAACGCATGCACCGCGAACTGCGCCTCACCGGGCGCTGGTCCGGCGAAGTGTGGAAGGTCCGCAAGGACGGCGAAGAGATCCTCTGCCGCATCGAGACCAACGTGGTGCCTGACGTCAGCGGTGAGCGTCCGCTGTACGTGCAGGTCCTCACCGACATCACCGAGCAGAAGCGCGCTGAACAGGAACTGCGCTACCTGGCCAACTACGACACCCTCACCAGCCTGCCCAACCGCTCGCTGCTGTCCGAGCGGCTGTCGCGCGCCATCGTGCGGGCGCGCCGCGAGCACGGCCACGTGGCGGTGCTGTTCATCGACCTGGACCGCTTCAAGGACATCAACGACTCGCTCGGCCATGCCACCGGCGACCGCATCCTGCGCGCCGCCGCAGCGCGCGTACAGCAGACCGTCGGCACCCAGCACACCGTCGCGCGCCTGAGCGGCGACGAGTTCACGGTGGTACTGGAGGACATCAATGGCCTGCCCGACGCCGAGGACGTGGCGCAGCGGATCATCCAGGCATTCCGCGCGCCACTGAATTTCGGCGAACGGCTCGAGCTGGCGGTGTCGCCCTCGATCGGCATCAGCCTGTACCCCGAGCATGCGCAGGTACCGACCGAACTGCTCAAGCACGCCGACACGGCCATGTACCAGGCCAAGGCGATGGGCCGGCACACCTATCAGGTGTATTCGGAAACGATGGACGAGAAGAACCGCCATCGCGCCATCCTGGCCAGCGCGCTGCGCCGTGCGATCGACCGCAATGAACTGTCGCTGGTGTTCCAGCCGCGCCTGTCCATCTCGCGCCAGCGCATCACCGGCGTCGAAGCGCTGTTGCGCTGGGACAGCCGCGAATTCGGCATGGTCTCGCCGGCGCAGTTCATCCCGCTGGCCGAAGAGTCCGGGATGATCCTCGAACTCGGTGCCTGGGCGCTGCGCGAGGCCTGCCTGACGCTGCGCAACTGGCACGACGCCGGCCTGGAAGAACTGTCGGTCGCGGTCAACGTGTCCGCCACCCAGCTCCAGCGTGGCGACCTGCAGGCCGTGGTGGCGCGCACGCTGGAGGAAACCGGCATCCCGGCCAACCGGCTGGAACTGGAACTCACCGAAAGCGTCATCATGGCGAACCCCGAGCAGAACGCGGACACGCTGCGCGCGTGCCGTCGCCTGGGCATCTCGCTGGCGATCGACGATTTCGGCACCGGCTATTCGTCGCTGGCGTACCTCAAGCGTTTGCCGCTGACCACGCTGAAGATCGACCGCGAGTTCATCGGCGACCTGACCCACGACAGCGACGACGAAGCCATCACCAGCACCATCATCACCATGGGCCAGTCGCTGGCGCTGAAGGTGGTCGCCGAAGGCGTGGAAACATGGGACCAGTACGAGTTCCTGCGCAGCCATGGTTGCGACGAGGTGCAGGGCCACTGGGTCGCGCAGGCGCTCAGCCCGGACCAGTGCCTGCGGTTCATCCGCGAGTACTACCCCGGCTCAGGCATCCGGGTCGCTTCCTGAACCCGCGCGGGAGCGCTTAGAGCCCCGCGTCGCGACCGCCGTCGCATCCCCTGCCCGGCCGCCCTTGACCACCCGCCGAGCGCATGCCTATCGTGGCCGCCATGGACAACGCCGACCTGCTCGACCAGCTCCGCGCGCTCAGCGCGCGCATCCAGGACCTGGCGGACCGCTGCCAGCGGCTGTCCGAGGAAAACCGCAGCCTGCGCAACCAGCAGGAGCAACTGGTGGGCGAACGTTCGCAACTGCTGGCCAAGAACGAACAGGCGCGTTCGAGGGTCGAAGCGATGATCAGCCGCCTGAAATCCCTGGAGCAGCACACGTGAGCGCCACCGAGCCCGTCAGCGTCCACATCCTCGACCGCGAGTACACCGTGGGCGTCTCGCCCGACGAGCGCTCCGGCCTGATGGCGGCCGCCAAGCTGCTCGACAGCCGCATGCGCGAAGTGCGCGGCAGCAACCGCATGGCGGCCGTGGATCGCGTGGCCGTGCTTGCCGCACTGAACCTGGCACACGAATTGCAGCAGCTGCGCGATGAACAACACGCGCGCAATCGCGATGTCGAACGCACGCTGCAGGACCTGCATCGCAAGCTCGACGCCGCACTCGGTGCGCCGTAACGGCATACGCACCACACCGACTGCGGACTGAATCCGCCGACGAACGGGCTAGGCAACTTTTTCCAACTCGCTATACTGTTCTCGCGTCCTCTGCTGTCCTCGACAGCGCACGCAAACATTCGCCTTGTCCCTTAATGACGACCACGGGATGGCGACGGTACCGGGAGTGCAGGTCTGCCTTGCAGCGGAAAGCCCGATGGTTCCCCAGCCTTCCCACTTGAACCCCGGGTTCAAGGTCGTTTCGTGAGCATCGTTGATGGCGGAGGACGTATTTTTCCCGCGGCAGCGGCATCAGCCGCGACCCGGCCGGTCCTGTTGCACCCGCCCTTGAGCGGGATGACTTCGAAACGAAGCCGATTGCACCGGGGACCCGACGCCAAGGGCCGTGACTGACGCCGCTCCCGCGGTCCCACCCCGGCAACGCCGGGGCGCATGCCGTAAAATTCGCGCATGCCCACCCACTCCCCCCTGCGATCATGACGGCACAGCGCGATGCGCTGCGTCGCGACCTGCGCGCTCGCCGCAAGGCCATCTCCGCCGCCGAACGCATCGCCGGGGCCGATGCCCTCGCCGCGCGCCTGCTGGCGCTGCCGTTCGCGCCATCGAACGGCTATGTGGCCGGCTACTGGGCGATGGATGGGGAGATCGGGCTGCACAGCTGGCAACTGCGCCTGCCGAAAAGCGTGGCCTATTGCCTGCCGGTGCTGGCCGACGACGAGACCCTGCGCTTCGCGCCGTGGCGTCCCGGCGATGCGCTGGTGACCAACCGCTACGGCATTCCCGAACCCGACATCGATCCGCGCTCCGGGCTCTCTGCGAGCGAGATGGCGCTGATCGCCGTGCCGCTGGTGGGCTTCGACGGCGCCGGCCACCGCCTCGGCATGGGCGGCGGCTGGTACGACCGCACGCTGGCGTCGCGCTTGCGACACCCCGCGCCGCCCTGGCTCGTCGGCGTGGGCTTCGAGGCGCAGCGCGTGGCCTCGGTCGGCGCCCAGGCCTGGGACGTGCCATTGGATGCCATCTGCACCGAACGCGACACCCTCACTCCTTCTGCCGATCCGCTGGAATTCCCGCAATGACCGCACGCAAGCATTACTGGCTGATGAAGTCGGAGCCGGACGCCTTCTCGATCGACAACCTGAAGAAGGTCGGCACGGAGCCATGGAACGGCGTGCGCAACTACCAGGCGCGCAATTTCATGCGCGCCATGCAGGTCGGCGACGGCGTGCTGTTCTATCACTCCAACTGCAAGGAACCCGGCATCGTCGGCACTGCCACCGTGGCGACGGCGGCCTATCCGGACGATACCCAGTTCAACCCCAAGTCCGACTACTACGATCCCAAGAGCACGCGCGAGGAACCGCGCTGGTCGCTGGTGGACGTGAAGTTCGACCGCAAGCTCAAGCGCACGATCACGCTCGACGAGATCAAGCAGCACGGCGACGCCCTCGGCGAAGGCTTCGCGCTGATCCAGCGCGGCAACCGGCTGTCCGTGTTGCCGGTCACCGCCGCGCAGTGGAAATTCCTGCTCGCGCTCGAGTGAACCTTTTTCTCCCTTCCTGATACCGAAATTCCCATGAGCGAAGCAAAGCGCCTGGCCGGCGAAAAGGCCATCGAGTTCGTCGAGGACGGCATGATCGTCGGCGTGGGCACCGGCTCCACCGTCGCCTTCTTCATCGATGCGCTGGCGGGCATCAAGGACCGCATCAAGGGCGCGGTCTCCAGTTCCGAGCAAAGCACCGCGCGGCTGAAGCAGCACGGCATCGAAGTGCTCGACCTCAACCACACCGGCACGCTGTCGCTGTACGTGGACGGCGCCGACGAGTGCGACCCGCACAAGCGCCTGATCAAGGGCGGCGGCGCTGCGCTGACGCGCGAGAAGATCATCGCCGAGGCCAGCAAGCAGTTCGTGTGCATCGTCGACCCGAGCAAGCAGGTGCCGGTACTCGGCAAGTTCCCGCTGCCGGTGGAAGTCATCCCGATGGCGCGCAGCCTGGTCGCGCGCGAGATCCTGGCGTTGACCGGCGGCCAGCCGGTCTGGCGCGACGGCACGGTGACCGACAACGGCAACCTGATCCTGGACATCCACAACCTGTCGATCACGGATCCTGTAGCGGTGGAACGCGAGATCAACCAGATCCCCGGCGTCGTCAGCGTGGGCCTGTTCGCCCGCCGTCCGGCGGATATCGTCATCGTCGGCGGCGAACCGCCGATCGTACTGAAGTGATCGGCGGCGCTTAGGCGCTTTCCGACAAGGCCTTCACCAACTCGCCGACGAGTTCGCGCTTCTTCGGAGGCAGTTGCAGGAAGGCCTCCACGACCTGTCGTTCGCGGCTGCCGGCGCCGGCCGGCCACGGCGGCCGCGCTTCCGCCACGCGCGAGCGCGGCGACACCCCGAACCGCAGCGCATGCGGTTCGACGCCGAGCAGATCGGCCATCACCTGCAGCTTGTCCTGCTCCGGCAGCGCGCGCCCCCTGAGCCAGCGCGAGACCGTCTGGAATGTGACGGATGAGCCGCGATATTTCGCGTTGAAAAGATGGAACAGGACAATCGGGCGCGGCTCGTAGCCGGCCTGCTGCATCGCGTGCACGAGGCGTTGCGCGAATTTTTCTCGTTCGTCTGCCATGCCGGAAACTTACGCGCACGGGCAAGGCCACGCATCACTATCAAAGTTAATTGACGCGAACATTTTGTGTTCATATATTCGACGACGACAAGCATGCCCAGCGCGCTCACACGGGCATCGCCGCAGGCCCCGGCACAGCAAGGAGTGCTCCATGCCCATCTCACAGGATTTACCCGAATCGTCGACGGACACGGAAGAGGTCGTGCCGGTCGCGCCGACGATCCGGGGCATCGACGACGGACCCAGCCCCCTGGAACAAGCACTCCAGGCGCTGCAATGCGGTCCCGGACAAAGCCTGGCCGACCCCGGCATCACCCTGTTGTCGCCCGCGCATCTCGACCTGCTGTACATGAGTGCACGCCTGCAGGCTGAGCAGTGCCATGACGGCGTGCTGCTGTTGCTCGACCTGATGCACGGCGCACAAACCCATGGCGCGCAACCCGACGCTGCACTGATGCAACGCTTCGTCGAGCAACTCCATCACCTGTGCCGCGACCAGCAGCGGTGGCACGCGCTGGCCGACAACGCGGCGTACTACCGGGACAACAGCCGCGTGACGGACCGCATCGCGAGTTGGGTGCGGGTGCAGGTGCCGGCGGATGCACCTCTTGGCTGAGCCGGCGCCGCGGTCGGAGCCATGGCGTAGACTGTCGCCCCCGATCGCCGGAAGCCGCCATGCGCCGCATGTCCCCCGCCCTGCTCGTCTCCGCCCTCCTGCTCAGCGGCTGCGCCAGTGGCGGTGAATGGGTCGAGATCGGCGGCAAGCGCTATACCGTCGAGATCGCCGACGACGACACCGAGCGCGCGCGCGGCCTGATGTTCCGCGACACGCTGGCGGACGGCACCGGCATGCTCTTCATCCACGAGGCCGAAGAACCGCAGGCCTACTGGATGAAGAACACGCGCATCCCGCTGGACATCCTGTACTTCGACGAGGGCCGCAAGCTGGTCACCCAGCAGCGCAACGTGCCGCCCTGCTCGGCGGGCGACGCCTGCCCGTCCTACCCCAGCGACGAACCCGCCCGCTTCGTGCTGGAACTGAATGCCGGCGAAGCCGAGCGCCTCAAGCTCGAGGATGGTGCCGAGCTCACCCTCGGCAAGGGCATTCCGCCTGTCCGCTGAGGCTTGATTCGCGGTGGAATTGGCCCCAGTCTGTCGGCATGGGGGATCGACTGACATTGCCGGAATGGAATGCGTTGGCCAGCCAGCCCGATGAAACGGTGCCGCTGCTGGAAACTGCGCTGCTGATCGCGCGCGACGAATATCCCGGACTGGACCCCGATCTCTACGACACGTTGGTCCAGAGTCACGCCGAGCATCTCCGTCACGAGATCGCCACGATCGAGCCATGGCCGCTGAAGATGGCGGCGATCAATCGGCACCTGTTCGATGAACTCGGCTACACCGGCAACCACGACGAGTACTACGACCCGCGCAACAGCTACCTCAACGAGGTGTTCGAGCGCCGACTCGGCAATCCGGTGTCGCTGGCGATGGTGCAGATGGAAGTCGCGCGCCGGCTGGGCGTGCCGCTGGATGGCGTGTCGTTCCCTGGCCATTTCCTGGTGCGCCTGCCGGTCGACGATGGCCTGCTGGTTATGGACCCCTTCAACGGTGGCCGCCCGCTCGGCGTGGACGAGCTGCGCGAACGCGCCAAGCCGCACCTGGGGGGCGACATCCCCGACGACGCGGCACTGCTGCACATCCTCAATCCGGCCTCGCACCGCGCGATCCTCGTGCGCACGCTACGCAACCTGCATGGTGTGTATGCGGAACGCGAGGAATGGGACCGCGCCGCGCGCTGCGCCGACCGCGTGCTGAAGCTCACGCCCGACCAGCCCGACGCCCTGCGCGACCGCGGCCAGGCGTACTTGAAGATGGATTATCGCGCCGGCGCGCAACGCGACCTCGCCCGCTACCTGCACCTCTCACCGGAAGCGAAGGACGCGGCGGAACTTCGCGAACAACTGGTGGAACTCAGCGCGGTGCGCACGTCGCGGATGCATTGAGCGCATCGCCGCGATGCCTCAGGGTTCCAGCTCCACCATCTCGAAATCCTCCTTGCTGACGCCGCAGTCGGGGCAGGTCCAGTCATCAGGGATGTCTTCCCAGCGGGTGCCGGGGGCGATGCCTTCTTCCGGCAGGCCGTCGGCCTCGTGGTAGAGGAAGCCGCAGACCACGCACATCCAGGTGCGGAAGATGGTGGTGGTGGCGTCGGTCACGGGATAATGCCGGCTTGGAGGAGCGGCCATTGTCCCATCGCCGCCCGCGCACCGGAAGTTCGCCGATGACATCCCTGCCCCCGTCCGTCCGCAGCGCCCGCGGGCTGTACCTGATCACCCCGGAGGAGCCGGACACCGCCCGCCTGCTGGCGCGGGTGGCGACGGTACTGCCGCAGGCGACTTGGCTGCAGTACCGGCAGAAGGACGCCGACGCCGGGCGACGCCTGGCGCAGGCCACGGCACTGCAGGCGCTGTGCGTCGACGCTGGCGTGCCCCTGATCGTCAACGACGACGTGGCGCTCGCTGCCGCGGTCGGTGCCGCCGGCGTGCACCTCGGGGAGGACGATGGCGACATCGCCGCGGCGCGCGCGCTGTTGGGCCCGGAGGCCATCGTCGGCGCCTCCTGCTACGACGAGCACGCGCTCGCCGAACGCGCGGTGGCGGCAGGCGCCAGCTACGTGGCGTTCGGGGCCTTCTTCCCGACCACCAGCAAAGTCACCACGCGCCGCGCCACACCCGCATTGCTGGCCGATGCCGCCGCGCTGGGTGTCCCGCGGGTGGCGATAGGCGGCATTACCCCGGACAATATGGGCCCGCTGGTGGCGGCCGGCGCCGACCTGGTCGCCGTGATCGGCGGCGTGTTCGAAGCGGCCGATCCCGTCGCCGCTGCCAAGGCTTATGCCGCCGCGTTCGCGCGCTGACATTTCCCCAGTTTCTGCTCCCCCTGGAATCCCCATGAACCACGACCAGTCCCACGCCCTCTTCGCCCGCGCCCAGCAGTTGCTGCCCGGCGGCGTCAATTCGCCGGTGCGCGCGTTCAAGTCGGTCGGGGGCGAACCGTTCTTCGTGCAACGCGCCGATGGCGCTTACCTGCACGACGTCGATGGCAACCGCTACATCGACTACGTCGGCTCGTGGGGCCCGATGATCGTCGGCCACAACCATCCGACAGTGCGCGAGGCGGTGCAGGCGGCGATCCAGGACGGCCTATCGTACGGCGCGCCCTGCCCCGCCGAAGTGACGATGGCCGAGACGATCACGCGTCTGGTGCCATCGTGCGAGATGGTGCGCATGGTCAACTCGGGCACCGAAGCCACGCTGTCGGCGATCCGCCTGGCGCGCGGCGCGACCGGGCGCAACCGCATCGTCAAGTTCGAGGGCTGCTACCACGGCCATGGCGATTCGTTCCTGGTGAAGGCCGGCAGCGGCATGCTGACGTTGGGCGTGCCGACCTCGCCCGGCGTGCCCGCGGGGCTGAGCGAACTGACGCTGACGCTGAGCTACAACGACTTCGAAGGCGCCACGCAGCTGTTCGAACAATACGGCAGCGAGATCGCCTGCCTGATCATCGAACCCGTCGTCGGCAACGCGAACTGCCTGCCGCCGCGCGACGGCTACCTGCAGCACCTGCGCGCCCTGTGCACGCAGCATGGCGCACTGTTGATCTTCGACGAAGTGATGACCGGTTTCCGCGTCGCCCTCGGCGGAGCGCAGACGCATTACGGCATCACGCCGGACCTGACCACCTTCGGCAAGATCATCGGCGGCGGCATGCCGGTGGGCGCCTATGGCGGCCGTCGCGACCTGATTCAGCAGATCGCGCCAGCCGGCCCGATCTACCAGGCCGGCACACTGAGCGGCAATCCCGTGGCGATGGCCGCGGGCCTGGCGATGCTGAAGCTCATCCAGGCACCCGGCTTCCACGACGGCCTCGCCGCGGCGACGGCGGCGCTCTGTGATGGCCTGGAAGCCGCCGCGCGCGACGCCGGCGTACCGCTGACCACCACGCGCGTCGGCGCGATGTTCGGCCTGTTCTTCACCGATCAGCAAGTGGACACGTATGCGCAGGCCATCGCCTGCGACACCGCAGCGTTCAACCGCTTCTTCCACGCAATGCTGGAACGCGGCGTGTACCTGGCGCCGTCGGCGTTCGAAGCCGGCTTCATGTCCAGCGCGCACGCGCCCGACGTCATCGACGCGACGATCGCCGCCGCCCGCGAGGCCTTCAAGGTCGTCGCCGCGGGATGAAGCCCCGCATCCACCAGGTGCTGTTCGATTTCGACGGCGTCCTGGCCCACTACCGGCACGAGGTGCGCATCGCGCACCTCGCCGCGCATGCGGGCTGCGCCTCCGAACGGGTGCGCGAGGTACTGTTCGTTTCGGGCCTGGAAACCGAGTACGACAGCGGCACGATCGACACCGCCGCCTATCTCGGCCGACTGGGCGAGGGCTTGGGCGCGGTGGTGGATGAAGGCACGTGGCTGGCTTCGCGCATGGCGGGCAGCACGGCCATCGACGGCGTGCTGGAGCGCATCGCGGCGCTGCACCCCGCGCTCTCCCTGGGCGTGCTCACCAACAACGGCGTGATGATGGCGCATGCGATCCCCCGCATCGTCGCGCCGATGGCGGCACGCATCGAGGGTCGCGTGCTGACCAGCGGCGGACTGCAGATGCGAAAGCCGGCGCCGGCGACGTTCACGCGTGCGCTCGACGTGCTGGGCTGGGACGCTGGCAGCACGCTGTTCGTCGACGACAAGTTCACCAACGTGCAGGGCGCGCGCGACGCCGGCCTGCATGCCGAGACCGTCACCGATGCGCGCAGCTTCGGCAAGGCGCTGAAGCGTTACGTGTTCGGCCCGCAGACGGGTTGGTAGCGCGCGTTTGAAGCTTGGTTGATCCAGGCGCGGGAGACTGGCGGCCTTCCCTAGGAGATCCGTCCCATGTCCCTGATTCCCAACGCCCTGCGCCAGCTGGGCGCAGCCCTTCTCTTCGCCGTGGTACTGCCCGCGTACGCCGCCGTGCCCGACAAGGTGCTGATCGTCGTCAGCGGCGAGGGCCGTGACCAGGGCAAGACCCGTCCCGGCTACGAGTTCGACGAACTGTCGCAAGCCTGGCTGATCTTCAAGGCCAATGGACTGCAGGTGGACGTCGCCAGTCCGCAGGGCGGTGCCGTGGAAGCCGACAAGTACAACGCGCAGGACCCGTTCAACGCGGCGTTGCTCGGTGATGCAGAGGCCATGCGTACGCTGGCGGCGACGCGTTCGACGCGCGACGTGAAGGCGGCGGACTACGCGGCGATCTACGTCGTCGGCGGCAAGGGCGCGATGTTCGATCTGCCGCGCGACAACGCGCTGGCGTCGCTGCTGGCCGAAGCCTACATGCAGGGCGCCGTGATCGGCGCGGTCTGCCATGGGCCGGCCGCGCTGGTGGACGTGAAGCTCGGCGACGGCACATCGCTGGTTGCAGGCAAGGCGATGACCGGCTTCACGAATGAAGAAGAAGCCGTATTCGGCAAGCGCTGGGCGAAGGAGTTCCCGTGGCAGCTCGAGGACGCGTTGCGCGGGCGCGGGGCGCGGTGGCAGGAAGCACCGCTGATGATGGCGAAGGTCGTCGTGGACGGGCGCCTGGTCACCGGGCAGAACCCCTACTCCACGCCCGGCGTCGCCGACGCCATCGTGCGCGCGACCGGCCGTACGCCCGTGGTGCGCACGCCGTGGCGCGACGAGCTGACGATGGCGCTCGCCGCCCGGGCCCGCAGCGGCGATGTACGTGGCGCAGCGGATGCGCTGGCGCAGGATCGCGAGCGCTACCACGTGGACCTGCTGGGCATGCTGGGCTATTACCAGGCGCAGGCGGCGGGTGGCGACGACGACCTGCGGCATGCACTGACCCTGATGCAGTTGGCGATGCCGTACATGGCGCAGCCGCAGCTGAAGCTGGGTGCCGCCGAGGCCCATCTCCGCCTGGGCGAACGGGAACAGGCGAAATCACTGGTGCAGCAGGTGCTGGCGGGCAAGCCGGACATGGCCGAAGCTAAGGCCCTCCTGCAACGCATCGATGGTTGAACGATGACGGTACCTGCGGCCCGCATCCTGGTGATCGAAGACAACGCGCTGCTGCGGGCGCAGTTGCAGCACCTGTTCACCGATGCCGGCATGACCGTCGAGTTCGCTTCGGATGGCCTCAGCGGATTGCAGATGGCGCTCGACGCGCCGCCCGACGTGCTGGTGCTCGACGTGGGCTTGCCCGCACTCGATGGCCTGCGCCTGTGCGAGCGCCTGCGGGCGCAGGCCGATCGCCACGTCCCGGTACTGATGCTGACCGCGCGCGACGCGCTGGAGGACAAGCTGCAAGGCTTCCGCGCCGGCGCCGACGACTATCTGGTCAAGCCGTTCGCGGGCGCGGAACTGATCGCGCGCTGCCAGGCGCTCACGCAGCGACACCGCAGTGGCGAGACCCATGTCGTGCGGATCGGCACGCTGCGCATCGATCGGCGGCACGCGCTGGCAACACGACACGAGCTTCCGCTTGAACTGCACCAGACGGCGTACCAGATCCTGCTCGCCCTGGCCGAGGCGTGGCCACGGACTTTGACGCGCAGCGAATTGATCCAGCGCTTATGGGGCGATGCGCCGCCGGAATCGGATCCGCTGCGCACGCATCTCTACCTGCTCCGCCAGGCGCTGGACAAGCCGTTTGCCACGCCGATGCTGAAAACCGTGCACGGCGTGGGCTTCCGGCTGGAAGCCGACGCATGAGCGCATCGATCCTGCCGCGCCGGCGGCTTCGCAACCGCATGATGCTGGTGTTCGCGGCGTTCACGCTGGTGCTGGCCGCGCTGTTCGGTCTCTACACGCTGCTCTTCGTCTACACGGTCGAGGACCAGCTGTTCGACACGCTGCTCGAGCGCGAGGCCGCGACGCAGCGGAATCACTACGCCACGCATGGACGCTGGTCTCCGCCGCGCAACGGCTTCATGAGCGTGATCGAGCGCCGCGATGATCTGCCCGACGGGATCGGGCGCGTGCTGCGCGAGGAGCCCGCGCGGAGGGAGTTCGCCGGCGCGGACGGGCGCCACTACCACCTGCTGGCGCTGGATCCACCCGCACCGGCCACGCGCGCCTGGCTGGTCGCCGAAGTCAGCGGCCTGCTCGCGGTACGGCCGATGCGTGGTGAAATGCTGCAGCTGCTGGCCTGGACGGGCGCCATCGCCTTGGTGCTTGCGCTGCTCCTCGGCGGCTGGCTGGCGCGACGGACGACGGCACCGCTCTCGCGATTGGCGGACGCCGTCGGCGAAGCGACGCCGGAGCGACTGCCGCCGCACTTCGCTGCCGGCTTCCCCGACGATGAGGTCGGACTGCTCGCACGCCGCCTGGACGACCTGATCGCCCGCGTCCGCGCCTTCATCGATCGCGAACGCGAATTCACCCGCGACGCGAGCCATGAACTGCGCACGCCACTGACCGTGATCCGTGCCGCCAGCGAGCGCCTTTCCGCCGACACGACGCTGAGTGCCGACGCGCGCGCCAGCGTCGAACATATCGGACAGTCCGCCTCGCACCTGGAGCAAACCGTCGCCCTGCTGCTGGCGCTGGCACGCGAACAGCCCGCGCCGCCAATGACGTCGACACCGGTCACGCGCGTACTCCCGGTGCTGGAGCGCGTCGTGGTGGAGCAGTCACCCTTACTGGAAGGCAAGCACGTACGGGTAGCGGTCGAGGTGCCCGCGGATCTCACCAGCACGCTGACGGTACCCGTGCTGCAGGTGCTGTTGGCCAACCTGATCGGGAATGCGTTCGCGCACACCCGCGAAGGCGACGTCGTCATCGTGGCCGACGGCGACGCGCTCTGCGTCAGCAATCCCGGGCACGCGGTCCGCGAGGGCGATTTCGCGCCCTTCGTGAAAGGCGGGGACAGCACCGGCTTCGGGCTGGGCCTGTCGATCGTGCGACGGCTGTGCGAACGGCACGCCATCGACTTGCGCTTCGAAGGCAGCGCGGACGGCAGCACCGTCCGCCTTCGTCTCCGCCAGGACGCTCCCGGATCGCTCAGCCCGGCGTCGCGAACGCCCTGAGCGCAGCGTGCAGGCGTTTCAGTCCTTCGCCCACTTCTTCATCGGTGATGTTCAGCGCCGGCACGAAACGCAGTACGTCGGGCCCAGCCTGCAGCATGAGCAGGCCCTGCGCGGCGGCGAGGTCCAGCACTTCGCCTGCGCGGCCCGCGTATTTCGTGTTGAGCACGGCGCCCAGCATCAAGCCGCGACCGCGCACCTGCGCGAACAGGCCGAGTTCGGCGTTGATCGCATCGAGCCCCTTGCGCAGCGCCGCCGACTGGCGCGCCACGTTGTTGGCGATCTGCGTGGACGCCAGTTTGCGCAGCGCCACGCGCGCCACCGCCGCGGCCAGCGGATTGCCGCCGAACGTGGTGCCGTGCGCGCCGAACTGCATCGCCCGCGCGACCTTCGGGCCGGCCAGCATCGCGCCGACCGGGAAGCCACCGCCCAGCGCCTTCGCCAGGGTGACGATGTCGGGCACCACGCCGTCCTGCCAATGCGCGAACAGCGTGCCGGTGCGGCCCATGCCGGCCTGGATCTCGTCCAGCACCAGCAATGCGCCGTAGTGATCGCACAGCGCGCGCACCGCGCTGAGGAAGCCGGGTGCGGCCGGCATCACGCCGCCCTCGCCCTGCACCGGCTCCAGCATCACCGCGGCCACGTCGCCGCAGGACATCGCGATCTCGAGCTGGGTCAGGTCGTTGAAGTCGACATAGCGGAAGCCGCCGGGCAACGGTTCGTAGCCTTCCTGGTATTTCGGCTGCGCGGTCGCGGTCACGGTCGCCAGCGTGCGGCCATGGAAGCTGCCCCGGAAGGTCACGATCACGCGCTGGTCGGAGGGCCGGCCCTGCGAGGCCGCCCACTTGCGCACCAGCTTGATCGCCGCTTCGTTGGCTTCCGCGCCGGAGTTGCACAGGAACACGCGCTCGGCGAACCGCGAGGCGGTGACCAGCTCCTCGGCCAGGCGCAGCGGCGGTTCGCTGTAGAACACGTTGCTGGTATGCCAGAGCTTGCCGGCCTGTTCGGTCAGTGCGGCGACCAGGTCCGGGTCGTTATGGCCCAATCCGCAGACCGCGATGCCGGCGGAGAGGTCCAGGTATTCCCGGCCCTCGCTGTCCCAGACGCGTGCGCCCTGGCCGCGCTCCAGGATGACCTCGCGCGGGCGGTACACCGGCAGGTAGTAGCGCTGGCCGTTGGCCAGCAGGTCGGCGGATGTCGTGGCGCTCATGGCGGCGGTTCGGCAGCGGAGATGGCGGCGTATTGTCGCCGATCAGGGAAGCGGCGCCAGCGGGCGCCGCAGCACGGGCCTCAGGCGGCGAAGGCGATCTCGGCGGCAGGCACTGCGCGGATGCCGACGCCGAAACTGCGGATCGCCGGCAGCGTGGCGTTGTGGTGTTCGCGGATCCGGCCGGCATCCGCATGCGGCTTGTCGTGGGTCGTGTGCGCGTCCGACGCCAACAACACGTGGTAACCGTGCGCCGCGGCGCTGCGCGTGGTGGTGTCCACGCAGAATTCGGTGGCATACCCGCAGAGCACCACGGCTTCCACGCCGCAGAACGACAGCACTTCGTCCAGGCCCGTGCGCAGGAAGGAATCCGGCGTGGCCTTGCGGATGCGATGGTCACCCTGCTCTACCGCCAGCGCAGGATGCAGCGCCCAGCCTTCGGACTCGGGAACCAGGTCGTCGGCGCGCTCGTGCTGCACGAAGATCACCGGCGCCCCTGCCTGCCTCGCCTTCGCCGACAGCACGTTGATGCGCTCGATGACGGCGTCGGCATCGGCGGGCGCCGGCTCGAACAGGCCGCGTTGCACGTCGATCACGATCAGGGCGAGGTTCATCAGCGGTGCTCCTTGTTCGAATGCCTTACCAGCTTCCCGTATTCGCCATCGAAAGCCAAGGCTCCTGCGGCGGCAATGCCGCACCCTTTTGCAGCAGCTCGATCGAGATCAGGTCCGGCGTGCGCACGAAAGCCATGCGGCCGTCGCGCGGCGGGCGGTTGATGGTGATGCCCTGCGACTGCAGGTGCGTGCAGAGCGCGTAGATGTCGTCCACTTCGAACGCCAGGTGGCCGAAGTTGCGTGCGCTGCCGTAATCCTCGGCCGGCGCGCCGTCTTCCGGCGGCCAGTTGTAGGTCAGTTCGACCTCCGCCTCCGGATTGGCCGGTGCGCCGAAGTACACCAGCGTGAACCGGCCTTGCGGGCTTTCCATGCGGCGGGTTTCGGCCAGGCCCAGGCCTTGGGTGAGAAAACGGCTGGTGGCGTCCAGGTCGTGGACCCGGATCATGGCGTGCAGGTATTTCATCGCGATCTCATTTCGTAGGGGAGGCGCGCGGGCGGTGCGCCCACGCGTTGGCCAGCAGGCAGACCAGGATCAGCACGCTGTACTCGGCACCGTTGCGTCCCAGCCCGACGACGAACCAGCCTGCCGGCGCATGCACCAGCCAGATGCCGCACGCGTAGATCGCGGCGAACACCAGCGCGATCGGGGTGACCCAGCGACCGGCCGCGAACACGGGCGCAGCGACCAGTTCGAATACCGTGACGAACCACGCGATCGCAAGCCCGAACGGAAATCCTTGCCCCTCCAGGAAGCCGCCGAAGGGTGTCACTCCGTCGACCCACACGCGTGCGACGCCATGGACGAAGAGCAGGGTGGCCAGTGCGATGCGGATGAAAGCCAGTGCCTGGCGTGCAGGAAGTTCGGCGGACGGCGTCATCGTGGCTCCGGGCGGGGAGAAGGGAGAGGGGGGCGTCAGGGGTCGACGAACAGGTCGGGCAGCAGCGGCTGCGAAGCATCGACGGCATAGCCGGAGAAATCGGCGATGCCGGTCTCGCGCAGCACCTCTTCGTCGATGAGGAAGTTCCCGTGGAAACCGCGCGCCTCGCGTACCAGCACCGCGTGCGCGGCATCGGCCACGATCTGCGGCGTGCGACAGCGCGGGATCTCCACGCCCGGGATCATGTTCAGCGCGTCGGTGGCGATGATGGTGCGCGGCCACAATGCGTTGACGGCGATGCCCTGCGGACCGAATTCGCCGGCCAGGCCCAGCGTCACGAAGCTCATGCCCATCTTGGCCAGCGTGTAGCCGGTGTGCGGCGCCCACCATTTCGGATCCAGCGATGGCGGCGGCGCCAGCGTCAGGATGTGCGGGTTGGCGGCGTCCTTCAGGTACGGCAGGCAGGCCTGCGCGCACAGAAAGCTGCCGCGCGCATTGACCTGCTGCATCAGGTCGAAGCGCTTCATCGGCGTGTCCAGCGCACCGGCCAGCCAGATGGCGCTGGCGTTGTTCACCAGGATATCGATACCGCCGAAGGCATCGGCCGTGGCGGCCATCGCCGCCTTCACCTCGTCCTCTTCGCGGATGTCGCACTTGAGCGCGAGTCCTCGGCCGCCCGCCTCGTTCACCGCGTGCGCGGCGGTGTGGATGGTGCCGGGTAGCTTCGGATTCGGCACCGACGACTTCGCGGCGATGGCGACGTTGGCGCCATCGCGCGCGGCGCGCAGCGCGATGGCCAGGCCGATGCCGCGCGAAGCGCCGGTGATGAAGAGGGTCTTGCCGGCCAGCGAGGTCATGGCGTGCTCCGAGGAAAAGATCGGGTGGATGCGGATGCGTTCACGGCTTCGGTCCCTGCCCTTCGTTGTCTTCCCACTTCAGCAACCGACGGGTGATGAAGCGATAGACAGGCTTCCCGGTGCGGAACCACAGGTCGCGCAGCCAGGAGGTGCGCTTGAGCACGCGCTTCTCGACAGGCGTGAGCGAGGCGCTGCAATACATGCGCTTGTGCTTGAGCAGATGGCGCAGGTCCTGGCGCGCCAGCAGGCGCATCCAGCGCGAGCGCGGGTGGCCGCGGGTGGCGAGCTGGAAATCGATGATCGCCGGGCGGCCATCTTCCAGGACCAGCCAGTTCGCTTCCTTCGCCAGGTCGTTGTGGGCGATGCCGCGGCGATGCAACTGCTTGAGCAGTCGGTGCGCGGCGCGGAAATAGGCAAGGTCACCGCGGGGCGGCCGCTGGTACATCGCCGCACCCTCCATGTAGCTGCGGTCGAGCCGGCGACCGGTCCAGTCCCGCAGCTGTGGCACGTCGGCCATGCCGGCGACCTTGCGCAGCGCCAACGCTTCGCGGCGTGCCAGCCACCAGGCGGGCAGCCTGAGCCACAGCGGCACGTGCGCGAGATCACGGCGCACGAACGGGCCATCCGGGCCCTGCATCAGCGAGATGCGCCCGAAGCTGTCGGCCTTGAGTGCAGCGATTTCGGAAGGCGAGCGCAAGTCCACCTCGTCATTCTACCGTCCGAAGGGAGGGGGTGCCGGTCAGCGACCGCCGCCTATAATCCGCCGATGGATTCCACCTGGTTCGACTCCCTGCTCGCCTGGATCAGCGCGCATCCCGTGGCCGCGGGGCTGGTGATCTTCGCCATCGCCTTCTGCGACGCGGTGATCATCCTCGGCGCCATCGTGCCGGCGCTGCCGCTGCTGTTCGCGGTGGGCGTGCTGATCGGGCTGGGCGAGATCTCCGGCCCGTACGCCGTGGCCTGCGCGATGCTGGGCGCCCTGATCGGCGATGCGACCAGTTACTGGGTCGGCCATCGCTGGGGCCAGCAGTTGCGTACGGTGTGGCCGTTCCGTCGCTACCCGCAGCTGCTGGACCGGGGCGAACTGCTGTTCCGCCGCAATGCCTGGAAGAGCATCTTCGTGGCGCGCTTCGTCGGCCCCATTCGTCCCTTCGTGCCGGCCGTGGCCGGCATCTCGCGGATGCCGCTGCGCCGCTACGGCATGGCGAGTGCCGCGGCCTGCCTGGCGTGGGCCGTGTCCTTCCTGCTGCCGGGCTGGGTGCTGGGCCACGCCTACGATGCCGTCGCCGCGGTCGCGGGCCGTCTCGCTCTGGTGCTGGGCCTGCTGGTCGTCGTGCTGGCGGTCGCCTGGGCGCTGGTGCTCTACACCTACCGCTGGTTCGCGGCGCACGCCGATGCGCTGCTGGCGCGCGCGCTGGCGTGGTCGCATGCGCATCCCGTGCTGGGGCGCTACACCGCGGCGGTCTTCGATCCGGGCCGTCGCGAATCCGTGCCACTGGCGCTGCTCGCGATCCTGTTGCTGGCCATCGTCTGGGTGTGGTTCGCGTTCCTGGTGATCGTCATCGGCCACGGCGAACCGCTGGCGATGGACGTGATGGTCTACGACCTGATGCGCGCATTGCGCAATCCGCTCGCGGACTACCCGCTGGCCGCGATCGCCTCGTTCGGCGACGAACAGGTGCTCGCCCCCGCCTCGCTGCTGGTGCTGGCCTACCTGGCCTGGCGCAAGCGCTGGATGGCCGCGGCCCACTGGGTCGCGGCGCTGGCGTTCGGCCTGGCGCTGACGGCATGGCTCGGCGCGTCGGTGGACATTCCGAAGCCGCCATCAGTCAGCAGCGGCTTCGGCTTTCCCTCGATCGCGGTCACCATGTCCACGATCACCTTCGGCTTCTTCGCCGTGCTGATCGCGCGCGAACTGCCGGGACGCACACGGGTGTGGCCCTACCTGGTGTCGGGCATCGTGGTGGCGCTGATCGGCTTCGCGCGCATCTACCTGGGCGCGCACTGGCTCAGCGACGTGATCGGCGGCATGCTGTTCGGGCTGGTGTGGCTGCTGGTGCTCGGCATCGCCTACCGCCGCCGCATGGTGCGTTCGTTCTGGATCAAACCGATCGCCTGGCTGTTCTACGGGGCTTTCGTGATCGCGGGCCTGTGGCATGCGCCGCGCAACGTGGAGCACATGCTGGCGCAGTTCCAGACCCCGGTGATCGAGCGCACGCTGGCCCTGCAGGACTGGTGGCAACGCGACTGGCAGACGCTGCCTGCACGTCGCAACGAATTCGACGACGAACAGCGCTGGCCGCTGGACGTCCAGGTCGCCGGACCGCTGACTCCGTTGAAGGCGGCACTGGCCGCACAGGGCTGGCGTGAGCAGTCGCAGGCGGGCTGGCAGGAAGCGCTGAACCTGCTCGACAGCGACTCGCCCGACAACGAACAACCTGTGCTGCCTGCGACGCTCGACACGCGCGCGGAAAGCCTGCTGATGGTGCGCGTCGGCGACCAGCCGGGCGAAGTCTTCGTGCTACGTCTGTGGCCGGCGGATACGCGCCTGCAGCCCGGCAACGTACCTTTGTGGATCGGCAGCGCCCAGGTGTTGCAGCAGCAACGCGCATTCAACCTGGTGCGCCTGTGGCGGCCGCTGCGCGAAGCCCGCACGGCATTGGACGCGGTCAGCCAGGTCACCACGGACCTGGACCATGCCATTGCGCCGCATCCGGATTCCGGCCTGCCCGTCCTGCGGATCTGCACCACCGATGTCGACGCAGCGCGCTGAGCGCCGGGTCAATCGATCCAGTTGAGCAGGTGTTGCAGGCGCGCGTGGGGATCGTCTTCCTGGAGCACGCTGACGCGCTGCTCCGGCGTGATCGGCAGCACCTGGGCGAGCCGCCAACCGACCCAGGCGGCATGTTCGAAGATGCGCGACGGCAGCTTGCTCATGTCGGTACCGGTCTTTTCCATCATGGTCTGCAGCAAGGTGCCCAGCAGTGCGTGCTCGGGTCGCAACGCCTCATCATGATCGGCGGCGAGCCACTCGACATCGGCCAACACCAGGCCGTTGTCGCGCACGCGGGTGCGATGCACGTGGAAGCGACGATGCCCACGCACGCGCAAGGACAGCAGGCCGTCCGCACCCATGTCGAAGTCCTCGATCATCGCCTCGGTGCCGTAGGCCGCCGGCGTGGCCGGCGCGCCAACCTCACTCCCCTCCAGGATCAGGCAGACGCCGAATCCGCCGCCCGACCGACCGCAGTCCCGCACCAGATCGAGATAGCGCCGCTCGAACACGCGCAGGTCCATGGCAGCACCGGGCAGCAGCACCTGCTGCAGCGGGAACAGCGGAAGGGATTCCAGTGATCGCATGCGGCCAGTTTAAGGGCCGACCAACCGCGTCGGGAAGCAGAAAAGAAAAGGGCCACGCCGTGATCGACGTGGCCCTCGCGCTTGGCCCTGCAGCTCAGCACATCACTGCGTGACGGCACGCCGTGCGTTCACGCGCCCTGCGCCGAACGTCGGATCATTGCCCGGCTTGCCGAGATCGTCCGCCGATGCGCGCAGGATGCGCTCTACGGCCGCCGGCGAGAGTTCGCCGCCGTGCTTGCCGATGATCAGCGCCGCGACGCCGGAAACATGCGGTGCGGCCATGCTGGTGCCGGCGGACCAACCGTAGCTCGCGGGGCCGGAGGTCGTACTGAAGACCATGTCCCACACCCAGCACGGACGCACGATGCCCTTGAACGTGCAGTTCTCGGTGCCGGGATAGTCGTAGTTGCCGCCCGGCGCGCCGAAATGGATCGCCGACTGTCCATAGTTGCTGTAGCTGGCGCGAATGTCGAAGTCGGTGCCGGTGGGATTCTTCAGCCAGGCCAGCGGGCCCAAGGCGCTGACGGTGATGACGCCAGGCAGCTGGCCGGGGAACGAGCGCAGGTTCACCGTGGTGCACGTGCCGTCGGTATCGCAGACGCGGCCACTGTCATGGTCCAGATCGCGGCCGTCGTTGCCGGCCGACGCGACCACGGTGGCGTTCTGCTTGTTGGCGTACCGCACGGCGCGCGCGGTCGCGTTGACGAGCTCCGCCACTTCGCTGCCACCCACCGGCAGGCCGCCGTTGACGCCCAGGCTCATGTTGATGACGTCCGCACCGGCGTCGGCGGCATGCACGATGCCCTGGATGATGGCCGCGAACGAGCCGCTGCCCGTGACCGGGTTCAGCACCTTCACCGCGATCAGCTCCGCCTCGGGCGCCACGCCGATCGTGCCGATGCCATTGTCCGCCGCGCCGATGGTGCCCATCACATGCGTGCCGTGCGTACTGCCGCTGGTGTTGCAGTAAGTCTGGCCGGCCACGAACGATGCCGACTTGGCGGTGTTGAGATTGGGGATGATGTCCAGGTGCGCGCAGTACACGCCGGAATCGAGCACTGCGACGGTGGCGCCGCGCCCCCGATAACCCGCGTTCCAGGCGCCTGCCGCATCGATGGCCGCGTGGCCCCATTGGAAGTCGAAGAAGCTATCGTTGTCGCCGGATGCGGGCGGGTTCGCGTAGTCGGCGGTGACCTCTTCCGTCGCGGCCGGCAGGTCGTACTGGATCGCCACATCGGCGACGGCCGAGCGCACGGCGGGAATGCGACCCGCGTTCGTGCTGAACGCCGGGTTGTCGGATTCCACGATCGCCACGCCGATCTGCGGCAGGCGCGCCACGATGCGGCCGCCTGCGGCTTCGATGCGGCCGGCGAGCTGGTTGTCGAAACTGTTGCCGTTCGCGGTCACCACGTAGGTGGCGGCGTGCGCCACACCGGTGCACGCAAGTGTTGCGATGGCGAGTCCAAGGGCCTGGGCAAGTCGGTTCATGCAGCATCTCCTGGGAATGGACGAAGGACGCGGCATGGCCGCGCGTAGGCCCACTCTAGCCATTCGGAATCCAGGTGCTTGCCACGTAGGGAGATCATCCGACCGGCCAGCACGCACAGCACCGATTCCGTACGCCGACGCATGCAGCTGGAAGCCTTGCAGCGCCGCACAGCCTTGCCGCGTGCACGGCGTGATGGGCTCATTGCGCGGCGCTGCAGCATGTGCGATTGGGCGATGCACCCGCACCCATTGCGAGATGACGCGACGACTACATGCGTGAAGCCGCCCTTCAGGCGGCCGGCGTCGCCAATGCCGCCAGGAACCGCCGCGGCGCACCATCGAACCCGCCATTCGACATGAAGACCACGTGGTCGCCGGGGCGCACGATTTCGCGCAATGCCGCGATCAGCGCATCGGCATCCGGCACGGTGCGGGCATCGCCGCGGATGGCGGCGACGACCTTCGCCGCATCCCACGCCAGTTCCGGGCGATGCAGGAACACCACCGCATCGGCGATGTCGAGCGAGGGTGCCAGCGCATCGGCATGCGCGCCCGAACGCATCGAATTGCTGCGCGGCTCCATCGCGACCACGATGCGCGCGGCGCCGACGCGTGCGCGCAAGCCTTCCAGCGTCGTGTGGATCGCAGTGGGATGGTGGGCGAAGTCGTCGTAGAGCGTGATGCCGTCATGCTGGCCGATCACTTCCAGCCGACGCTTCACGCTGCGGAACGCGGCCAGCGAAGGCAGCACCGTGGCGATATCCACGCCGACGGCGTTGCACGCGGCCAGTGCCGCCAAGCCGTTGAGCACGTTGTGCCGGCCCAGCATCGGCCAATGCACTTCGCCGATCTCCACGCCGTTGTGGCGCACGGCGAATGCGCTGCCGTCGTCGCGGATCAGGCGGGCGCTCCATTCCAGCGATGCATCGAAGCCGAAACGTTCCACCGGCGTCCAGCACCCCATCGCCAGCACCTCCGCCAAACGCGCGTCCTCGCCGTTGACGATCAGGCGGCCACGGCGCGGCACCGTGCGCACGAGGTGGTGGAACTGGCGCTGGATCGCCGCCACGTCCGGGAAGATGTCGGCGTGGTCGTATTCCAGGTTGTTGAGGATGGCGACCAGCGGGCGGTAGTGGACGAACTTGCTGCGCTTGTCGAAGAACGCCGTGTCGTACTCGTCGGCCTCGACGACGAATTCGCGGCCGCCGCCGATGCGGGCGGACACGCCGAAGTCCTCGGCGACCCCGCCGATCAGGAAGCCCGGCGAACGACCGGCCGCTTCCAACAGGTAGGTCAGGATGGTCGTGGTGGTGGTCTTGCCGTGCGTGCCGGCCACCGCGAGCGTGTCGCGCCCAGGCAGCACGCGCTCGGAAAGCCACTGCGCGCCGGAGATGTAGCGCCGCCCCTGGTCCAGCACCGCTTCCACCGCCTGGTTGCCGCGCGAGAGGGCATTGCCGATGACGATCTCGTCGCAATCCGGCGCGATGTTCTGCGGCTGGTAGCCCTGCGCCAGCGCGATACCGAGCTTCTCGAGCTGGGTCGACATGGGCGGGTAGATGGCCTGGTCACTGCCTTCGACGGTATGGCCGAGTTCGCGGGCCAGGGCGGCCACGCCGCCCATGAAGGTGCCGGCGATGCCGAGGATGTGGATCTTCAAGACTGCGCTTCCGGAATGAGTCCGCGAACTTTAGCCGAGCGCGCCCGCTTAGGCACCCGTTCCACGACGAGGGCGTGATGGCGGTTCAGCGGGAAAAGCGCAGCGTTTCCAGGTCGATGCTGCCCGACTCGGCCTTCACCACCAGCGTATTGCGACCCGGCGCCAGCGCCAGCGCGCGGAAGCCGTGCGCCCGACCGACCGCCTCGACCGGCACGCCGTTGAGCACCAGCGACACGCGGCCGTCGCCACGCCCGTCCAGGGCCAACCGGTAGCGTCCGCCAGCCGCGACGTCGAAGGTGTACCTCAGCCACTCTCCCTTCTGCAGACCGGCGACATGAAGGCGGCCGTCGGGACCCTTGCCGAGATCGACGCCGTCGTTGCGGTAGGTCATCGCCGGATTCCACACCACCCGCTCGCCGCCGTCGGAGATGTGGTGGTTGGCCGCCGTCAGGTCGTGGTACGCCACGCCGTCGCGGCCCATGTCGAAGTCGACTGCGTCGATCGTGCCGCCCGCCTCGCCGATCGTATGCGCCTTGAACGGCACCGCCTGGTCCGAATGCGGCGCGCGGAACAGGGCATCGATCACGTCGGGGTGCAGGACGTTGTTCTCATGGCGGACATCGTGGGAAGCGAACCGCATCAGGGCCGCCTCCGCCGCTTCCGCTGACGGCTTCGGGCCCTCTCCCTTCCAGTACGCCAGCACCGCACGGTAGCCATCGTTGGGCACGACCTGCAGCGGATTGTTGTAGCGGATCTTCTTCAGCGGCCACCACGCCCAGCCGATGCCCTCGCCTTCGACCAGCGCAACGGTGCGCGCGAACCAGTCGTTGGAGTTCTCGCCCGTCTCGCCCAGCCACAGGGGCATGCGGTGCTTGTCGCGCAACGCGAGCATGTCGGCGATGCTGTCGCGCGTGGTGACGTTCCAGTATTTGTGGAAGCTGATCACCAGGTTGTCGTCCCACGGCCCGTCGTCGAGCACCCCGCGGTAGTTGTTGCCCCAACAGTTCCCTTCGATGACGATGATGTGGCGCGTGTCCACCTCGCGGATCGCACGCGTGGTGCGGACCAGCAGGTCCTTCAGTGGCGCATTGGCGTTTTCCTTGCAGCCGTTGGTATCCGCCTTGTCCACGAAGCCCCAGTTCGGCTCGTTGATGATGTCGTAGGCGGCGATGTACGGCTCGTCCTTGTAGCGCTGCGCCAGCTCCTTCCATAGCGCCACCATCTTGTCCTGGTGGCGCGGGTCGTCCCACAGCGAAGGTTTCGTGGGGTCGCGGTCGGCGATGTTGTTGTCGTTGCCTTGCCCGCCCGGTGCGGCATGCAGGTCGAGGATCAGATACAGGTCGTTGGCCTTGGCCCAGGCCAGCAGCTCGTCGGTGCGGCGAAAGCCCTCCTCGACCCAGGTTTGCCGTCCTGCCACCGGCTCCTGCTCCACCGGTAGCGTGTACAGCGCGTAGTGCATCGGCAAGCGTACGGAGTTGAAGCCCCAGCGCCCCATCGCGTCGATGTCGGCCTTGGTGGTGTGGTTGTCTCGCCATGCCTGGTAGAACACATCGGCTTTCTCCGGTCCGATCAGCTCCGCGATGCGCGCGTGGATGCTGCGCTGCGTGCCGACCCCGTCGATGTCCAGCATGTAGCCTTCCTGGAGCATCCAGCCACCCAAACCCATGCCGCGCAGAACCACCGGCTTGCCACGGGCATCGACGATCTGCGTGCCCTGCGTGCGCAGGAAATCCTTTGCCGCCCATGCAGGCGATACGAGCAGGGAAGCGAACAGCAAGCAGGCGATCTTCTTCACAGGAAGGCTCCGAGCGCGAACGCGTACCGGACGTTACAGACGGCGCCTTCAACTCACAATCCACATGCGCGGGAAGTGATACGTTCGGCCCGCGGTTCCGCGACCCCAAGGATGCGCCCCCGCGACGTCCCCAGGCAGCCACCGGTGCGGACCGCGCCACCCTATCCATCTCAGGAGCACCGGCATGCGTCAGATCGTTTCCCTGGTACGTCCCGCTTCGGCCCCGCTCGCCCTCGCCGCCGCCCTCGCCCTGGCCATCGGCCCGGCGATGGCCGCCGATGTCGACGCCGCACTGAAATCCGCGATGAAGCGCGACCTCGGCCTGTCCGAGCAGCAGCTCGGCCAGTACCTGAAGGTCGAGCGGCTCAATGCACGGCAGGAAAAGGCCGCGGCGCAGGCCCAGGGCCGCAATTTCGCGGGCAGTTGGATCGAGCGCTCCGCGTCCGGCGATTTCCGCTGGGTGGTGGCTACCACGTCCGCGGGTGCGCGCCCCGTCGCCGGTGCCGACGTGCGACAGGTGCGCCACAACCTCGACGCACTGGGCAACGCCAAGGCGCGGCTGGACGACGTGCTGGCACAGGGCGGTCGCGCGCCGTCCGGCGTCTATGGCTGGTACGTCGACGTGAAGACCAACAGCGTGACCGTCAATGTCGCCCCGGGTGCCGACCAGGCGGCGGTCAATTTCATCGCCGCGAGCGGCGCGGATGCTTCCACGCTCCGTTTCCAGTCCATGGCCGATGCACCGCGTCCGCTGGCCACGCTGCAGGGCGGCAGTGAATATTTGTCCACCACCGCCACCGGCGCGTACTACTGTTCGGTCGGCTTCTCGGTCACGCGCAATGGCGCGAAGGGCTTCGCCACCGCGGGCCACTGCGGCGATGCCGGCGATGGCGCCAACGTACTGGTCAAGCGCTCGCTGAGCCGCATCGGTACGTTCCAGGCCTCCAACTTCCCCAACACCGATCGCGCCTGGGTGCAGGTGGACGCGGCGCACACGCTGCTGCCGTCTGTCAGCGGTTATGGCTCGGGCGATGTAGCGGTGCGCGGCAGCACCGAAGCACCGGTGGGTGCGGCCGTATGCCGTTCCGGTCGCACCACGGGCTGGAAGTGCGGTGTGATCGAAGCCAAGAACGTCTCGGTCAGCTATGGCGCCGACGGCACCGTCAACGGCATGACCCAGGTGAAAGTCTGCGCCGAGGGCGGCGACTCGGGTGGCTCCTTCATCACCACCGCTGGCCAGGGCCAGGGCGTGCTCTCGGGCGGCAACTACAGCTGCAAGGGCAAGCAGGCGCAGTTGGCGACCAGCTATTTCCAGCCGCTCAATCCGCTGCTGCAGGCGTACGGTCTGACGCTCTCGACCACGCCCTGATCGACAACGCATGCGCCAACGAAAACGCCCCGGCTAGCCGGGGCGTTTTCCTGTCCGAACGCGGCGGTCGACCTCAGCCGACGGCCTTCTCCGGCGCGATCGATTCGGTGATCCGGGTGAAGACGTCGTCCAGCGAGCCGACGCCGTCGACGACGGTCAGTTCGCCCTGCTGGCGGTAGAAATCGATGACCGGTGCCGTCTGGTCGGTGTAGATCTGCAGGCGCTTGCGGACCGATTCCGGATTGTCGTCGGCGCGGCCTTCGGCCTTGGCGCGGCCGGCGATGCGCTCCACCAGCAGTTCGGTGGGCACTTCCAGCTGCACGGCGAAGTCGAACTTCTGTCCCAGCTTGGCCAGCAGTTGGCCCAGCGCGGCAGCCTGCACCAGGTTGCGCGGGTAGCCGTCGAGGATGAAGCCGGCCTGGGTGTCGTCGCGGGAGAACCGGTCTTCCAGCATGCCGAGCAGGATGTCGTCGCTGACCAGCTCGCCGCGCGCCATCACTTCCTTCGCCTGCAGGCCCAGCGGGCTACCGGCGGCCACTTCGGCGCGCAACAGATCGCCGGTGGAAATGTGCGGTACCTGCAGGTAGTCCTTCAGGCGCGCTGCCTGAGTGCCCTTGCCCGACCCGGGTGGGCCCAGTAGAACCAATCGCATGCTGTAACTCCCGAAACTGGAATCCTGCGGGCGGTGGATCGCGCCGGGCGCCTGGCGCCGCGCTGCACCGCGTCATCTGTGTGAAGCTTACCGCATCCCCGCACCCCGGAACGAACCCCACATGGCGTCTGGCACCCTACTTTATGCGCAGTCCGGCGGCGTCACCTCCGTCATCAACGCCTCCGCTTCGGCGGTCATCACGGAAGCGCGGTCCCGGAAAATCAAGGTCTTGGCCGCACGCAACGGCATCCTCGGCGCCCTGCGTGAAGAGCTGATCGACACCAGCAAGGAGTCGGCCGCGGCCATCCGCGGGCTGGCCCATACACCCGGCGGCGCCTTCGGCAGCTGCCGGGTCAAGCTGAAGTCGCTGGAGGCCGATCGGGCCAAGTACGAGCGCCTGTTGGCCGTGCTGAAGGCGCATGACGTGCGTTACTTCCTCTACAACGGCGGCAACGACTCCGCCGACACCGCCTGGAAGGTCTCGCAGCTGGCCCAGGCCTTCGATTACCCGCTGACCTGCATCGGCGTGCCGAAGACGGTGGACAACGACCTCGCCGTCACCGACACCTGCCCTGGCTTCGGCTCGGCGGCGAAGTACACGGCCGTCTCCGTGCGCGAAGCCGCGCTGGACGTGGCCGCGATGGCGGAAACCTCCACCAAGGTCTTCGTCTACGAGGCCATGGGCCGCCACGCCGGCTGGCTGGCCGCGGCCGCTGGCCTGGCCGGGCAGTCCGCGGACGAGGCCCCGCACATCATCCTGTTCCCCGAGCGCGCGTATGACGAAACGCAGTTCCTCGCGCAGGTGAAGAAGGTCGTCGACAGGGTCGGCTGGTGCGTGGTGGTGGCCAGCGAAGGCATCCAGCATGCCGACGGCCGCTTCGTCGCCGATGCCGGCGGCGGCAAGGACTCGTTCGGCCATACCCAACTGGGCGGCGTCGCGTCGTACCTCGCGGGACGCGTGAAGGACCAGTTGGGCCTGAAGGTGCATTGGACCCTGCCCGACTACCTGCAGCGTTCGGCGCGCCACATCGCGTCGAAGACCGATTGGGAACAGGCGCAGGCCGTCGGCAAGGCCGCGGTGCAGTTCGCCCTGAAGGGACAGAACGCGGTGATGCCGGTGATCGTGCGCACGTCCGATGCGCCGTTCCGCTGGAAGATCGAGGCCGCGCCGCTGTCGAAGGTGGCGAACCACGAGAAGAAATTTCCACCCAGCTTCATCCGCAAGGATGGCTACGGCATCACCGACAAGGCGCGCGCTTACCTGCAGCCACTGATCCGCGGCGAGGCCTATCCGCCCTACGGCACCGACGGCTTGCCCAAGTACGTCGCGCTGAAGAACGTCGCAGTGAAGAAGAAGCTGCCGGCCTGGGAGGGCTGACCGCCGGATGGGCATCCGCATCGTCCGGCTCGGCAGCCCGCGCGCGAAAGACGAAGGTCTGCGCATCGGCACGGTGCGCCGGCCGCCGCGTGGCGTGCCGAAATCCGAGTTCGCCTCGCAGGACTGGTATGACGTCTGGTATCCCGCGCTCGCGCCGAGCGCGGAATTGGTGAAGGAAGCCCAGGACGCCGCCACGCCCAAAGCGTGGGCGGCGTTCGCGAAGAAGTACCGCGCCGAGATGGCCGCGCCCGACACCGCGCGCCTGCTGGACCTGTTGGCCGCGCTGTCGCATGGCAGCGATTTCTCGGTGGGTTGTTACTGCGAGGACGAGGGGCGCTGCCATCGGTCGGTGCTGCGCGCACTGCTGGACGAACGCGGCGCAGTGCTTCTGGCAGGGTGACTTCAGGCACCGTCGTAGCGACGGTGACGCTGCTAGCGTGGACGTCGTCGCCACGCCTCAGGAATTCCGCCATGTTCCGCAAAGTGCTTGTAGGCCTGCTCGCCGTCGCCATCGGCCTCGCCATCGCGGGCGCCGGCTACCGTTTCGGGCAATACCTCGCGCAAAAGGATTCGGCGAATCCTGCCGTGCGCGCCACGTCCTGACGACCCGCAGCCAGCGCGCTAGCATGAGGCGATGGACGACCTGCTCGCCGACCTGACGGCCCTCGAAACCGAACTCCACCACCCCGGCGCAACCTGCACGCGCGCCCGGCTGGAGCGCCTGCTGCACCCGGATTTCCATGAAATCGGCCGTAGCGGCACGCGCTACACACGCCAGACGGTCATCGATTTCCTCACCGACCGTTCTTCACTACCGCACGTCGCGGCATACGACCATCGCCTGGAAAGGCTCGCGGACGACGTAGCGTTACTGCACTTCGCCTCGCACGGTATCGACGGCGACGGCGCACGGATCCATGCCGCATTGCGCATGTCGGTATGGCGACGCATCGCCCTGGGCTGGCAACTGCACTACCACCAGGGCACGCCAACAGCCGGCTAGCGACAGGCCTTGCCTTCGACGTCCAGCTTTGCTGCGAACAACGTCAGCGAAGCCGCCTGCGCCGCGCCCGCGGCCTGCTGTTTCGCGTCCTGCAGGTAAATGCGCGACTGGCCCTGGCCATCTGCTGCCGGCGGGGCCGCACTGCCCGGCTTGCGCCACACGCGGACCACGGCCTGCTGCGACGGGCACGACGCATTCGGCACGCGGATCACATCGTTGAGTTTCCAGCCGGCGGCCACCGAAGGCCTGGCCTTGTCGAAGTCGACGAAGCGCGCACGCGGCTGGCATTGCGGGCTGGTGCGGACAGGCGAGTAGCGATACGGCTGCGACGCATCACCGGTGAAGGCGCCCTCCAGGCGTGCACAGGCCTCCGGAATCTGGCGCAGGCTGTGCACGACGCCGGTCGCCTGCGCCTTCGCGGCGGGGCGCTGGATCTCCGGTGCCGGATCGGCGGCGTGGGCCGCGGACGCGAGCAGGCAGGCGGCAAGCAGCGGGGCTGCGACACTGGGACGCATGGCGACTCCGGAACAAAACGGGACGTGGGCCGCAAGGCTGGCACGGGACGGCTGAACCCATCCGTCACATATGGCGGTGCGCACGCCATCCGGTCATACTCGGGCCAGCTCCAGGGAATTGTCTGAACACGGGTTTCGTGCTGCAGGGCATCGCAGCGGTCGAGTGCGCTCAATCGTTCAACAGGCTCCACCAGGATTGGGTTGCAAGTTCACGCGCTTCGCTGGACGACATCCATCAACCTTGGGAGGGGTCATGCTGGAACAACACGGTTTGACGCTGGCGCTGATCTGCGCCGGCGTGGCGATCATCTATGGCGTGGTAGCCGCGCGCTGGATCCTGAAACAACCCGCCGGCAACAGCCGCATGCAGGAAATCGCGGCGGCCGTGCAGGAAGGCGCCAGCGCTTATCTCAACCGGCAGTACACGACCATCGGCATCGCCGGCATCGTGCTGTTCGCACTGATCGGTTTCTTCCTGTCTTGGCCCAGCGCCATCGGCTTCCTCATCGGCGCCGTGCTGTCGGGCGCTGCCGGCTACATCGGCATGAATGTCTCGGTGCGCGCCAACGTGCGCACCGCTGAAGCCGCCAGCAAAGGCATGAGCGCGGCGATGGACGTGGCCTTCAAGGGCGGCGCCATCACCGGCATGCTGGTGGTCGGACTGGGCTTGCTGGGCGTGGTCGGCTACTTCGCCGTACTCCACCTGCACATGGGCTACAGCGAGGCCGACGCACTGCATGCGCTGGTCGGCCTGGCATTCGGCTCCTCGCTGATCTCGATCTTCGCGCGCCTGGGCGGCGGCATCTTCACCAAGGGCGCGGACGTCGGTGCGGACCTGGTGGGCAAGGTGGAAGCCGGCATTCCCGAGGACGACCCGCGCAACCCGGCGGTGATCGCCGACAACGTCGGCGACAACGTGGGCGACTGCGCCGGCATGGCGGCGGACCTGTTCGAGACCTACGCGGTCACCATCATCGCGACGATGCTGCTGGGCAGCCTGATGGCCGCGCAGGCCGGCGAACACGCGGTGCTCTATCCGCTGGTGCTGGGCGGCGTATCGATCATCGCTTCGATCATCGGCGCTTTCTTCGTCAAGGTGAAAGCAGGCGGCTCGATCATGGGCGCGCTGTACAAGGGCGTGATCGTGTCGGCCGTGCTGGCCGCGATCGCGTTCTATCCGATCACCACGCAGCTGATGGCCGATTCGTCCTACGGGGCGATGAACCTGTATTTCTGTGCCCTGGTCGGCCTCGCGCTCACGGGCATCATCGTGTGGATCACCGAGTACTACACCGGCACGCAATACGCGCCGGTCAAGCACGTCGCGGCGGCTTCGACGACGGGCCACGGTACCAACATCATCGCGGGTCTCGGCGTGTCGATGCGTTCGACCGCGTGGCCGGTGGTGGCGGTGTGCCTCGCCATCCTCGGCGCCTACGCACTGGGCGGCCTGTACGGCATCGCCATCGCCGCGACCGCGATGCTGTCGATGGCCGGCATGATCGTGGCGCTGGACGCCTACGGCCCGATCACCGACAACGCCGGCGGCATCGCCGAGATGGCGGAACTGCCGCCGGAGATCCGCAACATCACCGATCCGCTGGATGCGGTGGGCAACACGACCAAGGCGGTGACCAAGGGCTATGCGATCGGGTCGGCCGCGCTGGCGGCGCTGGTGCTGTTCGCCGACTACACGCACAACCTGCAGACGGAAAATCCCGATGCGGTGTTCACCTTCGACCTGTCCAACCATCTGGTGATCGTCGGCCTGCTGATCGGTGGCCTGATCCCCTACCTGTTCGGCGCGATGGCGATGGAAGCCGTCGGCCGTGCGGCGGGCAGCGTGGTGGAGGAAGTGCGTCGGCAGTTCCGCGAGATCCCCGGGATCATGGCGGGCACCGCCAAGCCGGACTACAGCAAGGCCGTCGACATGCTGACGAAGTCGGCGATCAAGGAAATGATCGTGCCTTCACTGCTGCCGGTGATCGTGCCGATCGTCGTCGGCCTGCTGCTGGGTCCGCAGGCGCTGGGCGGCCTGCTGATCGGCACCATCGTGACCGGCCTGTTCGTCGCGATCTCGATGACCACCGGCGGCGGCGCGTGGGATAACGCCAAGAAGTACATCGAGGACGGCCACCACGGCGGCAAGGGCAGCGAAGCGCACAAGGCCGCAGTCACCGGCGACACCGTCGGTGATCCCTACAAGGACACGGCTGGTCCGGCGATCAATCCGCTGATCAAGATCATCAACATCGTCGCGCTGCTGCTGGTGCCGGTGTTGCCGGTGAACGGCTGGCTGGGCAGCGCCACGTCAACGGAGGTCGCGGCGCACGCTGCACCGATGGCCGCCAGCGAAGTGGTGGATGGCCATTCGGCCAAGCTGTACTTCGACACCAGCTCGGCCGTGGTGCCGGCCGACACCAGCGCGCGCCTGGCCGGCGTGCTGGGTACGCTGCATGCCGACCCGAATGCCCGCGCGCGGGTGTCCGGCTTCCACGATGCGAGCGGCGACCTGGCCGCGAACGAGGCCCTGGCCAAGCAGCGCGCCGAGGCGATCCAGCAGTGGCTGGTGGTCAATGGCGTCGCCGCCGAACGCATCGTGCTGGACAAGCCGGCGCAGACGACCGGCGACGGCGACGCGGACGAAGCACGTCGGGTGGAAGTCACGGTCGAATGACGTGACCTTGCTGCAGCAACGAAAAAGGCGGCCTCGGCCGCCTTTTTCTTCGTCCGCGCATCAGGTCCCGGGCTGCAACGCCACCACGCGCACGTCGACGTCCTTGCAGGCATTGTCGCGGCAGATGCCGTTCACCCAGGCCTCGCCGTTGCCGAACATCACGCCCTTGTAGTTGACCATGAGCTGCGAGTACTTCTGCTTCGTGATCGCGTCGGCGATGCCTGGCGTGACGATCCGGTCGTAGTCGCGCACGAAGGCCTCGGCATCGGCGACCTTCAACGGCTCGCCATCGCGCACCGTGGTGAAGGGATAGTCGACCAGCGCGGCCACCGCGGCCGCATCGCGCGCGGCAACCGATTGCTGCAACCGGCGGATCACCGTTTCGTAGCGGACGTGGTCGCCGAGCACCTCGTCGATGGACTGGTTCACGGCAGCGGGATCGTCGACGACGGCCGCGACCTGCGTTGCGGGGACGGTAGCCGGTGCGGGCGACGATGCATCGGTGGACGCATCGGCGGACGCGGCGGTCGGAGCGGCTGCGACAGGCGTCGTCTCAGGTTCCGGTGTCGACGGCGTACACGCCGCCAGCCACAGCACCATCGGGGTGGCAATCAGCTTCTTCATCGTGCGGCTTCCTGGTTCTGGTGGCGAACGTGGTACGAAGGTCCGTCCCTGGCACGACAGCCGAGCTCCGGCGGTGCGCCCCCATGGTAGCGGTGGGCGCACGGACAAGCGTTCGGGAATCGTTAGCCGGGCGAACCCGTCAGCTCAGCACGTCGGCCAGCACCTTGCGCCCTACGGCCGCGGCTTCGGCTTCCACTTCCGGCGTGGCTTCGGCCGCCGCACGCGCCTCGGCCTGCTGCTTCAGGTACACCGGGCAGTGCTCCATCATGTAGTCGACGTCGAACTTCATCCGCTCGACCAAGAAGTCGACGAACGCACGCACCTTCGGCGACTGCACATGCCCGCGCGGGAACACCGCGTTGAATTCGAATTCCGGCCCGGTCCAGCCCGCGAGCACGCGCTGCAGGTGGCCCTGCTCCAGGTACGGCTTCACCATCACGTCCGCGCCGACCATCAGGCCTTCGCCGCAGAGCAGCGCGCCCTTCAGCGCCGCCGGATCGTTGGCCACCAGGATGGGATTGATCGGATAGTCCTGTTCGCCGTTCGCATCGCGGAGTGTCAGCGCGAAACCGTTGCCGCGACGATGCTTCTGCATCGCCAGCACGCGGTGGTGCTGCAGGTCGTTCGGATGCAGCGGTTCGCCGTAGCGCGCGAGGTATTTCGGGCTGGCGTAGACCTGCGTGCGCAGCGTGCTCAGGCGACGCGCGACCAGGTTGGAATCGGGCAGGTTGCCGATGCGCAACGCCACGTCGATCTCGCCGGAGATCAGATCGAGCGTGTCGTTGGCGAGGATCATCTCCACGCGGATCTCGGGATACTGCGCGTGGAACTCGCCCAGCAGCGGCGCGATCTTGTCGATGCCGATCGAATACGGCGCGGTGAAGCGCAGCCAGCCGCGCGGGCCCGCATGCAACTGGCTCACGGCGCTCGCGGCTTCGTTGAGTTCGCGCGCGATGCGCTGGCAGTGTTCGTAGTAGACGTTGCCGGCTTCGGTCAGGCCCAGCTTGCGCGTGGTCCGGTGCAGCAACTGCGCGCCGAGGCGCGTCTCCAGTTCCTGCACCTTGCGGCTGACGGTGGTCTTGGGCAGGCGCAGCGATTGGGCGGCGGCAACGAAGCTGCCCTGCTCCACCACCTTGACGAAGATCAGGGTGTCGTTGAGGTCGTGGCTCATCGGTCTGGCTCCAGGGGGACGCGGGGCATTAGCCCGCTGACGGGATGATTATTCCCCTAAATCAGGACTAATCAAGTCCTCATTGGGGGCGTAACGTGCCACCCATCGTCCCAACACGGGTTCTCTCGCCATGTTGCTCGCCCGCCTCTTCCAGACCCTGGACCACCCGGTCGCCCCCCAGGAGGCCCCGTCCTATCAAGCGTTTCGCCGCTCCAAACACCTGATCCGGCAGGAAGTCGCCGGTCCGGTGGTGGCGCCCCGTTCGCAGCGGGGAGGCGTCGTCAGTGCTGGCCGCCGTCTGGCCCGGCTGGCCTCGGCAGATGGGATTATCCCCGTCGCGGGAGTATTCATCCCATGAGCGGGACAGTTGCCCATCGCCGTCCGACGAACGGCTCGGCGCCCGATCAAGCGGCACCGCTGCGCCTGGGCCGCTGCCAGTCGTTCGTCGCGGCCGCGCAGGATCGTGCAAGCGCGGAGCAGGATCCGGATATCGGCGGTGTGCCGCGCGCCACCACACTGCACGGCATGCCCCGTTCCCTTCTCCGTGCCGCGCAGCGCTGGCTCGACGCCAGCGTGCGCGTGGTCGCCCGCCTCTTCCGCGCATCGGCCGCCCCGTCGTCATCCTCCCCTGCGACGGGTCGGCCGGTTTCGCGTGCGCTCTTCGCCGGCAAGGCGATGGGGTTCCGCGAGTTCACCGCGCCGCGCGCGTTCGCCAACGGCGAGCGTTCGCGCCTGCGGGTGAAGACGACCGGGACCAGCGCGCGCGTCATGCCGCTGCGCGTGCGGAGTCCGCAATGAGCCTCAGCCGCGACAGCCTGACTCCCGGCGCGCTGGTGCTCGGCGCGGGTGGCAACGTCGGTTTCGGCGTGGTCGGCGCGTTGCTCGAAGCCGGCAGCCCCGTGCTGGCCGTGGGCCGCGAAGGCCCGCGCATGAGCGCGCTGGCCGAACACTTCGAGGACGAGCCCGGGCTCGACCTGCTGCATGCGCCGTGCATCCACGACGACCGCGATGCCGCGCGCCTGGCCGAACAGGTCCGCGACCGAGGCCGTCCGTTGCGCGCAGTGTTCGCCAGCATGGGCACGCCGCTGCAGAGCGGCCGGCTGCTGGACCGTCCGGCGAGCTTCTTGCTCGAAAAGCTGGAAGCCGACCTGATTCCGCACCTGGCGGCCGCCCGCCATCTGCTGCCGTTGCTCGCCGAAGGTCAGCACACCGCGAACTACGTGCTGATCGGCGGCCCCTACGCCGAACGCGGCTGGTCCGGTTACGGCCACGCCTCGGTGACCGGCGCGGCGATGCGGATGCTGGCGCAGGTGCTGCACGAAGAAGCGCAAGCACTGGGTGTGCGCGTGCAGCTGCTGTCGGTCGACAAGCCGGTGTGCACGCCTGAGAACGCCGTCAACGCCTGCGCCGAATGGCCGAATGCGCTGGCGGTCGGTCGCAGCGCAGTGTCGCTGCTGACCCGCACCGACAAGCGCTCGCAGTCCATCGTTACCTGGACCGCGAAGGATGCCCAGCCGCCGGAGCGCACCGTGGCCTGCGATTTCGAAGAGACCTTGTTCGCGGTCGCGGGCGCGAAGCGGAACGGACGCGCCTCGGCCTGACTGTCACGCCGTACCCCCCTGCCCCGTCCTCGCGTCATGACCTGCCGATCCACCGCTTGACCTCAAGCACGCTTCAGGCTGCAGCCTAGTACGAACTTCCTTCCACCTCTCCCCCAACGAGACCACCACCCATGAACACGACCATCTCCTTCTCCTCGGGTTCGCGACGCCTGCTGGCGCTGGGGGCCTTCAGTGCCCTCGCCCTCGCCGTGCTGGCCGGCTGCAGCGGCCAGGCCGCCGAGAACGGCGCGCCGCCCCCGCCGCAGGTCAGCGTCGCCGCCGTGCCGGTCAAGACCGTCAGCCAGTGGGACGAATTCAGCGGCCGCGTCGAAGCCATCGAGCATGTCGACCTGCGTCCGCGCGTGTCCGGCTACATCGACCGCGTCACCTACACCGAAGGCCAGGAAGTGATGAAGGGCGACGTGCTCTTCACCATCGACGCCCGCAGCTATCGTGCCGAACTGGCGCGCGCGCAGGCCGAGCTGGCCCGCGCCCGCACCCAGGCCGAACTCGGCCGCAGCGAAGCCTCGCGCGCCAAGCGCCTGGCCGACCTGCAGGCGCTGTCCACCGAGGAGTACGAACAGCGCCGCGCCAACGCCGACCAGGCGCAGGCGAACGTCGCGGCCGCGCAGGCCGCGGTGGAAAGCGCCCGCCTCAACCTCGAATGGACCCAGGTGCGCGCACCGATCGATGGCCGTGCCGGCCGCGCATTGGTCACCGCTGGCAACCTGGTCAGCGCCGGCGATGCCGCCAGCGTGCTGACCACGGTGGTCTCGCTGGACAAGGTGCACGTGCACTTCGATGCCGACGAGCGCGCGTTCCTGCGCTATGCCGAGATGGCGCGCAACGGCGAACGCCCGAGCGAACGCGACGGCAAGGTGCCGGTGCAGGTCGCGCTGGCCGACGAAACCGACTTCCCGCACGCGGGCGTGGTCGACTTCCTCGACAACCAGGTCGACCGCAGCACGGGCACCATCCGCGCCCGCGCCGTACTCGACAACGCCGACCGCGTCTTCACCCCCGGCCTGTACGCCCGCGTGCGCCTGCTGGGCAGCGGCGAGTTCAAGGCCGCGCTGGTCGACGACAAAGCCGTGCTGACCGACCAGGACCGCAAGTACGTCTACGTGGTCGACAAGGAAGGCAAGGCGCAGCGCCGCGACGTGCAGATCGGCCGCATGGCCGACGGCCTGCGCATCGTCGAGAAGGGCCTGGCCGCCGGCGACCGCGTGATCGTCAGCGGCGTACAGAAGGTGTTCTTCCCCGGCATGCCGGTGGACGCCAAGGCCGTCGCGATGGGTGCGCAGGCGCCCGCGCCGACCCAGGCCGTCGCCAAGAACTGACGCCACCCGCACCGCAATGATGGAACCCACGCCTGCCGCTGACGCGGCAGGCGGCGGGGACGCTCTTTCTTCTTTCCAGGAAATCCACCCATGGACTTCTCAAGATTCTTCATCGACCGGCCGATCTTCGCCGCCGTGCTGTCGATCGTGATCTTCGCCGCCGGCCTGATCTCGATCCCGCTGCTGCCGATCGGCGAGTACCCCGAAGTGGTGCCGCCCTCGGTCGTCGTGCGCACGGTGTATCCCGGCGCCAATCCGAAGGTGATCGCCGAAACCGTCGCCACGCCCCTCGAGGAAGCGATCAACGGCGTCGAGGACATGATGTACATCAAGTCCGTCGCCGGCTCCGACGGCGTGCTCTCGCTGACCGTGACCTTCAAGCCGGGCACCGACCCGGACGAGGCCGCTGTGCGCGTGCAGAACCGCGTGGCGCAGGCGCAGGCACGCCTGCCCGAAGACGTGCGCCGGCAGGGCGTGACCACGCAGAAGCAGTCGCCGGTGTTCCTGATGGTGGTCCACCTGACCTCCAAGGATGGCAAGTACGACTCGCTGTACCTGCGCAACTACATGCGCCTGCACGTGAAGGACGAACTGGCGCGCATTCCCGGCGTTGGCGACGCGCAGCAGTTCGGCGGTGGCGACTACGCCATGCGCCTGTGGCTGGACCCGGACAAGGTCGCCTCGCGCGGCATGACCGCCAGCGACGTGCTGCGCGCCGTGCGCGAGCAGAACGTGCAGGTCTCGGCCGGCCAGCTCGGCGCGGAACCGATGCCGAACGGCAGCGACTTCCTGCTGCCGATCAACGCCAAGGGCCGCCTGGAGACCGTCGAGGAATTCGGCAACATCGTGCTGAAGAGCGGCACCGATGGCGAGATCGTGCGCCTGGCCGACGTGGCCCGCATCGAGCTGGCCGCCGGCGACTACACGCTGCGCGCGCGCCTGGACGGCAAGAACGCCTCAGCGATCGGCATCTTCCAGGCACCGGGCGCGAACGCGCTCGAGATCCGCGATGCGGTCGTGGCGAAGATGGACGACATCCGTCCGACCCTGCCGCCGGGCGTCGAGATCCAGTCGATCTACGACACCACCGTGTTCGTGCGCGACTCGATCAAGTCGGTGATCACCACGCTGCTGGAAGCCACCCTGCTGGTGGTGCTGGTGGTGATCCTGTTCCTGCAGACCTGGCGCGCCTCGATCATCCCGCTGCTGGCGGTGCCGGTATCGGTGGTCGGTACGTTCGCCGTCCTCCATCTGCTGGGTTATTCGATCAACACGCTGACCCTGTTCGGCCTGGTACTGGCGATCGGCATCGTGGTGGACGACGCCATCGTGGTGGTCGAAAACGTGGAGCGCCACATCGAACACGGCGCGACCCCGCTCGAAGCCGCGCACCTGGCCATGAAGGAAGTGTCCGGGCCGATCATCGCGATCGCGCTGGTGTTGTGTGCTGTGTTCGTGCCGATGGCCTTCCTGACCGGCGTCACCGGTCAGTTCTACAAGCAGTTCGCGGTGACCATCGCCATCTCCACGGTGATCTCGGCGATCAACTCGCTGACCCTGTCGCCGGCACTGGCCGCCAAGCTGCTGAAGCCGCACGACGCGCCGAAGGATCGCCTGTCGCGCGTGATCGATGGCCTGTTCGGCTGGCTGTTCCGTCCGTTCAACCGCTTCTTCAAGCGCAATTCCGAGCGTTACGAAGGCGCAGTGGGCCGCACGCTGGGCCGTCGCGGCGCCGTGTTCGTGGTGTACGCCGTGCTGCTGGTAGGCGCGGCCCTGGTGTTCCGCGCGGTACCGGCCGGCTTCATCCCGGTGCAGGACAAGCAGTACCTGATCGCCGGCGTGAAGATGCCCGAAGGCGCGTCGATCGAGCGCACCGACGCCACGCTGAAGAAGATGGCGGCCATCGCCATGCAGGTGGAAGGCGTGGAGCACGAGGTCGCGTTCCCCGGCTTGAACCCGCTGCAGTTCACCAATACGCCGAACAATGGCGTGGTGTTCTTCACCCTGAAGCCGTTCAACGAGCGCTCCCGCAGTGCCGAGGACATCACCGCGGAACTGAACCAGAAGTTCGCCGGCATCCAGGAGGGCTTCACCTTCGCCTTCATGCCGCCGCCGATCCAGGGACTGGGCAACGGTTCGGGCTGGTCGCTCTTCATCGAGGACCGCACGCGCCTGGGCTACGGTGAACTGCAGAGCGCGGTGCAGGCCTTCCAGGGTGCGGCGTCGCAGACGCCGGGCCTGGGCTTCCCGATCAGCAGCTACCAGGCCAACGTGCCGCAGCTGGACGCCGAAGTCGACCGCGTGAAGGCCAAGGCGCAGGGCGTGCCGCTGACCGAGCTGTTCGACACGCTGCAGACCTACCTGGGTTCGGCCTACGTCAACGACTTCAACATGTTCGGCCGTACCTGGCAGGTGATCGCGCAGGCCGACGGTCCGTTCCGCGACAACGTCGAGGACATCGCCAACCTGCGTACCCGCAACGCCAACGGCGAGATGGTGCCGATCGGCAGCATGGTGAACATCAAGCAGACCTACGGCCCGGACCCGGTGATCCGCTTCAACGGCTATCCGGCCGCCGACCTGCTGGGTGAAGCCGACCCGCGCATCCTGTCGTCCGGCGAGGCGATGGCCAAGGTCACCGAACTGGCGCAGCAGGTGCTGCCGACCGGCATGGGCATCGACTGGAGCGACCTGAGCTACCAGCAGGCGACCCAGGGCAAGGCCGCGCTGGTGGTGTTCCCGCTGGCCGTCCTGCTGGCCTTCCTGGTGCTGGCCGCGCTGTACGAAAGCTGGACGCTGCCGCTGGCGGTGATCCTGATCGTGCCGATGACGCTGCTGTCCGCGCTGGCCGGCGTGTGGCTGGTAGGCGGCGACAACAACGTGTTCGTGCAGGTGGGCCTGGTGGTGCTGATGGGCCTGGCGTGCAAGAACGCCATCCTGATCGTCGAGTTCGCCCGCGAGCTGGAGCTGCAGGGCAAGGGCATCATCGAATCCGCACTGGAATCCTGTCGCTTGCGCCTGCGTCCGATCATCATGACGTCGGTGGCGTTCATCGCCGGCACCGTGCCGCTGGTGCTGTCCAGCGGCGCGGGCGCCGAGGTGCGCTCCGTCACCGGCATCACGGTGTTCGCCGGCATGCTGGGCGTCACCCTGTTCGGCCTGTTCCTGACGCCTGTTTTCTACGTGGCCCTGCGCAAGCTGGCCAACCGTCCGCTGGTCTCCCACGCGCCCGTCGCCGACACCGCGACGACGCACCCCTGATCCAATCCCCCCACTCCCACGAGGTCATGCCATGAACGTTTCTTCCAAGATCGCCCTCGTCACCGGCGCCACCCGCGGCATCGGTCGCGAGACCGTCCGCCAGCTCGCCGAAGCCGGCGTGCACACGATCCTCGCCGGTCGCAACCGCGACAAGGCCGTCGAAGCCGTCCTCGACCTGCAGGCCCAGGGCCTGCCGGTGGAAGCGATCGCGCTGGACGTCACCGACGCCGCCAGCATCGCGGCCGCCGTCAAGGAGGTCGAGCAGCGCCACGGCAAGCTCGACATCCTGGTCAACAACGCCGGCATCCTGGTCGACGACGCCACCAAGGGCGTCTCCGGCCAGTCGCTGCAGACGTGGCGCACCACCTTCGACACCAACGTGTTCGGCCTGATCGAAACCACGCAGGCGTTCCTGCCGCTGCTGCGCAAGTCCGACGCCGGCCGCATCGTCAATGTGTCCAGCCTGCTGGGCTCGATCTCCGAGCACCAGAACCCGGCGTCCTTCATCTACGAGTTCAAGGGCGTGCCGGCCTACAACGTCTCCAAGAGCGCGGTGAACGCGTGGACCGTGCACCTGGCCCACGAGCTGAAGGACACCGGCATCAAGGTCAACACCATCCATCCGGGTTACGTGCAGACCGACATGAACAAGGCCGGCGACCAGCAGAACGGTGAGCTGTCCGTGCCGGAGGGCGCGCGCACCAGCGTGCAGCTCGCGCTGATCGGCAACGACGGCCCGACCGGCGGCTACTACTACTTCGACCAGGTGCTGCCATGGTGATCCGTCCGCTCGTCATCGCCGTCGCGTCGGTGGTGCTGGCCGGCTGCGTCACCGTGGGTCCCGACTACGTGGCGCCGCAGACCGCGCCGGCCACGCTGCAGCACGCGGGCTCCGCCGACTACGTGGCCGACCATCCGGTCGCCGCGTGGTGGAGCCAGTTCGACGACCCGGTGCTCGACCAGCTGGTGCGCGAATCGCTGCTCGCCAACCCCGATGTGCGCATCGCGGTCTCGCGCGTGGATGAAGCACGTGCGGTGTTCTCCGAACGTCGCTGGGACCTGGCGCCGCACGTGACCGCCGGCGTGGAAGGCACCCGCACCAAGCAGCCCGTCGAGGGCCAGGGCCGCGTGGAGACCGACAGCTACTCGGCCGGCTTCGATGCGGCGTGGGAACTGGACCTGTTCGGCCGCGTGCGCCGCAGTGCCGAGGCCGCGCATGCGGACCTGCAGGCGCAGCGCAACGATCTGCAGGCGGCGCAGGTGACCGTGGCCGCGGAAGTGGCGCGCAACTATTTCGAGTTGCGCGGCACGCAGAAGCGGCTGGACGTCGCGCGGCGGATCCTGGTCAGCCTGGGCGAGACCCAACGCCTGACCGAGTCGCGCTTCGACCTCGGCGCCGGCAGCCAACTGGAAGTGCAGAGCAGCCTTGCCCGCGTGAAGGCGGTCGAGGCCGAGGTGCCGCTGCTGGAGACCGCCGAAGGGCAGTCGCGCCATCGCCTCGCGGTGCTGGTCGGCAAGCGCCCGGGTGAGCTCGATGCGTTGCTCGCCCCGCGCGAGGCCCCGGCGTTCGCCAAGGCCCTGCCGATCGGCGACACCACCGAACTGCTGCGCCAGCGGCCGGACGTGCGCGCCGCCGAACGTCGCCTGGCCGCGGCCACGGCGCGCGTGGGCGTCGCCACTGCAGACCTGTTCCCTCGGGTGAGTTTGCGCGGCTTCGTCGGTTTCCTGTCCGGCGGCTGGGGCAACCTGTTCGACGGCGACAACCGTGCCTGGCAGGTAACGCCCTCGATCAGCTGGGCCGCGTTCGACATGGGCAGCGTGCGTGCACGCCTGCGCGCGAGCGAAGCCCAGGCCGACGGCGTGGCCGCGCAGTACGAGAAGACCGTGCTGGGCGCGCTGGAAGATACGGAAAACGCACTGCTGTCCTATGCCAAGCAGCAGGCCCAGCTGAAATTCCGGCTGGAACAATCCGTTGCCGCGCGCCGTGCAGCAGAGCTGGCCGAAGTCCGGTATCGTGCCGGCTCGTCGGACTTCCTCACCCTGCTGGACGCCCAGCGCACGCAGCTCGCTGCGGACGATGCGCTCGCGCAAGCCGAAGCCGGCGTCAACGTCGGGGTGGTGGCGATCTACAAGTCGCTGGGCGGCTGGGGCGAACAGGATGTCGCGCCCGCGCTCGCGGCGCAGCCCTGAGCGGGCCGTCACGCCGCCTTCCCGACAATCCACCGAATGCCGCGCCCCCGGGCGCGGTCCTTCCCACCCTTCCGAGTGTCATCCGTGTCCGCTGCACACCGTAACGCCGCAACTCCTGCTTCGATCCCCTCGCCCTTTCTCCGTCGCTCCGTGCTCCGCCCGGTGTTCGGGTTGCTGCTGGCCGCCGCGACGACGCAGGCGTTCGCCGCCGAGCCGCGCAGCGCGTGGTACGTGCAGGGCGGTGTCGCCGAGGATGCGCAATCGCTGACCGTCGGCATGAGCCGCGACTGGCAGTGGGAGAAGCAGTACCGCTACGGTCACATCAGCGGCCAGTGGCAGGGCGAAGTCGCGCGCTGGCACAGCGACAGCCAGAACAGCACGCAGCTGGGCGTGACCCCGGCGCTGCGCTGGCGTCCGAACGGCTGGGACAACGGTTGGTTCGTCGAAGGCGGCATCGGCGTGAACGTCATCTTCCCCAAGTACGACACGCGGAAGAAGGAATTCAGCACCACCTTCAACTTCGGCGACCACATCGCCGTCGGCAAGCGCTTCGGCGCCGACCAGCAACACGAGTGGTCGCTGCGCTTCCAGCACTTCTCCAACGGCCGGATCAAGAATCCGAACCCGGGCGAGAACTTCCTGCAGTTCCGCTACACGCAGCGGTTCTGATACTCCGTACGGCAGGAAAGGCGACTACCGCAGCGGCGCCGCCACGATCAACGGCGACAGGTCGTACCCCATGGCCTCGGCTTTCGCCTTGAGCTGTTCGAACTGGGTGCGATCCATCGACGGTTCGCGCGACAGGATCCACAGGTAGTCGCGATCCGGCTCGCCCACGACGGCCCACTGATACCCGGGGTCGAGCGCGATCACCCAGTAGTCGGCCCATACCCACGGCAACCACGACAGCCATTCCGGCGCGAAGCGCACCTCGAGGCGCCCGGGATGTCCCTGCACCGGCCGCGCGGTGCCCTGCGCCTGGTCGGTACTGCCATCCTTCGTCTTGCAGGCGTTGAGCACGCCGATCTTGCCGGGGGCATCGAGTGAGTAGCGCGCGGTGATGTCGCCCACGCACTGCTTCTGGAACGACATCGGCAGGTGCGCGATCTCATACCACTGGCCCGCGTAGCGGGAGATGTCGAGCTGCGGGACCGAGGTCACCGGTTCGGCGGAGTGGGCACCGGCGCTGCCGAGGACGAGCGACACGGCCAGCACGCCGCGCATCAGGGAAAGACGGTTCATGGGTTCGCTCCTTGAAACGGATGGACAGCCTTGCTGCGCGCGGCGCGCCGCGCCCTTCATGAAGGAGCGGGCGCATCCTACGTTGGGATACGCCCGCTCCGTGCCACACCCTGTCGGGGGATTACTTCGAGGCGAGCGTCAGGCCGCTGGCATCGACGCGGGTCACGCCCTTGATCTGCTTGGCGACCGCGACCGCCTTGTCCTTCTGCGCCTGGTTGGCGACGGCGCCGGTCAGGGTCACCACGCCATCGATGGTCTCGACCTTGATGTCGAGGCCCGAAACGTTCTCGGTGGCCAACAGATCGGCCTTCACCTTGGTGGTGATCCAGGCATCGCCCACGGGCTGCGAGGAATCGTTCTGCGTGTTCTCCTCGGGCTCGTTCGGCGGCGGATTGTCCGCGAGCACGTGGCCGGCCGGGAACAGCAGCGCAGCCGCCAGCGCGGCGGTCAACAACGAACGATGGTGGGTAGTCTTCATGCGAATTCCTCCTTCTCGTGTCGCGGCGCCAGTCTCCGTGCGCCGCCGTACAGCACACGTGAAAGAGACGGTGGCATTCAGTTACCTGTTGCGCGGGGTTCATGCACGTGCACGCGTGATCAACATGCGCGAAGCGCCTAAGATGTCCTCACCTTCTCTTCGCACGCCTTCGCATGAGCGCTCCCCTTCGCGTCGCCCTGGTCGGCTATGGCTTCGTCGGCAAGGTGTTCCATGCGCCGCTGATCCAGGCGACGCCTGGCTTCGCCCTGCATACCGTCGTTTCGCGCGATCCCGGCAAGGTGCATGCGGACTGGCCTGATGTGCAGGTGGTCGGTGACGCCGATGCGGCCTTCGCCGATCCTGCCGTCGACGTGGTGGTGATCGCATCGCCCAATGCCTCGCATGCACCGCTGGCGATCGCCGCGCTGGGACACGGCAAGCACGTGGTGGTGGACAAGCCGTTCACGGTGACGCTGGCGGAAGCGCGCGATGTCATCGATGCCGCGCATCGTGCGGATCGCCTCGTCAGCGTGTTCCAGAACCGGCGCTGGGATGCGGACTTCCTGACCGTGCAGCGCCTGGTCGGCGACGGCACGCTCGGCCGCGTGGCGGAATTCCATTCGCACTTCGACCGTTTCCGGCCCGTCATGCAGGACCGTTGGCGTGAACACGACGCGCCCGGCGGCGGCCTCTGGTACGACCTGGGGCCGCACCTGATCGACCAGGCGGTGCAGCTGTTCGGACTGCCTGAGGCGATCAACGCCGACATCGCGCGGCTGCGCGACGGTGCGCAGGCGCCGGACTATGCCCACGCGACGCTGCGTTATCCCACCCACCGCGTGCACCTGCATGCGGGCACGCTGGTAGCGGGGAATGGGTTGCGCTTCGCCGTGCACGGTACGCGCGGCAGCTACCTCAAGCACGGGCTGGATGTGCAGGAGGACCAGCTGCGCGCGGGCGTGGTACCCGGCGCGCCGGGCTGGGGCGTGGACACGCGCGCGGGCGAACTCGTACGTGAGCGCGAGGGACGGCTCGTCGCGGAGGTCGCCCATGCCGAGGCAGGCGACTATCGCCGCTACTACGCCGGGTTCCGCGATGCCGTGCTGCAGGGCAGCGCGCCGCCGGTCACGCCGCAGCAGGCGCTGGACGTCATGCGGCTGATCGAGTTGGGCGTGCGAAGCAGCGAAGAACAACGCAGTCTTCCCGTGGCCTGATCCCGGTCCGATTCAGGCCACCGCCCGCCCGCGATAGGTCCGGTGATGCGCCATCGCCAGCATGGCGTTGTCTTCGTGCGTATCGCCGTAGGCGTGGATGGCGGCGTAGGCCTGCGGGTCGCACAGCGCGCGCACGCGGCGCACCTTCTCCTCGCCGACGCATTGCGCCCCGGCATAGCCGGTGATGCGCCCATTGCGTTCGGCCAGCACCGAACACAGCAGTTCGATGCCCTGCGTCGCGCACCACGGCGCGAGGTAGACATCCAGCCCGCCCGACACCACAACGATGCGATCGCCGCGCTCGCGGTGCCACACCAGTCGCGCCATCGCTTCCGGACGCAGCACGCCCGGCAGCCGGTCGCGCGCGAAGGCGTCGCCCTGCGCACGCAGGCGCGAGGCGTCCACCCCACGCAATCCCACCTGCACGATGCTGGCGCGGGTCGGATTGCCGGCCACCCAACCGCGCCGGTAGCCGAACACCACCGGCGCCAACAGCACGCCGCCGACCAGCAGCCGGGGCCGCGCCACGGCGTAGCGCATGAAATCCGGAAACGTCTCGCGCGTGGTCAGCGTGCCGTCGAAATCGAAAAGGGCCAGATCCATTGCGTCAGCCCTCCGCTTCCAGCAACCGCGCCCCGGGTCCGTCCTCGCCCAGTTCGTCCCACGGATTGCGCAGCGGGCAGGCCTTCAACGACAGGCAGCCGCAGCCGATGCAGCCGTCGAGCTGGTCGCGCAGGCGGGTGAGGCTGGCGATGCGCGCATCGAGCGCGGCGCGCCAGCGCGCGGAGAGTTTCTTCCAGTCGGCGGCGGTCGGCGTGCGGTTCTCCGGCAGCGACGACAGCGCGGCCTGAATCTCCGCCAGCGGAATGCCGGTGCGCTGTGCCACCTTGATGACGGCCACGCGGCGCAGCACTTCGCGCGGATAGCGGCGCTGGTTGCCGGCGTTGCGCCAACTGTGGATCAGGCCCTTGGACTCGTAGAAGTGCAGCGTGGAGATGGCGACGCCCGCGCGCGCGGCGACCTGGCCGACCGTGAGCTCCGTTTCGATGGGAGGATGCTGTAGGGAATGCTGTTTTCCGGGCATGGTGCATTGACCTCAAGAATGGTTGAGGTTCTACCCTGCGTTTCCCCGTCCTGGCAAGCGCAGCGTCCATGTCCGACCCTCTCCACCTGGCCCTGCTGTATGGCAGCACGCGCGAAGGCCGTTTCTGCGACACCGTCGCCGACTGGCTGCGTACGCAGCTGGCCCTGCGGCGCGACTACACCGTCGACGCCATCGATCCTGCCCTGCTCGATCTTCCGCACCGCCACGGCGGCGCACCGAGCACCGACCTGGTGAATCTGCAACAACGCGTCTGGCGCGCCGACGCCTTCGTGGTGGTGGTGCCGGAGTACAATCATGGTTATCCATCCGCGTTGAAATTCGTGATCGATTCGGTCCAGGCCCACTGGCAGGCCAAACCGGTCGCGTTCGTCGCCTATGGGGGCCACAGCGGCGGCGTCCGCGCGGCGGAACAGCTGCGGCAAGTGTTCTCCGGCCTGCATGCGGTGCCGGTGCGCGATGGCGTGTATTTCAGCCAGGCGTGGGACCGCTTCGACGCTGGTGGCAGGCCGCGCGAAGGCGATGCCAGCGAACGCGCCGCCCGCCGCATGCTGGACCAGCTCGCCTGGTACGGCCACGCGCTCCGCCAGGCGCGCGCGGCCTGGCCCTATCCCGCCGGCTGAGCCGGTACGTTTTCCCCGGCGCGCCGATGCGCGCCCACGATGGACCGACCCGATGTTCCGATTCTTCGAAACCCGCATCAATCCGTATCCGAAGGGCGAGCCGAGCACGCCGCCGCGGAAGCTGCTGCCGTTCCTGCTGCACTACTCGCGGCCGTTGCTGCCGTGGCTGCTGGTGATGTCGGTGCTGACCGGCGTGATCTCCGCGCTGGAGATCACCTTCTTCGACTACATGGGCCAGCTGGTCGACTGGATGGGCAGCACCGGTCGCGACAGTTTCCTGCAGGTGCATGGCCAGAAGCTGCTGTGGATGGCCGTGCTGGTGCTGGTGGCCTACCCGCTGCTGGTGCTGGTGCAGTCGCTGATCATCCACCAGACCATCTTCGGCAACTACCCGATGATCGCCCGCTGGCTGTCGCACCGCTACCTGCTGCGGCAGAGCGTGGGCTTCTTCCAGGATGAGTTCGCCGGCCGCATTTCGCAGAAGGTCATGCAGACCGCGCTGTCGATCCGCGAGACGGTGATGAAGCTGATGGACGTGTTCGTCTACGTCGTCGTCTACTTCGTCGGCACCGTGGTGCTGGTGGCGCAGGCCGACGTGTGGCTGGTGCTGCCGCTCGTCGTCTGGCTGGTCAGCTACCTGCTGCTGGTGTTCCACTTCGTGCCGCGCCTGCAGAAGGTGTCGATGGCGCAGTCGGACGCGCGCGCGCAGATGACCGGCCGCATCGTCGACAGCTACACCAACATCCAGACCATCAAGCTGTTCGCCCACACCATGCGCGAACAAGACTACGCCCGCGGCGCCATGGATGAGTTCATGGTCACCGTGCACGCGCAGATGCGGCTGGTCACCCAGCTGACCGTCAGCCTGCACACGCTCAATGCGTTCCTGCTGGCCAGCGTGGCCGGTGTGGCGATCTGGGCCTGGCTGCAGTCGTCGATCTCGATGGGCGCGATCGCCGTGGCCATCGCCCTGGTGATGCGCATCCGCTCGATGTCGGACTGGATCCTCTGGGAAGTCGCCGGGCTGTTCGAGAACATCGGCACGGTCGAGGACGGCATGGGCACGCTGGCGCAGCCGCTGGCCATCGCCGACACCAAGAACGCGAAGGACCTGGACGTCGCGCACGGCGAGATCCGCTTCGACCACGTGAAGTTCCACTACGGCCGTGAGGCCAAGGTGATCGACGACCTGTCGCTGGTGATCCAGCCGGGCGAGAAGGTCGGCATCGTCGGCCGCTCCGGTGCCGGCAAGTCGACGCTGGTGAACCTGCTGCTGCGCTTCTACGACGTGGAAGGCGGCCGCATCCTGATCGACGGCCAGGACGTGGCGCATGTCACCCAGGAATCGCTGCGCCGGAACATCGGCATGGTCACCCAGGACACCTCGCTGCTGCACCGCTCGATCCGCGACAACATCCGCTACGGCCGTCCCGACGCCACCGAAGAGGAACTGCTGCAGGCCTCCGAGCGCGCGCATGCCGACGAATTCATCCGCGGGCTCACCGATGCCAAGGGCCGCAGCGGCTATGACACCCAGGTGGGCGAGCGCGGCGTGAAGCTCTCCGGCGGCCAGCGCCAGCGCGTGGCGATCGCGCGCGTGCTGCTGAAGGATGCCCCGATCCTGGTGCTGGACGAAGCGACCTCCGCGCTGGATTCGGAAGTCGAGGCCGCCATCCAGGAACAGCTCTACGCGCTGATGGAAGGCAAGACCGTCATCGCCATCGCGCACCGCCTGTCCACCATCGCCGTGCTCGACCGCCTGATCGTGATGGACGGCGGCCGCGTGATCGAAAGCGGCAGCCACGAGGAACTGCTCCAGCAGGACGGTCTTTATGCCGCGCTGTGGCGCCGCCAGTCCGGCGGTTTCATCGGCGTGGATCTGGAAGACGCCGAAGCATAACGATGGACGCAGGGTGGGCCTTGGCCCACCGCCGCCGTGCCGGATCGCCCGCGATGGATGGCATTGAGGGTGATGGTGGGCCAAGGCCCACCCTACGAAGTTCCTCTCGGCATTAAAAAAGCCGCCGGTTTCCCGGCGGCTTTTTCTTTATCGAGCGACGCTCAGGACAGCCAGCCGCGCGCCTGCGCCTTGTTGGCGTACCACAGCAGGAACAGCGCAATCACCAGCAATACCGCCGGCATCACCAGGCCCACGGGGCCATACACGGCCCACGCCGGCGTCACCACGTAGGCGCCGATCATCTGCACCAGCAGGGCGATCAGCGACAGCAGGAACAGGGTCCCCGCCCAACGCTTCTTCAACAGCAGTCCCAGCGCACCCAACACGCCGGCGAACACCGCCACCGCGAAGGCGATATTGAGCCAGCCGGGCGTGGCCTCGTAGACCTGGCGCTGGGCCTCGGTCATCGCTGCCAACTGCTCGGCGGACATGTTGACCTGCATGTACCACATGGCCACGCCGATCAGGTTCCAGACCAGCGCGAACAGGCCGGTGATCCAGAAGCCGAGCGAGCGCTTGGGTGCAACGGTGGTGGTCGTGTTCATCTCCCCTCCCCAGGGTTGGTTGTCGGACCGGGGCCGAGCATACGCCTGCCCGCGGCGATACGCGCGTTACGGCCGGGAGGGCGGCTCAGGCCTCGTCCTGTCCCCAGGCGACCACGTCGATGCCGCCATCCTCGTAGACGCTCACGCGTACTTCGATGGGCTTGCAGCAGACGTGGCAGTCCTCGACGTACTGCTGGTCGCCGGCCGAATCGTCGACCACCAGCGTGATCGTCTCGCCGCAGTACGGGCAGTCGATGTCGCTGGTGGGCAGCTGCGGCATCAGGCCGATCCCAGCGCCGTCACCGACGCGATCCGGTCCAGCCACAGGTAGTGGGTGACGTCCGGGCGCTTGCGGTCGTCGATGCGGACCACCGCGTTGAAACCTTCGTGGCCGTCGCCGTCGCGGAACACCTGCACGCTGGGGCGCGTGGTGACCACGCCGGTGATCGATCCGCCATCGGCGAGGTGCAGTTCCACCACCGCCTCGTCGGGCAGCTGCAGGACCAGCGCCTCCATGCGGGCGATATCGTCCTGGCGGGTGTACAGATGCGCGGGCGCCTGGTTCATCGGTCACCTCCTTGCGAATGCCACGCTACGCGCGCGGCGGTAAGCGGCCGTGAACGCCTCAGCGCAGCAGGCGCAGCACATCCTCGGCCGCGGCTTCGGACGATGCGGGGTTCTGGCCGGTCACCAGCATGCCATCGGTGACCACGTAGGACTGCCACAACGGGCCGCGCTCGTAACGGGCGCCGTTCGTCTTCAGCGCGTCCTCCAGCGAGAACGGCACGACATCGGTCAGGCCGACCGCGGCTTCTTCCTCGTTGGAGAAGCCGGTGACGCGCTTGTCCTTCACCAGCGGCTCGCCGAGCGCGCCACGCGTGTGACGGAACACCGCCGGCCCGTGGCACACCGCCGCGACCGGCTTGCCGGCGGAAAACGTCTGTTCGATCAGGCGGATGGCATCCGCATCCTCGGCCAAGTCCCACAGCGGCCCATGGCCGCCGGGGAAGAACACCGCATCGAAGCTTTCGTCCAGCACGTCCTTCAAACGATGCGTGGTGGCCAGCGCCGACAGCGCCTCGGCATCCTCGTTGAAGCGCACGGTGGCCGCGGTCTGCGCATCGGGCGCATCGCTCTTCGGGTCCAGCGGCGGCTGGCCGCCCTTGGGCGAGGCCAGCCACAGCTGCGCGCCGGCGTCCTTGAAGACGTAGTACGGCGCAGCGAACTCCTCCAGCCAGAAGCCGGTCTTGTGGCCGGTGTCGCCGAGGCGGTCGTGCGAGGTCAGCACCATCAGGATCTTCATCGAGGTCCTCCAGTCGATAGCGCCAGCCTAGCGATGCGCGCGATAAGACCGGGTGAGCCGCGCGCCCGCTGCGTTAACCGGTCCTGACCCGCGCGACTAGCCCTGCTTCACCGCATGCCCGCCGAATTCGTTGCGCATCGCGGCCAGCAACTTGTCGGCGTAGGAATCGTCGTCGCGCGAGCGCAGGCGTTCCAGCAGCGACATCGTGATGACCGGCGCGGACACGTTGAGATCGATGGCCTCGGCCACGGTCCAGCGGCCTTCGCCCGAATCAGCCACGTACGGCGCGATGCCGGCCATCTGCGGATTCTTCTTCAGCACATCGGCGGTGAGGTCGAGCAACCACGACCGCACCACGCTGCCGTGGCGCCAGATCTCGGCCAGCGCACCGAGGTCGAAGTCCATCGCCTCCTTGTGCTTGAGGATGGCGAAGCCCTCGGCGTAGGCCTGCATCATTCCGTACTCGATGCCGTTGTGGATCATCTTGGCGAAGTGGCCCGCACCGCCCGGGCCCACGCGGCCCCAGCCGGTCTGCGGCGTGGGGGCGAGCGTGGCGAACACCGGCTGCAGGCGCGCGACCGCGTCGGCGTCGCCGCCGATCATCAGGCTGTAACCCTCGGCCAGGCCCCACACGCCGCCGCTGGTGCCGCAGTCGATGTAGTGGATGCCGGCCTCGGCCAGCTGCGCGCCGCGGCGCTGGGTGTCCTTGTAGTTGGAATTGCCGCCGTCGATCACGGTGTCGCCGGCCGCCAGCAGCGGACGCAGCTGCGCGATCGTGTCGTCCACCACCTGCCCGGCCGGCACCATCAGCCACACCACGCGCGGCGCGGGCAAGGCGGACACGGCGTTCTGCAGGTTCGCGTGCGGCACGATCCCGCGCGCCTCGGCCTGCTGGCGCGCCGCCTCGCCCGGATCGTAGCCGCGCACCGTATGCCCGCCGCGCACCAGCCGTTCGGCCATGTTGGCGCCCATGCGCCCGAGCCCGATCATCGCCAGTTCCATGTGTACTCCCGTGCGTTCAACGAAAAAGAAAAGGATGCGCCATTGTCGCGGCCGCGCGTGGCGACGGCGTGGATGCGCGTGCGCGCCGTCCGCGTCATGGCGCTTGCAGCCAGTCGCGCAGCACCGCGGTGGTTTCCTGCGGCACTTCCATCGGCGGCAGGTGGCCGCAGCGCGCGAACACATGCAGGCGCGCGCCGGCGATGCCCTGGTGCAGCAGGCGGGCTTCTTCCGGCAGGGTCATGCGGTCGTCCTCGCCCACGCCGACCAGCGTGGGCACGGCGATGGTGGGCAGCAGCGGCAGCGAATCGGGACGGTCGATGATGGCTCGCTGCTGGCGCAGGAAGGCATCGCGGCCAACCCGCTGCGCCATCGCCATCACCTCCTCGCCCACCGCGCTCTCCACCCGGCTTTCGTGCACCAGCTGGGGCAGCAGCTTGCGGGTGACGCCGGCGAAGCGCCCGGATTCGGCCAGCGCCAGGCCGGCCTTGCGCACGGCGAGCCGCTTCGGCGGATCGGTGCGCGCGCTGGTATCCAGCAGGGCCAGCCGCGCCACGCGCTGCGGCGCCTGGCGCAGGATCTCGAAGGCCACATAGCCGCCCATCGACAGGCCGGCCAGCGCGAACACCGGTGGCGCCGTCGCCAGCACGCGCGCGGCCATGCCGGCGACGCTGTCGTCGAGGGTCAGGTCGGCGGGGTGGACCGGGGCGAGGTCGGCCAGCGCGGCCGCGGGATCGCGCCACAGGCGCGCGTCGCACAGCAGGCCGGGCAGCAGGACCAGGGGAAGGGAAGCCATGCGCATAGTGTAGGCGCCCCCCCGCCGGCCGGCCGTCGATCGCCGCCCACGGTCCGTTCCACATCCGCAACACGCGCCGGTGCGTAAGCTTCCCCGGTCCTTGGCGAGCCCGCGCATGCATGTCCTGATCACCGGCGGTACCGGCTTCATCGGCCAGGCGCTCTGCGCCGCGCTGCTGCAGGCCGGCCACACCCTCAGCGTACTGACGCGCGACCCCGTGCGCGCCCGCGCGCAGCTGCCCACCGCGGTGCGCGTGCTGGCCGCGCTGGAGGACGCGCGCGACGTGGAGGCCGTGGTCAACCTGGCCGGCCAGCCGCTGATGGCCGGGCGCTGGAACGCCGCGCGCAAGGCCACGTTCCGCGCATCCCGCCTGGGCACCACGCAGGCACTGGTGGCCTGGATGGCGCGGCAGTCGGTGCGTCCGCGTGTGCTGGTCTCGGGTTCGGCCATCGGCTACTACGGCCCGCGCGGCGACGAAGCGCTGGACGAATCCGCCGCGCCCGGCGACGACTTCGCCGCCCAGCTCTGCCGCGACTGGGAAACCGAGGCGATGCAGGCCGAAGGCCTGGACGTGCGCACCTGCCGCGTGCGCACCGGCATCGTGCTGGGTGCCGACGGCGGCGCGCTGGCGAAGATGCTGCCGCCGTTCCGGCTGGGTGCCGGCGGACCGATGGGCGATGGGCGGCAATGGATGAGCTGGATCCACCGCGACGATCTGGTAGGGATGCTGCAGTGGCTGCTGGAACGCGACCAGGCCGGCGGCGCCTACAACGGCACCGCGCCCACGCCGGTGACCAACCGCGCGTTCGCCCGCACCTTGGGCGCGGCGCTGAACCGGCCCGCAATCATCCCGACCCCCGCCTTCGCCCTGCGCCTGGGTTTCGGCGAGATGGCCCAGCTGCTGCTGACCGGCCAACGCGTGTTGCCCGCGCACGCGCTGGCGGAGGGCTTCACCTTCCGCTTCCCCACGCTGGACGAGGCACTGGACGACCTGCTGCGCGGCCCGGCGCAGTGACCGGCATGTCCGAGAGGCTTTTTGCCTGACGCGACATCCTTAGTGAGAGAAGAACGGACCTTTTCGGTCCTCGCGACACCGTTAGTGAGAGAAGAGAGGACCTTTTTCGGCCTCGCGACACCCTTAGTGAGAGAAGAGAGGACCTTTTTGGCCCTCGCGACACCCTTAGTGAGAGAAGAGAGGACCTTTTTGGTCCTCGCGACACTCTTAGTGTGAGAAGAACGGGTCATGCCCAGCCTCCGCCCCTACCGCCCCACCGATGCCGTCGTGCTGACCGCGCTGTACGCATGCTCCGTGCGCCACTACGGGCCGCGCGCGTACACGCCCGAGCAGGTCGCGGTGTGGGCAGCCACCGCCGATGTCGCTGAAACCGCGGCGCGCTGCGGCGACGGGCGCTACGTGGTGGTGGCGCAGGATGATGCCGGCACGGTGCTCGGGTTCGCCGACCTGGAGGCCGACGGCCACCTCGACATGCTCTATGCCGCGCCGGAAGCCGAAGGCTTGCACGTGGGCTCGCAGCTGTATGCCGCCATCGAAGCGCACGCCCGGCGCCGCGGCCTGCGCCGGATCTTCGTCGAAGCCAGCGAACTCGCCCGTCCCCTGTTCGAACGCCGCGGCTTCACGCTGCTCGGCCGCAACGACCTCGTGATGGACGGCGTGGACATCCACAACTACCGGATGGAGAAGCGGTGGATGTAGGGATGGCGTGCCCCGCTATCCGCGCTTCGCCTTCCCCTGCTGCACCTCGCGCGCCTGCCGCGCCATGTCTTCGTAATGCGCGCGCAGGTCTTCGAGTTCCTTCTCTTCCAGTTCCTCCAGGTCCAGCAGCGCGTTGTCCTCATTCCACCGGGCTATTGGGGCGGCGGGGCGAGAGCCTTTTCACGCACTGCGGGTGCGACTCCATTTATGAAGTAGGCCTCACACGAGTCATCACCGCACTTCTCTGAAAGTGTGTCTATGGATGTGCCAACACGGGTCAGCCGAATACTTGTCAAGCGTCCGACCTGCCGCTGCACGCCAGACGCAAGGCCACTGTCCTGCACGTCGTGAGCAAATTTGGCGTCTACTTGGTAGTAGCCAGCTGGATCATCGAATGTCGACTCCATGAGTAGCGATGACAAGTAGTCAGAACTGGCGGCAGCGTCACGACTCACGAACAGTAGCCGCGACCCTCTGGAATCAAAGTATCCGATGAACTCGACATACATCCCGTCGTACAAACTCGGCGATGTGACCAGCGAATACATCGAAGCCTGGCAAGGATTATGTTCCGAATTGCTCGCCTGACATTGCGCCCACGCAGGCAAGCCCGCGCGGGATCCAGTTTCATTCTGCGCACCCACTCTGCAACCGGCCAGCACAGTCAGAACCATTAACATAGAACATAGACGACCAAGAAACATTTGCCTCACCCCTCCTCAATCGAGTCGGCTACCGGTGCAATTCCGATATCCCAACTCATTATTTTCCGGAATCTTCGCAGTCAAAGTTCTTGACTGACCCATCGTGAATTGTAGTTGCACGCGCCTGAAGGTTCGGGGCCGCCAATAGGTCTCCGATTGCGGTGCTATCCCCGCTTCGCCTTCCCCTGCTGCACCTCGCGCGCCTGCCGCGCCATGTCTTCGTAATGCGCGCGCAGGTCGTCGAGTTCCTTCTCTTCCAGTTCTTCAAGATCCAGCAGCGCGTTGTTGGCGCTGCGCGAGACGCGGATCAATTCATCCAGCTTGATCTGCATCGCCTCGGTATCGCGGTTCTGCGTGTTCTGGATCAGGAAGACCATCAGGAAGGTGATGATCGTCGTGCCGGTGTTGATGACCAACTGCCAGGTATCGCTGAAACCGAACAGCGGCCCGGTGACCGCCCACACCACGATGGTCCCCAGCGCTAGCGCGAAACACGTGGGGCGGCCGGTGAAGGTGGAGGCTTTCTTGGCGAGGCGGGTGAAGGCGGACGAGGTGCTCATGGGCGCGGCCCTGGGGTGTTCGTGGAGTTTCGTCCAGTCGACAAACTGGAGGTGAAGACATCGTTTGCTGAAACGCAGCTGCCCTACAAGCCGTTTATCACGCGTTGCAGGACCCCTGCTTCGTCGTAGAGATAAAACCTTTGATCGCCGATTCGAAACAAACACTTGCCATCTCTTTCAACCCGGAAGGTGGCGGCGACCGACCATCCGTCGCGGGTCCTGGCCATCGTGAAATCACACCCGCCGTTGCTCCGCACGCAGAACGACGCGGCATCCCGCTTTGCCTGCTCCACGATGCTCGGCGCGCTGGCGGCAAGCGCCTTGGGAGAAACATCACCTCCGCAGATCACTGCTTCCGATGTACATCCGGCGAGCATGGTCAGCGAAAGTGCGTATACGACCATTCTTGCGGGCGCCATGTTTTCCTCCTACCGGCTCATCAACTTGGTCAGCCGAAGACTACGAACAACAACGTCATCCACGCCAGGAAGAACGCCACGGAAATGGCGAGTGCGCGGCCCCAACTCATGAACGGCGGGGCATACGCTCTGGAAACCAAATGGTTGACGGAAAGAAGCGAGCAGGTCAGGACGAGGAATATCCCCACGTTTACCACCCGACTCTCGAAGGGATTCACGGCCGCAAAAGACACGAACAGCACACAGAAGGCCGCGAAACAGAGCCACGCCTGCAGAACACCGGCTCGCTCGCTGAGATTGGCTCTCACGAGGAAGGCCGCTGCCATCGGCGTTCCGATGAACGAAGCGGCTGCAACCTGCATCGGGCTGTAGATTGTGCTTGGCTTCACGAGAACGTACTCCGACCCCTGTTTCCTGTTTCCTGGAAAGCCTGAGGCCGAATACCCGGGCTATATCCTCGCCATCGTCCGGCATGTCGGGGGCGCAAGCTCACCCCAACCCATGGTCCTTGATCGGGCGTGGAGGCTGGAGTTTCTCGATTCAATCCAGCTTGTAGACCTCAGAACAAACTTCGGGCAAATGAGCTGGATCAAAATAGTGAACTCGACCTGTTTCAGTATTGATGAGTCCCAAACCAACACCTCTATCCCCATCACATTTAGCCACTGGCATCAAGTTTCTATTACCAATCGTCGACCAACGAGGAATATCAATTGAAGCCGTTACTTTAGAAACTGCGTCTTCTGGCAGAAGTACAAAATTCGCTCCATCTACTAGCAAATCCTTTTCGTCCGAAGGAATCGAAAATTCGACTCGAACGTGATTCGAATCGATGTCATGCGCCTCAATAATATTAGATGCGTTGGCTGGAACAAATTCAGGAATCCATCCACGGTCAAACGCATCCTGAGCCCCCACCTGACTTCGCGAAGCATATCTATTTGTCGACGAATCTTGACAGCCAACCAGCAATACGAACATCGCTACCACTAATGGAAATCTCATTGGAACTATCATTTCGACCTCCAGTCTGGTCGATACTCAAGCATGTATCTTCTCAGCCTCACAGGCAACCGATCCAAAAGACTCGAGCACCTTGCTTCGCAACTCACGCCATCTGGACAAGATGCCCCCATCTTGTTAACAGCGATGTCTTTTGCCATATCCTGAACCATCTCCTCGTGCGTCAGCTTTCGTTCTCCGTACTGTCCGAAAATATTGAGAAAGTAGTCCCTGTACTCTTTCCTTTGCATGATCTCCAGAACCAGTTCTGGCCGCCCCGTCTCTTTCGTTGCCCTACACGCACCCAAACAGTGAAAGTACTGATCGGTGTACCTGACATTCTTCCTTAGCATTTCGTTGTGTGTCTTACGCAGCACTGACCACGCAACATTGACAGCCGGATCAGGCTTTGGCGCATTTGTCCAGGGACCCACACTCTCCAGCCCATATGGATCGATGGTATCCAACGGACTTCCAGCCACATATCCGAAAGTTGAAACACCGCCCGCAATTCCTATCGGGTCACTTTGCAAATAGCGCCCCGTGCCAGAGTCGTAATCGCGAAAATAGTTGTAGTTGAGCCCACTGACGTTATCGTAGCGCTGCCCCGGAAACCTCATATCGAGGCTAAAGTCTGCGCCGTCACTATCCACATCTTCCTCCGGCGATGTGCTGTCGAACGCCTCACCCTTTGAATCCCAACGCCATACGGCAACATTTCGTGCGGGTTCAACGACCGACCGCGGTGCGCCCAAGTGGTCTGGCTCGATGTAGTAGAGCTGCGCGCCATCCAACACGCCCACCGGCATTTCATCCAGCCAGATCGCCTGCTGCAACGCGATGCCTGAGGTACCGTAATCTCCCAGCCACTGACCCGCCTCGTCATAGAGCACCTGCGTCTCGGATGCACCAAGATGCTTGCGGATCTGCTCGCCACGTCCGTTGTACGCATATTCCATGGCGACCATACCGCCATTGCGCACTTGGCTCATCCTGCCAGTAGCGTTGTAATCAAACTCCCGGGCCGTTCCGATCGACAAGGTATGGCCTATAGCATCATAGGTACGGTTCTCCCCCGCCACCGAACTGAGCCGATGACTCGTTGACGGATAGGTATACGCCTTCGTTCCCAATGAATCGGTGAAGCTGGTGCGGTTGCCTGTCTTGTCGTACGTGTACTGATCGATGATTGCCTGAGTGGGGCCGTCGCGGCTTTCGGTCAGGCGGCCCAGCGCGTCGTAGCCGTACTCCAACGGCGGCGGGCTGCCGCTGGACAGGCTCGTCAAGTTCCCGACCGCGTCGTAGCCGTAGGTCAGATCGAGGCCACCTGCCCCACCCTGGATCGATGTCGGGCGGTAGTCCAAGTCCACATCCCGCTGCATGACGCGGCCATTGCCGTACACCCAGCCCGCGATGGGACCGAACGGCTGGTACGTGGCCTGGGTCAGCAGGACTTCGCGCGCCTGGCTGGGTTGGGCAACGCCCACCTCGGTGATCTGGCCCTGCGCATTGCGGAGGTAGTCCACCACCGTGCCATCTGGGTACGTCATGGCCTGCAACTGCCCGCCCTTGGTGTAGGCGTACTGCAAGGTCAGCGTCAACCCGTTGGTGGTCTGCACCTTGCGGACCAACTGCCCGAAGCGGTCATGGCAATACTGGGTAGAGCCACTGCCATCCACCATCAACGTTAGCCGTCCCACCGAGAACGTCTCCCCCGTCTGGCAGACCGGCTGGGTCACGTCGTACGTGTAGGACACATTGAGACTGCTGGTGGGATAGCCCACCTGCGTCAGCCGATTCAGTGCATCGTACTGATAAGTCGTGGTGATCCCACGCGCATCCGTCTGGCTGGCCCGGTTGCCGGCGCTGTCGTAGGTGTAGGTGGTGACGCCGGTATCCGGGCTGCTCAACTGAGCCAGGTCACCGAATCCATTGTAGGTGTACGTGGTGTCCAGACCCTTCGGATCGGTGACCTTGGTCAGATTGTCGTTGGCGTCGTACTCGAACTTGGTCTCTGCCTCGATGCCGCCCACGTCCTGGAGCGTACGTTTCAGTCGATTGAGCGGGTCGTAGTCGTTGCTCGTCACATGACCCAGTGCATCAGTGACCGTCTTCGCGTTCCCTACCACGTCGTAGGTGAAGTCGGTGGGGTTTGCCTGCGCATCAGCCTGTGTCGCGAGCTCACCCAGGGCGTTGTACACCCGCGACAACGTGCGCTTGAGCACCCCACTCGATCCCTTGGTGTTCTCCGCGACGCGGTTGCCTTCAGCATCTAAGATGTACTCGATTCGATTTCCCGCGCTATCAACAATGGCAGTCAGCCTATGGGCGCCATCGTACTCAAATGCCGTATAGACTCCATCTGGGTCAGTGACTTTCTTGACCAAACCCGTGGGCCAGTACGCATAGCTAGTCGACCGATCGGACGCCGTCGTAGCGCCCTTGACGGTCACGCTGGATACCCAACCCCGCGGGTGGTACTGAATTTCGGTAGTGACGCCCCCGGTGTCCTTTATGACGACCTGACGCCCGGCGCCGTCGCGGGCTAAGACCTCGGAAGTCTGACCAGCCGCGGTAAAGGTCTTCCACAGGTCGCCCTTTCTGAAAGGACAGTTGGAGGGAGTCGAGCTGCAGGCTGGATGGTCCGACCCACGGTACTCGTAGCCCGTGGAATCCTGAACATCTGTCCTAGCGCCGTCCACCTCCAGCAGTAGACCGACTGAGGGACATTGACCAGCGGTGACGTCTGCTTGCTCGCAGTACCTATAACTCGTTGTACGAGCGACGAGCGAGGTGGGGTTGACGAGCTGTGCCGACTCAATCTGCCCACGCGCGTTGTAGGACCAAATGGACTTCGAAATCACTGCACCGGAAGAGTCTTTAGCCCGTCGCTCCGTTGGAAGCCGATCGGCAGGACTCCAATCGGTTTCGATGGCCCTCTTTGCGCTGGCATTGTTGGCCGAGTCAACGCGCCTTACCTCTAAACCAAGAGAGTTGTGCTCAATCTCTGTGGTAATCCCGCCCCTAGTTATCGAGTCGGGCCTCCCGTCGCTGCCGTAGACGTAAGCTGTGGATTGGGCTACGCAGCCCGCGCATGACTTTGTCACGCTTGTGGCTCGATATCTCCCAAAGCCAACGGATGCCGCAATAGTCCGTGTTGCGCCGAGCGGCTCGGTTACCACTGAATGCACAATATTCCACTGCCAACCGCCATTCGTGTATGCAACAGTGTACTGATCGACACCACCTGCTAGCGAGGTCGATGTCGCTCGAGCTTCTGAGTCGTAAGCTGTGGTCGAGTAGCGAACTCCGGCTTCGTCTATAACGCCAGTGAGTAGCCCCTTGATATTGGCTGACGCTGAGTACCCAGATTCGTCATACCGGTACTCGCGCGCCGTTCCGTCAGCATACGTGACCTTTGTAAGGTCTTCGGATGCATTGAACTCGAACTCGATGCTATTGCCATCGGGAAGTTGAAGTGCGCTCAGCAAACCGGAGTTGGCGTACACGAATGTCAGCGCGCGCCCACGATCATCAAGTACATTCAGTGGACGACCCGCATAGTCGCGCACGATCTGCAGCGCTTGCCCGCTAGCGCTTTCGATCCTGGTCAACGAGCCATCTGCGCTGAAACGCTCAACTGAACCTGACGCCGTCCGCAGGATCCAGCCCTCAGTTCCGGATGGCCCGACAACCTCCTCTAGAGCCTCATCTACATTGGGCGCAGCAACCCACAGCGAACTCTGCTTATTGAATCTTAGTGACTTTCCATCCGGCCTCGCGACGTATGCCGTGGATACGGAGGCGGCAAGAAACACCGAAACACGGCGCATATAGCTATGCGACCTGTTCCGCCCCAAGAATCTATCTGCACGAATCGCGCTCCCGGGAACTCCGTTGCTGTTGTAAGTCCACGTTAGCTCAAGGGGTTGTGGCCCAGGACCGATGTACTCCGTTCGAGACTCGAACTTAGCACCGTTGCTTGTATTGATCGGATCGCCAGCGCAGTGATCCGGGCAATCTGGCGCCCCCCTGTTCACCTCCGGATTGGCTTTCGAGTCGTACTCCGTGCATATGATTCCACTTGGATTCGTCGGGTAGTACCAGGGCCCGCCGTCGCTGCAGCCCCAGAATCTGATCGCGCTGCTTCCGTATGTGTGTGGGCCGTGACCAGGGCTTCCATCGCAAGGGATGTGCAGGTACCACGCGTTGGACAACGAATTCGTTTCGTATCCACTGCTCTGAATGAAGTACGCGCCGGCATATTCCCAAGTCACCGGCCTATCTGGAAATGTTCCGCAAGGAGCCTCGTAACCGTATTTCTTTAGGCCGTACTCTTGCCACTCACTGAAAGCGCCATCGGGAGAACTGTAACGATGGTTAAGCCATTCGATCCCGTTGTTGGGATACCAATTCCTGACGTTCCAGAATCTTATGGGTGCGTACGTCGAAGTTGTCTGTGCAGCAGCTGGAGATGCCGCGAGAAATTCCAGGGCCATCAGCATGATTAAGCATGCGAACGCAGTCCATCGCTTCATACGGTGATCCTCCCTTGGGTACCACCTATGTAACCAAGATCACGGCTACACGCACTTACAGGGCTGGGGCGTGCATAGCTAGTCGAACTGTCCCTCTCCCCTGCTCAGGAAGCGCATGACGCGGCGGAGTAACCGTATCGGTGCCGCGCTGGGCAGGACGTTCTTCCGGGCACCGGAGCCGCAGTGAACGAAGACAGCACCAAGCCGCTCGCGTTCGACCGAGGACAGCCCCCGCCCTCGACCCACCCCAGCTGCACACCACGCGCGCCTTCGCGGCGCTAGCATCGCCTGCATGGACGTCGCCGCCCTCAAACGCCATTGCCGTGCCCTGCCGGGCAGCGTGGAAACGCTGTACGGGGAGCCCTCGAACATCCTGGTGTACGAGGTGGGCGGGAAGCGTTTCGCCTACTTCAAGACCAGCGAGCCGGAGCGGTGGCGCTTCAGCTTCAAGGTGGCGCCGGAGCGCTTCCTGGAGCTGACCGACCAGCCCGGCATCAAACCGGCGCGCTGGCTGGGCAAGCACCGCTGGGTGACCGTTGTGGAGGTGTCCTCGGTGCCCGGTGCCTACCTGAAGGACCTGGTGGCGTGGTCCTACCGCCATGCCCTGGCCAAGCTGACCCGGCGCCAGCGCGAGGCGATCGCCGCCGCTGCGGCCGATCCCGGCAACGCCGTCCGCTGACGGGCGCCCGGACCGAATGCATCTTCATCTCCGACGTTGTCGATTCCGGCCTTGCCGGTTCGTCGGAGAACACGAGCAGGCCGTGCAGGACCTGCACCCGACCACCCCAGGAGCCCACCATGAACGTCAATCCCTACCTGATCCTCAACGGCGACTGCGAGGCCGCCTTCACCTTCTATGCGCAGGCCACCGGCGGCGAGCTGGGGCCGATGATGCGCTTCGACGGCACCGAGGGCTGCGAGGATTTTCCGCCGGAGCACAAGCAGAAGATCATACATACGAACGTGATGTTCGGACAGACCGTGCTGATGGGCTCGGACAACCATCCGGCGCATCCGTACGAGGGCGTGAAGGGATGCTCGGTGTCGTTGTCGGTCGACAGCATCAAGGATGCCGAGCGCATCTTCGGTGCGCTGTCCGACGGCGGCCAGGTGACCATGCCGCTGACGCAGACGTTCTGGGCGGTGCGCTTCGGCATGCTGGTCGACAAGTTCGGCGTGCCGTGGATGATCAACTGCGAAAAGGATGCGTGATGGCGCGGGGCGCACGTGATGGACACGGTGACGCCCCTGTTCGCTGCGCTGCGGCTTTCACCAGCCGCGGCGCCGTGGTCTGATGCGCGCCATGTCGACCACCCCCACCCATCGCGCGATCGACGCCGTCTGGCGTATCGAATCGGCGCGCGTGATCGCCGGGCTCGCCCGCATGCTGCGCGACCTGGACCTGGCCGAAGAACTGGCGCAGGACGCGCTGGTCGCCGCGCTGGAGACCTGGCCCCGTGACGGTGTGCCGGACAATCCGGGGGCGTGGCTGATGACCACCGCCAAGCGCCGCGCGATCGATCGCCTGCGCCGTCTGCAGCTGCTGGACCGCAAGCACGAGGAACTCGCGCGCGAGCTGGAAGAGATCCAGGACGAGCGTCGCAGCCGCGACGAGGATGCGCTCGACCACGACATCGACGACGACCTGCTGCGGCTGGTGTTCGTTTCGTGCCATCCGGTGCTGTCGATGGAAGCGCGCGTGGCGTTGACGCTGCGCCTGCTGTGCGGCTTGACCACGGACGAGATCGCGCGCGCATTCCTCGCGGCGGAGCCGACCGTGGCGCAGCGCATCGTGCGCGCCAAGCGCACGTTGGCCGAGGCCGACGTGGCCTTCGAGGTGCCGCGCGGCGACGCATTGCAGGAGCGGCTGGCCAGCGTGCTGGGCGTGGTCTATCTGGTATTCAACGAAGGCTATTCGGCCACCAGCGGCGACGACTGGGTACGACCCGCGTTGTGCGAAGAAGCGCTGCGGTTGGGCCGCATGCTCGCCGCACTGACGCCGGCCGAGCCGGAGGTCCACGGTCTTGTCGCGCTGATGGAAATCCAGGCCTCGCGCCTGCATGCGCGCGTGGGCAAGGACGGCGAGGCGGTGCTGCTGCTCGACCAGGACCGCAGCCGTTGGGACCAGCTGCTGATCCGGCGCGGCCTGGATGCGCTGGCGCGCGCGGAGCAGCTGGGTGGCGCGTTCGGTCCGTATGCGTTGCAGGCCGCGATCGCCGCCTGCCATGCCCGCGCACGCGTGGCCGACGCCACCGACTGGGTGCGCATCGCCACGCTGTACGCCGCACTGGCCCAGGTGAACCCGTCGCCGGTGGTCGAGCTCAACCGCGCGGTGGCGGTGTCGATGGCGACCGGTCCGGCGAGCGCGTTGCCGCTGGTGGACCGGCTGCAGGACGATCCGGCGATGAAGCATTACCACCTGCTGCCGAGCGTGCGTGGCGACCTGCTGTTCAAGCTGGCGCGGCACGACGAGGCGCGCGCGGAATTCGAACGCGCCGCCGCGATGACCCGCAACGCGCGCGAGCAGGCCTTGCTGCTGGCGCGCGCGCGCGAATGCGCCGCGGCGGGCTGACGCCGGTTACATCCAGCGCGACAGGCGGATCTCCGGCCCGGCGAGTGCGGCGGTCTGGTCGTATTCCAGTTCGCGCAGCTCCTGCGAGGTGTACTTGACCAGGTCGCTGACCTTCAGGCGGCGACGATCGCCGGCGCCGCCGCGCAGCATCTTCCGCCAGTTCTTCACCAGCGCGTAGGTGAACGCGCCATGCTGGATGGCGCCGTGTTCGTACTCGTAGGCGAATTCGCCCTCCTGGCACGCGTACACCAGCAACGGCATGTAAGGGCCCTTGTGGCCCAGCCGCTTGCGCAACTGGCGCGCCTGTCCGAGCCGCAGCGTGCGCACCGGCAGCGCGTATCCCAACCGTCCGCTCATGTCGCCCAGCGGCATCGTGCTCTGGTCGACGGCGAGCTGCTTGCGTTCGGCGACTTCCAACTCGCGCGGCACCCACATCTCGCGCGCCGCATTCCACTTCATCGTGCGATGGCGGATGTCGTCCGGCGGATTGAGCCCGCGCATGCGCGCCGGCCCGCCCTTGGACATGCCGCCCGAGTGGCAGCAATCCAGGATGATGCTGAAGTCCACGTCGTAGGGCAGCTGCACGTAGCGCTCGAACAGCCAGTCGTCGGTGAGCGCAGTGTCCTCGGTCCAGTCGAAGTCGTAGGGGACCAGGGTCTCGTCCATGCGGTCGACCCGGTCGCCCAGGCCATACGTGGGCAACTGCGCGCCGTGGCCGCTGTAGTAGAGGATGCGCTGGTCACCGGGGCGCACGCCATCGAGCAGCCAGTCCACGCGCTGGCGGATGCCGTCGGCGGTGGCGCGCTCGTCCAGCACCACGCGAATGTCGCCGGCATCGAACCCCTGTTCCTGCAGCATCGCGCTCATCAGGAACACATCGTTGACGCAGCCGGCCAGGCGCTGGTCGGGATCGGGATACTCGTTGATGCCGATCAGCAGCGCGCGCTTCGGCGGCGTAGCCACGCGCGCGGCCACCGGCCGCTGCTCGCGCAGCGCACGGGTGATGCGCGTGGTCTCGTCGTTGAGCACGTCGAACCAGAACGTGCTGACCGCCTGCGGATGGCGCAGGTATTCCTCGGCGGCGTGGTCGGCGTTGCCGGGGATGTCGAAGTGCGTGTCCACCTGGCGGAAGTTGTCGGCGGTGATGGCCACGCGCGCGGTGAACACCGAGTCGAAGCGGTTGTAGAGGTGGTACCAGAAGCGCGCCTTCTCGATCGCGCTGAGGCGGCCGGCCTGGTACTCGCCGCGCACGAACGGATTGCCGATCTGCGAACCCAGCGAGACGAAGTAGCGGCCGTTCGCGGTGGCGCGGGTATCTTCGTGGGTGAAGGTGTCATAGCAGACCAGCGAGCCGAGGCTGTGGCCGAGCACGACGTGCGGCTTCACCGCCTCGATGCGCTGGACCAGCCGGTCGCGCGTCTGTTTGCGGAAGGTAGCGCTCTCGACCCACTTCACCACCATGCCGGCGGTATGACGCAGGCGCGAGTCGTCGCCGCGTGCGCGCCGGAACGGCGCAGTGATGCCATTGGCCAGCAGGCGCGCCAGGGCTTCCAGCGTATCGCCCAAACTCACCGTGTGCTGGGCGAAGATGTCGTCGTAATGGCAGTAGTGGATGTCGATCGCACGCTCGGCATCGATCTGCCGGCAGGCGTCGTGGATCGCGTCTTCCCAGGTCTGTTGCCAAGCGCCCTCGGGCGGATGCTGGCCCACGCCGTGCACACAGAGGATCCGTAATGCGGTCGCCATCGCTGCTGCCCTCGCTGATGTGGTCCCGGCGTCCGCCCATGCGGCATATGTCGCATGGCGTGGAGGCGCGAACGACAGTATCGGAGGACCGTGTCGCATGCCGTGACACGCGCAGCACTCCTTCGCCGCCAGGCATCCGGCTTCCCAGGGAAGCCGCCGCGCGGCAGGGATCGCGCGGCTCTTCCTGTCCAACGCCGGGCAGCGGCCGGAGCGGACACGCCGCCCCGGCGAGGGAATCTCAGGCGTCGGGACCCAGGTAGTCCAGCTTGCCGAGCGAGACGCCGTTGTGGCGCAGGATCGCGTACGCCGTGGTGACGTGGAAGAACACGTTGGGCAGCACGAAGCCGAACAAGTAACCGCGGCCATCGAACACGAGTTCGCCGCGCGTGCGCGTGGTCAGCGTGATCGCGCGGTCTTCGCTGCCCTGCAAGGCGGCTTCATCGAAGGTCCGCAGGTAATCGGACACGGCATCGAGGCGGGCATACAGTTCGTCGAAGGTGGTTTCGACATCGTCGAAGCGCGGCGATTCCGTGGCCGAGAGGCGCGCCACGGCGAACTTCGCGGTATCCGTGGCAATCTGCACCTGGCGCACCAGCGGCAGCATGTCGGGCGCCAGGCGCGACTGCAGCAGGATGGTCGGATCATAGCCTTTCTCGCGCGCATGGACCTCGCCTTTCTCCAGCACGTGGCGCAGGTTGTTCAGCGCGCGCAGCAGGACAGGGACGGACGCGCGGTGCATCGTCAGGGCAGTACTCATGGGGAACGTCCAGAAAGTGTGGAGCGCGAGAATAGCCGCGTCCGTCGTCGCTGATTAGCCGCCTGTGACGGGAGAGTGCATCCCATGCCGGGCCGGCTGCGCTAGGATCACCGCCCCCGCTGCCCGAATCACCGCACCATGGCCTGGACCGACCTGATCCGCGACATTCCCGATTTCCCGAAGCCCGGCATCCTGTTCAAGGACATCACGCCGGTGCTCGCCGACGGCGACGCGTTTGCCGAGGCGATCGGCGTGATGGCCGAGCCCTGGCGCGGCGTTGCGATCGATGCGGTCGTGGGCGTGGAAGCGCGCGGCTTCATCCTCGGCGCCGCGGTAGCGCGCGAACTGGGTGTGGGTTTCGTGCCCGTGCGCAAGCCGGGCAAGTTGCCGGCGCATACGCTGTCACTCGACTACGGGCTGGAGTACGGCCGCGACCGGCTGGAGATCCACGTCGATGCGCTTCCTGCCACGGCGCGCGTGATCGTCGTGGACGACGTGCTGGCGACGGGTGGCACGTTGAAGGCGGCAGTCCAGTTGGTCGAACAGCAGGGCGCGCAGGTCGTGGGCACAGCGGTGTTGGTGGAACTGGGCTTCCTGGGCGCGCGCGCCGGCTGGACGCACCGCGCCCCTCTCGAGGCGTCGGTCAACTACTGACGCACTCCATCATCCGCAGCTTCAATCGGGCACGCGGGTGACGTAAGCCCCTGTGCCGATCACCTGGAAGGTGTCGTTGTCGATCCGGCGCACATGGCTTCCATCTTCCAGCACGTAGATCGGGCGGGTATCCGTCGCTGCGAGCGAGGCCTGGGGGGCTTCGTCGTGGCGGACGAGCTGGATCCGGCAGCGTCGACCGGAAGCATCCTGTGCGGTGAAGACATGCGTGCTCATCGGCAGCTCCTGGAGGATCGGGAGTGCCAGCCTAGGCCGGTCGATGTTAAGCCGAGCGCATCATCACGTGAGGGCTGCCCAAGAAAACGAGGGGGAGGCATTGCGCCTCCCCCTCTTGCGCCGAGGCGCGATGCCTGCCCTGTGTCGGGCAGGGCAGGCGATGGACCGGCGCCATGGGGACGGGGCCGGTCCGCTAACTGCCGGACGGGGGATATCGCCGGCAGGTAGCTTGCGGACGAAAGTGGGGGCAGAGGCGCCACCCACCTTCGTCCGTATTCATGAACCCGATCTTTCGTCGGGCAAATACACGGGAAGCTAGGAGGCCCGCATCACCCGACTGAGGTGTTTGGTGTTGTTGCGTTGCAGGTAGCGCTGCACCAATGCCTGCAGGTCCTGCGTACGCTGCTCCTGTGGGTCCAGACGCGCGATCACCTCGCCCCAGTTACCGTCCTGCGCCCAGCGGATGAAGCGTACGTAGATGCCATGCCACGATCCGAACTCACGGGGCAGATCGGACCAGTACGCACCGGTCTGTGCCACCCACAGCACGGCTTCGATGAAACGACGGGTATTGCCGCCGTGGCGCGCACGCGCACCGACGCGACCTGGCAGCGCGTTCATCAGCATCTGCCATTCCTGCGCGCTGAGCCGTTGCATGATCGACCACTGGCTGATCGCGCGCGGGCCCAGGCCCTGCGGCAGCGTCGGCGCAGTGCCCATGATCGCGGCTGGCGCCTGACCCGGCACATGCGGATCACGCTCTTCCCTCGACAGGAGCATCGGCGCGTCATACCGCATGACGATCACCCCGCACGACCATCTCCTGCGTCGGCAACCCCATCGACAGGACATCCAGAAAACTCACACCACAGACTTTCTTCAGACTACGCATGGCACCCTCTTGTCGACATTCCGCGCTGACCCCTCGATGTCCGCAATTGCCCGCCCCTGCCCCCACCCATTCCTCGCTGGAGGCCCTCATTTACGAAGTGGCGGTTACGGCTTGCATGACCGGCTTTCGCCGCGTCATATATGGAGTGAGATCGTGATCACAGGCGCAGTCCGGACATGACGGGACAGCGAGACCCAGACGACCCCATGAAGGGGGCGGCGTTGCCGCAAATCCCCCCCTTCGCGGGTCCAATCCCCGCAGCGGACGAGCAATCCGTCACCCAGTTGCTGGGCGCGGTGGAGAGCGGCCAGGCGGGGGCCTGGAACCGCATTTATTCGCTGCTCTACCGCGACCTGCACCAGATCGCCCGGTCCCAGATCCGCCAGCAGCGGCGTGGCCACATGCGCTCGCCCACTTCATTGATCAGCGAGACTTGGCTGAAGCTGGCCAGCGCCGACTTCAGCGTGGAGAACCGGGCCCATCTGGTGGCGCTGATCGCCAGGGCGATGCGTTTCGTCCTGCTGGACGAAGTACGTCGGGCGCTGGCCGAGAAACGCGGCGAAGGCATGGACTTGCTACCGCTGGACGAGACCACCGAGCCCGCGCAGGGTTCGCGTCTGGAGCAATTGCTGATTCTGGACGAGGCCCTGAACGACCTGGCCAAGCTGGACCCTCGGCTGGCCCAGGTGGTGGAAATGCGCTACTTCGGCGGCCTCAGCGAGCACGAGATCGCCGGCGTTCTGAAGGTGACCGAACGCACCGTCCGACGCGACTGGCGCAAGGCGCGTGCTTTCCTGTTCAGCCACCTGGGCGATGCCGGCGCGTACCTGCCGCCCTGACGGGCGGCGGCGGATGACCGCACGCCCGTGCAAGGCGGGACGCACGGACGGCGCGATGCTGCCGGCGCGGGTGCTCATCCGCGCCGCCAAAAGGACGTCGTCATGTCCATGCAGGGATACCCCGCCGGGCGCACTGCGCTGCTCTTCATCGACCCGTACAACGATTTCCTCTCGGAAGGAGGCAAGCTCTGGCCGCTGGTCGCGGAGGTTGCGCGAAGCGTCGACCTGCACGCGCACCTGCGCGCCGTCGTGGCCTGCGTACGTCAGGCGGGGTTGCCCGTATTCTTCGTGCCACACCATCGTTTCGAGCCGGACGACTTCAAGGGCTGGGACCATCCCACTCCCTACCAGCTAGGCACGGCACGGGTACAGCCGTTCGCGAAGGACAGTTGGGGCGCCGAATGGCATCCGGACTTCGTCCCCCAGCCCGGCGACATGATGGTCAAGGAGCACTGGGGCAGCAGCGGCTTCGCCAACACCGATCTGGACTATCTCTTGAAGCAGCACCGCATCACCCACGTCATCCTGGTGGGATTGATCGCCAACACCTGCATCGAAACAACAGGTCGGTTTGCTTCGGAACTCGGCTACCACGTCACCCTCGTCCGTGACGCCACCGCCGCGGCCAGCACGGCCGCGATGCACGCGGCACACGAGATCAATGCACCGACCTACGCCCACGCCATCCTCACCACCGATGGCCTGATCGATGCGTTGACCTCCCGCACGCGTTGAGTGCTTGCCGCCTAAAGGCCCTGCGCGCGTGATGCTGGGCAGTACGTCGCACTCCTCGTCACATTTGCAGCGGGCATCCGCCAAGGGATCTCGCTCCATGCCCCATCCGTGCGTGAAATTGCGACGACGTTGGCAGCCGACGCCCCGGGGGTCCTCGCTAGCATGGTGGTCCCGGGGATGCCCTCGATCGCTGCTCGCGCAAGGAGCGCTGATGACGACCCACGCCGCCTCTGCCTTCGTCGGTACTTGGCACTTGCTTCCCGAGCAGTGCGACTACCAACTCGGGCGTCCGCCGCGCAGCGCGCGCTACCGGCTGTCGTGCGCGAAGGACGGGAAGCTATCCATCGCATCGGAATGGCTGAGCGCCAATGGCAAACGCTATCGTGTCGCGTTCGACGGTCGCGCCGACGGCGCGCAGTATCCGTACCACAGCACACCGCACGCGGATGCGCTCAGCTTCGAATCCGTGTCGCCCACACAACTCCATTCGACGACGTGGCACGACGGCCAGGAAGTGCAGTGGTCGGAGCGCGAGCTTGTCGATGACGACACATTGGTGATCCGCATGCATGGCCACTTGAGTGACGGTCGCCGCTACACCAACGTGGGTGTCTATCGCCGCCAGGACAGTTGATCGAAGAGTCTCAACGAAAAAGGCGCCCCTACGGGCGCCTTTCTCGTTCGCAGGATGTGCGTGTCAACGCGTCTGCGTGCAGTTCTGCAGCCAGAGCACGCGCTTGAAGTCGTCATAGCGCAGGAACTGGCCCTTGAACGTCACCTTGTCGCCCTTGCGGAAGGTCAACACGTTGGCCAACTGGTTGGGCTTGAACAGGCACGCCACGCCTACACGCGGCTCGTTGTCGCCGGGTACCTGCAACAGCCCCGAACCTGGCTGCGGGATCTCGAACGAGACGTTGTAGTCCTCGCCGTCTTCCTGCACGTAATCCACCCGGCCACGCAATGCGTAGTGGCGGCCCTTGTGGCGCGCCGTCACGGCGACCGCGTTGCCCTTGGCCTCCCGCGCGATCTCGCGTGAAAACACGTAGACATCCTTCACCGTCACGTCCGCGTTGTTCTGGGTCTTCGCCCCCTGCGCGGCGGCGGCACGGCCTTCCTTGCCGCCCTTGACCTTGGCCAGCAGTTGGCACATGTAAGGGCGCATCGCGTCCGCTTTCGCGATCTGTCCCTTCTCGGTCTTCACCGTCATCTGCACCGTCGCCGCGTTGCCCTCACCGCTGATGGCGATCAAGGTGGGGATGGCGCGCGTCGTGCCGGTGGAGCGCTGTTCCACCAGCATCGTGCCGGTTTCAGCGTCTTCGGTGATCACGTCCATCTTCTCGCCGATCATGATCCCGCGAACCTGGCCCATCGCATCCTTGACGGACAGATCGGGAACGGTGACGCGGCTGGAGAAATCGGTGCCGGAGAAGATGCTGCCGGACTTGCTGAAGTTGTCCTCGCATTCACCCGCCAGGGCGGCGGGCGCCACGCTCGACAATGCGAGCGCGATGGCGGCAAGTAGCTTGTAGGTCATGTGGTCCTCACATAGTGGAAAGTCGGGCGATCCGGTACGACGGGTGCCGCTTCCTGCCAGCACCTGCGCCCGCTCCGGCGCTCGTGCATTCTTGCAAGCGGCGCGAACCTCCACAAGCGCCCGCGCGCCGGCCACCGTGGCGCAGCCTTCCACCCTACAATGCAAACCCTTTTTCAATCATTCATCAAATCCATGGCGCCTCGCCAAGCCTCCCGCAGCCTGCTCTTTCTCTCACTCTCGGCGCTGCTGGTGCTTGCGTCCGGTGCACGGGCAGGGGAAGACGCGCCACCTCGCCCATTGCCTGCCACGGTTCAGGCCGATGTCGCGGCGATCGCGGAACATCTGTCGAGCGTGCAGGAGGAAGCGCCTTCGCTCGCCTGCGGCAAGGCCGTCGAGAACGCGCGCTGGGGCGTCGAGACCATGCTGGAAGTGGGCGAGAAGAACCTGCGCGGCGGTTACATGACGCAAGCCGCCTACGACGCCGCCACACCCGCGCTGAAGGCACTGCTGGGCGTACTCACCGTGCAGGACTGCGAAGCCGCCACGGGCGTACGGCGGGATTTCTACCAATGCATGTCCAGCGACTACAACCACGTCTACGCGTGCGGCAAAGCGCATCCCTTCGAACCTTGACCCTGCAGGCGTACGCCGTCACCCTTTCCGCATGAAGACCTGCATCGACGTCTCGTACGCGCATTCTTTCCGACAGGTGTACCGATGAGCTGGCCGCAGTTCGCTGGCTGGCTGCGCGAAGGCGCGGATGTCGCCATCCCCATCGCACAGGCGATGGCGATCCTGCTCGGTGCCTGGCTGCTCCTGCGCGTGCTGCGCATCATCGTGCGCCGCATCTGCGACAGCTACCGCCTGCCGGCGCAGGTCGCGGTCAGCGCACGCCGGCTGCTGGGCGTGCTGGTCTACATGTCGGCGTTCATGCTCGCACTGGGCCGGCTTGGCGTTTCGGGTAGCGTGTTGTGGACGGCGCTCACCGGCTTCACCGCCGTCGCTGCCGTGGCTTTCTTCGCCGCATGGAGCGTGCTGTCGAACATCTTCTGCAGCGTACTGATCCTGACCACCCGTCCGTTCCGCGTGCACGACCATATCGAAGTGCTCGAGAACGGCGACAAACCCGGCCTCCGCGGCCGGGTGATCGACATCAACCTGCTCTACACCACGCTGCTGGAAGAAGACGCGCTGCGCGGGGACACGGTGCTGCAGATCCCGAACAGCCAGTTCTTCCAGCGCACCACCCGCCGCTGGCGCTCGGGTTCGCCGCCTACGGCCTCTTCGCCGGAGTAACGAGCCTCGTCGGCGCTTCGCTCAGCGCGACGACTCGCAAACGACGGCATCCGCGGCCTCGCCGGCGCGCAGGGTCTGCTGCGCCCATGCATAGATCAGCAGGCCGGCCACCGCCATCGCCGCGCCGACGTAGCCCGTCGAGGTCCAGCCGAAGCCCGCGGTGATCGCCATGCCACCCAGCCACGGGCCGAGTGCGTTCGCGGTGTTGAAGGCCGCGTGGTGCGACGCGGCCGCCAGCGTCTGCGCTTCGCCGGCCACGTCCATCAGGTGCGATTGCAAGATCGGGCCCAGCGCGCCCATCAAGCCGATGCCCACCGTCGCCAGCAGGATCGTCGGCAGCGTCTGCGCCATCAGCGGGAACAGCAGCAGCATCGCCACCGCCCACGCGAGCACGATCCACACGCCACGCAGCTGCATGCGATCGAACAGCCAGCCACCGACGAAATTGCCGATCACGCCGCCCACGCCGAAACCGGCCAGGCCCAGCGGGATCCACGCCGGCGATACGCGCGTCACGTCGAGCATCGTCGGTGCCAGGTAGCTGAAGACGCAGAACATGCCGGCGAAACCGATCGCACCGATGCCCAGCGCCTGCCACACCTGCACGCGGTTGAACGCGCGCAGTTCGTCCAGCGGATGCGCCTTGGCGCCGTCGATGCCTGTCGGCAACCAGATCGCCAGCAGCGTGGCAGTCACCAGCGCGATCAGCGCGACGAAGGCGAACACCCAGCGCCAGTCGATCACCTGGCCCAGCCAGGTCGCCAGCGGATTGCCGATGAGGATGGCCAGCGTCAGGCCCAGCATCACCAGGCTGATCGCGCGTCCGCGCTTGTTCGGCGGACTGATCGCCACCGCCGTCAACGCCGCCACGCCGAAGTAGGCGCCATGCGGCAGGCCCGCGATGAAACGGAACACCAGCAGGCTTTCGTAGGTGGGCCCCAGTGCGCTAGCCAGGTTGCCCAACACGTAGAAACCCATCAGGGCGAGCAACAGGGTCTTGCGCTTCCAGCCCGCACCGAGGATCGCCAGCAGCGGGGCACCGACAACGACCCCCAGGGCGTAGGCGCTGATCAGGTGGCCCACCTGCGGCTCGGTCACGCCCAGCGACGCCACCATGTTGGGCATCAGCCCCATGCTGGCGAACTCGCTGGTGCCGATGGCGAAGCCGCCGAGCGTCAGCGCGAACAGGATCAGGCCGATCTGGCGGGGCGTCAGCGCGTCGGCGACGGAAGGAGAGGCAGCGGGGGGAGGTGCGACATCCATCCCGCCATTATGCTGCGGCGCAGCAGCCGGGGGTCGACCCTGCAGGTGGAACGCTGCAGGGTCAACCGCCGCGATATTCGGCCACCACGGCGTCGGCGTCCGGGTTCGCGCGGGCTCGCTTGCGGACGAAGACCACCGGGATCGGCCCGTTCATCACCGACATCACCCGATTGGCGTCGTCCTGCGAAGACAGCGTGCTGAAGTTCGCGTCCTGCGAGCGCGTGTAAGGGATGCCGGCATCGTCGAGCCGGCGCGCCAAGGCTTCCGCGCGCTGGGCCGCATCCGACGGACAGTTCACCGGCGCGAAGATCACCACGTGGTGCCCGGACTGGCCATCCGGCAGGGGGATATCCACGAACCCATGCCGGCTGGCGGCGCTGGATCCTTGGGCAGGTCCGCCCGTGAAACGCGCGGTCAACGCCTGGACGGCGTCCCGGGGCACGTATTCGCGTGCCGCCAGGACGGCCAAGGCGGCCACTGCGACGAAGAAACCCGCCTTGAGCACATTCATCACGGCATCCCCAGGCGACCGATCACTTCGGGACGAACTTCAGCGGGCCGGTGTACTGCGGCCAGGCGATCGACGTGGGGCCGCGCACGTTCAACGCCACCGCCGGGGTCTCGCCCGCCTCATTGCGCACGCTCGCCATCAACGTAGGCACGTAGAACGTGCTGCCGAAGATCGCATCCTTGCGGATGATGGGATTGATCGACACCGTGGTGGTCTTGCCGGGTTCGATACGGAACACGACCGCATCCTCATTGAAGAATGCACCGCGCTCCAGCACCTTCTTGACGCTGAAACTGGTGTGCATCTCCAGGCCGATGCCGGTCACCCGGTATTCGCCGGCCGGTAGCGACAGGCCTTCCTGCTGGCCGTAGCGCGTCATGTGGTTGAGCGGAAAGTCGATGAACTGCTTGCCCACCATCGAGAACACCATCTTGCCGTCGCGCACGCCCCATTCCAGTCCGCCGCTCTTCAACTGTTCGGCCGCCTTGGCCGGCAGCTCCTGCTCGCTGGTGAACGGCTTGATCTCCACGACCAGGTTGCCCGTCTCCGGCGGTGCCGGTGGCGACGGTACCTGCTCCTGGGCGAACGCGGCCACCACCACACCGGCCTGCAACAGCAGGCCCATCATCCACTTCCGCATGTGATCCCCTTGAAGGCGCCCCCCCGGGCGCTTGGCGCTATTCCATCGCAGTCCGGCAGCGCGCGCAATGCAGCGTCAGCGATCTTCCACCCGGAACGGCAGATTGGCGTAGGCCGCATGTCCTTGGCCGTCCAGCACTTCGAGGAACAAACGGTACGCGCCCGGCCTCTTGGGCGCGTCGAAGCGCAGTCCGCCCTTGCCATCTTCGTGCAGCGCGATCTTCACCGCCGGCGGCACGTCTTCCCGGTCGCCGCCGATGCTGGTGGCCGTGGTTTCGTGCAGCATGGTCCAGCGATACTCCAGTGCATCGCCGTCCGCGTCCTGCGCCGCGATCTTCGCGGCATAGGGCTTGCCCGCCTGCAGCGTGACGCTCTCGGTGGCCACGCGTCCGTCCAGGTGCAACGGCGCCACCGACGGCGCACGGTTGGAAGGCCAGGCGCCGGTCCACACGTACTCCATCGCATCCACCGCCGGCGTGCTCTCGCCGCCCGGCAGGAACAGGCCGTACCACGTCGGCGTGCGCTCCTGCTTGTTCCCCCACAGGAACACGTACGACCCCAGGCCCTGCGTCGTGTCCGCGGCGATCACCTGCTCGTAGCGTTGCTGCAACAGCTGCGCCTTGCGCGTGGCGTCGTCCTCGACCGGCGCTTTCCACGACGTCAGCGGACTTTCCCAATGGCCGGTAGGGCCCCACTCGGTGACGACATACGGACCCGTCCATCCACTGGTGCTGAGCTTTTCCGGCAATGCGCCGATGTCGCCGTAGAGCTGGATGCCGATCAGGTCCAGCGACGGCGCGCGCGCTTTCAGCAGGTCGATCAGCTGCTTGTCGAAGCCCGCCAGCGTCGTCATCACCGGGTGGTTGGGGTCTTCGCGATGGATCATGTCGGTGATCGCACCCACTGCATTCCATACCTTCGGATTGCTGTAGTGCAGGTTCAGTTCGTTGCCCACCACCCACATCAGCACCGCCGGGTGATCCTTGTACAGGTTCACTTCCTCGCGGATGCGCGAGAGCTGCGCGGCCACCGCGGCGTCATCGTCGTAATCGAACCCGTGCCGCTCGTTGCCCACCGCGATGCCCATCGCGATCTTCAGCCCGTGGCGCTGCGCCTCGTCCAGCATGGCCCGCACGTCAGCCACATCGGTGCCGGTGTCCCAGGTACGGAACGAGTTACCGCCGCGCGCGGCCAGCGCCGCCGCCCCCGCACCGGCCATGCCGGCGCCCTTGATGCGGAAGGGCTGCCCGTCCACCCGCAGCACGTAGCGGCCATCTTCGTGGGTGATGCGCACCTGCGAGGGCGCGGCCATCGCCAGCGGGCACAGGCCGAGAAGGAGCAACGCCACGAGGATTCGCTGCAGCATGCGGGAGGGCCTCCGGTCGGGTCGGGTGCGGGACCGCATCATGCCATGCGCTGCCCGCGCACGAGGCACGGCGCTAGAATGCCCGCATGAACACCATCCAGATCCCCGTCTCCATCGGCGAACTCGCCGACAAACTGTCCATCCTCGAGATCAAGGCCGAACGCATCGACGACGCCGGCAAGCGGGCACATGTGCAGGTGGAGAAGGATGGCCTGGAGGCACTGTGGGCGCCCCTCGTGGAGCAGCAGGCCGAATTGTCGGCATTGATGGCCGAGCTCCGCGCGATCAACGAACGCATGTGGGACGTGCAGGACGCACTGCGGGCGAAGGAAGCCGCGCAGGCCTTCGATGCCGAGTTCGTCGAACTCGCGCGCTCGGTCGCCCATCACAACGGCGAACGCATCCAGGTGAAGAACACCATCAACCGCCTGGCCGGCTCGCGCTTCATCGAAGAGAAGCAGTACCAGGCCTGAGGCCGCTCACGCGGCGCCGTGGCGCTCGCGGATGACGTCGAGGCGATCACGGTAGTACAACGCGTCGGCGGCTTTCTTCGGCGGATGATTCGCCAGCCAGTCCACCGCCTCGCGCAGGATCGCCGCCTTGTCGGCCTCGGGCGCTTCCAGCGCCGTGTCCACGCGGTCCAGCTGCAGGATGACGTCTTCGCGGGTGCTCGGGGACATGAGGGGGATTCCTGTTGCAGGGGATCCCAGCCTAGCCCGTCGGTTGTGTGCGTCGTGTCAGCGTCGCGCGCGTGCCCCGGGTCAGGGCGCGGTCCGCATGGCCGCCACGCGCGTGCGCACATCCTCGAGCATCGCATCGAGCGCGGCACGGTCGTGCACCTTGCCCTGCAGGATCACCGTGTCGATCGCGCGCACGGCCTTGATGTCCACCACCGGATCGGCACGCAGCAACACGATGTCCGCCGCCTTGCCGGGCACCAGCGTGCCGTGGGTATCGTCGTGCCCCAGGAACCGCGCACCGTTGATCGTGGCGGCCTGCAGCGTCTGCAACGGGGTCAGGCCGTAACGGACGAACAGGTCCAACTCGTCGTGCAGGCCCACACCCGGGTAGTTGAAGGAGTTGAGGAAGCCCGCATCGGTGCCGGCCAGGATGCGCACGCCCGCGGATTGCAGCAGTGGCAGGATGGCGGCCTGCCGCTCGAAGCGCGCATGTCGCAGGGCGATCGCCGCGGCGTCGTCCTTGGCTGCACGCTCGATGCGCCATGCGTAGGTCGCCTGCAGGCCCGGGCCGATGTACTGCAGGTAGTCGTCACCGACGTGATCGTCCTGGTCCAGGTAAGCCACCACGCGGCTGCCGTTGAGCGTGGGCGTGACCGCGGTGCCGTTGGCGGCGAGCCGGCGGTAAGCGGCCAGCGCACGGTCGGGCGTGAAACTGGCTTCCGCGCCCGACCACACCGCACGCGCGTCGCGCGTTCCCGCGGCGAAGGCGCGACTGAGTTCCGCCTCATCGGGCGCGCCGGCCTTGTAGGCGTACGCGATGTGCTCGATGGAACCGAGCCCGGCTGCACTCGCATCCGCCACCGACACCGCCATCGGGATGTGCGCGGAACTGACCAGGCCGCGATCACGTACCTTCTTCAGCGCCGACATGAACAGCGACGGGCTCAGCGTGTTGTCGGTGATCTTGATGAAGTCCACCTTCCGCGCGACCAGACTGTCCAGCGCGGCGTCCAGCCCGGCCTCGTCCTCGACTTCGAGATCGCCGGGCCAGATCGAATCCTTGCCCTCGATCTTCGGTCCCGACGTGAAGATGCGTGGCCCCAGCTCGCGGCCGGCAGCCACTGCCTCGCGCCAGGCCAACACGCTGTCGCTCAGGTCGCCGGCGGCATCGCGCACGCCGGTGATGCCGTGCGCCACGTACAGCGGCAACAACGCGCGATTCTCTTCGATAAGCGCCGCACCGCCACCGAAGTGCACATGCATGTCCCACAGGCCGGGAATGGCGAACAGGCCGCGGCCTTCGACCGTCTCCCTCGCCTTGCCCACGCGCGCCTCGCCGGTGGCCACGATGGCGACGATGCGCCCGTCATCGACCACCAGGTCGCGATGCGGCAGGCGCTTGCCATCATTGACGTCGATCACGGTGACATCGCGCACGAGCAGGTCGACGCTCGTATCGTTCACCTGCGCATGGACCGTCGGCGCCAGGCACCACACGCCGAGTGCAAGGAGGACACGGGCCCTCGCAGCCGCCGCCCTGGCCTGCGTCATCATCGTCATCGCGTCCTCCCGGACCTCGTGGATTCGCCGGACGGATCCGGTCATGCCGGCAGCCTAGCGGCATCCCGGGCCATCGTAAAATTAAATACCTCCATGGCAGCCAGTGGGATATGCGATGACCATGTACGACCCGATCCTGTTGCGCTCCTTCGTCGCGGTCATCGAGCACGGTGGCTTCACGCGCGCATCGCAGGCCCTGCACCTCACGCAGTCGACGGTCAGCCAGCATTTGCGGCGGCTCGAAGGAGACGTGGGCCATCCCTTGGTGGACCGCAGCGGCACGCGCCCTACCACCACCGATGTCGGCGAACGCCTGTTCGGCTACGCGCGGCGACTGCTCGCGCTGGGCGCGGAGGCGCGGGCGGCGATGGACGGAACGCCGACGCAGGAGACGGTGCGCCTGGGCGTACCGGAGGATTTCGGCGGTCGCCTGCTGACTCCCGTACTCGCGGCCTTCGCACGCCAATGGGGCAGCGGCCTGCGGCTGGAGGTCACGACTGGCCTGGGCCCGCAGTTGCTGGCGGCATACGAACGCGGCGAGTACGACCTCGTCCTCGCGAAGCAGCGCCATGCGCGCGCCGTACAGTCTTGGCGCGAACCGCTCGCATGGCTGGACAGCCGTCGCCATCCCTGCCTTTCGCGATCTTCCGTACCGGTGGCCGTGTTCCCCGAAGGCGGCCTCTACCGCGAAGAACTCTTCGGCTGGCTCGATGCGCAACGATGCCGCTGGCATGTCGCCTACGTCAGCCCGCAGCTGGCCAGCCTGCAGGCCGCCGTCGCGGATGGCCTGGGGCTCAGCCTGCTGCCTCGCCGCGCCGCCTTGCCCGCGCATCGCATCCTTGGCCCACGTGACGGCGCGCCGGCGGCGCCGCACGTCTGGCTGGCGCTGCATCACCCTGCAGGCGCGTCGCCGGCGACGCTGGCACTGGCGGAGCGCTTGGCGCAACGCTGCGCGAAGCTCGCACGAGCGCCATCAAAGACCCCCTGAGGCAGGGACGTGGACAACCGCGCTACGGCGTTCGTGCATCTCCAGCCGCAGGCGCAATGACGCCACTCAGCAACTCGATGATCGTCACGGCCACCTGCTTCTTCGGCCGCGACAGGCGGCTGAGCGCCTGCAGGCCGCGGCTCTCCAGTGCGTCCTGTGCGAAATCCCTCAACACCACCGCTTCGTCCGGCAGCTCGTGATCCAGCCGCACCGGGCCGCGTCCCGTCGCCAGCCACTCGAAGGCGACGCCGGTCTCCACGGCGATCCGGATCAGATGGGCCAGGTTCGGCGTGGTGCCGTGGGCACTCTCCCACTGGCTCACCGCGCTGCGCTTCACGTCCAGGCGCCGCGCGAGTTCGGACTGGGTGATGCGCGCCACGGCACGTGCGCGGCGGATCCGCAAGGGCAAGGTCACCATCGCTCACCTCCCTGTTCGACGACAGCGCCAGTGATGCTGGCCTGCAAGCCACGCTAATCCAATCCTGCCTAGCGGGACTTACCGTCCGTCGCCGCATGCGCGGCAAAGCTTCCGGACTTCATCCTCGCCGCGGAAGCGAGCGCCGCTGGACACGATGCGTCGCGCGACCGCCGACAGACGGTGGCTCCAGCTAGCCGGTCCATCGCACGCGACGCGTCATTCCGGATGGGCACATCCCGCCCGACATCGGAGGTCATCATGATCATCGCATGGCGCTACATCTGCATCTTCCGCCATCCCATCACCAAGATCTGCCTGAAGTGGATCCGCATCCCCATCATCGTCTGGGTGGAACCCTTCTTCGAGTTCCCGCCCCGTCGCGAACCGCCGTGGTTCGGCGGCGAGGGCATCCGGCCGGAACTCGCGCGCGACCTGCAGGTGCTGGCCACCATCGATGCGCTCGCGCAGACCCTGTCCGAGGGCCGGCAGAAAGCGCTGCTGCAGACGGTGCAGGCGCAGTTCGACGCCATCGAACTGCCGGATGGACTGTCCATCACCTCGGACCGCGACCTGCCGGGCGGCGCGACGAAGGCGTGACAGATGGTGCCCCGTGGACGCCAGGGACGGCGTCCACGGCAACGCTCCGCCAGGCGCATGGCTGGAAGCTCTTCCTGCCTGGAATGCCGACAGAGCTCGCTCCGCGCGCCCATACATGCATTTACCTGGCACCCCAAATGCGCGTACCGGATAGACCGTTTGTCGGAACCGCGTTCACCTCGATTGCACCCCTCGCGCGCGCCTGTTACATCGCACCGTCGCGCCCACGCATCCAGGGGACGGCGCGCGACTCACGAAGACAGAACGTTTCCATCGCATCGTCATGGAGGTCGTTGTGCGGAAGTCACCCTTGGATACTCGGCCCGAACGGCGCCCGCTTCGCATCTTCGCTTTCGATCCCATGATCGCGCGAGCCGGCGATCACCGCGTGACGGTTGAAATACCCTACCGTCCCATCGAGCGCGATGAGCGATCGTTTCGCGATGATCGGCTGGAAGTGGTCGATTACGATGCCGCGACCCAGCGGTACTACCGCGCGGTCGACCTGGGCGACGACGAGATCGCCATGGCGCATGGCTTGGAGCCTGCCGAGCATGACCCCCAGTTCCATCAACAGATGGTCTACGCCGTAGCCTCCAAGGTCCTGGAGAACTTCGATCGCGCATTGGGACGTCGATTCCGCTTCCTCGGCGGCGACCGGCTTCGACTGTTCCCGCATGCGTTCCAGGGGCGCAACGCCTACTTCGACAGCGAACTCAATGCGGTGATGTTCGGCTACTTCCCGGCCGACGAGGAAGATCCGGGCGCCAATCTCCCGGGGCAGAGCATATTTACCTGCCTATCACACGACATCATCGCCCATGAGGTCGCGCATGCCGCGCTCAGCAGGCTGCATGGCTACTACAACGAGCCGACGAACCCGCATGTTCCCGCATTGCATGAGGCGTTCGCCGACATCGTGGCGATGTTCCAGCGGCTGACGTTTCCCGAGCTCGTTGCGCCCGTGATCCGTGAAACACGCGGTGACCTGCTGGCGGAAAACAACATCATGCTCAACATCGGCAGCCAGTTCGGTGCGGCCACCGGAAAAGGGCAGGCACTGCGGCGTATCGCTGGAAAGCCCGATCCAGGCCTCTTCTCCAGGACGAAGGAGCCGCATGCGCTCGGCTGGATCCTCGTATCGGCGGTCTATGAGGGATTCGTGCTGACTTACGTGCGCCGGACGCGTGATCTTCTCCGGTTGGCGACCGGCGGCAGCGGACGCCTTCCGGAAGGCGAACTGCACCCGGACTTGGTGAATCGCCTGACCTACGAATGCGTGCGCACGGCCCAATCCGTCTTGTCCATGTGCATCCGTGCGACCGACTATCTGCCTCCGGTCGACCCCACGTTCAGCGATTACCTGCGCGCGATGGTCACTGCGGATTTCGAACTCAACCGCGCCGACGATTCCGGCTTGCGCGCGGACATGATCGAAGCGTTCAGGGCGCGGGGCATCAGGCCCGAAGCGGTGGGTTCGCTGGCCGTGCAGTCGTTGCTTCTGGAAGCCCAGGATTCGAGCGCTGCGCCGACCGACCCGGCTCTGGCGGACATCGTCCGCAAGTTGCTTGGCTTCGGCGCGCGTCAGCTCGATCGCAATGCGACGCACCGTGGCGAAAGGAGGCGGGAACGCAAGCGGAACGTCAGCGAAAGCAGTTCGCCACAGGAATGGTCCGTCCAACAGGTCAGGTCCGTGGTGAGCGACGTGGTGGAAGAAGAATCCTCGCCTGAGCTGTCCGAGGACATCGAGCCGGAACCCGTGCTTCGTGATGTCGCCAAAGCCCTTCACGCGTGGGCGATGGAGAACAGGGCGCGCTTGAAGCTGGAGCCGGACTTGTCCATCGCGGTGCGTGGCTTCCATCCAGTGCATCGCATCGCCCAGAACGGCGAACTGCTGATCGAGATGGTGGCCCATGTCGTGCAGACGCCACGTGCACCGCAGCAACTCGGCGGCTTGACCTACCGGGCTGGCACCACCCTCATCGCAAGCATCGACGGGCGCGTCCGATACCTGATATGCAAACCGTTCCAGCAGGCCCGCGAGCAGCGCATGGCACATTGGCTGGCTACCTTCGACGAAGAGAACGGCAGTTTCTGGCAGAGTCAGCAGCGCGCCGCCGATCGGCTGCTTGTCGCCTATTCGGCGCGGGCCATGGATGGGAGGCGGTGGCGATGAGCGGCGAAGTCAAGATCCGCATGTACAACGTCGGGTTCGGCGACAGCTTCCTGATAACGTTGCCCGACAATCGGCTGATCCTCATCGACGCCGGATTCCATTCCCAGGGAAAGGGCGACTACAGCGGCGACGAACTGGCCAGCCAGATCATCGAAAACGTCACCGACATCGCTGGCGAGGCCCATATCGATGTCGTCATCGCGACGCATCGCCACGCCGACCACCTGTTCGCGTTCAACTCCGCGGCGTGGGACGAGGTGTCCGTCGGCGAGGTCTGGCTGCCGTGGGTGGAGGATCGGCAGAACGAAAAGGCCATGAGGCTCTGGAAGAAGCAGCAGCGATTCGCCACGAATCTGGCAATGGCGCTTTCGTCGTTCCAGCTGGACAACGATGACCGGGAAAGCGTCGAGTTCATGTTGCGGAATGCAGGCGTCGAGGCACCCGGCTTCGCCGCCGCCGGGGGCTGGAGCAACGCGCGGGCGCTGGACAGGCTCCACGAGGGTTTCGGCTACCGGCGCCGCACCAAACCACGCTTCCTGCCGGCGACCCGTACGTTCCCCGAAACCTTCACCACGCCTGAGCTTCCTGACGTTCTCATTCATGTGCTGGGCCCCCCTCGCGATCCCGACCTCATCGAGGAGCTGGATCCGGAGGCAGACGGTGAGACATACCGTGCGTTGGCGATGCGCGCCGCCGCTGCGAGTGGCGTAGGGGACATGTCGTCATTGACGGCGTTCGGCGCGGAGTGGCAGGTGGGCGAGGACGAGCCGATTGGCGATGCCGGCCTCTCGCCCAGCGAGATCAAGCGCCTTGAAGGGTTGGCGACGAGCGCGGATGCCGTGATGGCGGCCACCCACGTGGACGACATGATCAATTCCACGAGCCTGGTGCTGGTGATCGAGGTGGGCAAGGCGAGGTTGCTCTTCCCCGGCGACGCGGAATGGGGCACGTGGAAGCGGATTCTCGCCAACGACGACGCACGCGCGCTCCTTCACAACGCCAACTTCCTGAAGGTGGGCCATCACGGGAGCCACAACGCGACGTCCAAGACACTGGTCGAGAACATCCTTCCCGGAAGGATCCCCGCGATGATCTCGACGCAGGCCGGTGCCGGGAAATATCGCAACAATATCCCGCTACCGGATCTGATGGACGCATTGGATGCGCACGATATCCGGTTCGTGCGCAGCGACTCGCTGCCCGGTCGGCTCCCCAAGGGTTTCCGCAAGGGCGACCAAGGGAAGTGGGTCGAATTGTCCATTCCCTGCTGAACCGCGAGGAGCTTCATGATCGAAACCGACCAGCTGGTCCACGAGCCTGCCCGCACGGCCGGTGTCGTCCCGGAGGTCGCCATCGCGTTGTCCGGCGGCGGCTACCGGGCCATGCTCTTCCACACGGGCGTGTTGTGGCGTCTTGGCCAATGGGGATTCTTCTCCGGCCGGCCGCTCGCTCGGCTGGACGGAGCGGGCCATTCCATCGACGTGGGACCGCTGGCCCGCGTGTCGAGCGTCTCCGGTGGGTCACTGGTGTCGGCCATGCTCGGCCTGGCATACCCCAACCTGAGAGCGCTCGCGGGTACCGCGTTCGACGACGCTTTCCAGAATGAGGTGGTGACGCCCGTGCGGCGGTTGGCCGGCATCACCCTGGCGGGCAAGTCCGCGCTGGGGGCGTGGCAGGTGATAAAGAACGTCTTTCTTCCCGGCAGCGTCAATGAGCATATCGCCCGTGCTTACGATCGCCATCTCTATCGAGGGAAGACACTGCAGGACCTACCGGATGACGTGCGATTCGTCATCAACGCGTCCAATCTCCAGTCCGGTGCGCTCTGGCGCTTCTCCAGGCCCTTCATGCGCGACTGGAGGGTAGGAGAAGTACGTAACCCCCGCGTGCCCCTGGCCGTCGCCGTGGGGGCTTCCTCGGCGTTTCCTCCGGTGCTGGCGCCGGCCGAGCTCTCTCTTCGCGAGACGGACTACACGCCGCAAAGCGGAGACGGGCTGCAGCACGCGCCATTCACCACCCACCCCACGCTGGCGGACGGCGGCGTGTACGACAACCTCGGGCTGGAGACCTGCTTCAAACGCTGCATGACCCTGTTCGTCAGCAATGCGGGTAAACCTTTCGAGCCACTACCTTCGCCGTCCCGAAACTGGGCTTCCATCGGCGCTCGCTGCATCGACGTGATGGACAACCAAGTATTGGCTCAACGCAAGAGATTGCTTGTCGATGCCCTGAGGTACCAGCAACGTTACGGCGCTTTCTGGGACATCCAGCAAGATATCGCCAAACATCCGTGCCAGCCCCGCCTACCCTGCCCTCCTGCGCGCACCCTGCAACTCGCCACCGTGGACACCGACCTGGCCAAGAAGGCATCCGCGCTTCAGGAACGCCTGATCAATTGGGGATACGCGAGTGCCGACGCGGCCGTCCGCTCGTGGTTCAACGCGAGCTATCCCGCCGCGACGGATTTCCCCTATCCCGCCGCCAAGGTCTGAATCGCGGCAGCGCCTGCATGCGCAATTCGGTGGCGCGGGTGGTGTCGTCGGACACCTCGCCGCTGGAAGCACCGGTGTAGTGCACCTGCGCGACATTGCGAACCACCGTGCCAGCCGGCGCTTCGCCCCTGTCGTCGCCTACCGTATCGGTCTTCGTCCCGGTGTTCGCATCGGCGGTTACCTGCGGGCAGCCGGCTTGGCGGTCTGCGCGATGCCACCCGTCATTCCACATGCTTATGCGAGTACAGATCGACCAAGAATCCGGCCGACGCGACGAGCAGGAACGACCCCAGCAGTTGACCAACCACCACCGCATCCAGCTTGAACACACTGTTGGCGAAGTACTGGAGCAGTATCCACGACACAGCGAAACAACCCAGGAAACCCATCGCCTTGGCCGCGCCATAGGCTGCCACTTGGGAACTCCGTATCAGCAGCATGACGAAGCAGAACAGCGCGCCGCCCTCCATCGCCGAACGGAAGATCTGAGCGCTTCCTCCGTCGCCCACGACGGGGAACAACGTTTCCATTGCGCCGGATACGAGCCACGATACACCGGGCACCTGCGCAATCAGCATGGCCACTCCGATCCCGATCGCGGCCCTCACGGATGCGTCCAGCTTGGCCACCATCCACACAAGCGAGAACGAGATCAACGACGCGCCTTGGGGGGGCGAGTACCTCGATGGCGGCACGATAGGGGCCATGAACATGCAGATGGAAGCGAAGAACACCAATTCCTTCCATCTGTACACGCTCATGGCGTCCGCCATCCAGCAGGGCAGCACCACGAACAACGCCCTGAGGAACACGCCCGGATCGAGAAGTGATACCGGAGGCAATTGCCGGCACAACGACGCGTGCTGCGAGATCAACTTGAAGTTGGTCGACTTCGCCAGTTGGAGACATCTGTCCGATGTCTCGACTCCCCAGAAGTAGCCACATACCGTCACGGTCACCAGCAGTTGCGACGCGATCAGTTCAGCACTCATACCGCCCTCGCCTGCGCGACGACCGTCTCCCCTGGCTGCTTCCGTGCTGCCATGCGGCCGGCAACATCCTCAATCCATCAACTTGAAGGGAGCGCCTACGAATATCGCGGCGTAGAACTGCTCCTCGTTCGTCCAACCCAGGCGCAGTCCGCCCGTCAGGAAGCCCTTGTCGTCCGGAAACAGATAGATCGGGACGTCCACGCCGGTGTCCCCGTTCTTGAAGTCATGCACGGCCCTGACGCCAATGGCACGATCTCCCAGCCGCCAACGTCCCTCCGCATTCAGAAGGTGCTTTTCTTTGACCAGGGGGGCTCCGAGTGCGCCATTCACGCAGAGCACCACGTCCTGGCCATCGGTCGGCGTCGGACAGGCCACGCCGCTGCGCGCGCTCTTGTAGGCGCGCTGATAGTCGATGCCCACGGCGTAGTAAGCACTACCGGCGAGAGTGCCCGCGAACACACCGGCACCCCACGAGACTTCATCCTCCGTGTGCTTTGTCAGCTGCGACGGTTCGTAGTAGGTGTAGTCGTCGTGCCCGATCTTCAACCGGAAGCCCTGCAGCCAGGCACGTCCGGGAACGGAGTAGCGAGCGGCGATCGTCCTGGCATCGGCGCCCGCTTTCCCGCTTTCCAGCGCGCGTGCGTTAGCCACACGCAGCAAAGTCGACAGCTCGCACGCGTTCATGGGAACACCCAGTGCAGCGCACGCAGCGGGCATTTCGAACAGCAGCGAGTCGCCCGTGTTGTCTACGCGGCCCAGCGGCGCCGTCTTGATACGGGTGGCGTTATAGGTGAATTCGAACCCGTTGGTCAGCCCGTCCAGATCGACCAGGCCGGTCCCCACGTCATCCTCCTTGTCCACAGGCGCGGAGAACACCGCGCTTCTCGACCAGTACAGCGCCGTTCCCTGCGGATCGCCTACCGCGCTGGACTGATCCATCTTGAGCGACACCCTGGCACCGGAACCGTTCGCGATCACCTGGAAACTCGACGCCTTCGGCGTGGCAGGTGCCGAGTTCAAACCGGTATCGGTGAGCGTGAGCGCGGCACCTGCGGATCCCGAACGCGTCCTGAGCTGGCAATCGACCGCCTTGAGGTCGAACCCGTTTCTCTTCGCTGCCGCAAACGCCTCCATCGTTTCGCGCCGCAGATCCGTGACGGGCAGTGGCGCCGCGGGATCTCCATCGAAGCACACCGTGCGCGCGAACGACGACATCGTGGAAGACGCAGCGGGCAACGATGCAACGTCGGGCGCCGCGCGCCTGCGCTGTATCGCGTGATCGATCATCTTCTCGAGCCCTCTGCGCTGCGCCTCGGAGAAGCCTGGCACGTCCGCCGCCTCGATCCGGACGGAGGTGACGGCACCGGCGACGTCCGCATCGGCACTGCCCTCCCTGGACATCACTTTTTCGATCTCTCGCTGAATGACTGCTTCGATCTGTTGGAATTGCGCTCCATCGAACGGAGGATCGGCACGTGCGACGCCGGGGAGCAAGCACGCGACCAGGACCAGCACCCACAGTAAGGTCTTCATGTCTTGAACGGCCTCGCGCCTGCTTGGAAATCCTTGCCCGGGGGCACCTTGGACTCCTTGATCTCGAGCAACTTCGTTTCGCCCACGGCGATCTCCACAGACAGCGTCTGTCCCGGTCCGCCATGGAACTGGTAGAAGAGGACGTAGTCCGTTGCGGCCGAGAGCAGCAGCAAGCCTTTCCCTTGCAGATCCAGCGCAATGGGTTGGGGGAACTCGGTGGCCTCGGCCAGCGATGCCCAGAGCATGGCCGCCTGGACACCTGCCGAGCGCTTCACGGTAATAACCGCTTCCAACGTCGTCATTTCAGCCTCCTATGCTTGAGTTGGCGGGCGCAACGTTCGAACGCACTTTCCCCGGCCGCTTCTACCGGAGAAGCAGCGAACCTTCGAACGTCTCGACACCCCGCGCGCGCCATGCCCCCCATGCACGCGAAGATCATGCTTCCACAGAAAACGTGTACTGGATCACACCTACATATACTTACCGGAGACGCGCCGACAAACGGCGTTGCGAAACGCCATGCATACCGTCGCTGGCACACGCGCCTTGCCAGCCGCCGTCGACATCACCGCGGAGGCCCGACAGCAATCCGTTGTCGTGAATGTTCGCGCCGACGCCCCATACTTCCTGCGCCATCTCCCGGAGGCGCCATGACCCGATTCCCGTTCTGCCTCACCGCGGTGCTCCTGCTGCTCACGGCCTGCACGCCGACATCGGCGGCACGCAACGATCCCGCCCCCGCGGACCGGACGGTCACGCTCGCGTGGCAGCAGGAAGCCACCGTGGACGGGCTGTCCGTCCAGTTCGTGGGCTACCGCGACAGCCGCTGCCCGTCGGACGTCACTTGCGTGTGGGCTGGCGAAGCGCATGCGTTCGTATGGGTGGCCGGCCCCGGCATCGAGCCGCACGTCGTCTCCCTGCCCTGGCGCGGGGGCGGCACGCCGCCGCAGGATGTGCAGCGCGTGGGCGCGCATGCGCTGTGGCTGGACTCGCTGGAGCCGCATCCGCACAGCACGGGCAAGGCGCCGTCGGGCGACTATCGCGTGGTGCTCAACGTGGGCGGCGCGGTCGCCGAGTAGCAAGGCGAGTCCGCTACCCGCTGGGCTCAATGGCGATGCGAGTGGTGATAGGGCGCGGCGGTGCAACGCCAGTACGGGATCAGTTGCGCGCGGAGGCCCTTGAACGAGGAGATGTCGAAATAGAAGGGGGCGAAGAACGCCGTGGGCGTATGGCGCATCCGCACTTCCATCTCGCGCGCGTTTTCCATGGCGGCCAACAGATCCTGGTCGCTGAACCAGACTTCCCAGTTGGCGGCGATGTCGCCGGTGCGGTTGGGCGCGCCTATCACTCCCATGCCAGCCGGGAAGCGCTTGCCGTCGAGCAGGATGTCCACCTCGTCGGCATCCCAGGCCCGCGGCGGCGCCCCGTCCTTCCGCACGAAGCGCACCTGCAGGCTGGCGGTCATCAGGTCCGGCAGCTCACGGACGGCCGGAAGGCTCGTCGCGTGCGATTCGTCGTCGGACCGGTGACTGAAGGCGATACCCAGGGTGACGGTTTCATGGCGCGAACTGGTCTTCGCATGTATGCGGTACTGCGCGGTACCCACGATGACGCCACCCATCGAACTCTCGTGCCATCCCTCTACTTCGGTGTCCGGCAACACCGGCTTCACGCAGGAGGCCTGCGCCCAACTGGCAGCCGGCAGCAGCGCCATCCACAGGGCGCACAGGCCCACATAGTTCCTCATCGAGGTCATCCCCTGGCATGGGCGCCCTCCCCAGGGCGCGCGGCGTTACTACACCATGCCTGCCGCAGCGCTGCCACCCTGCGGCGCACGGACCCGTTCACCACAAACCCCGTTCGCCCTCCCCCTTTCTGCACGCGTGGCGCCGCCATGAAAGTGGTAGCGTGACACCCGCTACGCCGCAGGCCGTGATCCGGGAGATGCCACGATGAAACCGTTCCTGCTCGGCCCGACGACGCTCCTGCTCTCCCTGGTGGCCAGCGTCGTGATGGTGCGTTCGGACACCGCGCGACCCGTGCCACCGACCGCCACGCGCGCGGCCGCCGCTCCGCACGTGGCCGCGACCGCAGAAGCGCCTTACCTGCGTCGCGCCCCGAGGGACAGGACGGCCGTCCCGGTCGCCACGACGGCGACGGCCCCCGCTGCCGATCCGTTCGCCCCCGTGTACATCGTGACCTCGCCCGAGACGTACCAGGGCATCCGCGGCGTGGCACGCAACCCGCTCGCACGGCGCGACAGCAGCGGCATGCCCGTGCTGATTTCCGAAACCCGCGCCGATCGCCTCGGTGAAATCAGCCGCTACGTGCACGTCAACGAGCACCGCTGCGGCGGCTACTTCGCATTCCCCACCCGCGCGCAAGCCGAGACCTTCGTCAGCAAGGGGCAAGCGAAGGAAGCGATGGCGAAAACGCTGCTGGCCGCCTACACGCTCGACAACCAGGACACCGTGAACGGCTGGTTGCCGCAAGTGCAGGAACAGCGGATCTACGACACCATCAACCACCTCTCGAGCTACCGCAATCGCTACTTCGCCAGCACGCATGGCAAGACGTCGGCCGAGTGGATCCGCACACACTGGCAGTCGCTCGCCGCCGGCCGCGACGACGTCACCACGGAGCTGTTCACCGCCTGCAGCAATTGCAGCACGCAGCCTTCGGTCATCCTCACCATCCGCGGCTGGGACCTGCCCGACGAGGTCGTGGTGCTGGGCGCGCACCTGGATTCGATCAACGGCAATACGCCGAACGATCCCAACCAGCTGGCGCCGGGCGCCGACGATGATGCCTCCGGCATCGCCACGCTCACCGAGACCCTGCGCATCGCACTGGCCGACGGCTGGCAGCCGCGGCGCACGGTGAAGTTCATGGGCTATGCGGCGGAAGAGGTCGGCCTGCGCGGCTCCAACGCCATCGCGCAATCGTTCCGTGCCAACGGCGTCAACGTGGTCAGCGTGCTGCAGGTGGACATGACCAACTACAAGTTCGGCGCGGTCACGGACATGAAGTTGATCACCGACTACTCCAACACGGCGCTGAAGAACTTCTTCATCACCCTGTTCGATACCTACCTGGCGCCGAGGGGCCTGACGCGCAGCAATACCGCCTGCGGTTACGCCTGCTCCGACCACGCCTCATGGACGAACGCCGGTTATCCCGCCGCGATGATGTTCGAGGCCGGCGGCCCGAACGGCAGCTTCCCCTACATCCACACCACCCAGGACACGCTGGCGACGATGGGCGAATCGGCGCAGCACAGCGTCAAGTTCGCCCAGTTCGCGCTGGCCTATCTCGGCGAGACCGCGAAGACACGTGGAAAACTCACCGGCGGCCCGGCGCAGGTGCATACGGCGCAGTGACGGCGGGCGCGGATGCCCCGGCCCACGGTGCACAGGAATCGTCCATGACGGTTATCGCGCGGCTCGCCCCTTCCTGCGGGGTGGGCACACAGGCTTGGAGAACGAGATGAAACACGCGTTCGCGAACATCGCCTTCACCCCCGCCGTCCGCGAGATCCAGGCCCGCGACGGCAGCCGTGCGCAGTACGCGCGGGCGTTCGAATCCGGCGACGAGGTCCGCAATGCCGAACTTGGGCCGGATGAGGCCGCCTTCATCCGCGCGCAGCGCAGTTTCTACATGGCGACCGTCTCCGAGACCGGCTGGCCATACGTGCAACACCGCGGCGGAAGCCCCGGGTTCCTGCAGGTACTCGACGCGCGGACACTGTCGTTCATGGACCTGCCGGGAAATCGCCAGTTCATCAGTATGGGCAATCTCGCCAGGGACGATCGCGTGGCGATGATCCTGATGGACTACGCACATCGGCATCGCATGAAGCTGCTGGGCCGGCTGTCGGTACACGAATCCGCGAATGCGGGGCGCACCGAGCGCGAGATGCGGATCCATGTCGAAGCCTTCGACTGGAACTGCCCCAAGTACATCCCCGTGCGTTTCGAGGCCGAGGACGTGCAGCAGGCGCTGCAGGAGCGCGACCGGCGCATCGCAGAACTGGAAGCGCAGTTGGCGCAGGCGCGGAGCGCGCAATAGCACCGCGTCCGGATGCAGCCGAAGTCCGTTGACCGACGCAGCCCGGGTAAGGCCGGCGACCGCACCCGGGGACAAGGAAGGCCTGCGCGTGTGGAATCCCCGGGTGTGCCGCGCTCACCCGGGCTACGCAGCGTTACGCCGGGCTGCCGTGCAGCGCCACGTTCAAGCGGTCCACCACCATCGCCCAGTCGGCGTCGTCGAGGCGTTCTTCGCGCAGCAGTTGCGCTTGCGCGGGTGACCAGAACGGGGCTTCCTCCAGGCGCACGTTGTCGGGCAGCGGGGAGTGGGTGGCGATGAACTGCTGGATGCTCGCGTTGTCGTTGGGCAGGCCCAGCTGGGCGAACAGCGCGGAGAAGGGGTGGACGGTGGGTTCCATGGCGGCGCCTCGTGGAGGAAGAACGCCAGCCTACCCGCGCCTGCGTGAAGCCGGTAGCGACCGCGCTACTCGACCGCCGCGGGACGCACCTCGAGCGCTTGCGTCAGCGCCTGCCACAGCCGGTCGGTCTCGTCGGCGGGCAAGCGGCCGTCGCCATCTTCGTCCACGTCGGTGAGGCCGTCGGGATAACGCGCGTCGGCGTTCTCCAGGTAGAAGACGATGGCTTCGTGACGCCCGTCCGCGTCGGCGACGCGGGCCAGGCGCACGACATGCCAATAGCGCGGCGGCCGCAAGCCGTTCGCCTGCAACGCGGCGCGGGTGCGTGCGGCTTCCAGCGCGGGTTCGCGCGCGGCGGCGGTCGCGTCGTCGTAGGCGTAGCTGCCGAAGCGGTAGACGTGCGGTCCGAAGTCGCGCGGCGGCCTGGGCGGGAAGCGGAAGCGGAAATCCGAACCGGGCTGCACGGTCTCGAACTGCAGCACCAACATGCGCACGACCGCGCCGTCCTTCGTTTCGACGAACAGGCGCCGCTCGGCATCGGTCTGGTCGCGGATCGGGAACCGCAACGCGGGCAGTGCGGTGAGGGCGCTGTCCACTTGGAAGGTCGCATCCGGCACCGCCGGCGAGGTGACGGTATGCGCGTCGCCCGCGTGCGCCACGGCGGGCAGGCCCAGCAGACAGGCGAACAGGATCAGCCAGCGTGTTATCGTCGTGCACCTCCGGGATTCGCGAGGGACTGTGCGCGCACCGCACACCGGGTGGAGCGTGCTGGAAGTCATCGCCCGGGCCGCCCCTCGCCACAAACAACGAGCCCCGCCGAAACGGGGCTCGTGGGTGCGACGGGCGTGAGCATCACGGCCCGACTCAGGTGCCCAGCAGTTCGACGTCGAACTTCAGGGTGGCGTTCGGCGGGATGACGCCGCCGGCGCCGCGGGCGCCGTAGCCGATCTTGGCGGGGATGATGAGGGTGCGCTGGCCGCCCACCTTCATGCCCTGCACGCCTTCGTCCCAGCCCTCGATGACCATGCCGTGACCGAGGGCAAAGATGAAGGGCTCGCCGTGGTCCTTGCTGGAATCGAACTTGGCGCCTTGCTCGCCGTTCTCATACAGCCAGCCGGTGTAGTGCACGGTGACGTTGCTGCCGAGCTTTGCTTCCGCGCCGCTGCCGACGACGGTGTCTTCGAACTGCAGGCCGGACGCGGTGGTGGTGAATGCCATGGGGGTTCCTTGCGGGGGGATTCGTGTGGTGCCCAGTGTATCCCGCGGTCGCTATTGCGACAGATAGGTTTCGGCGGGACCGGAGGGTGGGCTTTGGCCCATTGCCTGGAGTGCGCCGCGACAAATGGAAGGTGGGCTGAAGTCCACCCTACATGCTCGATCCACAGCGAGACCGAATGAAGCGGAGAAGAGAGCTCGCGCGGAACGCGAGCTCTCGGAAGCAAGTGCCGACCGGAACCGCGGACGTGCTAGCTACGACGCTGATTGATCATCCAAGCGTAAAGCGCATTGACCGCGCGATACTCACTCTCGGGCAGGCGCTGCCGCACGGCCTGCGGGAAATCGCTCCCTGGCTGGCAGCCGGTATTGGCACAGAACGCCGCCGTCTGCAGCGATCTCGGACCGCAGCCGCCCGCTTCATGGCACGCCAGCATCGTGGTAGCGAGAGCCCATGCCTTCATGATCTCTTCGTCGCCATACTCGCGGCCTGCACCCGGCAGGATCGCCGAAAGCGTCCCCCTGTCCTTCTCCAAGAGGATCTGGCCAGCGGTGTACAGCTCTGAAGGGTCTGACTCCCTCTTTACCGCGCGCAGCGAGGCTTCAATGGCTCGAGTAGCCCCCTCCTCGTTCACTACGCGGCTCAGTCCATCTGCTGGGAAGGTAAACGTGTACTTGGAAGCATCGAAGTCGTGGCAGATCTCGACAAGACGCGTAGTGGCCCAGGAGCGAGTGGGGTCTCGGCGTTGCGCGTCTCCCAAGTAGTGGGCCGCATTGTTCCTGACATCAGAACACGCTCCCTCCGCGGTTTGGACGAGCGTCGCAAGCTCACGGGAGCTGATCGCACCATCAGGACCAGCAACGCGCTCCAACGCGATCTGCATGGAGGAGCCGTTGTTGAGCAACGCATACGCCAGCGCCACCGCGGGGTCGACCCCAACCCTTCGATAGGGTCGCGCGGTTGCACTGCCTAGATACGCCGCATTCTCTGGCTGCTTTGCTGTTGCAAGCCGCTCAACTCCGCCTCTATCGCCTTGCTCCTTGTGCAGAGTACCGCGAACTACATACAGGGCAGACAAAGCGACTGCTGCGACCGAAAAAGCAAGAAAGAATCTTGTTCTCATGTTCATGGACATTGTAGCGTTCCTTGCACTGGGACAGGAGAGAGCGGCGAGGTACTCAATGGACTGATCACCATCCATCGCTCTGTGCCACCATCATCGTACGCGACTTCAATGAGGGCTCCTGACTGGAGGGAGCCAGCTCCGGTAGACAACCTCCGCGCCTGAGTAAAGGCCACATCGTTCGAGGCATGCAAGTGGCGGATTCCGACATCCGATCTACACGTTGCTGGATAAGTCTGATTCGGATGATCCGTAGCCTTTGGGAACACATTCGGGCTCGTCCCACTCCCGCCTCCGCCATAGGGGTCGCCGTACTCGCCCCCTCCAATCCCATCATCGACAATCGAGCAATCGATGATGTCTGCTTGCGGATACTCCGTACCATCGACGACTACAGTGCCTCCCGGCAGTCTTTCACACGTGACGAAGGTTCCCGCAAAGGCGCTTTGCACTGAAGTCAATCCCGCGCCTGACAACACGACAAAACATAGAAATCCCTTGAATCTTTCCATTGAAATGTTTCTCCATTCATGACGCCGAATCTCCTGATGCGGCGATCTATCGCGTAGCACTCCCACACCTAGTGCCGAGCCCCGCCGAAGCGGGGCTCGATGAACCTGCAGGTGCGCGTCCGTCACTCAACCGGCGCTGTCGTTTGCGCGGTCTTTCGCCGACGCTCGAACCGGCTGCCCAGCGCTTCGCGCATGCCTTCCAGGCCGTCGCCGCGGCCGGCCACCTTGAGGTGGGCGTAGCCTTCGAGGGAGGCGACCATCAGGTCGCTGCCGAGGGCCATTTCGCTGTCGAGCATGCGTTCGTAGACGCGCTGCAGGCGGGCGATCAGCGGGCGCAGGATGTCGAGGGCCACCAGGTCCGCGCGGTATTCGTCCACGTCGAAGTTGCGCGGCAGCACGTCGGGGTGTTTGCCCAGGGTGATGACGGCCTGGCGGCAGAAGGCTTCGGACTTGTCGCCCATCTTGGTCAGTTCGCGGCGCTGGTCGGGAGTCAGGCCGATGAGGCCGGCGAGGTGCTGTTCCAGGGTGGCGATGGCGCCTTCGATGATGGCCTGGTCGTCGTTGCTGAGGTGCAGGGAGATGCGGTTCTGGCTCATGTTCACTCCATTGATTGTCGAAAGGACACGTCGGCGTTCATCGCCGACGATCGCAGCCTAGCGCGCGTGCACGCGCAATGCCTCTCACATTGCGATGTGTGAGAAGTGGGGAGATGGAGCTCGGAATGTCATCGATGGAGCTGCAGAGCCCGATCGATGGCACTCGGCGTGTGAGATGCGGAGCTCCGAGCCCGGCAGATCGCATTCGGAATGCCATGGCATGGCATTCGGAGCGCGATCGATGGCTCTCGATGTGAGAGAGATCGAGCTCAATGTTCCATCGATGGGATTCGGAATGTGATCGATGGGGCTCTCAATGCCATCGATGGGGTGCAAGTGCTCGACATTTGGGATTCCGAGCGCCATCGATGGGGCTCGGAGCTCGATCGATGAAGCTCAATGTGAGAGCGATGGGGCTTGGAGAGCCATATTGGGCGTAGGGTTGGCCTTGGCCCACCGCGCGGACAGCACTGCGACTCACCGGAAGGTGGGTGGACGCCCACATTACGTTCACGTGTGTAGAAGCGATCTGACCTAATACGCTACGCCGGCACTCGCTCCCGACAGGCGGCCAACAATCATTACGTCAGTAAGTCATAGTGGGCTGTGCTTCTGACACTGGGGCACTAATGAGAAACGGACGATTCATTTACTGGAGCATCACAATGAAGAACCGCGTTGGATTCAGCGTGCTGGCTATCGCCCTCGCCTTCGCGGCATCACTCCCGGGCGTACCTGCGCATGCGACGGGCGCTGGCGACAAGCCAGCCCCAAAAGCAGAGCATTGCCAGGCAAACGTGAGCACCTATACCTACAGGAAGGGGGATGCCGAATTTACCAAGGCTGCGGCGGAATTGAATAGAGAGTTCACGACGAACGTGGACGTTCGCGCGTCCGTAAAGATCGCCGAGGAACGTCGGCCACTGGTGCCGGCGGATGCCCTGGTGTTCCGCGTGCAGGTCGAGTCTGTCCAGTGCGCCACCAGCAAACGCGGTTCCGGCCAGGTGACAACCTCCGCATGCAACTACGTCGGTTGCGTTGGCGACTTGGGACCGGACTACAACGGTCTTTCCGAAGGAAGCCAGGTTTCGATCTCCGTCTGCAGTCAAGGCGTCCAGACGACATCGAACTACACGATGAACGCGCAGCGTCAGTGGATCATGACCGGCTATAGGACCGAAATGGTCGATCAATGCATGGTCGGGTGATTCAATGCTGCAAACGAAAGGCCGCCGAATGGCGGCCTTCCTCTTTTCATGACCAGTAAGGTGATCGCTTACCTGAAGTCTGGGTTGGTTTTGCTGCCCCATCATGCCGCTGCAGGTCGGGACGAAGTATGCGCAGGGCGCGCCGACACGGAACGGTTGCGCGGGAGCGCCCCAAGTGAATGAAACAGGATCATAGGGGCGGCTTCGGTCCACCCGTCGAATCGTGGAAGGTGGGCCGAAGCCCACCCTACCTTCATCTGCTACGTCGGCTTGGCTGCGAACCAGCGGCGACTGGCCGGAAGGAGCAGCGCAACGGTGGCCGCGATGCGCAACAGCGAGGCGACGTAGGCATCCCACTGTTCCATCGAGACGCCTCGCCAGAGCATGCGGGCAAAGAAGAACGCGGTGATCGCCGTGGTCAGCACGACCCATGCCCTCGCCCATCGCTGGCGCCTCCACAATGCGAACGCCATGAGCGCCGTGTAGACGCTGAGTACCGTCATTGCAGGAACGAACACCTCGGATTTCGACATGGGCGTGCCGATGAGCGGAACCACATCGAAGACACAGCCGATCAGGTAGCACGCCAAGGCGGCGCCCATCGTCCATGGCATGTGCGTTGGCGAGTGATTCGTCGCGGCGAGCGACGCATGAGGTGCTTCGTAGGGGTTGGGTGGGCGGCTCATGGCGATGCGGGTCCGGAGGCTGCTCGGGTTGGGAGCAGCGCCATCCGGGTGAAGCAATGGAACGTGCCGTCATCCGCTTTGCCGATGCGGCGGCAGGTTTCCATGCGGGTGATGGCAGAGCGCGGGATGACTTCCAGCTTCTCACTGGTGAGCAGCACGCACATCTCGCTGCCGCATTGCATGACGAGCGCTGGCCGTACGTCCTCGTTCTCGGTGTAACCCAACACCCAATTGCGTTCGGTGGTTGCGAATGTAGCCAATGTCGTGCGTTCTTTCTGTGCGTCTGCCTTCGCCTTCGCGGTGGAAGGCTTCACGCCGATGAAGATCAAACCAACAACGAACAGGAAGGCTGCGAGGAATCCAAGGACGCCCGCATGGGCGGTATCTATCAATGCATCCAACGAGCGCGCCAGCCCACGGTGCCTGAGTGGGAGTCTCCCCCTTTGACGCACTCGCGAACGCCACGCTCTCGCCTTCCTGGCCATGCCGAACATCTTCGGTAGGGCGAAGATCCTGATGCACATCAGGATGATCAAGATTGGGACGAACACCCACACGATGATCGCGACCCACGTGGTGCTTTCAAGGATGGAGTGCACGAGTACCAACGAACCCGAGCGGATGTAGTCCGCCCCCGTGTAACCAACCAACTCATCCGCCACGCCGAACTCGGCCCAGTACGTGTCCAGATAGGCCCACCCAGCGAAGTACAGCGCGGGCACGCCAACGATGGTGAGCTTGGTGGCCAACTCGATCAGATGCTGGGTCTTGGACCCGATACTTCCCAGTACGCCCATCCCCGACGCTCCTTGCGGTCATCCCCTGCCGGGGACTATGCCATCAGGCCGTCGCAGCCGCGACGATGCGGCCGGCGATGTCGGTCAGGTGGATGCGTCCACGTAGCCCAGGTTCGGCCAACGGCCCCACCCGGGCACGGAAGCGTTACGTGCGTAGCACCACTCAGGGCGTCGCCGCGGGTTCGGCCGTTGGTGCGCGCACGGCGTTCCAGTTGAACAGGAAGTTGCGGTGTTCGGCCCAGGTCTGTCCTGTCGCGGTGTCGCCGGTCAGGCAGACGGCGGTGTGGTACGGGCCCACGCCGTCGGTGGTGCGGAAGCTGGCGCAGAGGCGGCCGCGGCTTTCTTTCCAGCGGCCGGCTTCGATGGTGCTTTGGTAGAAGCTGCCGGTCACCGTGCCATCGGTGTTGAGCGTCAGCTGCATGGGTTGGGTGTAGGGCTTGGCGGGATCGGTGGTCAGGTCCACGCGCCAGGTGCCGTCCAGCGGCGTGGCGTGGGCGAAGGCAGGCGCGGCGAGAAGCAGGGCGAAAGCGAGGAAGCGGCGCATGGAAAATCCTGGTGTGTGGATGCCGTGGTGGTGCGCACTGCTTACGGTGGCCGGCAGCGGATCGGATGCACGCGCCGGCACGATGTGGGAGTTAGCTGGTCACGGCGGCGACGATGCGGTCGGCGGTGTCGGCCAGGTGGGTGAAGCAGTGGGCCAGGCCGGTGCGGGGGAGGACGAGGCTATCGGGGTGTTCGTGCTCGGGGATGCTGAGCTGGGCCAGCAGGTGCAGGTGGTCGCGCAGGGCCTGCAGTTCGGCGTGGGCCTCGGTGGGTAGGTGGTAGCCGGGGTCGGTGAGCGTTCCGTGCGTCATGGCGGTGTCCTTCCGTGTGGAGCGAGGCGTGCCTGCGGGCGCGCGATGCGCCCGCAGGGTGTCGGGAGGTTCGAAACCGCTAGAAGCCGGCGGGCATATTTCCCCGAGGGGTGTTGTATTAGCCGCCCTCCCGACGCGGAACAGTCTGCGCCGGATGTGCCCGATGCATTGGACACAAAAAACCCACCAAGGTGTCGGAGGTGGGTGCCGCTTCTAGAGGAGTTTCGACGCTCCTTGGAAGCAAGTGTGCGTCGGGGATGGCGGGGTGTCTATTTACATTTGTAGGGCGCGAGATCAGACGCTCGTCGGCACCTATGCACGTTACGCCTGAGAACTGCCGGTGCGTTCGTAGTTCGCGATGTACTCGTCGAGCGGCAGTGCTGTACCCGTCTCGATCAGCCGTCCGGTCTCCCTCTCCACGATGTACGGCGCATTGCCCGCCAGCGCAAAGCGGAAGTCTCCCGTCTCATGGAACTGCTTTGAGGTATAGAAGAACACCCAGCCCCACGGCTTCTCCATCGTGCGCTCGTGCAGGATGACCAGGGAATCGCCTGTCTCCTGGCCGTCGGGCCAGCGCGCCAGCGCTTCTTCAACATGTGAGCGGGCTTCTTCGTAGGAGATCATTGAGTCATCTTCCGCACTGAATAGAGATCGTAGGGTGGGCCTTGGCCCACCTGTTTGCATCCGCTACGGGAAAGGTGGGCTGAAGCCCACCCTACGCGCTGCAGCCAGACCCCCAAGCGAGCCCGGACGGCCCACGGTCTCGCCCAGCGACTTGATGTCGCGCAGGGTCTCGAACCAGTGGGCAGAAACAATGTGCTGGATATCCATGCCCCCATCTTGTGGGGGGCACGGCGGTCAGACGTGAGGGCGCAGACTACTTGCCCGCGGCTGCACTCTGGGGCTTCGGAGGCGGACATGCGTTGATGTCGACGTCCAAGGCCTGCAACAGTGCTTCGCGATTCCCGCCCAGTGTGTAGGTCGTATCCCGATACGTTGATTCGTTCGGGTGACTACGGACGATCATGGTCTGCCCGTTGTAGAGCTGCTGGATGATCCCGCATCCATCACTCACCTTGCCATGCCAGATACGGGTGGCGATGAGCGTGGGATTCCAATCCCACACTTCCATCTTCTTGCCGACCCTGGCCATCAGCTCTTCGAGCTTGCCGTTCAATTCGATGGGCTTGTTCTTGTCCACGCGCACTATCAGGTGATCACCCGCGGAGAACATCTGCCCATTGGCAGGCCGGAAGTAGCCCCATACCGACCCATCACTTCGGCGAAGAAGCGTGAAGCTCTCGCCCGTGGGTGCGCTGATCTTGGCTTCCTTGCTGATCGTGTCGGTCATTGAGTCTGTGCTGGTTTTCAGCTCCCAGTCCTCGGCGCCAGCATGCCCGGCTACACACAACAGTCCCAGCAAATACAGGTGCTTCATCTCGACTCCCCAAACGAAAGTGAATTGCTTAGTCGGTACTACGCTCGTCCGCCTTGAAGTTTAGCGGCGTAGCCCGGGTAAGGCCGAAGGCCGCACCCGGGGATCGGACGGGTTCCGTGCAAGGCACCCCGGGTGCGCTTTGCTTACCCGGGCTACGCTGGCTAGACACCAGAGCATCCAATCGCCCTAGAGTGGCCACTGGTCCCGCAAACGATCATGCCGGCCCTGCACCTGACCCAGTCGCTGCACTACTTCATCCAGCATGGCTGGCGTGTAAAAAGTCTGACGCTGGTCATCCGACGTCGGCAGGCCGACCACACATGCCATCCGATCTTCGTCCAGCGGGGGACTCCAACGGCCGTGCACAAGATCATTTCTGATCTGCCTGAGCTCGTCCAGCTCAGCGAAGAAATCCGCGTAAGCCTTACCGCCTTCGGAGTCGGGCGCATGCATGACGGCGACCCGCTTCTTCAGGAAATCCATCCGGGCACCCACGCCCTGATTGTTGTAGCGATGAGTGAGGCTGGGGAGTTCTTGTGCCATGTCGGACCACACCAACTGAAGGCCCAGACTGACGTCAAGGCGCGAATAGGCGAATAGGACTCGCCCCAGCCGCTCCGCCATGGCGCGCTCAGCGCGCTCGGCTTCTTCGCCAAACAACATCATCGGGTTACGCACCCCACGGAACGCGGGGTCACCGGATAGCAATCCTCGACTCGGGTTCCAGGGCAATAAACATGATTCGACCGCGCCGTGATCTGTGTCCAGCTGTTGCCGTCGCGATACAGCAGCGTGTCGCCCGCACAGCGGTAGCCGGGCGGGACGGGGTGAATGACGGCGACCGGGCGGGGAGGAGGAACGGCGACCGAACGGACGGCAGCCTGCATCTCGCGCTCCAGCTTGGCGTTCTCCTGCTCAAGCACGCGCATCGCTTCTTCGACATCGCGCCGCGCCTGATGGCGCTCATAGGCATTGAAGATCAACAGAGCGGCCAGCACGCCGACGCCAACGGCCACGCCGATCTTCCAAGCAAAGCCTTCATTGCTATGGGAGGGAGACGGCTGCGACGGACCACGATAGGAGCGCGGACGGAACTCCACGTCCTTCATCTCTTTGTCGAACCTGGGCTCTTGACGTTCCATAGCATCCCTTGCCCTGTCATCCTGACGATGGGTACTACTTCGCTCGACCCATCCTACGCGCTACGTCGCCGCTTCCGCCGTGTATAGCTTAGCAACTTCCTTTGGAGCCATTTTCTTTCGGGGCAACCCTGATAGCGCGTGCGCCCGATCTAATCCCTCTGACAAAAGATCGGGGATGCCTTTGGCTGCCACTTCAATCATGACGACCGTTGGCTGGTGTAGACCGTTATCAATGTTGTTCTGAATTGCGGCCGAAAGTCGACGCAGCTGAATTATCCTCGTAGCGCACCTGGCGAAAAGCTTCGCGTCATCAGGGGCGAATACGTCCAGCCTGCTAATGCAGCTCTCCAGGACCGCGGCTTCCACGAGCGTCATTTCGCTATGCAAATGAACTGCCAGCTGACGATCATTCGGAAATGTATCGATGTACTCAAGCATCGTGTAGATGCGCGATGCATTCTCCCAAAGCTCCTCAGTCAAGGCTGCGGAGATTCCCTCAGCAACTGTGCGCTGCGCCGCGCCTCGTTCGGCCGCTTCCCTCTCATGAATTTGTAGCGCCATCGCTATGGCCTGCCTACTCGAACGAAGCGCCACTACAACAGCTACTATAGTTGCGGCGGCGGCAGCCAGACCTATCCACACTTGGACCCATGCAGCGCGCGCCTCTGCATCCAGATCGCACCAGCCGAACCAATTGGATAGTTCACATATCAAGCGAGCACCTCGCGCTTCGTTTCTTACTGCTCAAAGAAGAACGACACATCAAACGGAAGACCTGAACGAATACATAGACTCGAGATCCGCTCAAATCTGAGCATTGGGAGTCTTGTTCCAGAGATGTCCGAAAACGGTGGCAGAGTGAACTTCTTGAAAGTTACTCTTACCCCTCTTCCCCATCCATCCTGCAAACATCGCTATTAAACCCCACCACTGGTTAGCTCCTTAGACAGAACTTCACACTTCTTTGCATTCTTGAATAGAACAGCTAGATAGCAATCCTTGAAGTGCTTGTCGATCGCCTTCACCAGCGCGGCGTGAATGGACTCTGCTTTACCAACTGTGACGCTGTTCTTGTGATGGCGGACAAGGCGATTCTCAATGAATCGGTTCCCATGAACAGCAAGCTGACGCTCTCGATCAACTTTCTTCTGCGCTAGATCTTGAACCGCCTTCTGCGCCTTGCGCCAGAGCTTATGACTGTCCCAAGCCTTCTGCGCGTCCAAGCCAGCGGAGAAGATTTTCTGATAATGACCACTTGGGTCGGTTAGCGAACCAACATTCCTCTTAGCCATTACCACATCTGTCATGCTGGAGCTCGTAGTTGCAAGCGACAGCGCCAACTCTTGAACGTCAAGTCCTTTCTTTGGATCTGCAATAACTTCGCCGCGGCGATACGAGTACTGAACCCCAATTTTTCTAAAGGCTTCGGCGAGACCATCTTGAACGGTGTCCAATGCCAAGAAGTCTCTCGGTTCAACACGGTTCTGAGTATTTGTGGCGGTCGTAATTTGACCCCCAATGTCGAGCGGCGCCTTGGCTAGAGAAACGACTTTGATCTGAATATAGCCACGGCTAACCTTCTTCGGCGACGACTTGTAGGCCGCGGAAATAGCACTCGTAGTCTGTGCACCATTGACAATTTTTATGTTACCCACCGCCCACAAAGAGCTTTCCCTCTGATCCCCCAGACCAACAGGTTTTCGCTTGATCTCATCGCAGATCGCGGTGATGCCGTTATTCAGGTACCAGAACGTTGCCGGCTTAGCGGTCAACGTATCGGCGATACGCGAATTAATTTCACTACTGGAGAGGGTATAGCGGATGTTCTCCGAGAACAGTAGGTCGCCGTGAGCTTTATGCCACTCCGCGACGTCAGCGCAGGAGATTTTCCCATACACAGCGTAGTAAGGATCCTTGTGCTCTCCCCACTCAAGCAGACTCATGTCGACGTCGGTTCTAGCGCCGCTCTTTGAGGCCTTTATCGTCCGCACGATCTTCGTCAAGTCGAAGGTTGTGTACGCCACCACCTCTTGATCATCCGAATTATTCTCGGAGAGAAATTTATCAAGAATTCCCTTGCAGTCATCACTTAACGGATTGTCACTATTGTACGAAACCACAAGGATTATTTCGGGATCGTTCCCCAAGCCAGCGGTCAGCTCAGCCGATATGGCGTGGAATCGGGCGTTAAATTTTTTCCAATCCAGATCAAGGAGATCGTACGCGCCCTGGATGAATTTATGCGTATCGCCAGTGTCGATGGTTTTTGTGCCATTAGTCGACCACTTGGATTGAATTAGGAACAGCTTGTTCTTGTTTGCATCATAGAAGCAACCATCGATGCCATTGTCTTTTGTTCCATCAGTTATGTACTTGGCAACATCCTTGTAAGGAAGCCCGGACACGCCTGCAAGACAGATAGCGACTAGCCCCCTAGACAAAATTTTTGACTCGTCGCCAGGACAATCTGCAACGTAGATGACGTCACGAACAGAAGCTTCGATATGAGTCTTGACACGACCCGCGAGAATTTTGCTCATCCTTGACCTTCTTAATTACTAGGAGAAAAAAAGGCCAAGCTAGTGGCTTGGCCTTGCTTTTACTGCATTTCAGCAGCCGTGTGGGGAAACTGAAATTCACGCAAGGAAACATCCAATATAATCAGCCACTTAGAGATCTCGCCCTCACCGAGCTTGCAATGCGGATTGATAAATTTCTGCAAGGAAAGGCTACCCCTCGTCGAAATTCATGCAAGGGGACTCCCGCAGGAAATTTGCCGCCATTCCGTCTTGGCTACTCGAAGACCCGAGAAGACGCGTCTTAGTCGATACAAAGCTTTCGTACTCATCCATCTCGGATTCTCCGTTTCGTGTGCTTGACGACTCACGACTCGGAGTCTCCGGGATGGACTGCCGGAGATGTAAACGTCTACTGCCTCCCCGGCACAGCCGGGGGGGATGCTCAATGGTTAGTCTAGGCATCAGGCCAGTAACTTTCGACCCAAAGTGAAAATTCGTGGCTTGTCGAAATTGACCGGAAAATCCTGAGTTGAGTCATTCAAGGCATGTGCCACAGGGCTGTTGCCAGACCATGGCGCCCTATCAACTTTAGCCAGTCGGGATAAAGGACAGTCAGCATTTCCTAAGCTTAGGGCAGCGCTCAGTCACAGAGAAGCTGTTTTAATCACTACGCAGCTTTGGCGACTTATTGGGACTTGGAGCCGCACGGAGCCTCGACTTAGCGTTTGAGCCGCCCATGTCCGCTTCTGGCCGAAGGACGACTAGCGACCTGTAGAGCCACCAGCATTATCTTGACATCTTTGGCCTGATCTCACCGAGGAGGCTGCTTTCGGATAGTCGAGCCTCGGGGGCGTACTTCTTCAAAAGTGCGTCAGCGATTAGTAGGTCAGCTGGTGACCGCAAAGGGCCCATTGTCACTTCCATTCTACGAAATGCTTCATCTGATATGGGCACGTCGAAATAGATGAAATTTGGTGAAAGCATTCCCGCTACCAAGCTTTTGTCGTTACTGCGCAACCGGCCATGGATTTGCAGTACGAAGCGATGCTCTTTCTGAAATTCCCAACGGTTACTCTTGTAGCTGGCAAGCGCGCGGGGATCATCGCAAACGAGTCGATCGCCATCTATCCATATGCTCTTGCGCCAAGCTTCTGCTACATCCGCTACATACGTGACGGGGCGACAAATATCTTCTTTTGAAAGGAATGGAACAATCTTGAAATCCTCGCCTATTGCCTCATCCATAGGCATTGGGACCACTGTTTCATTTGCTAAGTCTCCTTCTACTGGTATGTAGTTGTGACAGTCGAAGGGATAGTAGGGCAAGGAGACTCTCACTCCACGCATAGCATCCCCGTACATTGACCATTGAGGATAGGCTTCCTCGGCGTTGGCCACCCAACTGCTAGCGTAAAGCACTTCGCCGAAATTGAATCGCTCAACCTTTTGTGCTTCCAGTACGTCGTCAAGTTGATCCAAGCGGGTGAAGCGGATCTTGCGTGAATCGAGGATATATGCCAGTGAACTAAGGCTGGTGTAATGATGCAGCCGTTCTGGAGTAGTGTCTGCCATATCGATTATTTGGGAGGCTGCCGATGTTCAATCCTATCATTCCAGATCGTAACCAATTTTCTCAAGATCCTGGCGGTTACAGCCGTTCAGCGTGGATGCGCTGGGCATTCCTCGTAGCGGCTAATGGTGGAGATGCCGATCCCGATAAGCCGCCAACCAGCAGGGATCTGAAAAGCCCAATTCTGTGGCTTGCGCAGGCGGAAGCTATGACGCAGGCTGCAGTCGTGCTCGTAAAATCTGAGCCCAGATTTGAGAATATGCCCGTACCTATCAGGGGTATATGTGATACGCAGTATTGCGCAGTGGCGCTAATGCTTGTCGGCTATAGCCTCGAAGTTTGCTTGAAGGCCATGATTCTTCTGAAGGGTGGTGTCGATGCCTACTCGGAAGCCGAAGGTGGGTACCAGCACCATGATTTGGCTAAGTTAGCGGGATTCATTGATTATCTCGACAACAAAGATCTGGCCATCTTGGAGATGCTGACGCATTTCGTCTATTGGGCAGGCCGTTATCCTGACCCTGGACGAAAGTACATCGGCAAGCATGAGAGGATATTTGAGCTTTCAGAGCAACATGAAATCTCTGCGCGCGATCTGTTTCAGCTGGCCGCAAAGGTAACCGGGCACGTTAAATCGCTTGTTGATTAAATCAATTCGAAATCGCTTCATGGCTCGGGTTAATTCAGGGTGCTGTCTGTACGGCTTTGGCTGTAGGGCGTCCAGCGACCCAAAGCGGACGTTTAGCCGACAGATACCGCGTAAGGCGACGGTGCCGAGCCCCATCACATCGATCAGATTCATGTAGCGCTCGTACAGTGCTACAAACGTCGAACAACGCCGTGATCTGCGTCCACTTCAAGTTGTTCGCCAGCCCGGATTGCGCTCAGAATACCTGGAAGATTTACAACTGCCGGGATACCGAATTCGCGCGCGACGATGGCGCCGTGGGACAGATAACCTCCCGTCTCCATCACGATTGCGCCCGCCTTTAGAAAAGCCGGTGTCCAGGACGGGTCGGTGGCAGGCACAACGAGAATTGCTCCCACTGCCAGGCTCAGCGCTTCGGTAGGGTGATGGGCCAGGTGCGCAACGCCGTTGGCGCGACCACTGGCCACCACGATGCCGCGCCACTCGTTTCTGTCGACACAAGGCGCCGCCGTCGCTACCGCCGGCATGGTCGGCGCCAGGCCGCGGGGCTCAACGATGACTTCGGGAGCCTCCTGTATCGTGAATGAGTCGCGCTGGCGACGGCGCCAAGAGGCTCGTTTGGCGGCATGAGGCATAGCCAAGCGCCCCTCGGCGATCGCAATCAGTTCGGCCAGCGTCAGATGGAAGACATCATCCGGAGATCGTAAATGTCCAGCAAACGACCATTGCTCTCCGAGAGCGATCGCCCGTTGGCGTACGACGCCCAAGTGCGCGGTCAGCGCGCTACGCGCACCTTCACGCATGTTACGTTCGGCCGTCGCCAGTTTGACGAGCAGGGGGATCAGCGGGCGGAGCCAGGTCGGCAGCCGCTCCCGGATGCGTTGACGAGCAACCACGGAGTTGCGGCGCTGGCGATCACGAAGCGGTGCGGTTTCGCAGCCGATCAAACTGAGCACGGTGTCCAGAAGGTAGTCCGGATCCTCGCGCCAACGGGGGTGATGCAGATAGCTTTCGTACACCGCGCGGTGGCCGTAGGCCTGTAGGAACGCCTCGAATGCGCAGCCAAAGTCGCTGTCGTGGGCAAGGCGCTGACGCCACTCGCGCCCAACGCGTTGGGGCGACTGCAGCCACTCGAGGGTGGCTGGGTCCATTGCGGCTATTTGCGCGAGCTGCATCAGTCCATAGTTCATGGCAGCCGTCGCACTCGGATCGCCTCCCGTCATGATCGCTGCAGTAAGCGCGTTGCCTTCGCCGGGAAAATACCTCTCCAGCAAATCGAGCAAAACCAGCAGAGCACTGCCGGAGGATTGCAGCAGCAGGAGATCCTCGGCCCCGCGCATCCCGACTACTTGCGTGCGCAATTGTTCGGCTAGCTCCGAAGGCTCGGCGGGCAGATGCTGTGCGAAGCGCTCTGCCGCTGCCTTGTGCGCGTGGGCAAGCGTGGACTTCGCACGCAGTCTGGGCCAAATGCATTTCTGCAAGAAGCGCATGCCGCGCCATGCACGGTTCAAGCGCTCGCCAGGCGTGCCTGGCTGGACGGATATCTCAGGCTGGTGGCCGCCAATCAGTCGGTTGTAAGCCTTCGGGGGCACATCGAATCCGTCGAACGACTCCCATTGCAGGATCGAAGTCTCGAAATACAGGCGGCCGTGATGGATGGCCGTCCGTTGCACGCCGGGTAAAGTTACGTAACCGGCTAGCGCGGAACTGCGGGTCAGCATGTGATTGATGAGCGGCAGCGATACGCTCCGGTCCAGAGCAGGCAACGGGTCGGGAACGACATCCCGGGAATTAGCACGAGACCAGACCGCTGGCTGTTTCATCAGCGCCGGGTAGGATTGCCGGCCGCGCGCCGTGATGGGCCGCGCCTGTACGATCCAGAAGCAGGTCCCGTCCCACACCCATTCCAGATCGTAGAACGGCCTCGTGTAGTCGAGTATGGCGGCGACATCGCGCACAAGCTTGCCGAGCGCAATCGCCTGTGCGGTGCTCAACACTGACTGGGAAGCCAACGCACCGGGCGTGGCGCTTTGACAAGTGCCGCGGTCGCCGTCAAGGACGGTCATGCGCGCTTTCGTGCCGCGACGCTGTGCGACAAGCGACACTTCTTCGTCAGGATAATGCTCCTGAAGACGGTACTCGTCGGCGTCTACCAAGCCACCTACCAGGCTTTCACCCAAACCCCAGTTGGCGTGAATGATCCACTGATCTTCGCGACCCGAGAGCGGGTCGCAGGTGAACGCAACGCCCGATGCCACGGCCGGGAGCAGTGGCATCACCACGACCGCCATCCTTGACGGGTCGGCACCTAGGCCTAGTCGCTCCCGATAGGCCATCGCGGCCGGCTCCCCGTTGGAGTCCAGGACGCTGCGAACGGCTTCGATGAGCGCGGCGTGGCCGCACACGTTCAAGCAGGAGCGATAGATTCCTGCGAACGACGCACCTGCCGAGTCTTCGGTCGAAGCCGATGAGCGCACAGCGAGTGGTAGATCCATCCAGCCACGGCTTTCCAGCGCGTGAGCGAGAGCAGCCACCAATGGCCCAGACAGCTCGTCGCCGCATCGGCGTGCCGCCTCCGCCGCGGAGTCGATGACGAACCCCTGCGGCACTGGTGCACCCAGTTCGGCCAGCACGCCCAGCTGCCAGCCCTTGCCGCCAGCCCGAGACGGACCAGCGGCGGCGGCAGTAGACCAGTCGAGTACGACTCCGCTCATTTGGCCGTCTTAGGGCTGTCAGGGGTAGCAGGCGCGACACCGTCGATCAGCACCTCGAGCGCCAACAGAAAGCGCTGTTCGAGGCTGTCATCGAGGAGTCGTAGCCAGATCATGACCGCCCCCATGCACATGAACTCGAAGAGCCATGCCAGTTCCGTCGGAGCGAGGTCGGTGCGCACTTCGCCTTGCTCCTGAGCGACGCGAAACAGCGTCTCGAGGATTCGGTGTACGCCACTGTGCTGGCTCGAGGACGACGTGCCTGGTTGGGTGCCGATCTCCGTCATGCGAAAGCGCAGGTATTGCGGCAAGTACTTGCGGCGTGACGCGTTCCAGTGCGCCGAGGCCTTGAGCAGACCTTCCATCCGGGCGCGAAAGTCGCGCTGCTGCACCAGCATTGGTTCAAGGCCGATCATGCCGGCGGCGATTTCCTCACGGAACTGGTGCGCGAGCAGCGCCTCCTTGACCGGGAAGTAGTTGTACAGCGTGCCTTTGGCGACGTCGGCTTCCGCTGCGATCTGTTCCATCGCGACGGAATCGTAGCCGTGGGCCTCGAACAAACGGAACGCCGTCGCGGCGAGGTGGTTCGCGGTTTGCTCCCGCTTGCGCTCGCGACGACTGCCCTGGGGGACCACAAGTGCCGACATGGTTTGACCAAATTGAAACGATGATTAAAATTATACGTCGTTCAATTTATGCTTTACAATGGGTCCCTGATCTCAGAGAGATGCCATGTCGCTTGCGCTGACTCTTCTATTTGTGGGCGTGGCTGCCACGACTAACATTCCGGCGACAGCGCCGCCTACCCCGACTGGATCCGTGGTCGACATTGTCCACGGGCGAGCGATCGCGGATCCCTATCGCTGGCTGGAGCAGCTCGACGATCCCGCAGTCGAGTCGTGGGCGCGCGCCCAGAGCGCCTACACCAGGGCCATCCTGAGGCCCACCACCGCATCCGGTGCCGTCGCCGTCCTGCCGCTTGCACGGGAAGTCACCATCGAAGCGAGCCGGTTCCGGCGCCTGCCTGCTGGCAAGGCAGTCTTCCTTGCCCGGATGGCGGACGATCCGGTCGATGCCCTCTACATGAGGGATGCCAAGGGGACGGTGGCTCTTGCGTTTGCTCCAGCGCCGACGCCTGACGGCAAAGTGCGGACAATCGCATTTTTTGAGCCTGCGCCCAACGGGCGACACGTGGCACTCGCGATCGGCGAGAACGGCAGCGAGAACAACGCGCTGCATGTGCTCGACCTGGAGACGGGCCAGCTCATCGATGGACCAATTCCTGGCGTTCGCTTCAAGGCGATCAGTTGGTGGCCTGACAGCCGCCGCTTCGTGTACCCGAGGCTCAAGGACTCGGATCCGGGTCAAGCCGATGCGGCGTTGTATGCAGGGCAACAGGTCTACGCCCATGTGATCGGCACCGATTGGCGCACGGACCCGGTGGTCTTCGGCCGTGCCATGCCGACGAGCGCAGACATTGGCGAGGGCGACTTTCCCGTAGTCGATATCGATGCGGGCGCCGGCCTCGCATTTGGCCGGTATTCCGCGGGCGTGGCACAGGAGTTCGGCCTCTATGTCGCGCCTCTTGAAAGTCTTGGCCAGCCGCAGGTTCCGTGGCGCCGCCTGTTCGGTGCTGATGCCGGCTATGGAGCGCCAAGGGCGACCGGTAGCGCGCCGGTTGCCGTTTCCCACGGCCGCATCTACCTGACTCATCTGGCAGGCAAAGGCGCAATCCACAGTATCGACCTTGCGAGTCCCGGGCAGCCGGTCGTCCAGTTTGCCGATCCGGATTCCGCCGTGCTCGGTCTGGTGCCCGCTGCCGATGGTCTCTACTTGCAGGTGCAGGAGGGCATGCACCAGCGACTGCTTCGCCTTGTTCCGGGTGACCATGGGCTATCGACGGTTCGGCTGCCATTCGACGGGCAGTTCGACCTTGTCGTCGGCGATGTGCGCATCGATGGCGTGCTTCTGCGCGACCGGCGCTGGACCGCGCGTTCACGCTACTGGGCTGTCCGGGACGGCATGGTATTGGAAGTGGCGATCGTGCCGGTGCCACCGGACGGCATCGAGCTCACCGCGGAGGAGGTCGACATACCGAGTGCGGATGGCATGCGCGTTCCGCTCTCCATCGTCTATCAGCGCGGGTGGAATCGTGCCCAGCCCTTGCCATTCCTGCTAACCGGCTATGCCGCCTACGGCATCAACATGCGCCCGGTATTCAACGACAACCTACTGCCGATCTACCGTGACGGAATCGGCTATGCCGTCTGTCACGCGCGGGGTGGAGGCGAGCTTGGCGAACAATGGCATCGCGCAGCCATGAAGGTCACCAAGCACCTGAGCTGGGAAGACTTCATCGCTTGCGCCCAGTGGCTCGTCGCCAATGAATACACCCGCACCGACCGGCTGGTCGCCGAAGGCGCAAGCGCGGGCGGCATGCTGGTGGGACGGGCGATGACCGAGCGGCCGGACCTGTTCGCTGGTGTTCACCTGGCCTTTGGCGGGCTCAACCCGATGCGAGCCGAGAGCCACGCCAACGGCGCGCCCAATATCGCGGAGTTCGGAAGCATCAATCATCCAGATGAGGCACGGTGGATCTACGACATGGATACCTATCACCACGTGCAGCAGGGGGTCGCCTATCCCGCCGTCCTGTTCACCCACGGCTGGAATGACGCGCGTACTCCATTCTGGATGTCGGCCAAGACCGCGGCTCGTCTGCAGGCTGCAAGCACGTCAGGCAAACCGGTGCTTATGAATATTGACTTCAAGGGCGGGCACCAGATCACCTCGGGTACGCAATCGAGTGTCTTGGATACGAAGGCGGTGATACGAGCGTTCTTCCGCCGCGTTCTACTCGGGACCCATCAAAAAGCGGGGGCACAAGGACAATGAGAGTAGCCATTAACGGGGCGGGCATCGCGGGCACCGCCCTGGCCTATTGGCTTTACGAACTGGGCCACGAGGTGCTGCTGGTCGAGCGCGCTCCAGAACTACGCACCGGCGGCTACGTTCTCAACCTGTGGGGAGTCGGCTACGACGCGATGGAAAAGATGGGTCTGCTTCCGAAGATGCTAGAGCAACAGTACGAGACCGACGAACTGCGCATGGTCGATAGGCAGGGCCGAACGCGCGGCGGCTATCCGTCGCAAGCCCTGCAAGATCTGGCCGACGGGCGCATCGTCACGTTGGCGCGCGCGGACATCGCTGCTGCAATCTACGGCTTGATCGATAATCGAGTAGAAACGGTCTTCGGCGATAGCGTAAAAACTATCGAGGACGATGGAGTGCGTGCTCATGTCGGCTTCGAGCATGCGCAACCGCGCGAGGTCGATCTGGTCGTCGGGGCTGATGGACTACACTCGAAGATTCGTCAAATTACATTCGGTGCAGACACGCAATTTGAGCGCCCGATGGGTTGTCATGTCGCTTCGTTCGAGGTGGCCGGGTATCGTCCTCGTAACGACAATCTATATGTGGCGCACACGGCGCCGGGGAGATATGTAGCTCGGTTTCCAGTGCGCGACGATAAAACGCTCATTTTCATGCTGCTCAGAGATAGGTTCCTTCCTGACGTTCCAACGGCTGATGACTCCGAGCGAAAGGCGGTGCTAACGAATGCGTTCTCCGACATGGGTTGGGAATGCCCCGCAATCCTGTCAGCCCTGGAGAGCGTGGACGGCCTCTATTTCGACGGCATCAGTCAAATCCGTATGGATGAGTGGGCAAAAGGCAGAGTGGCGCTGGTAGGCGATGCGGCCGCATGCCCCTCGCTCATAGCCGGGGAGGGCGCGGGCTTCGCGCTTGCCGAAGCTTATGTGCTCGCTGGAGAAATCCATGACCACCCGGGCGATCTCGACTCGGCACTGAAACACTATCAAGCTCGTATCAAGCCATACGCTGCGCGCAAACATAAATACGCGGAGGGCCTGGTACCGTCGTTCCTGCCAAGAACGGAATTTGGCGTAAGAGCCCGCGATCTGGCAACCCTGCTGATGCGACTTCCGGTGTTTCCACGGCTTCTAATGGGTCGCTACTTCCGTGATGCAATGAAGTTGCCCGAGTACGCGATGGCATGCTCGGCAACGCAGGCGCCGTCCGATAATTCGCTCAAGCAGACGCAACTGCGGGGCGCGGCTTAATTGAGGCATTAGGCCTCCCATGGAGCATCGCATGAACTCAGTCGAGATACTTCCCTGATGCAAATTGACAACCTAGGCATCGCTCGGCGAGGCAAGTCGTTGATCAACCTTATTGGTAATTTTGATTGACGCCCATCAGATTGCAGCGTGACTATTTGTTACACCCCATTTTTGGGACCTACTTAGAGTTAGGCCTTACTCGGATGCGTATGAAGCGACTTGCCGCCATTCCACTGCTACTCGCCTCTACGGTTGCGAACGCGATCGTCGTGCGGCACGACGTGCCTGATTCTGCATATCTGGTGCACGACGGTGCACTGCAAGCCTTGGTGGACCTCCCTCATGAGGGTCATGGAGTCTTGATTGGGTCGCGGTGGGTGCTCACTGCGGCGCACAGCACCCAATGGCACCCCATCACCGAAGTCATGCTCAACGGTGAGTGCCTCAAGGTCGAGCGGGTCTTTCTTCATCCGGGTTACAAGCAACTGCCCGAGGGACTAGCGGCGCAGGATCCGGAGGGGGCTATCCGCTTCCTAGCCGGCTTGGACGACATCGCGCTTATCCAACTTGCGCAACCTGTAACGGGCGTTGAGCCGATCGCTCTCTACAGGGGAAAGGCCGAACTCGGGAAAACGGTTGTGCTTTTCGGAAAAGGGGCCACCGGAAACGGTGAAAAGGGACAAATTGCCGGCGCAAACCGCACAGAGCTACGCAGTGCGGAAAATGTCATCACCGCTGTGGAGGAACGAGCCCTTGTCTACACTTTCGACTCCGGCGACGCCGCCCTGCCACTAGAGGGGATGCTCGGCAACGGAGACAGCGGCGGACCAGTGCTCTTTGAACACGACGGCCGTTGGGAATTGCTGGGCTTGGCACGCGGCCGGCTTAGCACATCACCGCCAGGGTTTTATGGCCAGGAGGCTCACCAAGTTCGGGTGTCGTATTACCTGTCTTGGATTGATGCAACCATGAGCGACACGTCCGGGCCGTAAGGCCTAACAATTCGTCCAAGCCGACGCCGCTTCGCGGCGCATCTTAACTCAGGTGTTGGGCCCTATATCCAGTCTAGGAAGTGCCATGAAATCACACTTTGAGATGATGGCGAGTTACAACACTTGGGCGAATGCGCTGCTATTCAAAATGTCAGAAGCATTGACCGATGAGCAATATCGGCGCGATGTCGGGTCGGGTAAATACTTTTAGTTGGCCGCTAGTAAGCAAGAACAAGCTGCCGGACACTTCCCCTTCGTTGATTAGTATTTCGTTCTTTGCGTAGAGGCGTGGTTCTCCCATGCTGGCAAGCTTTGCCAGCCGCTTGTCAGCTACCGAGCTTGAGGTCGACACAGGCATGGTTTGTTATCCCCCCGGGAAAGATGGAATGGTGTCCTGCTTGGCCGCCCAACGGATAGCGGTGATGGCTGACCGAGGAGAGCTTGCGTGTAGTAATGGGTGGCAGCACATGCGATTGTCCATTTCAGTTTCAGACCTAGAAACGTCGGTGCAAGCGACCTGGCTTTGCCGATAACATAGATCCGCCGCTGGATGAATGAGACAAACTGCATCTTTGGCATGCTCGAACTCCGTTCTTGACCGGCATCCAGCTATTTGCTCGCCGGCGGGGCAGAAAGCGTCACTGTCAGCACTTGGTCGCGCTCGTTCACATTGGCGCCTACAAAGCTTAGATGTAAGCCGTCGGCACTGAGTAGAGTCCGGGGGCCCTGCTCAGTAAGTTTTGGCTTATCAAGGCCACCAATTTCAATTTTTTTAACTCCCTGGAAAAGCGGGTGGACGCCTTGGCCATCACTGAGTGAAGCCTTACCTAGCACCTCCATTTCTCCCATTTCGTTTCCCAGCTTCACAAACCGAGTATGAAGAAGTCGTCCTGGAGCGATCTGTTCGACATTGAGCGGGTCAAATCCCTGCGGCCACAGTGGAGCGGCGTCGGCCACCACAACTACACGCCAACCGGGCGCTTGGGTGAACCGCATCAACTGCCTACTGCGTTCATCCGTTAAGGCAGCCACCTCCACAACCGCCTGCGCGGAAAGGCGTGGGCGGACAGATGCCTCCAACTGACAAGTATCGCCCTCCCCAACTGCTGCCAGCAGGAGCTGGTCGAGATGTTGGCTGTCGTTTGTATCGAGGGACGCTTTCCATCCCGGCGCGCTGCGATCCAGCAGCGTGGCGATCGCCGCGCCGGTGCTGTAAGCACGCTGGCGAACCTGTGCTGCGGGGTAGTCGTTCTCTGGCAGGGTTGGGCCTTTGCCGCTGAAGATACCTTGCACGTAAGTAGCCAGACCCTCGTTGAGCTCCGTGCCGCGTTCGTAGGCAACATGCTCGGCTGATAACATTCCAAAGCGTTTTTGACGAGCTGCCAATGCGGCGCGAGACCAGCAACTAAGCTCCGAAGCCGAACCGGCCGCCAGCGCGCTGCGCAGCGCCAGTGTTTCCTCACGGCGAGCTGACAAAATCTCAGCATTGTCGATGGGATAAGTGAACAGATCTGCCTCGTTGCCGGCCCACTTGGGGTGTTGCCTACGCTGGAATACGTGGAATGCTTCGTGGACGGCCACTGCGGCGAGCTCGTCAGCAGTGCGCGCCTTGCTGGCATCCCCAAGTAGCAACGTAGCCGTGCCAACGCCCCCAATCTCGGCATTCGAATTGGCAATAATGGCTGGATCGCGCCCCGTGCGTGTTTGGCTGCCGTGCGGGCCAGGCCCGTAGTTGTTCAGCGTATGGGGGTGCCCAAATACCCAAGTGCGCTCGCCGTCAAATATTGCCAAGGGGACTTTGGCAGGTGCGAAACCCGGCCAGAGCGCGCCATCGGGTTGCATTGCAACCTTCGCAGCTACGGATTCGGCTTCGCCCCTGTTGATTCTCTCCTGTGAACTCGCAGCTCCCCATGTGGTAGCACTGCATATTGCTAGCATCGCCACCGCAAGTGATATCCAATTCTTAAAAATGTGCTTCATGGCCTACCTCTGTCTGCGTTTCCGACCAATAGATTGTTTGAGCCGGTAATTAGCGTGTGGACTAATAAGTAGTTGGCTTTTGGTGCTTTCCTTCAATTAAAAAAGTGCTTAGCCTAGCTAGATAGACTTGGGAACCGAGGGAAGGATGCTGAGGCTCACGCATAAATCTAACTACCTGCATCGGATGAACCGGGTTATTGACCATATTCAGCGCAATCCCGATGGCGATCTCTCCCTCGCTAGCCTCGCCCAAGTTGCTCATTTCTCGCAATTCCATTTTCACCGCATCTTTCGTGCGCATACCGGGCAAACTCTGCAGGCGTTCGTCTCCAAGTCGCGGTTGGAACGCGCCTTATTTGTGATGCGCAGCTCTCCAACGAAACGCTTCTCCCAAGTGGCCGCCGATTGTGGTTTCGATTCATCTTCGACGTTCTCAAAGGCTTTCCGCAAGGCCTATGGCGTCAGCCCCTCGCGCGCGGACATTAACGAAATTCTGCGCAGGGAGCCCGCCCAGGAAGGCCCGTTTAATCAGGGCGAGAAAAGCCAAGCACTGCGGGATTGGCCGGTGACTGTCGAAGACCGATATGAAATGGAGCTTGCATACATTCGCGTCACGGGCGGCTATCTTCAGCCTCAAGCATTGATAGACGGGTATCTTCGATTGCAAGAATGGATCGATGAAGCCGGACTGGTGCGTGAGAACGCTCTGCTGATCGGCATGTCGATCGATGATCCGGACATCGTAGCGCTGGAAGAATGTCGCTATGACTTTGCGTGCACTGTTCCAGTGGGAGTCAAGTGTGCCCCCGACATCGGCCGCACTAAGCTCCCGAGCAGTCACTGGGCGGTGGTTCGATGTGAGGGTGATATGTCTGATGTTGAGAGTGCCTGGGACTACCTGTTTCGGAAGTGGCTGCCTGAAAGTGGTTGGCAGGCGGCTCCTCTGCCAGCGATGGAGGTGTTTCATCAGCGCCCAGAGGTCATTGGGTGGGATCGCTTCGATCTTGACTGCTGCTTGCCGGTAGTTCCACTGACTGTGGGGTAAGCCCGCGTAAGTCCGCAAGATCTGACAACTGCCAGGCGAATGGGTCCAGCTAGTCTTAGGGAGGTTCATAGACTAAGGGGAACTCAGATGCGGGCAAGCGTATGGATCGGACTGGGCGTGGGCATCGCCACAGGGCTGTGGATGTGGATTGAATATGCGCTTGGCTTCCATACGACGAAGGCAGACGTTGGTCGTATCACCGGCTTTCTTTCCATTATTATTCCTATTGTGGGAATGATGATCGCATTGCGACGTGCGCGTGCAAGTTCGGGTGACCTCACCTTTCTTTCCGGGATGAAGCATGTGCTTGCCGTGAGTGCATTCGCAACGCTGTCCATGGCAGCAATGAGCTCCATCTACATCAGCAGCATCAATCCTGAATGGTTGGCCCAAGCCAAAACGACTGCGGCGGCCTTTATTTTGCAAGGCGCTGTGGCTGCGTTGATTGGTGGTCTTGTCGTTGGTGTCGTCGTATGGGCTATTCTTCGGATAGGTAAGAAAAAAGTGGCCATATCATGACCCCAGGAAAAAAGCTGTCCCCGACAACCCCCGGTGTAGGCACCGGTAATTCGGGAAATCTATTTGCAGGGTTGCGCGAACTGTTGCTTCCCTATCAAGACGACCTCCAGGTCGTGCATAACGATCCTGCTCATTTCTATGCAAATTGTGCGCGCCCGGATGAAAAGGGAAAGGCTCGTTTCTTCGGTGCCGTCAAAGTGTCGGGACGCAAGTGCTTATTTCATTTCATGCCTATCTACGACTTCCCCGATCTGCTCGGAAAAATAAGCCCCGCGCTGAAAAAGCGCATGCAGGGCAAGTCTTGCTTTAACTTTGAGTCCATGGACCAAGACCTGGTGGCGGAGTTAAAAGGGTTGGTGGGGCAAGGTGTAGAGCGCTATAGAGCATCCGGCAAACTCTAATCGCATCTAGCGGCCCTCTAAGCACGGTCTCTGGCCTGGCCATACCGGTCTGCCGAGTATACGTCCGACCAAGCGGCAGTTTTGCTAGGTGCGAATCCTTGGGTGCGAAGGGTCGCCATAATCTCTGATTCCTTCACTTCCACCTTCTTTCCCTTCTGACGCAATACCCACAAGTAAATGCCTTGGGGAAGCGTGGACGCCAGCTCTTTCATTGCGCGGAGATCCTCGAGTGAAACCACAACAATAAAAGCGAGCTCCGCATCGCTTAACGAAACCATTTCAGCGCCCGCATCTGAGAGCACGTCCCTAACTTCCAGGGGCGAAGACACCAGGTGCACACGAGTTCCAGGGTTAATTCCGAGCTTTTTGGCCAAGCTTGGCGGGGATTCGATCCGATCGAGCCATTTGCCCGCTTCGACTTCCCCTAGGTGCAGCCTGAGCTGGCCTCGGGGGGTTAGGGCTTGGAGAGCGTTATCACGCACTGTGAGCTTGCGCAGGTCGTCATAATGCAAAATCGCCTTGAATGCGCCTCGTAGGCGAATTTCGCGGCTTTCCAGCATCGCGCTCACCTCGCCGGCCTCTTGACCGAGTTCTCCATAACACTCGGCTTCACGCCCCATTGTTAGCCCCCGAGAAAGAGCGTTCTAGATCTTCCAAGTAGGCATCCATCGTCGCGGTGTGGCCAAAAACATACCGACTGAGGGTGCGAAAAGGGGGCGAATGCACCACACCCTCCTCTCTGATCGAGATGCGGGTGCGACGGTTGCCATCAATCGGCTCAAGCGAGATCAGCCACCGCCCCCCGAATGGCAAGTCAGTCGATGTAATCCGACTTTCAAAGGCTCGCCCATGTTTTCGCTCCACCAGCTCAAATGCGATAGCGTCGGAACCCGAGTGCTCGGTGTAAGAGATTTTATCAGGCTGGCGATCCATCAACTCGATGCGCGAGACGCCACGTCGCCACTGGGACTGTTTTTCAACATTTCGGACACGTTCGGATACCCCCGTAACATCGGCATCGATATCTCGGGTGCGCTCAGCCACATGTTCGGCAGGAAGGAACATACCTATCAAATAAACGGCAAGACCAGCGCCTACGACAACGCCAACGAGTCCACCAATAATGGCCATCCACTTCATCAGGTGTTCTCCTTATCAACACGCATGCGGCTTGCAGCGTCTGCTAGAAGTTCCAGTCCCGCCACAGCCATATCTCGCTTTTCTTCTGGGATTTTTTCGAGAAGCTTTCTTAGTCTATCGGTGTCGAGCACAGAACTCTCACCTACAATGGATCTGCCCGAATCGGTGAGTTCGACTATTTTCTGGCGTCGATCGGCCGGATCGTAGCGCGCAGTGATAAGGCCGAGCGACGTTAGGTTTTTTAGATGCTGGGAGAGTGCGGCCTTTCCAATTCCCAAGTGTTTAGCGAGCGAGCTCGCATGCTGGCCGCTGGAGATATGTGCAAGTAGGCCGGCTTCTCTATCGGTTAACCCCTTGCCCCTATCTTGCCCCCGGGTGCGGTGTTCGACATGGCAGGCAAACCATATCTTGGGGTATGCCATTTGGATTGAACGAACAAGGTCGAGGTCCTTCATGTCCGCAGTCTGGACGTCCGGAAACCGTTCGTCAAAACGAACCAATTTGGCCTCAAGGACAGTTTCTAGGATAGATCGAATATCCCCGATTTTGAGCCAACCGAGTGGCAGCGAGGCAAGGTATTAGTCAATCGCTTCGGTAACGAGTTAAGCCCTGCAAGACTGGGCTGCTCGCAGCAGGACCCACGCGTAAATATTTCACATTTCTGGTGTCCGAAACGATGCCTCGCTATAACAGGCGTGGGGAGGCAAAGCCGGGGAGGGTGCGTGATCGCATCTCATCCACGGCTGTGCTTGGAATAATCACATCGAATGAAGGATGCACCATGTGGGCCGATAACGAGACCGAGCGCGATTTGCTTAACTTTTCCGGCGTGGCCGACACTATTGCCGAGATCATCGCCAGGGCGAACGGCAAGCCCATTTCTATTGGTGTTTCGGGAGCTTGGGGGATGGGGAAATCTTCTTTGATCAAGCTCACCCGCACGGCCCTTTCAAAGCAGCCCAAAAAGCAGGGTGATCGCGAATTTGTTTTTGTCGAGTTCAATGCTTGGCTCTACCAAGGATATGACGACGCGCGCGCGGCGTTGATGGACGTTATTGCCGAGAAGCTTCAAGAAGAGGCTGTCAAGCGTAACAAGGACAAGAGCAAGGTTGCCGACTTCATAAGACGCATCAGGTGGTTTCGTGCAGCCCGGCTCGTCGCCGGCGATGCACTTGCCCTGTCGCTGGGATTGGCGCCCACTGGCGTGCTTGGGGGGCTATGGCAGACGGCGAAAAGCATGACCGATGGCGTGAACCAAAACGAGTTGGAAGATGCCAAAGGCAAAGCCAAGCAGGCTGCCGGCGAAGCCAGGTCGCTGCTGGCTCCAAGGCTGGAAGAGTCCCCTCCCAAAGAGATCCAGGCACTGCGCGATAGCTTCGAAGAGGCGCTGGAAGAACTAGAGATCACTCTGGTGGTGTTAATCGATGACCTGGATCGATGCTTGCCTCACACCACCATTTCAACGCTGGAAGCGATCCGTTTGTTCTTGTTCCTGAAACACACCGCGTTTGTGATTGCTGCCGATGACGCGATGATCAAGCATGCCGTGCGCAAGCATTTCGGTGGCTTGGACGACCAGACACTGGTTACCAACTATTTCGACAAACTTGTCCAAGTCCCTATCCGTGTGCCGACGCTGGGCACACAGGAAGTGCGGGCCTACATGATGATGTTGTTCGTCGACAACAGCGATCTTGAAGAGGAAACCAAAGAGGCCATAAGGCAGAGTATTGCCGCGCGTTTGCGGGAGAGCTGGCAGGGCAAGCGAGTAGACCGGGCTTTCGTTGAGTCTTTGAAACTTACGCTGCCACCGGGCCTGGTTAATCAGCTCGACACGGCCGACCGCCTCGCGCCACTGATGGTATCGGCGTCTGACATCTCCGGTAATCCGCGCCTGATCAAACGCTTTCTCAACGCCTTGGCTATTCGCATGACCATCTCCAAAGCCCAAGGGGTCGGCGTGGACGAGGCCGTGCTGGCCAAGTTGCTGTTATTCGAGCGTCTGGGCGATCCCAAGGCCTATCGGGAGTTGATCGCTTCTGCGAATGCGCACGAGAACGGTCATCCCATACTGCTGTCGGAGTGGGAGGCCAAAGCAATCTCAGGCGCAGCTCAGGAGCTGGCCCAACCTTGGCACGGCAGCTTTGTCCAGGAATGGCTTGCACTACCCCCTGCATTGGCAACGAAGGATTTGCGTGGCGCCTTGTATGTGGGGCGCGAGCACGCCCCGCTGATAACCCCCAGTGACCGCCTGTCATCGGACGCCGCCGAAACGTTGTCAGCCTTGCTCGAACATCCCGACATGGCCACATCGCTTTCAAGCAAGCTCCAAGAGATCTCCCGTTCCGAGCTGGCTTTCATGATGGACAGGCTTCTTGATCGCGCGCGCCAAGAACAGCAGTGGGGTGTGCCTGCGATCCTTGAAGCCTGTTTGACCTTGTGTGGTGCAGACCCAACCCAAGGTCCGCGCTTGGCGGCGTTCCTGCGTGAACGCCCCGCCAGCCAGGTCCAGCCAAATATTGTTCCCAAGATTGGCTCTGAACCTTGGGCCGGTGCGGTGTTTGACCACTGGGAGAAGCAAGGTAGATACTCATAAGCCCGGCGATGCTCACCTGGGACTGCTGCATCAGGATCGCTTGCAGGTTACCGTACAGGGTGCGGAAATCGATCTCGCCCTGTTCGATGGCGTCTTGCACCATGGCCAAGCTGACGTCGGCTTCGTCTGCGTCTTCCATGTCCTTCGTGGACAGGGTCACGGGTGGGTCGTAGGTCTTCCATCGACCGATGGAGTGGAAAGAGGCGCTGCTCAGCTGCAGGTCCATGCCGATCGCCTTCTCCGGTCGCAGTTTCTCTCGAACCGCCAGCGCTTCTGACTTGGCTGTGTTCAGCAGTTTGGTCAGACGCCGCTGCTCTTGGTACTCACGACTCTGAACGTAGGAGCGAAGGCTCTTGGCGAACCCGGTCTGCACGTTGTTCACCGAGCCGGCGCGGTCCAGTAGGGTGCGGGAAAGCTGGGTGAGAAAGATCCTGTCTTCGCGGGACAATAAGCGCATGAATTCGCGGCGCGTCACCGCGTCAATCGCACCCTCAAGCGTAGTGCTCTGCTCCGGGTCGGTTAGGAGAGACCAGAAAGCGTTGAAGGTCTTACCCGCCGGCGAATCTGCGATGACGTCACGGCCCGCGAACAACTTGATCAGCACCTGACCGCGACTCCCCTCATCCTGGATGATCTTCTCTCGAAACCCCCGGTTGAGCTCGGTGAACTGCTGGCGGACCCGTCGGAAATCTTCGGACAACTCCCGGGCTAAACCAATGACCTCTTTCACGCGCTCCGCGGCGCGCTCCGGGTCAAGGATTGGACCTTCGCCGCGAGCGACGAGGTCGATCTCTTGGTTGATTCTGTCGCGGTCCTGCTTCAGCTTTGCAAGACGGGTTTCAACGTTCTGGTCGGTCTCACGGGCCAAGGTCTCGAGACCAGACATGACAAGCGCCAACCGTGACTCGGTCGCATGCTGCCTCTGGGTGTAAAGGGAGTTGGCAATCCGCAGTGCCTCCAGAGCGGCTGTACTGAGTTCATATTCCTCCTCACCGGCGCCATCCGGCAGGCGGCGCTCGAGCCAGCCCTCCGAGAGCCAGTCTCGGACGTAGTAGGCGGCCTTGTCGACTAGATCGTGGCCTTGGACTCGCATCAGGCCTAGTTCTGTGGTTAGCCGCTCGGTGAGCACGGAACTTGGCAATACCCGATCAGCGTCATGGAGCAAGAATTGGAGCAGGGCCAAAATCTCAGGCGCCTTGTTTGCTCGTAGCAACTGCCACGCCGGCTCGTCCTTGAGCCGATCGAAGGTGGCGGCGTACTGCAGAGGTTTCATGGATCAAATTCCCCGTACACCCATTTAGAGACATGATGGAATAAATCATTCTCACTCCATGAGACACAACCCGCTAGTCATTAGCTGACCAGCCCTACATAGACAGTTAGCGAAGGCTTTTGGCCAAAAGCAGTCGCAAGTCGATGACCAGCCAGTCGATATGCTGACACGATCTAACGGTTCAACTGTCAGCTAGGTCGGCATGCGCAGTGAGCACCAAACATGCCATGCTCTCCGCCGACCTTGTAGCCCCCTCACTACAGATACAATATTCGCTGATGGCGAGCAAGCAGAATCGTGACTAAGGCACCGAATGCTGCACTAATGTTTTGTGGAGATCCGGCGCTCGATTTTTCGCTAGACGGTCGCATGCAAGTATTGGTCAGCGTTCGCTGCCATTCAGAAACGCAGTTGTAGCGAGCTTGAGATTGAACTGCATCGAATGCACGCCTGCAGATTATTCACACCAAGCTGTTTGCGCCAGAAGAGTACTGATCCTTGCAGGGACCAGCACACCAGAAAACCCGCCCCTCGACGTAGCGATTGCAAGTCTTCCTCCTAGATACTCTTCAAGCAGGAAGTACCTGTACTCCAGGGTCAGGCGACTCTTTCTAAGCACCTCGGTGAGATGCACTAGGCGCTCACTCTTGCGCTTATCCCGCACAAGTCTTGGATGTCCATGTGTCGAATCAAGGCGTGCACGGAAGCTAATAATATCTTCTTCACTCCACCCGCTTTCCCTAAATTGTGATCCGCGATGACTCCTTTCCAAAAGCCCTAGACGCGACGCGTGCATCATCAAACGAGGGGGAATTTGCAACATGCGAGCCGCCTTCCTGGCTTCCAAAGACTTCCCAGCCACACGCAGCGAATCTGGCACCGCCTCCACGTCAATCTCGAACCCATTCACGCCGTCGCAGGTCACTTTGCGACTTCTAATCCTGCCCTTGTCGCATGCAAGCAACAGGGTTCTGTAATCGATCTCCAGATCCTTTGCAGCTTCATCTACATTGAAGTAGATATTCCCCTTGAAGGATCGATATCGCCGCTTGATCGGCTTATCAATGAAGCGATCGATCTCGTTCCTTAAAAATTCAAACTCTGGACGTTTAATCCTTTCATATCCGAGTCTCTCGTATATCCAAATCCTTCGAGCTATCCCCACATGGATAGGCAAGCCCCTGGCGGTCTCAATTGTTTGAAGGGCTTTTCGAAAACCGTGCGGCCAATTCGAGAACGCTTCCGCCCCGACATTCGTCATCCTAGGAGCGACGCGATCAAAAGTCCCTGCCGCCGCATGTCCTGATGGGCGCGAGTAAAGTGCGAGGTGGACCGGCCAGAGTTCTGTAGACACTCAGTCGCCGCTCTGCGCGTAGCGCCTTTCAAACTCTACCGGTGACAGTCCGCGAGCGGAACCATGCCGGCGGATCGGGTTGTAGAACATCTCGATGTAGT